>Ga0268265_10000079_pt1 | contig 121366 bp, 116 predicted proteins | sample KBSSwiS52_FD_190355 | JGI IMG/M metagenome (GOLD analysis project Ga0268265, IMG submission 190355) | Switchgrass rhizosphere microbial communities from Kellogg Biological Station, Michigan, USA - KBS Switchgrass S5-2 (SPAdes) (version 2) | ecosystem: Host-associated > Plants > Roots >... | reverse complement strand
AACCGGCGCAGCCCATCTCCGATGCCGAACACTACGAACCGTCAGATCCCCTGACCCACACCAAGTCCACCGACACCGACGAACCCGAACCGCCCCAACCATCCGGCTACGCCGAATGCCGCCAACCGCCCGAAACCCGGAGTGAAATGGCGGCTGACACCGAACCGCTCGTATCGATGGCCGGCAGCGACCAACCCAAACCCGGACCGTTCCTCGGGAAGGACGATGCAGAGACCGAGCTCGAATCGCACCAACCGATCGCAAACGGGAAGTGCTCTGCACCACAACCGTTCGACCTCTGGCGAGACGACAGCCCGGAATGGCCCGGCGGCCCCTCACCACCCGACGACCGGGCGGTCTAGCCACCGCTCGGAGTACGAGCACCTACCGCCCGGCGAAGGCGCCACCCCGGTCTGGAGCCGTTGGTCGTCGGCGAGCGCTCCTTGCCATTCGGCAGACAGGTGGTGCGACAGCGCCTCATTTCGGCCGAATACGACATGGTCGACCCCCGCTCTCGGCCCGCGCTGGCAAGCCTCTGCCATCGGGAAGACTTGGCCCTTCAGCCTTAAGCCTGCGCCGTCGTGAGGTCGATCGATTCCAACCGTGGCATCGGGCTTCTAACCCTGGTCCACGAGTGCGGACCGCAATGACCGGCACTGGCTGGCGAAGAATCGTTGCGAAACAGACGCTTTCGGCGCAATGAAATCGAACGCATGGAATGCGCCTTCGGCGACCTGGAGGTGTACCGGCACGCCTGCTTCGCGCAGACGCGTTGCGTACGAGACGGATTCTTCGTAGAAGAGGTCGAGCGTGCCGATCCCCAGCCAGGCCGGAGCGAGGCCGCTCAGATCCTCTCGGCGGGCGGGGGACGCAAGCTTCGGGTCTGCCCCGCCGAGGTACCAACGCCACGCAATCTGGTTGTCACGCGCCGACCACACGATGCGACGAGGTTGGTTCGTACCCTCTCCGGTCCTGTCGTCGAGCATCGGGTACGCCATCATCTGCATGGCAAGCGGGATCTCGCCGCGATCGAATGCCACTTGCGCAAGTTTCGCCGCGATGCCGCCGCCCGCGCTGGCACCGCCGATTGCGATTCTTCCGGGGTCGACCCACGGTTGTTTGGCGAGCCAAGACAGCGCGACGTAGCAGTCCTCAATTGGTGTGGGATAAGGGTATTCGGGCGCCAGGCGATGTTCGACCGCCACTACCGTCACGTCGGTGAAGTTGGCGAGCTTGCGACAAAACTTATCCTCTTGTGCCGCAGTGCCCATGATGGTGCCGCCGCCATGTATCCACAACAGAGCAGGGCCTGGATCGATTGACTCCGTGGGGCGGTGCACCCGGACGCTCACGTTGGCGTTGATCTGTTCTTGCTTCAAGCCGCGGATTCGTCCGACCCATCCCACGACGTTCATGAACGCGCGCGGTGCCGACAGCCCCCGATGGAGTGCGTAGCCCGGAGGCAGCAGGCGTGCGGCCTTGCGCAGTTCTGGGTCGACCGATTTCAACGTGCCCATGCCGTCCGACCTTGGACTAGACAGTCACGTATCAAAGTCAATTCTGAAACTAGCGCGACGTGCGCATCCTGGGGAAGGGCGAAGTGCCCACCGACATATTCGGTTGCCGCCGTGCGCAATTAGCTCGCTCCCAATGCGACACGCGCGGCGTTGAAGCCGCACATTCCGTGCGCACCCGGGCCCGGCGGCGTGGCTGCGGAGCAGATGTACATACCCGGTAAGCCAAGGGTGTACGGAGACAATGTCGTGCGAGGCCCGAAGACTAGTTGCCTGATGTCCTTGGCGCCGGTATTGATGTCTCCGCCGACGTAGTTGGTGTTATAGGCCGCCAACTCGGTGGGGGAGCGGACCTCGTAGCCGATCACGCGTTCGCGGAATCCTGGAGCGAACCGTTCGATCTGCGCGAACATGGCTTCGGTGGCGACGCCGGTAAAGCCGTTGGGAACGTGTGCGTATGTCCAGAGCGGGTGTACGTCGCCGACTGAGCGCTGCGGGTCGGCGAGGTACTGCTGGCCAACCAACATATAGGGGCGTTCTGGCATGCGGCCCAAGTGAATTGCGCGTTCCGTGGCGGCGATCTCTTCGAAGCTACCGCCGAGGTGAACCGTTCCCGCGCGTCGCGCGTCCGGGTTGGCCCATGGCACGCCGCCCTCGACGGCGAAGTCGATCTTGTAAGCCCCCGGGCCACTGCGGAAGCGAGTAAACGCTCTCTCGATCCGACTCGGCAATCGGTCACCGAGAATGGCGGCGACGCTTCTGGGGTCCAGGTCGAACATCGTGATGTCGGCTGGAGGCAACTCGGCTGCCGACGTGATCCGAACTCCCGTTGTGATCGTGCCGCCGAGATCGACCAGGAGCGCTGCGAGGGCATCGGTGATCGCTCGCGAGCCTCCCGCTGCCACGGCCCACCCGGTGTGATGCCCGGCAGTCAACATGCCAAGCCCGATCGCCGACGTCAGCGGCCGGTTCAGCGGTTGGAAGGTATGTGCGGCAACGCCTCCGAACAAGGCCTTGGCCCTGGGTGTGGCGAATCCCTTGGCGAGCACCGACGCCGGTAGGACGGTCGGTAGGCCGAATCTCGCCAGCGTCAACGGGTGTCGGGGAATCCGTAGCAGTGGGCCAAGGATGTCGTCACGGAGCACCTCGTAACGGGCGACGTTGTGCCCAAACAACGTCCGCCATCGCTTGCCGTCGACGCCGAGGCCTGAAGCGGTCTGCTCGACCGAGCGGTACAACACGCCCGCGGTTCCGTCGTCGAGCGGATGCACGCAGTCGATCTCGGGCAGTAGCCATGACAGACCGTACCGTTCGAGGCCGAGGCATTGGAGGAACTCTGATCCCGCGGCCATCGGGTGGGTTGCCGAGCAGAGGTCGTGCAAGAGCCCAGGCAGGATCGCCTCGATCGTGCGTGTCCCACCGCCGATGGTGTCGGCCGCCTCGAGAACGCTGACCGACACGCCCGCGGAGGCGAGAGTGATGGCGGCGGCCAAGCCGTTGGGGCCTGCGCCGACGATTATTGCAGTCGTCAATTACGTCCCCCAATCCGGTTGCGCGTCAACCTCTACCGCCGAGAAGTCCTTGTGGCCGAGACCCGCGACGCGCCGTCTGCGATGAACTCCGAGCCCGTCGAATAGCTGGACTCGTCACTCGCCAGATAGACGACCAGGTTGGACACCTCCACCGGTTCGGCTGCGCGGCCCAGCGCCGTCTGGAAGATGTCTTCTGGCACCCACTCGGTCATGGGAGTCTTGATCAATCCCGGATGAATGCCCACCGCCCGTTCCCAGTCGAGGGGTTGGGTGACGTCGAGGTGCACGTAGCGCGTCGCATCACCGACCTCCTTCGCGACAAGTTCGCCTTCAGCGTCGAGGATGTCGCCGAGCACCACCTTCGCACCTTCGGCCACCAGCGACCGCACGTGCGAAGCCCCCATGCCGCGCGCGCCTCCGCTGACCAATGCGACCTTGCCCGCCAACCGATCCGTCATCCTTGCCCCTCTTCCAGCGGCGCAGGCCGCAGTTCATATTCGTCCGGGTTCGGCCGGTTGGTCCAGCGCCAATAGTCGAAGATGCGAAACCCATACAAGGTTGGTACGTCGCCTGCCTCGTTCTTGTAATAACTGCTCGACACCGCCGGATGGCTGTACACCATCGTCTTCAGCCGTTCCTGACTACGACGGTTGTAGTCCTTGCACACGTCCGCGCGCACCGTGACCGAGCCGAATCCGCCTGCCAGCACCATGTCGATGCAACCCATGATGTAGCGCATCTGGCACTCGGAGTTGTAGATGATGCTCGCGCCGTTGACGGCGTTGGTCCCCGGACCGAACATGCAAAAGAAGTTGGGGAAGTCCGGCACGGTGATGCCGAGATACGCGTATGCGGAGTCGCCCCACGCCGCATTGAGCTCCAGTCCGCCACGTCCGCGGATGTTGACGGGGCCGAGTTGGTGGTTGACGTCGAAGCCGGTGGCCCAGATCACCACGTCGGCTGGTCTGTGCACACCGTCGACGGTGGTGACTCCGTCGGGGGTAATCTCGGCGATACCATCGGTGATGAGTTCGACGTCGGCGCGTTGGAGTGTGGTGAGCCAGGTTCCGTTGTCCTGCAACGTCCGCTTGCCCATCGGCGGGTAGCTCGGCGTCACCTTTGCCAACAGTTCCTCGTCGGTGCAAAAGGCCCGCATCCACGCGATGAACATCTCGCGGATTGCCTTGTTCGAGGCGCTGCTCGAAAGTCCGCCGTCATCCCAATCCGGGTCGATCCGTACCTGCTCGTCGAGGGCGTCGGCGATGGGCCACCACGAGACGAACCTTGACCACCTCCCGTAGTAGGGCAGGTGACGGATCGCCCACCTGGCTCCGTCGGGGATGGCGTCGTGGTACATCGGGTTGGGCGCCATCCATTGCGGCGTGCGCTGATAGACGTCGACATGCCGCGTCTCATCGGCGATCGCGGGGACTAACTGAAATCCGCTGGCGCCCGCTCCGATGACAGCGACCCGCTTGCCCTCGAGGTCGACGTCGTCGCGCCAGTCCGCGGTGTGAAAGGACGGGCCGTTGAAGTCCTTGGCGCCCTTGATGTTGGGGATGACGAAATTGCTGAACTGGCCGACCGCGCAGATCAGGCCGCAGGCCGTTAGCGTCTCCTGCCGGCCGTCTGCGTCCCGGATCGTCACCTGCCAGGTCGCAGACTCCTCGTCCCAGGTCGCGCCGGACGCCTCGGTGTCGAACCGCACGTCGGGTGTGATGTCGTAGCGGGCCGCGACGTCGTTGAGGTACCGCAGGATTTCGGGCTGCTCGGAGAAGTAGTGCGTCCAGTGATCGAGTGGCTCGAATGAGTAGGCGTAGTACTGGTTGGCGATGTCGACCCGGCAACCCGGGTAGCGGTTGGCCAACCACGTTCCACCCACTCCGGACTGCTTTTCGATGATCGTGAACGGGATGCCTGCTGCCTTGAGTTTGATCCCAGCCAAGAGACCGGCCTCGCCACACCCGATGACGATGACGGGAAAGCCGCTGCGCTGCTTGGCAGTTGACCCAAGTGTCGGACCAGATTCGTCGGCGTCACTGAACCGCAGATCGGCGGCGACGTACTCGACCTGTTCCTCGTTGACCGTCCCCGCGGACATCACCTTCAACATCTTTCGCATCTGCTCGGCGTCGGGCACGAACGGCTCGGGACAGCCGCGGTCGCGATAGTCGCGGATCACGTCGAACGCCCGCTCCCGTACGACGGCCTTGTCGGGTTCGCTCATGGCGCCCTGCAGGTCCATGGCGATGAGCATGAACGGGTTCGGCAGTTCGTCGAGCAGGCTCATGTCGCCGGTCATGTGCACCATCGACATCAACAGTGCGGGCACACTTGCGTCGGCGACTGCCGTCAGGATGACCTCGTCGGAGTCGTCGAATGGCAGCCCGAGCAGGCGGCCGTAGTCAGTCGACGTGGCCGTTGAAGTAGATGGCGGCACGGTTCCTCCACGCGACTAGACAGATGACAATTTATGTCTAGTCGCACGGTAGCATCACTTCGCACCGACCTGAAGGGAGCGCCATCGGACTGCACGGAGAATCGTTGTTTACGCTCGGCTCCTGACGTGCCAGCCCGCAAGAGTTTGGCCCGACCCACGAACGAAATAGGAGCTCACCTTTGTCTCAACCTTCGAATTCGGATGGCCGACGCGACGCGCATGACATGACCTGCTACTTCTCCCGCCGCGGTGACAGCCTGCAGCCGAATTCGATCGCAAGGGGAGGCTGGGGGGAGACGATGAGCGGGCATGTCGCGGGTGGCCTGTTGGGCTGGGCTGTCGAACGGGCTGTCGATGACCCGGCCTTCCTGCCAGCGCGGCTGACCGTGGACCTGCCGAAGCCAACAACGCTCCAACCCGTGGACGTGCGCACCCGAATCCTTCGAAACGGCAAGCGCTTGCGTCTTGTCGAAGCAGTGATGCTCCAAGATGGCGAGCTGGTGGCCCAAGCGACCGGACTGTTCCTGCGACGCACAGAGCATCCGAGGGGAGAAGTCTGGTCACCAGATATTGAGATGCCCTTGCTTCCAGAAGATTTGGACCCATCGGACAACTCATTGTTCGTCCGTACCTATGGCTGGGGGCTTGCGATCCAGAGTCCGGAGCCAAACTGGTCGGCAAAGGGCGGGGAGAAGTTCACCTGGCTTCGGTTGACCCAGCCGCTGTTCGATGACGAGCCCCTGACCCCGTTTACGCGCGCGGCGATGGCAGCAGACGTGACGGCCTCGCTCGTCAACTGGAGTTCCGAGGGATTGAAGTTCATCAACGCCGACTACACGCTGACCCTTGGCCGCTTGCCAGAGGGGCCGATGATCGGCTTGGCGTCCCAGGCGCACTGCGCATACGACGGAATCGCCACCGGCTCAGCCGTAGTCTTCGATCAGCGCGGCAAGATTGGGGCCAGCTCATCCGTTTCTGTCGCGCAGTCGGGATTTCTTCCGCCCCAGTCGTGAGCGAAGTCGTCCTTCTCCGGTGTGCACTCCGATGGCGAGTCGACAGTGTCGAGCGACGTTAGGATCACTCGAATGCGGACCCATGGGTGGGGCGGTGCAACGCCCGCCAGTGATGAAGAGGCCATCGACCGCATCCTCGACGCAGCGGGTGATGAGATCGAGGAGCGCGGCGCCAACATCCGCATCACGGATGTCGCTCGGGCGCTTGGTGTCTCGCGTCAGACCGTTTACAACTACTTCCCGAACACCATCGCATTGGTCACCGCAGCGGCGAACCGGTCGAGCATGCAGTTCATCGGTCGGTTGGCCGACCACCTCAAGGGCATCGTGGATCCCGTGGACGCGATGGTCGAGAGCCTCTCCTTCACGTTGGAATGGCTGCCCAACGACAAGAACTTTCAACTGATACTGCGCCACGACTTCCCGAGTGTGTCCGCTGGAATCACGTCGGATCTGGCGATTCAGTTCAGTCATGGCGTACTGCAGGGTCTCGACGTCGATTGGACGGAACTCGGCCTGGATGATCAGGCGCTCGACTTCCTGGCCGAGTTCAACCTCAGAATATTGCAGTCATTCATGATCGACCCGGGCCGCCCGCCGCGGGTTGGAAAGGACCTTCGTGTGTACCTGAGGCGGTGGATCGCACCGATCGTGCAAGCGCAGGTCGCGGCAAAGTCATGATTGCCCGCCGCCAAGCAGTGACCTGGCGGCGTCGTGCAACCGAAGTTTGACGATCTCCTCTGAGAGCCCGAATTGATCGGCGATTCGCTGGACCGACCACCCCCAATAGACGGCGCGCACGAGGATCACCCGCTCATCCCTAGTTAGATGCGCGATCGCCCCGGTGACCCTCGGCCGTGCCGCCACTCAGTGCCTCACGCGTAGCCCAACGCCATGTTCTCTGTCCGGATTCGTACGCGCAGCACCAGAGCGTTGGCCGTGGAGAACACCAACGCGGTGAGCCACGCCGAATGCACCAGCGGAAGCGCCGCCACCTCCGCCACCACGGCTAGGTAGTTGGGGTGGTGAACCCACCTGTACGGTCCGCGTCGCACCAGTTCGGCGCCGGGGATCACGATGACCCGCGGATTCCAGTGCTTGCCCAATACCGTTGCGCACCACCAACGGGTGGCGGTACTGAGTGCGACGACGGCCACCATCGGCCAACCCAGCCACGGAATGAAGGGTCGATGAAAGGCCCATGTCTCCGTAACGCACCCCACCAGTAGAAGCACGTGCATCGACACCATCACGGGGTAGTGGCCGCGGCCGAACTCCTTGCCGCCCTGTCGAATTGACCAGGCTGCGTTGTGTCTGGAAACCGCGAGTTCTACCAACCGTTCTAGACCGATCGCAAGGATGAAGAGGTAGTAGTACATCGTCGCCCCTACCAGCTGAGCAACAGTAGTTCGAAGCTGAACCCGGGACCCATGGCGAGCATCACGCCAAGGCTGCCCTCTGGCGGTGGCTCGGCGACGGTACGGCCCAGCACGTCCAGCACCGAAACCGACGAGACGTTGCCGTGCTCGCGCATCGAGTCCCAGCTGCGCGCAAGGGCTTCCGGTGGCATGCCGATCGCGTGTTGGATGGAGTCGATGACCTTGGGCCCACCTGGGTGGCAGATCCACGTGGCGATGTCGTCCGCAACCAGTCCGTGGGCTTCGAGAAACCGGTCGACTTCTTCTCTGAGGTAGTCGTCGGCCATCTTCGGCACGTCCTTGGACAACACCAGCCCGAACCCGTTCGAGCTGATGTTCCACCCCATGACGTCGATCGTGTCTGGAAAGAGTCGGCTCCTCGTGGCCAACACCGTCGGGCCAGAAGTGGCGGTGGGTCCGGTGGGCGCTCGGTTCGCGCCGGTGGCGATCACCGAAGCGGCACCGTCTCCGAACAAGCACACCCCGATGAGGGCTGGGATGGATGTGTCATCACGTTGCAGTGTGAGAGAACACAATTCAACCGATAGGAGGACCGCAACATGGCCTGGAAAACCGCGGAGGTAGTCGTGAACTCTAGCCATTCCGGCGGCGCCCGCAACGCAACCGAGGCCGAACAACGGGATCCGCTTCACGTCGGGGCGCAGGCCGAGGCGAGATGCGATGCGTGCATCCACCGTCGGCACGGCCACACCAGTGCTCGACACCGTGACGATGGCGTCGACCTCGTCCGGCGCGATGTTCGCCGCGTCGAGCGCCGAGGACACAGCTTGATGGCCCAACTCGGTGGCGACTTCGATGTATTCGGTGTTGGCCTCGGTGAACCCCGACATCGCCGGGTAACGCGACAGGGGCAGCGCAAGGTTGCGGTGCTCGACCCCGCTCGATTGCGCGAAGCGCATGAACTCTGGGCCGCCGACCTTGGTCAGCTCCCGCGCGACGTCGTCCTGGTCGTATCGGTACGGTGTGAACCCCACCCCGGTCCCGACGATGCGAGGAGCGTTGATTCGGCTTATTGCTAGTGAGTCCGCCGGGGCGGTGTTTAGTTTATTCGTCATACCGGTTCACACGGTCAATGGTCGCCGCTGGTTCGCCGTCGTAGGGGAAATGTGAAGCAAAACACCAATGCGTCGAGCGGGAATATTTGCAACGACCCCAAATCGCCGCACCGAAACATCCGCAGTGACGTGCGGTTCTACCGATCGCTGCAGTTCAGATGCCATAAAAACCTCGGAGTGCAGCAGGTTTGAGCTGAAATTGGGCTGATTGCGTGCTGATGATTGGGTGTGCGAAATTCGGCCCTTAATTGCGTACGCGATAGTACTTTGCCGCAATAATTGCCGGTTGAGTGCGAAATTGCCTATTCGCCTCTTTCGCAGAGCAAGATACTCGCACTCTCGATTGGGTGACTGACTATCACCTTGAAGACTCTTGCAAAGTTCCTGTGGCCGGACGAGCATCGTCGGAGTCGGGCCGGATGGTCTATGTCGCGCGGGTTGAGGCGGCGACTAGGCAGTTTTCAAAAGATGTATAGTCGCCCCAACGGTAGAGAGGGGATCGACATGTTCGACACCGTAATCCGCAATGGTCGTTGGTTCGACGGCACCGGTGCCCCTTCGGCGGTGCGCGACATCGGCATCCGCGCCGGCAAGGTGGCGGCGGTCTCGACAACGCCACTCGACGGTGAGGGCGCGGAGATCATCGACGCCACGGACAAGTGGGTCCTTCCTGGCTTGATCGACATCCACACGCACTACGACGCCGAGGTGCTCGCAGCGCCCGCGTTGTCCGAGTCGGTTCGACATGGCGTCACGACCATCGTGATGGGTTCCTGCTCGCTGTCAACGGTGCACCTTGACGCCGCCGACGCGGGCGACATCTTCGGCCGCGTCGAGGCGATCCCGCGCGACGACGTCGTCCGCATCGTCACCAAGCACAAGACCTGGCGCACGCCCGTCGAGTACATCGATGCGTTGGAGGCACTCCCATTGGGGCCCAACGTGACTGCGTTCATCGGCCATTCCGACGTGCGGGCCGCCGTCATGGGTTTGGACCGCTCGACACGCAGCGAGGTTCGACCTACCGACGCCGAGCAGGCCCGCATGGAGACGATGGTCGCCGAGGCGATCGACGCCGGCTTCATCGGGATGTCCAGCCAGCAGCTGCTCTTCGACAAGCTCGACGGAGAGGTGTGCCGATCGCGCACACTGCCTTCTACCTACGCCAAGGCGCGGGAACTCCGTCGGCTCAAGGCACCGCTGCGACGTGCGGGTCGGGCGCTCCAGTCCGGGCCCGACATCACCCATCCGCAGGACATCTTCCTGCAGGCGTTTCGCTCCATCGGGTGGTTCCGCCCGAGGCTGAAGACCAGCCTGCTCGCATCCGCCGACATGAAGTCGGCGCCGTGGGGCTTGCCCATGATCTCCGGGCTTGCCAAGGTGGTGAATCTGCTCGGTGGCGACTTCCGGTTCCAGCACCTTCCGGTGCCCTTCACCGTGTATGCCGACGGCATCGACTTGGTGATCTTCGAGGAGTTCGGCGCAGGCGCAGCAGCGCTTCACCTCAAGAACGAGGTCGAGCGGGACGAACTCCTCCGCGACGAGGGATACCGCCGCTCGTTCCGCAAGGACTACGACCAGAAGTATGGACCCCGCGCGTGGCATCGTGACTTCTTCGACGCGGAGATCGTGGCTTGCCCGGACGAATCCGTGGTGGGCAAGTCCTTCGGACAGGTCGGTATGGACCGCGGGGGAGTGCATCCCGTCGACGCCTTCCTCGACCTCGTGCTCGAGCACGGAAAAACGTTGCGCTGGCGCACGACGATCTCCAATCACCGTCCCGACGTACTGAAGAAGATCGCCCAACAAGACGGAATCCAGGTGGGCTTCTCCGATGCGGGTGCGCATCTGCGAAACATGGCCTTCTACAACAGCGGACTGCGCCTTCTCCGACACGTTCACGATGCCGAGAAGGCCGGGCAACCGTTCATGACCGTCGAACGGGCCGTGCACCGGCTAACGGGTGAGCTCGCAGACTGGTACGACCTCGACGCCGGACACCTCCGCGAAGGCGACTGGGCCGACCTGGTGGTGCTCGACCCGCAACGTCTCGATGCGTCGCTCGACGAGTACCACGAGGCTGAAGTCGCCGAATACGGTGGCCTGCAACGGATGGTGAATCGCAATGACGCGACAGTGAACGCCGTGCTCGTCGCGGGTCGTGCCGTGACCATCAATGGTGAACCGACTAGCATCCTGGGACGCGAACGCACCGGCAGCTTCCTCCGCGCAGGTGGTCAGGAGCGCAACCTGCCAGTGGCGAACCTAGTCGGGTGAGCGATCCAGAGGTTCTGACGCTCGACCTGCCCCACCTCCGCGTCTCGGCGCTTGCCTGGGGACCGCCGGATGGCCGACTCGCCTTGTGCCTGCATGGATTCCCGGATACGGCGTGGACCTGGCGACACGTCGGTCCCATCCTGGCCGCGCACGGATACCGAGTGGTGGCTCCCTTCAGCAGGGGATACGCGCCGACGGCGATTCCCGACGACGGCGACTACCACATCGGCGCATTGATGTACGACGCCATCGCCGCGCATCGAGAGCTCGGTGGCTACTCCGACGCGGTACTCATCGGCCACGACTGGGGCGGAATGACGGCCAGTGCACTTGCGGGCCATCTAGATTCACCCTTCTCGAAGGTGGTCATGATGGGAGTCCCATTCATCCCAGGCCTGGGCCGTCGGGTCGCCCGCAGGACCCTTCGAGTGATGCCCCAACAGATACCCATGAGTTGGTACGTGATCTACCAACAGGTTCCGTGGATCTCCGAGCGATCGCTGAAGCGCGTCATACCGCGACTGTGGCGTGACTGGTGCCCGCCAGGATACGACGCGACCGACGATCTCGGCCACGTATGGGAAGCGCTGCCCGACGTCGCTCGCCGTAAGGCCGCGATCACGTATTACCGAGATCAGAAGCCGATTGGAAAACCGGCTCCCAGATACCGTGCCCTGCAAGAAGGCTGGGACAGCGAGCTCCCACGAGTGCCACTGTTGCTTCTGCACGGACGGATCGACGGCGCCATGAGCGTTCGCCTCGTCGACATCAGCGCCGAAGCACTTCCTGCGGACAGTCGATACCAGGTGATCGACGGCGCAGGTCATTTCATGCAGCTCGATCGGCCAGAGATGATCGCGGAGCTTATCGTCAACCACGTATCGGCCTAGCCCACCTCTGCACCGCTGCAGGCATTCCCAATCGCCGTCGCGGAGTCACAGCTCGACGACCTTCAGCGGCGGCTTAGTTCGGCGCGTTGCCCCGCCGAGATCGAGGGTGCCGGTTGGGATTACGGTACCGAGCAGTCGTTCCTTCGTTCAGTCAGCGAGCGACGGTCCAACGGCTACGACTGGCGCCGCACCGAGGACGAGATCAACGGTTTCGGCTCGTTCATTACTACGGGGGCAGGACAGCGGGTCCATTTCCTACATGCTCGGTCGGCCGACGACGATGCGATCCCTCTGGTGCTCACCCACGGTTGGCCTGGCTCGATCATCGAGTTTCTCGATGCAATCCCGTTGCGGCGCGAGCGTTTCCACGTGGTCGTCGTGTCGATGCCCGGCTGCGGATTCTCGGGCCCGACGCAGGTGCGCGGCGTAGACGTGGCGAAGGTGGCTGCCGCAGTGGCAGACGTGATGGCCCAGCTGGGCTACGAGCGATACGTTGCGCAAGGCGGGGACTGGGGTGCGCTGGTGACGCGTCACCTCGGCGAGCACTACGCGCAGAACGTCGTTGCGATTCACTCCAATATGTTGTTCGCGATGCTGCCCGAAGGCACTCCCGACGTGATGGCAGGCGTCATCGAACACGAGATCGCGAGGATCGTCGCCTCCGCCGAGAAGGTCCACGATGGAACCGCGTACATGAACATTCAGTCGACGCGGCCTCACTCGCTGGGCTTCGGGCTCGATGACTCACCCCTGGGACTGGCGGGGAGGATCCTGGAGAAGTTCCACGCATGGTGCGACATCCGCGAAGAGATGCCCGTCAGCACCGACCGGCTGATCGACAACCTGATGCTCTACTGTCTCACCGGCACTGGCACGTCGGCCGCGCGGCTCTACTGCGAGTCGTCGCGCGCGGGCAACGGTGCACTCGACACGTGGGACGGGCGCGTCGACGTCCCGACGGGCTACGCCGTATATCCCGGCGAGCTCCTGCAGACACCCAAGGTGTGGGCTGAGAAGCGTTATAACCTAGTGCATCACACGATTCAGGACCGCGGCGGCCACTTCGCCGCCTTTGAGCAACCCGAACTCTTCGCCGCAGACCTCAACGCGTACGGGGCATTGCTCCGCAGTAGAGCGATCATCTAGTCCGATTGCATGTCCAGCGGCCCGCCGTTGGCGCCGCCTAGCGTGGCGCCAACGGCGTTGCGTGGGATCAGAATCCGTGTGGAGCGACGTCGCCGTGGGTCGCCACGTGGGTATCGACCTCTTGGTGCGTCTGCACCGATTCGTGGCTGGTGTCGAACAGTGGAGCGTGATTGGACGAATCAACGGCACCGCCCGACGACGAATCGAGGGCATAGTGATCCGGCTCGCTGACCACGTGTGTCGTCGAGCCGATGTCTCCGTGGCCGGCGACGGTGGACGTGTGCCCCGTGTCGATAGAACTCGGAATCCCCGCATGGCTGGTGCTATCCGGCGTGGAGACGACGGTCCCCGTGTGAGACGTAGTGCCGACGCCTAGCGTCGAGCCGGTCGTGTCGATGACGTGACCAGTGGTTGCCGCCTGGCTGTGGTCGTTGATGATGCCTTGGTTCGCGGTGGTGTGACTGTTCAGCGCGGCACCCTCGTCGCCGAGGATGCTGCCGTGGCCACCGCCAGCGTTGACGCTGGCATTGCTGCCCGCACTCGTGTGGCTTGTCAGGCCCGCACCGCCGACAGAACTCGCCGTTTGCACGTTGGTGTGGGCGCCCAGCAACGCCCCGTCGTTGCCAAGAATGTCGCCGTGACCACCACCAGATGCGGAGGCACCGCTCGTCTGGCCCGTCAGACCGGCACCGCTCAGGGAGGTCGCCGTCTGCAGATTGGTGTGACCGCCGAGCACTGCACTGTCGTTACCGAGGATGTCGCTGTGACCATTCACGGCGGTCGCGCCGGTCAGCGCGCCTCCGGCTTGCAGATTGGTGTGACTGTCGACACCGCCACCGCCCGTGATGAGTCCTGTGGCTGCGACATTGCTGCTCACTGCCGCTTGGCTGCTGATCGAGGCATTGCCCAGTCCGGCGGATGCGGCGCTGGTTCCAGCGCCGCCGAGACCAGCGCTACCAGCGCCGGCACTCGTAACGCCGAAGTTGGCGCCGCCGCCCACGGCGGTCTGTCCTCCTGCCGACATGCCGCCGATCGGACTCGACAGTCCTGCCGACGTGCTGTTCGTGAACCCTGCCTGGCCACTGACGTTCGTCGTGCCGTTGGCGCTCACGTTGGACTCACTCGCAGCAGGCCGGTCGGACGCATTGCCCGGCGAGCGGTCGTCGCGACGGTCTCCGAAGCCCGCGCCGCTATGCGTGCTGGCCTGACCATGTAGCCCGGCGCCACCGTTGAAACCCCCGCCGGCCTGTGCTCCCGCGCCAAAGCCAGCGCTGGCATGTTGTGCACCGCCGACATGGGTGCCGGCGCCGAGTCCGGCGCCGCCGTGCAGGCCGGCGTCGAAGCCGCCGCCGATGCCTTCGTGGAAGCCTGCGCCGCCGTTTGTGCCGCCGCCCACGCCGGCGCCGAGTCCGGCTCCGCCGTGCAGGCCGGCGTCGAAGCCGCCGCCGATGCCTTCGTGGAAGCCTGCGCCGCCGTTTGTGCCGCCGCCCACGCCGGCGCCGAGTCCTGCGCCGCCGTGCAGGCCGGCGTCGATGCCGCCGCCGATTGCGGTGCCGCCGCCGATGCCGCCGGCGAGTCCGGCTCCGCCGTGCAGGTTGGCTTCGCCGCCGAATCCTTCGTGGAAGCCTGCGCCGCCGTTTGTGCCGCCGCCCACGCCGGCGCCGAGTCCTGCGCCGCCGTGCAGGCCGGCGTCGATGCCGCCACCGATTTCGGTGCCGCCGCCGATGCCGCCGGCGAGTCCGGCTCCGCCGTGCAGGTTGGCTTCGCCGCCGAATCCTTCGTGGAAGCCTGCGCCGCCGTTTGTGCCGCCGCCCACGCCGGCGCCGAGTCCTGCGCCACCGTGCAGGCCGGCGTCGATGCCGCCACCGATTTCGGTGCCGCCACCGATTTCGGTGCCGCCGCCGATGCCGCCACCGATTGCGGTGCCACCGCCGATGCCGCCGCCCACGCCGCCGCCGAGTCCGGCTCCGCCGTGCAGGCCGGCGTCGATGCCGCCGCCGAGTCCGGCTCCGCCATGGAGGCCGGCGTCGAAGCCGCCGCCGATTTCGAAGCCGCCGCCGATTTCGGTGCCGCCGCCGATGCCGGCGCCGAGTTCGGTGCCGCCGCCCACGCCGGCGCCGAGTCCGGCTCCGCCATGCAGGCCGGCGTCGATGCCGCCGCCGATGCCTTCGTGGAAGCCTGCGCCGCCAATACCGCCGCCGAGTCCGGCTCCGGCCTGTAGGCCGGCGTCGAAGCCGCCGCCAATGTCGAATCCGCCACCCAAGCCGCCTCCGAGGCCTGCGCCGATTTCAGTTCCAGCCTGCAGGCCTGCGTCGAATCCACCGCCGACTTCGGCGCCGCCTCCGATCCCGCCGCCCAGGCCCAGACCAAATTCAGTTCCTGCTTGCACGGCTGTCTCGAGCCCGCCCGCGATTCCGCCTCCAAGGTCGGCGCCTAGGCCGAGCCCGGTTTCGAGACCACCCCCGAGTTGGCTGCCGAATCCTGCCGCGCTGTCGACAATCGGTCCAGCCGACGGGGCGAACCCGAACTGATCGGACACTGCCTGCTGCAGGGCGCCGATGGGATTGCCGCTATCGAGAGTCAGCCCAGGTGCAGCGCTGGCCGCCACGGACTGCAGTTGTTCGGGAGTCACGTCCGACAGCCCGGCGCTGGCCAGGGCCGTCTGTGGATCCCTGACGAAGTGTGCCGCAGCATCTTGATTGTTGAACAGTTCCAGGACGTACTGGAGGAGAGAGTCCATGGGGAGGGCCTTTCGCGTTTCGGTGAGAGTGCCTACCGGACACAATCGGTTGCGTGCTAGCAACGTTATGGACCGACACCCCTGGGTGACAGGGGGTCACTGCCCGTGATTGTATGCCCTGTTCCGGGGGTTGATGGGTAGCATCGTTAGGGGGTTAGGGGATGCACGGGGGATCGTTACGCAATCGTCAGCAAACTGACAGCAGCTTGGTGCGTTTAGGGCTTGAGGTAAATGTCGATTCGTGCAACGCATGCGTCCCAGTCGGCAAGCGGGTGCGGCGAGCAGTCGGGCACGGCGGTCGCGCGGGAGTGTCGTCAGGTGTCGTCGGTCCTGCGGGCGCGGGCGCGGCGTTTGCCTTCATGCATGGCGGCCACTCGGGCGACCGGAATCGAGCGGCCCTGTTCGATCAGGTCGGCCGGCAAGGACTGCGGCGCAGGCATCGAGTCCGCCCACGAGGTGTGCCCGTCGAGTACCTTGCCCGCGGTGTGGACCGTGAAGTCGGTCGGCGCGACGCGGTCGAGGTCGGACCAATCGAGCGGGAAGGACACCGGTGTTCCCGGCCGAAGTCGCGGGCTGTACGCCGCCGCGACTGTCGCCCCACCGGCTCTGGTGGAGTCCACGAAGACCTTCCCGTGGCGATCCTCGACGACGAAGGTCGTCGTCGCCAGATCTGGATCTAGTGCAGCGGCACGGGCGGCGAGTGCGCGGGTTGCCGCCGCGACGTCGTCGACGGGTGCGCCGTCGTCTATGGGCACGAACACGTGCACACCCTTCGCGCCGCTGGTCTTAACCGCACCCGAAAGCCCGCAGTCGGAAAGGGCCTGCCGAACCAGATGGGCGACGGCGACCACGGCGTCGAAGTCGTCGTCACCAGGTGGGTCGAGGTCGAGGATCAAATGCGTTGGGCGGTAGATGTTCTCGGCCAAGCCGAGCGTCGGGTGATATTCGATGGCGCGCTGATTGGCCAACCAAAGCAGGGTCCGTCTGTCATTGCAGAGGGCGTAGTGGATCTCGCGCTTGGAGGCCTCGGCCCAGATCGGTGTGGTGCGCACCCAATCGGGCGTGTACTTCGGCACGTTCTTCTGGATGAAGGGTGCTCGCCCGCGCAGCACACGCAACACGGTGAGCGGCCGATCGATCAGTCCCGGCAGCATCAAGTCGGCCACCGCATCGAGATAGTCGACGAGGTCTCGCTTCGTGGCCCCGGCATCGGGGCTCAGCAGTTCGTCGAGGTTGGTGAGGTCGACGCCGTCGCGCTGTTCGCTAGTGCTCATCGGCGGAACCCATTGGAGGCGTCAGCTCTCGCTCGTGCATCGCACTCCTCCATAGTTGTAGTCACCCGTACCGACCCGGGGGCGAACGCAAGCTCATCGCGACTCATTTTGGGGAGTACCCATGGCGACGGTTCTGATCCCGATTCCGGATGTCGACTTCGATCCGACCGAGGTTGCCGTCAGCTGGCAGGTTCTCACGCGCACGGGTCACGCGGTGGTCTTCAGCACCGAGAGCGGCAGACCTGCCGCCGCCGACGACATCATGGTCACCGGGCGTGGCCTCGATCTCTGGTCGAGAGTGCCTGGTTTGAACCGGCTGGTCGTGGTCGGCCGCTTCCTGCGCGCGAACCGCGATGCCCGAGCCGCGTACGCAGAAATGCTGGCATCCAGGGAGTTCCAGCATCCCGTCGCGTGGGCGGCTGCGACGTTGGACGGGGTCGACTGTCTGTTGCTGCCAGGCGGCCACCGCGCGCGCGGGATGCGCAGCTACATCGACAGCGAGATCCTGCAACGGCTCGTCGTCGACGCGTTCAGCCGAGGCGTGCTCGTCGCCGCGATCTGTCACGGCGTGCTACTCGCGGCCCGAAGTGTCGACCCGGCGACGGGCCGCTCGGTGCTCCATGGACGCAAGACCACCGCGTTGACGTGGGAGCTGGAGCGGCGTGCATGGCAGCTGGCGCGAGTGACGAGATTCTGGGATCGCGACTACTACCGCACCTATCCCGAGCGGCCCGGTGATCCCGTCGGATACATGTCGGTGGAGGCGGAAGTGACTCGGGTACTTGCGAATCCGAGTGACTTCCGCAACGTGGAGCGTGGCTCGCCGGCGTGGCGCGCGAAGACGTCTGGAATGGCGCGCGACACCGTGAACGACGCTCGACCCGCGTTCGTCGTCGACGACGGCACGTACGTCTCGGCGCGCTGGCCGGGTGACGCGCACGCCTTCGCCGCCGCCGTTTCGGAGAAGCTCAGCGATTCTGCTGGAACTGAATCAGGGCCAGTTGCAACGTGATTACGAGACGGAACAGCGGATCCTCTAGATCGAGCGCCACCTCTTCGCGAAGCTTCGCAATGCGATAGCGGATGGTGTTGACGTGGACGTTGAGCCGGGCCGCCGCGGCGCGGGAGTCGGCCCCCGCGAGCAGATACTCACGCAGCGTCTTGACATAGTCGGAATTGGTCTCGACGTCCAATGCGACGAGTCGCCGAACGGGCCCGTTGCCAACGATCTCGGTGGCGAGCGGGCTCGTCGCCAGACGAAGCAGCGCGGCCGTTGGCCATACCTGATCGAAGACCGCGACGTGTCCGTCATGGTGACGGTCTCTCGCGACGGACAGTGCACGTTCGGCCTGCAGCCTGGCCTGCGGAAGCTGACTGCGGCCAAGCGCGGGTGAGCTCAGGCCGATCGAAATGCCGGGCACCTCGTCGAACAGGCTCACGATCCGTGTAGTCACTGCGGCGTCGACGGACGGAGCCGACACGATGACGTAGAGCAGATCGTTGAGGTCGCCGACGATCAACTGAACGTCACCGGTGAGTCGTGCGCGGTCGAGCAGGTGGACCACCCGCGACTTGGCGTGGGTTCGTCGATCGGGCGCCAGGTCGAAGGCCGCGGCCAGCACCCAGTGCACCCCGCCCTCTGGTACCTCGGTTTGGCCGGCATAGGCGGGCCCCTCGCCGCTGTGTAGCAGTCGCGCAAGGTGTTCGACCTCGACGCGGCGCACGCGGCCGAGCACGCCGTCGAGCTGGACGAGATGCGTGGCCGCCCGGCCCGCGCAACGCATGAATCCCGCACGGGCTTCCGCAGTGGGATCGGCCGAGCCTGGCGGCAGAGCGGCCCACAGCAGTCCGAGAACCTCGTGGTCGCTACGAATCGGCACCACCAGGCGCGGACTGGCGTGTGGTGAAATACTCTGCAGCAGAACCGGTTCGCGCGCCGCCAGAACCGAGCGCAGGGTTCCGTTGCGCCGCAACGTCTCGATCACCGTGGGTGGTGTCCGTCGGTGTAGGAGGGTCTGGATTCTCACCTGATCGGTGTCGGACTGGTCTGCCGAGTAGGCCAGGATCCGATGCAGCGAATCCTCCACGGTCACCGGTCCTCCCGCGATGGAAGCTGCCGCATCCGCGATCCCGAAGAGATCCAGTGAGCCGGGCGTGGTTCCCTCGGTTCTGATCGCTCCGGCAGGCCCGATGCGTTCGAGTCGGCGCATCACGTCGTTCCAGCTGGTTTGCCCGGAGACGCGCAACACCGCAGCCTCTGCACCGAGGGCGAAGTCGTGAACCGCGGGGGAGAGCTCCCCGCGGACGACGAGCGCGGCGAACGTCACCCGCGAAGACGGCTCTCCCGCCAGACACGACACGACATCAGAGGTGGTTCCGACCAATAACACGATGGCGTCGTCGGGAACGCCAGGGCCGTTGTCGTCGAAGTCGGCGCGGTCCAGCACGACGACCTTGCCGGTCGAAACTGCAAGGCCGCGTGGGTTTTCGATCACCTCGGCATCGAGTACCTCGATGACGTCGGCGAGCGTGACAACTGCCGAGGTGCTCACCTCAGCCCGCTGTCATGCCGCCGTCGACGACGACGGCACTCCCGGTCATGAAGCTTGACAGATCGCTCGCGAGAAACGCTGCGACATTGGCGATCTCGGCTGGGCGTCCTTCACGTCCCATCGGCTGCCACTCCGGCAGCGTGGCCCGCACCGCATCGAGGCCTCCGAGTCGCTCGGCATGTGCCAGGTTGATCGGGGTGTCGACCCAACCCGGGCAGATGCAGTTGCACCGAATGCCCGACTCGGCGAAGTCCAGCGCGATGCTCTTGGTCAGCATCAGCAGTGCGCCCTTGCTGACGCAGTAGGACGCCAGCATCTTCTCGGCGACGAGGCTGTTCACCGAGCCCATGTTGACGATGCTGCCGCCTCCCGCAGCCAACATGTGCGGGATCGCCAATTGACATGCCACGAAAGCCGCGCGGACGTTCACGGCGAAACTTCGGTCGAAGTCCGCAAGGGATGTTTCGACCACCGTGCCCGGCAGCGAGACTGCGGCATTGTTGACCAGCGTCGTCAGGCCGCCGAACCGCGCGATCGTGGCATCGACGAGTGCAGCCATCTCGGTCTCGCTGCTGACGTCGGCGCGGAAGGGAAGCACTCGGTCGGGGTAGTCGGTGAGCTCTGCCGTCGCGTGGACGCCCGCTTCGTCGATGTCCGCCGAGACCACCTGCGCGCCTGCCCGCACGAACGCCACTGTTATCGCACGGCCGATTCCGCTGGCCGCCCCGGTCACGATCGCCGTCTGACCATGCAGGCTCAGCGGGATCGACGACGGGGCGACTGCGTTGGGCTGGATCACATCAGTCATCTTGGCCTTCATTGGTCGGGCTGTCACCCGCGAACATCACGGTTCCCGCGGCTTCGAAGGCGGCTCTGTGTGTGCGCCAGAGCGTGGCGGCGAGTACGACGCCCACCGCTAGCCACCCCGCGACGAAGTAGAGCGCGATGTTGTTCGGATAGGCGGGGATTGGCCACAGCGAGTAATACAAGCCGAGCAACAGGACGGCGGTGGCGATGCCCGGGATCAGCCCGTGGCGGAATACATTCCACTCAGCGCGATAGCGCTTCCAGTACAGCACCGGCACGGACAGGTTCCCGAGGATGTAGACGACAATGACGCCGAGGGTGATGACGAGCCCGATGAAGGCGGCGCCAGGCACCGGCCCGAGCCACGCGCCGACGGCGATCGCCAACACCGCGTTGAAGCCGGCAGTAGACAAGATGGCGGTCCACGGCGTCTGCCATTTAGGATGCGTGCGCCCAAATGCCTTGGGAAACAGTCCTGCCCGGCCGAGCGAAAACATGACCCGAGAGCCCGCGTTGACACCGGCGAGCGAAATCGCGAGTGCACTGTTGAGCAAGGCGAAGGCCACCAGAATCCACAGCCAGGGGGCTACTTGGCTCGCGAGGGTGAAGAACGGGCTCGACTCGGCGGCGATGCCCGTGGCGTCGTCGACGCCCCAGCCGATCACCAGCGCGTAGTCGACGAACACCCACACCACGCCGACGAGCAGAATCGACAGCATCACCACGCGCGGAATCACCCTGCGCGGCTCTACCGTCTCCTCGGCTAGAGGTGCTGCTGATTCGAATCCGGTGAAGAGCAGCACGCTGAATGCGAAGGCCAGGAACAAGGCCTGCTGCGAGTCGACGTGGGGGAGCGCGAAGGGCTCCGCCGAAAGATGCCCGGTGTGGAACAGAACCGCGAAGGCGTAAGCCACGATCACGATCGTCTCGAACACCCCGAGCAACACTGTTGCGCGCGCAGAAAGTTTGGCGCCGAACAGAGTTAGCGCGGTCACGATCGCCAGGAGAACGAGCGTGAGGAGCCACCACGGGATGTCGATCCCGAGTTGCTGCGCGATCACGGGTTGCAGGATGCCGCCCGTGGCCAACAGGATGAATGCCGGCTGCGGCGGGTCGTAGAGGAAGTACGACCAGGAAGTGACGAAACCCGCGCGCCCACCGAGGCTGTTGCTGACGTAGGTGTAGTAGCCGCCAGCCGACGGCAGTTTTCGGGCCAACGAGACGACGCACAGTCCCGTCAGTAGGACGGCGACCATGGCGGCGATCAGCAGTAGCGGCGACGACGCGCCAACGAGGCCCGCGATCACCGGGGCCAGGATGATGATCCCCGCCGCTGGCCCAAGATGGCTGACCGCCTGGAACAGTGCTTCGCGAGCGGTGATGACGCCTGCGGCTAGAGCACTCTCTCGCGGAATTTCATTGGTAGGGGCGGGTTTTACTGGATCAGACTTCTCTATGGTCATCCTCGGTCCTCACTTCAAGATTGCGCCCCGACAACGGTGTGCGGAATGGCTGCGATTGACTTGCGAATGTCACTGTGGAGCACACTTTTCCGTCGAGCGACGTCGTGCACCATGTCGTGCCAGGACAACATCGGTCGTCAGCCTTGGACAGTGGATACAACGCGAGGTAAAACGATCATTCCCTGTTGAGCAGGGCGCGCATCTCCACCATCTCGCGCTCGTTGGCCATTCGCGCGGCCTGCTGGCGTCCCTCGATCATCAAGCGCTTGGTGGCGCTCACCGACTTGGGGTCGAGCGCAGCGAGCACCTGTGCGGCGGCGGCAGTTTCGCGGAGCAGTTCGTCGTCGGGCACGACCTTCCAGGCCAGTCCCATCTGGTGTGCCGCCGTCGCGTCGATCCACTCGCTGGACAGCATCGCCCACATGGCGTCGGCCCAGCGTGTGCGGGCAGGCAAGAGTGCGGAACTGCCAGCCTCGGGGACGAGGCCGAGGGCGGTAAACGGCATTCGCAGCCGAGCGGTCTCGGCGACCAGGATGACGTCGCAGTACAGCAGCATGGTGGCGCCGAGTCCCACCGAGAGGCCGTTGACCGCGGCGAACAACGGCTTGGAGAAGGTGCTGAGCGTGTCGAGCAGGGCGGCGAATTCCTCACCGGCGTAACGCCGTTGCTCGTCGGGCAGTAGACCCGACAGAAGGGATCTATCCGCTCCGACCGAGAAGGCGCGCCCGCGGCCCGTGAACACGACCGCCCGGGTGGCGTCGTCGGATTCGGCGCGCTGCAACGCAATCCGTAGCTCTCGGTACGCGGCGATGGTGAACGCGTTCAGGTTCTCCGGCCGCGTGAATGTCAACCACGTGGTTGCGCCATCGCGGTGTTCGTCGATCATGGTGCTACGTTTCGGCCTTCTTGATCCGCGGCGCAAGCTGCACGACCTCGGGGACGACGGTCGGATTCGCGAACGCCAGCGTGACGAGCGAGACCAGCGTGTTCGCGACGTCGCGCAGCGCGGACATCCGGGCGGGGAGCTGGCCGTGCTCGACCCATGACTTGAACAGCTGAGAGAGCAGGTCGCGATCGGCGCCGCGCAGGATCTCGGTGTCTTCGGTGGGCCCCATGCCGACGCGGATGAGCGACAGCTCGGGGTGTTCGCTCCGCCACGAGTGCAGAATCTCATCGAGCGCGGCCTTGCTTGCACCGTACGCGGCGGTGCCGGCGCGGGGCCTGCCGACGTCGTTGCTTGACGCGATCAGGACGACGCCGTTCTCGGAAAGGTGTGGGAGGGCGACCCGCAGCACGTTGTTCGCGCCGACGGCGTTGACGCTGAACGTGTGAATCCACGTGACGAGGTCGGTGTCCTCGATGTGGGCGAACGGGACGACCGTGCTGGTGAACACGACGGCGTCAAGGCCGCCGAGCGCCAACGCCGCCTGGTCGACGACTCCCTTGATGGCTGCTGTGTTCTCGACGTCGAGCTCGTATGCGGAGCCGCCGATCGTCTCGGCCAGCTTGGTCAATAGGTCCATGCGGCGAGCTGCGACCGCGACCTTGGCGCCCCGCTCGGCCGCGCTGACGGCGACCGCGTGGCCGATCCCCGATGACGCCCCGACGACGAGCACGCGCAGCCCGGCGGCATCGGCATTCTGACTACTCACTGCGGACCACCTTCATGAAACTCCGACGATACTTAGGTCGTCACATTAGAGCGTCCACAAAGGATTGCCTAAGTTGGCTCGTCGGTTAGAGGGCCGCAAACAACGACGGCACGATTCCCCGCAGCGCCTCTGCGAAGAACTGTGGGTGGGAAGCCCCGATGACGACGCCGTGCGCAGTGCCCTTTGGCGTGGCGATCGCGACGGTCGACCCAGGCGCCGGGCCGTCGTCGACGCCGTCGTCTCCGTTGGCGAACCAGTCGTTGAGCCAGGTCACGCTCAACTGATCGACCGCGGGCGGGTTCTGCGGCTGCGGAATCCCTGCGACGAGGTAGGCGGCGAACTGGATCAGCTGGTTGCCGCCCCGCATCGAATCCATGTGTACGCCACCCTCGAGCACGACGCCGTTGAAGTTGTCGGGACGGGCGGAGGTCAAGTCGTCGTTCACGGTGCTCAGCGAGTTGAAGGCGTTGAACGGCGCGCCGATCTCGCGGACGGGAATGTAGTGGCCGCCGTGCGCTTCGTAATAGTCGAGCTTCGTCAACGCGTCGGGCAGGGTGTTTCCGATGGGTACGCCGTCGAGGAGGATCACGCCGACGAGGTCGTCGCCCGCATCTGTGTCAGCGACGATGAAGCCTGCGGCGCCCGAGACCAGGTTCGCCCCCAGCGAGTGGCCTTCCAGCGCGAACTTCTGCGGCAACTGCGTCGCGCCCGGGTAGGCCTCCGCATAGCCGGCCGCAATCGCGCTCTCCGTCAGCGCCGTGCGGTCGCCGTTGAACAGGTCCGCAATCGATGCGGCCATCCCGGTGCCGCCGAGCCAGTAGTCGTCGCCGGCGAATGGGTTCGACGACAACGTCGGCGTGACGACGACGCTGTTGGTCTGCTCGGCGAGATTCGCCGCGGTGTAGCTGTACATCGGGCCCAGAGCCAGGAAACCGTGTTGCAGAAGGATCATCTGGTCCGGCGGTTCGCCGTTGTCGGTCTCGGGGAAGTACCAGTTGGCGGGGACGGTCTGGCCATTGCTCAGCTGCACCGTCGACGTGTGAACGGTGACCGTGCTGTTCGGTGGGACCTTGGGCGGACCGGTGATGACCGTCTCGACTGCCTGCAGGCTATCGAAGGCGAGTGATCCGACCTTGTTGACGACATTGCGGATGCCACCGATCAGCGATCCGACGGACCGTGTGGGCGCGACGGTCGTGGCGCGTTCGGCCGACAACCTGTCTCGCAGAACGCCCAACGGCCTGGGCGTGGTCGATGCAGGCGTCGCCTCGTTCGCGGAGGGTGACCGCTGCGAATCGGCCGTGCGGGTCGGCTCGAGTCGGTGCCTCGAAAGAATTCCGTGCACGCGTTTGGCCACCCGGGCTGCGGCATCGGAGGCTGTCGCATCGGAATCGGTGGACCGCGACACGAGGTGCCGTGGTCCGGGATCAGACTCGGTTTGTGCGTTCGCGACCGAGGCTCCTGCAAGGAGTGCCGCCGCCACCCCCGCGGCGATGAGGCCTGCCCACACCCACATCCACACGCGTCGCACGCGCTCGATCTTGACAGGGCAGCAACCCGAGACATGACGTTTTCGACGGAACGGTAAACAATCAGCCGCATGGTTCCCCGGAGAGTGGCAGTGGTCTTGGCATGCATCGTCGTGCTCGCAGCGGGCGCGTGCGGTGAGTCGTCGGACTCTGCGACGAGTACGTCGTCGGCTCGGCCACCCGCGCCGGTTCCCGAAGCCATGACGCCTCTGCTGGGCTACGTGCCGTTCGCGCCGGTCCCGTTCGCGGGCTCGGACGGTAAGACGCACATGGTCTACGAGTTGGCGGTCACCAACTTCACCAGCGCAAGGTTGACGGTCGACGACGTGAAGATCGAAGACGTCAAGACCGGCAAGGTTGTGGGCGAACTCGACGCGGGCCAACTCGGAGATCGACTCCAACCAGCGGGCACCCGTCAGGGCGCCGACCACTTGGAGCCGGGCCAAGCCGGGACCATTTTCATCCACCTGGTTTCGGCCGACGGGGTCGTGCCCCAGTCACTGACGCACGAGGTGGCGGTGACGAGCGCCGTGATGCCCCCCGGCAAGGATCGGGTGACGGAGCGAATTGCCACGACGGCAGTAAACGAGCGCGTGCTGCCGACGATTTCGGCGCCACTGCGAGGCGAGCGCTACATCGCTGCCGACGGATGCTGCGACGCGGTACGGCACACGCGCGCGGTGCTGCCGGTCAACGGCAACATGTTCCTGTCTCAGCGCTACGCCATCGACTTCGAGCAAGCGGACGCTCAGAACCGAATCTTCACAGGAGATCCGCGGGATCCCAAGAGCTACGCGATCTTCGGCGAGGAAGTACACGCGGTGGCGGACGGCACTGTGGTCGGGACCCGCAACGACCTGGCAGAGCAGACACCGGGGACCTATCCGGCGAACATACCCATCGGCGAGGCGGACGGCAACTACGTGGTGCTGGCCATCGGCGATGGGTTCTACGTCAACTACGCGCACATGCAACCGGGGAGCATCCGTCCGAAGCTTGGTGCGAAGGTCAAGCGGGGCGACGTGATCGGCCTCGTCGGAAACAGTGGCAATTCCGTTGCGCCGCACCTGCATTTGCACGTCATGGACGGCTCGTCGCCGCTGGCTGCGGAGGGGCTGCCCTATCTGTACGACCAGTTCAAAATCACCGGCCAGGTAGCAAGCACCAAGGACTTCGACGCGTCGGAAGGCACGGGTGTGCCGTTGGTGTTGCTGCCGGGAATCAAGCCCTCCGAGCACACCGATCAGTTGATCCTGGACCAGAACGTGGTGACGTTCGGGGGGTGAGGCTCACCGGCAACGTCAGGCGACCGAGCTCTTCTCCAGGATATGGAGGCCGCACGCGCTGCCGAGACCGATGACGTGGGCCATGCCGACCTTGGCGCCCTCGATTTGGCGAGGGCCTCCCTCGCCGCGCAGGTGCGTCGACACCTCGTAGATGCCCGCTATGCCAGTGGCCGCGATCGGATGGCCCTTTGACTCGAGGCCGCCGCTGACGTTGACGGGCATGTCGCTGTCTCGCCAGCCTCGTCCAGCCCGCACGAAGTCGAGCGCGCCCCCCGGCTCGCAGAGCCCGAGGTTGTCGTAGTGGACCAGTTCGGCGGTGGCGAAGCAGTCGTGCAGTTCGACGAGGTTGAGATCTTCTGGGCCGACGCCTGCCTGCTCGTAGGCGGTCGCTGCGGCTTGCCGGGTCAACGTGTTGACGTCGGGCAGCACCTGGCACGCCTCCTGCCACGGGTCGCTGGTCAGCACGGACGCGCTGATCTTCACCGCCCTCCGCTGCTGCTCCAGCGACAACGTGCGGAGCTTGCTCTCGGTGACCAGGACGGCCGCGGCGGCGCCGTCACAGTTCGCCGAGCACATCGACCTGGTGTTGGGGTAGGAGATCATGACGTCGTTCATGATCTGCTCTAGCGTGAACCGTTTTTGGTATGCCGCAAGCGGATTCAGCGTCGAGTGGGCGTGGTTCTTCTCGGCGATCTTGGCGAACAGCTCGAAGTCCGCTCCGCCGTAGCGGTGGGCGTACTCCATGCCGATCTGGGCGAACACCCCTGGCATCAGGTCGGTGCCCGTGCGGCCCTCCAGAAGTGCGACGGCCCCGAGTCGACCGTCGGCCGTCCACCTGTTGTCCTTCTTGGCTTTGGGGGCGCCGAGAAGGCCTGCGCCCGAAAGCTTTTCAACGCCGACGGCGAGACCGTAGTCGGCCTCGCCCGCCTTGAGCGCCATGTGGACGACGCGGACCGCGGTGGCTCCGGTCGCGCAGGCGTTAGCGACGTTGTACACCGGAATGCCCGTCTGGCCGATCTGCTTCTGCAGCTGTTGTCCGATTCCGGCGTTGGCCTGCATCAGGTTTCCCGCCGCGAGGATCCCCATGTCCTTGATGCTCACCCCTGCGTCGGCGAGCGCGCCGCGCGCCGCCTCGGACGCGAGGTCCACCTCGTCGAGATCGGGGTGCTTGCCGAACTTCGTCATGTGGATCCCGAGAATCCAGACTGCGTCGCTCATCAGTTCTCCTCGTCTACTGGCGCGAACGCGTACCCGACGGCCTCGACGCCGTCGTCGTCGATGCCCTGGGACACGGTGACCAACTTGACCTTCATCCCCAGCTTCACGTGCTCGGGGTCGGGGGTGACTCCCGTGAGCACGCCACGGACGCTGGTGCCGCCGCAGTCGACGATGGCTGCGACGAACGGCACCTCGACGCCGGGGATGCTGAAGGCGACGATCGAGAACGTCCGGACGGTGCCAGTCGTGTCGACGTCCACGCGGTCGAAGGTCTCGGCGCCGCAGGAGGCACATGCGTTGCGTCGGTCGAAGTAGCGCGCGCCGCATTCGGTGCACTGATTCGCCACGAGGCGCGGCGGATCCAGTTCGAGATAGGACACCAGCGGTACGCGCTGTCGTGTCTCTTGATCGGTGGTCATCTTCTGACGATGACACGGACCGCATCGGTATCGGTGCCCGGGTCCACATAGGGCGGATCCACGGAGGGAAGTGCTTAGTGCGACTATTCGAAGATGGAACGAGTCGTATTCACGGGCGCTGCAGGTCAGCTGGTGGGTGATCGATGGGGAGCCGGCGGCGACCGCGGCCCGGTGTTGATGCTGCACGGCGGCGGGCAGACCCGGCATTCCTGGGACAAGTCGGCGCGCTCACTGGCCGCAGAGGGCTGGGACGTCATCACGCTCGACGCCCGCGGCCACGGGGAAAGCGACTGGGCGCCGGACGGCGACTACGGCGTCGAGGTGCTCGTCGACGACCTACTGCTGGTGCACGCCGAACTTCAGCGGAACACGTCGACCCTTCCCGTCATCATCGGCGCCTCCATGGGTGGCATGACGGCGCTGGTTGCCGAGGGCGAGAAGGGCGGCGTGGCGCGCGCGCTCGTCCTGGTCGACATCGTGCCGCGCATCGAACTGGAAGGAGTCGAGAAGATCGGGGCCTTCATGGGCTCGGCGCCGAACGGCTTCGAGAGCCTGGAGGAGGTGGCCGACGCCGTCGCCGCCTATCAGCCACACCGCAAGCGTCCGACCAACATCGAGGGGCTGCGCCGCAACGTGCGGCTACGCGAGGACGGCCGTCTGTACTGGCATTGGGACCCGGCCTTCCAGAGCATCGGCGACGACGTGCAGATCGACCACGTGGGCCACCAACAGCGGCTGGCCGACGCCGCGCGTGCGATCCGCGTTCCCACCTTGCTCGTGCGCGGCATGCTGTCGGACATCGTCAGCGAGCAGGGGGCGGCCGAACTCCTCGACATGATGCCGCACGCCACCGCGATCGACGTCGCGGGTGCGGGTCACATGGTGGCGGGCGACGACAACGCGATCTTCGTCGACCACACGACGGCGTTCCTGAACTCGCTATAGGCGAGGAGTCGCGGTGGGTTCGGCCCGCAGCCGTGCGGCGTCCTCACTCGGCGGCGAGCCGAACATGCGACGGTACTCGCGGCTGAACTGCGAGGGGCTGTCGTACCCGACGAGGTGCCCGACGCCTGCGACGTCGCCAGCACCAGATGCCAAGAGCGAGCGTGCTTCCTGAAGCCGGATGCACTTCTGGAACTGGAGCGGGCTCATGTTCGTCACACCGCGGAAGTGTCGGTGGAACGCCGAGGTGCTCATACCCGCCAGCCCCGCAAGGTCGTCGACTCGCATCGGCTCGGCGTAGTTGTCCCGGATCCACTTGATCGCCCTGCTGACGTAGGACAGGCCGCTGTCGGCGAGGCCGATCTGGCGGACCATGGCGCCGTGCGGTCCCGTGATGAGCCGCCACAGGATCTCGCGTTCCACCAACGGTGCCAGCACGGGCGCGTCGTCCGGTTGGTCGAGCAGTCGCAACATGCGGGCGACCGCGTCGAGCAGGGGGCCGTCGAGGGTGCCGGTGTCCATCGCGGAGTTGGCGCGGGTTCGAGGCGCGGAGTCGACGGGGGCTTCCAGCAGTAGCGGCGCGATCACGCTCGGGCGCAGCGTCAGCGCCACACCAAGCGCCGGGGTGTTGCGGCTCGCGCCAAGAAAGTGGCCGCTTACGGGTAGGTCGGCTGTGACGACGAGGCACTCACCCGCGCGGTACTCGAACACACGGTCGCCGAGCAATAGCCTCTTGCCGCCTTGCGCGAGGACCACGAACAGCGGCTCGGTCAGCGAGTAGTCCGGTGTCTCGTCGGTGACCTTGGAAAGAAGCAAACCTGCGATGGGAGTCTGCATGTCTGGCCGAGCGTGCGTCGCGATTAGACCGCGGATCTCGCCGAGGAGACCGAGTGCGTCCATGTGCCCATTCATATACAAGCGAGCAGGATCGTGCAAGGACGGGCTTGGTTTGGTCTACCGTTGCACGCCCTCGCCGAGCTTCCATGAATCCGACCACCTTTCGACCAGAATTGGAGCCAGAATCATGTCTCTCGACCACTACGTCACCCTCGGCCGATCCGGGCTGCGCGTAAGCCCCCTTGCCCTTGGCGCGATGACCTTCGGAGAGGATGCTGGCAGCGCGGGGACCGGCGTCGAGGAGTCCGAAAAGATCCTCGAAACCTACCTCGAACTGGGCGGCAACTTCGTCGACACCGCCAACTTCTATGCCAACGGACACTCAGAGAAGATCCTCGGCGACTTCTTCGCCGCTCGCCCGGGACGACGGGATCGCGTCGTTCTCGCCTCGAAGTTCTTCACCAACATGTTCCCCGGCGACCCCAATGGCGGCGGGGCCGGTCGCCGCTCGATCGTGGCTCAACTCGAGCAGACCCTGCGCAGAATGCAGACCGACTATCTGGACGTGTACTGGATGCACAATTGGGACCGCAACACTCCCATCGAGGAGACCATGCGAACGCTCGACGACTTGGTTCGATCGGGCAAGGTGCGTTACGTCGGGTTCTCCAATACGCCGGCCTGGGTGACCGCACAGGCGCAGACCATGGCGACGCTGCGAGGGTGGACACCACTGATCGCGCTACAGGTCGAGTACTCACTGCTGGCTCGCACCGTCGAAGGGGAACTGGGACCGTTGGCGCTCGATCAGGGCATGGCCCTTGTTCCGTGGAGCCCGTTGAAGAACGGCTTCCTCTCCGGAAAGTACCGGCGCGATGCCGAAGTCACCGATTCGGCGCGGGTCGCGTTCGTCGGTGGTCCGACCGATGCCGAGTTCACGGTGATCGACGCGGTGGCAGGAGTCGCGGCTGCGCTCGAAACGAGTTCGGCGGCGGTGTCATTGGCGTGGCTGCTCGCCCGACCCGGCACGGTGGTACCGATCCTCGGCGCGAGGCGGGTCGAACATCTACGTGACAACTTGGCAGCACTGGGGGTGCGACTCGACCGTGAGCACCTCGACGCGTTGGCCGAGGTCTCCCAGCCGACGCTGAACTACCCGGCTCCGATGCACGGGGAGATGCGGGCGATGCTGCAGTTCGCGGGAACCACTGTGGACGGTGAGTCGTCCACCGTCTACCCGCCGCTCGAGCAGAGCGACGTCCGATACTGAGTTGCCTACGAGAGCAGCCTGCCTGCGGGTCGGGGGTCCGCGGGCAGGCTGCTGGTCGTGGCGGCTGTGCCGGTGTTAGTGGCTACGGGACGTGAACCGGCGGGAGGCCGGGGACGGAGGCGCTGGCGCCGCCGGGGCCTGCGCCCGCGCCGGTTCCGCCGGGAACCTCGGCGCTTGCTCCGCCGGGCCCTGCACCTGCGCCGCCACCGCCGGGCACGCTCGCGCTCGCTCCGCCGGGGCCTGCGCCCGCGCCTGGACCTTCGCCGGGCACCGTCGCCGTGGCGCTTGGAGCAGTCGTCGTGGGCGTGTCCGTCGAGGTGACCGTTGACGTGCTGGTCGTTGGGGTGGTGCTGGTGCTGGTGGAGTCGCCCTTGTCGCCGCCGCCACAGCCGACGGCCAACACCGTCAACAGGGCGCCGCCGAACAGTACGAAGGCAGTACGGGGTGTCGAGTTCATCGGTGAACCTCTCTCAGTCGCTGTCTGCGACTGATACCCGCTCAGGCGAAGAGCAAACCTGGGGTGTGCCGATCCCGTCAACGGCTGCGGGCTGCCATCGACAGACCGTCCGGTGTATTGCAGGAATCCTGCGGCACATTCGCGGTCGGCGACGTCGGCCGGCGCGGTGTCGAGGGCCAGGGGTGCGCGCGAAAAGACCTCTGCCGCATGCGGTTCCATGATCGCTCGGTGGAGGATGGGTCAGGCAGTGGCCTTGTCGAGGTCAACCATGCTCGTGCTCGACGAAATCCAGCAAAGCTGGATCGTCCGAGGTGAACCGGTCAACCTCTTCTCCACCGTCGCAGCGCAACAATGCGATCGTGATGCCGCGGCTGTTTCGCGCGACCAGCTGCCAGGTCGCTCCGCTGTCTACCCATCGCCGAAGCTCTGCGGTGAAGTCGCGATCTGCGGGCATGGTTCCACGATCGCATGTCATAGGCTGCTGCCGGTGGAAGCGGGTTTGCGTCTGGCCACCGCGCTGGTGTTCGTATGGCTCGGCATGGTGGTGGCGATCTCATTCATCGAGGCGCCTCTCAAGTTCCGGGCACCGGGGGTCACCCTGCCGATCGGACTGGGCATCGGCCGTATCGTGTTCCGAGCCCTCAATGGTTGCGAGCTGGTGTTCGCGGTGATCATCGCGTTGGCGTTGTTCACCCACAGCACGACGCTGGCGCTCGACGTCGTCTTGACCGTGGCGATCGGCGGGCTGTTCTTTCAGACCGTGTTGTTGCGTCCGATGCTGAGTCGACGCACGGCAGCCGTTCTGGCCGGCCAAGATGGCGAGCGGTCCGGCGCCCACTACGCCTACGTCGCCATCGAAGTCGTCAAGGTGATCGCGTTGATCATTGCGGGGGTACTCCTCATTCGCGGGTGAGACGATGACGCCCATGCGTCTGGGACTGCACGCCCTGGGAATTGGAGCCGGAGCCTCGCGCGCGGTCATCGACGGGGTTGCCGCCGCTGCCGAACGGTCGGCGTTCGCCACGCTCTGGTCGGGCGAGCACGTCGTCATGGTGGACCTGTCGTCCTCGCGATATCCCTACAGCGATGATGGTCAAATCGCCGTTCCCGCACAAGCGGATTGGATCGATCCGATGATCGGGCTGAGCTTCGCTGCGGCAGCGACGTCGACGATCACCCTTGCGACGGGCGTGCTCCTGTTGCCCGAGCACAACCCCGTGCTGATGGCCAAACAGGCCGCGACCTTGGACGCGTTGTCGGGTGGTCGGTTCACATTGGGAATCGGCATCGGTTGGTCCCGTGAGGAATTCGATGCCCTCGGGGTTCCGTTCGAGCGACGCGGAGCTCGCACCGCTGAGTACGTCAGGGCGATGAGGACCCTCTGGCGAAACGACGTCGCTACCTTCGACGGCGAGTTCGTCCACTTCGAGTCGGTGCGGGTCAATCCGAAACCGGTGCGCGAGCGAAGCGTTCCAATCATGCTGGGCGGCAACAGCGATGCGGCGTTGCGCAGGGTCGCGGCCTGGGGTGACGGATGGTACGGGTTCAACGTCGACGGTGTGTCCGCAGCGGCCGAACGCGTGGCGACGCTGACCTCGCTGTGCAAGGAAAGCGGTCGCGACATGCGCGACATAAGGGTGGCCGTCGCACTGCGCGAACCCCACCCAGCAGACGTTGCGGCGTTAGGGGAGCTCGGCATAGACGAACTGGTCCTCGTCGAGAGCCCCCCTGACGATGCGTCACTGGCGGCGGGCTGGGTCGAGGAGTTGTGGGCGAAGTGGGGTCCTGACGATCAGTAATCGTGACGCGCGAGCGTGGTGCCTCCCGCGCGCACACCATCGTCGATCGACACCAGCGCCGGGACCAGTTCGCTAGTCACCAGCCCGCTTTCGCTGGTGAGCTCGTCTATGACGTCGAAGCTCGCGGCGATCCGCTCGGGGGTGTCGACGACGATCGTGGTCACTGGCACCCGTCGGGCCAATTGAAGCCACCTGTCGCCATGCGGCGCGTGATCCCCGTGGAAACCCCAGAGGCCGCGCAACACCGTCGCCCCGCTGGCCGCGCGGCTGTCGAAGAGTCGTCGGACGATCGCGCGGTGGATCGGTACACCGTCGTGCAACGCTGCCTCGGAGGTGTAGACCATCAGCTTCTGCCACACCGCACGACCCTCGTCGTCGACGGCGGGTAGCGACGACGGTCGCTCGAGCATCTGGCCCTCGCGTTTGCAAAGCTGTACGCGTTCGATCGTCAGGATTGGATCCCTCAGCAGAGCCTCGAGTTCGGGTACTGCAGACCCGATTTCCCTGCCGGTGCCGATCGCGACGATCATCACTGGCACACCGAGATTGCGACTGAAGAAGCCCGCGCGGGTGCGCTGCCCGTGGGCCGTGCCGTCGACGCCGAGAAACACTGAGGCGCCGGCGAATCCGTGCCGATGCAGGACGTCGCACACCGTGCGGTACGCGGGCTTGCCGTCGGCGCGGTCTTGGCGACCCACGTAGATGGTGAGCTTCGCGACGTCGGCTGGCTGGTCGGGAGGCCCCGCCATCCGCGCACGCTCCAGGGTGAGGAGGCCTCGCGACAGCATGTTCGAAACTTGGTCGGCCAGTCCGGAGAGCTTGCCGGCCTCGTCGACGGCAATGACGGCGATCGGCGAGTCCTCCGACAGGCTAAGGGTTTCGTCGCCGCGTAGCTCGTGGTGTGGCCCGAAGCTGGAGATGCCGCGCAGTACGACGCTGGTGGCCACCGCGCTATCGGCGTAGACGTCGAGGAGCTCGTCCGACAGGAAACGGCCGCGGTGCCGTTGACGCTCGGCGAAGTAGGTGGTCATCTTCAGGTAGTCGGTCACAGGCCGGTTCCGATCTTCAGACCCACCCAGGCTGCCGTGAGGCCGAGCACGACGCTGACGGCGATGTTGGCGAACGCCGATACGACCTGCCGTTCTTCGGCGAGTCGCTGCGTTTCCAACATCCACGTCGAGAAGGTCGTGTACGACCCGACGAACCCGGTGCCCGCCATCAGTGCCAGGTTCGGACTGAGCGCGAGACCGCCAAGGAAACCGAGCAGCAGAGCACCGCTGACGTTGACGACCAGGGTGCCGAATGGAAACGGTCGGCCCACCCGATTGGATACCGCGCGGTCGAGCAGGAAGCGCGATACCGCTCCGGCCCCGCCGAGCACGACGACGCCGAGCCAGACGACGACACTCACCGGCGCACCCTCACTCGCCGCGTCAAGGCGGTCGCTACGTAAACCGCGAGCAGTCCCGCGGCGATGCTTGCCGCCGTGTAGCCGACGGCAAGACCGAAGTGCCCGTGCTCGAGCATCTTGATCGTCTCGACCTGCATGGTGGAAAACGTGGTCAGACCCCCGCACACGCCCGTGCCGAGCAGCGGGCGTCGATAGCTCGACACCGGCAGGCGCTCTAGCAGACGGGTGACGAAGTAGCCGAGCAGGAATGCGCCGACGATGTTGACGATGAACGTCGGCCACGGCCAACGGGCTGGATCGCCCCCCGCGAGTTCCGCCAAACCAGCGCGCGCCAGTGTGCCGACGGCGCCGCCGACGAAGACTGCGCCCAGTTCTCGGCCGTCGAAACCAAACATGGGTGAAAGTATGGCCGTCAACCTTGCGTACCGGCGTACGGGGCGAGATTCAGAGGGGCAGAATCAAATAATGCCCACCAACCCCCGCGCCGGTCAGCTGGCGGAACCGTCCGATCTCATCGACGTGGCCCAGGTGGTCACCGCCTACTACACCTTGCAGCCCGATCCGGAGAACGTCGATCAACAGGTCGCGTTCGGCACGTCTGGGCATCGAGGCGCCAGCCTGGACACCGCATTCAACGAGGCGCACATCCTCGCGACGACTCAGGCGATCGTCGAATACCGTGCTGCGCAGGGGACGACGGGTCCGCTGTTCATCGGCCGGGATACCCATGCGCTGTCCGAACCCGCGTGGGCGTCGGCACTGGAGGTGCTAGCAGCCAACGACGTGGTGGCGATGGTCGACGCCGCGGACCGCTACACCCCGACGCCGGCCGTGAGCCATGCCATCCTCGCGTTCAACCGCGGTCGCGACAGCGATCTCGCCGACGGCATCGTCGTCACCCCGTCGCACAACCCGCCGCGTGATGGTGGGTTCAAGTACAACCCGCCGAACGGCGGTCCCGCCGACACGGATGCCACCGGTGTGATTGCCAAGCGCGCCAACGAGATTCTGCGCGGCGGGCTAGCCGACGTGAAGCGGATGCCCCTCTCGCGGGCGTTGACGATCGCAGAGCGCCACGATTACATGAACGCCTACGTCGAGGACCTCCCGAACGTTGTCGACATTCACGCCATCAAGGCCGAGGGCATCCGGATCGGCGCCGACCCGCTCGGCGGCGCGAGCGTGGACTACTGGGGCGCGATTGCTGAGACGCACGGCCTGAACCTCACTGTGGTCAACCCGCTCGTCGACGCGACGTGGCGGTTCATGACGCTCGACACGGACGGCAAGATCCGGATGGACTGCAGTTCGCCGAACGCCATGGCGTCGTTGATTCACAAGATCGGCGAGTACCAGATCGCGACGGGCAACGACGCCGACTCCGATCGACACGGCATCGTCACCCCAGATGGCGGGCTGATGAATCCGAATCACTATCTAGCCGTGGCGATCGACTACCTGTACGCCAACAGGCCGCAGTGGCCCGGGTCGACGGCGGTGGGTAAGACGTGCGTGAGCAGTTCGGTCATCGACCGCGTGGTGGCGGGGATGGGTCGCAAACTGCTGGAGGTGCCCGTCGGCTTCAAGTGGTTCGTCGATGGGTTGATCAGCGGGACAATCGGTTTCGGAGGCGAGGAAAGCGCGGGCGCGTCGTTCCTTCGCTTCGACGGCTCGGTGTGGACCACGGACAAGGACGGCATCATCCTGGCGCTGCTCGCGTCGGAGATCCTTGCGAAGACGGGGTCGACGCCGTCGCAGCGCTTCGATGCGATCACCGAGAAGTATGGCGCCTCAACGTATGCGCGCATCGATGCGCCTGCCGATCGGGAGCAGAAGGCGCGGTTGGCCAAGCTGTCTGCCGACCAGGTGACCGCGACGGAGCTTGCGGGCGAGCCCATCACTGCGAAGCTGACGACGGCGCCGGGCAACGGTGCACCGATCGGCGGCCTGAAGGTGACCACCGAGAACGCGTGGTTCGCGGCACGGCCGTCGGGCACCGAGGACGTCTACAAGATCTACGCCGAGTCGTTCAAGGGCGCGGAGCATCTGGCCGAGGTGCAGCAAGCGGCCAAGGAGCTGGTGAATACAGTCATAGGGTGAGTTCCGATACGGAAGCCGACTGCGGACGCGAGGAGCAAAGCAAAGACTGTTCGAGGCCGTCGTCCGGCAAGGAGAAGCTCCCTAGCGAAGTATGGGTGCTGATCACCGCCAACGTGGTGATCGCATTGGGCTACGGCGTGGTGGCTCCCGTGCTGCCGCAGTACGCGCGCAACTTCGGGGTGAGCATCAGCGCGGCGACGTTCGTCATCACGGCCTTCTCGCTGCTCCGATTGGTCGCGGCACCCGCAAGCGGTCTCGTCATCCAGAGACTGGGGGAGCGGCGCGTCTACCTGACTGGGCTACTGATCGTCGCCTTGTCCACGGGCGCGTGTGCGTTCGCGCAGACGTACTGGCAGCTTCTGCTGTTTCGGTCACTGGGCGGACTCGGCTCGGCGATGTTCTCCGTGTCGTCGCTGGGATTGATGATCCGTATCTCGCCGCCGGACGCGCGCGGCCGGGTGGCGGGTCTGTTCGCGAGTGCATTCCTGATCGGCTCGGTGTGCGGGCCGGTACTCGGCAGTCTCACAGTGGGCTTCGGTCTGCACGCGCCGTTCGCCATCTACGGCGTGGCGTTGCTCGTCGCAGTCGCGGTGGTGTACTTCCGGCTCAGACACTCGTCGCTCGCGGCGCCCGCCGAGACGTCGGAGCCCGCGGTGACATTCGGAATGGCGTTACGCAACAAGGCCTATCGATCTGCGCTGTTTTCCAACTTCTCGACGGGATGGTCGGTCTTCGGTCTCCGCATCGCCCTGGTGCCGCTGTTCGTCACCGAGGTCTTGATGCGCGGGCCGCGCGTCGCGGGTCTTGCCTTGGCCACGTTCGCCGTCGGCAACGTGGCGGCGACGATTCCGAGCGGCCATCTGTCCGACCGAGTCGGCCGCCGCAGCCTGTTGATCATCGGCTTGACGGTGTCAGGCTTCGCCACCATCGTGGTTGGCCTAGCGGATTCGTTGACGCTATTCCTCGCGGGCGCCGTCGTCGCGGGTGCGGCGGCAGGCATGTTCACCTCGCCGCAGCAGGCGGCGGTGGCCGACATCGTCGGCAACAAGTCGCGAGGCGGCACTGCCGTCGCGGGATATCAGATGATGGCCGACGTTGGCGCGATCGTGGGGTCACTTGCCGTCGGCGAGATCGCCCAGCACTTCTCCTACGCGGCCGCGTTCTCCATCAGTGGAGTGATCCTGTTGGTGGCTGCCGTGTTCTGGGTGTTGGCGCCGGAGACGCGGCCGCGGGATTCCGAGCCGACGCCTGCCCGATCGTTGGGGCCGGAGGCGGGCGGGGAATTGCCGTGACCAGGTGCTTGGAATGCCGTCGGTCTTCACGGAGGTGGAGGCGCGCAGCTGAGTTCAGTGTCAGCCGGTGAGGTTGACACCTTGGCCAACGCCGGGCCGAGCTCTTCGAACTGACTGACGCCAAGGTCGAAGTCGCCGCCCGGCAGCATGACTTCCACGTGGTCGCCCCTGCGGCCAAGTGCTCACGCACCTTGGCTGCGATCGCGTCCGGGTCGCCGTAACCGATGACGTCGTCGAGCCGGTCACTGACGTCGGTGCGCTCCTGCTCTGAGTAACCCAGCTGGGCGATCGTCGCCGCAAAGGACGGGCTGCCCAGCGAGGTCGACACCCGCCGCCCGCGCCTTGTCGCGGTCCCGATCAGCGATTACAGATCACCGCTCGTGCCGGCTTGACGACTCGCACGTTCTTCCGTCACTTTGCCGACAAGCGTGAGGTGCTCTTCGCGTACGACGCTCAAATTCCAGCGTTCGTCTCCGCTCTGCTCGGCGGGCCGCCGCTGTCCGAGATCCTGCACGAAACCCTCAATGCTCTAACGGCTTTGGCTGTGAGCCCCGCGGAATCAGCCGCCGTGCGCGACTAGCCAGCGAGCCGGCCCGCAACCGCGACGCGCTTGGCCAGATGATGCGGGGCTTGACGGGCGACAAAAAGCGACGGCCGGAAGTGGTCGCGAGGACCCACTTCCGGCCGTTGTTGGGACTGTTGCAACTCAGCCTTGCGGTTGGTCGACGACGGGCGCGGCGTCGACCGTGCCCGATGTCTGTTGCACCGTCGCCGCAGTGGCGCCGTACAACTGACGAGCCGCGAAGTCTGCTGCCTGGTCGGCCATCCCGTTGTCCTTGTACGAGCTGTGCGCCGACCGAGTCAGGCCGCCGGGGAAGCAGACCGGGTCGCCGGTTGCGCAGAACTGCATGGTCTTGGCCGCGTAGGGCTGTCCGATGGTGATTGGGGGCGCACTGTGGGCGAGCAGGTTCATGAACCAGGCATCCGGGGTTCCGAAGAGGACCACGGCCGAAACCTTGGAGGCCACCGAGGGAGGCATGACCCCGACGCCTGCGGGCAGGTCGAATCCAGCAGGAACGGAATCTGCGGTGGTGTAGGCCGCGACTGCGGCACCTTGCGAGTAGCCGCCCAACACGATCTTGGTGTTCGGGCAGCTCGCCGCGATCGCTTCGATCCTGCTGCTGGCGTCGACCACTCCGTCGACTGCCTGCCCGAAGTTCAACGAGGCGGGGTAATTCACCCCGTACACGTCCACGGTCTTACCGGGCAGGCGAGCATTGAGGGCGTCGACGAACGCTTGTCCGGTGAGGCCCACGCCCGGTGCCTCGTTCGTTCCGCGCGCGAAGACGACCTCGACGTTGGAACACGATTCGGCGGCACTGGCAGGTGCGGCCAGTCCGAGCGTGCCCGTAGCGACGGTGGCCGCAGCGAACGCGGTCAGTACGGCACGTCCGGTCAGGCTGCGGATCCTGCCGACCAGACCAGTAGTGGTGGTGCCCATGACGACTCCCGTTCTCCTGCACGTCCGCTGAGTGTTTAGTGCGGCTTGCTTTGTAGAAGCGATGTCGGGGCTGATCGATTCCGCGGACGGTGGCGGGGTGTCTTACGTCACGTCGCGGGGTGCCTCGTGTTGTACGCCAAGGTGCTAGTTGGCAGCATCTTTGTCATACGGGTCGGTCGTGCATCTTCTGGCGGTATCTTGACTAACGAACAATTAGTGCCATGACTCTTCTATTGGCAGGAATCGTCCTAGTCGCGGCGATCGCGGTGCCCTACCTGGTCGCCGCGGTGCTCAACGTCGTTTTCCCGGGTCTGCTTCGCCACGTCGAGCAGTTCCCCCGCACGGATGAGGTGGTCGCGCGCTTCTTCGACCGCACCAGCCTCAGTGCCAGAACTACTTTCGAGGATGGCGCCGCGCGTTGCGTCCCGCTGGAGGACCGTCCGTCGTGGAGTTCCGCAGCTGCGGTCAGCGGGCGAACTCGGCAGGGCGAAACTTTCCGTCGCTGAGCTTGCCCTCGATCTCCTCGAGGCTTCGGCCGGTGAGATCAGGCATCCGGAAGTAGACGAAGAGCCAAGCGGCGACGTTGAACAACCCGTAGAGCCACATCGCCGGGCCAACCCCGATTCCGCTGATCAGCGTCAGAAGCGTGAGCGTGATGAGCAGGTTGGTTCCCCACAGTGCGGCGGACTGAGCAGCAGTGCCCGCCGGGCGCACCGCCAGGGGGTAGGTCTCAGAACCCGTCAGCCAGCCCATTAGTTGCAGGCCGCCCGCGTTGAAGAGCATGAATACGACGAGGCAGGCAATGATGAAGGGCACGGAGTCGCGACCACTGTTGCCCGTGACGAACAGCGTTCCGAGCACGAAGAGTCCGTGAGGATCGTCGGCGAGCAGTAGATGATCATCTCGATGCCACTCAACTGAGTGAAAATCGCTATGCCGCAACCGAGTACGAGCGCCGGGCGTACCCACTTCGCCCGGAGTCCCGGCCAGCCGCGCGTCTTGGCCGTCTGCTCCCTGCGGGTCAGGTCGGCCATCTCGTCGAGCTCGTCCTCGACGTCGTAGCCGGACGGCCGGACGCGCTCGAGGACGTCGCGACCGGCATCGCGATCATCGTTCTTCACCAGCCACCGAGGGCTCTCCGGGAGGCGCAGCAACAGGCCGAACATGATCGCGGCCGGGACGACTGCTACACCGATCGACCATCGCCACGGGATCGACTCCGACGCACCGACGATGGTGGCGATCACGATGCCGATGCCAATCGCGATCTGGAAGCAGAGCACCAGTCGGCCGCGGTACTTCGGCGGTGCTAGTTCGGCGACGTACATGGGAGCGGTCTGCGTCGCGCCGCCGACGGCAAAGCCGAGGACGAGTCGGCCCAGCGAAGCAGCACGGGATTGGGCGAGATCGCGCACCAGACTGCGCCGACGACGAAGACGACGGCGAGCATCACCAGCGTGCCCTTGCGTCCCCGCTTCTCCGATAGATAGCTACAGGTGAGCGCACCGATCACCGCGCCGAGCAGAATGCTGGCTGCAATCACCTGCTTCCATGCCTCTGCGATCCCGAAGTCCTTGGTGATCTGTAGGAGGGCGCCGGAGATGATGCCGGTGTCGTAGCCGTAGCGGTCTTTGCCTGCGGAGTCGGCTTGGGTAGACGTCGCTTCAGGCTCGCGCTCCTGGCCATCCGAATGAAGAGGTTGGTGGACGTGAACATCGGGATCACGCCCAGAAACGTCCGCGCGGACGGCGCGATGCCGTGGAGGTGGTCGTAGTCGAGGCTACCGAACACGTAGAAGCACCCGATGGAAAAGATCGTCGCCGGAATGCAGAGCGCCATCAAGGACCCGCGGTCGGACGTGGCCTGCCTCGCCAGCGCCATCTCCTCGTCGGTCAACGGTTCGCGCTTCTTCAGCTTGCGCAAAACCGTTGGGACGCCTTGGATTTGGTCACTCAGCGGGAGTGCGGGGCGCCGCACCAATCGGCTCACGAACACTCCACCGATTGAGGCGAACACCACGATGCAAGCGAACGCGACGATCGCTAGAACTGCCCAGATGATCATGCCTTCACTCCAAAGTCGGAAGCTTGCCGCAGCGGACGCGAACGGACGAGCGTCGGCCACCAGAACCACGGCCCGAGAAGCCGCAGGATGCACGGCACGATGAACGAGCGCACGATCAACGTGTCCAGGAGCAGGCCGATGCACACCGTCGTGCCAACCTGGCCGATGGTCCGCAGATCACTGGTGAGCATCGCCAGCATCGTGAACGCGAACACCAGCCCTGCGGACGTCACCACACCGCCGGTGCTTCCCAGCGCGCGGATGAGGCCGGTGTGCAAGCCTGCGCCTAGTTCTTCCTTCACCCGAGCGATTAGCAGCAGGTTGTAGTCCGAACCGACCGCAACCAGGATGATGAACGTGATCGGCAGCACGAGCCAGTGAAGATGCAGGCCGACCAAGTGTTGCCACACCAGAATCGAGAGTCCGAACGCGCCCGCGAACGAGAAGGCCACCGTGCCAGGTATCACCAAGGCGGCCATGAGACTTCGCGTAATGATCAACATGATCAGGAAGATCAGGATGAAGGCCGCGATCGCCACGATGAGCAGATCGGACGCGGAGTACGCCTTGATGTCCTTGTTGTTCGAGCCCGCGCCACCGATGTAGATCTTGGCGCCAGCCAACGAGGTTTCCTTCAGCGCTATCTGGATGGCTTCGGGGAACTTCTCGACGTGTTCGACGCCTTCTGGGCCCATCGCGTTTCCCTCATGGGTGACGATGAAGCGAGCCGCCTTGCCGTCGGGTGACATCATCAGTTGCATACCGGTCTTGACGTCCTCGTTGTCGAACGCTTCCCGCGGCATGTAGAAGTAGGAATCGCTGCGGGATGCGTCGAAGTCGTTGCCCACGTTGATCAGATCGTCGAACGTCTGGTCGGTCTGGGTGGATTGCAGGTGCGAGGGACCGTACTGGTTGACGATGATCGCCTGCAGGGCTTGCGTCTCGTCGCGCTGGATCTTCAACTGGGCGATCATCTGCGGCATCAGGGCGTCGACCGCCTGGAAGTCGGTGACGGCGTTGGCGATCTGCTCGTCGAGGGCGTCGATGCCGTCGAGCCCGTCGAACAGTGACTTGAAGGCGTAGCACAGGGGAATGTCGAAACAGTGTGGCTCCCAATAGAAGTAGCTCTTGAGAGGACGCATGAAGTCGTCGAGGTTGGCGATGTCGGCGTTGACCTCGTCGGTGACCTGCTGCAGGTTCTCCAGGGTGAGCACCGTCGAGTGCAGATCGTCCGCAAGCTTCTGGGTGAGATCGATCGTCTTGCCAAGCGTGGCAACGGTTTCCGCCTGGATCTGCGCCTGCTTGTCGGTATCGCCGTTGGCCTGCTGGTTGAACGGAAGCTGTTGACCGCTTCCGCCGCCCTGGGTGGTGAAGAGGTAGGGGAGCGTGGCGCGATCCAGTGGCCGGCCGAGTGGCCTGGTGATGCTCTGCACCATGGCGACTCCTGGAACGCGAATCAGGGCTCCCGCCACGCGATCCAGTGAGATGAAGTCGGCCGAGTTGCGCATGTCGTGATCGCTTTCGATCATCAACATCTCGCTGAACAGCTTGCTCTGCGGGAAGTGCCGATCCGACGCCGCGAAACCCTGGTTGGCGAGAGCGTCCGACGGTTGGTACTGCCGGTCGTCGTAGCTCACCCGGTAGGTGGGAACGAAGATTGCCCCAAGGAGTACGACGGCGCAACTGGCCGCGAGGATCGGCACCGGCCACCGCACGACGCTGGCCGCAATGCGCCGGTAGAAGTGCCCTCTGGCGGATCGCTTCGGATCGAACAGCCCGAAGAGACTGCCTACCGTGAGGATGGCTGGGCCGAGTGTCAGCGCGGCCGTGATCGTCAGCAACATGGCGATTGCGACCGCGGGTCCCATGGTGTGGAAGTAGTCGAGTCGCGCGAAGCTCAAGCAGAATCCGGCCCCTGCGATGGTCAATCCCGAGCCGATGATGATGGGGGACACGCTGCGGTAGGCGGTGTAGTAAGCCTCCTCTCGATCTTCGCCGAGTTGGCGTGCCTCCTGATAGCGGCCCATCAGGAAGATGCCGTAGTCGGTGCCCGCCCCGAGGGTCAACGAGACGACCATGTTCACCGCGAACGACGACAGTGGAATGACCCCGAAGTGACCGAGGGTGGAGATGACCCCCTTGGCGATCAGCATCTCGAACAACACGGTGGCCAGCGGCATGAGCACGGTGCTCGGGGAGCGGTAGACGATGAGCAGCATCGCGATGATCAGGAAGATCGTCACGATCGTGATGTCGTTCAGACTGGAGTTCGCGATGGTCAGCGTGTCCGAAGCGAGCGGTGCCGCGCCGCTGACGTAGGCGTGCAGTCCCGGGGGTGGCGCGTCGTTGTCGATGATGTCGCGGACCGCGTTGACGGACTGGTTGGCCTGGATCTGTCCGATGTCGCCGGCGAGGCGCAGCAGCACGAACGTGGCCTTGCCATCGTTGCTTTGCGCGCCCGCAGCGGAGAACGGTTTGCCCCAGAGATCCATCACGTACTGCACGTGCTGGGTGTCGTGTTTCAGCCGTTGCATGAGGTCGTCGTAGTAGTGGTGGTCCTGAGCGTCCAGCGGGTGATCGGCCTCCAGCACGACCATCGTTAGGCTTGTCGACGTCGATTCCCGGAACTTCTCGCCGATGTGCAGCATCGCTGACTGCGACGGCGCGTAAGTCGGGATCATCGGACCTGCGAGTTCTGCTGCGACGTCCTCGACCTTGGGGATGAAGGTGTTGGTCGTGACGGCGACGAGGCCCCAGAAGACGATGATCGGTATCGCCAGGAGGCGGGCGGTCCTTGCGAAGAACGGCCTTTTCGCGCGATGTGCGTTCACGCGGACTTCACCCTGCAGGTGACGTCGGCGTCCTGTCGAGTGGCCGACTGTTCGTCGCGGACGACGTCGTCGACGAGCATCCGGCAGTGGAGGTCACCGCCGTGCACCTGCGCCGAGATGCTGCCGGAGACGACGGTGAGTGTGGTCGTCTCGGTGTGTGACCAGGGCAATGACGTGATGTCGACCCTGTGCGGATGCCCGTCGAGGTCGATGTAGGAGAGGATTCCGCCGTCTCCCAGCGAGCCATCCAGCTCGTAGGTGAGCTTCTTGGGAACGAATTCCTCGGGTGCTTGGGGTCCGTTGACGGCGAGGACGGGACCCGGTGCTGACGCCTGATGCACCTTCCACATGCACAGGGCGCCGACCGCGACCGCGATGACGGCGACGAGGGGGAGCCACGTCGTCTGTAGGAGCCTGCGGCTGCGCGAACGTTGACTCGCTCTGTGTGGAATGCGTTCGCGGAGTTGCGGTTCCCGCGCTCGAACCGTCGCGATCTCGTCAGTGGCGGGATCCGCGCTTTCGGAGCCGGTACTCACACGTCTCGACCGCCCTCCGAATAGTTTGCCCGCAGCCTTCGTGCGGTCGTCCGAATTTATATCGCATACGGGATGCAGTGCTCAATGGGTCAGCCAGCTATCAGCCGGTCAACAGCAGCCTCCAAGGAAAGTCTCTGACACCGTGAGCTGCAACAGCGCGGGACGCGGATTATTCCGAGCCTGCCGAGCGCGGATGTCGGCATTGTGTGCTTTGCATCCTGTAGGTGATATAAAGCCAGCATGGAACGACTGGCCGTCGACGGCGCCGCTGCCATCGCCGAAATGATCGACCTCGGCACCGACCTGACCTGGCGACATCTGGCAGACCGTGACGAGCTCAGCGCGAGTGCGATGCTGACGCTCAACCGGGTGTACCGCGAAGGCCCGATGCGTCTGACGGCGCTCGCCGCCGCCGAGGGCGCTAGCCAATCCGGGATGACGCAGTTGGTTCAGCGAATGGAACGCCAAGGGCTGCTTGAACGATGGACCGACCCTGACGACGGGCGGGCGTCGCTGGTATCCCTCGGCGAAGAGGGCCGGCGGATGTGGGACTCACGCGCCGACGTCCGCCGACAGCGGATCGGCGAGTTGCTGGCCTCGGTGTCTCGCGACGATCAGGTGGCTTTGTGGCTCGCCGCCGAGGTGGTGGTGCGCGTGCTTGGCCAGATGCGGGAGGCTGCGGGTGTTCAGGCGCCAGCGGGGACCTGAGCTTGCGCTTGATGTAAGGCCGTGACCAGCGACTTTGAACCGGAAGTGCAGGTGGTGTACCGTCGACCAGCACGACTTCGAGGGGCTATGGCGCAGTTGGTAGCGCACCACACTGGCAGTGTGGGGGTCAGGGGTTCGAATCCCCTTAGCTCCACCCTTTTGACTAGGCGTTTGCCTATCTTTGTGGCTCGGCTGGACTCCTTTGGCGTCAGCTTGACGACAGTTTTGACGACAATTGCCCTTCGAACATCGCCGCCACACTCGAACACCCGAGGTTTGACGACACCGCGAAGTCTTGCGTGGTCGTTCGTGCTTGGCGGAGTGGCCGAGGCGCCGCGACACGCAGAACGGGGCTGACGGGCCGGCTCATTTTTCGTGGACTTGCCTGTTCAAGCACCGGACCGAGGACGGCACCGGTTTCTGCGGACAGAGAAATGAACCGCGGCGGCAACACAGGCAATCTGACGACTTGGTGCGGCTGAACGAAGTAAATGTATGGTCCGGGACTCTGTGCTGCGGCAGTGATTGCTGGGAGGTTCGAAATGTATCGCGCCGCAAGGTCGGCAGCGGTGATATCCGCCCGGGGCATGCAGAACATTCGCGCTTTGGTCGCGACGACGGCTTGTCTCTCAACCTCATTGCGGCGGATTTCAGCGTCTTTGTGGAATCCAATCCATCCGCGCTCAGCCGTCAACGCTATCCATTCCACGTCGGCTACGAGTTTCGCTTCGGCTTCGCCGTGATGCTCGCGCATCGTGGTCAGAGTGAACCCGGCCTCGCGGACCATGGCGGGTAGTTGCAGCGCACCAAGACTGCGGTCGATGAAGACGTGTGGCAGTGCTCCCAGCAGTTCGGCTGGGTCAGGCCGCGATGGCGTCGAGTGCGGCACGAAGGTTGCTCACGGAGACGCCATAGTCAGCCGCAACTGCCTCGAATGTTTCGCCAGCACGAAGTGGACCCAAAGCGTCCGCAACGCGGGTGCCACTCCCATCGAAGACAGGTTGGCCGTACCCGCGATACGGGTCCAGAACCACGTTGGCGTCCCCGAACTGCGGCAGGCGAATCGTCCTCGCGAACTTGTCATCGTCGAAACTGATCTGCCGCAAAAGTAGTGCTGAACTATGTCCTTGAAAACGTACTGCCCAGACCGCGGCACGATGAGATGCTTGACGACCCGGTCGTCCGGGCTGCCTGGCCCCGTGTGTTGCGCGAAGTCCCACAGAACTTCCGCGCCATCGGTGTACAAGTCGCGCGAAGCTAACGCATGTGGCCGCTGTTCCCCACTAGCCACTCAATAGACGGCCGTATCCGCTGCATAGGAACGCCAGCACCTCAACGAATGCGAGTTGCATTGCTGTACAGGACTTTTCGGCTGCCATTTCTATGAAGAAGCGACGGCGAAGAGTCGCCATTGACCCGGCACGCCCTTGAGCTCATGAGCGCCGCGATCCTCGAACTCGAGTCCTGACCCGATCACGAGGTCACGCAGCGTGCTAGACACCAGCACGTCGTTCGGCCCCGCCAGCGCGCTTACACGTGCCCCGATGTGCACCGCGATCCCGCCGATGTCCTCACCGCGGACTTCGCACTCGCCGGTGCGTAATCCGGCGCGTATCTCAATGCCAAGCGCTTGCACTGCGTCGCGGAGGGCCATCGCACATCGGATGGCTCTCTGTGGTCCGTCGAACGTCGCGAGGAAGCCATCGCCCGAAGTGCTCACCTCGCGGCCCCTGAACCGAGTGAGTTGGGACCTCACCACGGCGTCGTGCGCATCAAGCAAGGCATGCCAGTCACGGTCACCGATCTCTACGACCCGGCGCGTCGAGTCCACGATGTCGGTGAAAATCACCGTGGCGAGCACCCGATCGTCCGGCCAGGTCCACCAAGGGCCAGTCCCGCACTCCCCCTTGGGCAAGCGCTGCCCCATTAGGTCGGCGCCATTTTATGCTCACGGGCCGCGTTGTCCCTGAAGGGAATTCATGACATGCCCATCGGTTCTTGAATGCGAACGTTTCCTTCGGCGTTCCCGGAAGTCCTTATCGCACGCGAAGCTCGTCGCCGCCAACAGTGCGTCCATGACGCTGTCGCGCACCCTCCCGCGGAGCGATCCAGGTGCAGATCCGCGTCAGTGCTCGCGAAGAGCGTCGAGCGCCGCTGCCGACCGGCTACCGAGCTCGGCCCGATAGGTCAGCAGATGCTGTCCCCCCGAGTGCGGGATGTTGAACCTGTTGGGCGTCAAGTACACGTCACCGACCGTTGGGTGGCGCATGTGGATGACGCTCGAACGGTAACCCACGTCCGCGCGGGCCCACAGCTCGCGGAATCGCGCACTGGCCGTCGATAATTCGCCGATCACCAACTGTAGGCGCGGATCGTCTGGGTCGTCGACCGCAGCCTCGCGTAGCCCGCTCACCGCGACGTCGGTCACGTCGTCCCAATCGACATACAGCTCACGCGCGGCCGGCTCGAGCAACCGCCAGCGCAGGAAGTTCGTGCCGGGCTCGAAGCCCGGTGACAGTGCTCGCGCGACCGAATTGGCGGCCAACACGTCGAGGCATCTGCTGGCCACCACCGCAGGCATGGCGAACTGCTCGATCAGCTCGTCGGCGCCATCGGCGGCGGTCTCGACGTGCACCTGGGCCCGGCGGTTGCCCGCGACGTTGGCCAGCTGATGCAAATACGCGGTCGCCTGAACGTCGAGCTGCAGGACACGCGCGAGCGCATCGAGGATCTGGGCGGACGGATTCTTGTCGCGGCCCTGTTCGAGGCGCAGGTAGTACTCGGAGCTGATCCCCGCCAGCGTCGCCAACTCCTCGCGACGCAAGCCCTGAACACGTCGCCGCGCGCCGGCGACCAGCCCGACGTCGTCGGGCTGAACCTGACCGCGCCGGGCACGAAGGTAGTCACCCAGGGCGTTGCCGTCCGTGGCCATCTCATGAGCCTAAGGCTGTTCCTCCCAGTACCAGTGTCATTGCGGTCTCCTCTACTCGGAGGCGCTGCGCGCATCGTCGATGTTGTGCGGATCGACGACGCAGGAAGGGAGACCGAAGTGGTGCAACGACATGACGTCGAGTTCACGGTCGAAGGCGATGCGACTTTGCGGGGCTGGTTGTTCGTCCCCGATGGCACAGGGCCGCATCCGGCGATCACGATGGCACACGGCTTCGCGGGCGTGAAGGAGCACGGGCTGGAGCGGTTTGCCAAGGCGTTCGCCGACGCCGGGTTCGTGGTGCTGGTGCACGATCACCGTGGCTTCGGCGCCAGTGACGGCTCACCGCGCAACGACATCGACCCGTGGGTGCAGATCGCCGACTGGCGACGGGCCATCTCCTACCTCGAGAGCCGGCCCTTCGTCGATCCAGCCCGGATCGGGCTGTGGGGCAGCAGCTACGCCGGCGGCCACGCCATCGTCCTCGGAGCCACCGACCGGCGGCTGCGCGCGGTGGTCGCCCAGGTGCCCACCATCAGCGGGTATCAGCAGAGCCTGCGGCGCGTGGCGCCCGACCAGATCGCGGCGCTGGAGGCGGCGTTCGCCGACGATGAGCGGAGCCAGTTCCGCGGCGACTCGCTGGCCACCCAGGCGGTCGTCAGCGCCGACCCCACCGTGCGGGCCGCCTACCGCGCACCGGACGCGATCCATTTCTACACCCAGCCCACGCCCGCCGGGGCGTGGGACAACGTCGTCACGCTGCGCTCCTCCCGAGCCGCGCGCATGTACGAGCCCGGCACCTGGATCTCGCGGGTGTCCCCCACACCTCTGCTGATGGTGGTCGGCTTGCACGACACCATCACCCTCACCGACTTGGCGCTCGGCGCCTACGAGGCAGCGCTAGAGCCGAAGAAGCTGGTCACCATCGACGGCGGCCACTTCGATCCGTACCTGTCGGGCTTCCCCGAAGCTTCCGGGGCCGCCCTCGCTTGGTTCACCGAACACCTCACTACACCCACAAACCGCTGATTTCGAAAGGAATTTCACATGTCCGAGCTGAAGTACGAGGTACTGGTCAACGACGGCTTGCGTCGTCACCGCGAGCAGACTCTGCCCGACGGCGGCCCGATCATCTCGTCGCCGATCACCTCCACACTGATCTACGGCGACCGTGAAGCCGTGCTGGTCGACGCTCCGATGACCTACGACCAGGTGAGGCGGGTCGGCGACTGGATCGAGGCCTCCGGCAAACAACTCGTCGCCGTCTACGCCACCCATGGACACGGCGATCACTGGTTCGGCACCGACCTTCTGCTGCAACGGTTTCCCGGCGCCGTCCCGTATGCGACCGAAGGGACGATCGCGATGATGCACCGGCAGGGCACCGTCGGTCGCGCCGAAATGTGGGACGTCGACTTCCCCGGGCGGATCCCGCCCAGTCCCGTCACCTATCGCACCGTGCCTGCCGACGGCATCGACCTGGAAGGCAACAAACTCGTGGCCGTCGAGGTCGGCCACACCGACACCGACGACACCACGGTGCTGCACGTCCCGTCCATCGGGCTGGTCGTCGCCGGCGACGTGGCCTACAACGGCGTACATCAATACCTGCTGGAGAGCGCGCACGGTGGCATCGAGGCATGGCTGGTTGCGCTGGACGAGGTCGCGGCCTTGCAGCCACGAGCCGTCGTGGCCGGCCACAAGAACAAGGACCTGCCGGACGACCCGGCCATCATCGAGCAGACCCGCGAATACCTACTCGACGCACGCCGGCTCCTGGACGAAAAACCCAGCCCGCGAGCCTACTTCGACGCAATGATCGCCCTATACCCGGATCGGCTCAATACCGGCCCGGTCTGGTACACCGCCGTCGCACTGCTGCCGGAGCCCACGCGCGATTCCTCGGTTCACGATCAGGTCACCCAGTGGTTCTTCGACGACTACCTGACCACCTGGATCGGGGTTGGCGCCGGAACGATCGAGCGCGGACCCGAGTTCATCCTCGATTACTGGTCGGCGCCGCTGAGTTGGAGCGACGACCAGGGTAGCCGGTGGATTCAGCACCCAGCCGACGTCGTGGCGGTGCTGCAACAGATGCAGTCCCGCTTGCGGAACGCAGGTTACGCCGACACCGCGGTACCCGATCGGAAGGTGACGGTCTACCACGACAACGGCGCGGCGATCGAAGTGATCTGGTCACGCCAACGCGCCGATGGGACCGAGATCGAAAGACTGGCCGTGCATTTCGAGGTGGCGCGCGGCGCACGTGGATGGCGGATTGTCGGCATCCAGGCAACACCGACCACGAGTACCTGCCTCGACGACGCATGGCTGGAGAAGAAATGATCATCGACCCCGCAGATCTCGACCCCAAGTCGAGCTACAAACTCCTCATCGGAAGCGTGCTGCCCCGCGCCATCGCCTGGGTGAGCACCCGCTCCACCACCGGCGTTGGAAACATCGCACCGATATCCTTCTTCACCGTCGTCGGCAGATTCCCACCGGTGCTGTCGATCAGCCTGCAACCACGAGCCGACGAAGAAACGCTCAAGGACACGTTCGTCAACATCCGCGACACGAACGAATTCGTGATCAACATAGCCACGATCGGACAGTCGGACGCCGTCCATCGCTCAGCTTACGAATTCGGCACCGACGTCGACGAATTCGATGCACTCGGGCTGGAGAAGGCACCCTCGGAAACCATCTCCGCTCCGCGGATCGCCGGTGCGCCCATCTCCTTCGAGTGCGTCGTCGACCGCATCATCCCGATGCCACCGCTGCCAGACCACGTCGTATGGGGCCGCGTGCAGCGCATCCACATCCGTGACGATCTCTACCTGCCCAACGGGCGCATCGACATCGGCGCGTTGGGTGCGTTCGGCAGGCTCGCAGCCGAATACACCCTCGTCGACAACATCTTCAGCACACCGCTACCCGACGACCTCGTCACGGCGCTCGGCTCTCAGCGCGCCGCACGACTGGACGAGCGCGCCACCGACTACTCGCCCATCGACACGGACGAATGGTCCCCCTCGGGCTCGACTCTGAAGGAGACGCCATGACGACGCCGGGCACACCCACGCTCTTACTGATCCACGGGTTCCTCGACGACGAATCGGTCTGGGACGGCCTGATCGAGTCGCTCGGGGGCGAGGTCGACGCCGTGTCCTACGACCTGCCGGGATTCGGCAGCCGCAGCGGATCCGTAGCCGAAGCGCTTGGCACGACGCTCGATTCGCTCGCCGACGAGGCCGGAGAAGTGGTTGAGGAAATCGAGGGACCCGTGATCGTGGTCGGCCAGAGCCTCGGCGCGGTGGTCGCCGAGCTGGTCGCCGCGCGTCATCCCGACGAAGTGCGCGGACTGGTGCTGATCACCCCGGTGCCACTGGGCGGCACGCAGCTGCCCGACGAGGTGCTAGCTCCGTTCCGTGCTCTCGGCGGTGACCGCGTTGCGGGGCGCGCCGTACGCGCCCAGCTGTCGCCGCACATGAGCGAGGAGCTGCTCGATCGGCTCGCGGACGTCGGCATGCCCCTGTCGGTCGACGTCACAGCCCACTACGCCGACATGTGGAACACCGGAATTCCGGCCGCTCCAGCGACGAGCGCCTTCGATGGACCCGTGCTGGTGATCCGCGGCGGCGCGGACGGCTTCGTCAACCAGCGGCTCGTCGATGCGATCACCCCGCGCTTTCCTGAGGTGGACCTCAAAGTCATTGACAGGGCCGGACATTGGGTGCACGCCGAATGCCCCGGCGCGGTGGCCACCATGATTCTGGACTTCGTCGACGCGGTATCGCAGGTGACGACATGAACCCCCAGTTGCGGCACGAGGTCTTCGTCACCGAGCAGATTCCGCAATCCGGGCGCGGACCGCTACCCGACGGCAGCACACGGATGTGGTCACCGATCACGTCCACCCTGATCATGGGCCGACGCGACGCGGTTCTCGTCGACCCACCGCTGACCACCGCGCAGGCCGCAGACGTCGGTGATTGGATCGCGAACTCCGGACGCGAGCTACGCCAGATCTACATCACCCACGGACACGGCGATCACTGGTTCGGGGCGATACCGCTGCTCGAGAGATTCCCCGGTGTCACCGTGCTGGCAACCGCAGGCACCGCCAAGATGATGGCGGCGCAGAACGATCCCCAATTCCGCTCCGAATTCTGGGATCTGGTGTTCCCCGGACAGCTACCCGTCGGCGAGGTCGACACGAGCATCGTCGACGAACGCGGCTTCGACCTCGAGGGTGCCGCGCTGGTTCCGGTCGACGTCGGGCACACCGACACCGACGACACGACGATGTTGCACCTACCCGAGATCGACCTGCTCGTCGCGGGCGACGTCGTCTACAACGGGGTGCACCAGTACTTGACGGAATCCGGTGGCGCGGAAGGCATCGATCAGTGGCTCGCCGCCCTGGACATCGCCGAGGCGTTGCACCCCGCGACGGTCATCGCCGGCCACAAGAATCCCCGTGCCTACGACAACCCATCCCAGATTCAGCACACACGGCGCTATCTCACCGACGCCCGCCGACTGCTGTCCTCGTTGGGATCCGCTCAGGAGTTCTACGACGAGATGCTGCGTCGACACCCAGGCCGGATCAACCCCGGCGCACTGTGGGGCGCGGCAATCACGCTGTTCCCGACCCTGCCTTGACGCTCAGAACCTTGTTGACGCAACCGGCGATGGCGTCCCTGTTGCGGGTCAGGAAGCAACGAGCTGGGCTGACGCCGCGGCCAAGCTCGCCGCAAGCGGAGGGCCATCACGATTCGCCCGCCCCCGGATGCGTTGCGTCGTCAGGCTGGTGGAGTGGACCAACGCAGCGGCAGGATGCCCACACCAGGACGTGCATTCAGTGGTCGTTGCCGCCTGGATCGCGCTGCACAGTCGAGCTCAACGCAGCGCCGAACGTCACGCCCGGAAGCCACAGTGACCGCGGTGTGGAAGTGCATCATGGTCTCTGTGGCCATCGCGGCCGTGGTTCGGCGCGTTGGGCGTCAATTGGATGCGACCCATTTGCTGATTGCCGCTCCCGCAAACGGCAAAGTGGAAGAACCAATACAGTTAGAGCCGGTTGGAGCGAAGCGCGGTGACAGGCAAGTTCGACGCCCGGCAATTTCCGGTTGCCGATCGCGAAGAGGCGCTGCGCGACATCACCTCCCGGACCTTCGCACCGCTCGTGATCGAGCACATGGCTGATCGCGGCCCCACAGGGAGTGTTGCATACACTGACTTGACCGATCTCAGAGTCTGGTCGGTGAACAGCACCGCCGTCAAGGTGAATTACAAGGCGTTGCCAGGCGACGACCTGAAGCCCAGTCTCTTCTTCGGCCTGCAGATCACGGGATCCTGCGGTTTGACCCAGCGTGACCGCGAAATAAGCCTGCGCCCAGGCGATCTGGCGGTTTGGGACTCAACAACTCCCTTCATGTTCGCCGATGCGAACGGCATCTCACAACACAAGTTCCGAATACCTTTGGATCGAATCGCGTTGCCAGTCAACGCCATCCGGCAAATCAGCGCTACGCATTTGTGTCCGGATCATCCGATCAAAGACATAGCCGTTTCCTATTTTCGCAGACTGGCCGCGCGGCCAGGAATGTTTGATCGGCCTGGGGGCGAATTGGTCAGTCAGCCTGCAATTGACTTGCTTCGGGCCGTTATCGCGACCCATCTCGACGCCGTCGACCTGGGAAAGGAAGCGCTTCAGGCCACTCTGGCGGTCCGGATCATGGAGTACGTCCAAATGCATTTGCGGGAACCGGATCTCGATGCTGGACGCATTGCCACCGAACACCACATATCCGTGCGGCAGCTTTATCGAATCCTGGCCGCCGAAGGCATCTCGCTGGGGGATTGGATCCGAACCCGGCGCCTCGAGGGAGTGCGCAGAGATCTCGCCTCGTCATTCGTGAAGGATCCGATCTCGGCAGTTTCGCAGGGTTGGGGGTTCACCAACGACTCCAGCTTCGCCCGAATGTTCCGAGCCAACTTCGGTGTTTCGCCGGGCGAATGGCGGAAACTGGCTCGCCAGGCCGGCCGCTGACTGAGCAGGTGTCGACTCGCCGGCTGCGTCCGCCATAACCTGCCGAATTACCCAGCGTCAGGTGTGAATTCGCTGGCAACGCAGACTCTCTGATCTGGTGTCACCAGACCATGTTGCGCCGACTTGCCTCACCGAGCGCCCACCTTTGTGCACTGCGTGCCCAACCCTCGTGCACCGCGTGCCCGACTGGCCGGGGAAGGGTTTAGGCGTGAGCTAGCCGACTTATTGTCTGTCCCAAGCGTTTTGTCAAAGGCTCGCGCCGACAGAATGGAATTCCCAGCACACACGAGGAGACGATTTATGACATCACCCGCAAAAACGCACCCAGTGATCTTCATTCACGGGCTGTGGATCCACTCGACCGCTTGGCAACCGTGGCTAGAGCTCTTCGAGAACAATGGTTATGCGGTCGCCGCACCAGGTTGGCCTGGTGACCTCGCGACGGTCGCAGAGACACGCGCGAACCCGGACGGTATGAACGACGTCGGTATCCAGCAGGTAGTCGACCACTATGCGGGATGGATCAAGGCGCAGGGTGGCGCCAAACCCATCGTGGTGGGGCACTCCTTCGGCGGACTCTTTGCCCAAGAGTTGCTCGCCCAAGGCCACATCGCAGCTGCCGTTGCCATCGACCCCGCGCCCATCAAGGGCGTCAAGGCGCTCCCGTTTGCACAGATCAAATCGGCATTCCCGGTCCTGGGCAACCCTGCCAACCGGCACCGGGCGGTGTCTCTTACGGCCAAGCAGTTCCACTATGCCTTCGGCAACAATCTCACCGAAGAGGAGTCCGACGCCCTTCACGAGGAGTTGACCATCCCCGGACCCGGCAAGCCACTGTTCGAAGATGCGGGCGCAAACTTCGCGCGTCACTCGGCGGCCACAGTCGACACCCACCTGGCCGACCGCGGCCCACTGCTGTTGACGTCGGGCACCGAAGACCACGTGGTTCCCTTCAAGGTCACGAAGGAAGTCGTCGCCATGTATTCAAAAAGCTCGGCAGTGACCGACTTCCATGTGTTCGAAGGACGCGGTCACTCGCTCACCATCGACAGTGGCTGGAAGGACGTCGCCGTAGTCGTGCTCGAGTGGTTGGCGGCCCAGGGCTTTTGATCGCACGCGGCGCGGCACGGTGATATGACCCACCCGGCTGCCGTCCGCAACCTCGAATGCATCCGCAGATCGATCTCCTCAACAACAACGCGGGGATCGCCTACAACCTGAAGGCATGCACTATCGATGGCTTCGAATTGCAGTTCGGGTCAACCATCTCGGTCACTTCGCACTCACCGGACTGTTGCTCGATCATCTGCTTTTGGTGGCTGGGTCACGTGTAGTGACGGTGAGTAGTGTGGTGCACCGCATATACCGTGGCATCCGCTTCAACGACATCCGTTGGGACCGTGACTATCAACGCTTCGGCGCCTATAACCACTCGAAGCTGGCGAACTTGATGTTCATCTACGCTTCCCTACCGGGTTGCCGGCGTCCTACTACTCCTCTATGCCCAGCCGCTGACCAAGACGGAGAGACCTCTGTCGCGCTGGGCAAAGCGCCGAAGCCGCAGTTCTTGAATGCGAACGTTTTCTTCGGCGTTCCCGGAAGGCCGTATCGCAGGTGAAGCTCGTCGTCGCCCATGCTTCAGCCTGCTGCATAAAGTGTGCCGCTTTCATCCGATGAATCATCCAGCCCATGGGCCCGGCGTGGGCAAGCCACTCGATTACGATGCCGTCAACATCTCACACGAAGTCGATCGCTGCGTATCCGCCGAAACCGGGAGTGTCATGCCACTTTTCACCGTCACTTTGCGTTCCGGGAGAACGGTAATCGAGAAGGACGCGATATCCGCGGCCATCCACGACGCAAGCGTCAGCGTTGGCTATCCCGAGGACGACTACTTCCACAGGTTCATCTCGTTGGAAGAAGCGGACTTTCGCATCAACCCTCGCTATCCAGATTTGCCGAAGCCTCGCAGCGAAAATGTCCTGATGATCGAAGCCGTGCTCTCGTCTGGGACGGCGGAGGACAAGAAGCGCTCACTTCTCTCTGCGATCGTGGCTCACCTGCAAACGGCGGGAACGGACCCGAACGATGTCATGGTCTTCTTCAGCGAGATCGACCGGGTCAATAGTTCCTTCGGGGGCGGTCGTCGCGCCCAGCCCGTCGACGTGCGTCCTGACTAGCGACGCGCGGCGTCGGCTCAGCGCACGGTCAGTAGCGGGCCGCGTTGGCGTGCAACAACGGCGATACGGCCGAAGGGATTCCGTCCACCGTGGCCCCAGCGAACTGGAGCGATCGAGACAGCATCTTGTTGTTTTCTGCCGGGAAGTTCAACGACGGCGCCGACACCTCGTCCAGGGTGGCTCGTTGGGTGTCGGTGAGCGCCACGTCGAGGGCGGCCAGGTTGGCCTGAAGTTGATCCAAACGGCGAGCACCGAGCAGGGTTGAGGTGATCCCTGGACGGCCCTGTATCCACGCCAGGGCCACCGCGGCAGAGCTAGCGCCGAGCTCGCCAGCAAGGTCGTTGAGGACGTCGATCACGGCGTAGTCGGCCCCGCTTGGCGCGCCGACCAGTTGGGCGCGGGTGGTGTCCACCGCGCCGGTCGTGCTGCTGGAGTACTTCCCGGACAGGAACCCGCTCCGCAGTGGACCCCACGGCATCACTCCCATCCCCATCGCCTGGGCCATGGGGATCAACTCTCCCTCCGAGGTCCGTTCGAGAAGGTTGTACTCGAGCTGAAGCGCGATGATGGGCGCCCAACCCCGTGTGCGCGCGATGGTGGCCGCCTCCGCCGTCGCCCATGCCGGGACGTCTGAGAAACCGACGTAGCGGATCTTGCCGTCCTTGACCAGATCGTCCAGCGCGCGCAGTGTCTCCTCCACCGGCGTGGTCGGATCGAAGTTGTGCATCCAGTAGATGTCGACGTAGTCGGTGCGCAAACGGCGCAACGAGTCGTGCAGCTGTTGCACGATCGCCTTGCGGCCCGGTCCCCCGCCGTTCGGGTCGTTCTCGAAGAGGTTGCCGAAGAACTTCGTGCCGATGACGACCCGGTCGCGTAGCGCGGACTGGCCGCCGAAGTAGTCGCCGACGATCGCCTCGGCATGGCCGTTGGTGTAGATGTTGGCCGTGTCGATCGAGTTGCCACCCTGGTCGAGGTAGGCCGCCAGCATCGACTTCGACTCCTCCGGGCTGCCACCCCAGCCGTGATCCTCACCGAAGGTCATGGTTCCGAGGGTGAACGGGCTGATCCGCAATCCCGAGCGGCCAAGTGTGGCATAAGAATTCAGCGACATGGTGGGGTCCTCAATCTTCGAGTCATCGAGGTGTTCGTGTGGCATCTCGAAGTCAACTCCCTCGAGGCCCGCTGGCCTAGACCGATGTGTGCAGATCGTTGCACGATCCGCTCAACTTTGTTCGGATCGTGCTCTGCTACGGCGGGTTCTCGTGCTTCACTCGACTGATGGACCACCTGGGCGCATTGCGTGCTCGCATCGCGCATCTTGCTGCGACGGGCAATGGGCCGGTGTGCATCGAGGGAATGACGATCCTGTCGACCGAGCATCCAACCGAACCCTTGGGTTCGATCAACGAACCGGTGTTCGCGCTCGTTGCTCAAGGCGCGAAGCGGGTTGTCGTCGGCGAGCACGTCTTCGACTTTCGAGCCGGCAAATATCTCTCCGTGACCGTCGATCTGCCGGTGACGTCGCAAATCACCCAGGCCACTCGCACCGAGCCGTACCTGGTGTTCGGGCTGCCACTCGAACCGGCCCTCATCACGGCGCTGCTGATGGAAGCCGGTCCCGTCCTTGCCCGCCCTCGCAGTGGACCTGCCATCGCAGTCAGCGACGCCGACGACGATTTGATCGACGCCGTCGTCCGACTCCTTCGCCTCGTCGACCGGCCACGCGATTTCGCCGTCCTCGCCCCCGGTGTGCGTCGCGAAATACACTGGCGCTTGCTCAACGGTCCCCAGGCTTCACTCGTGCGAGAAATCGGACTGATTCAAGGTCCGCTCGCCGTCACGACTCACGCCATCGAATGGCTCAAAGCGCATTTCAACGAAGTCATACGCATCGACGACCTCGCAGATGCCGTCGGCGTAAGTGTCTCGTCACTCAACCGCCACTTCCGCGCAACGACGGCGATGAGCCCGCTGCAGTACCAGAAACAGCTCCGACTCCAACGGGCACGCATCGAACTGATGACGTCGCCGCACGACGTCGCCGCCGTTGGCCACTCCGTCGGCTACGACAGTCCATCGCAGTTCAGCCGCGAATACCGGCGTATGTTCGGCATTCCCCCAGGGCAGGACGCCGCGCACCGGCGGACCGCGTCAGTCACCAGGGAGCAGACACGCTGAGCAGCACGGTGCGGCTCGACGGCGCTCCGCGGACCGTGTCGAACACCTCCGCCGCCTCCCTGCCCGCCGCCAAATGCACATGGGTCTCTGACCCCACAGACCGAAACGACACGACCCTGCTTCGCTCTGACAGCGACCGGCCGCGCGTTCTCGACCGACTCGAAGATGCGGCGGATCAGGACAGCCCGATCGACTGTTTGGCTGCTCAGGCGTCGGGGTTATCTTCGGTCACTGTGACGGGATCTGGATGTCGGAGAACAGCACTCGCACGCCCCCTCTGCTATTCCAACGAACGGCAGGGTGGCCGAGCCGCGCAGAGCCTGCGGCACAGCGGTGATTATCGGCTCACCCTTGACCACGGCTTTGTCCTTCGGTCGCCGCTCGTAGCCCCCCTCGCCCAGGTTTCGAGAGTCGACCGGGGCACGACGAGGTGTTTTGCGGCGTCAGTCAGCGTGTATAGAGGAATGTCGAAGCGCAGACTCTCACGCCGTCTCGAAGATCTACGTACTACGATAGTAGGTCGTGGGCGAAGAGCTGCGATCCCTCAGTCCGATTGCCGGTTGACGGCCGCGTTGTTCCCTGCGGGGCCGCCCACTGACATGTTCTTCGACAAGCGATATTGGACAGGTACGCAATGGAGATGGCCGATTCGCCGGGGATACCGCGCAAGCGTAGGAAGCGTGTGTGGTTGATCGCCGCCGCGGCGGGTTTCTTAGTGATCTTGGGCGTAACCGCCTTAGCGACACGCGGTTTCGGCCTCGCCAAGTCGACGGACCGCCACTCGAACGAACGTGCAGCGCAGGACCGCTGCGAATCCGAGGTACTCAACAGGCTGGCGTCGCCGTCGACGGCGAAACTGTCAAACGTCGAGGCGGTAAGCACCGCACTCGACCCTGACAGCATGGATCTTTTCTCACTACTTGACGACCCTCTCAAAGGGGTCGACCACTCCCGCATCACGGTGTCGAGCGTCTCTGGTGCCGTGGATGCACAGAACGCATTCGGAGCCACGATCCATGACCCCTTCAGCTGCCGTGCCTACTTCATCGACGGCAACCTGGTTCACACCCTTGTTCTTTTCGACCACGACCACTAGTTCCTGGTGCATAGCCAATGCGCGCTCAGCTGTCGCCTATATCTTCACCGAATCTTTGTCGAATCAGTACCGCGGGCTTATCCGGCACCGGAAGGCTGCGCCGTGGGAACGCTCGTCGAGTGGACGTGATGTTGGGGCGGCGAGGCGGCGCAGCTCATGAGCATCGAAGCTTTCCGGTAATGCTGGAAGAAGGAAGCTATGACGGAGTCGACGGTTCTTGACGTGCACGGTTTGAACTGGGCCAGTTCGACGGCGGTGGTGGAAGCGACTCTGTTGAGACGGCCGGGCGTGAGGTCGGTTGAGGCGAATGCGGTAAACCAAACGGCGACGGTCGGTTACGACCCGGCGACCACCTCGGTTGCGGAACTGGCCAGATGGGTTCAAGAGTGCGGGTTCCACTGCGCGGGGCGGTCGGTGCCCAATCACGTCTGCGATCCGATGTCCGAACCCAACCACGACACTGCCGGGGCGCAGCACGCACATGACGCCGCGCCGGGCCGCACCCCGCAGGAAACGATGGGTCACGGCGGTGGGCACGCCGGCATGTCGATGGATCACATGGTTCGCGATATGCGCAACCGATTCCTCGTGGCGCTGGCATTGTCGATCCCGATCATGTTGTGGTCGCCAATGGGCCGCGACATGTTCGGGTTCACTGTTCCGACGCCGTTCGGACTGCGCGACGACGTATTCACCCTGCTGCTGAGCCTGCCGGTCGTCTTCTACTCGGCGTGGATTTTCTTCGACGGTGCCTGGCGGGCGCTTCGGGCCCGCACGTTGGACATGATGGTGCTCGTTGCCGTCGCGGTGGGCGCGGGCTGGCTCTACAGCCTCGGAGTGACGCTGACCGGTGGCGGTGAGGTGTTCTACGAGGCCGCTTCAGTGTTGACGACGTTCGTCCTATTGGGCCATTGGTTCGAGATGCGAGCCCGCGGCGGCGCGAACGACGCTATTCGCACCCTGCTCGAGCTGGCGCCCCCGATGGCAATCGTGCTGCGCGACGGCGGACCGGTGGAGATTCCCACCGCCGAGGTCGCAGTGGGTGACCTTCTGCTCATTCGGCCGGGGGCCAAGATCCCCGTGGATGGCACGGTGGCCGACGGCACGTCAGACGTCGACGAATCCATGGTCACCGGCGAAAGCCTGCCGGTGTCAAAGGCGCCCGACTCCAAGGTGATTGGCGCGTCCATCAACACCACGGGCACGCTGCGGGTCCTGGCCACGAAGGTCGGCTCGGACACCGTGCTGGCACAGATTGTCGCGATGGTTCAGGAAGCGCAGAACTCCAAAGCCCCTGGGCAGCGCTTCGCCGACAGAGCGGCGTTCTGGTTGGTTCTGGTCGCGCTGATCGGCGGCACCGCCACCTTCCTGGTTTGGTGGGCCGTCGGTGCTGGCGTCCAAACCGCGTTGCTGTTCGCGATCACCGTCGTGGTCATCACCTGCCCGGATGCCTTGGGACTGGCCACGCCGACCGCGATCATGGTCGGTACCGGGTTGGGCGCCAAGCGGGGCGTGTTGTTCAAGAACGCGACCGCGCTGGAGACGTCGGCGCGCATCGATACCGTCGTGATGGACAAGACGGGCACGTTGACCAAAGGTGAACCGGAAGTGACCGACGTGGTCGTCGACGGAATTGCGGAGGACGAATTCCTCGCCATGGTGTCCGCGGTCGAAACCGATTCCGAGCACCCACTTGCGGGGGCGATAGTTCGTTATGCGGCCGATCGCGGTGTTGCTGCGGGGTCACTGACTGATTTCCGGAACGTGCCTGGGCACGGTGCCGTCGCGACGGTGGGGGGACGGCGCGTCGCGGTCGGTAATCGCAAGTTGATGGTCGGGGAGGGGGTCGAGTTCGGGGCGCTGATGCAACGGCGCGACGAACTTGCTGCGGGTGGTCGCACCGCGGTCCTGGTGGGCGTCGACGGACGGGGCGTGGGTGTCATCGCCCTGGCGGACGCCGTGCGCGAGACGTCCGCCGAAGCGGTGTCCGCGCTGCACGACCTCGGTGTCGAGGTGGTCATGCTCAGCGGCGACAACCAAGCCACCGCCAATCGGATCGCCACGCAACTGGGAATCGACACGGTCATCGCCGAGGTGTTGCCCGGTGACAAAGCAGCCAAGATCGCTGAATTGCAACGGCAGGGCAAGAAGGTCGCGATGGTCGGTGATGGGGTGAACGACGCTCCGGCGCTGGCTCAAGCCGATCTGGGGGTGGCGATCGGTGCGGGCACCGACGTCGCCATCGAGACTGCAGATCTGGTGTTGATGCGCTCGGACCCGCTCGACGTCGCGATCGCGCTGCGGATCGGACGGGGCACGCTACGAAAGATGCGCCAGAATCTTGGTTGGGCGGTCGGCTACAACGTGATCGCACTGCCCATCGCGGCGGGGGTGTTCGTACCATCGTTGGGTTTGGTTCTGCGCCCAGAGATCGCTGCCCTGTCCATGTCGGGCTCCAGTTTCATCGTGGCTGTCAACGCGTTGATGCTCAAACGGCTCAGGTTGCCGAGCGCACTCAAGGAGCAGCAGTGAGCATCAACTTCGATGGCATCGAAAGAGCTTTGCGGCAAAGAACATTCGGCACGCTATCGACCCTGACCGAACGGGGCGTACCACATGCGACGGGCGTGGTCTACGCCGTGTCGCCGCACGAGGAACCCTTAGCCCTGTACGTGACGACGCGGACGACCACCCGCAAGGCTCGCAACGTCCGCGCACATCGTGATGTGGCCTTCGTCGTCCCAGTGCCGCATCGTTTCATTCCGCCGTTCCCGCCTCGTGCCATCCAATTCCTGGGAACGGCCACGCTCGTAGCCGCCGATGACGAAGGGGCGAACCGAGGGTTTGAGTCGTCTTGGTTCCTCCGCAGAATCCTGGCATCCGAGCGACGCATCGTGACCGACGGTGGCGAGCTCTGCTTCATCCGTATCCTCCCCGACGGCACGCTGTTCACCTACGCGATGGGTATCTCCATGATCGAGAACCTCAGGCATCCGCGGGCCGCGATCGGTCGTGTGGCGATCCCTGCCGGCAGGTAGAACGACGTCGGGTCTCACCTCGGGTCCTTGCTTGCAGGGGTAGGTGCCTGTCGCCCACTCCTGAATACAACTCAAGTCACCGTTGCCACCACGGTCGCCGCGATCCACAACGCCGCCGCAGCCGAGAGCGGCCAGCACCGCCACTGCCCACGGCTCGGCGTTGCGAATATCGGTGGCTGCCAAGAAAAAGGCGGTGAGTGTCCCGGTGGCCACTGCGTATCCGCCAAGGACGATGAACACGAGACGCAGCCACCTTCGCAGGCTCGGTACGGCAGCGTCGATCTCGCGCGCGGTGCGGCATAGATACCGCAAGTCCTCGGGTAGCAGGGCGGGTCGGGCCAATAGAAAGAACCCTCCAATCCCGACCAGGATGGCGCCACCGACGCCGAACATCCATGCCGCGGCGGTCATCAGGTTGACCCGCCGCCGCGGTCGAGAATGACTGAGGCCAACATCAATAGCCACCGAGCCATGCGAATCTGCCTAATGATGGCCAGCTTTGAGTCCCTGCCGTCTGGCCAGCCATGCGGCGATCGGTAGCGGCTTCGGGCTGACAGCGGCCGTCTCGCGACAAATGCGGGTCGCCGGTCCAGCCGATGACATCGTTCGACAACGGGCCGCCGGCGTGGGTGTCACGTGGCAGCGGGAAGCGCACTCTCATTTAACCCGAGTGATACACCATCAACGGGATGCCACACATTTCGATGAACAACGCCACCGCCGAATCGATGGAACGACATCACCCGCCCATCCCGATGTTCTCTCGGACGAAGGCCCAGCCCAAAAGCCATGAACAGCAATGTGGTTACGATCACTAACGCCACAAACAGTAGGCAGCATCTGCCATCGCCTCGACCTCCCAATCGATGATGATGATCGGCTATAACCGCCCAGCAGGGTCGCGATGGTCAGGCGTATCGGACGAGTCATGCTTGGTGTCGTTTTCATGCTTGCCGCCCATTCCCCTCATCATGAACATCATCATCAGTGGACATGCCAGCACAACGAGCAACAGCGCCAGCGTCGATAGTGGTATACCGATGGTGAGCGCAGCGACGAAAACGGCGGCCATGGCCCGGGTGGTGTCGACGGACTCGAGGAGCTGGCGGCGGCTGAAGACCACTGCCGGGCGCGACGACAATGCGGCCAAGACGTCGAACTCGGTGCGGGTCAACAGAACTGGCTCGTCGTCGATGAAGACTTGGCGGCCCGCGACGTCGATGGACAACGGGCCGAACGCCCGCGGGGCGGGTTCGGCGACGGCGGCAGAGGCATTCACGGGCGTTGCGACGGTGCGCGGCGGCGCAACATGGCGCGGATCCTGGCGACCAATTCACGGGGGGCTGAAAGGTTTGGTGACATAGTCATCGGCACCGACCGACAGGCCGACGATGGTGTCCACTTCGGTATCGCGGGCGGTGAGCATCACCACGCAGGCATCGGAGAACGTACGAAGTTGGCGGCATACCTCTACGCCGTCGATGCCCGGCAACGCGAGATCCAAGATGACGACGTCCGGGTCGGTCTCCCGAGCCTGCGCCAACGCATCCGCCCCGCTGTGGGCGAGGCTGACGTCGAACTGTTCACGCCGCAGATAGCTCGCGACGACTTCGGCCAGCGGCACCTCGTCGTCGACCACCAACGCTCGATAACCCGCAGGGCGCGAGGCCCCAGGCGTGCTCATCCCTTCATCGTGCCGCGCCGAAGGGATTCAGGAACCCCCGACCGAGGTCTTGAGGGAATCTTCATACAACCAATGTCGATTCGCTACTCCCTTGTATGAGTGTGGATCGCAGAGGAGGTGACCCCGGTGAACTGGTGGAACGTAGCGGGCACCCCCTGGGAGTGGGGAGCCTGCGTGCTGGCAGTCATGATGCTTCTTGCATTCTGGGGAGCCGTGATCGCCGTGCTGGTGGCGCTGCTCGGGGCCAACAGACCGCAGCGCCGGCACGACATCGAAATCCTGGGCGATGCACAGGTGCCCGGCCTCACCGCCACCGATGGCGTCGCAAAGACGAAACCCCCGCAACGCCCATGAACGGTCGGAGCGTGGATACGACGATCTTGACGCGACGCACGTTCCTGGCGGCCACCCTCGCCGCCGGTACCGCCGCCATGGCCGCGTGCGGAAAGCCGACAAGCGCCAGCACTGCTACGGATCCGATCGCCGTCGCCGAAGCCGCGCGGCCCCACACCGGGCGCACCGTCACCGCGGCGTTGACACCCGGGCCTGCGGACATCGACCTGGGCGGGCCCGTTGCCCGCACACTGGCGTACAACAACAGCGTTCCCGGACCGTTGATCCGAGCCAACGTCGGCGACGAACTGGCGGTCAACGTCACCAACGGTCTGGACCACCCATCTTCGGTGCACTGGCATGGCATCGCGCTGCGCAACGACATGGATGGCGCAACGCCGGCGACCCCGAACATCGACCCGTCATCGAGCTTCACCTACCGGTTTTCGGCGCCTCACCCGGGTACCTACTGGGCGCACCCGCACACTGGCCTTGACGCCGACTACGGGCTCTACGTGCCGGTCATCGTCGACGACCCGACCGAGCCGGGACGTTACGACGCCGAGTGGATCGTGGTGCTCGATGACTGGACCGACGGAATCGGCTCCAGTCCGCAGCAACTCTACGCCGGGCTGCGGCCTGTCTCGGTCGCCGTCGGCCACTCGGGTGGCATGCCAGGGATGCTTGGCATGCCCGGCATGAGCGAAACACCTGGAATGCCAGGGGTTCCCGGTGTTGGAGGCGTTGGCGCGAGCCCGCTTCTCGGTGGCGACGCGGGCGACGTCAGCTACCCGTTTTACCTGGCCAACGGTCGCATTCCGGCGGCGCCGACGACATTCACCGCTCGCCCTGGGCAGCGAATAAGAATGCGGATCATCAACGCCGCATCCGATACCGCATTTCGGGTCGCGCTCGCCGGGCATTGGATGACCGTTACCCATACCGACGGCTTCCCGGTGTTGCCGACCGAGGTGGACGCGCTTCTAGTCGGCATGGGTGAGCGCTATGACGTGCTCATCACCACCGGTGACGGTGTGTTCCCGTTTGTCGCCTCGGCCGAAGGGAAGAACGCGCTCGCGCGAGCTCTACTGTCCACCGGCGTAGGTGCTGCGCCCGATCCGACATTCAGGCCGCCCGAGTTGGAGCGCCGGGTCGGCACCGTCGACCTATTTACCGCGGCGCCCGAGGCGATCTTGGATGTCACCAAGGCCGACGCCGCCCTGTCGGCCCGACTGTCCGGTTCCATGGCGTCCTACGACTGGACGATCAACGGCAGACCATTCCAAGACGCCGTTCCATTGACTGTCAGACAAGGCCAGAAGGCGACCTTGACGTTCACCAACACCACGATGATGTGGCATCCCATGCACCTGCACGGCCACACCTTTCAAGTCGTCAAGCCGGACGGGACTCCGGGCCCACGCAAGGACACCGTCATTGTTCTACCCATGCAGGAGCTGACGGTGGCGCTAGTCGCCGACAACCCGGGCATCTGGATGATGCACTGCCACAACACCTATCACCAGGAAGCCGGCATGATGACGAGCCTGAACTACGCGCCCTAGCCCAGGGCGCGCAATCGCACGGTCAGCGGTAGGAAGGCCCAAAGGCTTTGAAGCGCAGTGCTTTCGACTCTGTCGGGGCAAGGCTCAGACCGCAAGGCTGTGGCCAACTGGCCACGGATACATGAAGAAGGAGGAACGGTCATGATGTTTTGGTACGACCACGACATGGGTTGGTGGGGATACGCGGGGATGGGCGTCGGGATGGTGCTGTTCTGGGGCTTGATCATCGTCGGCATCATCGCCCTGGTCAGATCCACCACGGGGAGCTCACACGCGCCACGCGGTGACGCGCCCACGGCCGAACAGCTGCTATCAGCGAGATTCGCGACTGGCGAGATCGACGAAACGCAATACCGCGAGCGATTGACGGTACTGCGCGAGGCCATTCGGCGATAACTGAGGCAGCACCAAGCCCGCGGCGGGGGAGTTCCGCGCCGCGGGCCTATTCGCTAAGCATGAGGTGCCAGCCTGAGGTCATGGCGCGGTGTGGGCCCTGCGGTACTCATCGACGGGTGCTGTCGCAGCGTGGCCGCCAATGGTCTGCCCAGGGGATGCGCTGCTGGCGAACTGGCGCAGCCGCAAGCTGTTGCTGACCACGAAGACCGAACTGAATGCCATCGCGGCGCCGGCGATCAACGGATTGAGTAGTCCCAGTGCCGCCAAGGGAAGTGCGGCGACGTTATAGGCGAAGGCCCAGAACAGATTGCCCTTGATAGTCCTTAGGGTTGATCGCGCCAATCGAATCGCGTCGGCGGCTGCGCGCAGATCCCCGCGCACCAGCGTCAAGTCGGATGCCTCGATGGCGACGTCGGATCCGGTGCCCATCGCCAGGCCCAGATCGGCCTGTACCAGAGCGGCGGCATCGTTCACGCCGTCGCCGACCATGGCGACGATTCGCCCCTGCGCCTGCAGGCTTTTGATGGTGGCGACCTTGTCGGCAGGGAGGACCTCGGCGATCACGTCGTCAGGATCGATGCCGACTTCTACGGCTACGGCGAGGGCTGCGCGTCGATTGTCGCCGGTCAGCAGAAACGGACGCAGGCCAAGCTTGCGGAACTGGCCGATCGCAGCCGCGGAGGTGCCCTTCACCGTGTCGGCCACGACGATGACGCCGCGCACCGCCCCGTCCCAGGCCACCCATACCGGGGTGTGGCCCTGGGCCTCAGCATGTTCGGCGGCGGAGGTGAGGTCGTCTGGGGCTTTCAGCGACCAGTCCTCGGTGAGCCAGCTGAGCCGTCCAACCAGGACCGCATGGCCCGCGACGACGCCGCTGACGCCATAGCCGTTGTGATTCGAGAATTCGTCGACCGCTGGCAATGCCCCGCCAGCGGAGGCCGAAGCGGCGATCGCCTCGGCGATAGGGTGTTGAGACGCACTCTCCAACGCCCCTGCGAACTCGAGGACCTCACCGGAGTTCTGGCCTGCGCCGGGGTGTACACCGGTCAGGCTCATTCTGCCGGTGGTGATGGTGCCGGTCTTATCGAGCACGATGGTGTCGACCCGGCGGGTGGACTCGAGCACCTGGGGTCCCTTGATGAGGATGCCGAGTTGTGCTCCGCGCCCAGTGCCCACCATGAGCGCGGTGGGCGTGGCCAGCCCCAGCGCGCACGGGCAGGCGATGATCAGGACGGCGACTGCGGCGGCGAACGCGACTGTCGCCGAATGACCGGTGAGCAGCCAGGCCGCCAGCGTTGCCACCGAGAGCGCCAGGACGATGGGCACGAAGACCGCCGACACCCGGTCGGCGAGGCGCTGTACCGATGCCTTGCCGTTCTGGGCGTCTTCAACCAGGCGCGCCATCTGTGCGAGCTGAGTGTCGGCCCCGATGCGGTTGGCGCGGACCAACAATCGGCCGCCTGCGTTGACGGTGGCACCGGTGACGTGATCCCCCGGACGGACCTCGACGGGCACCGATTCCCCGGTGAGCATCGACGCGTCAACTGCTGATGCGCCCTCGGTCACGATCCCGTCGGTGGCGATCTTCTCACCCGGGCGCACCACGAATACGTTCCCCACGGCGAGTTCTGCTGTTGGAATGCGGATTTCGGCACCGTCGCGCACGACGGCGACATCCTTGGCTCCCATGTCGAGCAGAGCCCGCAGGGCAGCACCGGATCGTGTCTTGGCGCGCGCCTCGAAGTATCGGCCGGCCAGAATGAACACCGTGACCGCGGCGGCGACTTCTAGATAGATGTGCTCGGTCCCGGAATCCGCGTCGGGCAGCAGGCTGAAGGACATCCGCATCCCCGGCATGCCGGCATGGCCGATGAACAACGCCCACAAAGACCACAGATATGCGGCGCTGACGCCCAGTGAGATCAACGTGTCCATCGTGGCGGCGCGGTGGCAGGCGTTGGCCCAGGCTGCGCGATGAAACGGGAGCGCACCCCAGACCACGACGGGAGATGCCAGGGTCAGGGCCAGCCACTGCCAGTTCGTGAACTGCAGCGCGGGGATCATCGACATCGCAATGACAGGCACTGTCAGGACGAGGGAGATCACTAGCCGTCTCCGAAGTGAGTCGGCCTCGCCTGGTGGTGGGGTGGAAAGGGCGGTCTCGGGCGCGTCGTTCGGCGCGGCCGATGCCGCCGCGGTGTAGCCGGTCGCTTCGATGGTCGCGACCAGCACCGCCGGGTCGAGCGAGTCGGGGAACGTAACTTTCGCTTTCTCGGTCGCGTAGTTGACGCTGGCACTGACCCCTTCGAGCTTGTTCAGCTTCTTCTCGATGCGGGCGGCGCACGAGGCGCAAGTCATCCCGCCGATGGACAACTCGATGCTGTCTTGATCGACACCGACAACGTCATTCGTGGGGCTCATGTCTCATCCTTTTTGTTCTGGCTTCACATAGCGCCGCAGCGCTACTCGGGTTGTCTCATGCGCTGAGGTGGTAGTCGCCGGCCTCGTCGAGTGCAGCGGCGATCTGGTCACGGGGCAACGCTGTGTCGCTGGAAATCGTCACGGTAGAGATGCCTCCGGCGACAAGGTCGACCTCGACCCCGGCGACACCGGGGAGTGCGGACAGTTCGTCGCTGACCGCGGCGACGCAGTGGCTGCAGGTCATCCCAGTGACGGCGTACGAACGCGCAACCGTGTTGGTAGGACTTGCGTCTCGCTCCGTGGCTGCAGCCGGCTGGGATGGTGCGGGGCTCGTACCGCAGCAACTGCATCCCGACGTGGCGGGTTGTACGAGGGTCAGATCCAGGGTCATGTCGTGGCTACTTTCGTTGTAGATGGGTGGTTCGGAATGTTGATTCTTAGGAGCGGACGAGGCGAGCGATCGCCGCTGAGGCCTCATTGATCTTCTGCTCGGCCACATCGCCGCCTTGCTGGATGGCGTCGGTGACACAGTGCGACAGATGCTCGTCGAGAAGCGACAACGCCACTGATTCAAGCGCTTTGGTGGTGGCCGAGACCTGGGTAAGTACGTCGATGCAGTAGGCATCCTCGTCGACCATGCGCGCCAAACCACGGACCTGTCCCTCGATTCGCCTCAGGCGTTTGAGGTGTGCGTCTTTCGAGTCGGCATAACCTGGTGCTGTCGAGTCCACGTCTCTCCTCCTGCACTCAATACCCCTTGGGGGTATACCCCCAAGATACCCCCAAGGGGTATCTCCGTCAAGGGTCGGCAGTCCGCGGAAGCGGAGCAGGATGGCCTGAGCACGATCGGCTTTGTGCTCTAGCGGCAGCCCATCGCCGGCGGGTGAATCAGCGAGGACAGACGCCTACTGACGAGACGGCACGCTGAGTGCGTCGGGTTGGCGAATGTTGCTGCCTTGCCCGGAGAGCGAGCTCCTGCTTGTGAAGGCATGTGGGACCAAGGGACTGCGCATCAGGAAGCGGCTGGCTCAGTGTCGTCTGCAGCCGGATGCTCAGTGGTGACAGAGGACTCCAGCGAGCAGCGGAATCGCGACGGTCAAGCCGATGGTGATGCTCAGCTGGACCCGATCGCGCCATCGTGCGCCACGCGGTGCGGGCACGGCCAGGCGAGATGCGCGATCCAACACCGCGGTACTGGCGGCGCCCATGGCCGCCGCCGTCACAGGAGGCCGAGCGGTCAGTGTGATCAAGCCGCACAACAATGGATGCGAGCCGTGGCGTCGAGCAGCGGTGTCGTCTGCGCACATCTCTAAGAGTCGCGACACGACGTTGGGTCCCGCGGCCGCCAGCGGTACTCGCGGTAGGCCGGCCGCAGTGGCGCGCAGCAGCATGAGTATGTGGTGGTGCCGCCCACTCAGGTGCGCCTGCTCGTGAGCCAGCACGGCGGCCAGCTCATCGTCGTGGAGGCTGGCCAGTGCAGCGGAGGTGACGACGATGGCACGCGGCCGACCCGCAACGCAATATGCGGCTGGGTGGTCGGCCTCCACGACGACGACGTCACGCCATCTGGTGGGGAAGCCAACGACGCGGGCCGCCATCGCATGCTGATGACTGGCCGAATGCAGTGTGCGCAGCGTTCGCGCGATCCGCCGTCCCACGAGGCCTGTCAACGCCAGGGCGGCAACGATCAGTGCTCCCGCGGTTGTCGCGGCGATGGGTTGCGCCATGTCGACGTGTCCGGAGTATCCGAGTACCTCAACGCAGAGAGTCCAGACCGGCCCGCTGGGTATGGCGTCGAGCGCATCAAGGACGAGGACGACAACCGCTGCTAGCCACGCTGTGGTGACGCCGGCGACCGCAGTCAGCCAGGCCGCCACTCCAAGCTTCGGATTGATACCGCGGTTGGTGAGTCTCGTCAGCAGGCTGGGGCCGAACCAGCTCAAAGCGGCCGCGTAGACGACAAGACCGGCCGCGATGGTCATCAGCGGGACCGTCCGTCGATAATGCGGCGCAGTGCCGCCTGGACTTGGGCCGACTCACGGTCGTCCATCTGGTCGAGGAAGGCCGTGAGGACCAAGTCGCTGTCGCCTCCAGATTCGAAGGCCGCGCGCATCAGCTTGGCGGAGTGCTCTTCGCGCGTCAGCGTCGGCCGATAGTGATACGCCTTGCCGACTCGCTCGCGAGCCAGCCACCCTTTGCGATGCAGGTTGTCCATCGTCGAGAGCACGGTGGTGTAGGCGATTCGCCGGTCGGCTGCGAGATCGTCGAAGATGTCGCGAACCGTCGAGACCTCCGCCCGGTTCCACACCTTGTCCATGACCGTCGCCTCGAGTTCACCGAAACCCCGAACTCGCATGGTCACCTCCCTGCTATCTGATTCATGGCACCTCGCACCTGCGCGATCCGAGGTATGTAGTTAACTTAGAGTGCGAATGACCTCGAACCAACCAGCGGCGCGGTGCCATTGGTAATAAGTTGCTCGGGGCGACGCGTGTATGTATCTGCCAGAACGGGGCGTCCAATTCGTCCCCGATCTCGGGACCCACCGAAACGCCGCCCGCAGGATTCCGTCGTCGTGGTGATCTGGTCTTCACTCACGCGTGACTCCCGGTGCCTGATCGTCCTCGGCGACGATGCCCGCCGTGGGTACGGGGCAGACTCCCCGCGGGAAGAGGCGTCGACGCAACGCCCACCCCAGTAACACCAGCGACGTGGCCGCGATAATCGGCTGAAGCGGTGCCCACACGTTGAGAGCACCGCCTACCCCCGCCACCGCGACCACAACCTTGTTGCACACCGGACACCCGACCGCCAGTAGTGACCCGATGTTCGCGGCCACCCCTGCCCGCGACGGCGTATTCGACCGGAAGGGCCGACGCACGTACGTAGCAATCAGCAACCCGCTGAGCACGGCTGTGGCGGTCCACACCCCATAGCTCCACCATGGAGCCGGGGTCATCCTGGTGTAAAACGGCGTCGCTATTAATCCGGTCGGTACACCAACGACGACTGCCACGGCCAACGCGCCGACCGCGGCTACCAAACCCTGTGCCCAGGACAACCGGCGAGGGCTCATGCCGCTGCCACCCATCCGCTTGACAGACCTGCTAAGCCAGCCAGTAGAACAGGACCCATCCCCGCAAGGTGGTGGAACTCGGCGGAACGGGTCCCGCTCGTCGTGCCGTGCCGTGCCGTGCGGATGCGGGGACGGGCCGACGTCATGACAGCGCGCTGCCTGCTCGCCACTGCTCCCACGGCACGCTCCAATCGCCGTTCTGCCAGATCTGCAACGGTTCGCCTCCGGTGTTGCGTACCTCGACGACGTCTCCGGGCTGCGAGAACTCATAGAACCATTCGGCATTGTCGGCGTTGAGGTTTAGGCATCCGTGGGACACGTTGCTGTTGCCCTGCGCCCAGACGGTGCTTTCCAGCTGGTGGAGATAGATGCCGTCGGTGCTGATCCGGGTCGCGTACTTTATGGTCTCGCGGTAACCCAATCGAGAGTTGATTGGCAGCCCGTATGTCGACGAGTCCATGATCACCGGGTTGGCCTTGTCCATGACGGTATAGACACCGCGTTGAGTCCAGAACGAAAAGGTCTGTCCACCAATCGTTTCAGTGCCGCCCATTCCCATCGACGTGGGCATCGTTCGAACCAGGGTGCCGTTTTCGTACACGCTGACCTGTTTGTTCGTATCGTCGGCGATGGAGACGTGCGCGTCGCCGATGGTGAACGTGACCGTGCTGTCCTCCTGGCCGTACAAACCCTCGCCGAGGGAAGCCCCGTAGATGTTGGCCCCCGCGGTCACCACGGTGCCTGGCGAGTAGTACCGGGCGGGTCGCCAGTGCGCGTTCTGGTCATCCAGCCAATACCACGAACCCTCCACTGGCGGAGAGGTATTCACAGTGAGCCGCCGCTCGGCAGCTGCTCGGTCCGCAATCGGTTCGTCGAAGCGGGCCACGACCACAGTGCCGACTCCGTAGGTGCCGCCCGGCTGCAGCAGTGTTCCGGCGGTGGTGGTCAAGTATGCCTTCGTCTGATTTCGCGGGGTCAGGGTCGACAAAGTCGAGCGCTTCGTGACGGGTTGGCCATCGGTTCCTACCGCAGTCACTGTCAGCGTGTAGGACCTGCCATAACCAAGCGGGACAACGGGCTTCCACACTGTGTTGTCAGGCGTCATGATCCCCGGCACGGTGGTACCCGAGTCGTTGAGCATCACCACGTCGCTCAGACGTCCCGCGGTCGCCGTCACCGACACCCGGCCCAACGGATCCGCTTCACGGGTACCGGACGGCGGATACACGGTGGTGGAGGCCGGTGCTGGCACGGGTGGAGGAACCACGCTGGGCGCTGCTGTGTCGTCTGCCTGACAGTCCGCCGTGCAGCTGTCCTGCGACATCACCGTCAACGAGCCAAGAATTCCGATCACGACAAGCGCCACGCTCAGCACCACGCGCGCACGCCGACCCATTCGCAACGCGACTCCCAAAGCTCGTGATGGCTCGAGGCCGCGTCGCTGCGCTTCGTCGGCTTCAGCCTATCTACTATCTACGTACGAACATAGTAGATTAGGTCCCTGTGAATTATCGATGCCAACGTGAGCAGCTGATGGTCGGCAACAGCTCGGCATCGCGCGGTAATAAGGTCGCTCGCGATCCCGCCGCTGCTCGGCGGATTGCAGACGCCGGCATGGAAATCGGCGGCCACACCTGGGAACACCCGAACATGACCACCATCCCTGTGGCTGACATCCCCGGCCAGCTCAGCAAGGCGACTCAGGCGATCGCCGCGGCGACGGGAAAGGCGCCTACCTTGTACCGCCCCGCAGGCGGGTTGTCCGACGTTGCGGTACGTGCCGAGGCCGGCCGCCAACGTATCGCTGAAATTCTCTGGGATGTCATCCCTTTCGACTGGATCAACGATGCGAACATTCCCGCCACCCGCTACATGCTGATGACTCAGATCAGGCCCGGATCGGTGGTGCTGTTGCACGACACGTACTCCAGCACGGTTTGATCTCGTCTATCAATTTCTGCCGGTGCTCGAGGCCAACGGCTATCACATGGTCACGGTCAGTCATCTCCTGGGCGACCGTGCCCCCGGTAGCAGCTACGGCGGCCGCGAAAATGGGCCACCCGTAAACGACATGGTCGACTTACCCGCGGCGCGAATCCCGACGTTGCCGGCAACGCCGTCACCGAAACCCGCGCCCAACCTGCCCATCACCGACATACCCAACCAGAATCCGGGCGGCCCCCAATGACCATCGACCCCGCTTTCTCGGACCGCCCTGTCGGGCTGGCCGGCCTTGACTCGTATCAGCGGAGGAGCCCAGCTTGACCCGCCCAGCCGAACTCTTCACCGCAACGGCGGTTCCCGGTGCTGGGCGCCTGCGAGCCTTGGTGGTTGATGACCGCAGGCCAACCATTGGGAGCCTCGCGGAGTATCTGCGCCGAGAACAATTCGTTGTCCACGTGACCGGCTCCGTCCACGACACGCTCCGTTTGGCGCTCGACCACGACCCCGACCTCGTGGTCCTTGATCTCGCGATTCCTGGCTTCGATTCCCTTGAGGCCTGCCGCCAGCTCCGATCGATGACCGACGCGTATCTTGTGGTGCTCTCCGCTCGGCAACGCATCCTCGATGCGATTGGAGAACCGGTTGCCGCCGACTATTTCATCGCCGACCCCATCAGCCCGCGCGATCTCGTCGCTCGACTCCGGGCCATGGTGCGCCGACCTCACCGAACCATCACTGCGCGAACGGATTTGGCCCGGTCCGATTCTGAGGTACCTTCGACCCAGAGCATCGGCAAGCTCCGCATTGACTTCGCGCAGCGATCTGCAATTCTCGATGGGACCCCGCTGACTCTCACTCGCATCGAGTTCGAGATCTTGGCGGCTTTGGCGTCGCGGCCGGGTAGCGTATTCACGCGAAAGCAGCTACTCGCCGCAGTCTGGGGTGAGTCACCCGTCTCCCCGCAGAGTGTCGGCGTCCACATCGGAAATCTGCGGCGCAAGCTCGGCGACGGCCCCGCTGCGCGACGGCGCGTCATGACCGTGCGAGGCAGCGGTTACCGCCTGACCAATGGATGAACCGCGACTAGCCAACGAACACCGCGCAATGCCTCCGAAGTTGAAGGCCACTGCGCCCGTCCGTCGGCGATGAGCCGCCCACTATCTTGTAACGTACTATCAAAGTCAGTAGGTTTTTCGGCGCGGCGGGACGGGATTGTGTGAACGAATGGTGCGAGTCAGATCCCTGTAGCCCCTGAGCATTTCGCTTTCACGGGGTCCCCTCCTGGCAAGCAACGACCGATGAGGCAACAGATCTCCACTTCCCGATGACCGCCCGGAACCGCCGGGTGCGGGTGCGCGATGTCGGTCGGTCTCTCCCCCCGGAGATCGGTCACCCCGACCGCACGCGGCCCAGGCGCACGGCCCGGCAGACCGTTGGGGTAGTCACCGGAGGAGCGGCCGACGTCGGCGAAGCGTTACGGGCCGTGTCGTGTCCCTGCGACTGGGGTCACCTGCTCGGCAGTTCTCCGAGGCCTGTCTTCTAGTGGAGTCGAACCATGGACGGTACGACGTGGGGGCGACGGCCAGTGGTGTCTACAGGCACGCTCCAGTCCGCGTCCTGTGGGTGAATACGCAACGGGCGCAGGGCAGCGTCGAGGAGCAGTCGGAAGTCCATACGGCGCTAGCTTTCGATGATTCGAGTCACGTAGGGAGTCATGCCTCCGGTCCGCACGGGTGAAATCTTCACGGGCACACCAGTTTGTTGTGCCTCGAGCATCTTTCCGCCTCCGAGATAGAGGGCTTCGTGTTGACCACCTCCAGGACCCCAGAACAACAGGTCGCCGCGTTTGGCTTGCGACGGCGGAACTTTCCGGCCCGCGTCGTATTGTGCGCCCGAGAAGCGGGGGAGTTGAACGCCCACGCCGGCGAAGGCGTACCTGGTCAGCCCCGAGCAGTCGAATCCGACCGTATTGGCCCCGGAGTCGATCCCGCGACTCGGCCCGGTGAGGCTGCCGCCACCCCAGGAGTAGGGAACGCCAATTTGCGATCCAGCTCTCCGAATCACGTACTCGACGGCTCGCTTGCCGTAGACGCGATTGCCGCTCAACGTAGGACCGGGGTTGGCCGTGGGGCTCACGATGCCCAGACTGCCGAGGAATTTGCGTCCCAAGTCCATTGTGGTTTGCGCTGCGTAGGCACTGGCCTGCAGCGAGGCGTTGGCAATCGCCAGCGGGTCACCCGGGGCGCCTGCGCTGAGCACGCTAGGCAGCGACGGGTCCCATTGGCCGATGTTGGGCTCAGCCTCAGCGAGTGGAGGCGGGGCAACCAGCAGCGTCGCCATCGCCGCGCATCCGAGGAGGACGGATCGCCTGCTCCAGGAGCGGCCTTGACCCGTGTCGGCTGCTTTTGGGCGCAGAAATCGGCCGGGAACGACCTCGCGAGATGTGGACGGCATCAGGTCTTCTCCTTCTGACGCGGCCGGCGCCTTTGCAGCGGACCGGTCGCGGTGGCACGCGACTAGCTTCCGCACTACGTCCCAGATACGTACGTAGTTACTACGTGTCTGAGGGAAAGCTACCTCACTTTCGCCCCATTGGTAACACTCGCCACATAAGTACAACGATGTAATTCGTTGTGTGTGGGCATCAACCGATAGTCACGACGCAGCGGTCGGTTTGTTCCTCGGTTGACCACCCTGCTGACGACAACGTTGACGACAGTTGCACGAACGACTACGCCGACAACAAGCCGACTTGCCCGCTAAACAGCCTGTTCAGTGTCGCTGCCTGCTCCTGGCAGTGTGGGGGTCAGGGGTTCGAATCCCCTTAGCTCCACCAGAACCGTCTAAATCGAACGCTGGCCGAAAAAATGCCAGCGATCCCGCGTGGGCCCGTTTTGTCGTTCCCTAGGCCTCCGGGGGCGTCGCGGAAGTAATCCGCGGCATTGAGAGCGCTGTAGGTCCCGACCTGTTCACCCGTCGAGAGACTGTCAACGATCGGCTGCCGGATATCCGGGGTACCGGGATCTTCCTTAGAGGGGTCTAGGCCCCCTGCACGCCTTCTCCGACAAGCTTGCGCGGGTCGACCACGTCATCGAACGTCTCCTCGTCAACGGCGCCCGATTTCAGCGCCGCCTCTTTGAGCGTCGAACCGTCGGCGTTGGCCGCCTCGGCGATCTGCGCGGCGTTGTTGTAGCCGATCACGGGCGCGAGGGCGGTCACCAGCATCAGCGATTCACCGACAGCGGCATCGATGCGAGTGCGGTTGAGCTCGGTGCCCTCGATGGAATAGGTCCGCATCTTGTCGCACATGTCCCCGATGATGCGGATCGAGTGCAGCGCATTGTTGATGATGATGGGGCGCATCGCGTTGAGCTCGAAATTGCCTTGGCTGCCGGCGAAGCCGACGGCGTTGTCTTCGCCGATCACCTGGATGCAGACCATCACCATCGCCTCGCACTGGGTCGGGTTGACCTTGCCCGGCATGATCGAACTGCCCGGCTCGTTCTGCGGGAGCAGCAGTTCGCCCAGCCCGCAACGGGGACCCGAGGCAAGCCAGCGCATGTCGTTGGCGATCTTCATCAGCGCGACCGCGACACCGCGCACCGCCGCCATCGCCGCGACCATCGCGTCGAGCGAGCCTTGCGCCGCGAACTTGTTGGGTGCTGTGCTGAACGGCTTTTCCGTGAGTTCAGCGATCGTCTTGGCGATGTCCACCGAGAAGCCGTCCGGAGCGTTGAGTCCGGTGCCTACCGCGGTGCCGCCGCAGGCGAGGCGATAGAGCCCGTCCAGTGACCGGTGCACGTTCTCCATGGCGTCGCGAACTTGGGCGGCGTAACCGGACCACTCCTGGCCGACCGTGAGCGGCACTGCATCCTGCAGATGAGTGCGGCCGGTTTTGACCACGTCCATCCATTGGTTCGCCTTGGCCTCGATCGCGGTGGCGAAGCGGTCCAGCGCGGGCAGCATGTGCTCGGTCAGCGCCAACACCGTGGCGATGTGCATTGCGGTGGGGAAGCTGTCGTTGGACGACTGGCCCATGTTGACGTGGTCGTTGGGGTGAATCGGGGTCTGTGTGCCCAACGTCCCGCCAAGCAGCTGGATGGCCCGATTGGCGATGACCTCGTTGAGGTTCATGTTCGACTGCGTCCCTGACCCCGTCTGCCAGACGTAGAGCGGGAAGTGTTCGTCGAGCTTGCCGGCGATCACCTCATCGGCGGCCTTGATGATCGCATCGGCACGCCACTGCTCGAGTCGGTCTGCCTTGGCGTTGACGATCGCGGCTGCCTTCTTGACATAGCCGTAGGCGTGGTACACCGCCTTGGGCATGTGGTCGTCGCCGATCGAGAAGTGCTGGAGCGAGCGCTGTGTTTGGGCGCCCCAATACCGGTCGGCTGGTACTTCGACGTCACCCATGGAGTCGAATTCCTTGCGCTGCCCTGTCGCGCCGATGCCGATCGGCACGTCCTTGATCGTCTGGTGTTGGGCAGTGTTCTTGGTCTTGATGTCAGCCATCTGATCTCCTGGCATCGGGGGATGTAGGTCTGGGGGAAGGTCGCCCGCGGTCGGGGCTGGCGTCAGTAGGCGGGGGCGTAGGTCAGGCCCTTGATCCAGGCGCGGATGTCATCGGGTCGGTCGACGGTCGCGAGGCCGCGATCGAAGATGTGCTCAGCGATGCGCGTGGCCGTGGTGATCTCGACCTCGAGGATTTCGTCCTGGTCAGGAAAGAGCATTCCTTCGTCGCGCGATGCCTGGTCGATTTGGTCTGCGGACCCGCGTGCGCCGGCGATCCACATCTTGTCGTCGATGCGCGTCGGTTTGGTCGCATAGATGGCCAGACCAAATGCCGGAAAGATGTAGAAGTTGTTGGCTTGGCCTGGGTGGAAGGTCTTGCCGTTGTAGGTGACGTCGGGGAACTGCACGCCGGCGGCGAACAGCGCTTTGCCGTCGGTCCATTCGTAGGCCTGCTGTGCGGTGCACTCCGCCTTGTTGGTGGGGTTCGACAGCGGAAAGATGATCGGGCGGTCCGTATTCGAGGCGACCCCCTTGATCACGTCCTCAGTAAATAGGCCCTGGGTCGTGCTGACACCGATGAGCGTTGTCGGCTGAAATGACGTCACCGCCTCGGTCAGGCTTTGGGTCGCGGGTAATTCCTTGGCATAGACCTTCTGGGAAGGGCTGAGGTCATCGCGTGTGGAGTCGAGGAACCCGTTGACGTCGTACATCGCGATGCGTCCGCGAGCGTCGTCCTGTGATGCTCCTTCGTCGATCATCGCTTCGGAGATCATGTTGGCGACGCCGATGGCCGCGGATCCTGCGCCGGCAAACAGAATCCTTTGATCGACCAGCTTCTCGTTCTTGATTTGAAGCGCGGTCGTGAGTCCGGCGATGGTGACGCTGGCCGTGCCCTGGATGTCGTCGTTATAGACGAGGTACTTGTCTTGGTAGCGTGCGAGCAACCGGATGGCGTCGGTGCCCTTCCAATCTTCGAAATGCACACACACGCCGGGAAATGTCTTGTTGGCTGCTTCCATGAACTCGTCGACTAGCGCGTCGAGGTCGTCGTCGGATGGGGGTGTGTCGCGAAGCCCGGTGTAGAGCGGGTCGGCGCGCAGCGCGGCGTTCGTGGTCCCCATGTCGAAGTGTATGGGCAACAGGCATTCTGGGGGCACCGCGGCGCACGCTGTGTAGAGCTGGAGCTTGCCGATCGGGATGGGGGCGCCGTTGGCCCCGATGTCGCCGAGACCCAGGATGCGCCCGCCGGAGGTGACGCAGATGAACCGAATGTCCCGTGTCGGCCAGTTGGCCAGTACCTGGGCGAACCGTCCCTGCATCTTCTTCGTCAGATACATCCCTTGGGGCCGGCGATAGATGTGGCCGTAGCTAAGGCAGGCATCGGCGATGGTGGGGTCGTAGACAATCGGGATGAAGCGTGCGGGGTCGCTCATCAGCAGCGCGTAGAAGAGCGTCGAGTTGCGGTCGCACAACTCTTGGAGATAGATGTACTGCTCCAAGTCGTTCGGCTTGGCCGCGAGATGGTCAAGTGCGCGTTCGACTTGCACGTCCAGCGTGTCGACCGCAGCAGGTAACAAGCCTTCGAGGTGAAGGTCGGACCGCTCGTCTGCCGAGAAACCGGTTCCCTTGTTCAATGCTCTGTCGAGCAGGACTTGCAGACCAACACGAGGTTCCTCGTTCATCTCATTCTCCTATCTCATTGGGGGGTATCTCATTGGGTTGCGTGCTAGCCACGAGTGGCGAGCCACTGTTCGGTGAGTCCACCCGGCTCTGGAGTGGACTCGGCGGCGGTCGCCGCGCGCCACGGAGATCGACTCCTCTCGTGTGTACGGGTTGGTGGTGAGCGATGTTTACCGCTCCGCGGCAAGGTTCGTGGCGGCGACAGTCACTGTCACTCAACGTGATTCAGTTGACCGGTACGTCGTGTTCTCTTCCGAGACGACTCGCCCGGGAGGTTCAGGGGATGGACAGGTTGTCGGTGGCTGCCAGCGGACTCACGCCCAGGGCGACCCACGGGATGAACGCAACGCCCTGGACGTCTGCTTCATCCACGACCCGCCTCGGCGGAGCGGTGGAACCGTACTGTTCCGAGACGATCAAGGTGATGCTCTGCGCGGCCTCGAGCTGGTCGACGTCGACCTCGGAGAGTCCGTGATGATGACGCGCTCGGGCCAGCCTGGGGGCGTGGCGTGGTCAAGGGGCGGGGATCGGGTCTTGGTCGTCGCGCAGTTGCTCTGGTGTCATGTCGAAGGACTTCTGGATACCGTCGTTGCGGGTGCCGAGACCGTCGGTGGTCTTCTTGCTCCATGGCGCCTCGATGAGGCTCTTGGTTTCCTCGATCATCGACTTCGGCTCCAGGTTTCGGTAGCTGTCGATCTCACCGGCCGCCAGCGCTGTCAGCGTCGCGTAGACGGGCTCGGGGTTGAACTGTGCCCGGGGAAAGGCGAGTTTGGAGTAGTCGAACAACCGCTGCTCGGGGTCGTCTTTCCAGCTCTCCCACGTCTGGAAGATACGGTCGTTGAAACCGGTCAGAAACGGCCCGGGGTTCATGGTCGCTACTTCCACGCCGAACTCCTGCAGCTCGTCCTTCATGCTCTCGGCAATCGCCTCGACGGCGTGTTTGGAGGCGGCGTAAATGCCGGTAAAGGGGTTGACGTTGAGCCCCTCGCGGGAGGACACCCAAATGATGCGTCCCGCACCACGTTTGGCCATCTGCTTGGCGATGCCCTGGGTCAACAGCAGCGGTCCTGTGACGTTGACCTCGAACTGATGGCGGATGTTGTCTCCCGGAATGTCAACCGTGGAACCGCCTTCCCCGACGCCGGCGTTGTTGACGAGAATCTCGATGCCCCAGTCCCAGGCCTTGCGGCGGTCGCCGTCATTGGTGACGTCGAGCTTTTCGACCTGCAGGGTCACCCCACGCGCGTCGGCCTGTCGCTTCAGGGTCTGCACCTGGCCGTAGATCTCAACGGCGGCCACCACATCGAAACCCTTCTCGGCCAGTCGCATTGCCACCTCGTATCCAAAGCCAGTTCCGGCTCCGGTGATGAGCACCTTCTTCAATGTCGTTGCTGGGGTTGCCATGACGGCGTCCTTTCGGGGTAGGGACGGCGCCGGGCAACTGCCGGCACCAGTCGAGGTTGGTGTTCATCTGCCAGCGACGGTCAGACTAGGTCGGACGGAGGCGGTCCGATCGAGGTTGGCCCTGGGAGGGGCGACGATGAATTCGTCAGTGCGGGATGGAGTTTGGGTCGAGACGGTCGGTCGGCACACCCCTGACGTAGGTCGCCACTCCTAGGCCCATGGACCAGTCCGCGGGCTGCACCGTCATAAGGTTGAAGAAGACGTCCTCGGGCCGCACCTGCAGCTTCTCCTCCAACTCGGCCACGACAGCCTCGTAGAACGCGCCCTTCTGCTCCGGGGTCGCGACGTCGAGGAAGATCAGTTGGATGAAGATGCAGTTCTCGGACCGGTAGATACCGAGATAGTCGGCGTCGAAGAGGAAGTTCTCCGCCTTGTGTTCACTGATCGTCTGGAACCGATCCTCGGGCACGCCAAGGCATTCGATCATCTTGTCGTACACGACATCGGCGATGGTACGGCGATACTCAGCTGACTTGCCCTCGATGAGGTCGATACGGGCTAGAGGCATTGAACGCTCTCCTAACGGGGTGGTTGAGAACCAGTTGCACCAGTGGGAATGGTTTGGACGTGGAGTACTTTCCCTACCTCGCCAGTCAACCCCGGGCAGCTGGCGGTGTGCTAGCCGATTCCGCTCGACTCGTGCCCATTCCGACTTCGTAATTAGCGAGGGGCTCGCAGATCGCGGCTCAGTCCATCTGCGTCGGCGTACTCGCGCGGGGTCGTCCCGAAGCGCGCCCGGAATTCCTTCGTGAAGTGCGACATGCTCGCGTATCCGACCGCGACGGATATGTCTGTGACCCGCAGTCGGCGTTCGAGTAGCAGTTCCCGCGCCCGCTCCAGCCGGGTCTCCTTGACGAACTGATAGGGCGATCTGCCGGTGAGTTCGCGAAACCGGCGCGAGAAAGCTGACGAACTGAGGTTCACCTGCCTGGCAAGGATCTCGACCGTCAGTGGCTCGGATAGGTGTGCGTTAATGTAGTTCAATGCCGCCGCAATGGTCCCGTCGTCCTGCTGGCCAGCGATCAACAGCAGTTTGGCGAACCGGTCACGCTGCAAGACGCGGTACACGAGCTCGTGTAGATACAACGGTGCCAGTACCCGTCGGTCAGACTCCGTTGCGAGCGACCTCAAGAAACGGAGCACGGCGCCCATGAGCTCGTCGTCGAGTTCGGACACGACGCTCTGATCCTGAGTCTCGGTCGAAGCCGCTGGGTGGTTCCGCGAGTCTCGCGGACCGACCATCGGCACCGAGACCCTACGGACCACCGCCGGGTCGATCTGCAGCACGAAGGCGAGGAACGGCTCGTCTGGCGTTGCGTCCAGAATCTGCGACTGAAAGTGCAAGTTGCTTCTGAGCACGAGGTATTGGTATTTGTCGTAGACGTAGTGATGACCATCGGCGGTGACGGCCTTGCGGCCCTGTGCGACGATGCATATCGAGAGTGATTGAATCTCATCCCATGTCGCTACCGTCGGCTCGGTGTACCGATAGATCGTCATGCCGGGCCACAGGCCCACGTTGGCGCCTTTATCGGAGGAGCGAGCTAACAGTTCCTCGGCGAGATCGTTCGACGGGACGTCACGCTCGGCGGCCTCACTGAGCATCCTGCCAACCTCCAGTCCCGAGCGGGTTCGCCGCTCGCGACGACGATATCTCGATGACTAGCAACCTCGACCCGTGGCTCAGGCATGGCGGCGATCAAGCGTTTCGAACCCATGTGCCATTGTCGTGGGGTATCGGCCGGACGTCCTGGACCGAACATCCTACGGATGGCAGCCGTGTGATGACCGCTCTCCTGGGTGGCGCCGATCCGACGACTGACCTCCTCGGCCAAGTTGCGCTGACTTGCGATCCCGAGCCTGTCGGCTGACGTCGGCCAACCCACTCACCATGGTGTCTGCCGCAGAGCGATTGCGATACCTCGTCGGCTCGATCTGGGATTGCGATCGGCCGTCGTTTCAGGTGCGTTTCCGACGCGCTTACCCGGGTAGTCACATGTGAGCGGCATCACACGAAGGGGCGCCTGAGAAGGAGAACCGACATGACGAACCCAGAGAAGCGAGACACCAGCGAGGCCAACCGGCCAGCTGGAACCGTCGACGAGGACGCCAACCCGCCTCTCAGCGATTCCGACGACGACACCACCGTCAACAGTGCAACCGGAAACGTGCCACCCCAAGACACCGGATCAGCCATACCGCCATACGAGGGCCGACAAACCAGCACCGAGAAATGACGACGACTCGCTGCTCACACTGTGGTGGACGTGAAAGATGCTGTCGAAGTTGAATTTTCCTTGATCTGGCGAAGTCGCGGGTAGCCGAATCCGGGACGCCGCCAGCCCAATGGGATTCGAAGTGGTCGGCTTCGTCCCAATGGCACCGGCAGCCAGCCGTCGCAGCGCACGAGCTTCATCGCCGGGTTTACCTCGGCCAGTCGTGCCCTACTCTCGCCGAGACCTGGCATGCGCGGATACCGCCGCGGCAGGTGCCTGCGGTCCCATCTGAGTAACGTTGGCAGTCTGCGGAGAGGAAACTGCCATGACCGAGAGACACCGCATCGCCGTCATTCCTGGAGACGGCATCGGCACCGAGGTCATCCCAGAAGGGTTGCGGGTATTGGATGCCGTTGCGGCGACGTTCGACGTGAGGTTTGACTTCGAGCACTTCGATCACTCGAGCGCCGACTACTACCTCGAGCACGGGAAGATGCTGCCCGACAACTGGTTCGAAGAACTCAGCGGGTTCGATGCCATCTTCTTCGGCGCGGTCGGATGGCCGGACGTCGTGCCCGACCACGTCTCACTGTGGGGCAGCCTGCTGCAGTTCCGCCGCGCATTCGACCAATACGTGAACCTGCGGCCGGTGCGGCTCATGCCCGGGGTGCGCACCCCGCTGGCTGGGCGCACGCCTGGCGACGTGGACTTCTACGTCGTGCGGGAAAACACCGAAGGGGAGTACTCCAGCGTCGGCGGCAAGATGTTCGAGGGCACCGACCGCGAAGTCGTCATACAGGAGACGATCATGACGCGCACGGGCGTCGATCGAATCCTGAAGTTCGCGTTCGAGCTCGCGCAAAGTCGCCCGAAGAAACATCTCACGTCGGCGACCAAGAGCAACGGCATTTCGATTTCGATGCCGTACTGGGACGAGCGCGTGCTCGCAATGGCGCAGAACTACCCCGACGTCGACGTGGACAAGTATCACATCGACATCTTGACGGCGAACTTCGTGATGCATCCCGACTGGTTCGATGTCGTGGTCGCCTCAAACCTGTTCGGCGACATACTGTCTGACCTCGGACCGGCATGCACGGGCACGATTGGCATCGCCCCGAGCGCCAACGTCAACCCCGAGCGCAAGTTTCCAAGCCTGTTCGAACCGGTACACGGCTCCGCGCCGGACATCGCGGGCCGCGGCATCGCCAACCCGATCGGTCAGATCTGGTGCGCGTCGATGATGCTCGAGCATCTCGGCGAATCCGACGCCGCCGCAGCAGTACTCGACGCGGTCGAGACGGTTCTGGCCAGAGGCGGTGACACGCTGACGCCCGACATGGGAGGCACCGCCACCACCGAGGCGGTCGGCAAGGCCGTAGCCGACGCGCTCACCGCGGGGTGAGGTACATGCGCGCATCCCACGGAGCCAGTTCGAGCTCGGTCGACGTCATGGTTGCCGGAGCCACTGGCAGGTTGGCGAGCAGCAGCTCCGCGCCGAGCCAGTCCCGATCGACGTCGATGGTTCGCGCCTCGCGCCCACAGTTGACGAGGACGACGAGTTGCTCCGTCGCGGTTGACCTGGTGTATGCCCAGATTCGTGGGTCATCGGCCATGAACGGCGTGAAGTCTCCGTGCACCAGGATCGGCAGTCGATGACGTAGGCGGATGAGAGCCTGGTAGTGCGCCAAAACTGAATCCGGCGAACCGATTTGGCTGGCAGCATTCAACCACGTGTGGTTGGGGTTGACCGGCATCCATGGGCGGGACTTGGAGAATCCGGCGTAGGGCCCGCTGTCCCACTGCATGGGTGTGCGCGCGTTGTCGCGGCTCATCTTGGCAAGCCCGACCAACGCCGCCGCTTGGTCGCCGCCGGCCTCGACAACGTGGTTGACGTAGTTCCTCGACTCGATGTCGGCGTGATCGTCGAGGTCGCGGAAGCGATGGTTCGTCATGCCGAGTTCTTCGCCTTGGTACACGAACGGCGTGCCCCGCATGCCGTGCAGAACGGTGGCGAGCGCCTTCGCCGAAGCCGCCCAGAAGGTCGGATCGTCGTCACCGAATCGGGACACCACGCGAGGCTGATCGTGGTTGTCCCAATACAGGCTGTTCCAACCGATTTCGGCCAATGCAGCCTGCCAGCGGTGCAACGACGCCTTCAAGGCGACGAGGTCGAGTCCGACGTAGTCGAACTTGCCCCCTGGACCCTGATCGACGGACATGTGCTCGAACTGAAAGACCATGTCGACCTCGCCGCGCCTCGGGTCGGTGTAGAGTCGCGCCTGTTCGGTTGACACGCCGGGCATTTCGCCAACTGTGATGAACGCGCCAGCACGTCCGCCGAACACCTCTTTCGTCATCTCGGCGAGATACTCGTGCACGTGCGGTCCGTCCGCGAACTCATGAAAGGCATCGACGAACCGCTGCCCGGGGCGTGCAGGGGCATTGGGTAGGCCGTCGGTCTTGGAGATGAAGTTGATGACGTCCATGCGGAAGCCGTCGACACCGCGGTCCAGCCACCAACGCATCATGTCGTAGATGGCGGCGCGCAATACCGGGTTCGTCCAGTTCAGATCGGGCTGCTTGCGGTCGAACAGATGCAGGTAGTACTGCTCGGTGGTTTCGTCCCACTGCCAAGCCGAGCCTCCGAACAGCGACGCCCAGTTGTTTGGTTCGGCTCCATCGACCGCGTTGCGCCAGAAGTACCAGTCTCGCTTGGGGTTGTCGAGTGCCGAACGTGATTCGACGAACCAAGGATGCTCGTCGGAGGTGTGGTTCACCACCAGATCCATCACCAGCTTCATCCCCAGCTCGTGGACCTTGGCGAGCAGTGCGTCGAACTCCGCCAACGTGCCGAACAGCGGCTCGATGTCGCGATAGTCGCTGATGTCGTAGCCGTTGTCGGCCTGTGGTGAACGGTAGACCGGTGATAGCCAGATGACGTCCACGCCAAGTGCTTTCACGTAATCGAGCCGGCTGATGATACCAGCCAGATCGCCGATGCCGTCGGCGTTCGAGTCGGCGAAGCTGCGGGGGTAGATCTGATAGACGACGGCGGATTTCCACCAGTCGGAATCGCGCTCGGTCATGCGCTTAGACGATCGGTTCGTCTTCTGGTCGCTTGACGCGCAGCCAGCGGTAGCCGTACGGCTCTAGGTCGACCTCGACTCGGCCGTGGGGGTCGAGCTCGATTTCCTCGAGATCGTTGAGGAGGTCGACGAGGATGGAACCCTTTGGCAGGTTGGCGATCTCGATGGGTACTAGGCAACCTTCGGCAGCAAAGTTGTGCAGCGCGGCCATCGCCCATCCGGACTCTTCCCGACAGACGTGTGCGAGCACCGCCCGATTGGGTTGTTTGAGTATCTCGATGTCCGACCAGCCAGTCTCTGGCTGTTCGCGGTAGGTGTAGATGAGGTTGCGCATGAACCACCAGAACGAGTCGTGGTCGCGGCGCTGATCCGCGGCGTTGACGCGCTCGGCCCCGTAGAGGCCCTCGGGGAGCGGACGGGTCAGCCGTCGCTTCGGTGCTCGAGAGAAGCCCCCGTTGTCGCCGCCCGTCCACTGCATCGGTGAACGCACCGCGAGTCGTCCTGGTATGTCTGGGTTTTCACCCATTCCGATTTCTTCACCGTAGAACAGGACGGGAGTGCCCGGTAGTGAGAACGCCAACGAATAGGCCATCTTCATGCGCCGCTGGTCGCCGCCGAGCATCGGTGGAAGCCGACGTCGCAGCCCCCGGCCGTAGAGCTGCATGTCCGGATCGGGGCCGAAGGCATCGAACACCTCCTGGCGCTCGGCGTCGCTGAGCTTGTCGAGGGTGAGTTCGTCGTGGTTGCGCAGAAAGTTGGCCCACTGGCTTGTGATGTCGAGCCTTGGTCGCTGCCGCAGCGCCTTCGCGATGGGGCGGGCGTCGCCGCGGGCCATGGCGAGGTAGATGTTCTGCATCCCGATGAAGTCGAACTGCATGTTCAGGCCGCCGCCGTCGGATCCGCCGAAGAAGTTCTTCTGGTCCCTGTACGCCACGTTGACCTCGCCGAGCAGGACGGCGTCGCCGGAGCGTCGATTGGTGAACTCCCTGACGTTGCGGAGGTACTTCATCGGATCGAATGCGTCGGCCTTGCCCGGTACTCCGTCCTTGGCGAACATAAAGGGCACGGCGTCGACGCGGAAGCCCGAGACACCCAGCTCTAGCCAGAAGCCGAGTGTGCGTGAAATCTCCTCTTGCACTTGCAGATTCTCGATGTTGAGGTCGGGCTGGTACTTGTAGAAGTGGTGCAGGTACCACTCGTTCGTCTTGGGGTCCAGCTGCCAGATGCTGTCCTCCTCGTCGGGAAAGACCACGTCCTTTGGACTCGACTTGGGTTCCGTCGCGCTCCACACGTAGTACTCGCGGAAGGGGTCGTCGACGCTTCGGCGGGCGGACTTGAACCATGGGTGTTGGTCGGAGGTGTGGTTCATGACGAAGTCGACGATGACCCGTATGCCGTTGGATCGGGCCGTGCGGACTAGTTCGACGAAGTCACCGAGCGAGCCCAGACGCGGATCCACGCTGAAGAAGTCCGTGATGTCGTAACCGTCGTCCTTGCGGGCCGTTGGATAGAAGGGCATCAACCACAGGCACGTCACGCCGAGATCGGTGAGGTACTCGAGGCGGTCTGTCATGCCCTGAATGTCGCCGGTGCCGTCGCCATTCGAGTCGTAGAAGGTTTCGATGTCGGCGCAGTAGAACACCGCGTTCTTCCACCACAGATCACCCGTGTCCGCCCGTCTCACGAGCTTGCCGCTCGACGGATGCGACCGAGCGGACGATGGCATTCGTAGACCGTCACGACGACGGCATACCCGTTATCGCCGGACTGGCACCATTACCGAGGGATGGGCCGCCGATGTCAGTCCAGCTCGGCCAATGTCTTCCGTGCGGCTTCCAGTTCGGCTTCGAGCGCGGCCACTCTCGCTGCCTGCTGGGCGCGCGCTTCTTCGATGACCTCGTCGATCGGAGCGGAGAGATCGTCGTGCAGTTCCCTGGCTGCGCGGGAGACCGCCGCGGCGGCGACAGCGAGGTTGCGGGCCCGGTAGGTGCTGCCTTGCTTGAGTTCGGCCCGCCACTCTCCGTCGGCGGTGCCGGTGACGGTCAGCGTCAACTCGAGGGTCTTGGTCTTCTTCGCTGCTGTCTTCTTGGCAGCGGCCCTCTTTGGCTTCTCTGCCGCAGGTGCGTCGGCATCGAATGCAGCCGAGCTCGAAGGCGAGGCGTCTTCGACGGAATCAACGAATACCTCTGGAGTGTCGGAGGCGGTGCCCAGCGATTCTGGTGCAAGAGTGTCTACGGTCATCGTCACGGCGAATCCCTTCTGTTCGTCGCCCGCAAAGAGCGGGCCGGCATCGGAACCCATTAGAACACATGTTCGACGTTATCGTCGGGGTGGCGCGCCGACCCGTCCAAGCGTCCGGCCTGCGGGCAGGGCGCACTGGCCGAACGGCGGACGGTGAACCTCCAGTTACGGTGACTGGCGTGTTTCTTCGCTGCGCGCTTCCGCGCCGCTCTGCTGGGTCTCGGCGTCGAATTGGGGCGCTGTGCGGCCGACGTACGGACCGTCTTCTCCGACGCGGCCACCGGCCCGTGAGCCTGCCACGTGCGAGTCGGGTGCGATGTCGGACTCGGACTTCTCCTCGCGAGCAGCGATCTCGTCCTTGGCCGCGCCAGTGACCTTCTCCAACGCCTTCCTGAGCTGTTCCCTGATGGTCAATGCTCCTCCTTTTCGTTGGCCCCTTGCCCACGGTGTTCCCGTCGAAAGCTTCAGGTGTTCACAAGTGACGGCGATTTCCTGGGCCGCCTCTTGGGAGACGAATACCCGAAGGTCGGGGAACCAATCGGTTGCCGCCCCGACGGCGGTCACGTCATGATTCAGTCAGAATTTGGGATCGCTCGGTGCTTCGGCGCACGGCGGACTCGATGCCAGCGTCATCGAGCGAGATCGCCGCCATCGCTGGCACGGCCGATGCCATCAGCCGCGTGAGCACGTGGCCCGGCGGCATCTCGACCGCGCGCGTGGCGCCGAGCTCGCCCATCAACCGGGTAGCGTCGTACCACTGAACAGGATGTGCAACAGCTTGCGCCAGATCGTCGACGACGCCGTCCGCTGACATGGTGGCCCTGCCGCGAGTGTTGGTCAGATAGCGCATCGTGGGAGCGCGTCGGGGGGCCTCGGCCAGGTGCACGGCCAGCCGTCGCGCGGTGTCGTTCTGAATCGGGCAATGTGACGCCACCGCTACGTCGAGTCGGTCGAACGCGGACGCCCCAAGGCGTTCGGCAAGACCAGCGGCCCGCTCCAGTCCCGTTGCGGTGCCGCTGATCACGGTCTGAGTCGCGGTGTTGACGTTTGCCACCCAGACCGGATCGTTGACGGTACTCCCTTGCTCGGCCACCTGGGACGCGAGTCTCGTTGGCAGACCTCGCACCGCAGCCATGCCCCAATCACGCTCTGCGCAGGCCTCTTCCATCAGTCGTCCGCGCAGCGCCACCGTCGACAAGGCGTCGTCGAACGTGATGACACCCGCCGTGACGGCTGCAGCGAAGGCGCCAACGGAGTGACCAGCCACGAACGCCGGCGTCAGGCCATGGTCGGCGGTCAACGCCCGAGCATACGCCACGCCCGCGATGAGAAGGGCGAGTTGGGCGTTGGCCGTGTGCCGCAGTGCGGCGGGTGTGTCGATGTCATCGGTTAGGCCGAGATCGCTTAGACGCGAGCGTGATTCGTCGACGGTGGCCGTGATCGCCGGCGACCTGGGCAGTGCGTGCAGCATGCCGGGCCGTTGTGAGCCTTGACCGGGAAAGAGGAGTGCGAGACTCATGACACTGCAACGGAGCGTCGAATTAGTCGCGGTCCTCGTACCGTTCTCACCATGACGTCCGATTGGTCGCCGATCAACTCTGCCAATGCGACTGCTCCCCAGTCCGTTTCGACCTGGCAGTCCACTCGCGCGGCGAGGTGACGAAGCCCGTCATGCACTGCGGCAAGCGCGGGCAGGACGCCGGCGAGGCCGCCCGGCACCCTAACGACCAGATCGAGATCGCTCTCGGCCGTCGCCGTGTGCAAGCCGGTAGCCAATTCGAACCCGACGCTCCCGGTTGGTCCCCACGCCAGTCCGGTGCCGTCCAGCAGTGGTCGAACGGTCTGCAGTGTCGTCATTGCCGCCAGGTCGCGACCCGGTGCCGCGTGTGCAAGGTCCTCCGGGGCCACCACCTCGCGGACGTCGGAGGGCTCCATCTCCGTCGCGTAGCGTTCGGATCTCGTAGTGCCTCGCACGCCGACGGGGATCAATCCGCTCTCGGTCGCAGATCGCCGCACGACGACCCACGGTGTCACGTTCAGCGCGGCCGCGGCCCAGGCCGGAACATCCGGTGGCGGCCGGTGCGCAGCCGACAGTCGCAGTAGGTCGTGAGGCCGGGGCGGTGACACGTCAGGACTCCGGGTTCCATTGCTGGGCAAGCAGATCCCGGACCGCGCGTGAGGCCTGCCGGGTCGCCACCGCTGCTTCCGAGTCGAGTCGCGTGGAGAGGTCGAGGGGCCCGCGCCTGGCTCGGTCGATCGCGTCGCTGATCGCCGCCGCCACCGTCGCGACGTCACGGGGCGTTGGGGCGTCGGCGTCTTGTACCTCGAGCAGTCCGTCGCAGTACCCGAGCTTCGCCCAATCCTCGACGTCGTAGCTCATCGGCACGATGGTCTTGGCGAGTTCGTCGAGCTCGTCAACCGTGCGCAGCGTGATGCGTGCGGCAGCCTCCTCGTGCATGGCGTGGATCTCGACGCCTGGATCATCCAGCGCCAGAATCTGATTGGCCTGCAGACCGTGGGTGAGAAAGCCACCGGAAAGGGCGGTACCCACGACCACTGCGACGATGGGGTGGCCAGCCATACGCGCGGCGTGATACGCGTCGGTGGCGGCCGCCATCGCCTGGTGCAGTCCAGCGATCTCCTCGTAACGCCCGTATGCCTGACTCGGTAGGTCGACTACGGCGACGATCGCACGCTTCTGCTCAACGTCCCCATCGGCTTCGATGACGTCGCGCACGGCCTGCGCGAGGGCCAGTGCCTCCGTAACGCCGACTTCCCCCTTGCGGGCGCGGTAGAACCGGTTGTCGGGATCGGGAACGATCGCGAGGTAGCGAGCGGAGTCGGTCGTCACCGACGCGACCGAGGGGATGATCGGTTGTGGCGCAGCGCCAGTAAGCGCGAGAAGCCAAGTGCGTCCTCGCGTGACGGGTGGATCCGCATCCTGACCGGTCGGGGTCGTGCCGACGGCGAAAGTCGTCGCGACCGGTTCGTAGGACCGACCCCACAGCGTGCGGAGCTCCCGCGGATCCACCGGATTGGCAGCAGGATCCAGCGTCGCGAGCCGGGACGCCAAGACGTCGAGCCGCTCGCTGCGGTGCCGACCGGGTTCGGTGACGCCGCCGTTGATCGCTTCGACGAGCGCGCCGCGCAACAGGTCAGCGTCGTCGGGTACGAGGTCGTCGGCCAACCCGGTCGCGTATCGCTGTTCACCACCATCGACTGCCCAGATGAGAGCGTGGTCGTGTGAGTCGAATTCGTCGATGCCGCCCTCCTGCTCGATGACCGCAGGCCCATTGAGGCCGATCCGGGCCTGCGGCGTAACGATGAGCCGAGTACACAGTCCCGCGGCAATGCTCATCCCGCCGAAGGAGCCGACTGTCCCGGCGACGATCCCGATCACCGGTGCCAGCGGACGCAGATCCAGGATGGCCGAGCATATCTCGGCGACCGCGTTGAGTCCGAGGTTGGCTTCCTGTAGCCGAACGCCGCCGGTTTCGAACAGGATCACTCCCGCAGTCGGCGTGCCCGCCCGCGAACCCGCTGCGGCTAGCAGCAACGCCTGCGAGATCTTTGCTCCGGACACCTCGCCCGTGCCACCGCCCTGGAAGCCCTGCTCGATCGAGGCGATCACCACGGGTCGACCATCCACCGTGCCCCTGGCGATGACCGTGCCGTCGTCGGCCTGCGGGGTGATGCCCTGGGTCGCGAGCCATGGCGACTCCAGCCGGTCGAAGGGTCCCGCGAGCACCCTCAGTGACCCGGGATCCAGCAGTGCTGTCGCCCGCCCGAGGGCGTTGAGTTCGATGAAGCTGCGGCGGGCGAGGAGTTGCGCCCAGGTCTGGCCGGGGAGCAGTGCGGTGTCTGCGTTCATGTCGGTCATGAGTTCGGTCCCTTCGCCGCTTCTGCTGCCTGGCGCAACCGAACGTTCACGACGCCGGGGGTGGCGCCGAAGTCGTTGAGTTCCCACCGTCCGGCCAGCGGGGTTCGGAGGAAGAACCGCTCTAGGACGTCGTGCCAGACGGTGTCGAATCCGTTGACGCTGGTGCGCACTCGGACGACGACGGTGTCCGACGGCTCGCCCGTAGCAGGTGGCTGAAGCAGGATTTCGAGATCGCCTGAGGCGACGACACCGACGTGAATCGCATGATCGGCCACCTCGTGCGCCGGAAATTGATAGTTCAGGGTTTGCATGGCTGAGCCTCTCCGTTGTCCAAGGCGCTGTCGTCCAAGGCGCTGTCGTCCAAGGCGTCGAGAAACATGGTGACCGCCAACAGGTCTCCGCTGCCGCCGGGAGACAGCCGCTGTGACAGGCACGTGTCGTCGAGCGCGTTGAAGTGTCGGCGGCCGCGAGGTGTGCTGATGCCGCCTGCAGCCAACACCTTCCTGGCGCCGTCTTGGACGGCGCTCAAACCCGTTGCGCCACCACGGTGCAGGATGCACGTGTCGTCGAGGGTGGCCATCAGGGCTAGCAGCGCCTCTAACCGCGCGGAAGCCTCGTCCATGCCGGCGCGGCGCGCAGTCCGGAGGGCCGGTAACGCGTAGAGGCGCACATGGGGGAATCCCGCTTGGGCCTCTCCTGCGGCACCCGAGACGCCAAAGCGTCGGCGGGCGCGTGCGCCGTTGGAGGTTGGGACGGCGGAATATCGGTCGGGGATGGACGCCAGCCGTGCCGCGATGTCGACCGCGTCCGCGGTGCTTCGGCCGAGCACTGCCCCCGCACTCAACAGCCCGAGCGCCCAGAGTGCGCCGCGGTGAGTGTTGACGCCGCCGGTGGCCGCCAGCATGGCGGTCTCGCCGGCGCGGCCGATCTCGCCCAAACGGTATCGCAATTCCGGCCAGGCGACTGATTGCGCTGCCGCCGAGGCGCATTCGGCGAACGCTTCGCGGAGGGATTCGGCCGATGCATGCAGGGTGGCCACGTCCATGTCGGCGTGCGCACCAGACCCACGCTGATCGACCAAACCCGGTTTCGGGGTGAGATCTGCTTCGGCCCGGATGGCGTGCACGGCCAGCTCGGCGACCGCGTTCGGCGTGAAACGTGTTGCGGCAGAGAGCGTTGCGATGGTCATGGAAGTCACCAGTCCCTGAACTGTGCCGGAGGTTCGTAGAGCCCGCCGGACCATGCGACGAGGTCCTCGATGCTCCGCGCGGCCAATAGGGAGCGGTCGGCAAGCCGAGTTTCAACCTCGAGGTCCTCGGGGAACGCGACCAAGCCGTCGCGTCGTAGCGACTCGACCTGACGCGCGTCGGCCTTACGGCCCACTGGAGTGACACCCGCGACCGCGGCGAGTGCGGCGCGGCGGTCGGTCAGCGAGTGCGCCTTGTACAGATATGCGACACCCTCCTCGGTGACGACGTGGGAGACGTCGTCACCGTAGATCATCACCGGTGGCAACGGCATCCCGGCGTGCTTGCCGACGTCGATGGCATCGAGGGTCTCGACGAAGGTGGGAACCCCTCCGGTGCGGAAGGTTTGGGCCATCTGCACGACGAGTTTGCGTCCGCGCCTGCTAGCGCCGTCGCCGTGTGCAAGATCCAGCCATGCGGCCGAGGAGTGCCGTCGCCCATGCGGGTCGTGGCCCATGTTGGGGGCACCGCCGAAGCCCGAGAGGCGCCCGTCGGTGACGGTAGACGAGTTGGCATCCTCGTCGATCTGCAGCGACGATCCGATGAACATGTCGATCGCGTACTGGCCCGCGAGTTGCGCGAGTACGCGGTTGGAGCGCAGCGATCCGTCGCCACCTGTGAAGAACACGTCGGGCCGTGCGGCGGCGTAACGGTTCATGCCGGACTCGCCGCCGAAGCTGTGGATCGACTCCACCCAGCCGGACTCGATCGCGGGAATCAGCGTCGGATGGGGATTGAGCACCCAGTGCCGCGCGATCCTTCCCTTCAAGCCCAGCGACTCGCCATACGTCGGCAGCAGCAGTTCAATTGCGGCGGTGTCGAATCCGACGCCGTGGTTGAGGGAGACCACTTGGTGCCGTTCGTAGACGCCTCGGATCGCAATCATCGCCTTGAGGATCTCGACGGGCCCGATGTGGCGCGGGTCCCTGGTGAACAGCGGCTCCAGGTAGAACGGCCGGTCGGCCTGAACGACGAAGTCCACCCAGCTGCCGGGAATGTCGACGCGCGGCAGATCTCCACTGCCAGCTACGATCTCGTTGGCCTGGACGACGACCACTCCGTCGTGAAACGCAGCTGCCTCCGCGATCGTCGGGGTGTCCTCGGTGTTCGGGCCGGTATACAGATTGCCATCGCGGTCGGCCTTCTCTGCGCACAGCAGCACGACGTCGGGCGCGAGGTCGACGAACATCCGTGCGTACAACTCCACGTAGGTGTGGATGGCGCCGATGTCGACCGTTCCGTCCTCGACCATTTGAGCGATGCGCACGCTCTGCGGGCCCGCGTAGGCCAGGTCGAGTTTCGTCGCGATGCCACGTTCGAACAGGTCGAGGTGTTCCGGCCGAGACACCGACGAGATCAACATGTGCAACTGGTTGATTCGGCCGGGATCGCACTCGGCCAGTGTGCGGGACAGGAAGTCGGCCTGCTTTTGGTTGTCGCCCTCGAGCGCCACGCGGTCACCGGGGCGAATCACGTCGTGGAAGAAGTCCTTCAGCCGTTCCGGGACGATCACCTTGCCCGTGCCGTACGCGTTGCCCGCTTGCAGCCGTTGCGCTTTCGCCGTACGGCGGGTGTCCCAGCGGCGAGGGGTCGAGGTCGTCATCGTCGTCTCGTCTCGTCAACGCACTGAAGCGATGGCCTGGTCGATCACGGCCGTGACCGCGTCGGGGTGGGAGATCAGGGTCAGGTGCGAGCCGCCGTCGAACACGGTGACCTGCGAGTGCGCCCGTGCTGCCATTGCCCTTTCCGAGGTGGGCGTGATGATGCGGTCGCCAGTGCTGATGAAGTACCACGACGGAATCGTCTTCCATGCCGCGAACTGGGACTGGGTCCCGAAGGCGACCGTGGAAGCTGCCCGTTGGGTCGCCCAGAGTCGGTCGGCGTCGTCGGCGGGCAGGTCGTTGCCGAAGTCGTGGACGAACACTTCCTTCTTCAGATACAGATCGGCGGCGCCAACGGGTGCGCCGGGGTAGGGCACGGGGTCGAACAGTTGGGCGTCGCTGTCGGTGCTCAGTACGGAGTCCTTGCCGCTGAGCTGCTTGGTGGTCTCGCCGACGTCGGGTGCGGCGGCGTCGACGTACACCAGGGCCTTCACGTTCGGATTGCCCTCGGCGGCGTTCGTGATGACGGACCCGCCGTACGAGTGGCCCACGAGCACGATCGGGCCCTTGATGGTGGCGAGGAAGTTCTTCACGTATTCGCTGTCGGTGGTGAGGTTTTCGAGAGGGTTGGCGATCGCTCGGGCGTCGTAGCCCTGCTTCGTCAAAGCCGTCACTTCGCCATCCCAGCTCGAGTTGTCGGCCCATGCGCCGTGCACCAAGACCACCGTCGGCTTGACGCCGTCAACGGGCTGCGCGCTGGTGGTCGGGGAGGATTCGGGTTCGGGTTTGGACGACGAGCATCCAACGAGCAATGCGGCGACGACTGCGACGGTGCCCACCATCGCGCTGATGCGTGAAACCTTGGCGGGAAGTCGAGCCATCAGAGGGCTGCGGTCCGTGTCGTGCTCGTGCTCGGTCATGCGAAAGACTTTCGTCGCTGCCGCCGCGCTGGTCATCGACGCTGGCGGGCAAGTGCACTACCGGCTAGCTGGAACCCGGCAGACGGTAGATTTCGGCGCGTGAGTGAAGACAGGGTTCGGGTGCAGATCGGTGCGGGTGGCGTGGCGACGGTGACGATGGTGCGCGTCGACAAGCACAACGCGCTCGACCAGGCGATGTTCGAAGGTTTGATGGAGGCCGCCGAGCGGCTGGCTTCCGACGTGTCGGTTCGCGCTGTCGTGCTGCATGGCGAGGGCAAGAGCTTTTGCTCCGGCTTGGACGTCGCGAGCTTCATGTCCGGCGGCGGCGGCACGGGTGTTCTGCTGACCCGAGACGAGGGTCGGCTGGCCAACTTCGCTCAGCGCGTGACGTACGACTGGTCGCTGGTTCCTGCACCGGTGATCGCTGCGATACATGGCAACTGCCTCGGCGGAGGTTTGCAAATCGCGCTCGGCGCCGACATCCGGATCGCCGCGCCTGACGCGAAGCTGTCGGTGATGGAAATCAAGTGGGGCCTAGTCCCCGACATGGGAATCACGCAGACCCTCCCGCGACTGGTGCCCATCGACGTCGCGAAGGAGTTGACGTTCACAGGACGCGTCGTTTCCGGCAGTGACGCCTCGGTGCTGGGGTTGGTCACTCGGACGGCTGACGACCCACTGGCGTCGGCGCTGGCACTGGCGGACGAGATTGCGCAGAAGTCTCCGAGTGCCGTTCGGGCCGCAAAGCGTCTCTACGACGAGACCTGGGCGAGCGACGACACCGCTGCCGCCCTCGTGCTCGAATCCGAGCTGCAAGAAGGGCTGATCGGCAAGCCCAATCAGATCGCGGCCGTCGTGGCGGGGATGTCGGGGGAGCCGCCGGTCTTCGTCGACCCGGAGTGAACAGCCCGGTGGATGGCGCGCGGGTTCGGCGGGCCGGTCCATCTGACGTCGGGCACATCGAGCGCATCGTGCACGACGCCTTCGACGTGTACGTCCCCCGGATGGGCAGACAACCGGCGCCAATGACCGCCGATTACCGGGCTGCTGTCGCGTCGTCGCGAGTTTGGGTGATCGAGGCCGACGGCGACATCGTCGGGGTACTGGTCAACGAAGTGCACGACGACCACCTCTATCTAGACACCATCGCGGTCGACCCCGGTGCGCAAGGCCGCGGTTACGGTGGGCTCCTGCTCGCCCGCGCCGAGGACGACGCCCGTGAGCTAGGGCTGCCGGAGATCAGGCTTCTCACGAATCAGGCGATGACCGAGAACCAAACGTTCTACCCGCGACATGGGTACGTCGAGACGGCCCGTGGCCGCCAGCATGGATACGACCGTGTCTTCTACGCCAAAAGGGTCGCCGCGCAGTAGATCGAATTCAGTTGTGCGATCGGCGACCTCGCTGCCAGCGACGGTCGGTCCGCGGGACCCACGACTGCATCGATGATCATCGCTCGGCCGGCGTGACGCCGTTCGTCGTCGGCGAGCCGTAGCATCGGATGATCCTGAGCTTTTCATCTCGGGCGATGGTCTGTGGCGAACGCAAGGAATTCCATCCGCGGTAAACGGTCCATGGCGAGCGTAGTGTCACTTATGCACGGGTTCGAATTCGCTTGCTTACTGCGAGCGCTGCGCCCCACGGGCAGCACGGAACTGCTCAACGGCGTATGAACGGCTGACCGCCACTTCCGACCGGGGGACGCGCCATGTCACAGGACCAAATGTCAGAGGACCACCGCAGACGTTCCGACGTTGGACGTGGTTCCCCGGTGGACGTGGCGGAAGCATTACGCGACGTCGCGCGGTCGCTGGAGGCCGAACCCGATCTTCATCACTTGGTGGATGCCATCGTCGCCGCAGTGACCGAGACCGTGCCAGGCGCCGAAGCCGCCGGCGTGTCGTTGTGGAAGGACAAGGTCCTGCTGACCGTCGCCGCGACCAGTGACCTCGTGACGCAAGTCAACGCACTCGAGCATGAACTTGACGAGGGCCCCTGCGTGCAGGCCGTCACCGAAGAGCGCAGCTACCGCATCGACGACATGAGGACCGATGTGCGGTGGCCACGGTTCGCGGCTGCGGCTAGCGCGCACGGCGTCAGGTCGATGCTCGGCTACCGACTCTTTACCAGCGACCGAAACCTGGGGGCCTTGGATCTGTACTCGTTGAAACCGCACGCGTTCGACGCAAGGGCCGAAGTCATTGGGGAACTGTTCGCCGCGCACGCTGCCCTAGCGCTCATTGGTTCCACTCAGCAGGCCGATTGGCAGATCGCGCTTGGTGCCCGAGACCTCATAGGCATGGCAAAGGGAATCTTGATGCACCGCGAACGCATCACCTACGACAGGGCCTTCGCCCTTCTCGTCACCACGTCCCAGAAGGCTGGCATCAAGGTCCACGACTTGGCCCAATGGCTCGTGGACGAATCGAACAGAACTGCGCACCAGGAGAGCTGAATGCGGCTCGGTTGCTGCCAAAGCACCACCGAGCGTCTCCCAGCCTCTAGAGGGGCCGCCCGTGTGCCCGGTACGGTTCGAATTCGCGCGCGTGAGGAACACAGAGTCATCCGAATTGGTTCGCAACCGTTGCGCTGCGTCTACGCGGACGTGTGGAGGAAAATATAGTGCGACTTTTGAAATATTAACTTAGTGAAATTGAATGTGGCAATGTTTAGACCGTTAGCGGAATTTCGTGGCTGTTGGGCTCGTCTTGCTGGACCACGTTGCGACGGCTTCTTGTCGACGCATTTGCGCCAGCCGTGAGTTTTCGTTCATCCGCGCCGTGATCAGCCCGCCAAGGCGGGTCGCAGGCTCACGGTTGCGGCTAACGTGATCCTCTCTACCCCGGTTCCTAGTCCGCTGGTGCAGTGGACCGGGTTGCGGCGTCGGCAGTTTGGCGGCAATCGTCGGCAGTGACGGCACGCGCTGGGAGACTCGCGAGAGGCGCCGTACCCTACGTCGCGATCAAGCAAATACGTCGGTTTGCCAGATCCGCCGTGTGCGACGAGGGTGGTCCCGCTTCCTTCAGGTTGGGTTGACTCGACCTTGCAGATCGCTCGTTAACTGGCGGATATTGACGTATGCGCTCGAACCGTATGACGGTCGTCCGTGCGTGGGTTACGCTTCAGTGACAACCCTTAAAAAGCCAAGGGATTTCGATCTTGAAGTTAAGGGTGAGATCACGTTGAACGTTTCAGCACGAGCCAATCGTTTTACCGAGCCGCGCGACATCGGTCGGTCCGACCACGGAACGAGCCAGGCCCCCACGGGCTTGTTGCCGCATCTGCGGTGGGAGTTGGAACAAGTCATGTCGCGAGTGCGACCGGCGGATCTGTCCGGCGCGGAGATCGCCGCCCTACTCGTCGTGCTCGCGCCCGCCCACTGCCGTGTCATCGGCGGACCAGCCAGCCGGCCAGGCCTGCCCGTCTCCGGGACCCGCGGCTAATAGTCGACGCCTGAGTTCGCTCAAGAGCGAGTCGACCGACGCTCCGCTTAGGTCCCCGGTCAGTGTCGTCAGTTCCACCACCCCTACCTCGCTGCTGCTGAGGTACCCCGCTGCCACGAGGGCCTCGACCGGAGACCGGCCGTAAGCGCGGGCGAGCGCGACTACGGCCTCGGCACGTGGCGTGATGCTGCCACGTTGCCATCGCGAAATGCTGGACTGATCGATGCCCGCCGCGGCGGCTATCTCTTTCTGGGCTGCGTTGCCCGTCACCGTCACCACGTACTGCCACCACGTCACCTGAGCGGTCTTGCCTTTGTCTGGCACGGCGCGCTCGAGAGCGGCGGTGGGGAGTTTGGGTTGTCTCGGCGGCATGCTGCCCTAACTCCGTAGTCGGGAATACCCCGCCGCGGGGTGGCGCACGGCATTCGCATCGAACATCTGTGACGAGGTTGTGAAACCATAACACGCTGATTTGCATGAATGCATGCATGAATGTATGGTGACATGCATTACGCCAGGACTGGCAAAGAGACGGAGGACACGGGTTCGCGACCCCATCGTCGCGACAGCCATCGGTGTAGCTGGCGTCTCACGCCACCACTTGAAGAATCCCGGCTCTCGGAGCCCGGAAGTCTCCACCCAATAGCCAGAAATCAGGAATGACATGAAGAATTCTCTGTACCCAATCGCAACGGGCGTCGCCATCGCAGGTGCCGGAGCCGCCTTGGTATTCGGCGGCGGTGCCGCGCAGGCCGCGCCTGCGCTGAGTTCCGCCTCGAGCCCGTCCTGCCTCACGTGGGTCGGCTGTTCGTCGCACACCAATAACGTGGTCGGTTCCACGACCTTGGCGCTCTCCTCGAACACGCCTTCCCCAAATGCGTTGATCGGCGCCGGCTTGGGCGGTCAGCCGCTCTACGGCGTCATCGGCATCGCAGGCACGATCCCCATCGTCAACATCTTCGTCGCCAACGGCACCAACGGCGCAGCGGGCACCGGTGCCAACGGTGGCAACGCAGGATTGTTGATCGGCTACGGCGGCACCGGCGGGTCCGGCACCGCGCTACTGCCCGGAGGTAACGGCGGCAACGGAGGGTTGCTGTTCGGCGGCGGCGGCAACGGCGGGGTCGGCGGTGTCGGCACTGTTGGCGGGAATGGCGGAAACGCTGGCTTCCTGGCGCTGTTCGGCAGCGGCGGGAACGGCGGGGCCGGCGGGATCGGTGCAGCCGGCGGTAACGGCGGCAACGCGGGCACGCTGGGGCTGTTCGGCCACGGCGGCAATGGCGGACTCGGCGGGGCAGGCAGTACGGGTACGAGTACAGCCCCGACTCTGCTGGTCGGCAGCACGAGCAATACGAGCAGAGTCACGACATTCGCCGCGGCGGCATTGCCCGCCACCGGCGCCGACGGAGTGAACCCGGTGCCGAGCGGCCCTGCGGGGATCGACGGCGCAGCAGGTGCAACCGGCACGGTCAGCGGTGGCAACGGTGTAGCGGGGACTGACGGTAACGGCGGCGGCGCCGGCGGTGCCGGCGGTGCAGTGGCTGGCACGGCACCCCTTGCGACGGGTGGCATCGGCGCTGCTGGAGGCAACGGCACGGCAGGCTCCAACGGCGGGGCAGGCGGCGCGGGTGGCGCAGCGTCCACTACCGGCACCAACGGGGCTGCCATCGGTGGCGCTGGCGGCGCAGGCGGAAACGGCGGAACAGGTAATACCAACGGCGGCGCAGGCGGTGCGGGCGGTGCAGGAGTCAGCACCACCGGAGTAGGTACCGGCGGGGCCGGTGCCAACGGTGGCGACGGCGGAATCGGGGCAGCGGGTCAGCAAGGCGCGACCGGTGCGGCCGGTGTCGCAGGCACCAACGGGGTCGACGGCACGGTCGTCGGCGCGAGTGGCACAAACGGCGGTGCCGCAGGTGCTGGAGGAAACGGTGGCAGCGGCGGGCTATTCGGTCGCGGTGGTGCTGCAGGTAATGGCGGCGCCGGAGGCGCCGGCGGAAGCGGTGGCGTCGGACAGGCCGGTACTGCCGGCGGTGACGGCACTGCTGGCGGCACGGGCGGCACGGGCGGTAACGGCGACGCGGGTGGCAATGGCGGCGTCGGCGGCGCAGGCGGTGCTGGCACGGGTGCAGGCGGCACTGGCGTCGGAGGCGCGCGAGGACTCGGCGGCTCAGGCAATACCGGCGGTCCGGGCGGCGCCGGAGGTGTCGGTGGTGCAGGCGGTGCAGGCGGAGTCGGAGGCGCAGGCGCTGCAGGTGGTGCGGGCGGAGTCGGAGGAGCTGGCGCTGCAGCCGGTAAGGCCGGCGGAGCCGGATTGTTCGGCAGGCGCGGAGCCGCCGGTTCGGCGGGTAGCGCTGGGGCCACCGGTGTCAACGGCGCAGCAGGCGCAAGCGGGGCCTCAGGCCATGCAGGCGCCAGCGGTGCCGCAGGCGCTGCGGGCACCGCAGGTGCCAACGGAACCGCAGGCACCGATGGGGCGCAGGGCGCCTCGTCATAAAACGCAGTAGGCAGTGGTCAGTTGAATGATCCTGCTGTTCACGTGGGGGCGTCGGCCATGCCGGCGCCCCCACGTCATGCGCATGTTCACGTGCGATCGACGCAGCAATCAGAACGGAAGCCGATGACAGTCTTAGACGGTGTACGCCCGGCGGTCGCCGTGGAGACCAGCGCGTACCCCCGGATCAGTGCGGAGACGACGTCGGTCGACGACGTGGGTCGGCTGTTGTTGCACTGCGCCGATCGGCCTGGGTTGGTAGCAGCGGTCAGTGCATTCCTCGCCCAAGCGGGGGCAAACATCATTTCGCTGGACCAGCATTCGACGGCGCAATCCGGTGGGACGTTCATGCAGCGCACCATCTTTCACATGCCCGGACTGCCGACCGCGCGGCACGCGCTACAGCGCGACTTCGGCCGGCAGGTCGCCTCACGGTTCGGCATGGATTTCCGGCTCACCGAGGCAGTCACGCCCAAACGGGTGGCGATCATGGCGTCCAAGGACGACCACTGCCTCCTCGACCTGCTGTGGCGCAACCGGCGCGGCGAATTGGACATGTCGGTTGTCATGGTGCTGTCCAACCACGCTGACCTCGCCGAACAGGTCCGCCCGTTCGGCGTCCCGTTCCTGCACGTGCCTGCGACGAAGGAAACCCGGGCGCTCGCCGAACGACGTCAACTCGACGCACTCCGCGACAAGGTGGACCTGGTGGTCCTCGCCCGCTACATGCAGATCGTCAGCCCTCGATTTCTCGCCGAGGTTGGCTGCCCCCTCATCAACATCCATCACTCATTCCTGCCCTCTTTCGTAGGTGCGGCACCGTACCGGCGTGCCAGGGAGCGGGGCGTGAAACTCGTCGGGGCAACGGCTCACTACGTCACCGAAGATCTCGACGAGGGGCCGATCATCGAACAGGACGTCGTGCGCGTGGACCATCGTCACGGGATCGCCGACCTGACCCGTCTCGGCGCTGACGTCGAGCGTGCCGTGCTCTCTAGGGCAGTTCGATGGCACTGCGAAGACCGGGTCATCCAATACGGCAACCAGACAATCGTCTTCTAGCGCTTCCGTCGGGTTCGCATTCTCCGACCGTCCGCGTGCCGAGAATCTTTCTTTTCGCAATTAGTCAGCCAACCCTGGTCGCTTGCCGAACAGAAGTTAACAGTGTTAAATTCTGTCCCGTGAGGTTGCGAGGGGGCCATGACTACCTTGCGTCCATCGCGGCGGACAGCTCCGCCTTATTCGGCATCGCCGCCGACTTCGACCTTGCACTGCCGGTTCCCACTTGCCCAGGTTGGACGCTGCACGATCTCGTCGAGCACGTGTCGGGGGCGAATCGTTGGGTCAGCCACTGTGTTTCCTCGGGATTGACTCCTCAGGAGCGCATCCTGCCCTCGGGTCCTTCGGAACCGGAGTTGCTCGTCGACTGGGCGTGGGAGTCGGTCGACGAGCTGTTGGACGTGCTTGTCGCGACGCCCACCGACGAGTTGGTGTGGACCCCGATCCGCGGCGCTCTTGGCATCGTCGGAGAAGCCATCGAACCACCACTGGCGCTCGACGGTATCGACGAGTACGCCGAGGAGTTCCTGCCACTGATGCTGCTTGGGGTCGGCGTACCACCCGTAACCGCAGTGTTGCTCTCGCCCAACGACATCGACGAGACCCGGACGTTGTCGTTGCTCCCCGCCGGTGATGACAACGACCGATGTGCGCCCACGGTCGAACTCAAAGCATCCGCTTCCGATTTGTTGCTGTGGATGTGGAATCGGGCGCCGGACGGCGCGCTGAAGGTCAGTGGCGACGATGCCGTCGTGCAGTGGTGGAGGGGTTTGGCGATCTAATGAGATTTGGAACGAACCACGCGTTTCAACTGCCCCCCGATCGCACGTCTGCGCAAGTGTGATCGAAGACTCCGACTGGGTGAAGCGCACGTCGAACTCGCTGTTGTTCACCGACCCGAAGGAGATGGCCGAGCACATGGCCGTGCTGCGTGATGCGGGTGTCCGCAACGTCGTGCCATGGATGGGCGTTGGCGGCGTGGCTAGAGAACACGTCTTGCGTTCCATGCGGCCGTTCGCCGAACAGGTCATGCCGAAGTTTGCGGACTAGCCGGATGAAGCAACTCCGATACGGTGAACTCGACCGCAGTGTCGTCGTTGCCGCTGCCATGCGCCTCGCCGAGAGAAGCGGTGTCCGCAGCGTCACCGTGCGCGCGCTGGCAACCGAACTGGGCCTGTCGACGACTGCGATGTATCGATACGTGGACGGGAAGGCTGAACTCCTCAACCTCATCGCCGAGACCACGCTTTCCACGGTCGAGCTTCCGGAGTCTGGTCCGTGGCAGCAGCGGATCCGTGTGTTTGCGAACAGCGCGCGACAGGCGATGCTCCGCATCGATGGCATCGCCGACGTCTTGCAGACCCACCCAGCGAAAGGTGCAGCGCAGCAAGTGGATGCGCTCATGCAGCAACTTGTCGTCGATGCGGGCGTGCCGCCGGCTCAGCGTGAGTCGGCGCGCGTTCTGCTGATGATCTTCGTCATGGGCTCGGTGTCGTTCGAACAGGCCATCGACGGATTGCCCCATCAGCTGACCGTCTCCCCGGATGCTCGCTTCGCGCAGGGGCTCGAGGTGCTGATAGCCGGGCTCGAATCGATGTGAGCATCCTTCTCGTTCATGGCGTCGGCGGTCGGCCGCGCTCCTGGAACATGGTCCTCGAGCATCTGGATGAAGCCGGACAGTCGGTGGCCCACGTCGCCAACGACGTCGTGCGGCGAGATCCCGGTTCCCACGTCATCGTCGGCCACTCGTTCCGCGGAATGGTCGCTCAGGAGATCGCGCTCGAAGACCCAGCCCTGGTCCGCGGTCTCGTCCTCGTCAGCACGATCCCCGGTGCAACACGCAGGGTCGGCGAGATCAACCGCGCACTGGCCGATAACGTCGAAACACGGGGACTGGACGACGTGGCAAGGGGTTTCGCGCCGGGCAGGCTAGAGGTGGACCCGCACCTCGGCGCCGCGTTCGTCGCCGACATGCTCACTGCCGGAGCGACCTCGGTGTGTGCCGCGTTGCGTGCCATCGCCAACTGGGACGCCACCGACCGACTGCCAGCGCTGCGCTGTCAGGCGATCGTGATGTCCCGGGGATGCGGAACCAGACCTCGACAGGCAAGAGCTTCTTGCGCAACTGATTCAGGCCACGTTCGAGGTGCTCGGCAACACGGGTCACCTCGCTCCGTGGGAGGCGCCAGAACGCGTTGCGCGAGCCATTACCGAGATGAACGAGACGAGATGACCATGGTGAATCCGCAACAAGCCGAGGCCGCCGCAGAACCTCTTCGGGTAGTGCATTGGTCGACGGGAAACGTCGGTCGACGAGCTTTGCAGGCCATCATCGATCTGCCCCACCTGCACCTCGTGGGAGTGCACGCCTTTGGCGCCGCGAAGATCGGCAAGGACGCCGGGGAACTCGCCGATCGCGCGCCAACTGGTGTCATCGCGACGGACGACGTGGCGAAACTCATTGAACTGCAACCTGACTGCATAAGCTACATGCCCGTCACGATCGACTACGGCCTCGTGGCAGACTTCCTGCGGGCGGGTATCAACGTCGTCACCACTGGCGACTTTCTCACCGGTTCCTACCACGCCAGGGAACGCGCACAGCTCGACGAGGCCGCCCGTCACGGCGGCGTCACCTTCCTCGGAACGGGCTTCGAACCAGGGTTCGTCAACCTCACCGCCGGGTTTCTCACCGGCGGGTGTCGGCGGGTCTACAGCGTGAGTCTGGTTGAGACACTGGACTGTACGACGTATCCCGTCGCTGCCGCCTGGCGGGTGATGGGTTTCGGAAGGCCTCTGCGGGATCGGTGCGTGCGGCTCACTCCCGAGACGTCGCCGTATGGCTTGGCCTACTTCGAGACGCTGGATCTCATCGCCGCAATGATCGGCGCCGAACTCGAACACAAGGAACTGGTCGTTGAGCAGGCGACTGCCACCAAGGACCTCGAACTTGGCTGGGCCCGCTACGAGCAAGGCAGTGTCGCGGGCCAGCGCCGCACGTACCGAGGGTTCGCCAATGGTCGGTGCCTCGTCGAACTAGCGCTGTGCTGGACCATGAGCAGCGATTCCCTCGACCCGCAATGGAATGACCCCGAGGGCTTTCGGATCGAGATCGAAGGTGAGCCGCGAGTCGAGGCCACGATCAAGTACACGCTGCCGCATGTCGAGGGACTCTCGGAGGAAAAGGACACGATGAGCCTGCTCATGGTGAGCACCGCGATGACGGCGCTGCACGCGATCCCGGCAGTCTGTGCAGCGGCACCGGGCGTCGTCGCGATGTCCGAACTGCCCCCAACGGGGGCACCCCATACCGTGGTCTAGGGGATCAACGCCTGGCGCGCAGACCCTCCACGACCGCGACGAGCGCCGCGCTGGTCTGCACCCGCGCCTCCTTCGGATTCTGGTGCGCCGCAACGGATAACGCTGCACCGTTGACGAGAATGAGAAGTAGCTCGGCCAACGTTCGAACGGGTTGATCCACCAGGATCCCGAGCGCCGCCGCCTCGGCGAGAGGCGCCTCGATTCCTCGAAGTCCTCGTTGCTCCTCGAGGTGCTGCCATCGCTCGATACCGAATACCGCAGGCCCGTCGATCAACAAGGCTTGTACGTCTCGCGATCGCGACGTGATTTCGAGGAATGCGCTCATCGACGTCGCTAGCCGGGCTAGTGGGTCGGGTTCGTCGGACAAAAGTGGTGCGAGTTCGTCGACGAGCCGCGCCTGCACCTTTGCGAAGACGGCGACGAACAGTTCCTCGCGGTCCTTGAAGTGGTGGTAGAACGCGCCGCGGGTTCCGACACCTGCGCGCTCGACGATGTCGGCCGTGCTGGTCGCGAAGAAACCCTTTGAGGCCCAGAGAGTGCGCGCGGACTCGATCACTGCGTCGCGGGTGGCTTCTGCCTGAGCTTGACGTGTCATGACTGTGCTACCGTACCTTCACATGCAGCCTGCATGTGAACTTGTTGGAATGAGCTGGGGGTGGCCGTGAGCCAAGTCGCTGAGTACGAGGCGGAATCCTGGACGCTGTTCGAACAGTTCAACGAGGCCGTCTCCTTCGGGCCGCCCTCGCCATACCCCGAATTTCACCGCCTGCGCGCCGAGGCCGCCGTGCACCCGGCCATGCCACACCTGGGAGTCACCGAGCAGACGCCCGGTCAACCAAAGACGTTCAGCGTCTACGGATATGACGCGGCGACGACGGTCCTGCGCGACACCGAGACCTACAGCAACATCGCCTACAAACCGATGATCGGCGACGTGATGGGACGCACGCTCATCGAGATGGATCCGCCGGAACACCGGGGCTACCGCATGATGCTGCAGCAGTCCCTCTCACCCAAGGCGATGGTGGCATGGAAGGCGGAACTGGCAGAGCCACTTGCCACCGAGATGGTCGGCGCGATCCGGGATCGCGGTCGGGCCGACCTCGTCCGCGACCTGCTCTTCGCATTCCCCATGCGCACCTTCGCCGCGATGCTCGGGCTTCCGGCAGACCAGTTCCCCGTCTTCCATCGCCACGCGATCGAGGTCATCGCGGCGACGAGCGACATGGCCAGGGGCCACGCCGCAGCGGCTGCGCTCGGCAGGATGATCGGTGAGGTTCTCGACGCGCGACGGCAGACGCCCCAGGACGACCTGATCTCGGTACTGGCGGAGGCCACACACGACGGGCAACGCCTCACCGACGAGGAGATCTTCTCCTTCCTACGATTGCTTCTGCCAGCGGGTGCGGAGACGACGTACCGGTCGTCGTCCTCGCTGTTGTTCGCGCTGCTAACCCAGCCCGACCAACTCGCGATGGTTCAAGAAGACCCAGAACTGCTCGGCCCGGCGATGAACGAGGCCTTCCGATGGGAGACCCCGCTGCTGTTCTCCCCGAGACTGGCCGTCCGGGACTCGGTGCTCGATGGGGTCGAGATCCCTTCGGGCTCTTCGGTGATGGTCATCCTCGGTGCGGCGAATCGCGACGCGACCCGATGGCCCGACCCCGACCGGTTCGACCTCACCCGAGAGCGCAAAGGCCACCTGGGGTTCGGCCACGGCGCCCACCTCTGCATCGGTCAGCACCTGGCGAAGATGGAAACCGAGGTGCTGGTCCGAACCCTGTTGGATGGTCTTCCTGGGCTGCGGCTCGATCCCGATGCTGCGCCACCTGCCATCGTGGGAACCTTGCTGCGCTCACCCGCCCGGCTCGACGTCGTTTGGGAGGCGTGAGATGGCACGGGTACGCGTCGTGCAATGGACCACGGGAATCGTTGGCGCATCCGCGGTCCGCGCGATCCTCGACGATCCGCGGCTCGAGCTCGTCGGGGTCTTCGCCCACGGCGCGGACAAGGTCGGCAAGGACGCGGGCGCGTTGGCTGGCCGCCCCGATACCGGGGTACTGGCGACCGACGACGTAGCCGCGCTGCTCGCACTGAAGCCCGATTGTGTTGTGTACATGCCACATTGGCCCGAGGTGGACGTCCTCGAACGCATCCTTCTGGCAGGCATCAACGTGGTGACTACGGCACGCCTGGTCAGCGGTGAGCACTACCCCGACGACGCGGGCGCGCGGCTTCGGGCGGCCGCAGTGACGGGCGGCGTCACGCTCGTCGGCACGGGCATGAACCCGATGTACGTCCCTAGCCTCGCCCTGGCCTCGACGGCCATGTGCCGCGACGTTCAATCGATTCGCGTCACCGAATCGCTCGATTGCGTCGGATACGCCAGCGCACAGATGTGGGAGGGCTACGGATTCGGCGGTCGCCCCGACACGGACAGGCTTCGTGAAATCCAGTGGGAGGCCGAACCCGATTACCGTGAGGCGCTCGACCAGCTAGCGCAGGGCATCGGTCTGGAAGTCGACGACTACGACCTTGCGGTGGACTGCGCGGTTGCCGTCGATGACCGCGATCTGGGCTTCATGCGGATCGACGCTGGCACGGTCTGCGGAACCGACGCGACGTGGACCGGCAGCAGCGAAGGCACTCCGATCGTCGAGATGCGGACGATCTGGACGCTCGGAAGCATTTTCGGGGCGCCGCAGGAACCCGAGTGGAAGTTGCTGAACGGCTACCAGATCGACGTCAAGGGTGAGCCGAACGTAAGGGTGAAGCTGTCCTTCCGGCCCGACGACTTCATGAACTTCGACATCGGCACGACGACGGCGATGCCCGCCATCAATGCCGTGACGGCAGTCGTCGCGGCGCCCAGCGGGGTTCTGTCCGTATCGGAGCTGCCCATCGTCACCGCGCGCGGCAAGGTTCGAAGGCTGGCGAGTCCTGAAGCTGCGCGCTGATGCATGTCGAAAGGACGGAGGTCGTTGCCGTCCACGACTGCGACGATGCGGCCCAAGCGCGCTTCGGCACGCTCGAACACCCTGGCTCGTTGTCCGGAGTCGTCGACGTCCGCCGCGATCGCCATGACCTCGGAGTTCTTGTTGCCGTGCAGGATTCGTGCCAACGGCGCCGGAGTTGGCGCCGTCACGACCACGCGTACGCCATAGGTCAATAGTCGCAGGGCCAAGCGGTATCCCTCGTCGGAGTCCGCGTGCCTGATCAGGACGACGTCGCCGCGCTCCGTGGCGGTCCAGCGGCGGTTGTGCATGTCATCGGTTCGGCTCATGTCACCAGTTGACGCGTCGAAGCTAGGGCGGTCCCATCAAGCGGCTGTGCCTCTCATCAGAGTCCGCGATCGCGATGCTCAAGCGGTCTCGAGCCGGCTAGTCACCGGGAGTCACGACGATAGGGACATCCAGGTGTCGCAGGATCCTGGCAGCGGTCGAGCCGATGAAGAGGCGGCGAGGAGGCGCGAGCCGACTGGAACCCAGCATCAGCAGATCGCCATCTTCCCAATCGAGGCCTTCGACGGCGGCCTCGACGGTCTCGCCGTCGGCGACTACGGCGGTGACGTCGGCGCCCTCCGGCAGGGCCGCCTTGGCGGACTCGAGCGCGGCGTGGGCATGTTCGCGGGCGGCCTCGAAACCGGCCTCGCCGTGTTTGTCCAGTGCAACCAGCGACACCAGCCGCAGTGGCGCCCCCGTCGCCTTGCTCGCCCGCACGGCGGTTTCGAGCAGGCGAGCCGCGCCGGGGCGATCACCTATCGCGCACGTGACGCTTCGCACCTGCTTCACGTCGGAGTCTCGGGTGCCTCGCGGAGCGACCGCGACCGGAACGGGTGACGAGTGCAGCAGGTCGTCGACGAACGAGCCCAGCGTCAAGCTGCCCGCCAGGCCGCCGCCCGATCCGCCGACCACGATTGCCTCAGCGCCGAGCCGAACGGCCTCCTCGCCGAGTGCTTCGGCGACCGATTCCGCGACGATCACCTCGCCGTGGGCCGCGACGTCGTCCGGCACGAGGCGCTTCGCCTCCTCTAGCCACTCAGAGCCCTGTTCGGCGAGCACCTCGTGGAACTTGTCGGACGTCAGCCGGTGAACGGTCACGTCGTCGGCTGCCAGGACCATCCGCAGTTCCAGGTCGGCGCCGAGAGTGCGGGCGAGCCGAACTCCGAGCGCAACGGCGTCGGCCCCACCGTTTGTCGCGAGATACCCTACGACGAGCTTCACTTCGGCTCACCGGCCTTGCCGTGTTCGACGTGGGGGATGGGCGTGCCCTCTTCTGCCAGGGTCTCCTCTTCGATCTTCATCGTGAGCGGTGTGCGCAGACCCTTGGTGACGTACACCAGCAGCACGAGCCCGATGACGAACCAGATCGCGCCGTAGAGAAGTGCGTCGAAGTGCAGGTTGATCCACAGCACCGCCGTCAGGCACATGCCGATGATCGGCAACACGATGTTGGTCAATATCTCGAACGGCGTCTTCCGCTTCTTCAATCTCACCGCGTAGTACAGGAGCACCGTCAGGTTGACGACGGTGAAGGCGATGAGGGCGCCGAAGTTGATCATCGCCGAGACGAATTCGAGCGTGAACCGGAATGCAAGCAGTGACACGACGCCGACGATGAGCACCGCGTGCAGCGGCGTCAGGAACTTCGGGTGGATGTAGGACAGGAACTTCGGGATGCGGCCCGTGCCGTTGCGGGCCATCACGTAGATCATCCGGGACACGCTGGCGTGCGAGGAGAGGCTCGACGCGAACATGGCAGCCAACGCCGACGAGACGAAGAGAATCTTGAAGAATTCGCCGCCCACCTTCAAGGCGAGCTCGGGCAGCGTGTCGTCGGTGACCTCGAAGCCTTCGAGCGTCGGGAAGGTGGCCTGGGCGAACCATGCTCCGAGCAGGAAGATCGCGCCCCCGATGAGCAGTGCAAGGACGATCGCCTTGGGAACGGTGCTCGGCGTCTTGGCCTCTTCGCTGTACATCGTGATCGCGTCGAAGCCGATGAAGGAGAAACACACCACCGTGGCGCCCGCGATCACCGCTCCCATGTCGACGCCCGCGTGGTACAGCGGTTCGAGCGTCAGCGCAGTGCCCTGGCCCATGCCCTTAGTCAACGAGATGTACGCCAAGATGACGAACACCCCGATGAGCACGACCTGGAAGACGACGAGAATCCCGTTGATGCTCGACGTGCCCTTGATGCTCCAGCAGTTGAGCGCGGTGACGATCGCGACGTAGACGATGACGAATATCCACGACGGCGTGTCAGGGAAGAACGACTCGAAGTAGATTCGGCCGATGACCGCGTTGACCATGGGCAGCAGTAGATAGTCGAGCAACGAGGACCATCCGACGAGGAAGCCGACGTTGGGGTGGATCACCTCGGACGCGTAGGTATAGGCCGACCCTGCCGACGGAAAGACTCGGGTCATCCGGCCGTAGCTCAGCGCGGTGAAGACCATCGCGATGAGAGCGACGAGGTAGGCGAGCGGAACGACCCCATCCGTCTCCTCCGACACGATGCCAAAGGTGTCGAAGACCGTCATGGGCGTCATGTAGCCGAGGCCGAGGCCGACGATGGCCCACAGTCCGAGTGACCGAGAAAGATGGGGTGTGCTGGTGGTTGGTGAGGTCTGTTGCACGCGAGAGCCTTTCACTCGATCGGCCGGGTAGCTCACACGTCGCCCACGGGGGTGGCCGTCGGTTCCCAGACCGACACCCTATCCATCAGGCCTCTACCTAGACGTGCGTTTCTGGCCATCGACTGTCAACGCGCACGGCATCTGCTGCGGTAGCAACCGGTCAGATTGGAGCGTCGTCGCCGATCCACACCGTCTTGGCGTTCATGAACTCGCGCATGCCGAGGTCGGAGAGTTCGCGGCCGTAGCCGCTGCGCTTCACCCCGCCGAACGGTATCTCCGGGTAGCTTGTCGTGTTCCCGTTGATGAAGGCCATGCCGGATTGGACGTCACGGATGAAGAGTTGGCGTTCTTCTTCGTCCTCGGACCATAGGTTGGAGCCGAGCCCGTAGGGGTGACCGTTGGCGATCTCGAGTGCCTCCTCGATGGAGCCAACCGAGAACACTTGCGCGACAGGGCCGAACACTTCTTCGTGGTACATGTTCATGTCCGAGGTGATGTCGGTCAGGACTGTGGGTGGGTAGAACCAACCGGGGCCATCGGGTGCCTTGCCGCCGACGAGCGCCTTGGCTCCCTTGGCCAGTGCGTCGTCGACGTAGGCCGCCACGTCGTCGCGGCCCGATTTGGTTGCCAGCGGACCGATGTCTGTCTTGGGGTCCATCGGATCACCCACCACGAGTGCGCCCATCTTGGTGACGAAGAGTTCGAGGAAGGCGTCGTAGACGTCGGCGTGGACGAAGAAACGCTTGCCGTTGATGCAGGACTGCCCGTTGTTCAGCGTGCGGGCCTTGACCGCGACGTCGGCGGCACGGTCGAGGTTGGTGGAGGGCATGACGATGAACGGATCCGAGCCACCGAGTTCGAGTACGACCTTCTTGATCTCGCTTCCGGCGATGCTGCCCACCGACACCCCTGCAGGTTCGCTACCGGTCAGGGTGGCGGCCTTCACCCGATCGTCGCGCAGTACCTGCTCCACACGGCCCGAGGAGATGAGCAGGGTCTGGAAGACGTCTTCGGGAAAGCCCGCCTCGCGGAACAACTGCTCCATGTACAGCGCCGTCTGCGGCACGTTCGACGCGTGCTTGAGCAGTCCGACGTTGCCTGCCGTCAGCGCGGGCGCGGCGAATCTCATCGCCTGCCACAGTGGAAGATTCCACGGCATGACGGCGAGTACCGGACCAATCGGCTGATACGTCACGAAGCTCTTCTTGGCTCCGACACCGGCAGCATCGGCGGGCAGATCCGTCAGATACGCGGGACCGTGGGTGGCGTAGAAGCGCAGTCCGTGAACCGATTTCGCGACTTCCTGCTGCGCGGCGCGGTAGGTCTTGCCCATCTCGGTGGTGATCAGCGCACTGACCGAGTCCGCTTGCTTCTCCAAGTGGTCGGCAGCTTGGCGTAGCCACCCGACTCGCTGTTCGATGGTGGTCAGTCGGTAGGACTCTGCGGCGATTGCAGCACGTGCGAGCTTGTCCTCCAACTGTTCCGGCGTGAGCTCGTCGAAGTTCTCGAGCACCTCGCCGGTGAGGGGGCTGACGGTTTGAATTGCCATGGTGATCAATGCCTTTCGCGTAGTGCTTTGGTGACGGCCTCGCCGACCAAGCCGCCAGATGCCGGGTTCTGACCCGTGATGAGACGGCCGTCGACGACGAGTTTGGGTTGCCAAGGATCGGTCTGCTCGTACAGGGCGCCCTCCGCGCGCAGTGCTGTCTCCAGGTCGAAGGGAACGTCGTCGGCGGCGTATCCGTCCTCTTCGGCCTTGGTGAACGAGGTCAACTTGCGACCGCTCACCAGCGGCGTCCCGTCGTCGAGCTTCACACCGAGAAAGGCGGAAGGTCCGTGGCAGACGGCCGAAACGATCATTCCCGAGTTCCACGCGGCAATGACGGCGGCCTGCACCTCGGGGTTGCCGGTGATGTCGACCATCGGGCCGAGGCCACCGGGGATGAAGATCGCGTCGTAGTCGAGAACGTCGACCTCGGACAGCTTGCGGCTGTGTGCCAAGCGTTGGTATGCCTTGCTGCCGAGGAACGATGTCTGAACCGGGTCGTCCCCGTCGAAGCCGTCTTCGGGTGGCTTCCCGCCCAACGGCGATGCGAACTCCAAGGCGACGCCTGCTTTGTCGAACACATCGAAGGGATGGGCGATCTCGGGAAAGAAGAAGCCCGTGTGCCGCTTGTTCGGACCAATCTCGGCGGCGTTGGTGGCAATGCACAAGACGTAGGGAACTGCCATGTCGATCTCCTCTGAATCCGTTTCGTGTCCGGCCGTCGAACGCCTCAGCTCGTGGGCGTCAGCCTTCGAGCCTTGCTCTGCAGTGTGGCCAACGCCTCGATGAGATATGTCCGGAACACCGGATGGTTCTCGCTCATCGGGAAGTGACCGATGCCCTTCATCTCGATGAAGGCCGCGTTGCGGATTTGCGATGCGGTACGGGCGCTGTCGCCGGGCGTCGTCAGGTAGTCGTAGTCACCGGTGAGCATCACCACTGGGCACTGGTCGCCGTCGATCTCCGACAGCTTCTCGCGCAGGTCGTGATCGACGGAGTAGAAGTACAGGTCGCCCTTGAAGGCCTCCGAGCCCTGGCTGTAGTAGAACCAGGTCTTCCAGCGATCGGCGTCAGGAGACTGCGGAGCCATCAGGTCCCACACTCCGCTGGCACAGACCTGCGCAGCGTTGGCGTGCGGGTGCTGCCACCAGTCGAGGTAGAAGCCCGGCGAATAGTCGGCGCCCTCGACGGGAATGACGCCTGCGAACCGGTCGGGACGGCGAAGCGCCAGTTGCAACGCGATGTTTCCGCCGAACGAGGAGCCCATGAAGATCGGGTTCTCCAACTCGAGCGCATCGACCAGCGCCACGATGAAGTTCGCGTAGTGGTCGGCCGAAAGACGGTATTCCTCGGTCCACCACTCCGTGTTCTCCGGCGGGTCGGACTTGCCATGCCGGGGCAGGTCGTAGGCGATGACGCGGTAGTCCTTGGTGATCTCCTCGTCTTCGAGCAGCCCGCGCCATTGGTGGTTGTGGCATCCGGCGGTGTGCTGGCAGACCAGCGGTTGACCGGTGCCGTTCTCGAGGTAGAAGACCTTGTACTGCAGACCGTCGACGTCGACGTCGACGTAGTGTCCCGTGACGGGGGAGATCTTGCTCATGGGTTGACCTTTCGGGTTGGTGGGATGACTAGACCGGCACGCCGACGACGCGCAGGAGTTCGATCTGACGGGTGACGCACCGCAGGTTCTGCATGAGGACCAAGACGTCGCCCTCTAGCTTCATGTCGCGCTGAAAGCTCGCCGCCCAGATCCCGTGGTACATCGGAGCGGGGAGCCGAACCCCGAAGTTGCGCCAGGTATCCGCGCTCGCCTTGATGGCGAACTGGTAGGCGACGTCGAGCGGTCCGGGGTTGACGGCGATGTCAACGATCTTGCCGCGGTCGAGCTGGACGACGAAGGTGTGCGTCTCCATGTCGAGGAGGTACGAGCAGGTGAAGTACTTGCCGTGCGCAGAGATTTCGGGGTCGGCGTTGTTGGCCTCGGTGAGCGCGGCGACCCACTCGGCAATGGGCGGGGCAGTGGTGCTGAGCGTCATGAAACTTCCCTTCGGTGATGGCGGTTGGTATGCCGTCAATCACACGTCGGGAGTAGATCGATCGTCCAATACCTGTCGACAACCGACCGATAGGCAACAACTAATGGTGCCGTTTGCGCTGGTCAGCTAGCCTCAAGAGGTGTTGCCTCAGCTTGATCTGCGTCTGCTGAGCTACTTCGTCGCCGTGGCGGAGGAGCTCCACTTCGGGCGTGCCGCGGCACGGCTGCACATCGCGCAGCCGTCGCTGAGCGTTCAGATTCGCAAGCTCGAACACACCTTGGACACACCGCTTTTCGTCCGCAGCAGCCGACACGTCGAGCTCACACCCGCTGGCGAAGTCCTCCTGGACGGAAGTCGCAAACTACTGATGGACGCCGAGCGGATCGCCGGCGTCACGAGGCGGGTCGGCAGCGGTGTTCCCCACCGCCGCCTCGTCGTCGGCTTTCAGGCAAACGCAGCAGCAGAGCTCACGCCTCAGATTCTCAATGCCTTCCACGATCTGCATCCCGACGTCGAGGTCGAGATGCGATCCCACGACTTCACCGATCCGTATGTCGGGCTGGGCGACGGATCGGTCGACGTCGCCTTCGTGCGGCCGCCCATCTTGGTGCAGGACTGGCTGGGTCTCGAGATGTTGTTCGTCGAGTCGCGGCTACTGGTGGTGTCGTCGAGTTCACCGCTTGCCGGTGAGAAGCAGATGAGCGTCGAGCAGGTTCTCGATCAGCCCTTCGTAGCGCGCCGGGCACCAGAGACGTGGCGAAACTTCTGGCTGGCGACCGACGCACGCGGGGGAGAACCCGTGCGCCTCGGAGCCGAGGTGGCCACCGTAGACGAATGCTTCGAGGCGATTCTTTCGGAGCGTGGCGTTGCGTTCTCCCAGGCGTCGACGCAGCGGTACTACGGGCGCCCGGGTCTGTCCTTCATTCCGGTGCCCGACATTCCGCCAACCGTGTTGGCGATCGCGTGGCGCACCGACGTGGATTCCCCCGTCGCGCGCGACTTCGTCACCACCGCAAGGGCGGTCGCGTCGTTGACTCAGATACCCGACGCCTGGTCGCCGCGGCGCGATCCGGTCGCAGTGCGCGCGCAGTAGGTCACCGGGGCAGTGTCGCCTCGATTCGCAGTTGCCTTGGCTCCCAAGGGCATTCGCGTCAATGCCGTGGCGCCAGGGGCGATAGACACGCCGTGACCGCTCCCATGCAGGGCGTCCCCGAGATCGCCCACATCCCCTTGCGCCGACTAGGTCTCGTCGGCGAAGTCGCGCCAACGATCGCATTCCTGTGCACCGAGCAGTGCAGCTACACCAGCGGCGCCTTGTTCATCGTCGACGGAGCATCGGACTGCTTCTGACGTCGCCGCGCGCAGGGCGAGACCGCGCAGTGCCTTCAGCGCGCCCGCGCGGAACTCTGCGCTGTCGACGAGGCCGTCGGGCCCGACGGAATCCCTCGCCACTGGAAGTTGGGCGCACGCCTCCGAATCGATGGCCGCGCCGACGTAGCCCAGGACGGTGGTCAGGGTCGCGACTGCACCGTCGCCTCGACCGGGGGCAGCAATGTTGAGGAAGGCCGCCGGTTTTTCATAGAGGTCCGCAGTTCCCACGGTCCAGTCGAGCAGGTTCTTGAAGCTGCCTGGCAACGTTCCCGCGTACTCCGGCGTACAAAACAACACGGCGTCTGCGCGCGAAATCTGTTCGTGCAGCGCGACCACCGACGGGTGCGCAGTCCCATCGTCGTCGGGGTCAAAGGCCGGCAGGTCGGCAAGGCCGTGGTACCAAGCGGTTTCGATGCCTTCCGGTGCAAGCGCTGCCACGGTGCGGAGGGCTGCCGTGTTCGTCGACGCGCTGCGAGTGCTGCCGGAGACGAGCAGGACGACCGTCATTCGGCAGCGGCTTCCTGCGGTGAGGGTGGCGTGTGAGGCATGGCGAGCACCGCTATCGTGGTCGCGGCGGCGACGACGAGCACGCCGAGGAACACCGCTGCCGAACCCGCTTGGATCGCCGCGGGACCGATCGAGTGGATGTCGCCTCGGCCGAAGATCGAGTTCGCGATGGCGCCGAATACGGCGACGCCCACTGCGCTACCCAGGGAGCGGGCGAACATGTTGTTGCCCGTGACGACGCCGCGTTCGTTCCAGTCGACACTGGATTGTGCTGCGATCAGAGTAGGCACTGCCAACAACCCCATGCCTGCGCCGATCACGAAGCACACCGTCGCCACGAAGGCCACGTTGGGGCTATGCACCATCGCCGCCAGAACCGCCGCTCCCGTGATCACCAGCGCCGCACCCGCCATCGCAGTCCGCTTGAAACCCCAACGCAGATATAGCCTTCCGGCGATGGCGGCGGTAGCTGGCCAGCCGATCGTCAACGCGGCAAGCGCAAGGCCCGCGACGATCGGCCGGACCCTCAGAGAACCTTCCAGATACGTCGGCACATAGGACGTCAACCCCATGAGAATCGCGCCGACGCCGAACCCGACGATCGTCGTCGCACAGAGCAAGCGACGGGAGAACACCCACAGCGGGAGGATCGGCTCAGGTGCGCGACGTTCCACGGCGACGAAGATTGCGAGCAGAAGGGCCCCTGCCGCGAACGAACCGATGCTCGGCGCCGAGTCCCATGCCCAGGTCTGGCCGCCGCCGAGAACGGCAAGCACTAGCGACGTCATCGCCAATCCCAGCAACAGCGCGCCGAGCGAGTCGACCGAGCGTTGCCGGGGTGTGATCCTCTCGTGGAAGTGTCGATTGAACATCCATCCCGCCACCAGACACAGCGGGATGTTGATGAGGAACACCCCGCGCCAGATCCCGAGCTGGGAGAAGATGCCGCCGAGCATCGGGCCGACGACCGAGGAGATGGCCCACACGCTGGCCAGGTAGCCCTGCACCCTGGCGCGTTCGGCCAACGTGTAGACGTCGCCGACGATCGTCATCGCGGTGGGCTGAACGGCGCCTGCGCCGATGCCCTGTATCGCACGAAAGACGATCAACGCGAGCATGTTCCACGCTGCTGCACACAGAATCGAGCCCAAGAGGAACATCGCGATGCCAAGCAGCAGGACCGGTTTTCTACCGAAGACGTCGGAGAGCTTTGCAAAGATGGGCGTGGTCACAGCCTGGCCCAGGAGGTATGCGGAGAACAACCACGGGAACAGGTGGAAGCCGCCCAACTCGCCGACGATGGACGGCACCGCGGTCGCTAGGACGGTCGCGTCGATGGCGACGAGTCCCGTGCTCAGCATCACGGAGATGAGCACCGGCCCGCGTTCGGAGCGGAACCCGACCGCGGCCGCCGAAGTCGAATGGGAACTCAAAGTTGGCAAACCCGCACGCACACCTCACTGACACAGCAGGACATCGGGCTGGACCACCCGTTGACGACCTTCAACGCCATAACCTTGCCGTCGAATTCCCCGTCATCGGTGAGGCGAATCTACGTAGGTCACCTGCGCCCATATTGTCGGGCGGCAGGCTCGCTAGAAGGGTGCGAGGGATTGTCGTAGTCGTTGGATGACGTCGGGGGTGTTGGCGCGGCGTTCGGTGTCGATGCGGGTGGCGCGGTCGTGGTGTCGTGTGGTGGCGCGCCGCGGCATGGTCAGTCCGGCGGTGTGCTTGGTCGGCGGGGGTCCGGTCGTATGGACCTCCGCGGTCGGTTCGCACAGTTCGGGGAACAGCAGTTTGCTGCCGGGGTGGGTCAGGTAGGTGTGGCCGTCGGGGTCGGTCCAGATCACGTCCCCGTTGGGCAGTTGTCGGTCCGACCAGCCGGGCCAGAACGTTTTCAGCAAATGATGGGGGCGGCATAGACATTTCAGGTTCGACGCCTGCGTCGGCCCACACGGGTAGGCGATGGTGTGGTCGATATCGGTGATCGTGGCGGGGCGGGTGCAGCCGGGAAACCGACACGTCATGTCCCGGGCTCGGACGAACTCGGCCAACGCCGTCGACGGTCGGTACCGCGGCTCGGGCGGCGCCTGGCCGGGGTGGATCAGCGGGCGAATGGTGGCGTGCATGGCGGCGTGGGCGATCACCGGGGCGGGCACGACCGTGCCGCCGAGGATCACCCCGGGGCGCGCCGGGCACAGTTGGCCGGGGT
>Ga0268265_10000078_pt1 | contig 123744 bp, 80 predicted proteins | sample KBSSwiS52_FD_190355 | JGI IMG/M metagenome (GOLD analysis project Ga0268265, IMG submission 190355) | Switchgrass rhizosphere microbial communities from Kellogg Biological Station, Michigan, USA - KBS Switchgrass S5-2 (SPAdes) (version 2) | ecosystem: Host-associated > Plants > Roots >... | reverse complement strand
GGTAGACATGCCTACCCAGTAGGTAGAGGGCTCTACCCGGCAATAGAATGCTGCCGATGAATATGCCAAAGCCCTCCCCGCGCGCCGCCGGCCTGACCTTCACGTTCGCCTTGCTCGTGCTGCTCGCCGCCGAGGTGCTGCGCCTTTTCTGGATCATGCCCTTCCCGGGCAGCCAGCAAGGGGACACGCTGGGTGCCGCCTACGCCCTGCATCGCTGGATCGGCGCCGTGCGCATCCTCGCCGGGGGTGCCGCCCTCTGGGCCGCGATCCTCTGGCTGGCGCGCGGCCGGTGGCCGGCCCGGGTGCTCTGTGTGCTGGGCTTGGCGCTGGTCGGTTTCATCGCGTGGCAGGCCAACGGACCGATGTCGGCGGACGTCATGTTCCGCCAGCCCTCATCCCTGACCTTCGCGACCGCGGGGCAGGGGGCCGTCGCTCCCGGCGCTCTGGTGGTGGGCGTCGCGCTCGCCGACGCCGCCGGCCGGACCCAGGCGCGCGCCTATCCGATTCAATTCATCGGCTACCACCACCAGGTGCGCGACGTGATCGCCGGACAGCCGGTGATGGTCACCTACTGCAACGTCTGCCGTAGCGGCCGGGTGTTCAGCCCGGTGGTGGACGGCACCGCCGACACCTTCCGGCTGGTCGGCATGGATCACTGGAACGCCATGTTCGAGGACGCGCGCACCGGCACCTGGTGGCGCCAAGCGACCGGCGAGGCGGTCGCCGGGCCGCTCAAGGGCGAGCGCCTGGCCGAGATCCCCTCGCGGCAGATGACCTGGGCGGCCTGGAACGCCCGCCATCCGGGCGGCGACGTCATGCAGCCCGACCCGAAGTTCGCGGACCGCTACGAGCGCCTCAAGGCTTTCGTGGAGGGCACGAACGACAGCCCCCTCACCGGCCGCGACAAACAGAGTTGGCAGCGCAAGTCCTGGGTGGTGGGCGTGCTCGCCGGCCATGCCGGCCATGCTGCGCGCGCCTTCGACTGGAACGAGCTGGCGCGCGAGCGGGTGATCAACGACCGCGTCGGCGACCTGCCGGTGGTCCTCCTGCTCGGCGCCGACGGCGCCTCCTTTCAAGCTTTCGACGCCCGCCCCGGCGGCAGCGGCCCGCGGCTCCAGCTCGAGCGCACCGCCGACCCCTCCCGCTTCCGGGACCGCGCGACCGGTGGCACCTGGGACGAGTCGGGTCTCGCCCTCGACGGCCCCCAGGTGGGGACGCGGCTCACCGCCGTCCCCGCTTATCAGGAGTTTTGGCACTCCTGGCAGGACTTCCGGCCAGCCACGACGGCACGCCGCCAGCCGGCGTGAATTTGACAAAGTTTTTACAAACGAAATGCGGCGGGTTTCTCCCCGGCCTGCGTAGATCCGAGGTGAGCCGGAAGCAACCTCCCCGGCTCGTCGCATGGAGCTCCCCGGCGGGGATGGATCGACACCGCCGCGGCCTGTGAGACGCTCCACAAAAGAGTCACCAGCCGGCAGCGCCGCGGCGTTGCCGGATGCAGGTGGCAATCCTTTGCGGTTTCTCGGATTTCTTGATGCATAGGCCGGTCCCGCGGGGCCGGCCGATTTGTCATTCCCTCAACGCATCGGCGCGGCTCTGCAGGTCGCGGGCTTCCTCCTGGAGCCCGAGGTCGTGGTACATCCGGCCGAGGTCTTCCAGCAGGTCGGCCTGCAGCTCCGGCTCCCCCGCCAGTTGCAGCTCGACGCGCGCCACGCCGCGGTCGAGGAGCTGCCGGGGCGTCAGCGCCTCCCCCTGGGCGGGGATCTCGAACAGCTCGCGCAGGAAGTCCGCCTCCCGCCGCGCGCGGTCGCGCTCGTGCACCAGCTCCGAGGTGTAGACCATCCCCAGCGACAGGCCGACCGCCGCCACCACCGCCGCCGCCGTGAACGCCTTCGCGTGCCTCCGGATCAGCTTGCCGGTGCGGTAGGCCCAGGTGTCGGGCCGGGCGCCGATCGGCCGCCCCGCAAAGGAGCGCTCCAGGTCGTGGATGAGCTGGGCCACGGAGCCGTAGCGCTTGTCCGGCTCCTTGCACAGGGCCTTGAGGATGATGGCGTCCAGGTCGCCCGCGAGCATCCGGCGCAGCCGCCCCGGCGTGGTGTCGCGCGAGCGCGCGATGTCTTCGACGGTTTTCGGCTCCTGGCCGGGAGCGACGCCACAGCCTTCGGGCGATACGACGGCGGCCGACGGCCGCACCGGCTCCTGCTGCGCGATGGCGAGCATGCGCACGGCGGGCGCGCCGTCGCCGACGTCGTACGGGAAGCAGCCGGTGAGCAGGAGGTAGAGCAGCAGGCCGAGCTGGTAGACGTCGGAGGCCGTGGTCACCGGGTTGCCGCGCACCTGCTCCGGGCTCGCCCAGGCGGGCGTCATGAGCCGGATGGCGGAGCCGGTCAGCGCATCGCCGCTCGTGGCCGTGGGATCGAGCAGCTTCGCGATGCCGAAGTCGAGGAGCTTGGCGTGGCCGTCCGCGGTGACCAGGATGTTCGAGGGCTTGATGTCGCGGTGCACCACGAGGTTGCGGTGGGCGTCCTCCACCGCCTGCGCCACCTGCAGGAAGAGGTGGAGCCGGTCGGGCACGGAGAGCCGCTCCTCGTCGCAGTAGCGGTCGATGGGCCGCCCGTCCACATACTCCATGACCAGGTAGGGCCGGCCTCCCGGGCCGGTGCCGCCGTCGAGGAGGCGGGCGACGCCGGGGTGGCGGGCCTGGGCCAGGATCTGGCGCTCGCGGTCGAAGCGCCGCGCGATGTGGCCGGTGGCGATGCCGCTCTGCAGGAGCTTGAGCGCCACTTCCTGGCGGAACTGGCCGTCGGCGCGCTCGGCGAGGTAGACGACCGACATGCCGCCGCGGCCGATCTCGCGCACGATGCGGTAGCGGCCGATCAGCGTGCCCGCGGGCACCTCCTCCGCCTCGGTCAGCTCGCTGCGGAAGTTGTCGCCGAAGGAGCCCTGCAGGGCGCCGCCCGACTTGAAGCCCGGGTCTTCGATCTCGGCGGCGTTGAGCAGCCGCTCCACCAGGGCGCGGAGCTGCGCGTCGCCGGCGCAGGCGCGGTCGAGGAACGCGGCGCGCTGGGCCGGGGGAAGGTCGAGCGCCTCGTCGAAGATCCCGTCGGCGCGCTGCCAGAGGTCGTTGCTGGAGACCAAGGGATCAGCTCCCGCGCTCATCAGGCGCGCAGCTCCTCCTGGAGCCAGGCCCGGGCCTTCATCCAGTCGCGCTGCGCGGTGCGGAGCGAGATCGCCAGGGCGGCCGCGGTCTCCTCCTCGGAGAGGCCGGCGAAGAAGCGGCACTCGACGATGCGGGCGAGGCGCGGGTTGTGGGCCTCCAGCCGCTCCAGGGCCTGGTCGAGCGACAGCAGGAAGTCGGCCTGGTCGTCGATGGCGATGTGCCCTTCCTCGATCGTGGTCTGGATGGCGTTGCCGCCGCGCTTGGCCGCGCCGCGCCGCCGGGCGTAGTCGATGACCACCTGGCGCATGGCGCGGGCCGCCACTCCCAGGAAGTGGGCGCGGCTCTGCCAGTCCACCCGGTTCTGGTCGACCATCTTGAGGTAGGACTCGTGGACGAGCACCGTGGTGTCGAGGACCTTGTCCGGGTTGCCCACCTTGTTGAGCTGGCGGCGCGCCACCCGGCGCAGGTCGTCGTAGATCATGGGCAGCAGCAGGTCGAAGGCCTCGCGGTCGCCATGACCGTAGGCCACGAGCAGGGATGTCACGTCAGCAGGGATCTCCGGCAAGATTTCGTCTCCACGTTGGAGCGGGTTGAGGTCCCCGCCCGGCCCGTGCATTGTACTGCCGATCGGGGCGGTACTTACGCCCTTCCGATCCGGGGCTCGGTGCCGTCGCGCAGGCGCCTCAGGTTGCCGTGGTGCCGGATCACGATCAGCGCGGCGATCGCGGCGGCGGTGAGGGGGAGCCAGCCTCCGGCAGGCAGCCTGCCGAGGCGCTGGAAGAGGAGCACGAGCAGGGGGGAGACCGCGGCGGCCGTCACGGTGCCCAGCGAGACGTAGCGCTTCCAGAGGACCATCAGGGCGAGCACCAGCACGGTCAGCAGCGCGGCCGGCGGGGCGAGGACGGCCAGCGCGCCGGCGCCCGTGGCCCCGCCCTTGCCGCCGCGGAAGCGGAGGAAGAGCGGATGGCAGTGCCCGAGCACGGCAGCGAAGGCGACTCCCCCGGTCACGGCCGGCGGCGCTCCGAGCGAGCGGGCGGCGAGCACGGCCGCGGCCCCCTTGCCGACGTCGAGGAGAGCCGCCAGAACGCCCGCGGCCTTGCCCGCGGCCCGCGTCACGTTCGTGGCGCCGACGTTGCCGCTGCCGAGCGTCCGCACGTCCTTGCCGGTCCGCGCCTTGACGACCAAGTAGCTGAACGGCACCGAGCCCAGCAGGTATGCCGCCAAGTAGAGCAGGCCCCACTCCATCGGCGGCTCAGGCCAGCGAGCGCCGCACCTCCGCGGCCAGCTCCGCGGCGTGCTCCGGGAGGAACAGCTTGTAGTGGTCCCCCGGCGCCGGGCGCACCTCCAGGTCCGCGGAGGTCAGCTCCGCCCAGCGCGCCGCCGGGTCCGGGAAGAGGTCGTCGAAGGCCCCCAGCGCCTGGCGCGGGCGCAGCAGGGTGATCGGGAAGGGGGCCGGATCGCCGGCGCGGCAGGCCCAGAGCTGGCGCACGGAGCGCAGCAGGCCGGCCTTGAAGACGCGCAGGAGGTCGAGGAGCTGCGCCTCGCCGGCGCCGGACGGCAGCGCGCCCCGGCGGGCTTCGAGGTAGCTCGCGAAGACCGGCCGCAGGCGGTCGTCGTCGTAGTCCGCCGGCGCCTCTCCTTCGGCAGGCGGCGCCGGGCTGTCGAGGAGGACGAGGCGCGACACCTCTTCCCCTTCCGCGACGAGCCGCCGGCCCACCAGCCAGGCCAGCACACCGCCCATGGACCATCCACCCAGGAGATAGGGGCCGGACGGCTGGACCTCGCGCAGGGACCGGACGCAGCGGGCTGCCGCTTCCTCCAGGGAGCCGTCCGGAGTCTCTCCTCCATAACCGTCGAGCTCGGCGGGCTGAAGGGCCCAGAACGGCTGCTCGCGCCCCAGGGCGCGGGCCAGGGGCTCGTAGCACTGCACCTCCAGCGCTCCAGGATGGACGCAGAAGAAGGGACGTTGCGAGCCCTCCGCTTGCAGGGCCACGCGCAGGGGCCGTTGGGGAGCGGGACTTTCCGTATCCCGGCCTTCCACCTGTTCCAGGAGGATGCCGGCGAAGTCGGCGAGGCTGGGGCTTTCGAGGAGACGCACGATGGGCACGCTCACGCCCATCTCGCGCTCGACCCGGCCCTTGAGCTCGGCTGCCAGGAGGGAGTCGACGCCCAGGTTGTTGAGCGGGCGCAGCGGATCGAGCTGCGCGGCCGGGAGCCCCACGACGCGGCCCACCTGCTCGGCCAGCAGGGCCTGGAGCCGCGGCAGGCGCTCCTCGGGCCGTGCCGCCCGGAGGCTCGCCAGAACCGCTGCCGCGCCGGCTTCCTCGCCCGGCCCGGCTCGGACCACGCCGCGCAGCAGGGGGGCGTCGCGGTAGGACGGGAACGCGGCCAGGAGCCGGTCCCAGTCCACGGGGACGATGCCGGCATGGATGGGATCGCGGGCGAGGAGCCGTTCCAGGACCTCCAGGCCCTGTTCTGTGGGTATGCTGCCGAGGCCGCGGCGGGCCATCCGTTCTCCCCGGTCCGCCGCCATTCCCACTTCGGCCCAGGGACCCCAGGCGAGGCTGGAGGCCGGTTTGCCCTCGGCGCGCCGCAGGTGGGCCAGCGCGTCGAGGAAGCCGTTGGCCGCGGCGTAGTTCGCCTGCCCGGCCGAGCCCAGGAGCGCCGCGGCCGAGGAGAACAGGAGGAAGAAGTCCAGGGGCTCGTCCACCAGGCGGTGCAGGAGCCAGGCGCCCAGCACCTTGGCGCGGAAGACCGCGCCGAGTGCCGCGGCGTCGAGCTGCATCACGGCCTGATCCTGGAGCACGCCGGCCGCGTGGACGACGCCGCGGACCGGCGGCCAGCCCTCCCGGCGGAAGGTCTCCAGGTACTCGGCGAGCGCCGCCTCGTCCGCCACGTCCACGGACGCGAGGTGCACGGCGGCGCCGCGGGCCTCCAGGTCGCGGATGGCCGCCACCTGCCGGCCGAGGCGGCTCGCGGGATCGAGGCCGCTCCAGGCGGCGCGCGGCGGGAGCTGGGTCCGCCCCAGCAGGATCAGGCGGCGCGCTCCCTGCGCGACCATCCAGCGCGCCACCTCCAGGCCCAGGCCGCCGAGGCCGCCGGTGACGAGGTAGGTGCCGTCGACCCGCCAGGTCCGGGACGGCCCGTCCTGCAGCAGGTCGCGCCGGCGCGCCAGCCGCGCGCCGTGCGGGACGCCGTTGCGCCAGGCGACCTGGGTCTCCTCCCACGGGGTGACGAGCTGAAGGGCGAGCCGGCCGGCGCTCCCGGCCGGCGCCTCCGCGGGATCGAGATCGATCAGCCCGCCCCAGAGCGCCGGGTGCTCCTGGGCGAGGGAGCGTCCGAAGCCCCAGAGAGGGGACTGGGCGACGGCCACGGGAGTCTCCCTTACCGGCTGCGCGCCGCGGGTCACCAGCCAGAGGCGCGGCGGGTTGGCTCCGCCCCGGCGGAGAAGCTCCTGGACCAGGGAGAGAGCGGCGCCGCAGCCGCAGCGCTCCGCCTCTTCGAGCGCAGCGACCGAAATCTCTCCCACGGCGTCGAGGCTCCAGAGGTGGACCACGCCGCGCAGGGGGCCGAGCCGGTCCAGGTGCTCCTCCCAGGACGAGCCCGGGAGGACCACGGCGCAGCGTGCCCCCTGGCTGGAGAGCCGCGCCGCCAGCTCCTCTCCCACCCCCTGGGCGTCGGCGAGGATCAGCCAGTTCCCGGGCGGGGCGGCGGGCGGGTCCGGCAGCGTCACGGGCTCCCATTGCAGCTCGTAGAGCCAGTCCGCCGGCGTGAGCTCGGAGCGCAGGCTCTCCGCGTCGAGCGCGCGCAGGTGCATGCCGCGGGCCTCGACCACGACCCTCCCGTCCTCATCGAGCAGGCGGCCGTCCCCCACCAGGGTGCCGGAGCCGTTCGTGCGCTGCCAGGCGTGGCTCCACAGGCGCGCTCCGGGGCGGCCGTGGAGCCGTAGCTCGTCGAGGGAGACCGGCACCAGCGGGCTGTCGCCCATCCCTCCAGTACCTGCCGCGGCCATGGCCTGGCCGCAGGCGTCGAGGACCGCGGGATGGATGTGATAGGCGGCGAGGTCCGGCAGCAGCCCCGCCGGAGCGCTCACCTCTCCCAGCGCTTCGTCCTTGCCGCGCCAGAGGCGGCCGATCCCCTGGAAGGCAGGACCATAGTGGAGCCCCCGGGCGGAGAGCCGCGGATAGAGGTCGGCCCCTGGCACGACGTCCGGGCAACGGCTGCGGATCGCGTCGAGGTCCACGGCGTCGGGGTGGCCGTCGCCATCCTTCTGTAGCACCCGGCCGTCGGCGTGGAGCGTCCATGCCCCATCCGTCCGGCTGAAAACCTGGAAGCCGGCCTCTCCATCCTCCCCTCCCGCGAGCACGACTTGGACGCGGCGGGCGCCGGTCTCCGGCACCACCATCGGGCTCAGGAAGCGGACGTCCGCCAGCGCCGCGGGAAGCTCCCCTGAAGCCTGGGCCGAAGCGGCCACGGCCATTTCCAGCCAGGCGGTGGCGGGCACGACCATGGCGCCCTCGACGCGGTGGTCCTCCAGGTACGGCAGGTCGCGCGCCTCCAGGTCCCTCTCCCACACCCATTGGCGGCGCGGGTGGGCCAACGGCAGGGGCGGACCGAGGAGGGGATGGCCTCCCGCCGCGGCCCGGGGCTCCCGCCGCGAGTCGAGCCAGCAGCGCTCGCGCTGCCAGGGATAGGCCGGCAGAGGGACCGGCCGGCCGCCCCGCCCGTGGAAGCGCCGCCAGTCGACCGGCTGGCCATGGACGTAGAGCGCGGCCAGGGAGCGCAGAAGCGTGTCAGGCCCGGGCTCGTCGCGGCGCAGGGAGGCGAGCACGGTGCCCCCCGCACCGGAAATGGCCGCGGACAGGACCGGATGAGGCCCGATCTCCAGGAAGCGCCGGTGACCCTGGCCGATCAGCGCAACCACGGCGTCCGCGAAGAGCACCGGCTGGCGCGCCTGTTTCCGCCAGTAGGCCGCGCCCCACTCCTCGCCGCGGGTCGCGGCGCCGGTGAGCGTCGAGACCAGGGGGACGGCGGCGCCGCGCGGGGCGAGCCCGGCCAGAGCGGCCTCGAAGCCGTCCAGGAACGGCTCGATCCGCGGGCTGTGGAAGGCGTAGGGCGGGGCCAGCACGCGGCCGAAGATCTGGCGCTCGAGCAGGCGCGCCAGCAGCTCCTCGACCGCGGCCGGGTCGCCCGAGACCACCACCGAGCCCGGCGCATTGACGGCGGCGACGACGAGGCGCTCCCCCAGGCCGGCGAGCTCCTCCCGCGCCTCGGCAAGGGAGAGCTCGACCTGGGCCATCCGTCCGCCGGCCGCGGCACGCTGGAGCATCCGCCCGCGCTCGACGGCGAGGCGCACGGCCTCCTCCAGGCTCAACACTCCCGCCAGGTGCGCCGCCGCCACCTCGCCGGCGCTGTGGCCCACCACCGCGCCGGGCTCCACACCCCAGTGGCGCCAGAGCGCGGCCAGCCCCACCTGGAGCGCCAGGAGAGCCGGCTGCGCGACCTCGGTCTCCAGCAGGCGGGATTGCTCCGCGGACGCGTTCAGCTCGGCGAGGAGCGACCAGCCGGCCAGGCCCGACACGAGCCGGTCGCACTCCTCCAGGACGCCGCGGAAGACCGGCTCGCGCGCCGCCAGGTCGAGCCCCATGCCCGGGCGCTGCGGTCCCTGGCCGGCCAGCACGAAGACCGGCCCGGAAGAGTCCTCCTCCTGTCCTGTGAACAGGTCCGGATGCGGCTCGCCGCGCAGGAACGCCTCCAGGCCGGCCCGCAGCTCGCCGGCGTCGCGCGCCACGATGGCCATGCGATGGCGGTGGTGGGATCGCCGGGCAGTGGTAAAGGCGAGATCCGCGAGGCCCCTCACCCCCGTCCCCTCTCCCATCGCACTCCCTTCCCCCGGGAGAGGGGCGCCCCCTCCCTCGCGAGTTTCCGGTTCCCCCCTCTCCCGGTCGGGCGGGTGTGCGATGGGAGAGGGGGGCCAGGGGGGTGAGGGGTCGCGAAGCGACCGCGCCCTTGCCGCCAGCGCGGCGGGGAGGTGAGCCGAGAGGGGGAGGAGGTAGGGCGGCGAAGCAGGCTCCTGAACCACCTCCTCCGGGGCCGCCGCGAGCACGGCATGGGCGTTCGTGCCGCCGAAACCGAATGCGCTCACGCCCGCCAGTCCAGGACCCTCCGGCCACGGCGCCAGCTCCCGCTGCACGGCGAGCGGCAGGTCCGCGAACGGGATGTGCGGGTTCGGCTCCCGGAAGTGGAGGCTCGGAGGGATCTCCCGGTGGTGGAACGCCAGCGCGGTCTTGATGAGGCCGGCCATGCCCGCCGCGGCCTCCAGGTGGCCCACGTTCGTCTTCACCGAGCCGACGGCGCAGGGGCGGCCCGGCGCTCTCCCCTCGGCCAGCACCCGGCCCAGGGCCTTCGCTTCGATCGGATCGCCGAGCAGCGTGCCCGTGCCGTGCGCCTCGACGTACTGCGCATCCCCGGGCGAAGCTCCGGCGCGGCGCCAGGCCTGCCGCAGCACCTCCTCCTGGGCCTGGGGGCTCGGCGCCATGAGCCCGTTCGTGCGGCCGTCCTGGTTCACGGCGGTGCCCCGCACCACGGCGTAGATGCGGTCGCCGTCCGCCAGGGCGCGATCCAGGGGTTTCAGGACGACGCAGCCCGCGCCCTCGCCGCGGACGAAGCCGTCGGCGCGGGCATCGAAGGTCTTGCAGCGGCCGTCGGCGGCGAGGTTGCCGGCGCGGGCGTAGGAGACGCCCACGTCCGGGACCAGCATCAGGTTCACCCCGCCCACCAGGGCGCGGTCGCACTCCCCCGTCTCCAGGCTCCGGCAGGCGAGATGGAGCGCCACCAGGGACGACGAGCACGCCGTGTCCACCGCCAGGCTCGGGCCGCGCAGGTCGAAGGTGTAGGAGAGACGGTTGGCGGCCACGCTCAGCGCGCAGCCGGGGCCGCCATAGGCCTCGATGGCGGCGGGGTCCGACGGCTGGAGGCGGCCGTAGTCATAGGTGGAGATGCCGACGAAAACGCCCGTGCGATCGCCAGCCCCCCCGGCATCCTCAAGGGCCTCCCAGGCCACCTCCAGGAGCAGCCGCTGCTGCGGATCGACCTGCGCGGCCTCGCGCCCGCCGAGCCCGAAGAACGCGGGATCGAAGCGCTCCACACCGGAGAGGAATCCGCCCCAGCGCACCCCGGCGTCCGGCGGCCAGCCGGTCAGCTCGCGGCGCTCCGCCGGCACCTCGGAGACCGCGTCGATCCCGTTGCGCAGCAGGCTCCAGAACGCCTCGGGACTGTCCGCCCCGGGAAATCGGCAGGCCATGCCCACGATGGCAAAGGAGGTCGCAGAGGAAGAGGCGGCCTGCTCCTCCCTCCCCTCCGCTTCTCCTGAGAGATACCGGGCCAGCGCCTCGATCGTGGGGTGCTCGTAGAGCAGCGTGGGATCGAGCCGGCGCCCGAGCCGGGCTTCCAGCTCTCCTGAAAGACCCACGATCCGCGCCGAATCCAGGCCGAGCTGGGCAAAGGGGGCCCGGACGTCGATGCTCTTTGGATCGACCCGGAGCTGCTCGGCAAGCCTCTCTACAAGCCAGTCCCGCAGTTCCCCCCTCTCCCGGTGGATGGGAGGGGGTGGGAGAGGGGGGTCAGGGGGGTGAGGGGTTTCGCGCCACTCCCCCGCCACCTCCAGCCTCCCCTCCAGGAACGCGGCCCGGCAGAGATGCCGCTGGATCTTGCCGCTGGAGGTCTTGGGCAGGGTGAACGGCCGCACCAGCACCACCGCGTGGACGGCGATCTCGTGCGCCTCGGTCACGGCCTGGCGGATGGCTCCGGCCGCTTGCGCGGCGTCGAGCCCGCGCAGGCGATGGCGGTGCACCTCCTGCACCACCACCAGGCGCTCCTCGCCGTCGATCTCCGCCGAAAACGCGGCACTGCCGCCCGCCAGGAGGTCGGGATGGCTCTTCTCGACGATCCACTCGATGTCATGGGGATAGTGGTTGCGTCCGCGGACGATGATCAGGTCCTTGCTGCGGCCGGTCACGAACAGCTCGCCGTCCACGACGAAGCCCAGGTCGCCGGTGCGCAGGAACGGTCCCTCGCCCGTGGCGAGCCGCGCCCGGAACGTGCACTCGCTCTCCTCCTCCCGCCCCCAGTACCCCTGGGCGACGCTGCCGCCCGACACCCAGATCTCGCCCACCTGGCCCTCTGGAAGCTCGGTTTCAGACTCCGGATCGACGATCGCGACCCGCTGCTCCGAGAGGATCAGGCCCGAGCCCGCCACCCGGCCCTGGATCGTCGGAGCCGCGCCGGCACGCTTGGCCCCGGCGACGATGAGCGTGGCCTCGGCCAGGCCGTAGCAGGGATAGAACGCCTCCTTCCGGAAACCGCACTCCGCGAACGCCGCCGCGAACCGGTCCAGGGTCTCGGGCCGGATCGGCTCGGCGCCATTGAAGGCGAGACCCCAACGGCGGAGGTCGAGCCCCTGCCGCTGCTCGGGCGTGACCTTTTCCACGCACAGCTCGTAGCCGAAGTTCGGCGCGCCGCTGCCGGTGGCGCCGTAGCGCGAGAGGGCCTGCAGCCAGCGCGCCGGCTTCTGCAGGAAGGCGGCCGGCGCGAGCATGACGCACGGAAACCCGGAGTAGAGGGGCTGCAGGACCTGGCCGATGAGCCCCATGTCGTGGTAGGGCGGCAGCCAGCCCAGACCGACCGCGTCGTCGCCGGGCTGGGGGAACGCCCGCTGGATCATGGCCTGGTTGTGGAGCAGGTTGCCGTGGGTGACCATCACCCCCTTCGGCACCGCGGTCGAGCCCGAGGTGTACTGGAGGAACGCCAGCGTCTCCGCTACGGCCTCCGGATGCCGCCAGTCTTCAGCCCCCTCCACGAGCCCGTCCGTGGCCACCCAGCGCAGCGCAGCCAGCTCGGGAGCCGCGGCCAGCCGCAGCTCCGACGTGGTGAGCGCCACGGCCACGCGGGCATCCTGGACGATGGACTGGAGCCGGGAGACCGAGCGGTTCAGCCGCGGCGGATAGGCGGGCACCGCCACGACCCCGGCGTACAGGCAGCCGAAGAACCCGGCGAGGTACTCCAGGCCCGCGGGATAGACCAGCAACGCCCGCTCGCCGGCGAGGCCCAGGGCCTGCAGCCGGGCGGCCACGGCGCGCGCCCGCAGGTCCAGCTCGCCGTAGGTGAGATGGACCTCCTCGGTCTCGCCGTCCACCAGGAACGTGTAGGCGCGGCGGTCAGGTTGATCTACGGCGCGGCGCCGCAGGACCTCGACGAACGTCGTCTCCCTCACAGCACCTCGGACACGAGGTCCGCGATCTCGCCGGCGGACAGCGCGACCGGCGGCGGCTCCGGCTCCTCGCCGCGGGCCGAGCGCAGGCGGCGATGGATCTCGGGCAGCAGCCGGTGGCGGTCCTCGAAGTCGACGATCCGGCCCGTGAGATGGAAGATGTAGGTCGTGGTCAGCCAGTTGGTGAAGTCCTGCTTCGAGCCCAGGTGCTTGTCCACGTTGGTCATGATCCAGGACAGGTGCGCCCAGGTGTCGAAGCAGTTGGCGCAGTCCCAACTGTCGCTGCGGCAGCAGGCCCGGGTGGACGAGAGATCCGGGTTGTAGGCGCGGAAGTGCGGCAGGTAGGCCTTGCCGTTGCGGAAGCGCTCCTGGTTCTTCGGGATGTCGTTGCTCAGCGTGCAGCAGACGTCGAAGCCCCAGCGGTCGTCGTAGAGCCGGCCCGTGGTGATCACCTGGGTGATGTAGGAGGTGGCGAGGACCTTGTCCGGGTAGCGGTCGATCATGCGGTCGATCTCCAACCGCACGCGCTCGAACCCCCGCGAATGATCGAGCGAGCCGCCGAGGCCGGCGATGTCGCCGTAGAAGTTGAAGCCGACGTAGTTGCCGTTGGCCACGATCTGGTCGACGACGCTCTCGATCTCGTGCACGTTGCCGGGCGTGGTGGTGTAGTACCAGAGCGCCCGCGAGTCGCCGCGGTAGTTCTCGAGTCCGCGGGCGAAGACGTCCACCTTGCCGTTGCCGCGCAGGCGGGTGTCGGTCTCGTGGTCCCCCCAGACCGAGACCACGATCGGCATGCCCTCGAAGCCCTCGACCGGGATGCGGCGCAGGCCGTTCGTGACCACCAGCATCCAGAAGCGGTCGTAGACCTTCTTGAGGCGCTCCGGCATCAGGCTCGGCTCGCCGCCCAGGACCGTGATGAAGTTCGTGCCGCGGGCCTCCTCCTGGTCCAGGAAGCGGTCGAAGACCTCCTCGTCCTTGGGCGCCTTGTGGCGGTCCAGCTCCTCGGAGAAGAAGTAGCAGCCCTGGCAGCGGATGTTGCACGCGTGGGTGAGGTCCATCTGGATGGGCCGGATCGGGCCGGCGGCGGTGATGTCCTCGTAGAGGAGCCGCAGGAACGGATCCTCCAGATACTGCCGGATGGTGCTGCTCATGTCATGGTCTCCTCTCAGGCGCTCGCCGTGAGCGGCGCCAGCTCCAGCGGCTGGTGCAGCAGGTCGGGGATCCGCTCCACGTCGGGCGCCATGCGGCCGCGTTCGGCGAACAGCTTCGTCGATCCGGTCCAGAGCGGCAGGACGCGGCCCTCCTCGTCGGTGACGCGCCAGGGCTCCAGGATGGCGCGGCGCTCCTCCTCGGAGCGGAAGTCGCTATCGGTGAACGGGACGGATGCCTCCGCCCACGGCGCGTCCGTGCCGGCGAGGTAGGTGCGGCCCGCGTCCGCCTTGTCGGCGCTGGCCATCGTGTTGGCGAGGTCGAAGAGCAGGGTGGTCCACGAACCGTGCGCGACATAGCCAGGGACCGTGTGGGAGAAGCGGCGCAGCCGGGTGCCGGTCGTGAAGAGCCGCTTCAGGAGCCATTTGTAGCCTTCGACGAAGGCCTCGGCGGTCTCGCGCTTCGGGCGCACGGTCAGCGTGTAGCCCGAGAAGTCGCGCAGCAGCGCGTTGGGCAGGAAGGCGGGCTCCTCCTCGGCGGCCAGCCGGTGGAAGTGCGGCGTGCCCGGGATCGGGCTCTCGAAGCAGACGTAGCTCGGCAGGTAGAGCCCGCACTCCCGCAGCCGCTCGGGCAGCGAGTGGATGTAGTCCAGGTCGTCCACCGTCGGGCTCAGCATCAGCCCCGAGCCCACCAGGATGCCGTGCTGCCGGCACTGCTCCAGCACCTCCCGCGTGCGGTGGATCGTGTTCTGGACCTTGTTCATGTCGGCCAGGGTGGCCGGGTTGAGGCTCTCCAGCCCCACGAACATCGTCCGGCAGCCGGCCCGCGCCAGGGTCTTGACCCGGTCGAGGTTGGTGAGGACGTTGAAGGTGATCTGCGAGCCCCAGCGCAGGTCGAGGGGCTCCAGCGCGTCGCAGAGCTCGTCGAGCCAGCGCGGGTTGCCGCCGATGTTGTTGTCCACGAAGCAGGCGAAGCGCAGCTTGTACGAGGGCACCCGGCCGCGCAGCATCCGCCGGCCCTCCTGCACCTCGTGGACGATGCGCTCCACCGGCCGCGTGTGGAAGCGGGTGCCGATGCCGGTCAGGGCGCAGAACTCGCAGGTGAACGGGCAGCCGCGGGTGGCCTCCAGGGTGAGAGGGATCAGGTTGCGGTCGGCCAGCAGGTCGAAGCGCGGCACGGGGACCGCCATGGGATCGTAGGGGGAGGAGACGTAGAGCGGCTGCAGGTCGCCGCGCCGGAAGTCCTCGAAGATCTGCGCCACGCAGCCCTCGGCGTCGCCCACCACCACCGCGTCGAAGAAGGGGCTGCAGAGGTGGGTGTAGGTGCTCGCCATGAAGCCGCCGTAGACCGTTTTGGCGCCGCGGCGGCGGAACCAGTGGGCGATCTGGCGGGCGCGGTCGAAGTCGGAATGGATGCTGGAGAGGAAGATCAGATCGTACTTCCGGCTCCAGTCGACGTCGCCCGGGCTCCTGTCGTTGATCACCTCCACCTCGACGTCCGGCGGCAGGAGGGCGGCGATCAGCGCCCCGGTGATCGGCTGGATCGGCCCGGCGTAGGGCTTCCCCCGTCTGCGGTTGTCCATGTAGGCGTAAATGATTCCCACCCTCATGATCACCTCCCGATCTGGGAACGCCGGGACCCGAGGCGCCCTTCCGGGTCTCGCGGTCCTGGCTTATGCTTGCGCAGTCGTTAAAGACTACAGCAACATGAGCCGATTCGAAACAGCGAGACTGGAGCGCCTGGGCGGACCGGAGCTGCGGCGCTTCTTCGAGGGGGGCCTGGCCGCGCTCCGCGGCTGCTCGGATGCCGTCGACGGCCTCAACGTCTTCCCGGTCCCGGACGGCGACACCGGCGCCAACATGGTGGCGACGCTCGCCGGAGCGCTCCGCCACGGTTCCGAGGAGGGGGACCTCGGCATGGTCGCCGGCGCCCTCGCCCGCGGCGCGCTCCTGGAGGCCCGGGGCAACAGCGGCGTGATCCTGGCCCAGATCCTCGCCGGCCTGGCCTCGGTCTTCTCTACCGCCGACACCGATGCCGAGGGCTGGGGGGCGGCCTGGCAGGAGGCGTCGCGGGCCGCCTGGCGGAGCGTCGGCACTCCCGTGGAGGGGACCATCCTGACGGTGGTGCGGGAAGCGGCCGAGGCGGCGGCGGCGGGTGCCGGCCTCCCCCTGCTCGCGGTCCTGCGCTCGACGGCGGACGCGGCGGACGCGGCCGTGGCCCGCACCGCCCGCCAGCTTCCCGTGCTGGAGCGGGCCGAGGTGGTGGATGCCGGCGGTCTGGGTCTCGCCCTGGTGCTGCGCGGCGGGCTCGCCGCCTTCACCGGCGAGCCGCTGCCGGCGCCGGAGCGCCTCCCCATGCCCTCGGCGCGCACCCGCCAGGTGATCGCGGAGGCCTCCTTCCCCCGTTTCTGCACCGAGCTGGTCCTCACCGGAGCCCGGATCGAGCGCAGCGAGCTGGAGCACCGGCTGCGCCGGCTCGGCGACTGCGTGGACCTGACGGACTCCGCGGAGACGCTCCACATCCACATCCACACGGACGAGCCCGAGGAGCTGTTCGCCTGGGCAGAGACCCTCGGGATCGTGTCGCACCGCAAGGTGGAGGACATGGAGGAGCAGCGCGCGCACTTCCTCGCCAATACCGCCGGCGCGGGGCCCCGCATTGAGAGCGTCGCAGGCCGTGGAGCCAGGGCGATCCCGGGGACCGGCACCGTCCGGATCGTCACCGACAGCTCGTCGGACCTCCCCCTCTCCCTGGCGGCCGAGCTGGGCATCACCGTCGTGCCCGCCGTCGTCCGCTTCGGCGAGGAGTCGTTCCTGGACGGCGTGGAGATCGACCACGACACCTTCTACCGGCGGCTCCAGCACGAGAAGGTCTTCCCCACCACCTCCCAGCCCTCCCCCGGCCAGTTCGCCGAGGCCTACGGCCGGCTCGCGCCGGAGGCGGACGGCATCGTGTCCATCCAGCTCTCCTCGCGCCTGAGCGGCACGTTCAACTCCGCCGTCCAGGGGGCGAGGGCGAGCGGGGCCTCCTGCCCGGTGGAGGTGGTGGACAGCCGCAGCACCTCGCTGGGCCTGGGATTGATCGCGCTGGAGGCCGCCCGCCTGGCCCGCGCGGGAGCGTCCCTGGAGGAGATCCTGGCAGCCGTCCGCGGCTGGGTTCCCCGCTCCCGCTTCTGCGCCGCTCTCGGCACCCTCGACTTCCTGGCCAAGGGGGGGCGGATCGGACGCGCCCGGCACCTGCTCGGCACCCTGGCGCGGGTGCGGCCGGTGCTGGCCCTGCGCGAGGGCGAGGTGCAGCCGGTGCGGCAGCTCCGCACCCGCGCCCAGGTGGACGCCTTCCTCGAAGCCTTCGCCCGCGACCACCGGCCGGTGCAGGCGCTCGGCGTCGTCTACTCGACGGGCCGGAGCGAGGCCGAAGCCCTGGCCGGCCGGCTTTCCGACCTCTGTCCTCGGGAGTCGATCGTGCTCGGCCGCGTGGGACCGGGGCTCGGCTCCCACACCGGCCCCGGCATGCTGGGCATCGCCCTCATCGCGGGCGGCTAGCCCCTCCCCCGGGTCATCAGATAGTCCAGAGCGATCGCCGCCCCCTTGCGCAGCGGCAGCGAAAGCCCGATCACCAGCACGGCGGCCACCATCACCAGGAGCTGCCCCACCCAGAGCACCCGCGGTCGCACCAGGAACAGGATCACCACGATCGTCCCGGTCAGCCCGGCCGTGCTCATGTACATGAAAAACCAGGTGTCGCCGCTGCGCGCCTCGATGTCCAGGCCGCAGACGGCGCAGCGCTCGTAGAGGCGGTTCCAACCCTGGAACAGCGGCGCCCGGCCGCAGCGCGGACAACGGCCGCGCATGCCGCGGATGAGGGCGGTCCGGAAGCTCGGTCTCTCCGGTATCTCCACGCCGGAAGCATAGCGTGGACAGGATGTAACCGTTCTCATAAACTCCGTCGCGCCATGAGCGAGGCTCGGTTTCCGGAAGGATTCCTGTGGGGCGCTGCGACCTCCGCCTATCAGATCGAGGGCTCGCCCCTCGCGGACGGCGCCGGTCCCAGCATCTGGCAGCGGTTCAGCCATTCGCCGGGGCTGGTCAGGAACGACGAGACCGGCGACGTGGCCTGCGACCACTACCGGCGCTACGAGGAAGACGTCCGGCTGATGCGCGGGCTCGGCCTGAACGCCTACCGCTTCAGCATCTCCTGGAGCCGCGTCCTGCCCGAGGGCAGAGGCCTGGTGAACGAGCGCGGGCTCGATTTCTACCGCCGCCTCGTGGACGCCCTGCTCGCTCACGGCATCCAGCCGGCGGTCACGCTCTATCACTGGGACCTGCCCGCGGCGCTCGACGACCGCGGCGGCTGGCTCAACCCGGACATCGCCGGCTGGTTCGCGGACTACTCCTCGACCCTGTTCAAGGCGCTCGACGACCGGGTGGAGATGTGGGCGACGCTCAACGAGCCCTGGGTGGTGACCGACGGCGGCTATCTCCATGGCAAGCTCGCGCCCGGGCACAGGAACCTCTTCGAGGCCCCCATCGCCTCGCACAACCTGCTGCGCGCCCACGCCTCCGCGGTGCAGGCCTACCGCGCCGAGGGCAGGCACCGGATCGGGATCGTCGTCAACATCGAGCCCAAGGACCCCGCGTCCGACCGTCCCGAGGACCTGGCGGCCACGGCCCGCGCCGACGCCTACATGAACCGGCAATATCTCGACCCGGTGATCCACGGCCGCTATCCGGAAGAGCTGCGGGAGATCTTCGGCGAGGCCTGGCCCGACTTCCCCGCCGCGGACCTGGACCACATCCGCCAGCCCCTCGACTTCCTCGGCATCAACTACTACACCCGGAGCGTCACCTGCGACGATCCGTGCGCCCTGCCCGTCCGCGCCGGCCGCGTGCGCCAGCCGCGCCACGTCTACACGGAGACGGACTGGGAGGTCTACCCGCCCGGCCTCACCAACACGCTGGTCTGGATCCACGAGCGCTACGGCGATCTGCCGCTCTACGTCACCGAAAACGGCGCCGCCTTCTACGATCCGCCCACGGTGGACGGCACCGAGCTGTCCGACCCGCTCCGCGTGGACTACCTGCGGACCCACCTGCTGGCCGTCCACGACGCGATGAAACAGGGTGTCGACCTGCGCGGCTACTTCGCCTGGTCGCTGCTCGACAACTTCGAGTGGAGCCACGGCTACTCGAAGCGCTTCGGCCTCGTCCACGTGGACTTCGAGACCCAGCGCCGCACGCCCAAGGCGAGCGCCCGGCTCTACTCCGAAGTCATCCGCACGCGCGGCGCCTGCCTCTGATTACTCGGACAGCTCCTCGCCCAGGGCGCCCATCATCGCGTCGATGTTGAAGTACACCTCCCGCGTGGCCTTGGTCTGCGGGTTGATCCCCCGGATCAGGTCGTACGAGTGGCCCGCGTCGTCGTTCAGCAGGCTCTGGCCCGCCACCTGGAAACCGAGGTGCGCCATGAGGGCGTACTCCTCCGAGATCGCGATCACCACGTATGCGGTCTCGGGCGTCTTGCCGTCGCCGGACTTGAGGATCGAGTTGAGGATGCCGTCCACCACGTAGCGATGATGCGCCGCGGCGGCTTTGTCTCCCTGCTTTTCGGCTACCCTCGCGGCGGCGGTATGCGCCTCCATGTCGAGGTAGCTCACGGCAAGGATCTGCTTCGCCAGCAGCCGCGCACCCTCCAGGTTCCCGTCCGCCACGAGCGCGAGCGGATGATCCTCCACGTCGGCGCCGTAGGGCTTGTAGCTGTCGACCTGGGTCTGGAGCTTCCGCAACCGCGCAAAGTCCACGGAGGCGTCGGACTTCCTGACCTTTTCCAGCAGCGCTTCGTATTCCTGCTGCGGGGTGGCGGCGGGCGCCGGGGCCGGTTGCGCGAGTACCTGGGGCGCCAGCAGCACGGCGGCGATCCAAACGAGAATCGATTTCGTGGACATGGCCGGCTCCTTCGATAGGATCATGCCCTCTTAGACACGGCAGTCGACCGGAAGGTTCCTGAATGAACGTCGGCGCTCTCGACATCGCGATCCTGGTGGCCTACATGGCCGGCATGGTCGCGCTCGGCTCGTGGCTGGGCCGGGGGGCTCGCGACGTGGCCGAGTACGCGGTCGGGAGCCGCGACCTGCCGTGGTGGCTGATCCTCTTCTCGATCATCGCGACCGAGACCAGCGCCGTCACCTTCCTGAGCATCCCGGGCTTCGCCTACGAGCGCGACTTCACCTGGATCCAGATCGCGCTCGGCTTCCTCCTCGGACGCTTCGCCGTCGCCTTCCTGCTGCTGCCCGAGTACTTCCGGGGCACCCTCTTCACCTCGTACGAGGTCCTCCACCGCCGCTTCGGCGGCGCCACGAAACAGACTGCATCGGTGCTCTTCATCCTCACCCGGAGCCTCGCCGACGGCCTGCGGCTCTTCCTCTCCGCGCTCGTGCTCCAGGAGATGACCGGCATCTCGATCCCCTGGGCGGTGACCGCGCTCGGCGTCACGACCGTCGTCTACACCTACCTCGGCGGTATGCGGGCCGTGCTGTGGACCGACATGATCCAGTTCTTCCTCTACCTGGCCGGAGCGCTGATCGCCCTCTTCGCGATCCTCGCCCGCCTGCCGGGAGGATGGGATCAGCTCGTCGCCATGGGCCAGTCCGCCGGCAAGTTCCGCGCCTTCGACCTCACCCTGGATTGGAGCGAGCCCTACGGGCTCTGGGCCGGACTCGTGGGTGGCGCGTTCATCGCGCTCGGCTCGCACGGCGTGGACCAGCTCATGGTGCAGCGGTATCTATCCGCCCGCGGGCTGCCCGAGGCCCGCCGCGCCGTCTGGCTGAGCGGGCTCGTCGCGGTGGCGCAGTTCGCCCTCTTCCTGCTGATCGGCGTCGGGCTCTGGAGCTTCTACCAGCTCCACCCGCCCGCCGTGCCGTTCGACCGTCCGGACCGCGTGTTCGCCCGCTTCATCCTCGACGAGCTGCCGACCGGCCTCGTCGGGCTGCTTCTGGGAGCCATCTTCGCCGCGGCCATGACGAGCTCGCTCAACTCGTGCGCGACCGTGGCCGTCAACGACCTGCTGAGGGTCGCGCCGGAGCGCCAGTTGCGCCTGACCCGCATCCTCACCGCGCTCTTCGGAGCCGTGCAGATCGCGGTGGGGATCGCGGGCCAGTGGCTCCAGTCCTCGATCGTGAGCAGCGTCCTGGGGATCGCCGCCTTCACGACCGGGATCGTGCTCGGGGTGTTCTTCCTGGGGATGTTCACGCGTCGCGTGGGTCAGCGCGCGGCGCTCGCGGGGCTCGTCGTCGGCCTCGCGGGCATGACCTGGATCTTCTTCGCCACCCCGCTCGCCTGGCCCTGGTACGCTCTCGCGGGGTCGCTCCTCACCGTCGCCGCGGGCCTCGCGGCGAGCTGGGTCTGGCCTGCCCCCGAAGCCGAGGCCTCTGCGGCTGACACGATCGAGTAGCCGGCCGGAGCCTCCCTTCAGCCGCGCTGGTCAGGCAGAGCGGCGCGCCCTGACGCGCGCTTCGATCGCGGGTCCGACCTCCCGGCGGGCAACCTTGAGATCGTGACGGGATTGCAGATTCAACCAGAACTGTGCCGAGACGCCGAAGTACTTCTCGAGGCGCAGCGCCATCTCGGCAGTGACACCACCCTTTCCCTGGACGACATCGACGATCTGCCTGACGGGCAGATCGAGCTCGCGGGCGAGCTGGACCTCCGTGAGATCCAGCGGCTCCATGAACTCCTGCCACAGGATCTCGCCTGGTGAGATGGGAACCAGCTTGTGCTCTGTCATGTTCACGGCCTCCTGCCAGGCTAATGGTAATCCACAACCTCGACGTTGACGCAGTCCCTCCCGCTCCATTCGAAGCAGAGGCGCCACTGGTCGTTGATGCGGATGCTGTACTGCCCGTCGCGGTCTCCGTGAAGAGCTTCCAGGCGGTTTCCGGGGATCAGGGCGAGATCCGCCAAGCTCGTTGCCGCGTCGAGGGATTCAAGCTTGCGCCGAGCCGTCTTCTCGATGGCCTGGAAGCGGCGTACAAACCGATCCTCGAAAAGAGCCTCCGTATCCCTGCATCGAAAGGACTTGATCACCAGCGGGAAAATATTCCTGCCGGGCGTGCCCTGTCAACCTCGTCCTGGAGTCTCTTCAAGCTCCGCCTTTCCCGGGATGGGCGTGCTCGGGGGCTCCCGGAACAAGTGCCCGGCACTCGGAACAGGGTTGGTACGGTCGCCGCGGGCCTCGCGGCGAGCTCGGTCTGGCCTGAGGGACCACCCTCTTGATGTGTCCACTGACCTCCCTGTTGGCTTGAGATAGGATCGGCCGGCACCGATGGTGGGGCACGCTTTCCGGAGGGGGGGCTGCATGAAACTCGATCGGCTTTTCTGTGTCCTGGGGGCTGCGGTTGCGCTGGTCTCCGCGGAGGCGCGAGCCCAGGTGTTCGACGACCTCTGGCTGGGGAACCTGGGCACCGGCGCGAGCGCGCTGGCCATGCTGTCCGGCGACATGGACGGCGACGGCATGACCGACGTCCTCCACCCCTGGAGCAACAACGGCATCCTCGGGCTGCACGTCTACCGATCCACGGGCACGAGCTACGTCACCGCCTTCACCAGCGGCAACATGGGCCAGGGCGCCGCCGCGCTGGCATGGCTGACCGGTGACATGGACGGCGACGGGCTCACGGACATCCTCCAGCCCTGGAACAACAACGGCAATCTCGCCCTGATCGTCTACCGCTCCACGGGCACCGGCTACACCACTGCGTTCACCTCCTCCAACCTGGGGGCCGGCTCGGCGGCCCTGGCCTGGCGGACCGGGGACGCGGACGGCGACGGGCGCACCGACCTGATCCAACTGTGGAACAACAACGGCTGGCTCGGGCTGACGGTCTTCCGCTCCACCGGCACGGGCTATGCGCTCTGGTTCAACAGCTCCAACATGGGTCAGGGGTCCGCGAGCCGCGCCTGGCTGACGGGCGACATGGACGGCGACGGGCGCACCGACATCTTCCAGCCCTGGAACAACAACGGCACCCTCGGGCTGATCGCCTACCGCGCCACCGGCACGGGCTACGCCACCGCGTTTTCCTCCAACATGGGACAGGGATCGGCGGCCCTCGCGTGGCTGGTGGGAGACATGGACGGCGATGGACGCTCCGACATCTTCCAGCCCTTCAACAATCAGAACAACCTCGGGCTGATCGTCTACCGTTCCACCGGCACGGGCTTCGCCACGGCGTTCACTTCCGGCAACCTCGGGCCCGCTTCGAACATGGTGGCCTGGCAGACCGGAGACTTCGACGGCGACGGGTTCACCGACATCTTTCAAGCCAGGACCACCACCTGGAACGTCTACCTCTCCAGCGGCAGCGGCTATTCTCTGGCGAGCTCCTGGAACTTTTCCTGTTGCACCAACGGGCAATTGGGCTGGTTGATGGGCAGCTTCGACGGGGGCCCGCGCGAGTCCCTGCTGTTCCTGTACCCCTCCTCCGGAGGTGTGGCGCTGCTCGTCTACGGTGTGCAGTGAACCGCGACCGCGAGACCGGCTGACGAAACCCCCGGCCTCGGGCAGGAGCCCGAGCGATGCGGGCAGCGACCCGAGCGGCCCGGGCGAGAGGATTTGCAACTCGGGTGAACGCCCGAGAGCCACGGGCAGACGTCCGAGCGGCGCGGGCAGACGCCCGAGAGCCTCGGGCAGCGACCCGAGCGACTCGGGCAGGAACCCGAGGGCCTCGGGCAGCAGCCCGGACGGCTCGGGCAAGGGCCCGGACGGTTCGGGCAGCGACCCGGACGGCTTGGGCAACAGCCTTTGCGACTCGGGTACACGTCCGGACGGCTCGGGCAGCTTCCCGGATGGCTCGGGCGCGCACCCGAGCCTCTCGGGCCGACGCCCGAGCGCCTCGGGCAACAGTACTTGCGACTCGGGTAGACGCCCGAGCGCCTCGGGCAACAGTATTTGCGACTCGGGTAGACGCCCGAGGGCCTCGGGCAACAGTGTTTGCGACTCGGGTAAACACCCGAGCGGCTCGGGCCTTTAACGCTCGCCAGACACGTTTTTCGGGGCTAGCCCGGCGAGCTGAGGGCGCACGACTCGCGTCAGGCGCTTTCCCGAGGCGCCGAGGCCGGCCTCCCCAACAAACCCCAGCCAACGTTCTTCACCCGGGCTCGGCAGGCTGACCTTCCGTGACGATGTCGATGACGACCACGCCAGCCTTCTCTCCGGTCTGGACGTAACGATAGGCATCGGCGATCGCGGCGAGAGGATATCTGCGATCGATGACGGGAACGAATCGGCCCGCTTCGATCTTGTCCCTCAGTCCGGTCACGAACGCCTGCCCGCTTCCCCGCTTCGGCAAGGGAATCACGACCCGCCCGTTTCCCGTGACTTTCGACCAGAGCAGGAACAGCAGATTCTGCGACCAGGGGCCGCGATCCGTCGCCGCGAAGACGCCCCCGGGCTTGAGCCATCGCCGCCATCGGCGGATGCCCAGCTTTCCCACCGCGTCCAGCACGAAGTCGAAGCTGCGGCCAAGCTGGTCGAATGCGTCGGTGGTGTAGTCGACCGCCAGGTCGGCTCCCAGCGATCGGGCCAGTCCGAGGTGGCGGCCTGCCACGACCGCGACAACCTCGGCACCGCGATCTTTGGCGAGTTGAAGCGCTGCCGTGCCGATCGCGCCGGATGCGCCGTAGATCAGGATCCGGTGGCCGGGTTTCAGGGCGAAGCGCTCGATGGTCGGGTTTGCGTAGAAGGCGCCTTCGCAGACGACCGCCTGATCGAAGCGCAGATTCGCGGGCATGTGCGCGATCGGCCCGGTTTCGGGCATGCAGAAATATTCCGCCTGAGCGCCGTCATTCCTGGACGGGCACATTCCGAAAACGCGATCTCCGGGCTTGAACAGGCGGACCGCCGCGCCAACGGCTTCAATGGTTCCGGCGAAATCCATGCCGAGGATGTTCCGTCGCGATCGCCCGCCGGTCAGCAGCCGTATGAGCGTCGGGTGAAGGAGCTCGCCGCAATCGGTCCTGTTGACCGTTGCGGCATGGACCCGGACCAGCACCTCCTCAGGTCCGGGCACCGGCGCCGGGACATCGCGTACCTCGATCACGCCGGGTGACCCATAACGCGCGATTGTGGCTGCCTTCATCGGCCCTCCAATAGGTCGTGCGCCGGTTGCTCGGAGGCGAGCCGGTAGCACCTGCCGGGCGAGCTCCTCACCGACCCGAGACGAGCCGGCTCTGCAGCGTCGCGGTCTTGCCGTCCGCCTCCACGCGGCTCCAGAGGACGAGGAAGCCACCGCTGGGAAGGGATTCCACGCTGGGACGCAGCAGCGTGCTATAGCCGCCCGTGATCTGCGCCAGGCGGAAGATCCGGGTCAGGGGACGGCCGGCGAACGAGAGGGAGCGCGCCCGGATCACGTACGCCCCGGCCGTGCCGTAGCTCCTCCAGGCCACGAGGATGCGTCCGTCCTCTCCGACCGCGAGCTCGAAATCCTCCGGCATCACGTACTCGGAAGGCGTCGAGAAGGGGAGTCTGTTGCCGAGGGAGCTCCCGTCGGCCCGGTAGGCGCGGAAGTACAGCCGGTACGCGTTGACGAAGACCACCACGAACCGGCCGTCCGGCGCGACCGCGAGGCCGAGGCCGCCCCCGCCGCTGCGCGAGACGTTGATGACCAGCCCCAGCGGCTGCAGGTCCGGGGAGAACCGCTGCGCGACGAGCGGGCTCTTCGGGGCGTTCCAGACCAGGATGATGTTGCCGGCCGCGTCCACGCCGACCGCGGCCTGGCTGCTCTTGTCCACAAGCACCGTGGGTCCGGAGAGCAGGTTGCCGTTCGGGCCGAACCGCCAGGCCTCGGTGGTGCCGCCCGTGCCGCGGATGCCGCCCGCGACCACGAGCGCGCCGCCGTCGGGGGTCGGGTGCACGGATGCCGTGAGGATGAACCCGAGCGGCACGGCTGCGCCCGCCGGCCGGCCGGAGTCATCCAGGTGCTGGATGAACCACTCGGTACTGAAGTCCACGTGCATCCGGACCGCCAGGTACCCCGAGGCGAGAGCGACGACCTGCTCGGTGCCGCCGGCGCCCCACTGGTGGATCTCGCCGAGCTGGCCGGTGCCCGGGTCCAGGGTCGCGGCCATGGCCATGAAGGGACTGAACAGCAGCTCCTGCTGCCGCGTCCAGGTCAGCAGCGCTTCGCCGTCCGGACGGACTGCCGGGACCGGATGGAGCTCCTCGAACCCGGGTTGCGGATCGAGCTCGGCCGCCGCGCACGGAACCGCCACCGCGACGAGGGCAAGGAGGATCGAGCCGAGGGAGCCATGCCTTTGCCACATATTTCTAGTATAGCTTCTTCGCGAGCGCGCGGACCACGGCGTCGGCCACGGCCGGCCGCGCCTCGCGGATCAGGTTGTTCTCGCGCGTGGGGTGGACCCGGTTCGTGAGCAGGATCACGTAGATCCCGCGCTCCGGGTCGATCCAGATCGAGGTGCCGGTGAAGCCGGTATGGCCGAAGGAGCTGGGTGAAAAGAGCGTGCCCGCGGACGAGCCCTCGGCGGACTTCGTGTCCCAGCCGAGGGCTCGGTCCGATCCGGGGATCCCGGCCTTGCGGGTGAAGAGCGCGATGGTTTCCCTGGAGACGAGGCCGCCGTCGAGCATCATCCGGGCGAAGAGCGACAGGTCGCCGGCCGTGCCGAAGAGGCCGGCGTGGGGAGCGATCCCGCCCATGGCAAAGGCGTTCTCGTCGTGAACCTCGCCCTGGATCAGACGCCCGCGCCACGGATCGACCTCGGTCGGCGCGATCCGGGACCGCAGCTCGGGCGGCGGACGGAACATCGTGTGCGTCATGCCCAGCGGCCCGAGCACCCGCCTCCGGATGAACGCCTCCAGCGGCTCCCCCGCCACCTGCTCCAGGACCGCCCCCAGGAGGATGATCCCCAGATCGCTGTACACGGAACGGCTGCCGGGCGGGTACTCCAGGTCCATGGCCTGGATGCGCTCGAGGTACGCGTCCTTGCCGCAGATCTCCTTGAAGAACGGCGCCAGCGCGGGAAGGCCGGAGGAGTGCGTGAGCAGGTGGCGCACCGTGACTCCCTCCCGCACCGGCCGGTCGAGATCGAGCCGCCCCTCGTCGACCAGGATCATGGCCATGGTCGTGGTGGCCACCACCTTGGTCAGGCTGGCGAGGTCGTACATTGTGGCCGCGGTGACCGGCGGCGCGTCCGCGTCGTAGGTGAGATGGCCGAAGGGGTGCACGTGGATCAGGCCTTCCCGATCCCCGACCGCCAGGACACCTCCCGGAAAGGCGTGGCGCTCGACATAGCTCTCCAGAAGGCGGTCCACCGCCGCGAATTCGCCTTTGGGGAAAGGCGAGACAAGAGCGGGGCTGCACCCGGAGGCGAGGAGGGCCGCGAACGCGGCGACGGCGGTGCGCAAACCGGGCGCTACACGGTCAGATCTTCGACTTTCGCGCCCGGAGCGTTCTTCTTGACCGACTCGACGCCCTTTTCCATGGAAGCGGCCGTCGTGTACATCTCGCTGCGGCCCAGGGTCTTGCCGTTGGAGGCCTTGAGGATGAAGTAATGCTGATCCTTGGACATCTTGCGCTCGTAGCGGCCGTCGTCGGGCGCATTGGTCTTCACGGATTCGATGCCCCCGGTGGCGCCCCGCTTCTCCTGGTACGTCTCGCTCGTGAGGATCACCTGCCCGTTGGCAGCGTGGAGATTGAAGAGGAACTCCCCGTTCTTCGCCTTCTTGAGGGCGAACTTTCCGGCCATGGCGCGGCTCCTTTCTGGTAGCTGACGAGCTTCAGAATAGCAGATTTGCCTGCATCATAGACGGAGGACCACCTCTGCTGGCAGCTCGCGGATGCTGACCTCAAAAGCTTGTCACGTTTGAGCACCCGCTCGCACCGTATTCATTGGAGCGCTATGTAGCGCACTAGCGAAGGTCCGAAAAGGTCCATGCATCAATTCCTGATACGGCTGGAGTTGGTGCCCACTTGAGGAGGAAGAAGCTCTGGAGAATGCAGAGACGCGGAGAACACAGCCATGAACGCCTCACCGCGCGTGGGAGTTGTAGGCGCTGGCCTCGGAGGGGCCATGATCGCGCTCTACCTCGCCCGCCGCGGCTACCAAGTGGAGGTGTTCGAGCGCCGGCCTGACCTGCGCAGGTCGAACGTCCGCGGCCCGTCGATGAACCTGGGTCTCTCGCGGCGCGGAATCGAGTCGCTCCAGCGCGTGGGCCTCTCCGAGCAGGTCCTCGAGCTGGCCATTCCGATGACTGGGCGGGTGGTGCACGATCTTGGCGGCGGCATCGGGTATCAGCCCTACGGCCGCAACGGCAGCGAGGTGATCCAGGCGATCAAGCGCAACGACATCAACGCCGTGCTGATCGACGCGGCTGAGGCCACGGGCAGCGTCCGCCTCACGTTCGAGCAGCGTTGCCTCCGCCTGGATCGCGACACTGGGACCGCACGCTTCTGCAACGAGGCTACCGGCGAGGAGACCACGGAAACCGCGGACTTCTGGGTGGGGGCCGACGGCCTGTTCTCCACCGTCCGCCAGACCATGCAGCGCGGCCTGCGGGCCGACTACCAGCAGGAGTACCTCGACTGGGGCTGGAAGGAGATCACGATCCCGCCGGACTCGGACGGCTCCTGCCGGCTGGAGAAGAACGCGTTTCACCTCTGGCCGCGCGGCGGGAGCCTGCTGTTCGCGCACCCGAACCAGGATGGCTCGTTCACCTGCTCGCTGGTGCTTCCACTTCAGGGTGAGCGGAGCCTGGAGTCGATCGACAGCCCGCGACGGGTGCACGAGTTCTTCGACGAGACCTTCCCCGACCTGCGCCCGATGGTGCCGGACCTCGCCGAGCAATTCCTGGCCAACCCGGTGGTCTCGCTGGTGACCATCCGCACCTGGCCCTGGCACTACCGCGACCGGATGGTGCTGCTGGGCGACAGCGCGCACGCGGTCGTCCCCTTCTACGCCCAGGGGATGAACGCCGCTTTCGAGGACTGTGCGGTGCTCGACGAGTGCCTCGCCCGCCATGGCGACGACCGCGCCGCCGCATTTGGCGAGTACCAGGCGCGGCGCAAGCGCCACACCGACGCTCTCGCGCGGATGTCCAAGCAGAACTTCCTGGAGCTGCGCGACAAGGTCCGCTCCCCCTCGCTGCGGATGCGGCGCAAGCTGGACAACCTGCTGAACCGGTGGCTGGGCAACAGATGGGCGCCGCTGCACGCCCGCGTGACCAACACCTCGATCCCCTATGCGGATGCCCTGGAGCTGGAGCGGCGCCAGGACCGGATCGTGAGCTGGGCCGGCGTCGGCCTGGGCCTGCTGGCGTTCCTCGGCGCCTGTGGCCTGTTTTTCAAAGGCCGGAAATGAACCGTCTGCGAGAGGCAATGGAACCATGCTTTATCTCGAATCCGATCCGAGCTGCTACTTGGTGGAGCTGAGCGACCTGAAGCAGGAGGTTCTGCCGGAGCCGGTGCGTGGCAGCCGCAGCGCCCTGGAGAAGGTCGTCACCTGGGCGAAGGAGTTCCTCTGCCAGCCTCATCCCGATCTGGGGCGGGACGGCTCGGTCTGCCCCTACGTGCAGAGCTCCATGGACAAGGGCCTGTTCCTGCTCACCGTCTGCCCGGGCCTCGATTTCGAGCCGGACATGGTCGCCGACCGGGTCATGAAGTACCGCGACTGGTTCCTGGGAATCGAGCCGCGGACCGGGCCCGAGTCCTTCTTCAAGACCATCCTCCTGCTGTTCCCGGACATCCCGGTCTCGAAGGCGCCGCGCCTGATCGACTCCACCCAGGAGAGGCTCAAGCCGGAGTACGTGAAGAAGGGGCTGATGATCGGCGAGTTCCACGCCGTGCCGCCCAATAAGAGCGGACTCTGGAACCCCGACTTCCGCCCGCTCAACTGCCCGGTGCCGCTGCTGGCAATCCGCCACATGGTGCCGAGCGACTTCCCTTTCTTGAAAGAGGACAGGGGCTTCGTCGAATCCTACATGGGCATCTACGGCGACCAAGTGCCGCCCCACATCAAGGGGCAGGTGCGGCAGGTCGCGAGCGCCCACGGCCTCACGATCCAGGAGCCCATTCTCCACCCGCGCGTGAGCGCAGCGCTGCACAAGGCGGGTGTCCAGTACAAGATCCACCGCCATGCCGACCAGCCCTTCCTGATCCAAGGGCCGGCGGACTTCGCCCGCGCGCTCGGGTACCCGCTCGAGCGGATCACGAAATCGCTGTTCCTGCGCTGCCAGTGCCACGGCAAGTACTTCGTCGTGGTCTGTCCTGTCAACAAGAAGCTCAAGTTTCCGCGCCTCGCGGTGCTGGTGGGGTGCAAGCGGCTCGAGCTCGCCAGTACCGAGGAGCTGGCCATCCTCCTCGGCTACCCTTCCCAGGGCGTGCCGCCCATCGCAGTGGGCTCGACGCAGGTGTTGATGGACGACGGGCTGCTGCAGCACGAGACCGTACTGGCCGCGGCGGGCGAAGTCGAGGTTGAGATCGAGATCTCCCCGGCCGACTTGAGGCGGGTCTCGCGGGCGCTGCTGTTCGCGTCGGCTCTGGCTGTGGAGGCGCAGTGACGACCCTCATCCACAGGTTCGAGGCTTGGGTGGAGCGCACGCCCGAGGCCGAAGCGGTGGTCTTCGGCGCCGAGCGCCTCACCTATGCCGAGCTGGACCGCCGGGCCAGCCGCCTCGCCTGTCATCTGCGCGACCTCGGAGTCGTCCCCGGCGCGCTGGTGGGTGTCTGCCTGGAGCGCTCGGCCGAGCTCGTCGTCGCCTTGCTCGGCGTGCTCAAGGCGGATGGGGCCTACCTCCCCCTGGATCCGGCCTACCCGGCCGAGCGGCTCCGTTGGATGCTGGCCGACTCGGGCGCCCGGGTCACGATCGCGCGGGGCACCCTCGACGGGGTTGGAGAGCTCGCTGGCCACGCCTTCGTCCGTCTGGACCGCGACGCCGAGGCCGTCGCCGCGCAGTGCGCCGCACCTTGCCAGCGGCAAGGAAGCGCCGACGAGATCGCCTATGTGATGTACACGTCGGGCTCGACCGGCCTGCCCAAGGGGGTGGCCATCCCGCAGCGCGGCATCGTGCGGCTGGTGGTCGGGACGGACTACCTCGCCCTCCAGCCCGGCGACCGGGTGCTCCAGGCCTCCACGCCCTCGTTTGACGCATCTACGTTCGAGATCTGGGGCGCTCTGCTCAACGGCGCCTGTCTGGTGGGTCTTCCCCGGGATGTCTGCCTTTCGCCCAGGGACCTGGCCGCAGCGCTGCGCCAGGAGGGGATCACCGCCCTCCTGCTCACCACGGCCCTGTTCCATCAGGTGGCGCGCGAGGTGCCGGATGCCTTCCGCAGCGTGCGCGACGTGTTCTTCGGCGGCGAGGCGGCCGACCCGCACCTGCTGCGCGAGGTGCTCGTGCACGGTGCTCCCGGGCGTCTGGTCAACCTCTACGGACCCACCGAGTGCACGGTCGTCGCCACTTGGCACTTGGTGCAGACCGTGGCCGAGGGGGCCGTCTCCGTGCCCATCGGACGGCCCATTGCTGGCACCGACGTACACATCGTGGATGCGGAGCTACGGCCGGTCCCGGCCGGGCAGGGCGGCGAGTTGCTCGTAGGAGGTGACCGCCTGGCGCGGGGATATTGGAACCGTCCGGACGTCACGGCCGAGAGGTTCGTTCCCAACCCCTTCGCCGACGTGAGCGCGGCAGGGTCGCGCCTCTACCGCACCGGCGACCTGGTCTGCCGGCGGCCGGAAGGGACCCTGGACTTCCTCGGGCGCGTCGACCAGCAGGTCAAGATCCGGGGCTTTCGGATCGAGCCGGGAGAGGTCGAAGCCGTGCTGTCGGCTCACCCCGCAGTCCGCCAGGCCCATCTGGAGGTGCGACGCGATGCCGGCGGCGAAAAGCGCCTCGTCGCCTATGCCGTGGCCGCGGAGACGGAGCGTGCGGAGCTGCGGCGTTTCCTCACCGCACGGCTGCCGCCTCACATGGTGCCGTCCGCCATTGTCCTCCTGGACACGTTGCCCCTCACCCCCAACGGCAAGCTCGACCGTGACGCCCTGCCGGAGCCGGACCGCGAGAGCGCCGGCCTGGCGCACGAGCACGTGCCGCTGCAGACCCTGCTGGAGGAGCGCCTCGCCGCCCTCTGGCGCGATCTGCTGGGCGTGGCACAGCCGGGCGCCCACGACGATTTCTTCGCCCTCGGCGGCCACTCGCTGCTGGCCGGCCGGCTCGTCTCCCGGGTGCGCGCAGAGCTGGGGGTCGAGCTGCCGCTGCGCGACATCTATGACCATCCCACGCTGGCCGGCCTGGCCGAGCGGGTCGCGGCGGCGGGGAAGGCGGAGCTGCCGCCGATCGAGCGCGCTGCCCGCGACCAGCCGCTCCCTCTCTCCTTCCCCCAGGAGCGGGTCTGGTTCCTCAACGAGCTGTCGCCTGGCAACACCGCCTACAACTCCCAGGCGACGATCCGCTTCCGGGGGCCGCTCGACCCGCGGGTGCTGGAGGCGGCGCTCACCGAAATCGTCCGCCGGCACGAGATCTTCCGCACCCGTTTCCCGACCGTGGATGGTACGCCGGTGCAGGAGCCCCTGCCGCCGTTCCCGATCCGCCTGCCGGTGGTGGACCTGCACGGCCTTCCTGCGGGCCGGATCGAGGACGAAGCCGAGGCCCTGATCCGCCGTGACCTGCAGCGGCCGTTCGACCTGCTGAAGGTGCCGCTGGCCCGCTGGTTTCTGATTCTCCACGGGCCCATGGACCAGACCCTGGTGCAGGTGGAGCACCATTTCGTGCACGACGGCTGGTCCTTCGCACGGTTGCTCTTCGAGATCCGCGAGCTGTACCGGGCCTTCGCAGCGGGGCAGCCGTCCCCCCTTCCGGAGCCGCCCATCCAGTACGCCGACTTCGCGGTCTGGCAGCGCCGCTGGATGCAGGGCGAGGTGCTGCGGCGCCACGTCGAGCACTGGACCGGAGTCCTGGCCGGCTGTCCGCCTCACCTCGATCTGCCCGCCGACCGATCCCGGCCGCCCGCGCAAAGCTTCCGCGGCGCGGCGCTGCGCATCGGCCTGGACCCGGCGCTCGGCCGCCGGCTGCGCGCCTTCGCCCGGCAGCGCGGGGCCACTCTCTACACCACGATGCTGGCGGGCTTCGCCCTGCTGATGCACCGCCTCGCGGGCCAGGACGATCTGGTCGTCGGCACCGCCGCCGCGAACCGCCGCCTCGGCGAGCTGGAGCCGATGATCGGCATGGTGGTCAACACTCTGCCGCTGCGCTTCGGCTTTACCGGAGAGCCGGGCTTCGCCGAGCTGGTGGCACGGGTGCAGGAGGTGGCCTTGCAGGCCTACGCCTGGCAGGACGTGCCGCTGGAGCGGGTCGTGGAGGCGCTGGCGCCAGTGCGCGACCCCTCGCGCAACCCGCTCTTCCAGGTGATGTTCAGCTTTCACGACTCGCCGGTGCCGGACCTCGAGCTCTGCGGTCTGCGCGGCGAGCTGCTGGAGCGCCACAACGGCTCTGCCAAGAACGATCTCAACATCATCGGCATCCCGCGCGCCGAGCAGAGGGTGGGGCGCGAGCGCCGGGACGACGACGATGTCATCACGCTGATCTGGGAGTACGCCACCGATCTCTTCGACACGGCCACCATGCGCCGCATGGCAGGGCACTACCAGAGGCTCCTCGGGGCGGCCCTGGACGAGCCGGAGGGCCGCGCCGCGGAGCTGCCGCTGCTCGCTGAGGCCGAGCTCCATCAGCTCCGGGTCGAGTGGAACGAAACCGCGGCCGCCACGCCGTGGCCCGGCCGTGCCCACGAGCTCTTCGAGGAGCAGGCGGCGGCACGGCCGTCGGCGCTGGCCGTGGCCGCCGGCGGCGGCCGGCTCTCCTATGCCGAGCTCGACGCCCGCTCCAACCGTCTGGCGCACCGCCTGATCCGGCTGGGGGTGGGGCCCGAGGTGCCGGTGGCGCTCCTCCTCCACCGCTCGCCGGAGATGGTGGCAGGGGCTCTCGGCGTGCTCAAGGCCGGCGGCGCCTACCTGCCTCTCGATCCCGCCTACCCGCCGGAACGCATCGCCTTCATGGTGGCGGACGCGGGCGTGCTCGTGATCCTGACCACGGAAAACCAGCTCGAGCGCCTGCCGGAGGGGCTGGCCGACCGGGGCTTGCAGGTCGTCCTCCTCGACCCTGCCTGGCAGGGGCTGGCACAGGAGAGCGCGGCCCGCCCGCCATGCCGTGGCGATGGCGACGGCACCGCGTACGTGATCTACACCTCGGGTTCCACGGGGCGGCCCAAGGGGGTGCAGGTCTCCCACGCCAACCTGATGCACCTGGTGGCCTGGCATCGGTCGGTCTACGGGGTGACGCCCGAGGACCGCGCCACCCAGGTCGCCGGGCCGGCCTTCGACGCTTCGGTCTGGGAGGTCTGGCCCTACCTGACGGCGGGCGCCAGCCTCCACATCCCCGACGAGGAGACCCGGGAGACGCCGCCGCGGCTGATGGCGTGGCTGGTACGGGAGGGGATCACCCTGGCCTTTCTCCCCACGCCGCTGGCCGAGGCCGTGCTGGAGGAGCCCTGGCCCGGCACGGCGCCGCTGCGTGCCCTGCTCACCGGCGGCGACCGCCTGCGGCGCCGTCCGCGCCCGGACCTGCCCTTCGCTGTCTACAACCACTACGGCCCGACGGAAGGGACGGTGGTGGCCACGGCCGGACGCACGGCGGGGAGGCGGGACAGCGCGCCGTCCATCGGCCGCCCGATCGCCAACGCGCGGGCTTGCCTCCTCGATCGCCAGGGGCAGCCCGTCCCCATCGGCATGCCGGGCGAGCTCTGCGTCGGCGGCCGTGGCCTGGCCCGGGGCTACTGCGGCCGGCCCGGGCTCACGGCCGAGCGCTTCGTTCCCGACGCGGTCTCCGGCGAGGCCGGCGGGCGGCTCTACCGGACCGGCGATCTGGTGCGCTGGCGCGCCGACGGCCGCCTGGAGTTCCTCGGCCGCATCGACCACCAGGTGAAGCTCCGCGGCTTCCGCATCGAGCTGGGGGAGATCGAGGCGGTGCTGGCCGAGCACGCTGCCGTACGCGAGGCCGTGGCGCTGGTGCGGGAGGACGCGCCGGGCGACCGGCGGCTGGTGGCTTACGTGGTGTCCGACGGCGGCGTGGCAGCCGGCGAGCTGGCCGAGCACTGCCAGCGCAAGCTGCCCAGGTACATGGTCCCCTGGGCCTTCGTGCCGCTGGCCGCCCTGCCGCTGAGCCCGAACGGCAAGCTGGATCGCGCCGCCCTGCCGCCGCCGGAGGGCGCGGCGGTGGAGAGCTATGTACCGCCCAGCGGGCCGGTGGAGGAGGTCGTGGCGGGCCTGTTCGCCCGCTCTCTGGGCGTCGAGCGGGTGGGGGCGAACGACGGCTTCTTCTCCCTGGGCGGCCACTCCCTGCTGGCGACGCGGCTGCTGTTCCAGATCGGCCAGGCGTTCCGCATGGAGGTGCCGCTGCACGCCTTCTTCGACCAGCCCACGGTGGCCGGCGTGGCCCGCGCCCTCACCGGCCGCGAGGCCCGCCCGGGCCAGTGCGAGGCCGCGGCCCGGCTGCTGCAACGCCTGGACAAGATGTCTCCCGACGAGGTGGCGGCGATGCTGCGCCAGAAGCGTGCGGGCCGGGAGGAGGAGAGAACCGCGTGATGAACGGCCTCGACGATCGGCTGGAGCTGCTGCGCTATCTCCTGGAGGAGGAGGGCGCGGAGGCCGCGCCCTCGGCCAGCATTCCCCGCCGATGCGAGGGGGCCGAGCTTCCGCTCTCCTTCTCCCAGCAGCGGCTCTGGTTCCTCGACCGCCTGAGCCCCGGCACGCCGCTCTACAACATCGCCCGCGCCTTCCGCCTCCCCGGCCGGGTGAACGCCTTCGCCCTGGCGCGTTCCCTGACGGAAGGCGCGCGGCGGCACGAGTCGCTCCGCACCACGTTCGCGCCCGTGGCGGGCCGCCCGTTCCAGGTGATCTCTCCGCCGGCTCCCGTCCTCCTGCGGCTCCTCGACCTCAGCGGGCTGCCAGCGGCGCGGGAGGAAACCGCGATGCGGCTCGCCGGCGAGGAGGCGTGCCGCCCCTTTGATCTCGCGGCCGGGCCGCTGTTGCGGTCCGTGCTCCTGCGGCTGGGCGAGGAGGAGCACTGGCTCGTCCTCGCCGTGCACCACATCGTCGCCGACGGCGCTTCGATCCAGGTGCTCTGCCGCGAGCTGGGCGCGCTCTACGACACGTTCGAAAGCGGCCTGCCGCCCGCGCTTCCCGAGCCGCCGATCCAGTACGCCGACTTCGCTCTGTGGCAACGCGACCGGCTTCAGGGAGAAACCCTGGAGGAGCTGCTCGCCTGGTGGCGGCAGCGGCTCGCCGGGTGCCGTCATGTGCTCGATCTGCCCACCGATCACCCCCGGCCGCCGATCCAGAGCACCCGCGGCGCCCGCCGGTCGCGGCATCTGGCCAGCGGTCTCGGGTCCGCCGTCCACGCCTTGGCGCGGCAGCGCGGGACGACCCCGTTTGCGATCTATCTCGCGGCGATCGCCGCGCTCCTCCACCGGCTCACGGGGCACGACGACCTGCTCGTGGGCTCGCCGGCGGCCAACCGCACGCGCCCGGAGCTGGAGGAGGTCGTCGGATTCTTCGCCAACACGCTGGTGCTTCGCGCCGAGCTCGGGGGGGACCCCGCCTTCGAAGGGCTCGTCGATCGCGTGCGGGAGACCGTGGCCGGAGCCCTGGCGCACCAGGATCTGCCGTTCGAGCGCCTGGTGGAGGCCCTGCAGCCGGAGCGCGACCTCAGCTACTCCCCTCTCTTCCAGGTGATGTTCCTCCTGGAAGGGGACGGGATCGCGCTCGAGCTGGGCGGGCTGCGAGCCCGGCCGATCGCCCTCGCTTCCGGCACCGCGATCACCGACCTGACCTTCTGGCTGGAGGAGGGGGCGGACAGCGGCCTCGCCGCCACCGTGGAGTACGCGCTCGAGCTCTTCGGCGGCCCGACCGTCGATCGGCTCCTGGGATGGCTCGAGGTCCTCCTGGCCGGCGCCGTGGCCGACCCCGGCACGCGCGTCTCCGCCCTGCCGCTCCTCACCGCGCAGGAGCGGTCCGCCGTGCAGGCCTGGAACGACACGGCGCGGCCGGTGGCGGACGCGACGCTCCCCGCCCTGTTCGCTGCCCGAGCGGCCCTCGATCCGGGCGCCACGGCCCTGGTCTTCGAGCGGCAGGAGGTCACCTACGGCGAGCTGCGGCTGCGCATGGAGCGCCTCGCCGGCTGGTTGCGCGCGGTGGGTGTGCGGCCGGAGACACGGGTGGGGATCTGCCTGGAGCGCTCGTTGGACATGGTGGTGGCGGTGCTGGCCGTGATGGAGGCGGGCGGGGCCTACGTGCCGCTCGACCCGGCCTTCCCCCGCGAGCGCTTGGCGCTGCTGCTCGCGGACTCCGGCGCGGCCGTGCTGCTGACCTGCCGCAGCCTCCTCGAAGCCCTGCCGCGGAACGAGGCCACGCCGCTCCTGCTGGAGCCGGGTTGGGAAGAGACGGCTCCCATGGGCCCCATCGGTCCCGAGGCCGGCCCGGACCACCTCGCCTACGTCCTCTATACCTCGGGCTCCACCGGCCGGCCCAAGGGCGTGCAGATCCCCCACCGCGCCCTGGTCAGCTTCCTCGCCGCCATGGCGCGGGAGCCCGGGTTCGGCCCGTCCGACGCGATGCTGGCGGTGACGACCCTGTCCTTCGACATCGCCGGGATGGAGCTGCTGCTGCCGCTGGCGACGGGCGGCCGGATCGTGCTGGCGAGCCGGGAGACGGCGGCGGATGGACCCGCACTCGCGGCGCTCCTCGCCGCCTCCGGCGCCACGGCCATGCAGGCCACGCCGGCCACTTGGCGGCTGCTGCTGTCCACGGGCTGGCCGGGGCAGCCGGGGCTCGCGATCCTGTGTGGCGGCGAGGCCCTGCCGCGCGACCTGGCCGACCGGCTGCTCCAGCGGGGCGCCTCCCTGTGGAACCTCTATGGCCCGACCGAGACCACCATCTGGTCGGCCACGGGCCGCGTCGAGACGGAAGGGCCGGTCACGGCCGGCCGGCCCATCGACAACACCCGGATCCACGTGGCGGATCCCGGCTTCCAGCTCCTGCCGGTCATGATCCCGGGCGAGGTGCTCCTCGGCGGCACCGGCCTTGCGCGCGGCTACCTGGACCGGCCGGACCTGACGGCCGAGCGCTTCATCCCCGACCCGTTCGGCGCCGAGCCCGGCCAGCGCCTGTACCGCACCGGCGACCTCGGGCGCCTGCGCTCCGACGGGCGGCTGGAGATCCTCGGGCGGCTGGACCATCAGGTCAAGGTGCGCGGCTTCCGCATCGAGCCGGGGGAGATCGAGGCGGTCCTCGCCCGCCATCCGGGCGTCCGCCAAGCCGTGGTGACGGCGCGCGACCTCGGTGCGGGCGACCGGCGGCTCGCAGCCTGGCTCGTGCCCCGGGGCGAGGCGCCGGCGGCCGTCGAGCTGCGCGCCTTCCTGCGCGAGCATCTCCCCGAGTACATGGTCCCCTCGCACTTCGTCGCGCTGGCGGAGCTGCCCCTCACACCCAACGGCAAGGTCGACCGCCGCGCCCTCCCCGAGCCCGGCGAGGCACGCCAGGCGCCTGCGCAAGGCTTCGTCGCCGCCCGCGGTCGCGGCGAGCGATCGCTCGCCGCGATCTGGCGCGAGGTCCTCGGCCTCGAGCAGGTGGGCGTGCGCGACAACTTCTTCGACCTGGGCGGGCATTCGCTGCTGCTGGCCGAGGTGCAGGGGCGGCTGGCGTCGGTCCTCGGGCGCGAGGTTCACCTGGTCGACCTGTTCCGCCATCCCACCGTGGAGTCGCTCGCCCGCTTCCTCGGCGAGGAGCCGGAGCGCGACACCCCGCCGCGCCGCGGGCATGAGCGGGCAGCGCGGCGGCGGCTCTCCCGCGAGCGCGAGCCCATGGCCATCGTCGGCATGGCGGGGCGCTTCCCGCGCTCCCGCGATCTCGGGGAGCTGTGGGAGAACCTGCGCCAGGGCCGGGAGTGTCTCTCCGTCCTCGCTGACGAGGAGCTGCTCGCCGCCGGCGCCGATCCGGACGAGATCCGCGACCCGCGCTACGTCAAGACCCACGGCGCCCTGGAGGACGTGGAGCGGTTCGACGCCGAGCACTTCGGCATCACGCCGCGCGAGGCCGAGATCCTCGATCCCCAGCACCGGCTCTTCCTGGAGTGCGCCTGGGAGGCGCTGGAGGACGCGGGCTGCGACCCGGCGCGCTTCGCCGGCCGCATCGGCGTCTACGCCGCGAGCGGGCTCAACGCCTACCTGCTGCACAACCTGGCCTCGAACCGCGCCCTGATGCGGTCGCTCGGCGGCTTCCAGACGATGCTCGCCAACGAAAAGGACTACCTGCCCACGCGGGTGTCCTACAAGCTGAACCTGCGGGGTCCGAGCCTGGGCGTGCAGACCGGCTGCTCGGCCTCGCTGGTGGCGGTCCACCTGGCGGTGCAGAGCCTGCTGGACGGCGAATGCGACATGGCCCTGGCCGGCGGCGTCAAGGTGAGCCTGCCGCGGACGGGCTACCTTCACCAGGAGGGGGGCATCCTCTCCCCCGACGGGCACTGCCGGGCCTTCGACGCCCGCGCCCAGGGGACCGTGGGCGGCAGCGGTGTGGGCATCGTGGTCCTGAAACGCCTGTCCGAGGCGCTGGCCGACGGCGACCGTGTCCGCGCCGTGATCCTCGGCTCGGCGGTCAACAACGACGGCTCGTGCAAGGTGGGCTTCACCGCGCCCGGCGTCGACGGCCAGGCCGAGGTCATCGCCGAGGCGCAGGCGGTGGCGGAGGTGGACCCGTCGACGATCACCTACGTCGAGGCGCACGGCACGGGCACGGCCCTGGGCGATCCGATCGAGGTGGCGGCCCTCACCCGCGCGTTCGGCGACTCCGGGCAACACGGCGGGTGCGCCCTGGGCTCGGTCAAGACGAACCTCGGCCACCTGGACACGGCGGCGGGCATCGCCGGCCTGATCAAGACCGTCCTAGCGCTGGAGCACCGGGAGATCCCGCCCAGCCTGCATTTCGAGACCCCGAACCCGGAGATCGGCCTGGCGGCGAGCCCGTTCCACGTCAATGCGAGCCTCACCCCGTGGGAGCCCGCGGCCGGGCCGCGGCGGGCCGGTGTCAGCTCGTTCGGCATCGGCGGCCCCAACGCGCACGTGGTCCTGGAAGAGGCGCCGGCCGTGGACGCCACGGCAGCGCCGGCCCGCCCCTGGCAGATCCTGGTGCTGTCGACCCGCACCGAGACCGCCCTCCCCCTGGCCGCGTCACGCCTGGCCTACCACCTCTGCCGCCACCCGGAGCTCGACTTGGCGGACGCCGCCTACACCCTGCAAGTGGGCCGCGCCCCCCTCGATCACCGCCTCGCCGTCGTGGCCGAGCAGGCCGGCGAGGCGGCTGGCGCGCTGGCGGAGCTCGATCCCGCCCGCGTGGCCGCCGGCCGGCGCGCCGGGGGCGACACCCCGGTGGTCTTCCTGTTTCCCGGCCAGGGGTCGCAGCACCCGGCCATGGCCGCCGAGCTCTATCGTGGCGAGCCGGTCTTCCGCGCCGTCCTCGATTCCTGCGCCGAGCGCCTCGTCCCGGCCCTGGGACTGGACCTGCGCCGGATCCTCCATCCCGCCTCGACGGACCTGGAGGAGGCCCGGCAACGGCTCGACCAGACCGCCGTCACCCAGCCCGCCCTGTTCGCGGTCGAGTACGCGCTGGCCCGGCTCTGGATGGACTGGGGGGTGCGCCCGCAGGCGATGATCGGCCACAGCGTGGGCGAGCTGGTGGCGGCCTGCCTCGCCGGCGTCTTCTCCCTGGAGGACGCTCTCGATCTCGTCGCCCTGCGCGGCCGGCTGATCCAGGGGCTTCCGCCAGGCTCGATGCTCACCGTGCAGCTTGCGGAGGCGGATCTGCTCCCGCTCCTCGGCGGAGGCGTGGAGCTGGCGGCGGTCAACGGCCCGGCCCGGTGCTCCGCAGCCGGCCCATCCGATGCGATCGCGGCTCTGGAAGAGCGGCTCACCGCCCGGGGCATCGGGCATCGCCGGCTGCGCACCTCGCACGCCTTCCACTCCGCAATGGTGGAGCCGATCCTCGACGAGCTCGCCGCCGAGGTCGCCCGCCGGCGTCCTGCTGCGCCTCGGATCCCCTGGCTTTCCAACGTCACCGGCGACTGGATCACGGCCGGGGAGGCGACCGATCCGCGCTACTGGGCGCGGCACCTGCGCCGGCCGGTGCGGTTCTCGGCGGGACTGGAGCGGCTACTCGAAGAGCCGGGAAGGGCGCTGCTCGAAGTGGGGCCGGGCCGGACGCTCGTTGCGCTCGTCCAGCAGCAGCCCGGCCGCGACGCGGCGGCCTGCGCCCTCGCCTCCCTGCCCCACCCCGACACCCGGGTCTCCGACCACGGCTTCCTCCTCGCCACCCTAGGCCGGCTGTGGACCGCCGGCGTGCCGGTCGACTGGGAGAGCTTCCACCACCCGGCGCGGCGCCGCCGCGCCGCGCTCCCCACCTATCCCTTCGAGCGCCAGCGCTTCTGGGTGGAGCCGCGGCTCGGCCTGGAGACGGCCGGCGCCGCACCGGAGACCAGGGCGGCCGGAGAGGACGCTCCGCGCCTCACCCTCTACGCCCGCTCGCGCAGCCGGGCCCCCTACGTGGCTCCGGAGACCGCGATCGAGCAGCAGGTGACCGGGATCTGGCAGGAACTCCTGGGCATCGCCGGGGTCGGTCTCGACGACGACTTCTTCGACCTGGGCGGCGACTCCCTGACCGCCACCCAGGTGGTCTCCCGGCTGCGCGAGACGTTCCCGCTGGAGCCGGACCTGGCCCTCCTGTTCGAAGCCCCGACCGTGCGCCGGCTGGCCGCGAGCCTGGACGCCGCGCTTCTGGATCGGCTCGCGAGCCTGTCCGAGGAGGAGGTACAGCGCCTTGCCTGAGCTGTCCGACGCGCGCAAGGCGCTGCTCGAGAAGTGGCGCCGCGGCCAGGGGTCGGCCGCGCCGGAGCCCATCCCGCGGCGGCCGGACGGTCCCGCTCCGCTCTCCTTCTCCCAGCAGAGGCTCTGGTTTCTGGCGCGGATGGAGGCCGGGAGCACCACCTACCACATGTACCGCAGCGCCCGCCTGCGCGGCCCGCTGGACGTGGCCACCTTGGCCTGGAGCCTGCGCGAGATCGTCCGCCGCCACGAGAGTCTGCGCACCACGATCCGCCTGGACGGGGTCGAGCCGGTCCAGGTCGTCGATCCCGAGCCGCGCTTCCACCTTCCCCTGGTCTCCGTGGAGGCCCTGCCCCCGGACGACCGCGAGATCGTGGCGCGGGAGCTCGCCGCCGCCGAGTCCGCCCGGCCCTTCGACCTGGAGAACGGCCCGCTGTTGCGCGCCCTGCTGGTGCGCCTGGGCCCCGAGGACCACGCGCTCCTCCTCTGCATCCATCACGTGGTGTTCGACGGCGCTTCCATGGGGGTGCTGCTGCGGGAGCTTTCGGCGCTCTATGCCACCCGCACGCCGCTGCCCGAGCCGGCGCTCCAGTACGCCGACTGGGCGCGCTGGCAGCGGGAGCAGATGCAGGGCCAGACCCTGGAGAGGCTGCTGGCTTGGTGGCGGGAGCGCCTGGCCGGCGAGCTGCCGGTGCTGGAGCTGCCAAGCGATACCCCCAGGGGCGCGACCCGCAGCCTGCGCGGGGCCCGCCAGCACCTCTCCCTCCCGGCCGCGGCCTCCGCCCGTCTCAAGGCGTCGCTCGCCGGCATGCCGGGCGTCACCCTGTTCATGGTCCTCCTCGCCGGCTTTCAGGCGCTCCTCCAGCGCTACACCGGCCAGGAGGATCTGCTCGTGGGTACGCCGGTCGCCAACCGCGCCCGCCGCGAGCTGGGCGAGCTGATCGGCCTGTTCGTCAACACCGTCGTGGTGCGCACCGACCTGGCGGGCGATCCGACCTGGCGCGAGCTGCTCACCCGGGTCAAGCAGGTGGCGCTCGGCGCCTTCTCGCACCAGGACCTACCCTTCGAGCGCTTGGTCGAGGAGCTGCAGCCGGAGCGCGACCTGGCGCACACGCCGCTGTTCCAGGTCCTCTTCGTGCTCGACAACGCCACCACGCCGGCCCTGGTCCTGGAGGGGGTCACGGTCGGCTCCCTGGACCTTCGGCCCCGCACCGCACCCTTCGAGCTGACGCTCGATCTGTTCGATTCCCCGGCAGGCATCGCCGGCTGGATCGACTACCCGCGCGACCTCTTCGAGGCGCTCACCCTCGCCCGCCTGGCCGGGCACCTCGCGACGCTGCTCGCCGGCGCGGCGGACGACCCCGACCGGCGCCTGTCGGAGCTCCCCCTCCTCTCCGCCGCCGAGGAGCGCCAGGTGCTGGTCGAGTGGAACGGTCCGCGCCAGCCCCGCGAGGAGGGACTCGTCCATACCTGGATCGAGCGCTGGGCGGTCCGCACCCCGGAAGCTCCGGCCGTGGCCTTTCCCGGCGCGACGCTCTCCTATGGCGAGCTCGACCGCCGGGCCTCGCTCCTGGCCCGCCTCCTGCGCGCCCGTGGAGTGGCACCCGAGGCGCGGGTCGGGATCTTCCTGGAGCGTTCACCCGAAGCCGTGGTGGCGATCCTCGCCGTGCTCAAGGCCGGCGGCGCCTACGTGCCCCTGGATCCCGCCCAGCCTGCCGAGCGTCTGGCCGGCATGATCGAGGAGATCGAGGCGCCGCTGATCCTGAGCCAGGAACGGCTGCGGCCTCAGATCCCCGCCGGATGGAGCGACGTCCTGGCCCTGGACTCAGTCGACCTCGAATCGTTCATGGATTCGGCCGCGCTCCTGGGACCGCGGCTGTCGGGCGAGAGCGCGGCCTACGCCATCTACACCTCGGGCTCCACCGGCCGCCCCAAGGCCGTGGTCTGCACCCACGGCTCGCTTCTCAATCTCACGCTCACGATGCGCGACCGCTTGGCGCTGGGACCGGGGCAGCGGCTTCTGCTGGTGCCGGCGCTCAGCTTCGACGCTTCGGTGGGCACCCTCTTCCCCACCCTGGCCGGCGGGGCCTGCGTCGTCCTCCATCCCGATCCCTCGGCGCTGTCGGGCGTCGAGCTGGAGCGCTTCTGCGCCGAGCAGGGGGTGACGGCCATGGACATCCCGGCCGCCGCGTGGTCGCAGTGGGTTGAGGACCTTGCGGCGGCAGGCATGGGCGATGGCGAGCTCCTGCCGAAGCTGGAGCGCGTGGTCTCCGGCGGCGAAGGTGTGACGCTGGAGCGGATCCGCACCTGGGAAAGGCTGACCGCGGGGCGCGCCGCCTTCCACCTCTTCTACGGCCCCACCGAGGCGACGGTCTGCACCACGGTCCATCGGACGTCGCCTCCGACCGCCAGCGCCCGCGCCACCCATCTCCCCATCGGCCGCCCGCTGCCCAACGTCGAGGTCTATCTGCTGGACCGGAGCCTGCGGCCGGTGCCTGCCGGCGTGGCAGGCGAGATCTGCATCGGCGGCAGCGGGGTTGCGCGCAGCTACCTGTCGCGGCCGGACGCCACGGCCGAGCGCTTCGTGCCGAGCCCCTTCGGCGAGGCCGGTGCCCGCCTGTACCGCACCGGCGATCTCGCCCGCTGGCGGCCGGACGGCGAGATCGAGTTCCTCGGCCGCCTGGACCATCAGGTCAAGATTCGCGGCTTCCGCGTCGAGCCGGCGGAGATCGAGGCCGCCCTGCAGCGGCACCCGGACGTGAGCCTCGCCGTGGTGCTGGCGCGCGAGGACCACCCCGGCGTCCGGCGCCTGGTGGCCTATGCCGTGCCCGAGCCGGGCCGGCGGCTGGCCGTCCGCGAGCTGCGCCGCTTCCTGGCCGAGCAGCTCCCGAGCTACATGGTGCCCGCCTCCTTCGTCGTGCTCCCCGACCTGCCGCGCACCCGCCACGACAAGGTCGACCGCGCCGCCCTGCCGCCTCCGGACGACACGCGCCGCGAGCCGGACGAAGACCTCGTGCCGCCCCGCACGGCCGTGGAGCGCGCCATCAGCGCGGTCTGGCAGGAGGTCCTCGGCCTGGGCCGCGTGGGGGTCGACGACAGCTTCTTCGAGATCGGCGGCCACTCGCTCCTCCTTTCGCGCGTGCAGCTCCGCCTGCTGGAGGAGCTGGGCCGGGAGCTCAGCATCGTCGATCTGTTCCGCCACCCGACCATCAGCGCCCTGGCCCGCTTTCTCGACCCCGCCGCCGAGCCGGTGGAGAGCGCGGCGGCGCGCGCGCGGGGGCGCGCCGAGGCCCGCCAGGCATCGGAGCGCGGCGGCGCCGTGGCCGTGGTGGGCATGGCCGGACGGTTCCCCGGCGCCCGCACCGTGGCCGAGCTCTGGCGCAACCTGTGCGCGGGCGTGGAGTCCGTCACCTTCCTCTCCGCCGAAGAGCTGCTGGCTGCCGGGGTCGATCCCGAGCGGGTGAGCGATCCGGGCTACGTCCGCGCGGCCGTCGTGCTGGACGACATCGACAGGTTCGACGCTCCGTTCTTCGGCTTCCTGCCGGGCGAGGCCCGCGTCATGGACCCGCAGCACCGGGTCTTCCTGGAGTGCGCCTGGGAGGCCCTGGATGACGCGGGTTATGACCCGTCCCTCTTCGACGGCCGCATCGGCGTCTTCGCCGGCGCCGGCATGAACGCCTATCTGCTCAAGAACCTGCAGGGGCGCGACGACCTCCTGCAATCGCTGGGCGGCATGCAGCTCATGCTGGGCAACGACAAGGACTTCGTGCCCACGCGGGTCTCCTACAAGCTCGACCTCAAGGGTCCGAGCCTCAACGTCCAGACCGCCTGCTCGACCTCCCTGGTGGCGGCGTGCCTGGCCTGCGACAGCTTGGTGAGCCGGCAGTGCGACATGGCCCTGGCTGGCGGCATCACCATCACCCTGCCCCAGCGGGCGGGCTACCAGTACCAGGAGGGGGGCATCCTCTCTCCCGACGGCCATTGCCGGGCCTTCGACGCCCACGCGCAGGGGACGCTGCCGGGGAGCGGCGCGGGCGTTGTGGTCCTGAAGCGGCTGGAGGACGCCCTGTACGACGGCGACACGATCCACGCCGTGATCCGGGGCTGGGCCCTCAACAACGACGGCTCGCTCAAGGTGGGCTACACCGCGCCGAGCGTCGACGGCCAGGCTGAGGTGATTGCCGAGGCCCAGGCCGTGGCGGGTATCGATCCGTCGACCGTCGGCTACATCGAGGCCCACGGCACCGGCACGGCTCTCGGCGACCCGATCGAGGTCGCCGCCCTCACCCAGGCCTTCCTGCGCAATGGCGGCGGCCTGCGCCCGGGCTCGTGCGCGCTGGGCTCGATCAAGACCAACTTCGGCCATCTCGATTCCGCGGCCGGCGTGACCGGGCTCCTCAAGGCGATCCTCTCCTTGGAGCACCGGCAGATCCCGCCCAGCCTGCACTTCGAGACGCCGAACCCGAAGATCGACTTCGCCTCCAGCCCGTTCTACGTCAACACGCGGCTGGCCGACTGGCCCGCCGGACCCGAGCCGCGGCGCGCCGGCGTCAGCTCCTTCGGCATCGGCGGCACCAACGCCCATATGGTGCTGGAGGAGGCGCCGGCCGCTCCGGGGCCCGATCCGGCCGCCCCCTGGCAGCTCCTCGTCCTCTCGGCCCGCAGCGAGGCCGCCCTCGACACGGCCTCCGCCAATCTGGGAGCGCACTTGCGGCGCAACCCGGAGCTGAGCCTAGCCGACGTCTCCTACACGCTCCAGGTCGGCCGCAAGGCCTTCCCGCACCGGCGCACCCTCGTCTGCCGTACCCTCGACGAAGCCGCCGCCGCGCTGGAGGGGCTCGATCCGGAGCGGGTCTTCACCGGCCGCGCCAGTGAGGAGGAAGCGGCGGTGGCCTTCCTCCTGCCCGGCGGCGGCACCCAGTACGCAGGCATGGGACGCGAGCTCTACCGGGAGAGCGCGGTCTTCCACCAGCAGCTCGACGCCTGCCTGGACCTCCTCGAGCCCGAGCTGCGCCGTGAGATCCGCTTCCTCCTCGACCCGCCGCAGGAGCGCCGGAGCGAGGCGACGGCCCGGCTGGAGCAGACCTCGACGGCCCTGCCGGCGCTCTTCTCGATCGAGTACGCGCTGGCTCGGCTCCTCATGTCCTGGGGGATCATGCCCAGGGCACTGATCGGCCACAGTCTGGGCGAGTACACCGCGGCCTGCCTGTCCGGCGTGATGTCGCTGTCCGACGCCTTGGCCCTGGTGGTGCTGCGCGGTCGTCTGTTCGAGCGGCTCCCGCAGGGGTCGATGCTCAGCGTTCCGCTCCCCGAGGAGGAGGTGCTGCCGCTCCTCGGTCCGGACTTTTCCATCGCGGCGGTGAACGCCCCGGCCCTGTGCACGGTCTCCGGCCCGGCCGAGGCGCTCGCGGAGCTGGAGGGCACTCTGCGCGAGCAGGAGATCGAGGCCCGGCGCCTGCGCATCGCCGTGGCAGCCCACTCGTCGCTGGTCGAGCCGATCCTGGCCGACTTCGCCGCCTTCGTCCGCGGCCTGCGCCTGCATCCGCCGCGCATCCCGTTCCTGTCCAACGTCACAGGCACGTGGATCACCGCCGCCGAGGCCACGGACCCCGCCTACTGGCCCCGCCACCTGCGCCAGACCGTGCGCTTCGCCGCGGGTGCGCGGGAGCTGCTGCGGGAGCCCGGGATGGCCCTCCTGGAAGTGGGTCCCGGCCGCACGCTGAGCACCCTGGCCGGGCAGCAGGCCGAGCCCGCGCGGCGCAAGGCCATCCTCACCTCCCTGCCTCACCCCGAAGACCGGGAGGGCTCAGACCTCGGGCTCCTCCTCCAGACCCTCGGGCGCCTCTGGACCCTCGGGGTTCCGGTGGATTGGCAGGGAGGACGTGCCGGCGAGCGACGGCGGCGCATCCCCCTTCCGGCCTACCCGTTCGAGCGCCGCCGCTACTGGATCGATCCGCTGCCTCGCGGCGTCGAGGCCAGAAACGGAGCCGCGGTGGCCGAGCGCCTCCGTCTCCCCTGCTGGCGCCCTGCCGTGCCGCCGCGTCTGTCCCGCGCCGATAGCAACGAGCGCACTTGGCTTGTCCTCCCCGACGCCCGTGGCTTCGGCGACCGGCTGGCCGCGCGGCTGGCCGCAAGGGGAGACCGGGTGATCTGCCCGGCGCCCGGCGAGGCCCTTGCGGCTCATCTCGCCGGCTGCGCTCCGGACTTGATCGTCGACCTGAGGGATCTGGACGGCGGCAGCCTCGCCCGACGGATCGGGCTGGCCCGTGAGCTGGCCGGCCGTACCGTTTCGGTCTGGGTGGTCTCCGCGGGTCTGCGCGAGGTGACCGGCGCCGGGACACCGCAGCCGTCTCAAGCCGCCGGGCTGGCATTGCTGGACGAGCTCTCCCAGGCTTTCCCCGGTCCCGCCTGGCTCAGCCTGGACCTTCCTGCCGATCTCTCCGGAGATGAGGTCTGGATCGATCGTTGTCTGGCCGAGATCACCGCCGGCGAGCCGGAGGCCGTCGTGGCCTGGCGCGGTCATGGCCGTTGGGTGCCGGACCTGGTGGAGCCGGACCGGGCGAGCGGCCCCGTCAACGCCGTCGACCGGGAAGGAGAGACCTGGGTCGTAGGCGGCGGTCTCGCCGGACCCGGTCTCCCGCTCGCCCGTCATCTCCTGGGCGCCCGCGCCCGTGTGATCCTGCTGGAGCCCGGAGCGGTGTCCGGGGAAAAGGAGGAGGCCCTCCACGAGCTGCGGCGGCTCAGCAAGGCCGAGGTCGCCCTCGGGGATCTCCCTTCCGGGATCGACGAGATCGCGGGCGTCGTCCTCACCTCGGATCTGGCGGAGCGGGGTCCGGAAGAAACCGGGGGCTGGGATGGCTGGCTGGAGGACCTCCTGGCAGCCCTGAGCGGTCTGGAGAGGCGCCTGCGCCGGCACAGCCCCCGCGCCGGACTCCTCCTTTCCCGAGCGGAAAGCGCGGGGCTGGCCGGTGCGCTGGCGGACTTCGCCTTCTCCACCCTGCGCGAGGAGCCCTGGACTCGCATCCGGCTCCCGGCCGGCAGCGCGGACGAGGAGGTGATCGAGATCTTCGAGCGCGTGCTGGCGGCGGGCCCCGTCCCCGACTGGGTCGTCCTTCCGGCTCCCCGGATCGCCGGCGAGGAGGAGGCCGAAGCCGGGGAGGAGACCGCTCCTTCAGCTGCGGCGGACGACGCGCCGCGGGACGAGACCGAACGGGCCATCGCCGCCCTCTGGCGGCAGCTTCTGGCGCTGGACCGCGTCGGCATCCACGACAACTACTTCGAGCTGGGCGGCCACTCGCTGCTGGCGATCCAGCTCATGAGCCGGCTGCGGGAGCGCTTCCGGGTCCAGCTCCCGGTGAGCGCCCTGTTCGAGGCCCCCACCGTGGCGGGTCTGGCGCAGCGGCTGGCGCAGGCCGCCTGGGACGGCTGGGAGCGGGCGCTGCCCCCCTTGCGGCCGGCGCCCCGCCTCGATCCGCAGCCGGTGTCCCTGATCCAGGAAGCGCTGCTGCGGATCGAGCGCACCGCCCCGGAGTCGTTGGGTCACCGCAGTGTGGCCTTCGCCTTCCGCTTGCGCGGCCCGCTCGACCGGCCCACCCTGGTGCGATGCCTGGGCGAGCTCGGTGCCCGCCACGAGATCCTGCGCGTCGGCTTCCCCGAAGTGGAGCCGCCGGTCCTGGCCTTCGCCTCCGGGCTCATCGTCGAGATGCCCCTGGTGGACCTGCGGCAGGTGCCGCCGGCGCTGCGCCGCGCCGAGCTGGAACGGCTGGCGATCGAGGACTTCTCCCGCGGCTTCGATCTCGCGAGCCCGCCGCTCTGGCGGGCCACCCTGATGGGGGTGGGCCAGGAGGAGCATGGCCTGTTCCTGGTCTTCCACCGCCTGCTCTTCGACGGCTGGTCCATCCATCTCTTCGAAACCGAGCTGGCCGCGCTCTACGAAGCGTTTGTGGCCGGCCGGCCGTCGCCGCTCCCGCCGCTGCCGGTGCAGTACGCGGACGTGGCGGTCTGGCAGCGCTCGTGGTTCGAGGGCGAGCGCGGCCAGGAGCAGCGAGCCTGGTGGCGGGAGCGTCTGGCCGGCGACCTGCCGGCCTTGCGGCTGCCCGTCGACCGTCCGCGCCCGGCGAAGAAGAGCTTCCGCGGTGCGCGCCACTCCCTGAAGCTGCCGGAGGCACTGGCGCGCGAGCTGCGGGCGCTTGGCCAGCGTGAGAGGGTGACCCTCTTCAACACCACGCTGGCAGCGTTCTCGGTCTTTCTGCACGGCCTCTCCGGGCAGGACGACCTGCTGATCGGCTCGCCCGCGGCCAACCGCGACCGTGTGGAGACCCAGGCGCTCCTCGGCCGCTTCGTCAACTCCTACCCCTTGCGGCTCGACCTCTCGGGCGACCCGAGCTTCCGCGATCTGCTGGCTCGCACGCAGGACATATCCCAGGCCGCCTTTGCCCGTCCGGACCTGCCGTTCGAGAGCCTGCTTCCGGGCCTGCTGCTGGCGGATCCCGCTTCGCCGTTTCAATCCACCTTCGTGATGCACAAGCCGCCGCACCCGCCGTTCGAGCTGCCGGGCGGACTCACGATGAGCGTCCTGAGCCTGGATCGCCAGATCACCGACTTCGAGCTGTCGCTCTCGCTCGCCGAGGAAGGCGAAGGGCTCGGCGGTTATTTCGACTACTCCACCGATCTCTTCGAGACCGCCACTCTGGAGCGCTTCGCCGGCGAGCTCGAGGCGCTACTGTGGTGCATCGTGGACGACCCCGGGCTCAAGCTGTCGGAGCTTACCGCCGTATCGATCCCAGGGGTGACTCCGGAAACTCTCAACCTGAGGAGCGAGATCGCATGGGCAACGGAAGCCATCGACCCACGGGCATGACCGCTTTCACCTTCATCTGGCTGGGCCAGGTAATATCTCTGCTGGGCACGGGGATGACCCGGTTCGCGCTGATCTTCTGGACCTGGAAGGTGACCGGCGAGGCCACGCCGCTGGGCCTGATGGTGTTCTTCTCCTTCGGCCCGATGGTGCTGCTGAGCCCCTTTGCGGGCGCTCTGGCGGACCGCTGGGATCGCAAGCTGGTGATGATGCTCAGCGACTTCGGCGCCGCCCTCGCGACGGTGATCCTGCTGGCGCTCTACAGCTTCAGCAACCTGGAGATCTGGCAGGTCTATGCCGCCGGGGCCGTGGCCGGAGCCCTGGAGACCTTCCAGTTCCCGGCCTACTCCGCGGCCGTGACCACGATGCTGCGCAAGGAGGACTTCGTGCGGGCCGACGGCATGATGTCGCTGGCGCGGGCGGCCTCCCTGATCGCTGCGCCGCTGTTGGCCGGCATTTTGCTCGATCCCATCGGCATCACCGGGATCATGATCGTGGACGTGGTTACCAGCCTAGTGGCGATCACCACGCTGCTGATCGTGCACATCCCGCAGCCAGTGGCGACGCGGGAGGGTCTGGCGAGCCGCGGCAGCCTGTGGCAGGAGTCGCTCTACGGCTTCCGCTACATCTTCTCGGTGCCCAGTCTGCTGGCGCTGCAGCTCGTCTTCCTGGTGAACAACCTCGCCTTGTCATTCTCGATCACGATCCTGCCGGCGATGGTCCTGGCGCGCACCGGCAATAATGAGGTGGCTCTGGGAACGGTGCAGGCGGCTCTGGGCGCCGGAGGCCTGCTCGGCGGAGTGTTGCTGAGCATCTGGGGCGGGCCGAAGCGGCGGATCCATGGCGTGCTGGCCGGCTGGGCGATGACGATGGGCAGCCTGCTGCTGATGGGCCTGGGCGACCGGCCCTGGCACTGGGCGGCGGCGGGCTTCCTGGCGATGTTGTTCAGTCCCATGGTCAACGGCTCGAACCAGGCGATCTGGCAGATGAAGGTCGCGCCGGACGTGCAGGGGCGGGTTTTCGGAGCCCGCCGGTTGATCGCGCAGATCAGCTGGCCCTTGGCGGCGCTCTGCGCGGGTACCCTTGCGGACCGGGTGTTCGAGCCTGCCATGCGGGGCGGCCTGCTGGCATCGGTCTTCAGGGATTGGCTGGGCTCGGGCTCGGGCTCGGGCATGGCGCTGATGTTCCTGCTGAGCGGCCTGGCGGGCCTGGCCATCAGCCTCGCCGCCTATGAGATCCGGGTCGTCCGCGACGTGGAGGACATCCTGCCGGACAACCGGCCACCGGCCGCCCCCGCGCAACCCGAGCCAGCCGGAGCCTAGAAGAGTCTTTGCGTCTCAACTATGATGCACGGGTTCAGGACGTTCGGCACCAAGAGGGGAGGAAGGAATGGAAGCTATCTGGAGCGATGTTCGGTTCGCCTGGCGGATGATCAGAAAGAGTCCCGCGGTCACCCTGGTCGCGGTGCTCTCCCTGGCCCTGGGCATCGGCGCCAACACGACCATCTTCACCTTCGTCAACGCGCTGTTCCTGCACCCGCTGCCCTTCGTGGAGCCGTCGCGGCTGGTGGCGCTGTACACACACGACGAGAAGGCCCCCGGCTTCCTTCCGCTTTCGCACCCCAACCTCGAGAGCTTCCTGGAGCATGGCGGCGATGTGTTCTCCGGTCTGGCGGCGTATGGCTTGGCGCCCATGAGCCTATCCGGCGGAGGCGAGCCGGAGCAAGTCCAGGGGGAGATCGTCAGCGGCAACTACTTCGACCTGCTCGGAGTCGAGGCCGCGGTGGGGCGGACCTTCCTGCCCGAGGAGGACCGCACTCCCGGCACGCATCCGGTGGTGGTCCTCGGCCATGCCTTCTGGAGCCGGCGCTTCGGTGCCGATCCCGGCGCGGTAGGCAAGACCCTGACCTTGAACGGCCAGCCGTTCACGATCATCGGCGTGTCGCCGGCCGAGTTCCGAGGCACGGCGACCCTCAACCGCCCGGATCTCTGGGTGCCGATGCAGATGCACGACCAAGTGCTCACGGGCCCCTTCCGGCTCTGGTTCAACAACCGCCGGGCCCTGCTGTTCAACGGCATCGCGCGCCTGCGGCCCGGCGTCTCGGTGGAGCAGGCCCGGGCCGAGGTGCAGGCCATCGCGCGGAGCCTCGCGCAGGAGTTCCCGAACGAAAACCAGGGGCGCACCGTCGCGGTGCTGCCGCTTGCCCAGACCACCTTGAACCCGAACGTGCAGGGGAACCTCGAGCTGGCGGGGGCCATTCTTATGGGCGTCGTCGGGCTGGTCCTCCTCGTCGCCTGCGCCAACGTCGCCAACCTGCTGCTGGCGCGGGCGGCGGCGCGCCAGCAGGAGATCGCGATCCGCCTGGCCATCGGCGCCGGGCGTCGGCGCCTGGTGCGGCAGCTCTTGACCGAGTCGCTGCTGATGGCCCTGGCGTCCGGGGTGCTCGGTCTGCTGCTGGCGTACTGGCTTCGCGACCTGCTCTGGACGCTACGCCCGCCGATCGTGGCGCACAACGCCATCTATCCGGCGCTGGACGCGCGCGTCCTCGGCTTTACGTTGCTGGTCGCGCTGGTGACAGGCGTGCTGTTCGGCTTGGTGCCGGCCCTGCAGTCGACGAAACCGGAGGTCCTGCCGTCGCTCAAGGGCGAAGCGGCGCCGCCCTCACCGTCATCGGGGCGCCGGCTCAATCTGCGCGGCGCGCTGGTGGTGGTGCAGGTCGCCCTTTCCCTGCTGGCCCTCCTGGGCGCCGGGTTGTTCCTGCGCAGCCTGCGCCAAGCGCTGACCATCAACCCCGGGTTCGAGACCGAAAACCTCGCAGTCTTCACCGTCAACCTGGACACTCAAGGGTACGAGCCGGAGCGCGGCCGGCAGCTCTTCGACCAAGCGCTGGAGCGCCTCAACACGGCGCCCGGAGTGCGCTCGGCGACCCTGGCGAGCAACCTGCCGCTGACCGTCTTCACCGGCCCCTTCCGCAGCCTCCTGCCGCAGGGGAAGGAGGCGCGGCCTGACGATCGCGGCACCCTGGTGCTGACCAACACCGTGGACCCGCGCTACTTCGATACGATGGGGATGCGCCTCCTGGGTGGACGCGCCTTCACCGCGGCCGACCGCGAGGAGGCGCCACGGGTGGCGATCGTCAACCAGACGCTGGCGCGCATGTTCTGGGGCGACCAGAACCCGGTGGGCAAACGCTTCCGCTTCGTCGGCGACGCCTTCGACCACGAGGTGGTGGGGCTCGTGCGCGATGTCAAGCACATCACGCTGGGGGAGGAGCCGCTCGCCTGCGCCTATCTGCCGGTGGCGCAGAACTACTCGCCGTTCATGACCTTCCTCGTACGCGCAGAGAGCGATCCGGCGAGCGTCCTGCTCGCGGCGCAACGGGAGGTGCGGACGCTGGACAGCAACCTGCCGCTGATCAACGTCTGGACCGTGCGCCAGGTCATCTCAGAGTCGCTCTGGGCGCCGCGCATGGCCGCCGCCCTGCTGGGCAGCTTCGGCCTGCTGGCGCTGCTGCTCGCCGCCCTCGGCATCTACAGCCTGATGACCTACTTCGTGAACCAGCGCTCGCGGGAGATCGGCATCCACCTAGCGCTGGGCGCGCGCCGGGGCGACGTATTCCGGCTGGTGCTGCGGCGGGGAATGGTGCTGGTCTTCATCGGCATCGCTATTGGGTTACTGGCGGGCTGGCTCGCAACCCGGCTCACCCGCGATCTGATCGCCGGTCTGCTCTACCAGGTGAGCGCCACCGATCCGGTAGCGTTCCTGAGCACCGCGCTGCTGCTGGCTGCGATCGCGCTGCTGGCGAACCTGATCCCGGCTCGGCGGGCCATGCGAGTGCCGCCGATGATGGCGCTGCGCAATCAGTAGTCCTCAAGGACGGATGACCACTTCGGCCGGCAGCTTACGCACCAGGATCTCCCTGCCCTGCCAGCGCGCAATGATCCCGCCGGGCGGCACGGTTGGCCCGGAAATCCGGTAGCGCACACCCTTCCCCTCCGGCGTCACCGAGAAGTCGAGCGGACCATACTCGGTCCGCAGTCCGCGGACGGTCGCATCGTTCCAGGCAGGCAGGAGGCCGTCTCCCACGACGAGGGCGCCGTCGGGCTCGCGGACGTAGGCGAAGAGGTCGAGGAAGGAGTGGAGGAATTCGGAGCCGACCCAGGTGTGCGGCATGTCGCCGATGAACTTCGGCGTGCGCGGGTCGCGCCAGACCACCTCGGCCCACTGGTTCCAGGCCGCGGGACGGCGGTCTTTCATGAAGAAGCCCAGCAGCTCGTGGGCACGGTCGCGCCAGCCCAGGCGCAGGAGGGTTCGGATCGTGCGCAGCTCGTAGGGGGTGTACGCCTCTCCCTTCCGGGCCATGGCTTCCTGGTAGTACCTCTCGAACGTGCGATGCAGCTCGGTCTGCGGCAGATCGGCGAGCTCGCCGCCGGGGGCGATGCCGATGCTGGTCGAGGTGGGATCGAAGTCTCCCTTCTCCACCGAGGCCGGCAGGTAGTCGAGCTTGTGGAGCGCGATGGTGCCTCGGATCGAGACCAGGAGGTCGGTGCGGAATTCGTCACGAATGCGCGCCCACTCCTCTGCCTGTCTTCCCTGGGCTAGGTCAGCGGCATCTTTCAAACCGCGGAGCGCGAAGAAGTCGTCCCAGTAGGAGTGGACCGGCTTGTCCGAGTAGCCTTCGTGGCTGATGGATTCCGGGAGCAGACCGAAGTATGGGGTATTCCTGTAGGCGTCGGTCCGGCGTTGCTGGCGCAGCTCCTCGATGTAGCGCACGGCTTTGGCGACGTGGGGCCAGAGCTTCTCGATCAGCTCGCGGTCTCCCGTGAAACGGTAGACCTGGGCGGCCAAGTGGAGCAGCTCGCCGTGACTGTCGTTCTCGGGGACGGGATCGGCGCCGCGGTAGTCCACGCAGCAGGGAACTTTCCCATTTTCAAATTGGAAGCGCGCGTACCAGGCGAGGAAGGCGCTTGCGTCGTCCTCGTGCCCCAGGCGCAGCAGGGACGTGGCGGTGAGAGCGCCGTCGCGGATCCAGGAGCGCTCGTAGGAGCGGGAGCCGGGCTGGATCCTCGGGCCGTCCTGGTTGATGAGAATGTAGGCGAGCGTGCTCTTGTAGGTGCGGACGAGATCCTCGGCCGCGGGCAGCCGGATCTCCACCCGGTCGAGCTCGGACTTCCAGGCGCGGACGGCATCGTCGAGCTTCCCCGCGGACAGCGTCTCATGCAGCGGGATCGCGATCTCCACCTCGCGCGCTTCTCCACCCGGAATGACGAGGTCCCAGGCCAGCGCCGCCGAGGCATGGCCGAAGGGATCGGAGACTTTCGTGCGCTTCGGCAGGTTTTGCAGGTGCTCGACGATCGAGCCCTGGTCGAACGTGGCGGCGCCGAAGGCCGAGGGTGGAATGCTCGTCGTCACCTTCTTGCCATCGACGGTGAGCGAGCCATCGAAGGCGATCTCCCGGATCGGAGCGATTCCGCCGGGCGGGTTGCCGAGGAACTGCCAGGACGGGTTGACCTGAAAAGGACGAATCGCCAGGAAGAGCCGCGGGCTGGCCTTCGCCGCGCCGCGGTTGAGCACCCGGTAGCGGGCCCGCAGCACCGAGGCGCCCGGCTCGCCCGTGGCAAAGGCGGTGACGTCCAGGACCAGCGTGCCGCTCTCCCAGGTGACCGTGGGGATCGGCAGGTAGCCCTCCGCGAGCGACTGCTTTGCACGCACGTTGTTCCAGGTGAGGAGCCGGCCGTCCTTCTCCAGGAATGGCTCGACGGAGAACCCGCCCTTGCCGCTCTCCAGCATGCCGTCCTCGTTGAAGAGGCCCTCGGCCGTGTCGCGCGGGACTCCGACGATCGTCCAGTACGCCTGCTCGCCCGCGAGCCAGCGGGGATAGGCGCCTCGCGGCGCAGCCTTCGCGACCTCGGCGAAGAAGGCGTCGGGTGTGGGAGCCCATTCCAGCGGCTTCACGTCGATTGCGGGCTTTCCCATCCCCTCCAGGAACCGCAGCCGGAGATGGCGCGACTCCGTCTCGGGCAGGAAGAGCCAGTCCTTTCCCCCGTCGCTTCCTTCGACCGTGCGCACCGTCTTCCAGGCCGCGCCGTCGTCCGAGATCTGGACCTCGTAGCGGGAAGGATGAGGACCGGCACCCCAATCGATCACCAATCCGCCGTACTCGCGGTCCTCCAGAAAATCGAGAGAAAGCCCGTCCGCGGAAACCTGCGGCGTGCGATGGTACGGGTGCGCGAGCGGCAGCGGCTTGACGGTCAGCTCGTCGAGCAGGACGTATCCCTTGCCGCCGGTTCCGGCCGTGATCGCAAGCTCGATGGCCGCGACGTTGCGGATCTCTCCGCCGCCGAGCGGACCCCAGGCGAACTGGATGTGCCGCTTCTTGAGACGGACCTGCGTCCACTCGCGGGGAAACTCGAAGTTGCGGCGGTTCACCCACCAGACGTTGTCGCCCGTGGCATCGACCAGCTTGAATTCCAGATTGTTGACCGGCGCCTCGCCGCGCAGGCGGAACGAGATCTCGTAATTGCCCGGCAACGTGAACGGCAGCTCCCTGCGCGCCACCGCATAGCCCGCGCCGCCATGGAAATCGAAATCGAGACGCAGGGCCTTGCCACTCACGCCCTCGGCCTGCGAGAGGTTCAGGGAGACGCCGTCCGAGGGAACCGCCTTCCAGCCGGAGACCTCTTCGAAATCGTCGAGCGTGGCGCCGCGGGCGGGCAGGGCGAGCAAAAGCAAGGCGATTGCCCAGCACACGAGCAAGCCCCGAAAGGGGCATAGGCATAAAGCCTGGGGCTTCAGCCCCAGGTGGGCTATGCCCCAGGTCCCCGAGCCCTGAAAGGGCGTAGGCATGGGCCAGGGGCGCGAGCCCCGTAGCGGGTGGCGGGCTCCCGGGCTGGCGCCCAGGGCCAATGCCTGCGTCCCTTCGGGACCTGGGATGTCATTTTGGCCTTTCCTGGGGCTGAAGCCCCAGGCTTTATGCCTACGCCCCTTTCGGGGCTCCAATCCATTCATTCCTTGACGCCACCCATGGTGATCCCCTCGATGTACTGCTTCTGCAAGGCGAGGAAGAGTAAGAGCCCCGGCAGCACGGTGACCACGGCTCCGGCCATCATCAGCTCCGTGTCCTGCACGTGCTCGCCCGACAGGTTCGCGAGCGCCACCGGCAGCGTGTACTTGCTCTCGTCCGTGAGCACGATGAGCGGCCACATGAAGTCGTTCCACGAGGTGAGGAAGGTGAAGACTCCCAGCGTGACCAGGATCGGCCGCAGCAGCGGCAGCACCACCGACCAGTAGATCTTCCATTCCGAGGCGCCGTCGAGGCGCGCCGCGTCGAGCAATTCGTCCGGGATCCCCTGCGCGAACTGGCGCACCAGGAAGATGCCGAAGACCGTGGCGATGCCCGCCACCAGGATGCCGCCGCGCGAATTGACCAGGCCGAGAGCCCGGATCTCCAGGAAGAGCGGCAGCACGGTCACCTGCGGCGGTACGATCAGGGTCGCGAGGAGCAGCGCGAAGAGCCGGCTTCGCCCGGGGAAGCGCAGCTTGGCGAACGCGTAACCCGCCATCGAGTTGCAGAGGAGCGAGACGCCGGTGACCATCGAGGCCAGCAGCAGCGTGTTCGCCAGCGTCCTTCCGAGGTTGAGCCGCTCGAAAAGGACCGCGTAGTGCTCCAGCGTCGGCCGCGAGGGCAGCAGGCGCGCCGGCAGGGTCATGGCCTCGCCAGCGGGCATGAGAGACGCCGAGATCATCCAGAGCAGAGGCAGGGCCGTGAGCAGCGCCAGGAGCGCCAGCGTGCCATTGACGAGCAGCATCCCCAGCCGGCGCCGGCTCATCAGCTTCTCCACCGGCGCCACAGCTCCTGCAGGAGGGTGGCCGCGATGATCAGGGCGAAGAGCACGAACGCGACGGCCGCAGCGTTGCCGAGGTTCCACCAGCGGAACCCCTGCTGGTACATGAGGAGCGTGATCGAGGTCGTGGCATAGAGGGGACCGCCGCGCGTCATCACGTAGGGCTCGGCGAAGATCTGGAACAGGCTCACGGTGATGAGCACCGCCACGAAGCGGGTGGTGGGCGCGAGCATCGGCAGCGTGACGTCCTTGAGATGGCGCCAGGGGCCGGCGCCGTCGAGCTCCGCGGCCTCGTGGAGCGACTCGGGGATGCTCTGCAGGCCGACCACGTAGATCACGAGCGCGTAGCCGAAGCTGCGCCAGACCGCGAGCAGCGTGATCGCCACCGTGGCCCATGCCGGATCGCCGAGCCAGTCGATCGGCGGCAGCCCGATCAGGCCGAGCATCTGGTTGATGAGGCCGTAGCGCGGATGGTAGAGGTAGCGGAAGACCACGGCCACCGCGACCAGCGTGGTGACCATGGGTGCGAAGAAGATGGTGCGGAACAGGCCGCGCAGCCGCGCCAGCTTCGAGTGCACGAGGAGGGCGCCGCCGAGCGCGGTCCCCAGCGTCAGCGGCACGCCGATCAGCACGAAGACCAGCGTGTTCCGCATTACCCTCCAGAACAGCGGGTCCTTGAGGAGGCGCAGGTAGTTGCCGCCGCCCACGAAGCGAGCGTTGTGCCAGTCGGCCAGGGCGTAGATGTCGAAGTCGGTCAGCGATAGCAGCAACGCCGCGATGAGCGGGACGGCGAAGAAGAGCGCGATGGCGCCCAGGGCGGGCGAGAGCAGCACCCACGCCGCCCGCCGCTCGGCGGGCCTGCCGCTCCGCTCCTGAATGGCCTCCGGAGTCACTTCCTGGTCTCCTCCGCGCGCCGGTCCAGGAGCCAGCGCCGCTTCTCCAGCATCCGGTCCACGTCGGCGTCGAGAGCGGCGAGGGCGGAGTCGAGGTCCCGGCCGCCGCGCATCACCTGCTCGGCGCACTCCGCGACCCGGGTGGCGATCTGCTCCCACTCCGGCACCTTGGGCATGGCCGAGACGTTGCCGAGCTGGGTCAGGAAGGCGGCGGCCTTGGGATCGCTGGCGAGCCCGGCCGTCCTCCAGGCGGAAGGCCGCGCCGGCAGGTCTCCAGACAGCTCGTAGAAGCGCGCCTGCTGGGCCGGCTCGTAGAGGTATTGCAACCATTTCCACGCCGCCTCCGGGTGCCGGGACTGGCGGAAGAGGACGAGGCTGGAGCCGAACGCCACGGAGAGCCCCGGATAGGGCATCCCCTCTTCACGAGGCGGCAGCGGTGCCGTGGCCCAGCGGTCCTGCATCTCGGGAGGCAGCCGGTTGCGGAACTCGGCGAGGTTCCAGGGGCCGGTGATCACCATCGCGAAGTACCCCTCGGCGAGCTGCTGGTACATGTTCGCGATGCCCTGCAAGTCGAGCGCCGGAGCCAGACCCGAGCTATAGAGGTCGAGATAGAAGGTCATGGCCTCCTTGAAGCGCGGATCGCGGAACGCGCCGTGCCGCCCGCCGCCGGCGAGCAGCTCCGCCTTGTTCTGGAGGCCGAAGATGACCGGCTGCTGCCACTCGTCGATGGGCAGCAGGACGGCGAACTTGCCGGGCCCCCCGTTGCGCTTGATCCCCTCCAGGGCCGCGCGCCACTCGGCCCAGCTCTTCGGCGGCCAGGGAACGCCCGCCTCCGCCACGAGATCGGTGCGATAGAAGAGCAGACGCGTGTCCACGTACCAGGGCAGCCCCCAGGTCTCGCCGTCGACCACGTTGGTATCCCAGACGCCCGGGAAGCCGTCCGAGCGCAGGGACGGCGACAGCCGCAGCCGCCCGCCGAGAGGAGCCAGCGCGCCCAGGGAGACGAACTCGGGGACCCAGGTGTTGCCGAGCTGCGCGGCATCGGGAGTGGCGTCGCCTACGAACGCTGTGAGGAGCTTTTCGTGCGCGGCCGACCAGGGGACCTGCTGCACCTCGACCCGGATGTCCGGATGGCGGCGCTCGAACTCCGGCACGAGCTCGCGCACCTCCTCCCCCTCGCGGCCGAACGCCCAGAAGCGCACGGTGGTGCGCGGGTCGGCAGAGCCCCGGCCGCAGCCTGCGAGAAGCACCGCCACCAGGATCAATCTGCCGTATCGAGCCATCCGCCTGTAAACCCCGCCCGCCTCAGCCCACGCACGACGTGGGGATTGCGGCGCATCGTCTCCCACACCAGCCCGCTCCGGTGATTTTCGATCATGGCCACGATCGGTCCCTGATCGATGCCGAGGTAGTCGCCGTCGAACCATCCGACCCCGGGCACCACCTTGCCGTGGTGCGTGCGGGTCGCGAAGGTCAGGCTGGGATTGAACGAGTCGAGGAAACCGTACTTCGAGACCAGGTGCCCGCCCCAGCGGCGGTGCATCTCCTCCATGGCCGGGATGGCCACCTCGGGCGCGAAGGCGATCGACGAGATGGCGGCCGTGGGTGCGATCGTGCCGTCGTCGCGAATTTCTCCCAGGGCGGCGCCGCGGGCGGCATAGGTCATGAAATGGACCTCGCGGCCGTCGATCTCCAGGTCGCCGTCGAGAGGTCCGTCGCAGGCGCTGAGCCCCCAGACGTTCTCGCCGTAGCCGCGGAAGCGGTGGGGGTTGTCGATCGCGTAGGCGCGCTGCGCGAGCACGGCGCGGCGCGAGTTCTCGAAGTAATCGATCCCTTTGCCGCTCATGTAGGCGTCGCGGATCCCGCGGAAGTCGATCCAGACGTGCGAGTACTGATGGCCGAAGAGCGGCGCGAAGTTGACGTGCTCCTGACCGTAGAAGGCGCCCCAGCGGTAGGTGCTGGTCCATGCCTCCCAGTCCTCGGGATCGATCGGGTGCGTGGGCGAGCCGAGCGCCAGCACGTAGAGGATCATGGCCTCGTTCAAGCCCATCCATTCGTAGTCGATGAAGCCCGATTCCGGATGCCAGCCCATGGAGACCCGCGGCGGATCGGGCTTCGCCCACTGCCAGTCGGCGCGGCGGTAGAGCGTCTCGGCGAGCTGCCGGATCTCTTCCTCTTCCGGATAGTCCCGGTTGAAGTAGGACTGGCAGAACAGGCCCGTTGCGAGAAGCAGGGTCGTGTCGATGGTGGACAGCTCCACCTTCTCGAAACGGGTGCCCGTCTTCATGTCGAGGAAGTGGTAGAAGAAACCTTGATATTGGGTCCGGCCCGTGGGCTCCGGACCCTGCGGCGCGTTCGCGAGGAAGCGCAGCGTGGTGAGCACGCGGCCCCGGGCCTCCTCGCGCGTGATCCATCCGCGCTCGGCGCCGATCGGATAGGCGGTGAGGCCGAAGCCCACCGCCGCGACGCTCGAAAACGACGGCGTGGGCCAGCGGTCGGGGATGAGCCCGTTCTCCGGCTGCGCGAGATCCCAGAAATAGCGGAACGTCCGCTCCTGGATGTCGGCGACGAGGTCGGTGGAAGTCTGTCGGGGAACAGAGACAGGAGGTGCGGACGGTACGCAGCTCCCGCACGCCAGCAGGGCGAGCAGGAGCAGCGCGATCCGTCCGCTTCGCGTCATGTCCTCAGAAGCCCACCCTCAGGCCGGCCTGGAAGCGGCGCGTGCTGAACTGGCAGTTGGGCTCTCCGAAGCGCGCGTTGGTGGCCGGCAGGCGCGGCTTGAAGCTCTCGAAGCAGCTCCCGTTGTCGTAGTTGAAGATGTTGAACCCCTCGGCGATCAGGCTCACGCGCGCCGTGTTGAAGACCGGCGGCGCCTGCCACTCCAGCCGCGTATCCACGCTGCGGTACGCCCACGCGTCCGGGATGATGAAGTCGTGCTTCTCCGGCCGGCCCTCGTTCCAGCGCACGGTGAACGGCGCGGTCGAGTCGTCGAAGACCGTGAACGGCGTGCCCGAGCCGAGCGTGATGAACGAGGAGAGCTGGAAGCTCGCCGGCAGCGCCACGGTGCCGGTCATGATCAGCCGGTGGCGCTCGTCGTTCGTCCCGGGGAACCGGTAGAGGCTGTCGGGGTTCAGGTAGTCGAAGGCGCCGAAGGCCACGCCCTCGCCGGGATTGTCGGTGCCGGTCTGCTCTGCCTCGGCGTAGGTGTAGGCCAGGTTGAAGCCCCACTTGCCGTCGGCGGTGATCGGCCGGTCCAGGGTCAGGAAGTAGCCGTCGTACCAGGTGCGCCGCGCCGTCGAGGTGATGAACACGCGGGCATAGCCCGGCACTCCCACGTTGTTGCCGAAGCGGTCGTTGAACTGGGTGCCCGGCGGCAGGTCGCCGAAGAAGTACATGAGGTTGTTGTAGCCGCGCACGCCGACATAGGAGAGCGCGGTCAGCCAGTTGCCGAACTGGCGGCGGACGCCGAGCGTCCATTGGTCGGAGCGCGGCGGGCGCATCTCGTTGTCGACCAGGAAGATCTCGGGGCCGGGCGCGGCGCCGCGAGCCACGAGCTGGCGCAGGGCCTCGCCCGAGAGGTACTCGGGACGCCAGGCGAGCGCCGGCACGCTGCAATTGGGCGCCGGTTTGCCGTCGGCCGAGAAGCAGAACGAATAGATCTTGTACTGCTGGCGGTACTGCTCGTCGAAGATGTCGTTCAAGACGACGCGGTCGTAGTACTTGCCCCAGCCGCCGAAGACCACGGTCTTGGAGTTGCCCTGCACGTCCCAGGCGAAGCCGAGGCGCGGCTGCACCATGCCGTAGTAGGGATCGCGGTCGCTGCCGTCGGTGGTGAAGCGGTCGATGTCGAGGAAGTCGCGCAGGCACCAGGTGCTCTGCCCGCCCACCGGCGAGCCGTAGGTGCGGCAGGCGCCCTCGAGCGCGGTGACGAGCTCCGGCGGCGTGCGGTAGTCGTTGTTGATCATGTTCGACTCGTAATCCCAGCGCACGCCGAGGTTCAGGGTCAGGTTCGGGAGGACCGTCCAGTCGTCCTGGAGGTAGAGGCCGGCCTCGGTGTTGCTGAACGCGAGCTCCGGATCGCCGAAGCCGACGCGCGCCTGGAAGGGGAACTGCCAGCCCTCGTCGCTGCGGAACTCGAACAGGCCGTTCTCGAACGTGTTCTTGCTCACCGAGTAGTCGAGCCAGCTCACCGACACGCCGGTCTTCAGGTTGTGACCGCCGCGCCAGTCGAGCGCCCAGGAGACATCGTCGCGCACGCCGATGCGGTCCTGCTGGAAGTCCTGCGTCGCATCCTTGCCGCCCACGTCGAGGATGCCGATGTAGTTCAGGCGCGGCGTGCTGTCGTCGAGCGCCGTGGGCCGCCACTCCTGCGTCTGGAAGGTGGCGGCGGCCTCGTTCAGGACGTTGCCGAGGATCCAGGTGTGCTTGGCCACGAAGGCGTCGGTCCCGATCTCGAAGCTCTCCGCGCCGTCGCGCGTGCGCTGGCCGCCGAAGCCCCGGACCTCCTGCTCGTCGCGGCGGCTGAAGGTGGTGTGGAACGTCTGCCCGACCGCCGGCTGCCAGGAGAGCTTGCCGAAGTAGAGGTCCGACTCGAACGGCGTGGTCAGCACGCCGGTCTCGAACTGGTCGATGAACTGTCTCACGTTGGCCGGCGCGGAGCCGTAGGACCCGCCGAGGAACACGGTGGCGTTGCGGTCCTGCTCCTGGCCTTCATAGGAGAGGAAGTAGTGCAGCTTGTCGCGCACGATGGGGCCACCGACGGAGAGGCCGATCTGCTCGCGCGAGTAGTCGGGCTTCTTTTGGCCGCGGTCGCGCGAGAAGTCGTCCTGCGCCACGAAGTCCTTGTCCTGGGTCAGGTAGAAGATGTCGCCGTGGAGGTCGTTGCCGCCCGACTTGGTGACCGCGGTGATCACCGCGGCCGAGGCCTTCTCGTACTCGGCCTTGAAGTTCTGGGTCAGGACCCGGAACTCCTGCACCGCGTTCTGCGGGAAGGGGTTGCCGCGGCTCGAGTCCTGCATGAAGCCGCCGCCCGGCAGGATGTCGTTCTTGAACGACAGGCCGTCGATGAAGACGTTGACCTGGCGCGAGTCGGAGCCGCCGCTCCTGAACTTCTGCCCGGCCGCGTCCTGGTCGTCGGTGAAGCGGACGCCCGGAGCGAGCGCCGCGAAGCTGAGGAAGTTGCGGTTGTTCTGCGGCAGCGACTCGATCTGCCGCGGCGTGATGTTGGTGGCGATCTCGGAATTCTTGGTCTCCACCAGGAGCTGCACCGACTCGCCGACGACGGTCACGTCCTCGGTGAACATCTCGCTCGGCGAGAGCACGAAGCTCGCGTCCACGTCCTGGCCGATCAGCAGCTGCACGGTGCGGGTCTGGGGCGCGTAGGCCCCGGAGGAGACGGTCAGGCTGTAGACGCCCGGATCGAGGCCGGCGAGCGTGAAGCTGCCGTCCGGTCCGGTCGTGGCGGTGTGGCGGAAGCCGCTCTGGGCTCCCACGGCTTCGATGGTGGCGTCGGTGACCGGCCCCGACGAGTCGCGGACCATGCCGCGGATCGACGATGTGGTGGTCTGGGCATGCGCCGCAGGTGCGGCCAGCGCGGCGAGCAGCAAAACCAGAAGAGCAATCTTGCCGGGTCTCATACACTCCTCCTTGAAGAGATATCGGAATCGGCGCCGCACGACCCGCGGACGACGAGGGTCGTGGGCAGCACCTCGTGCTGACTTTCCAGGGCCTCTCCGCGCTCCATGACCTGGAGCAGGCGCTGGATCGCGCGCTCGCCGAGGTCGGCGATGGCGACCCCGACGGTGGTGAGAGGCGGCGTCAGGAACCGGGCGATGGGAATGTCGTCGAAGCCCGCCACCGCGATCTCCTCCGGGACCTTCACCCCGGCCTTCTGGAACGCGTGCAGCAGGCCGATCGCCATGCCGTCGTTGGCCGCGAACACGGCGTCGGGACGGGGGCTCATGCCGAGGATCTCGCGCCCCGCCCGGTCGCCCGACTCCTCGCTGAAGTCCCCCTCCAGCTCGACCGGCTCCATACCGTCATCGAACGCCGATCGCAGGGCGTCGCGATAGCCGGCCAGGCGCTCCAGGGCGTCGTTGTTCTCCAGCGGGCCCTTGACGTGGGCGATCCGCCGGTGGCCCGCTCCGGCCAGGTGCCGGACCATGGCCGCGGCGCCGCCGTAGTTGTCGATGTGGATCGAGTCGAACGCGCTCCTCTCGGCCCGGACGTTCAAGAGGACGATCGGCAGCGAGGCCGGGAGGTTCGCCTGGAGCGTCCGGGCATCGGCCTCGGGGGACATCACGATCAGGCCGTCCACCCGGCCGCGCAGGGCGCGCAGCACGGCTTCGACCTCGCTCCTGTCGCTGTGCGAGCTCGACACGAGGAGGTGATAGCCGCTGCGCCGCGCCGCGAGGTCCAGGCCGCGGATCACCTCGGAGAAGAACTCGCCGTACAGGTCGGGGAGCAGGACGCCGATCGTGCCGGTCTTGCGGGTGCTGAGGCTGCGGGCCGCGGCGTTCGGCGAATAGCCGAGCCGGGCCGCGGCCTCCAGGATGCGCTGGCGGGTCTCGTCCCGCACCGGACCCTTCTCGTTGAGCACCCGGGACACGGTCGCGACGGACACATGGGCTTCGCGGGCCACCTCCCTGATGGTGGCCGCGGCGGACGGGGGGTTGCGCTGAATTGGATCGTGCACGGCGGTGTAACCGTTTACATCCGGGATGGACTGTAGACCCCCTCTCCGGCCGCTGTCAAGGATCTGTTACCCTCTCGCCGTGCCCTCGGAGATCCGCTCGACCTTCCAGACCCTGGACGGCCTCGCTCTGTCCTCCTGCTCCTACCCCTGCCCCGCTCCCCGGGCCCGGGTGGTCCTTGTGCACGGCTACGCTGAGCACATGGGCCGCTATGCGCACGTGATCGAGGCCCTGAACGGAGCGGGATTCGAGGTCCACGCCTTCGACCTGCGCGGGCACGGCCGGTCCGAGGGGGTGCGCGGGCACGTGCTGCGCTTTCAGGACTATCTGGACGACCTCGACCTCTTCCTGGCGGAGCTGCCGCAGGCCACTCTCCCCCGCTTCCTGCTCGGCCACAGCCTGGGCGGGCTGGTGTCGCTGCGCTACGTGCTCGACCGTCCGGACGCGTTCGTGGCGCTGGCGGTGAGCAGCCCCTACCTCCACATCGCCACGGACGTCCCCTTCCTCAAGGAGGCGGTCGCCAACGCGGCTTCCCACCTGGCGCCCACCCTGCTCACGAAGAGCCCCATCGAGGCCAAGGCGCTGAGCCACGACCCCGCCATCGTCGAGGCCTACATCGCCGACCCGCTGATCTTCAAGACCTTCAACGCGCGCTGGTTCTTCGAGGCGAGAGAGGCGCAGGAGGAGGTGCTGAAGCGCGCCGGGGAGATCCGCCTGCCCGTGCTCATGCTGATCGGCTCGGCCGACCCGATCGCCCAGCCCGGGCGCTCAAAAGAGGTCTTCGAGCGCCTCGGCAGCGCCGACAAGACCCTGAAGGTCTACGACGGCTTCTTCCACGAGGTGCTGAACGAGGTCGGGAAGGAGCGGGTGGTGCGGGACCTGGCCGAGTGGCTGGGAGAGAGGGTGCCAAGCGGAGCTTAATTCTACTTTGTCAGATCCCGGGCGGGGGTGGCGCCCCTTGCGGGCGCAGGCGCGTAGCCCCGGGTTTCAACCCGGGGGCCTGTTCGCGTTGTCTCGTTGCCGCGCCCCTTCAGGGGCGATGGCACGGTGGTGGAAGGAAGGCCGGCCGTGCTGTGGAGCTCGCGGTGACGGGGCTGTGCCGCTCCACCCTCGCCGTCGCCCCTGAAGGGGCGTGGGGCGGATGGGCGCCTGTAGCTCCCCGGGTTGAAACCCGGGGCTACGCGCCCGCGCCCACAAGGGGCGCCACCCCCACCCACCATGGATGAGATCCATGGTCTGACAAAGTAGAATTAAGGAGGGCTCTGGCCTTTGCAGAGCCTCTTGTAGTCAGGGTCTTCCATCGAGCCCTTCGCCGAAGCGCCTGATCTACGCAAGGAGCCCGGCGATCCCGCCAAGCTATTTTTCCGTCTTCTGCGGCCAGCGCACGAAGAACCCGTCCGCCCAGACGATGTCCTCGTCGTAATCCTCGGGATCGAACGGACCCACGGTATAGCTGCCGGCCGAGAACTTGCCGTCCCGGCCCGGACTGCGGATGCCCATGACCTGCGGCGCCACCGGGTTTTCCGTGTTCAGGTAGTACTCCAAGGGATGGCCCCAGCCATCCGTCTCCGGGACCTTCTGGATGTACGTGGGCATCAGGATCTTCACGAGCTGTTCGTGGGAGATCAGGGGATAGTGCTTGAGCTCGACAGGCGCGGGCACCTGCCCGGTCTGCGACTGCCCCGCCGCCGCGGCTCCAACCTGATCGGTCAGCCAGGCGAACATGGCCGTGCCCGTGTTGCGGATGTTCGCGACGGTCCGCTTCTGCGCCTCCGCGTCGTTGGCGGCAGGCTCGTTTTCGTGCTCCTCCCTCGCCTTCTCGAGCATCTCCTGGAGCTCGCCGGCATGCGCTTGCGCCCGCCGTATCCCGAGCTGGGCGCCCTCCCCCATCAGCTCCGGCAGCGTCGCAATCGCCTTCTTTCCGACGGGAGTTCTGTAGAAGGCCGCGATCTCCCGGAGCTCTTTCTCCGAGAACTTTTCCATGTAGAGCTCGATCATTTCGGATTCGAGGTCGGCGTCCGCGAAAACCTTCTGATACCAGGCGCGGAACACGTCCTCATAGGGGGCCATGTCCGGGTCTTCCCGGAACATCGCCATCATCGATTCGGCTCCCGCCAGGGCGAGGTTGTTGCCGCCGACCATCCGATAGAGCTCCCGGGCGGCCTGCTCATGCGTCGAGACCGGCGCCGGCTGCGGCGCGGCGGCGAGGAGCACGACCAACAACGGCAAGCCGATCACAACCCTTCTGACCATGGGAATCTCCTTTCAGTCGTCCGTCCTGCGGAAGCTTTCCGTGACCCGCCGGAACTCCGGCAGCATCTCGGCCGCTCTCTCCATGCCGACGAGCGCCTGAACAATGAAGTAGCCGCCGCCGTCCGGCGCGATCACCTGGTAGAGACGGATCGGGGTCCCGGACTTCACATCCGTCGCGTCGGCCAGGAGCTCGTACGCCGCGAGTCCGCTGGCGGCGATCTCGCGTCCGCTCATGTTCCGCAGATCCGTGATCTGCTCCGTCTGCCTGGCGCGCGCCTCGGAGAAAGCCTTCAGGTCCCCGCTCCCGCCGGGACCGATGGAGCTGCCTACGATATAGACCGGTTCACCGGGGCCGAGAGTTCCCGTCTTCCCCGATTCGGTGAGGATCAGCATGTTGCCCACCCGGTCGGAGATCTTGAGCGCCGGCGTCGGCGTCACCCGGAAAAGGAGCCCTTCGAAAGGAGTCTCCGGACCTGCCGCGGTCACCGCGGCGGTGAGCAGCGACTTCCGGATGGCCGCGCCGACCTCCTCCCCGGCCGTTTTCGGGAAGGTCCCGACGATCATGTACGTGGTCTTCGGATCGCCCATGACCAGCATCCACTTCAGGTACTCGGCTCCTCCCGCGGCCTGGGCCACCTGGAGGAGCAACGCATCGCGGCCGTCGATCGTCTCGGCGCTGGACGAGAGGAGCGTGATGCCCCGGGTCGCGAGCATCTCCTTGGTCATCGCCTTGCGGATCTCGGCCACGGGCGCGGGCATCTGGGTCACCATGATCGAGGCTTGGCTCTCGGCGCTCTTGAATCCCGGGAAGTTCTCCGCGAGCGCAAACCCGGCAGGCAGTTGGAGGTTGACGTTCGTACCGGGGACACGGACGGAGTCCGCGGCAGCCGGAAGGACAACCGAAACGGCCAACAACATCACGGCGAGCGAGACACCGACGTGGCTTCGATTCATGGCAAGGAGCCTCCCTTGAAGAAGGCGGCATTCTACGCCCTGCGCCAGCCAGGCACTCCTTCTCGGCGGGTCTCCCTCCGAAGAAAAGGCGGGGGATCTCGAAGGACCCCCCGGGAAGGCTCCTGTTACGGAGTGCGATCGATCCGCCGACGGATGGGATCGGGTGTCACCGTGCAAGTACCGTCGCTGCTGACCAGGATGAAAGAACCCGCCGAGAATACGTTGACGCCGTGGAGGTAGGTGCATTCGAGGTAAACGTCAAGCCCCTTGGGGTTGTCGGTCGTGCCGCCGTAGTTATAGACGCGGGCCGGCAGACCGTAGATCGAGTCCGGACCGGGAGAGGTCGTCACGGCGGTGTTCGGATGGAGATCCCAGGCCTTGCCCTTGAGCTGCCAGTGGTCTCCGGGCATGCAGCAATCCGCGATTTGGAAATCGAGGAAGGACGCTCCCGAGCAGACGATCCTGTAGCCTGTCACGTCGGCCGGCGTTTCGGCGGAACAGATGAGCTCCTGCTTCCACTCGCCGACCGGCGTCAGGGCAGCAAAGCTGCCTGGCAGGCGCTCCACGCGCGCGGACTTGAGGTCGCTCGGTGTGCGCGGACGGTTGGGGACGTTGCGGCCGCCAGGGCGGACGGCCGACGCTGCCTGCGGCTGAGCCGGTGCCGTCTGCGCGCCGAGAGGCGCGGCGGCCAGAGCGAGCAGCAGGACCAACAAGATGCCACGCAACGGGTGCTTCATGGGTTCTCTCCCTTCAGGAAGGGGCTCCTGGCGACGCGGAAAGCCTCGCTCGGGCACTCTTCGCTATGGAAGTGAGACGACGCTGAAGAAAGATTAACCTCATGTGCTAAAAGACTGTTCTGGGCGGGATATGGTCCAACGATAGCGCCGGAGCCGCAAGGGGAGGCTGATACACTTCCGGGCCGTGGCCGACCTCCAGCAAGCCGCTTCGCCCGAAGCTCCTGTCGAGCTCCCGCTCGTGTCGCTGCGCCGCGAGCGCAGGAGGTGGGTGCAGAAGCTGACGCACGTGCTGCCCGCCGTCATGCTCCTCGGCGCGGGAGTGAGCCGCCTGAAGGCCGGCGAGCAGGGTTTCGGGCTCGTTCTGGCGGTAGCGGAGCTGGCGGTGAGCGCTCTGCTCCTGCGCACGCTGGCAAAGGAGATCGCCGCGGCGCAGAAGGCGCACGCGCATCCTCACACAGGTATGGACTTGTTCGAGGTCTTCGCGGCAGGCGTGCTGGCCCTAGAAGCGCTGGAGCACTGGCACCACACCGGCCATCTGCCCCGGCCGACCGTGCTGACCGCCCTCCTGACGCTCGCCCTGGGATTGTTCCACCGCCAGTTCACCAACTTCATCGGACCCCGCCGATCGCTGCGCATCGAACCGGAGGGCATCCGGCTCCGCACCCGCTTCCGCCATCCGTTCCTCGCGCCCTGGTCCGACATCGAGAGCATCGACGTCGACGAGAGCAAGGCGCGCATCGTCGCGCGGGGAGGCCGGGAACGATCGATCGACCTGACGGACCTCCGCAACGCCTCCGAGGTCCGCGCGGCGCTGCTGGCGGCGCAGGAGCGGCTGGCTGATCGTCGATTCGCGTAGCGCGCCAGCCCCCTCTCAGCTCTTTTTGCTGCTTGTGCTTTCGCGCCAAGCTATCACGCCTTCCAGGAGCCCAGCGCAGCTGCTAGAATACTATGTCGCCACCTATTTCAAGGAGACCTCTGGTCCCGGCGCTCGTCGAGGCGTTTCGTTCCCATTCCGCCAGGATCGGCCTGACCTGGTCGAGGGTCAGCGGCTGATTTGCGGGCAGGCGCGGACCCTTGCCCTGGTATTCGACGTGCGGCTTGCCCGGCTCGTGCCCTGAGATCGGCTCGCGGTCATAGGTGACGACGATCTGCTCGGCCAGCGTGCCGTCCGGGCTCTCGTAGGTTTTCGGCCCGGTATGGATCTCCTGCTCGTGGATCCACTCGTACCCGCCGGCGTTCTTGCGGAATGCGCTGGTGCGGGAGGTCGGCCTGTCGATATGGAGCATGGCGTCATACCCGGCGCGGACGGCTCTCCAGGCGCACGGTCGACGAGCGACGCCCGGTCGACCGCCGCGACGGCCGCGAGCATTGGAGCCAGCCGCGGGTCGCTCCAGGAAACCCTTTCCGAGAGGACACCGCAGGACGCGAGAAGGAGCAGCAGGCCGGTGGCGAAGAGCCGGGATCGCTGGCGAAGAGCCGGGATCGCTGGCGAAGAGCCGGGATCGCCGGTTCATCCGTGTCTTTTCCAGGCCTAGAAAGCCTGGAGGTCGGCAATCCCTTCGACGGCGCCGGGCGGGAGATGGTAGATGAGAGTCGGGCAGGTCCCCTGATCTTGGCAGAAGGAGCCCATCAACTGCCGAACGGTCACCGTCACGTCGACGTCGGTCATGCTGGCGAGGAAGATCCAGTAGTGGGAGCTGATCTCGCGGCCGTCGAGGATCTTGATCGTCACCTCGCTGATCTCAGGATCGAAGAACCAGAAGTAGCCGGACTCCTCGCTCAGCCGCACGGGACGGCCCTTGCCCGTGGCGCCGCCCCCATGTTGGTTGATCCATGCCACCTCGACCTCGAAGGTCGATTCGCCGGCCCGCAGCAGGAGCTTGTCAGTGCTGGGCTCGACATGCAGCGCGTAGCCGCCGCTGGCGAAGGCGGGATGGCCACCCTCGTGCGCCATCTCCACCTGCAACCGGTACTCTCCTGCCGGCAGCGGTCCGACGGGAAGCTCGAAGGCCCTCGGCATGCTCGTCGGGCAGTCGTCTCCAAGCGGATACGAACCCTGGATCAGCACCGTCTCCGAGGTGACCACGGGCGCTGCGAAGGTCGGCTCAAGACAGCCCAGCGATACCGTGAAATGAACGTCGACGACGTCGCTCGTGCTGGGCAGGCCGGGGCTGACCCGGATCGGGATGGAGTCCGCGGCCGAAAGCGATGCGGCACTGCCGGCGATCACCGAGGCCAGGAGCACTGCGGTCCACAATTTTCGACTGCCCGCCATCGTACTCCTCATGCTTTCACGAGCTGGAGCGCCACTTGTGGGCCGTGATTCGGGACAGAGCCTTGTAGTAGGCCTCGTTCGGATCTCCGGAAATGGCCTGTGGCTCGTTGACCAGCTTGAACATGTGATCGGCCAGCACCGAGGCGATCGCGTGCACCGCATCGTGACGGTCGAGGCCTTCGCGCCTCAGGCGCTCAAGCTCTCTCCTGACCGGCAGAGAGTCGCCCAGCGCAATCTGATTCTCCACGGCGACATGCATGGCGGCATGGGCGTTTGCGTTCGGCAGTCGCACTCGCGCCCGCCGGTGAAAGTCCTTGACCAGCAGGATCCGTTCGTCCTCGTCGAGCGCAAGCCACTCCTCGGGGTTCGGCGCAGTATCTGGATCGTACCGCATCGTTAAGACATTCGAGGGGAGGCTCGATCTCGTTCAAGCCGCCTGCAGCGCGTCCTGCCGAACAATCCTCAGAAAAGACGTCTCGCCGTTCTGATATTCCTCGTGGCTGACAGGCAACACTGAGAGAACGATGCCATGATCCAGCGAGAGAGGCCAGGCGATCGGCTCGATGCGCAGGATCTCACGGCCGGTATCGACCGGTCCGTCCAACAGCACCAGAAGATCCACGTCGCTCCCCTCCCTCTGTTCTCCCCGGGCGAAGGAGCCGTAGAGCAGGAGGCCGCGGAAGCGTGCCCCATAGAGATCCTCGAGGCCCTTGCGGAGCTCAACGACAACTTCGGCAAGACCAGGCGGCAGACGATCCATGGCGTTCCTATTGTAAACAGATTCGGACGATGGCGGTGAGCGGGGCGAGAGATGTTGTGGATTCATCGCTGATGTCACGTCCGAGACGCTCCGGCCCCGCACGAGCGCCTCGGGCGCCAGTCAAACGCTTCGGGCGGCAGTTGAGCGGCTGAACCACGAGCCGAACAAGAAATCCAGAGCCTTCTCGGTTTCGGGCTGAGCGCGAGCGGCTTTTACTCAGCGCGAGTCGCTCGCGCATTGCGTGAGCGACTCAATGTCGTGCGCGAGGCGTTCGCGCATTGCACGAGCCGCTCGTCTCATGTTCGAGGCGCTCGCGCGCTGCCCGAGCCGCTCGCGCAATGCCCGAGGCTCTCAAGCGGAGGCGGAACACGGTCGGGTACGGACAGGCACGGACGAACACGGACAGACCGGAGAACGCGTGAGCTCTTGTTACCCGTGCGGATGCTCGTGCTCGTGCGGCGCCTCTGCCTTCCCGGGCTCGCCCTTCACTTCGACGCTCACCACGAAGGCGGGCCGGCCCCAGCTCTGGACCATGCCGACCCGCCTCGCGAGGTCGCCGGCCGCGACCTTCTCCATCCGCCGCACGGTCTGGCGCCGGAAGTCGAAGAGCGGCGGCCAGTCCTTCTCTTCCCGCGACGGGGAGATCGAGACTACGAAGAGGTCGCGCCGGCTCAGGCGGTCCACCTGCTGCGAGCGCTCGAAGAGGAAGCCGGGCAGACGGCCCAGGTTCTCCACCAGCTTGCCGCGCACGCCGAGCACCGTCTGCACGAAGCGCGAGGGCTCGGCCGTGGTCCCGAGCGGATTCGTAGATTCCACGATCAGCACCTGCTCCGCCGAGACCGTGCGCGCCGCGTCCACCGGGATGTTGTTCGAGTAGCCGCCGTCCACCAGGGAAACCTCCCTCTTCTCCACCTTGAGCGGCAGCCGGTGCGCCGGGAAGATCGGGAAGGGCGAGCCCGAGGCGAAGATGACCCCTTCCGCGAACCGGGGCTCTTCCACGGTCTCGCATCCCGGCTTCGGACCGCCGATCGAGTAGGGATACCAGATCGCCCCGTTCGAGGGACGCCGCGGCACCGGCGGGCAGGCGTGGTCTTCCCTGGGCACGAAGAGGAAGTAGCGCGTGCCGTCGCGCTCCAGGAGGTTGGCCGGCGCGATGAAGCGCGAGGTCGGACGGTACTGCCTTCCCTGGATACCGGCCTGGTCGTAGAAGCGCTCGACCGCTCCCGTCAGGTAGGCCCGCGCCTGGCGGTTGCCGTACAGGGCCGGCGCCACGATCATGTTCCACCAGAGCAGGGAAAAGGCGGAGAGCAGGGCCAGGCGCAGGAAGCGCCGAGTGACGAAGTCGCCGTTGGGATGGTGCGAGCAGAGATAGATGAAGCTCCGTCGCAGCAGCTTCACCAGGGAACGCTCCTGCCGTCCGTACAGGGCGGCCAGCAGCAGCGCGAGCGCCACCACGAAGCTGGTCGCCAGGAGCCAGGTCCAGAACTCGCCCGTCAGCTCCAGGGGGGAGAGCCGGTCGGGCAGCACCTCCGTGACCACCCAGAGGGTCAGGGACACCACCACCAGGTGGGCCAGCACCACCACGAAGCCGACGAGGAAGCCCTGCGTCTGCGCCACATGGTAGCGGCGTTGCGCGGCATAGGCCCAGGCGATGCCGCCGAGCAGCAGCACCAGGAGGCCGACGCAGACCAGGAACGTGCCCACCGAGATCTCCAGCGATTGGGAGGCGAGCGCCTGCCCGGCGTCCGTGTGCACCTGCTCGCCCGGCGAGCAGAGGCTCATGACCAGGAGGGAGGCCAGGAACAGGGCCGCGGCGTAGCCTGCCCACCAGGCCCGGCCCTGCAGGAGCGGGCGCCGCAGCAGGTAGTTGGCCAGGACGAGGAGCAGGATCAGGGCGAAGCCGGTGATGTAGAACGGCACCTTGAGCGCGCCCAGCCAACTGCCCGGCAGCCCGAGCCCGAGGAGGAGGGCGAGCCCCGTGGGCACCAGCGTCTCGAGCGCCACGCGGAGGAGGCTGGCCCGCGAGGAGCGGATCCGCAGCGGGAGGATGAGCCCGGCCAGCAGCACCAGCGGAGCGAGCACCGCGTAGGCCGGCCCGAAGGAGAGCCCCCGCGACGCCCAGCCCGCCGAGCCGGGGAGGAGCGGCACCGCGACGAGCGCTCCCCCGAGGAGGACCGGCAGCCAGGGCGGACCCCAGGGCCGGCCGTTCTCCCGCGCCTTCGGCTCCAGAATCAGGCACTGGTCCGCGAACATCGCGATCATGGCGAGGACGGCGTAGATAAGCCCCTCGAACTCCGGGATCTGCTCCTGGGCCGCGGGCGAGCGCGCGTTCGACAGCCGCACCAGGAGCGGCGCCGTCAGGAGCAGCGGGACCACGGCGAGCGTCAGCCGCCCGCGCCAGGCCGTCCTCCCCGGGCGGTCGGCCGGATTGAGCGGCGCCCGCTCGGGGATGGAGGCCAGGGCGAGCAGCGCGCAGAGCACCAGGAAGCTCGCCACCACGCTCAGGTAGCGCAGCAGGTCGGTCCAGCCGAACACGTCCGAGCTGCGCAGGTAGAGCCCCTTTGCCACGTCCCGCTTCCAGAGGATGTCGGTCAGGTTCCAGGGCCCCTTGTCCCCGAGCTGCGAGACGAAGAAGCCGAGGAGAGCGCCGCCGCTCGTGCCGACGACGTAGCGTACTTTCAGGGGCACCTCGGAGCCTCCCGCCAGGAAGTTCTTGAGGTAGCCCTGGTGGTAGAGCTCATCCACGATCCGCGACTGGTAGGCGGCCTTGACGCCGCCGCCGGGCAGGACCAGCGCGAGCTCGGCGCGGCCGGAGGTCGACTGGTCCTGGCGCAGCAGGCGGACGGCCTCGTCGATCGTGAAGCCGAAGGTGCGCACGCCGAACAGCGGCTCGGGCATGAGGATCGCCTGGAACGGCTTGAGGAGCCGGCGCTCGGGTTGCGGCAGCTCGTTCCTGCGGTCGGCGAAGACCGCGTCGAGCTCGGCGCCGTAGGTCGGGACCGCGTCCGTGAAGGGCTTGTCTCCGTCCGGCCCTGTGACCGGGAAGATCTCGTCCGCCTGCGGTCCGGCGATGACCAGGTGCTCGCGGTAGCCGCCCGCCGTCCCGAGCTCAACCTTCTCGCCCGGCTTGGGACGCAGCGCCATCTCGCAGGGGAACAGGATCTCGACCGGCGCGGACGCCTTTCCGGACTTCGGCAGCTCCCAGCAGCTCCGGGCGCCGGCCTCGGGCTCCAGGCTCAGGGAGTCGCAGTCGAGCGTGAAGCGCGCATGGTCGAAGAACGCCTGCCAGAAGGCCTCCCGCCGGTCGTCGCGCTCCTTCTCGTCGACGGCGTCCAGGCGGGGCTTCACCCAGCGGGCCGCGGCGAGGAGAGGATCGAGGAAGCCCGTGGTCGAGAGGTGCGAGGCGAGCACGATCCGGTAGCCCGGCCCGTCCTTCTCCTTGTCCCCGGAAGCCGCGCGCCAGACCTGCTCGTGGAACGCCTCCAGGTCCTTCTGCGCCGACGGGCGCAGGACCCTCCTGCCGTTCACGATCCCGGCCGACACGGGTACGCCCGACAGCGCCGGCAGCAGCAGGTCGCCGACGCTGTGGCCCCGGACCTCCACCTTGCGCAGATCGACCTGATCGCGATTCCTGAGCAGGTAGAGCGTCATGTCGGGGATCACCGCGGCATGGATCATCCCCTGGCTCAGCCAGTCGAGGATCTCGTAGTCGCTGGCGACCGTGATGTTGACCTGGAGAGGCCGCTTGCCGTAGCAGCGCCCGTGCTCGCGGTAGAACTCCTTCATGAAGCCTTCGACTCCGGGCTTCAGCTCCTCGATCTTGAAGCCGGCCCTGGGCAGCCGCGGCAGGCCGAGGTTGAGCACGTGAGGCAACGGGTTGTCGCAGTCCTCGTGGTCGGCGAGCGCGGGCAGGGGCACCGCGAGGAGACAGAGGACCGAAAGCAGGCGAAAGGACTTCATGAATCACCTCGGGGAAGCCTGGAATTGGAGCCACTCTCCGGGCAGCGGCATGGTCGCGGCCTGGCTGGAGGGGCCGCAGATGGAACCCTGCGGACCCGCGAGAGGCCCGGAGAGCGTATCGTCGACTCGCGTCAGGAAGTCGTTCGCCCAGCGGCTGGACATGGGAAAGACGAAGCGCAGAGGCTTGTCGGGACCGCGGAAGAAATCTTCGTAGTGAGTCACGAGAACATGGCTCGGGTGCAGACGCCCGAGGATGCTCTGCGGATGATCCTTCACGAACCGGAACGACGCCATGCAGAGCACGGCAAGATCGTAAGGGTGCGCATCCGGCGCTTCGAATGCGGGCTGCCCCACCCCCGCAGGTGCCGCGGCGTCCTGGTAGTAGATCCGGAACCGGACCGTCTCGGCCGCGTCCCCCTCCAGGAGGTCGATGACGAAGGCGAAGGTCTTCCCTTCGTGCAGCGCTCGGGTCTTGCGGCTCCCCCACTCCTCGGTCCACTCTTCCTCGATCTCGCCCGCCCCCCAGTGATACCGCCAGAGCTGCGGAGCGTGCGCGGATTCCACCGCCCGGAAGCGGATGGGCAGGAGCCTTCCGTCCCCATCCGTCAGGCGAAACCAGTCGGCTCTCTCGCCTTGCAACGATACGACCCGGCCCTCGAGCACGGGGAATCCCTTCAGGGCATTGGCGCCGCTCTGGTTCACGTAGATCCGGGCCTGGGGGGAGTATTCGCGGGCCACGTCGGGCACGTCTCCCAGATGGTCGTAATGCGCGTGCCCCACGAGGATCGCCCGGACCTCCCCGAGCTGCATGCCGTCGAACCCGCGCTGCACGGCGCGAGCGTCGGTACGCAGGCGTCCGAACTGGACGATGAAAGGGTTGCGGTTGGAGAAGAAGGGTCCCGTGAGCAGCGCGGCGCCCCTCCACTCGAGATAGAGGCCACCCGCGCCCAGGTAGCGCAGGAGGACCTCATCTCCCCCCGGCTCCGGAGGGCGCGGAGCCGGAGAGCAACCCGGGTGCCTGAAGTCGTAGACCTTGCCGGGATGGTTTGGCGCAAACTCGCCGCGGATGACATGCCCGCATCCGGTACAGGCCAGGGCCAGCATCAGGACGGCGGCGGATCGGAGCGTGTTCATCATCTTTCTCCTCGGCATCGCGGTAGACGGACCTCCCCTCCTGTTTAGGCGCGCTGCTTTAGAAAATGTTGCCGGAGAAATTCTGTCGCCAGGAGAGGCCGGCCTCGGTTGTAGACTTCGCCGCATGCGCGTCCTCGTCCTCGACAATGGGGATCCCTCGCCGGGGAACCTCGTGGAGCCGCTGCGGGAGCTCGGCGCGGAGTGCGACGTGCGCCCGTCCGGCGCGCTCCGGCTGCAGGCGATCCGCGACCTGCGGCCGCGGCGTATCCTCCTGATGCCGGGCCCGGGCCGGCCCGAGGAGACCGGCGTCTGCCAGGAAGTCGTGATGAGCCTGGCCGGAGAGATCCCGGTCATGGGGGTCGGGCTCGGCATGCTGGTCATCATCGCCGCGGCCCAGGGCGTGCTCGTCCCGGCGCGCAAGGCCCGCCGGAAGGCGGCGACGATCCGGCACGACGCCGTGCACCTCTTCGCCGGCCTGCCCAGTCCCTTGAACGCGCCGCGCGACATGACCACCTCACTCGTGCTGGACGGACGCAAGCGCCTGCCGCACGACCTGGAGGTCAGCGCCTGGGACGAGAACGGCGCCACCGTGGGCTGCCGCGTCTGGGGGCTCGGCATGGAGGGGATTCAAGTGGATACGAAGTGGTTCGCCACCCGGGAGGGCAGGGACATGCTGTTCAACTTCCTCTACCAGTCGCAGGCCTGGTGACGCGGCCGTGTGGTCCGACCGGCTCCCCGAGCGCAGGCGCAGGCAGCTCGCCGAGCGCCTGAGGTCGGTGATCCCGGCTCCGGCGGCGGGCTCGCGCGGCTCGCGAACACCGCTGCGGCCCGGCCGGGCGGGCTCTCCGCCATCCCCGGACGCGGTCGCCGCGGAGCTGCGGGAGCGCGGCGAACGGCTGGCCTGGCTCGACGGCGGTCCCGGACCGCACCGGCTGTACATCCGGCCGTCCGCCACGCTGATCGTGCGGAAGGGGCGGGCGAAGGTGGCAGGAGTTTCCTTCCGGGCCGGCGGCTTCGATGTTCTGGAGGCCGCTTTCGCCGCCTGGGGAGGCACGGCCGGCGCCGCTCTGGTGGGCTGGTTCGGCTACGAGCTGGCCGGCGAGCTCGAGCCGCTGCCGCCTCCCCCACCGGACGACCTCGGGCTCCCCGATCTCCACCTGGAGCTGTTCGCCTCGGGCCTGCTCTGGGACGGCCGCGGCTGGACCCTGGAAGCGACCGATGCCTGGGGTGCCGGCTCCTTTTCCGTCGTGGAGACCGAGCAGCTCCTGGAGAAGGCCAGCCGGCGTCCGGTTCCCGATCTCGCGCAGGGCAGGCTGGCGACGGGACCCGTGGTGAGCCGGCCCAACCGCGGCGGGTTCGAGGCCGCGGTGGATCGCATCCGGGAGCGCATCGCCCGCGGCGACATCTTCCAGGCGAACCTCTGCCGCAGGCTGGAGGCCCCGCTCCCTCCGGAGGCGGTCTGGCCGCTCTACCAGCGGCTTCGCGCCGCGAGCCCGGCCGATCACGGGGCCTTCTTCGACCTGGGCGGGGGGCGGGCGCTGCTGTCCGTGAGCCCGGAGCTCTACCTTTCCGTGCGTGGGGACACAGTAGAGACCCGGCCGATCAAGGGGACGCGGCCGCGCGGCGCCAATCCGCGCGAGGACCGCGCCCTCGCCCGCGAGCTGTCGGAGAGCGAGAAGGACCGGGCGGAGCTGACCATGATCGTGGACGTGGCCCGCAACGACCTGGGGCGGGTCTGCGACGCGGGCTCGGTGCGGGTGCCCGCGCACGCCGAGCTGGTGACGCTGCCGACGCTGCACCACACGATCTCCACCGTGCAGGGCCGGCTGCTCCCGGACCGAGGACCCTCTGACCTGCTGCGCGCCTCCTTCCCGCCCGCCTCGATCACCGGCGCGCCGAAGATCCGCGCCATGTCGATCCTGGCCGGCGAGGAGGAGGTGCGGCGCGGTCCCGCCATGGGCGCCTTCGGCTGGATCTCGCTCTCGGGCGACCTGGAGCTGTCCGTGGCGATCCGCACCGCCGTCTACGCCAAGGGGAAGATCGCCTACCACGCCGGCTGCGGCATCGTGGCCGATTCGGATCCCGAGCTGGAGCTGGAAGAGAGCGCGGTCAAGGCCCGCGCCTTCCTGACCGCGCTGGGAGCCTCCGAGTGAGCCTCGCGTGGTGGAACGGCCGGCTCCTCCCGATCGAGGAGGTGCGGATCGGCCCCGAGGACATGCTGGGAGATGGCCTTTTCGAGACGCTGCGAGTCGACCAGGGGCAGGCCGGGGACGTGGAGGCGCATCTCGACCGGCTGTTCGAGGGATTGCCCAGAGTCGGGATCGATTTCGATGACCGGGAGGCGCTCGCCTCCGCGGTGGCGGCCGGGGCCGGGGCCTCTCCCTGGCCCATCGCCCGGATGCGGATCGCCGTGACTCCCGGGATGCGTCTCGTCTCCCTCGCCCCGTACACTCCGCCGATCCCGCCTGTCTCCGCGATCCTCCTGCCGGAGCCCTGGATCTGGTCGCGCTCGCCACTGGCCGGCCTGAAGAGCCTCTCCTACCAGGCGAACCGCCTGGCCTTGCGGCGTGCCCTCCGGCGCGATGGTACTGTTTTCGAGGCGCTGCTGCTCAACGAGCGCGGCCGGCTGGTGGAGGGCTCGCGGAGCAACGTGATCCTGGCCCTGGCGGACGGCCTCTTCACGCCGCCGGCCGAGGACGGCTGCCTGCCGGGGACCGTGCGCCGCCGGCTGCTCGAGCGCGGGGAGATCGCGGAGCGCTCCCTGACTCCCGAGGACCTGGAGGCCGCGAGCCGCATCCTGCTCACGAACAGCCTGATCGGTGTGCTGGAGGTGGAACGGATCAGATGAGCCGGCCGAAGCGTGACCGCGACGACCGGCTGACAACGCAGAAGATGGACTCCAGACCGCAGCTCAAAGCGAAACCAGGAAAACAACAGAACTACAGGTACAGCGACATCCCTCCAACCGGACAGACGACAGAACGACAATCAGACCGACAGAACGGCAAGGTACTGCAACAGACTTCAGGAACGGGGACGGGACAGACCGAGAGCCACGAGGCGCTTCATCGCCATCGCGGCCAGACCGAGACCGAACGACATCAGGCGGGTCATGGCAAACCTCCTCTCCTCAACCGAGGACTTCAAAACAGCAGAAAAAGACAGCAACTGCCTTTCCATAGAGCAACTCCGGTGCCAGGGAGAGCAAGCCCTTCGAGGAATGCTGGAAATTCCGAAGATGGAAGCGTTTACAGGAGTTTCTGCGCTGCGAGCCCAAAGAAAAAGGGTCATCTTCAGACCCACCGCGGGCTGAGCGGTGGGTCAAAAGATTGACCCGGGTCAGAAGCTGATCCTTTTCTCAGTCCCCTCAGCCCGGCAGCTCTCCCCCCACGATCCGTTTGACCTCGGTGCCCGCGGAGAACCGGGTGTTCGAGTCCGCCTGGTTGATGATGGCCAGGGTCTTCAGGTCCACGGTCGACGGATAGCGCCGGTTGAACTCCTCCAGCGTCATGGCGCTGGGGATGCTCACCACGTCGAGCCGGCTCGGCTGCACGTCGAGCAGGCGCCGGTCCGTGACCCTTTCGAAGGTCCCGACAGCACCGCTCAGCTCGTCGCCGTAGCTGCGCCAGCGGTCGGCCAGGGTATAGCCCAGGACCTGGTAGACCTTGCCCTGGTGCTCCACGAACGCCGCGACGCCCTGGAGGTCCCCCGCCTGGCCGCGCTGCACGCCGAAGACGTTCGCCACGGCCGGGAGGCCGCCCAGGTCCGCGCGCAGCGACTGCCCCTGCACGATGCCCTGCTGACTGAAGAAGGCCTGGGCCGCGGCCTGCGGCGAGCCCTTGTCGGAGAGGGTCAGGACCACGAGCGCGTCCTCGCGGGGGCTCATGGCACCCACCGCCGCCTTCTGGTTGTTCGTCTTCCAACCCTGCGGGAAGCGGATCTCGAACCCGAGCTCGGGCTGGATGAAGCGGTTGCCGATGAAATAGCCCTCGCGGGGGTTCTGGCCGAACGGCATGCCGTCCAGCTCCTTCAGATAGGGCTCGCGGCCCACGCGGGTGTTGGAGAAGTCGCTGCCCAGCTTGGCGACCTGCTCGGAGATGCGGCCGATGCGGTTCTCCGGCGTCGGATGGGTGGACATCCAGCCCGGAATGCGGCCGTTGCCCTCGGCCTCGCTCACCCGCCTCAGCACCTCGAAGACGCCGACCATCTCGCGCGGGTCGTACTTGTCGCGCGACATGTAGCGCAGGCCCAGATCGTCGGCCTCGCGCTCGTCGTCGCGGCCGTACTTGAGGAACAGGAGACCCAGGCCGGTCTGGGCCAGGTCGCCGAACTGCGCGAGCTCGGGCTTGAGCACCATGCCCGCGATCAGGCCGATCTGGGCGAGCTGCGCCTTGCTCATCTGCTCCACGCTGTGGCGGCCGGTGACGTGCCCGATCTCATGGCCGATGACCGAGGCCAGCTCGGCCTCCGACGTGAGGTGGGTCATGAGCCCGCGGGTCACGTAGACGTAGCCGCCGGGCAGGGCGAACGCGTTGACCACCGGATCGTCCACGACCCGGAAGGTCCAGGGCAGGTTCGGGCGCTCGGAGCTCGCAGCGAGCTCCTTGCCCAGCCGGCTGACGTAGGCCTGGACGTCCTTGTCCTCATAAAGGCCGAGGGACTGGACGATCTGCTGATCGGCCTCGCGGCCCATCGCGATCTCCTGCTCCTCGCCGATGAAGGCGATCTGCTTCTTGCCCGTCGCCGGGTTGGTCGAGCAGCTCGTCGCCGTGAGAGCGAGGAGCGCGAGCGCGACGATGTTGGTCTTCCATCTCATGGCGAAATCCTCCTGGATCGGTTGCTCGCGACCCGCGAGCCTTGCAGACTCGGGAGACTGCAAGAGCAGTGCCGGCTCCGAAAGCACGGGCGCGCCCTTTGCATGGCGCTGCGGTCGGGAGGAACGACAAAACATGAACATCACCGTCCTGGCCGGACTCGAAAGTGAAAATGCGGGCTCTTACGATCCGGTCGTGGATCAGGTCGCAGCCGCGTTGCGGGAAAACGGTCATCAGGTCTCGATCTTCGCCGTGTACAGGAGCGTGACCGACCTCGTGGAGGGGTTGACCTCGCGCAAGCCCGATCTGGTTTTCAATCTCCTGGAGAGCTTCGGAGAGGATCTGTCCGCCGACGTGGCCGTGGCCGGCCTGCTCAACCTGGTAGGCGTGCGCTATACCGGCGGCGGCCCCGGCGAGCTCTACCTGCGCCAGGACAAGGCGCTCGCCAAGAAGGCGCTGGCGTTCGAGAACATCCCCTATCCGCACTTCGCGGTCTTCAGCCAGGACGCGGACCTGGAGACCTTCGGCCAGCTCCGCATGCCGCTGTTCGTCAAGCCTCTCTCCGCCGACGCCTCGATCGGCATCGACGGCGACTCGCTGGTGCGCGACGCCACCTCGCTGATGCGGCGGGTGCTGGACATCCATGAGAAGGTCAAGGACTCGGCGCTCGTCGAGGAGTACATCGAGGGCCGGGAGCTCTACGTCGGCGTGCTGGGCAACCGCGAGCCGATCGCTCTCCCTCCCATCGAGGTGGACTTCTCGGGCATGCCCGAGGGCATGCCGCGCGTGCTCGGCTCCAAGGCGAAATGGTCGCCGGAGAGCGTCGAGTACAAGGGGACGAAGTCGGTGCTCGCCGATCTGCCGGACGAGCTGCGGGCGCGGCTCCAGAAAACCGCCGTGGACGCCGCCCGCGCGCTGCGGGTCCGCGACTACGGCCGAGTCGATCTCCGCCTTACCGACACGGGCGACATCTACGTGATCGAGGTGAACGCCAACTGCTACCTCGAAAAGGACAGCGAGTTCGCCGTCTCCGCCAAGGCCCAGGGAATCGAGTTCCCCGAGCTGATCCAGAAGATCGTGGACCTGGCGATGGAGCGGTACGCGGTGAACGGTCCGAAGCCGGAGGAATCGGCGTCTTTAACAGAGAACGAGGAATTGCCGGCTGCGGTGCACAGTTGACCTCACCCCCTGTCCCCCTCTCCCATCTCCCACCCTTCCCCCGCCGGGAGAGGGGGGACGTATCTGTCCCAGTCATGCCTGAACGAAGGCAAGATTCTCTCAGTCACGTTCCCCCTCTCCCGGGGCTGGGCGGAAGGGAGACGGGAGAGGGGGACAGGGGGTGAGGTCTCAGGGCACGTACCGCCCCGTGTTGACGTGGTTCATGGCCAGCGCCGTCACCAGGGTGGTGAGGGCGATGATCATGGGCACCTCGCGGTCCGCGGGGTAGACCTGCTTCAGGTCGTCGGCGCGGCGGGCGAGCTGCTCCAGGAGCAGGCGGGTGCGCTCCGGGAAGTGGCCGGTCCAGCGATAGACGTCCGCGGGCAGGTCGCGGCCCAGCCGGTGGATCAGCTCGGCCGCGGGCCGCCGCGGCGCGTCGGTCGAGAGATCCTCCCAGCGGCCTACATCCTCGAAGATGGAGCGCAGAGCGCCATCCAGCCCCGGCGGCAGGTCGTCACTCGATGCAGAGTCGCCGTAATACTGCTCCAGGGTGTACTGGATCTCCCCCACGTCCTCGTCCAGCTCCTCGTCTACCACCAGAGGCTCGCGGTCCGCGAGCGCGGCCATGGCGCGGTCGCAGTAATCCAGCTTCTCCAGCACGGCAGGCCAGCCCTCGTATTCGGCGCGCCAGTTGAAGCCCGGCGTCATCCAGACCGCGAAGGTCTCGGCCCAGTCCTCGTCCGGATGCTTCTGGGCGTACCAGCCCGGCAGGTGGCGGACGAAGCGGCGGCTGAACGGCTCGGGCCGGTACTCCTCCCGGTAGGGCTGGGTCATGGAGCCGAAGAGCTTGACCCAGTCCTCGTCCTCGTAGAGCCGCCAGGCGTAGTTGACCACGTGGCCCATCTCGTGCCGCAGGTAGCGCAGCAGGTCGGCGCGGCCGAGCCCCTCGACGTGGCCGGTGCGCTCGGCGTGCAGCTCGGTCAGCTCGCGGCTGGCGAGGTAGAACGGGATCGCGACCGCCACGGTGCCGAAGGGGACTCCCCACTCGCTCGACAGGTAGAAGCGCGGCCGCACCCTGCGGATGCCGGCGCGGGCCAGCTCCTCGTCGAATTCGGCGAGCACGGGCTCCAGCGGCGTGCCTTCGATGCGCAGGCCGAGGTCCCGGATCGGCCGGGAGAAGAGATGGGCTTCCTGGAAAGGGGGCGCCGGCGTGCTCATGGGGAGAAGAAAAGGCAAGATCGATGCCGAAACCCTGGCTCGGATCCTCCCGTAGTGGTCTCAGGTCCGCCGCAGAGGCGGCTTTCCTCAGGGAGAAGAATCTCATGAAGAAGCTCATTCCGGTCCTCGCCGCCGCGCTGCTGGCCGCCCTTCCAGCCGCCGCGGACGAAATCGTCCGTACGCTCGACCGCCAGTTCTCCGCCGCCGACGCATCCCGCATCCACCTGGACTTTCCCGTCGGGGAGCTCAAGGTCGAGGCAGGCTCCGGCCGCCAGGTGGAGGTCCACGTCGACCTGCAGTGCGACTCCCCGCGCAAGACGCGCTGCGTGGACGCCGCCAAGGCGGTCGAGCTCGTCGCCAGCACCGGCGACAAGCTGCACGTGGAGCTGAAGGGCTGGCCCAAGTCCGGGACCCGCGGCCTGGAGGCCGACGTGCGCGTGACCGTGCCGCGCGACCTGCCGCTCCAGGCCGAGCTCGGCGTGGGCGACATGGAGATCTTCGGCATGGAGGCCGACCTCTCCGCCGACCTGGGCGTGGGCGACGTCACGGTGACGATGGCCGAGTCCGCCGTCGCCGAGGTGCACGTGGACACCGGGGTGGGCGACGCCAACCTCTCCGCCGGCGGCGGCAGCTTCGAGGGCTCGGGCTTCGTCGGCAAGGAGCTGGACTGGACCAGGGGCTCCGGCAAGGCCGAGATCAACATCGACTGCGGCGTGGGCGAGGCCGAGGTCCGGCTGCAATAGATGACCGGTCTCCACGTCGTCCTCGTGGAGCCCGAGATCCATTGGAACACGGGGAACGCCGGCCGCACCTGCCTCGCGGCCGGCGCCCGGCTCCACCTGGTGGAGCCGCTCGGCTTCTCCCTCGACGAGCGCGAGGTCCGGCGCGCGGGCCTCGACTACTGGCCGCGCGTCGATCCCCGCGTCTGGCCATCCTGGGCCGCGTTCGAGGAGCGGCTGCCGGAGCTGGGCGAGCCGTTCTTCTTCAGCGCCGAAGCGGTCAGGGACTTCTGGAGCGTCGCCTATCCCGAGAGAGTCGTGCTGGTCTTCGGACGGGAGAGCGTCGGCCTTTCCGGAGAGATCCGGGAGCGCTACCGCGACCGGCTGGTCAAAATCCCCATGCTGGACCCGGGCCTGCGCTCGCTCAACCTTTCGACGAGCGTGGCACTGGCTCTCTACGAGGTGCTGCGTCAGAGGGGGCTCCCCACCCTCCCCCGCCCGGGGTCTCCAGAATGAGCCGATCACCGGGAACGACCTCGACACCATCAACGGGGCTCAGCTCAGTCTCCTCGTCCGAGGCGCGCACGAGCCTCTGCCTCCCGAGCATGCCGGGTTGGCCGCCCTCGTCCCCATAGGGCTCCTCCACCCGGTGCTGGGTGAGGAGCGAGACCGACATCGCCTCCAGGAACCGCAGCTCCCGCACGACGCCGTCGCCGCCGTTCCAACTCCCCCGCCCCCCTGAGCCCGCGCGGACCGCGAACCGCTCCACGCGCACGGGGTAGCGGTGCTCCAGCACCTCGGGATCGGTGATCCGCGTGTTCGTCATATGGGTGTGGACCGCGCTCGCGCCGTGGAATCCCGGTCCCGCGCCGGCGCCGCCGCAGACCGTCTCGTAGTAGCCGAAACGGGCATTGCCGAAGAGCAGGTTGTTCATTGTCCCCTGGCTGCAGGCGGCCAGGCCGAGCGCCTTGAGCAGCGTGTCGACCACGCGCTGGCTGGTCTCGACGTTCCCGCCCACCACAGCAGGCGCCTCGGCAGGATCGTCGGGGAAGGGAGGGTTCAGCATCCCGGGCGGGATGCGGATCTCCACCGGCCGCAGGATGCCCTCGTTGAGCGGCAGCGGCTCGGCGATGAGCAGTCGGAGAACGTAGAGCACCGCGCTCCGCACCACGGCCGGCGGCGCATTGAGGTTGCCGGGGTGGACCCCGGCCGAGCCGGCGAAGTCCACCACCGCGCCCTCGGCCGAGATCCGGATCGCGACCTGGATGGGCGAGCCGTCGTCCAGCCGCTCGACGGCCTCGTAGCGGCTCGTCGGCAGGCGGGACAGCGCCTCCCTCAGCCGCTCCTCGGCGCGGGTCTTGAGCGCGTCCATGTAATGGGCCACGGTCCCGCGGCCATGCTCCCGGGCGAGGGCGAGCAGCGCCTCGGCTCCGCGATGGCTCGCGGCCACGGCGGCGCGCAGATCGGCCAGGTTCTCCTCCACCGCCCGCGTGGGATGGGGAGCGTCGAGAAGAACGCGGCGCATCTCCTCCCAGCGCGGCTCGCCGGCCCGGACCAGGTGCATCGGGGGGATGACGACCCCCTCCTCCACCAGGCGCGTCGCACCCGGGGGCATGGACCCGGGCCGGATGCCACCGATCTCCGCGTGATGGGCGCGGCTGGCCACGAAGCCGAGCAGGTGGTTCCCCTCGAAGACCGGCGTGACCACCGTGACATCGGGAAGGTGGGAGCCGCCGAACCCGGGATGGTTCGTGACCACCACGTCCCCGGGCTCCATCGCGATCGCCTCGCGCAGCCGCCGCACGCAGAGCCCGAGAGCGCCGAGATGCACGGGGATGTGCGGCGCATTGACCACGAGCTCGCCGGCCGCGTCGAGGAGAGCGCACGAGAAGTCGAGCCGCTCCTTGACGTTCGTCGACACCGCGGTGCGCCGGAGCCGCTCCCCCATCTGCCGCGCCACCGCGGCGAAGCGGTGGGTGAACAGCTCCAGTTGGACGGCTTCAGGACGCATGTGGCTCCACGCCCGGCATTCTACTTGCAGCCGGGCGGGGGTTGACATGCCCAGACGATCGACCTCCCTCAAGAGCTTCGCATCCCGGGCCTTGAAGCACGGATACCCACGGCCCCTCCTCCAGCGGGAGGCCTGGGAATCCTTGAACGGGCCCTGGGAGTTCGCCATCGACCCGGACCAGCGCTGGGACACCCCGGGCGAGGTCACCTGGAAGGCGAGCATCCTCGTCCCCTACTCGCCCGAGACGCCGGCGAGCGGGATCGGCAACACCGGGTTCTATCGCCGGTGCTGGTACCGCCGGACGTTCCAGGCTCCGCCCATCGCCGACGGCGAGCGCCTCATCCTCCACTTCGGCGCCGTGGACTGGGCGGCCAAGGTGTGGGTCAACGGCTCGGTCGCCGTCAGTCACGAAGGGGGGTATACCCCGTTCTGGGCCGACATCACGGATGCGCTCCTGCCCCCTGGCGAACAGACGGAGCAGACGATCGTGGTCCGGGCTGACGATGATCCTGCCGATCTCGGCAAGCCGCGGGGCAAGCAGGACTGGCAGCTCGAGCCCCACTCGATCTGGTACCCGCGGACGACCGGCATCTGGCAGACCGTCTGGATCGAGAAGGTTCCGCGGACCTGGATCGACAGCCTGCGCTGGACGCCGAGCCTGGAGCGCTGGGAGATCAGCTTCGAGGCCTGGCTCGGCGGCGAGGCCCGGGAGCGGGTGCGGCTCGGGGTGAAGCTGCGTGCCGGCAGCCAGATCCTCGCCGACGACAGCTATACCGTGGTGGCCGGCGAGGTCCACCGCCGCATCGCCCTGTCCGACCCCGGCATCGACGACTTCCGCAACGAGCTGCTCTGGAGCCCCGCGACCCCGACGCTCATCGAAGCCGAGGTCAAGCTCTGGGCCGATCGCGGCGAGCTCCTGGACGAAGTGCGCAGCTACACCGCCCTGCGCACGCTCGCCATCCAGGGGGACCGGATCGTGCTCAACGGCCGCCCCTATCACCTGCGCATGGTCCTCGACCAGGGCTACTGGCCCCAGACCGGCCTGACCGCGCCGGACGACGACGCCCTGCGCCAGGACGTGGAGCTCGCCAGGGCCATGGGCTTCAACGGCGTGCGCAAGCACCAGAAGATCGAAGATCCGCGCTATCTCTACTGGGCCGACGTGCTCGGCCTGCTGGTCTGGGAGGAGATGCCGAGCGCCTACCGCTTCACCAAGCGCTCGATCCAGAGACTCACCCGCGAGTGGATGGACGCCATCCGCCGCGACTACAGCCACCCCTGCATCATCGCCTGGGTGCCCTTCAACGAATCCTGGGGCGTGCCCAACCTGCCGGACAGCCAGGCCGAGCGCCACTACGTGCGCGCCCTCTACCACCTGACCAAGACGCTCGACTCCACTCGGCCCGTCATCGGCAACGAAGGCTGGGAGAGCGTCGCGACCGACATCATCGGCATCCACGACTACGACGCCGACCCGAAGCGGATCGCCCGGCGCTATGCCACGCAGGACCACCTCCCCCGCGTGCTGCAGAGGGAGCGCCCCGGCGGGCGGCTGCTCGTGCTGGAGGAGAACGCCCACACGGGTCAGCCCGTGATGCTGACCGAGCTCGGCGGTATCGCCGCCACGGCCTCTTCGGACTCGCGCGGGACCTGGGGCTACTCCCGCGCTTCTGGCGGCGAAGAGCTCGCCGCGCTCTACACCGACCTCCTCTACGTGGTCAACGCGCTCCCGCTCTTCGCCGGGTTCTGCTACACCCAGTTCTCCGACACCTACCAGGAGGCGAACGGCCTGCTGCGCGCCGACCGGAGCCCCAAGTTCCCGCTGGAGCAGATCGCCGCCGCCACCCGCGGCGAGTCGAAGCTCCGGCACCAGAAGACGACGGAGAGCGCCAGCGGCTCGGGCACCCGGCATGAGCCGGAGGTGCCGCTGCTGTTCGAGGACGATTGATGCACAGGCTGTCCCTGACCAAGCCGGACGGCCGCGCGCTGATCCTCTACGCCCGCGAGCCCCTCGCGGCAGACATCCAGGCGCCGAGCCCGAGCGCCGCTCGCCCGGGCACGAAGTCGCACCTGCGCTGGCATCCGCTGCGCGGCGAGTGGGTGGCCTACGCCAACCACCGCCAGAACCGCACGTTCCTGCCGCCGCCCGAGTACAACCCGCTGGCGCCCACGGTGGACCCGGAGAACCCCACCGAGGTGCCGGCCGGCAACTGGGAGGTGGCGGTGTTCGAGAACCGCTTCCCCACGCTCACGCTCCAGGCCGAGGAGCCGGCGCCGGAGGCGATCGTGGACACCCGGCCGGGCAAGGGGGTCTGCGAGGTGGTCGTGTTCACGCAGGACCCGAAGGCCTCCCTCGGCGGGCTCCCCCTCGCCCGCCTGGAGCTGATCTTCGAGGTCTGGGCCGACCGCTACCGCGAGCTGGGCGCGCGGCCCGAGGTGCAGTACGTCTTCCCGTTCGAGAACCGCGGCGTGGAGGTCGGCGTGACCCTCCACCATCCGCACGGCCAGATCTATGCCTATCCGTTCATCCCGCCGATCCCGGCGCGCGAGCTCGCGCAGCAGCGGAAATGGCTGGAGGAGCACGGCAGCGGTCTCCTGGAGGACCTGATCCGCCGCGAGCTGGAGGACGGCCGGCGCACGCTCCGCACTCTCTACGTTGGCGAGCGGGCGCTCGCGTGGATGCCGGTCTGCGCCCGCTACTCCTACGAGGTCTGGGTGGCGCCGCGGCGGCCGGCTCCATCCGTGGCAGACCTCGACGCGGACGAGCGCGCCGACCTCGCCCGCGCCTTGAAGACGGTGCTGCTCAAGTATGACAAGCTGTGGGACAGGCCGTTCCCGTACATCCTGGTCTTCCATCAGGCGCCGACCGACGGCGAGCCCCACCCGGAAGCGCACCTGCACGTCGAGATCTACCCCGCCTACCGCATGCCGGGTCGCCTCAAGTACCTGGCGGGCAGCGAGATCGGCGCCGGCGTGTTCACTGCGGATACACTGCCCGAGGAGAAGGTCAAAGAGCTGCAAGGGGTGGAGGTGAGCCTTGAATGACACTGAGACCGAGCGCCGCACGGCGCCGGGGTTCGAAGAGCTGTTCGGACGCGAGGCGACCGTCGCGGCCGACGCGCCCGGCCGGGTGAACCTGATCGGCGAGCACACGGACTACAACGGCGGCTACGTGCTCCCCATGGCGATCCCGCAGCGCGCGCGGGTGGAGATCGGCACGCGCATCGGCACGCTGGTGCGCGCCTGGAGCGCCGACGTCCAGGAGCCGAAGATCGAGGAGTACCGTCTCGGCGAGGAGACGCCCGGGCGCGGCTGGCTCGACTACGTGCAGGGCATCACCCAGGTCCTGCAGCAGGCGGACTACCGGCTCCGCGGCTTCGATCTGCGGATCAGCTCGGAAGTCCCGCTCGGCAGCGGCCTCTCCTCCAGCGCGGCCCTGGAGGTCGCGCTCCTGCGCGGCCTGCGCGCGGCGTTCGCCCTGGAGATCGACGATCTCGAGATCGCGCTCGCCGGCCAGAAGGCGGAGAACGACTTCGTGGGCGCGCCCGTGGGGATCATGGACCAGATGGCCGCGAGCCTCGGGGACGAGGGCAAGGCGCTCTTCCTGGACACGCGCACGCTCCGCTTCGAGCGGGTGCCGCTGCCGGCCGGGGCCGAGCTGGTGGTGATCGACTCCGGAATCTCGCACAGCCACGCCGGCGGCGCCGAAGGGGGATACCGCGTCCGGCGGCAGGAGTGCGAGCAGGCCGCGGAGCTCCTGGGGTTCCGCCAGCTCCGGGACCTGGACAACCAGGACCTCTGGCGCCTCGTCGCCCTCCCCGAGCCCCTCGACCGCCGGGCGCGCCACGTCATCACCGAGAACGCCCGCGTCCGCTCCGCGGTCGCGGCCATGCAGGAGGGCGACCTGGTGCGCCTCGGCAAGCTCCTGAACCTCTCCCACCAGTCCCTGCGGGACGATTTCGAGGTCTCGGTCCCCGAGATCGATCTCCTCGTAGAGCTGGCCCAGAAGCAGCAGGACGTCTACGGCGCCCGCATCACCGGCGGCGGTTTCGGCGGCTCGGTCGTGATCCTCGCCCGTGCCGGCACCGGCCGCAAGGCCGGCGAGCGCCTCGTCGAGGAGTACGGCAAGCGCACCCGCCGCAAGGCCACGCTGCTCGTGCCGGCCGGAAGGACTTAAAGGACCTAAAGGACTGAAAGGACGAAAAGGACCAGGACAATGAGTGTGTGTCCTTGAACGTCCTTTATGTCCTTTATGTCCTTTTGGTCCTTTGCTTCTCAGGGCGACACGCGCCCCCGCGCCAGGCGGTCGAGCTCGCGGGGCTTGGGCCAGCGCAGGAGCATCGAGAGGAAGCTCGCCACGCAGAGCACCATCCCGTAGAAGGACGAGCCTGCGAGCAGGGCCACCAGCAGGCCCATCAACGCGGCGATCTCGAGAACCGCGAAGCTGACCAGGGTGGCCCTCTGATACGCGGCCAGCAGGTTGGCCGGGTCGGTGGGAATCAGCCGGTTCGACGGCAGGCCGCTCCTCAGGATCGCCGTGCGGAGACGGGAGGCCAGGAGGATCAGCACCGCCGCCAGGAAGGTCATGGATATCGGCAGCGCCACGGGCACCTTTCCGAACGGGCGGAGCTGAAAGCCCTCGACCAGGAACCAGCCCGCGACCCCACAGGCGAGCACGACGGCGGCGAGGACTTTGCAGACGATCCGGAGCCTTGCGAAAGGATTCATGGTCAGGGGGAATCTATACCGCCGGAGAGCGAGAGCACCAGATTGCCGGCGCCGTCCACCCTCCCCTGCCAACCGCCCGCCACCACGGTCGCGCTGTGGCTCTCGAAGACCAGCGCCGGACCCGTGAACGCGTCTCCCGCGGCCAGATGGGCGCGGTCGTAGACGGAGACCTCGCTCCAGGCACCGGCCATCCAGCACCGGCGGGTCCCTGACGCCGCGGCTCCGCTCCCAGGCTGAAAAGACTCAGAAAAGATCTCCTCCACCACGGAAGAGGCCACCACCCGGATCGACTCCACCTCGATGGCCCTGCCCTCGGGTGCGTAGCCGTAGATCTCGCGGTAGGCGACTGCGAAGGCGTCTTCAAAAGGCTCGGTTTCGATCGGCAGGGCCTCGTCCTGGCCCGCGAAGCGGAGATTCACGATGCGCCGCCGTACTCCGCCGGGCACGCCCTCCGCCGCCACCGCCTCCGTAGCCTCGCGGCCCAGCTCGTCCAGCCAGCCGGGGAGCCGGGCCGCCACCCTGGCCAGCGGCTCCAGGATCTGCCGGTGAGCGAAGCGCTCGACCACGGCCGCGCCGAGCCCGAGGGCGGAGAGGAGGCCCGCGTCCCGCGGCACGACCACGTGCCCGATCCCCAGCAGCTCCGCAAGCGCGCAGGCGTGCTGGGCTCCGGCGCCGCCGAAGGCGACCAGGGCGTACTCGGCCGGGTCGTAGCCCCGGCGCAGCGAGATGCTCCGGATCGCCTCGGCCATGCGCTCGTTCGCGATCTCCAGAAAGCCTTCCAGCAGCGCCTCCCTCCCCTCCCCCAACGCTCCCAGGCCGCGCTCCGCCGCCGCGGCGTCCAGGGGGATCTCGAAGCGGTCCGGATCGAGCCGACCGAGGAGGAGATTGACGTCGGTCAGGGTGAGCGGCCCGCCGGCGCCGTAGCAGGCGGGGCCGGGCCAGGCGCCGGCGCTCTCCGGCCCGACGTGGAGCTGCGAGCCGTCGAAGCCGCAGATCGAGCCGCCGCCGGCCGCCACGCTCTCGACCGCCAGGGCCGGGGCCACGAGATGGGCGTCGGCCACCCGGTGCTCGAAGAGATACTCGAAGTCGCCTTCGTAGCGCGCCACGTCGGTGCTCGTGCCGCCCATGTCGAAGGCGATGAGCCGGGAGAAGCCGGAGCGCCGGCCCGAGAGCGCGGCCCCCACCACTCCGCCGGCGGGTCCGGAGAGCAGGCTGTCCTTGGCATGGAAGGAGCCGGCCCGCACCAGGCCGCCCGCGCTGGTCATGACGTGGAGAGTCCCACGGGCGAGCGCGCTTCCGACCCGGGTGAGATAGCCCTCGAGGATGGGCGAGAGATAGGCGTCCACGACCGCGGTCTCCGCCCTGGGCAGCAGCTTGATCAGCGGCGCCAGGCGCGAGGAGAGGGACACGTGGCGGAAGCCGGCCTCGCGCAGCAGCGCGCCCACGGCCTCCTCGTGGTCCGGGTTGCGGTACGAGTGCATCAGGGCGACCGCCACCGACTCAATGCCTGTCAGGCCTTCGATCCCCTCGACCTGCAGGGGGACGAGCACGGTGCCGTCCGCGGCGAGGCGCTCCTCCACCTCCACCACCTGCTGGTAGAGAGGCCGGGGCTTCCGGATGTCGAGGGCGAAGAGATCGGGACGCTGCTGGGTGCCGATCACCAGGAGGTCGGCGAAGCCGCGGGTGATGAAGAGCGCCGTGGACGCGCCCTTGCGCTCCAGCAGGGCGTTGGTTCCCCGCGTCGTGGCGAGCCGCATGGCGATCTCCGGCAGCGGCTCACCGAGGGGTGTGCCGGTGACCAGCCGGGCGGCGAGGATCGGGGCCTCCTCGGGCGAGCGCAGCTCGAAGGCGGTGCCGGACTCTTCCATGGGGCCGTCCAGCTCCAGGACGTCGCCGGAGTGCCGGATGACTTTAGCCATCTCGGTGCCGCCGAGGAGCCCAAGGGTAAAACCGCGGAAGAAGCCGTCGGGCACGCTCCAGCCGGTTTCAATGCGCAGCGCGTCCGGGCCGCGGCGCTCGGCGATCCGGCCGCGCAGGGCGCTCGTCGAGAGCACCTTGGCGCGATGCAGGCGCCCCTGCGGGTCGACTGCCAGGCAGTCGGTGAAGGTGCCCCCGGTGTCGATCCAGATGCGCCAGGCCGCGCCGGTCAGGAGGTCACTCCGTCATCCCCGGCCGCCGCCGAGCCGCGCGACCAGCAGCTTGACCCGCTGGTTCTCCTGGTCGATGGCCAACGCCTTGCGCATCCAGCGGTGGGCCTCCCCGGCATCTCCGGAAGCGAGAGCCGCGATTCCCATGGCGGCATAGGGCTCGGCGCTCTCACGGTAGAGGCGCAGGGCCCGCTTGTAGAAGCGCCGCGCCTCGTCGATGCGGCCGTGGGCGAGGCTCAGGTCCCCGAGAGAGAGATAGATGAAGGGGTTGCGGCTGCCCAGCGTCCCGGACAGCGCGAGCAGGTCCTCGGCCTCCCGCTGCTTGCCCTGGTGGCGCAGGAGCGCCGCCAGGTTCTGATAGGCCGAGACGGCCTGGGGATCGACCTCCAGGGCCTTGCGGTAGGCCTCCTCCGCCCGCACGAGATCGCCGCTGCGGCGCAGAGCCACGCCGTAGTTGATCCAGGCGCCGGGCAGGTCCGGATCGATCGCCACGGCCTTCTGCAGCCACGGCAGGGCGTCGCTCTGCTTGCCCGTCCGCAGCAGCTCGCCGCCGCGGTTGGAGTGGAAGAGAGCGATGGCGGTGAGGTCGGAGATCCGCCGCACGTGGCGGTAGCCGGGCTCCGGCGCGGCCGAGAAGTCGAGGATCTTGATCTCGGGACCGCTGCCGTAGCCGGCGCTCACATGCCCGGAGACGACCACGAGATCCCCCTCCTTCTCGAACCTCTCGACGTCGTCCACGTCGAGGAAGTAGGCAGGCACGCCGATCTCCCGCGCCATGCCCACGAAGAGGCTGGTGAAGGCCAGGCAGTTGGCGCGCCGGGTCTCGAAGACCTCCTGCGCCGTGGCCGTGTAGCGGGGCTCGTACACGACCTTGAGCTTGTCGGGATCGACCAGGCCGGCGAGCAGGACCTCCAGGCGCTTCTCCGGCTCCGTGTCGTGGGGCACCAGGCTGTGGGCCCAGGCCCGCATCTCCTCCGTCAGCTCGTACGGGATGACGACGCCGGAGGGCTCGAGACCCCGGTGGCGCAGCTCGCGGGCCACGTCGCCGGAGTCCAGATTCCGCACGCTCGACGAGGCGCAGCCCGCGGCCAGCAGCGCGGCGATCAGCAGCCAGGGACGGCGGGACAGCATGGGCGCCTCCTCAGACAGCCCGCGCGGGAGGCCGGAAGAGCAGCCGCTTGACCCCGAAGTAGAGGAGGCCCACGACGAGCAGCATCGCCACGACCGGCACCACGATCGCGAGCACCGCCAGCAGGGCCGAGCCGCCCGCCTCCAGCGTGGCGATCACCGGGTTGCCCAGGCCGCCCGTGGTGAAGGAGGAGACCGAGCGCGCGGTGGCGGTGATGCCCTGGAAGGCCGCCGCGGTGCCGCCGCCGCCCAGGATGGCGAGCGTCCAGCGCAGGAACGGGTCCACGTCGGTGACCGCCGACGCCGTGACCACCACGCCGGCGATGATCGCGGTCGGCGTGGCGATGGCGTCGAGCAGGTTGTCCACCCAGGGGATGTAGTAGCCGGCGATCTCCAGCGCGGTCGCGATCGAGAAGGTGACCAGCGCCGCGTTCGAGCCGATCCAGGCGAAGCCGTCGCCGAGCTCGAGGTAGCCGGCTCCGGCCCGGGAGGCGATGCTCATGACGAGGAGGGGCACGAAGACCCGGAAACCGCAGGCCGCGGCCAGGCCGAGGCCGAGAAGTATGCTGAGGAGAGTCTCCATGGCGGCTCCTTTCGTCAGCGGGTGGCGGGTTGCGCTGCCATCCGTGTGAATAGGATAACGCAGGGAAAGCCCCCGGCCTTCCCCCGCGGACACGGACGAACAAGGACCAGCAAGGACGAACACGGACAGGGCAGGCGCTCCGGTCGTCCGTGATCGTCCGTGTCGGTCCGTGATCGTCCGTGTTCTTTCCTACCAGGCCGCCACCCCCTCCCGTTTCGGCGCCCAGGCCAGGGTGAGGATGCGCACCTCGACATCCTGGCGCCGGGGCTTGAGGCCCAGGACCTCCAGCTCCTCGGCCTCGGGGTCGAGGCGCTCTTCCAGGCGCTCGATCTCGGCCTCCAGCTCGGCATTGAGATCGGCGAGCTGCTTTTTGAGCGACTCGATCGTCTCCTCCGCGTGCGCCACGTCCTTGCGCTCCTGCATGGTCCGGCTCACGCCGCGCATGGCGCTGCCCGCCCGGCTCATGTTGCCGTAGCTCAGGGTCTTCCTGCCGAAGAGCGCTCCCATGACCGCGGTGCCGGCCGAGATCACCGTGCTCCAGGTCTGGCTCGACGCCTGGGCCTCCTGCTTCTCCCGCATCTGCTCGGCGCGGCGGATGCGCTCCTCCAATTGCGCCACCTTGGGACCGTGCTTGCGGCGCAGCGCCTCGACCTGGGCGTCCCGCCGCTGCCGCGCGACGTCGGCCAGCCGGATGCGGAAGTCGCGCTCGGTCTCGCCCGGCTGCGACAGAGCTCCCTGGCTCGCGCTGCGGAAGACCTCCAGCCGCCGCGTGCGGTAGAGCGAATCCTCCAGCCCCTTGCGCCAGCCCTCGTAGCTGCGCGAGCGCGCCGCCGGAGCGGGCAGCGGGCAGAAGCGCGCTCCCGGGACCGGCTCCGCCTCCAGCGACTCCTTCTCCACCTCGACCGGCTCGGCCGCGTACCAGTCCACGTCCCCGGCCGCGGAGAGCGGCGCCAGCAGGACGAGGTCCTCGGCATGGTCGATCCCCGCCTTCGGCTCCACGTAGTGCACGGTCGCGGCGGCGTAGAGATGGGGCTCGTACACCACGCCGTCCGGCCGGGTGCGGACCGGCAGGAAGCTCTGCGGAATGTCCGGCGGAAGGACGGGCGCCAGCTCGGCCTGTCCGTCCGAGGGGCGAGGCGCGGTGGGAGCGACCGCCGCCGCGGCCGGGGCCGTCGAGGCTACCGCCACCTCCGGGGTCACGCCCGCGGTCGGACCCTGGGAAGTGACACGGGCAGCCGGCGGCGCCTGCTTGCGCGGGTCCATCAGCCGCTTGAGCTCGGGACGGGTGAGCGGACCGCGCAGGTAGGACATGGCCCAGCGCGTCTGGAACACGGCCGGCCCCCCCTCCTCGTGCACGTCGTGCAGCAGAAAGACCCTCTTTCCAAGCCCGGAGAGGATCTCCTCGATCCGCTTGCGGTCGAAGCCGCCGGGAGCGGCACCCTCCAGACCATCGAGCAGGCGCTGCTTGTCGCGCTCGGTCTGCAGGCGGCCGAGGAACCAGGTGCCGACGTTGCCGAGCCCCTTGTAGTCGATGTCCACCGGGTTCTGGGTGGCGAGCACGAGACCGAGCCCGAAGGCGCGGGCCTGCTTGAGCAGGGTCAGCATAGGCCGCTTCGACGGCGGCTCGGCCACCGGCGGCATGTAGCCGAAGACCTCGTCCATGCAGAGGATCGCCCGCAGGCTGCTCGTGCCCGGCCGGCTGCGCGCCCAGCCGAGCGTCTGGTTGAGGAGCAGGGAGACGAAGAACATCCGCTCGCGGTCCGAGAGGTGGGCGATCGAGAAGATCGCGACCCGCGGCTTGCCCGAGTCGGTGTAGAGCAGGCGGTCCACGTCGAGCGGCTCGCCGTGGAGCCAGGCCCCGAAGCCGGGCGAGCCGAGCAGGTTGTTCACCGCCATGGCGAGCTCGAAACGCTCCTTGGCCGGGTAGAACGACTCCAGGTCCATGACGCCGATCCGGTCCACCGGCGGCTTCTGGATCTGCTGGATGAGCGCCGCCAGGTCGAGCCCCTTGCCCTGCCGCCAGGCCGCGTCGAAGATCGTGGCGAGCAGGATCGGCTCCCGCCCGCGGACCGGATCGGCGTCGATCCCCAGGAGCGAGAGCAGGCTCGCCACGAGCGTCGTGACCCGCTCGCGCAGGAGGTCGCCGTCCTCCAGGATCCCGGGCGGCGGCGCGTCGAGCGAAGAGAGGATGGAGACCGGCAGCCCGGCCTCGCTGCCGGGGGTGTAGACCGCGAAGTCCGCCGCTTCCTTGAGCCGGGCGATGCGCTCGCCGCTCTGCCCCCACCGGGCAAGCCCCTCGCGCCAGGTCTCGGCCTCCTTGGCCGCGAACGCCTCGGGCGTGAGGCCGGCGCGGGCCGCGGCGTCCGGATCGATCCACGGCGCAAAGTCGGCAGGCCGCAGCTCCGGGAAGGTCAGGAGGAGGTTGGCCAAGTCCCCCTTGGGATCGATGACCAGCGCCGGAATGCGGTCGATCGCCGCCTCCTCGATGAGCGAGATCAGGAGTCCGGTCTTGCCGCTGCCGGTCATGCCCACGCAGACCGCGTGGGTGAGCAGGTCGCGCGAGTCGTAGAGGAGCGGTTCGGGAGAGGCCTCCCCCCGCTGCAGGTCGAAGGGTCGTCCCAGGTAGAACGCCCCGAGCTTTTCGTATGCCGCGATGTCTTCCGCCATGGGCGGCATCCTACAACCGGAAAGGATCTCAAGGACACCAAGGACCTCAAGGACGAAAGCACCTGTCCTTGAGGTCCTTGAGGTCCTTTCTTCTACCAGCCTCGGGGATCGAGCTCGTAAGGCAGCGGCGTCAAATTCTCGAGCCCGCCCGGCCCCAGGTGAACCAGGTCCTCGAGCCGCACACCGTAGCCCTCGCCGGGATCGTAGAGGCCGGGCTCCAGGGTGAAGACGTCCCCCTCGCGGAGGACCCCTTCGGCTCCCGAGACCTTGCGGAAGATCGGCTGCTCGTGGAGGTCGAAGCCCACGCCATGTCCAAGGTTGTGGACATAGCCGCGGGTCGTGTTGGGATCGGAGATCGGGGTCGGGAACCCCGCGGACTCGAAGAGGGCGCAGACCTCCTCCTGGAGGTCCCAGCCGCGCACGCCCGGTTTCGCGCGCTCGTGCGACCGCTCCAGGGCCTGGAGAACCAAGCTGTGGGCGCGAAGCAGGGCCTCCGACGGCTCGCCGACGCAGAACACCCGGGTGCAGTCGGCGAACATCGTGCCGAGGGGATAGACATCCACCACGATCGGCTCGCCCGCCCGGAGCACCCGCTCCTGCGTGCCGGCCGAGTGGGGCACGCCCCCCTCCTCCGCCGGGGCCACGATGTTCCCCTTGGGCTGCTCCAGGCCGCGGGCGGCGAGGGCCTGCCCGATCTCGGCGCGCAGGCAGGCGACGGTCAGCCGCTCCCCTTCCTGCCAGAGCTCGCCGTCCTGGACGGCCGCCGCAGCGAGACGGCCTGCCACCCGGCGCATGGCCGCCATCACTCCCTCGGCGGCAACACGGATCGCGACCATCTCGGCGGCTGTCTTTTTCTTGCGCACGGCGAGAACGATCGGGTTGCCCGGCACCCAGGTCCAGCCCTTGCGGGCCAGGGCCGCGGTGGCGGCCTGGATGAGCCCGGCCTGTCCATGGCCGGCGAGGGCGACGCGGCCCGGGGACACTCCGGCGGCCTCCAGGGAGCGCTCCGCCACCCAGGCCATGACGTCGCCGGGTTCCGCGGGCAGGTTCAGCCACCGCGTCATGTCGAGGTGCTCGGGAGTGATCAGGCGGAGGCCGGTCGCCGCCGCCTCGTCCCGCTCCATCGGAGTCTGGTAGGCGAGGCAGACCGGCCCCTCGCGGGGAACAATGAGCTGGCTGTCGCCGAGGTGGACATCCCCCACGAACGGGGCGAGGTCGGGGTCCTGAGAAGACCGGGCGAGGACGAGCAGGGCCTCGCAGCCCCGCTCCTCCAGCCCGGCTCTCAGCTCGGTGATCCGATCGGACACCGGTTACAGGTTGCGGTTGATGAAGCTCTCGAAGGCCGACTTCGGCATGGCGCCCATCATGCGGTCCGCCATCTGGCCGTCCTTGAACAGGATGAAGGTCGGGATGCTCGACACCTGGAACTGGTACGCGATCTTCTGGTTCGAGTCCACGTCCAGCTTCGCGATGCGCACCTTGCCGTCCATCTCGCTGGCGATCTGGTCCAGGACCGGCGCCACCATGCGGCACGGACCGCACCACTGCGCCCAGAAGTCCACCAGCACGGGGGTATCCGACTTGAGGACCTCCTGCTCCCAGTTGTCCTCGCTAAGCGTCACGACCTTTTCGCTGGCCATTTGCAGTCCTCTCTTTTCTGAATTCAAAAGGGCGCCGTCCTCTCGGCCGCCGACCTCTACAACTCCGCGGCAGGCGCTTCTTGTTCCATCCGCCGCCGGCTGAAATACTCGCGGGCGGTCTCCACGTCCCGGCCGATCTGGGCGGCAAGGTCCATCACCGAGGGGAAGATCCGCTCCTCCCGCAGCCGCTTGAAGAAGGAGAGCTCGACCCGCTCGCCATAGACGTCGGACTTGAACTCCAGGATGTGGCTCTCCACCACGCGCTGATAGTTCTCATAGACCGTCGGCCGCGTGCCGATGTTGGTCACGCTGTCGAACGACCCGAGGCTCCGGAAGAAGACCCGGCTGGCATAGACCCCGTCGAGCGGCAGGAGCTTGTTCTCCGGCATGAGGTTGATCGTGGGCCAGCCCAGGCGCTTGCCCATGCGGTCGCCGCGGGCGATGACCCCGGCGATCGAGTACGGGCGGCCGAGCATGTCCATGGCCTCGGCGACCTTCCCCTCCGCGATGGCCTGCCGGATGCGCGAGCTGGAGATGCGGTCGCCGCCGGAGCTGACCTCGTCCACCCCGAAGGCGCGGAAGCCGAAGCTCTCCCCCATCTCCCGCAGCAGGGAGAGGTCCCCCTCGCGGCCATGGCCGAAGACGAAGCTCGACCCGACGTAGATCTCCTTCAGGTCGAGCTTCTCGTGCAGGAACTCGCGCACGAACCGCCGCGCCGGGACCTTCGCGATCTCGGGGGTGAAGCGGACCACCAGGACCACCGCGACCCCGGCCTCCTCCAGGAGCTTCTCCTTCTGGGGCAGGGTGGTGAGGAGCGTGGGAGCGTGCTCCGGCCGCAGCACCGCGACCGGGTGGGGATCGAAGGTAATCACCACGGACGGCACGCCGAGCTCCTTGGCCCGGGCCACCACGAGGTCGAGGGCGGAGCGCTGGCCGCGGTGCACGCCGTCGAAGTTGCCGATGGTGCCCACGCCGCCGCGCGGCAGGTCGCTCGCGTTGAAAGCGTCGTTGACGACGATCATCGGGCGGGATGGTATCAGAGACTCACGATGTGCCCGACACGATGTGCCCGATAAGATCGTTGGCGTAGGCCTCGGTGATCTCCACCTCGACGAGCGCCCCGGCCGGGGCCGAACCGTCGTTGATCAGGAGCCGGCCGTCGATCTCCGGGGCCATGCCGTAGTGGCGCCCCTGGAGCAGGTGCTCGGTCTCCTCGCAGGGACCCTCGACGAGCACCGGCAGCCGCTGCCCGAGGAGCCGCTTCCGCTGCGCCAGCGCGATCGGCTTCTGGGCCTCCAGGAGCTGGCGCAGGCGCCGGCGGGCCACGTTCTTCGGTACCCGGTTCGGCAGGCTCGCGCCCGGGGTGTCGCCCTCCGGGCTGTAGGCGAACGCGCCGAGGTGGTCGAACCGGGCCTTCTGCACGAAGCCGAGGAGATCCTGGAAGTGCTCCTCGGTCTCGCCCGGGAAGCCGACGATGAACGTCGAGCGCAGGAAGATGTCCGGCGCGAGCTCGCGGGCGCGCTCCAGGAGCCGCAGGTAACGCTTCGCGTCGCCGCCCCGGCGCATGGCCGAGAGCACGTCGCCGTGGCTGTGCTGGAGCGGGATGTCCAGGTAGGAGCAGAAGCGCTTCTCGCTGCCCATGAGGCGGAGCAGGTCCTCGTCCAGCGTGGTCGGATAGGCGTACAGGAAGCGGATCCAGGGGATCGAGGTCTTACTCAACAGCTCCTCGACCAGCCGGGCCAGGCCGTGGCGGCCGAGCCCCAGGTCCTCACCGTAGCGGGTGGTGTCCTGGGCGATGAGGTTGAGCTCGGCGATGCCGGACTCGTCTTCCAGGCGCCGCGCCTCCTCCACCAGGCTCTCGATCGTGCGGCTGCGGAAGCGTCCGCGCCAGATCGGGATCGCGCAGAAGGTGCAGGGGTTGTTGCACCCCTCGGCGACCTTGAGGTAAGCGAAGCCGCGGGTGGTGAGCAGGCGGGGCGCGGTATGGTCGAAGACCATATGGGAAGGGGCCGGCAGCGGCGGACCGCCGCCGAGCTGCACGACCTCGCCCACGTCGCGGAGCTGGTCGAGGCCGACGAAGCCGTCGATCTCCGGGATCTCCTTCGCCAGCTCCTTGCCGAACCGGTTGACCATGCAGCCGGCGACGAGGACCCTCTCGACCCCCTTGCCCTTGCGGCCGACCACCTCTAGGATCGTGTCGATCGATTCTTGCTGGGCCTCCTCGATGAACGCGCAGGTGTTGACGACCACCGTGTCGGCGCTGTCGAGGTCGTTGACCACGTCGTAGCCGCGGCGCGCGAGCTCCCCGAGCATGACCTCGCTGTCCACGAGGTTCTTCGGGCAGCCGAGGCTGATCATGCCCACGCGGGGGCGGCGAACGGGTTCAGCGGGTTCAGTCATGAGCGGGACAGTCTAACAGACGCGGCGCAAGTGAAATTCCGCGCAGGAAACCGCGCCCTCCGGGGTTCCAGCGTCCGGAGGGCTCACGAAAGGAGAGATTCCATGAGATCACGCATTCTTCCTCTGACCGCGCTGGCTCTCGCAGCGCTTTTCCTGATCGCTCTCGCGGCGGACGCCCGCCCCCGCCGGGAGCGCGTGGACCGCCACTGGGAGTCCCTCGGGACCCTGACCGTCTCCGACGCCAAGGACCATGACGTCCTCGCGGTCACGCGCGCGCAGGGCACCTTCCGCAGCCTCAAGCTCGAGGTGCAGGTCCGGGCGGTGCAGTTCCGCTCCATGAAGATCCACTTCGCCAATGGCGAGACCCAGGACGTGGAGCTGCGTGACGTGATCCCGGCCGGCGGCGAGTCGCGGGTCATCGACGTCGAGGGCGTCGGGGACCGGGTGATCCACTCCATCGAGTTCACCTACGACGCGCAGGCGCTGGGAGGCAAGAAGGCACGGGTGCGGGTGTTCGGGAAGAACTGAAAAGGACACCAAGGACACCAAGGACATCAAGGACCACAAGGACGAACCTCCGGGTTTTTGTCCTTGTGGTCCTTGATGTCCTTGGTGTCCTTTGCTACGTCCCCTTGAGCGACACCGTGGGATCGAGCCGTGCCGCGCGGCGGGCTGGCAGGTAGCAGGCGATCAGCGAGACCAGCGCCAGCACCGCGGGCACGGCCACGAAGGTGAGCGGGTCCGTCGGCTTCACGCCGTAGAGCATGCCGGCGACGGCGCGGGTCAGGGCGAGCGCACCGGCCAGCCCGCCGGCCACGCCCCAGGCCACGAGCGCCATGCCCTGGCGCAGCACCAGCCGCTGCACGTCCTGCGGCCGGGCGCCGACCGCCATGCGGATGCTGATCTCCCTCCCGCGCAGGCTCACCGAGTAGCTGAGGAGGCCGAACAGGCCCAGCACGGCCACGCCGAGCCCCAGCAGCGCGAACAGGCCGGCGATCTCGGCGTACATGCGCTGCTCGACCAGGCCGCGCGCCAGGTGCTCGCGGCAGTCCACCAGGTCCACGATCGCGAGGTCCGGGTTGATGACCTGGAGCGCCCGCCGCAGGGCCGGCGCGAGCGTGGCCACCGCGGCCGGGGAGCGCACCAGGAGCGTCATGCGCGGGTGCTTGCGCTGCACGCTGGAGAAGTAGACCAGCGGCCCGGGCTCCTCCAGGAGAGCGGAGGGCACGTCCCGCGCCACCCCGATGACCTCGTACGGCCGCTCTCCGATCTCCGGCACGGCGGGATCCACGATCTGCACCGAGCGGCCCACGGCGGGACCGTTGCCCCAGAGCCGCTCCGCCATCTTCCGGCTCACCACCACGACCCGCCGCGTCTCCTCCTGGTCGCGCTCGTCGAGCGTCCGCCCGGCCAGGATGGGGATGCCCATCGTCTCGAAGTAGTCCGCCGACACGGTGTTGAAGGCCACCTCGACCGGCTCGTCCCGGCGCTCGAGGCTCGCGGCCTGGATCAGGCGCGACCAGCCCGACACCGGCAGGTCGTAAGCCAGGCTGGCCGAGGTCACGCCCTGGGTGCGCTGCGCCTCCTCCAGGATGCGCGGGTAGATGCCGGCGCCGCCCGCCAGGTTCGAAACGTTGCGCGGCACGTTCACGGTCACCAGGAGCAGGCCGTCCGGATCGAACCCGGGGTCCACCCGCCAGGCCTGCCTCAGGGTCCGCGCCAGCAGGCCGCCGGCCAGGAGCAGCACGACCGACAACGCCACCTGGGCCACGACCAGGACCTTGCGCGGAACGAGCCCGCCGATACCTCCACCGGAGGCGCCGGTGGCGGAGGCATCGCTCTTGAGGGGGCCGAGGAGGTCTCCGCGCACCACCCGGAACACCGGGCCGAGCGCGCCGAGGAAGGCGCAGAGCACCGTGGTCAGCGCCGCGAACATGGCGGCGCGGGCGTCGAGCTGCACCAGCTTCGTGCCCGCGGCCCAGTCGCCCAGCCCGCTCGTCTCGCCCATCATGAAGTGATCGATGCGCCGCGCGAGGAGGTCCGCCACGCCCAGGCCCAGGGCTCCGCCGAGCAGGCAGAGCACCAGGCTCTCGGCCAGCACGCCGGAGAGGAGCCAGCCGCGGCTCGCCCCCAGCGAGGCGCGGATCCCCCACTCCCGGTTCTTCGCGATGGCCCGCGCCAGCAGCAGGTTGGCGATGCTGATGCACCCCAGGAGCAGGAAGGCGAACGCCACGCCCAGGAGCATGCGCGCGCGGTCGAGGAACGCGTCGTCGCTCAGCTCGGGGTCGGGGCTGTCGAACAGGCGCACGGTCATGCGCCGCGCCTTCCCCTCGGGCAGCGGCGCCGAGGCGTCGAGGGCCCGCCCGAGGACGTCGATCCCCGCCTGCGCCTTGGCGAGCGACACGCCGGGCTGGAGCCGGCCGAACACCCCGAGCCAGCGCGCCTCGCGGTTCTCGAGCCGGGGGGTGGCCAGGAGCCGGTCGGTCACGCGCGCCGGCACGTAGAAGTCCGACGCGAAGCTCATCCCCTGGAACCCCCTCCCGGCCACGCCCACCACCGTCACCCCCGTGCCGTTGAGCCGCAGCTCGCGGCCGACGACTTCCGGGTCTCCGCCCAGCTTGCCGAGCCAGAAGCGGTGGCTGAGCACGGCCACGGACGGCGCGCCGGGCCGGTCGTCCGCGGGCTGGAGCAGGCGGCCCAGGGTGGGGCGGGTGTTGAAGAACGAGAAGTAGTTGCCCGTCACCAGGCCGCCCCAGGCGAAGACGGTCCTTTCGCCGTCGGACAGCGAGGCGCCGAAGCGCGAGGTGCCGAACAGGTCGGTCACCACGCTCTGGCCCTTCTGCAGGTCGGCGAGCTCGGGGTAGGAGAAGATCATCCGGCGATCCTCGTCGGTGCCGGAGTGGACCGCGACGATGCGCTCGGGGTGCGGCGCGTCGACCGTCGGCCGGAGCATCGACGCCAGGTAGGCGAACAGCGCCGTGTTGGCCCCGATGCCGAGCGCCAGCGTCAGCACGGCCGGCACCAGCACGGCCGGCTGGCGGGAGAGCGAACGGAGCGCGGTCGAGAGCTGCCGCAGGAAATCCACCCTACGTCCCCTTGAGCGCCACCGTCGGATCGAGCCGCGCCGCCCGGCGGGCCGGCAGGTAGCAGGCGAGGAGGGAGACCAGGGCGAGGAGCGCGGGCACGGCCAGGAAGGTGAGCGGGTCGGTCGCCTTCACACCGTACAGCATGCCGGCGACGGCACGGGTGAGCGCGAAGGCGCAGACCACCCCTCCGGCCACTCCCCAAGCCACCAGCGCCATGCCCTGGCCGAGCACGAGCCGCTGCACGTCCTGCGGGCGGGCGCCGACCGCCATGCGGATGCTGAGCTCGCGCCCGCGCAGCGTCACCGAGTAGCTGAGCAGGCCGAACAGCCCCAGAACGGCCACGCCGAGCCCCAGCAATGCGAAGAGGCCGGCGATCTCGGCGTGCATGCGCTTTTCGACCAGCCCGCGCGCCAGGTGCTCGCGGCCGTCCACCAGGTCCACGATGGCCAGGTCCGGGTTGGCCTCCTGGAGCGAGCGCCGCAGCGCCGGCGCCAGCGCGGCCTGGGAGGCCGCCGCCCGCACCAGGAGCGTCATGCGCGGATGCGTGCGCTGCGCGCTGGAGAAATAGACGATCGGCCCCGGCTTGTCCAGGAGCGCGGAGCGGATGTCCTGCGCCACCCCCACCACCTCGAAAGGCCTCTCCCCGACCTCCGGCGAGACCGGGTCCACCAGCTTGAGGACGCGCCCCACGGCAGGGCCGTCCTGCCACAGCCGGCGGGCCATCGCGCGGCTCACCACCACGGCCCGCGGCGACTCCTCCCGGTCCCGCTCGTCGAGGGCCCGCCCGGCCAGGATCGGAATCCCGACGGTCCTGAAGTAATCCGGCGAGACCGTGTTGAAAGCGGCCTGGATCGTCTCGTCCGGGCGGTCGAGGCTCGTGGCCTGCACCAGCCGCGACCATCCCGCCACCGGCAGCGTATGGGCGAGGCTCGCCGCGGCCACACCGGGCGTCTGCCGCGCCTTTTCCAGAACCCGCCGGTAGATGCCGGCGACGCCCTCCGCTGCACTGGCGTTGCGGGGGATGTTGACGGTGACCAGCAGCAGGCCGTCCGGATCGAAGCCGGGGTCCACCCCCCGGGCCTGCGCGAGGGTGCGGGTCAGAAGGCCGCCGGTCAGGAGAAGCAGGACCGACAGGGCGACCTGGGCCACGACCAGGACCTTGCGCGGCGCGAGACCTCCTCCGGAGCCGCTCGCCGAAGCGTCGCTCTTGAGCGGACCGAGGAGGTCGCCACGCATCAACCGCACCACCGGGCCGAGCGCGCCGAGAAGCGCGCAGAGCACCGTGGTGAGCACGGCGAACGCGGCGATGCGGCCGTCGAGCTGCATGAGCTTCGTCCCCGCCGCCCAGTCGCCGAGCCCGCTCGGTGCGGTCAGCACGAAGTACTCGATGCGCCGCGCCAGGCCGGCCGCCACGCCCAGGCCCAGGAGGCCGCCCAGGGCGCAGAGCACCAGGCTCTCGGCCAGCACGCCGGAGAGCAGGCGGCCGCGGCTGGCGCCCAGCGAGGCGCGGATCCCCCACTCGCGCTGCTTCGAGATGGCCCGCGCCAGCAGCAGGTTGGCGATGCTCACGCAGGCCAGGAGAAGGAAGGCGGAAGCCACGCCCATGAGCATGCGCGCCCGGTCGACGAACTCCTGGTCCCCAACCTCGGCGTCGAGCTCGCCGTACGGGACCACGTCCACGCGGCGCGGCTTGCCGTCGGGCAGCGGCGCCGAGGCATCGAGGGCGCGCCCCACCACCTTCAGCGCGGCCCCGGCCTTCTCCAGGGACACGCCGGGCGCGAGACGCCCCGCGAGATACAGCCACTGGGCTTCGCGCACGTGAAGCCGCGGCATCGCGCTCAGCCGGTCGCTCAGGCTCGCCGGCAGGTAGAGCGCCGAGGCGAAGTTGAACCCCTGGAACTCCTTGGCGGCGATGCCGACCACCGTCACGCCGATGCCGTTGATCCGCAGCTCGCGGCCCACGACGTCCGGATTCCCACCCAGGGTGCCCTGCCACAGGCGATGGCTGAGGACCACCACGGGCGGCGCGTCCGGCCGATCGTCCGTGGGCTGGAGGAGCCTGCCCATCGCGGGCCGCGTGTTGAAGAACCCGAAGTAGTTGCCCGTCACCAGCCCGCCCCAGGCGTAGGAGGTGCGCTCGCCGCCGGCGCCACCGACGGCAATGGAAGTGCCGAGGCGCGACGTGCCAACGAGGTCCACCACGGCGGTCTGGCCCTTCAGGAGGTCCTGGTACTCGGGGTAGGAGATGGGGGTCCGCGGCTCCTCGGCGGTCGCGGAGTAGACCGACACGACCTGCTCCGGGTGCGGCGCATCGATCGTGGGCCAGAGGATCGCGGCGAGGTAGGCGAACAGCGCGGTGTTCGCCCCGATGCCGAGCGCCAGCGTCAGCACGGCCGGCAGCATCACGGCCGGCTGGCGGGAGAGCGAGCGGAACGCGGTCGAGAGCTGCCGCACGATGTCGCGCATCAAAACCTCCGGGGTCCAGTTCACGTATTCTACGGGCAGTGACCGCTCCGCGTCTTTGCCGGTTCGCCCTCCCCGCCCTTCTCGTTCTCGGCCTCGCCGCGAGCGCGCCGGCCGCGGCGGAGAAGGCCGACCGCATCCTGATCCTGAAATCGGAGCGCAAGCTCACCCTCTACCGCGCCGGCAGGCCGCTCAAGACCTACCTGGTCGCCCTCGGCGGCTCTCCCGAGGGCGACAAGCACTGCCAGGGGGACAGCCGCACGCCCGAGGGCACCTACCGCATCGACCTCAAGAACCGGGCCTCCCGCTTCCACCGCTCGCTGCGCGTCTCTTACCCCGACGCCACGGACCGGGCCGAGGCCCGGAAGCGCGGCTGCTCCCCCGGCGGCGACATCTTCATCCACGGCCTGGGCAAGGACTTCGCGTTCCTGGGCAAGCTCCACCGCGCCAGCGACTGGACGCTCGGCTGCGTGGCGGTCACGAACGAGGAGATCGAGGAGATCTGGGCCGCGGTGGACGTGGGGACGGTGGTGGAGATCCGGCCGTAGGAGCCGCGCTCATGATCGATACGACGGCAAATGTCCTGGGCTTTGCAGCCGGGGTGGTCCTGCTGCTTGCGGGGCGGCGGCTGTTCTGGCTGTTCGTGGGGCTCGTCGGCTTCTTTGCCGGGCTCCGCTTCGCTTCCCTGCTCCTCCCCGGCCAGGATTGGACGCAGTGGCTGGTTGCGGCGCTCTGCGGCGTGGCGGGGATGTACCTGGCAATCGTGGTACAGCGGGCGGCGGTGGCGCTGGCCGGGTTTCTCGTCGGCGGGTTCTTCGCCGCGGATCAGCTCGGGATCGACTTCGCCGCCCCCGGGCTCGCGGACGTGCTGGTCTTCGTCCTCGGCGGAATCGTGGTGGCGCTCTTCGCCCTCTGGCTGTTCGAAGGCGCCCTGATCTTCCTGTCCTCCCTGGTGGGAGCCGGCCTGATCGTCGACAACCTCGACGTGCGAGCCGGCATCAGCAACCTCGTGCTCCTCGGCCTCACCGCTCTCGGCATCGCCGTCCAGGCAGGGCTCACGGCGCGAAGACGCTCCCGAGGGGCCGACCCGCTTCCGGGCTGACCCATCGCAGCGCCGCGGGGCGCTTTCCCTGGGTGCGCGCCGCGCTCACGGTATTGGCGATCCGGCAATTCAGACGTGACAGAGCACTACGTATGGAGAATGAGGTTGAGATCTGGAAAGGTCATCCTCTTACCCGAGCCACTCGGGGATCTACCCGAGTCGCTCAGGGATCTACCCGAGTCGCTCAGGGATCTACCCGAGTCGCTCGGGGATCTACCCGAGACGCTCGGGGATCTACCCGAGTCACTCAGGGATGTACCCGAGTCACTCAGGGATCTACCCGAGTCACTCAGGGATCTACCCGAGTCACTCAGGGATGTACCCGAGTCACTCAGGGATCTACCCGAGTCACTCAGGGATGTACCCGAGTCACTCAGGGATCTACCCGAGTCACTCAGGGATCTACCCGAGTCACTCAGGGATCTACCCGAGTCACTCAGGGATCTACCCGAGTCACTCAGGGATCTACCCGAGTCACTCGGGGATGTACCCGAGTCACTCGGGGATCTACCCGAGTCGCTCAGGTGGCTGCCCGAGGGGCAAATGTCACGAGATCAGCCAGAAGCCGCCGAGCACGATTGACGCGGCCGAGGCGCCGCCGAGGAGAGCCTGGTATCCGCGGTCTCCGAACGCCGCCAGCCGGACGGCGGCGAGCCCGAGCGCCGAGGCGAACGCCACCATGGCCACGATCGCTCCGAGCCCGAAGCCGCCCATGTAGGCCAGCGACGACGCCCGGGAGGAGAGCGCCAGGGCCGGGAAGAGCCCGAGGATGTGCGAGCTGCCGGCGAGACCGTGGATGCCTCCGATCCAGAGGGCGGCCAGGCCGTGCCGGGGGTGATGATGGGCAGCCTCCTCCTGGAGCCGCGGCGCGAACGCCTTGCGCAGCCCCCAGAGGCCCACCGCGATCAGGACCGCGCCCACCATCCGCTCGCTCCAGGAGGAGACCCGCTCCAGCGGGAGCACATCGCGCAGCGCGAGCGCCAGCAGTCCCACCATCCAGACCCCGACGCTGTGGCCGATCCCCCAGAGCAGCCCCGTGCCCCACCCGCTGCGCCGCTCCCCCACCACCAGCGGCGCGACCGCCGACAGGTGGTCCGGCCCGGCCAGGGCATGCGTGAGCCCGGCGAGCAGGCCGGCGAGGGCAGCGAACCAGATGGCGTGATCCATGACCGGCGAAAGTCTACACAACTCCAGGAGCAGTGTCCCCGCCCCGGCGGGGAGCAGGACCGATCCTCCCCCGCCGGGCAGGCTCCTACCACATCTTGTGGTCCTCTTCCAGCCCCCACCACAGCTTGTAGCGGCTTCCGGGGCTCTGGTATCCTGCCTTCCTCTGGCAGGGGCAGACCATACATGCTGAAAGTGAAACGTCTCGAGATCTCCGGCTTCAAGTCCTTCGTCGATCCGGTGCGCGTGGAATTCGCGGGCGGGATCACGGCCATCGTCGGTCCGAACGGGTGCGGCAAGAGCAACCTGTCCGAGGCCATGACCTGGGTGCTCGGCGAGCAGAGCGCCAAGTCGCTGCGCGGCGGCACGATGGAGGACGTCATCTTCAACGGCGCCGAGCACAGGAAGCCGCTCGGCATGGCCGAGTGCACGCTGACGCTGGAGACCGACTCCTCCTTCCCGGGCGCGGACGGCGGCTGGATGACCATCGGCCGCCGCGTCTTCCGCGGCGGCGAGAGCCAGTACCGGTTGAACGGCCGCGTCGTGCGCTTGAAAGAGATCCGCGACATCCTGATGGACACGGGCCTCGGCATCCGCGCCTACTCGGTCATCGAGCAGGGCAAGATCGGCATGATCCTCTCCGGCAAGCCGCAGGAGCGCCGCAAGCTCATCGAGGAGGCCGCGGGCATCACCCGCTACAAGGCGCGCAAGAGCGTGGCCGAGGTCAAGCTCCAGGAGGCCACGGCCAACCTCCTGCGCCTGGACGACGTGATCTCCGAGGTCGAGCGCGCCCTGCGCTCCCTCAAGCGCCAGGCCGGCGCGGCGCGGCGCTACCAGGAGAAGGAGGTCGAGTACCGCGAGCTGCTGGAGAAGGTGCTCGCCGGCCGCTGGGCCGTCCTCTCCGCCCGCCTGCACGAGCTGCGCTCGCAGATCGAGGAGGCCACCTCCCGCGAAGCCGGGCTCGCCGCCGACCTGCACCGCGACGAGGCCGCGGTCACCGAGGGCCGGCAGCGGCTCGACGAATTCGCGCGCGCCATGGCCGAGCGCCACCAGAGAGTCGCCGAGCTCGCCGCCACCATCGAAGGCCGGCAGGAGTTCCTCAAGGCCAACCGCCAGACCGTCCGGGAGATCGGCGACCGCGCCGAGCAGGACCGCGGCATGGCCGAGCGCCGCGAGGCCGAGATCCAGGCCCACGTGGATGCCCTGGAGGCTCTGGAGGAGCGGCGCATCGAGATGGCGGCCGAGCGCGAGCAGGCCGCCCGGGCGGTCGAGGCCGACGAGCGCCAGATCGCCGCGGCCGAGCGCGACCTGCAGCAGGTGGCCTCCCGCGTCGATGCCGTGCGCAGCCAGCTCGCGACCGCGGTCAACGAGATCGAGGGCTTCCGGCAGAAGGTGCAGCAGGCCCAGATCGAGCTGGAGCGCGGCAACTTCCGGCGCCATCACCTGGACCAGGAGCTGATCCAGCACGCCCACGAGCTGAAGCAGGCCACCGAGGGCCTCGCGATTGCCCAGGAGAAGGTCAAGGGCACGGAGACCGCGCTCACCGGCAGGTCCGCCGACCAGGAGCGGGTCGCCGCCGCCCTGGAGATCACGCTGCGCCGCGAAGCCGAGTCCTCCGAGCGCAAGCGCGGCCTGGAGGACCAGCTCACGGGCTCGCGCCAGCGCCAGCGCATCCTCGACGAGCTTTCCCGTGCCCATGCCCAGCGCCGGGCCGCCTTGGAAAAGGCCCTCGCCGACGCCGGTCTCGCCGAGCCCGCCTGGCTCGCCGGCCAGGCCAAGGCGCTGGAGGGCTGGGAGCGCAGCCTCGACGTCTACCTGGGCGGTCTCGCCGACGCCGTCGTGCTGGAGCCGGGCGCCTCGGCCCGCGATCTCGCCCAGGCGCTCGCCGGCCGCTCGGCCGCGGTGCTCGTCGAGCGCCGCTCCCCCTCGGACGAGCAGCTCCCCATGGTGGACGATCCCGCGGTGGTCCTCTCCCTGGGCGAGGCGCTCGCGCTGCCCGAGGAGCTGGCCTCCGCGCTGCCGCCCGCCTTCCTGGTGCGCTCCGCGGCCGACGCCGAGCGCTTGGCCCGCCTCCATCCCGGCTACGCGTTCCTGAGCCGCGAGGGGGTCTGGGTGCAGGCCGGCACCTTCCATGTCGAGGGCGACGTGGCCACGCCGGGCGTGCTGGAGCGCGAGAGCGAGCTCGCGGTGCTCGCCAAGGCGATCCCCGACCTGGAGAGCCAGCTCCGGGAGTCCACCTCCGAGCTCGAGCGCCTGATCGCCGAGCGCGCGAACCTGGCGAAGGAGTCGAACCGGCTCCAGGGAGAGGTAGCCCAGCTCCGCCAGGAGCTGGCCGTGCACCGCGCCCGCCAGGAAGACGCGGCGACCCGCCATCGGCGCCTCGCGGCCGAGCAGGAGACCCTGACCGGCGAGCAGCAGGCCATCGCTCTGGAGATCGAGCGCGTCACCCAGCGCCGCCAGCAGTCCCAGGACGAGCTCGCCGCCGCGGAAGAGCGCAACGCCTCGCTCCAGGAGGCGTTCGACCGCGCCCAGGCCGAGCTGGAGGCGTCCAAGGCCTCTCGCGAGGCGCTCCGCACCGCGAGCGCCGGACGGCGCGGCCGGCTGGAGCTGCTCGACGAGCGCTTGGAGTCGCACGACCGCGAGGAGGCGCGCCTCCGCGCCGAGGTCGACCGCGGCCGGCGGCAGGTGGCGCTCTGGCGCGAGGACGCGGACAAGCTCGCCGCCCGCCGGAGCGAGCTCGAAGCCGCGATCGTCAAGGCCGAGGAGGACCTCCAGAGCGCCCTGGAGCGCCGGGCTACCGCGGAAGAGGGGGTGCTGGAGCAGCAGCAGAGGCTCGACGAGCGGCGCGAGGAGATCCATGGTCTCGACGAGCGCATCCACGAGACCCGCGAGCGCCGCGACGCGGTGCGGGCCGAGATCGAAGAGCATCGCATCGCGCACGCCGCGCTCCGCCAGGACGCCGAGCACCTGGCCGTGACCTTCCACGAGCACTTCGAAAAGCCGCTCCCCCCGGCAGAAGAGATCGGGGAGGCGCCACTCGACCTCGCCGAGATGGAGGGCGACCTGGCGCGCACCAAGGCGGCGCTGGAGCGGCTCGGGCCGGTCAACCTGCTGGCCGTGCAGGAGCACGACGAGCAGGAGGAGCGGTTCCAGTTCCTCACCACGCAGCGCGCCGACGTGGCCACCTCGGTGGACAGCCTGAGGAAGACCATCAAGGAGATCAACGAGGCCTCGGGCGAGCGCTTCCAGGAGACTTTCAAGGAGGTCAACACCCACTTCGGCCAGACCTTCGCGCGCCTCTTCCGCGGCGGCGAGGCCGAGATGCGGCTCCTGGACGAGGAGGACATGCTGGAGAGCGGCATCGAGATCCTGGCCCGTCCGCCCGGCAAGCGCCTGCAGAACCTGATGCTGATGTCCGGCGGCGAGAAGGCGCTGACCGCGATCGCCCTCCTCTTCGCGCTCTTCAAGACCAAGCCCTCGCCCTTCTGCATCCTGGACGAGGTGGACGCGCCGCTCGACGACGTCAACACCACCCGCTTCGTGGATGTGCTGCGGGAGATGTCGGAGAACACCCAGTTCATCGTCATCACCCACAACAAGCTGACCATGGAGGTCGCGGGCACGCTCTACGGCGTGACCATGGAAGAGAAGGGCGTCTCGAAGCTGGTCTCCGTCCAGATGGAAGAGGTTCAGCCCGAGGAGGAGCGGGCCACGGCCTGACCCGCTCCATGCGCTGGACCGACCGCACGTTCCGCTTCGACCTGCCGGTCGAGATGTTCCCGGTGGTGATCGAGCGCCTCCGCGGCACCGCTCCCCGCATCGAGGACAAGGTGCGGGGCCTCCCTCCCGAGATCCTCACCCGGCGCGACGGCGAAGCCTGGTCGATCCAGGAGCACATCGGCCATCTCCTCGACCTCGACGAGCTGCACCTCGGCCGGCTGGACGACTACCTGGCCGGCGCCGAGGTGCTACGCGCCGCGGACATGCAGAACCGCAGAACCTGGCAGGCCGATCACAACGGGCGCGCGGCCGGCGAGCTGATCCAGGAATTCCGCCGCGAGCGCGAGAGCTTCGTAAAGCGGCTGGAGGCCTGGGATCCGGACCGCGTCGGCCAGTCCGCGCTCCACCCCCGCCTCAACCAGCCCATGCGGGTCCTCGACATGGCCTTCTTCGTGGCCGAGCACGACGACCACCACCTCGCCCGCATGACCGAGCTCGCCCGCAAGATCTAGGGTCGCCCCTCCGCCCGGGCGCCGGCTGCCGGCTTCGAGCTTCGCGCCATCTCGGCGTTGACGTGCTTCACGAACGCCGCGATCTTGCCCGCGCATCGCGAGCCATTCCCGATCCAATCCGAGCGGCTCCCGATCGATCCCGGGCCGCGCCGAACGCATCCGGAGCGGCGCTGACTTCATACGGAGCCACGCCCGATGCCTCCGGAGCGATTCCGGATCGATCCAGAGCGGCTGGACAGATTCGGAGAGGCTCCGACTTCATCCGGAGAGACTCTCGATGCATCCGGAGCCACTCCGAATCCATCCGGAGTGACTCTGGATTCATTCGGGTTCATTCCGAACGCATCCGGAATGATCCTGGATCGATCCAGGATGATTCTGAACGCATCCAGAACGCCTCCGGATGCGTCGGGAATCACTCCCGATGCGGACAGGAGCACGCCGATCGCCGCCAAGCAGCGAGGTGAAGACTTCGGGCGCCTCAAGTACGCCGAGGAGGAGGAGCTGGTGCTGTCGCGGCTTCCCTGCTGGGCGGACCTGACGCCGGAGCAGTACCGGGAGCGGATCGCGGAGCTGGTCGAGGAGATCGATCGCGTTCCGGGAGGCCGCGGAGAAGCTCAAAGCGGGAAACCGGACGGCCAGGTTCCCTCTGGGGTCGTTCCCGCCGGCCCTTCCCTTCGTGAGCGCTTACAGCTTCGCCGGCAACCGGCCTTCCCGAGCTCGCGATCGGGAAGGGAAGGGGAGAGGACCGTCCTCCTGGCCACGAAAGGGGTCGCCGGAGGGGCGGCGGGTGGGCTAAGCCAAGGTCGGGCTACAGGAAGATCTCGAAGAGAGGGATTTCCAGCCCGGGGAAGAACGGGCTGGTGAGGAAGTCCCGCGCCGCGGCCGTGAGCTCCGCGACCTGCTGGAGGCGCTCCCCCGACCTGCGGTAGATGCGAGCCTCACTGCGTTTCGGATCGACGACCCAGTACTCCTGGACGCCGAGAAGCTCGTAGCGCTCCAGCTTGATGCCCTCGTCCCGCTTCCGGGTCGAATCGGAGAGGACTTCGACGACGAGGTCGGGAGCACCCTGGATGTTCTTCTCCGTGAGGATCTTCATGCTCGCATTGGAGATGAACAGGAGATCCGGCTGGACGATGTCATGCGCGTCCAGCAGGACGTCGATCGGTGCCACGTAGAGCCGGCCGAGGCGGCGCTGGCGAACGAACGGCGCGATCCAGGAGGTCAGCTCGACGACGACGCTCTGATGCCTCGGGTACGGCGCCGCCGTCACGTAATGCTCCCCATCGAGGATCTCGTGGCGGTTCCCGTCTTCCGGGAAGAGCAGGTAGTCCTCGTAGGTGAGCTTGCGGCGGACTGGGTCTCGGACGGCCATGGCGACTCCCCTGTGCAGGGCCAGAGCGATTCTAGCATGGAGGCACGATCCTCGGATCAAAAGAAGTTCCGGTGGAGGATACCCCAGGTGATGCCACCGGGGAACCCTGGAGCTTCCCTCCATGCCGTGGCATGTACCCTCGACACCCTCCCGCCCCTCTCCGGACCGCCGGCATCCTGCCGGCCGGCGCGTCCTTCGCCATTGAAGAGAATGACATTTCGGGGCGTTTTCCGTTCCTTGTCTTTTGAAATGAGCCGTGGTCTACGCTTCGTGCCCGAAGGTGGCGCCCTGGTGGAGGTGACGCTCCGGACCACCCAGTCCCGGCTGCTCCTGCGGCCCGGCCCTGTCGTCAACGAGATCATCCTCGGCGTGCTGGGCCGGGCGCAGCGGCTTTACGGGGTGAGGTGCTGCAGCGTGGTTTTCTTGAGCAATCACTTCCATTGCCTGCTCCAGGTGGACGACGCGCAGCAGCTCTCCCGCTTCATGCAGCACGTGGACGGCAATCTCTCCTCCGAGATCGGGAGGAAGGAGCTCCACGACTGGCCGGGCACGATGTGGTCGCGCCGCTACCAGTCGATCGTGGTCAGCGGCGAGGAGGCGGCCCAGGTCGAGAGGCTCCGTTACCACCTGGCGCACGGGGTCAAGGAGGGCCTGGTCGACCAGGTCAAGCGGTGGCCCGGCGTCCACTTCGCCAAGTCGATCCTCGGGGGTAAGCCCCTCAAGGGGTTGTGGTTCAACCGCACCGCGGAATTCGCCGCCAGGCAGCGTGGTGAGGACTTCGGGCGGCTCAAGTACGCCGAGGAAGAGGAGCTTGTGCTGTCGCAGCTCCCCTGCTGGGCGGACCTGACGCCGGAGCAGTACCGGGAGCGGATCGCGGAGCTGGTCGAGGAGATCGAGGCGGAGGCCCGGGCCGACCGGGAGGCCAGGGGAGTCGAGCCCCTGGGCGTCGAGGCGATCCTGCGGCAGGACCCTCACACCCGTCCGAACCAGACCAGGAAGTCGCCAGCGCCCGCCTACCATGCGGCGATGAAAGCTGCGCGAGAGAGATTCTGGGAGTCGTACTCCGCCTTCGTGGCCGCGTTCCGGGAGGCCGCGGAGAAGCTCAAAGCGGGAGACCGGACGGTCAGGTTCCCTCTGGGGTCGTTCCCGCCGGCCCTTCCCTTCGTGAGCGCTTACCCGAGCCTGCCGCCGTAGGCGGCGCGGCAACGATTCTGACCCTCAGCTTCGCCGGCAACCGGCCTTCCCGAGCTCGCGAACGGGAAAGGAAGGGAAGAGTTCCGTCCTCCTGGCCATGAAAGGGGCCGCCGGAGGGCTGCGGAAGCCTCCAAGAGCACGCTCACGAGGCCGACGGCGAGCGATTCCCCTGGGAAGAAGGCTGCGCGACGTTGGTCACCTGCTCGGCGAACCCGCTGGCGCGAGGCTGCCGCCGAACTTACGCCCTCTTCTTCTCGAAACGCCCGGCACCTCCTCTCCGAGCCACCTCCTCCGAGCCGCCCTACGCGGCGAACCAGCTGGCCGTCCACGGGGTGAGAAGCGCGCAGGAGCTCGCTGGCCGGTCCGACGCCGAGCTGAGGCTTTTGGGCTTGCGAGCGGACGACATCGAGATCATCAGGCGTTCCGGCGCGTAACCGACAGCCCTACAGCGCCGGCTTCGAGGCCCTCCGGGGCCTCTCTCTTTCTGGGAGCAAGCTCGGCCAGGGTGCGGCGCTTCGATCGTGCGCCGCGCCCCCACCCGCCAAGGGGGCGCTTCGCCCCCTCGGCCGCTCCCCCGCTCAGGCGGGCAGCTAAGGCCATGGCGCCACGCCGGCACCCTTCAGCTTCGCCCGGCATACCTCCGTGTCCGCCCCATCAGCTCAGCTCTGTTCCCCTGATAGGTGCCTGGCGAGTGTAGAGGCGGCAGAAATACCGCCGAGGTTACGCCTTTGGTGAGGCCTTCTATCTCGGAACGCCTGGCACCTCTTCCGCGGAGCGCTGGCGCGAAGGCTCACCCGTCCGAGTTGCTGCCCAAGAAAGAGGAAGTCTGGCAGCCTGGAGCGTTCTATGTCTTAGCGAAGATGTAAACCATCACAAACAGAAAAAGGAGTGGGTGAACCAATGCGAATTCCTACATGGCGACACATTGGAATACTCTTGAGGTGGGTGATGTTCGAGCGGGCGAAGGCAGCGTGCTTCTTGGTAGGCGTTCTAGTGCTCTCGGGCTGTGCCGAGGTAGTGACAACCAACCTTAGAACCCCGGCTTCGACGCCACCGGGGCGGAGCTTCCCCGGATGCAACGAAGGCGCAGGAGAGGCGCGGGTCTGCATCAATTTGTGCAAGACGGTCATTCAAACGGTTGGCGGGGGTTGCACGAACGATCCCTGCGATGCCTCGGAGTTAGGCGTCTGCGGCGATCTTTTTGATTGCGTGCCGAACGACTCGGCTCATCCGACCTTCGGCACCTGCCAACGGTTCACGGCACTGCTCTGCCACGTGCTCGAACCGCGGATGGGGGACAACCTTTGTCCAGCGGGCTTTTCCTGCATCCCTTTCGACTGCAACGACCGACAATCGCCAAACGCGAGGTACGATGGCGAGTGCATCCCGCCCACTCGCGAAGGTCAGCCATGTGACGAGTCCTGCCGGCGCTGTGAGGCGGGGACGATCTGCGAATCTAGCCTCCCGGGCAACCCGCGTATCTGCCGGCGTAAGTGCACAGACGACGGCGATTGCGTAGTCGACACTTACTGCTTGCCGACAGTTGGCTTTCGGCTCATTACGGACCGCTCTGGCGAGCCCCGGCTCGTACCCGTGACCCGATTTTGTGTCTGCTCGGGAGAGGGGGAGATACCCCCGGACGGCGGGGGCTGTTGCCACGGCTTCCACCTTGTCGAAGGTTTCTGCCGGTCGACGCTTTTTTAGAGGTTCCAAAGGGAGGAGAGCCTAGAGATTGGGTTCCAGAACAGGTGCCTCGCGCCAGGTCAAGCCTGGGAAGGGAGGACGGAACATTGCAGTAGACAGAACCGGGGAAGAGGGTAGAGTCGACGGCGGGCGCGGTGGCTGTAGGTCGAAGGAGTAGCTGTTTCCGGCAGCTTTCGCCGTAATGCCGGTGCCTCAGTCTCGACCCTGGCTCCGTCTCCCGCCGCCGCTCATCGAACTACTCTCTTAAACGTCTGTCACCTTCCGGGCTCGGCCCGCGACCCTGTTTTCGGGGACAATCGGGGGACAGTTGGGGGACAGTGCCGCTCAACTTCCGCCCAGAACAGCCAACAGCAGAGGCCGGCAAAATCCCCGTAAACCTCTGCTGCTGTGTGGCTTAGGCTGTTGGTTGCTGTTGGCTGTTGTTGCCCCGAATGGGACTTTTAATCCGCGGGTCCAGAGTTCGAGTCTCTGACGGCCCACCACCTTCCGTTTCAAATCCTGCCGTATCGTCGAGCAGATCCCCGAAGCGCTCCGCAATGACCGCCCAGTCGAGATCGGCGCGCCGGGCGAGGTCGTGGGCGCGGGCTCCGAGCCGCGCGCGCTCCGCCGGGTCGCGGTGGAGGCGCAAGAGCGCGGCGCCGAGGTCCTCCGCGGAGGGCGCGCCCCCAACGCATCGGCCGGCGAACCAAGAGACGTCCTCGCGCGGCGGCAGCAGCAGCGCGGCATCGCGCCACAGCTCGCCCGGGGCGCTGTGATCGGGCACGATCTGGGGCGCGGGCGCGGCGGCGGCGTGCTCGAACGCGACGAGACCCCAGCCCTCGGACCACGAGGTGCTCACACCGCAGTCCGCCGCGTTGTAGATGAGATTGAGTTGCTCGTCGGAGAGCGCGCCGTCGCCGCCGCGCAGCCACAGCACGCGGTCTTTGATGCCGAGGCGCCGGGCCTGCGCGTCGAGATCGCGGCAGCGCCGATCGAACGGCGCGGCCAGCAGCAGGAACACGCCGCCGTCCGCCGCGCGGGCGAAGCGGGCGAAGCCCTCTAAGGTGACGTCGAGCCGCTTGCGCGGCGCCACCTTGTTGCCGTTGAGCACGAGGAACGCGGCGTCGAACCCGGGCCGGTCGCCGAAGAGCCGGGCGCGAGCGGTCCTTCGCGCCTCCTCGGGGGTCGGCTCGAGCGGGCGGAACAGCGCGCGGTCGACGCCGTGCGGGAGCACCGCGATGGGACGCGCCGGGGACAGGCCGGCACCGTCGAAGAGCCCCATGAGCAGCGCGCGGCCGTGCTCCGTATAGGCGACGAGGCGATCGCAGGCGGCGAGGGCGGCGAGCGTCCTGGGACCGTGGACGGCGCCGTCCATCGGCGCATAGAAGACGATCCTCGGCGACACCGCAGCCTCCCTGCAGGCCTCCCGGAGGTGCGCGGCGTAGGCCGGATCGTGGAGGGCGAGCACCAGATCGGGCGAGAGGTCGCGAAGCAACGACGGCAGGCGGGCGAGGCCGTGGCGGTCGAAGGCGTCGGCGACGCCGTGACGCACGTAGCCCTGGGCCGGCGGCGGGGCCGGGTTGGCGAGCGTGAGGTGATGCACGCGGAAACGCCGGGCGAGGCGCGGCAGGATCGCGTCGAGCACCCGGGCGTAGCCCGACGCGCGGGCGCCCTCGCCGACGACCAGAAGCCGCGGGAGGGCGCCCGCCCCGTTCACCGGACGGTCTCCACGTGGGTGACGACGTAGGGCGCGCCGCTCGGCTGGGCGTTGAACACGATCGTGAGCAGCGTCGCGAGAGGGTCAGGGGGGGCAGGAAAACCAGCGGCGTCGTACACTTCGACGGCGGAGCCGCGCGGTCCGTCGAAGAACCCGGCGAACAGGATGTTGGCCCGCCACAGGAAATCGCCGTGGGAGCTCCCGGGGTCGCAATTATTGACCCAGTCTGGCAGAAGGCGCGCGGCGCCGGCGCTGAGAAGAACGTCGGCCGCGTCGCTGGTGGGCGGCGCGTCCCACTCGAAGTTGTAGCTCGCGAGGGCGAGCAGGTTCGGGCTGGTGGCGAAGCCCGACGCGGTGATCTCGCGCGCCACCCTGTTCCAAAAGGCCGGGTATTCCTCCGACCACAGCGCGGAGTTCATCCCGAACTGCTTCTTGAAGAGCGGCGGCGCGAGAAGGTTCGTCCCGTTGAAGATGACGACGTCGAGCCCCATGTCCTCAGGGGCCGGCGGCACGTGGACGAGGCTGCCGTTGACCTGGAGGCTGGGCCGCCGGGGGGGATCGTTCGGCGGTTGAGTGAACGCGGTCGAGGTCAGGTTCATGACGGGCTGTATGCGCGGGCCGTAGATCGCCCAGGCCTTCTTGACCACGTCGTGCTTCGCGCCGGCAAGCTCCCAGATGCCGGAGAGGCCGAAAAATACGTTGGCCGGATCCAGGTTGGCGCTCTGCACCCAGTCCACGAAGGCGCCGGTGGTGACCGGGGTGTTGGGATTGAACGGATCGGCGCCCGTGAGCTGGGCGGCCAGCGCGGGATCGCCGCCGCGGGTCGAGATGCTCACCTGCGCGTTGGCCTGGTAGCTCTGCCAGGCCTGGCTTTGAGCGAACTGCGCATCAATGGTGACGCCGGCGAACAGGGCGTTGTACGAGGCATGGGCCGCTGCGGAGATGTCCTGCGCGCTCATCCTGGCCGACGTCGTCAGGGTGGCACCGTAGTTGAGGTTGGCTCCCGCAAACGCGCGCGTGACGAAGTAGACGCCGAAGCGGTTGAAGAGCTCCTCGAACTCGACGAAGTTCTGCTCGTTCACCTCGTCGGGCAGTTGCGCGAGAGCCTCCTTGAGCCATGGCGTGAGGTACTGCTCGTACCCGGGCTGATACTGGAACATGCCGAGCCGCGAGTAGTACTTCTTGTAGGCATAGCTCTGTTCGGCGGAGCGGGAGGAGCTCGTGGCGAAGGTGGCCTGGGCCTCGCCCGAGAAGAAGCCTATGTGGGTTGAGATGTCGAGGGAGCGCGACATCTTGTCCATGAAGGCCGTGAGGTTCTCACCGTAGCCCTCGATGATCAACGTGGAGGTGTCGCCGATCCAGTTGATGATGATCGGCACCTCGATGTCCGTGCCCAGGTAGTCGATCGTGTGCTTGGGCATGGAACCGAAGTCGAACAGCGGTTCCCTGAGCGACGTCATCGAGACCGAGCCGTAGACGTCGAAGCTCTGGCCGATCGCCAGAGCCTGGGAAATCTCGGCCTCCATGGTGCGCTCCGGGCTGTAGGTGAGGAATTCGAGATGGGGGATGGGCACTCTCTCGACTGGCACTTCAGCGTTCACGGCAAATCCTCCTTGTCCGTAGCGGACGGAAAAAACGACGCAATCAGCTTATAGACCCTCGGTTCGCCGCGACAAACTCCTATCAGGTAGGAGGCCGCCCCTCCCTGCGGCTGAGCCGGAGCCATCCCAACAGGTGGTTTTCAAGCTCTCTGCATAGCTGCATGGCCTTCCGCCGTGGCCGCGCTCCCCGCGGCCACGGCGGCACTTTTGGACGAATCACGTACACTGTCGGCGTCATGAAAGTGGAACGACGCGCGGGAGAGGCTGCTGGCGCACCCTTCCCGATCCACGAGGACCTCCCGACACGGCTGCTCGCGGCGCACTCGCCCGCGGACGCGGCCGGGCGGGACCCGCTGGTCGCGCACGTGCTCGGCACCCTCGCCGCCTACGCCTACGCCGACACCGACACGGTGGCCGCCATGGCGGGCCGCCTGGGGTTCGCGGGCGGCTGCGTCTGCGTCGCGCAGACGGTGGACGCGATGATGGTGTTCTCCACCGCCTACGTGTTGCAGAGCCGCTGCGGCCGCGTCGCCATCCTCGCCTATCGGGGCACCGAGCCTGCCACGCTGGGGAACTGGCTCGGCGACGCCGACGTCGGCTCCGAGCGCATGCCGATCGGCGACGAATCGTTCGTCGTGCACGCGGGATTTCGCCGGAACATGCGGGCGACGCGCTGGGGCGTTCTCGAGCAGCTCCGCCTCGCTCTCGCAGGCAGGTCCCTCTCCGCTCCCGAGGAGCGCGTCGATTCCCCCCTCGAGGCCCTGTACGTCACCGGCCACAGCCTCGGCGGCGCGATGGCGGTGCTGTTCGCGCTGTCGCTGGCGGGCGACGCGGAGCAGCGGGAGCTCGCCGCGAAGCTGCGCGCGGTGTACACCTTCGGCCAGCCGCTCGCGGCCTGCGAGCCGTTGCCCGCGGCCGCCGTGGAGATCACGCGGAAGGTCTACCGGCACGTGTTGGCGCGCGATCCGATCCCCGCCCTGCCGGCGGCGCCCTGGGGCCGCCTCACGCACTTCGGCAAGGAGTATCGCTGGGCCGCCGGCGAGTGGCGGCTCTCGGAGA
>Ga0268265_10000073_pt1 | contig 128856 bp, 113 predicted proteins | sample KBSSwiS52_FD_190355 | JGI IMG/M metagenome (GOLD analysis project Ga0268265, IMG submission 190355) | Switchgrass rhizosphere microbial communities from Kellogg Biological Station, Michigan, USA - KBS Switchgrass S5-2 (SPAdes) (version 2) | ecosystem: Host-associated > Plants > Roots >... | reverse complement strand
GGTGTTCGTCTTCAATCAACTCACGTTCCAGGAAGTCACCGTCGAGACCGGCGGGATCTCCGCCGAGCGCAACACCGGCGGCGTGCAGATGAATATCGTCCCGAGGGACGGCGGGAACACCTTTTCCGGTAGCTTCAACACATCGCACACCACGCCGTCGCTCCAGGCCGACAATCTCAACTCCAAATTAGAAGCGCGCGGCTTGAGTTTCTCCTCCTCGCTCAAGAAGCACTTCGACACCGGAGGCGCGCTGGGCGGACCCATCCTTCGCGACAAACTCTGGTTCTTCGCCGGGACCCGCTTTGGCGCCAACCAGCAGTATCAGCAGGGGAATTACTTCAACAAGCTGCAGAACCAGCGTGTCGGCACCGACCCGGTGTGGCGCGTCACGTTCTACGAGCCCGACCTGAGCCACCCTGCGTACACAGACGATTACTACCGGGACTACAGCCTCCGGCTGACGTGGCAGGCGGCCAAGCAACACAAGATCGTCGCCTCGTACGAAGTGCAGCCGAACTGCAGTTGCTTCTGGCCAATCCTGGAGCTCGGTCCGCAGAACAATGTGCAGGGGACGCCGGAGGCGGTCGGGGCTCACAACTACAAAGTGAATTACCTGCCGCTCGTGAGCTGGACGTGGACGGTCAACAGCAAACTTCTCGTGGAGGCGGGCGGATCGGCCAACGTGTTCGACAACAACACGCAGCGCACCGATCCCACCGTCGGTCTGGACACGATTGCCATCACCGAGCTGTCGACGAACTTCCGTTACGGGTCGCGAGCGCTCAGCCTCACACACGCGGGCGGGTACCGGATTCAGCACAATCGGCAGTATCGCCAGCGCGCGTCGGTGTCCTACGTCACCGGGTCTCATTCGCTGAAGACTGGTGTCGACCTGAGTGAATATTCGGAGGGCGCACCCGGCCTGGCGAACGACTGGAACCAGATCAACGGTGGCCGGTCGTACACGTTCAGGAATCGCATCCCGGAGCAAGTCACCATCTGGGCGGTGCCGTTCGAGGCGCTCTGGCGTTCGCGCGACATCGGCGCCTACGCTCAGGATCAGTGGACGATTCGGCAGCTCACACTCAACCTCGGCGTCCGCTACAACAATTTCAACGGACACGCACCGGAAACGCGCATGCCCGCGGGGCCGTGGGTGCCCGAACGCGTGTTCCCGGCGACGAAGAACGCACCGAACTGGACAAACGTGAGTCCGAGAATCGGCGCAGCCTTCGACCTGTTCGGCAACGGCAGGACGGCGCTCAAAGCATCGCTTGGGCGGTACACGCCGTACTCGATTGCCGCCGTCGATATTCCCGCGAACAACCAAGCAAACAGCACGGCACGAACGTGGGGTGACGCCAACGGCAATTACGTGCCCGACTGCGACTTGCGGAATTCACAGCCCAATGGCGAATGCGGTCTCTGGTCGGACCTGTCGTTCGGGCAAATCCGGGCGGGCAGCACGCGCCGGGTGGCGGATGCGTTGGGCGGCTACAACCGCCAGGATTACAACTGGCAGGCCGCAGTGCAGGTGCAGCACGAGCTTCGACGGAACGTCGCGCTCAATGCCGGATATTTTCGCACTTGGTACGGCAACTTCCTCGTCACCGACAATCAGGCGGTGACCACGGCAGATTACGACCCGTATTGCATCACCGTTCCAAGTGACCAACGGCTGCCGGGCGGCGGAGGAAATCAGATCTGCGGCCTCTACGACATCAAACCCGCCGCATTCGGCCGCGTCGACAACGTCGTGACTCAACATACGCATTACGGCAAACTGCGAGAGGCCTACAACGGCATCGATATCGGAATCGAGGCACGGTTGGAGCGCGGCGCGAGGTTCGAAGCGGGCGTCGGCATCGGTCGCACGGTGACCGACACGTGTGATTTGAACAACCTGCCCCAGGTGCTTCAGAACACCCTCAGTGGGATCGCGGTATCAACAACGGTTGTGACGCCTCGCACATCGGAGTTCTGTCACATTACCCGCCCATGGACCGCGGCAACGGGGTTGAAGCTGGTTGCGATTTACCCGCTGCCATGGGACTTCCAGTTCAGCGCCCTGTATTTCGACAAACCCGGAATTCCTGTCGTCGCCAGCCGCGCGTATACGAATGCGGAGATTCGTCAATCTCTTGGCCGCGATCTCGGTCAGTGCCGTGGCGCCGCAACCTGCAACGCGAGCGTCGTCATCAACATGGTTCCGGATACGACACGATTCGAAGACCGGCTGCATCAGATGGACATTCGTTTCACCAGGAGCTTCCGCGTGGCGAAGCTGCGGGTGCGAGGAAACGGAGACCTCTACAACCTGTTCAACGCGAGCGACGTGCTCAACATGACGACGCGGTATGCAGGCACAACAGGAGGGCAGTGGTTGCGGCCACTGCAGATCCTCGGCGGTCGGATGTTCAAGTTCAGCGCGCAAGTCGATTTCTAGAACGCAAGTGAGCCAGGGGCGGACCGAAGGGTCCGCCCCTACAACCAGTGGAGAACCGCGGTGAAGAAACTTCTCCTTGTCTCGGTGTCGGTCATCGGTTTCACAGGTGCGTTGTTCGTCCAGACATATGCGCAGAATCGCGTGACGAGCCTCCCTGCAGGCGGGACACCTCTGGTTCCCGACAGTCAGGTGAACGGTCCCGTGCCACGGCTGCCCGATGGACATCCCGATCTGAGCGGACCATGGCTCGGTGGTGGTTCCAACGCCGACATCGAACGCGAAGGCGGACTGAAGGCCGGCGAGCTGCCGCTCCTGGCGTGGGCGAAAGAATTGCGCGACAAGCGGAAAGAGCAGGACGAACCGTACGTGGCGTGCCTGCCGATGAGCGTGCCACGCATCAACCCGTACCCGTGGAAGATGGTTTTCAGCCTGACGCCTAAAGGCGTCACTGAGATTTACATCCTGCACGAACTCGGCGACGCGGGCGCGCATCGCGTCGTGTACATGGATGGCCGCAAGCATCCCGATGATCTGCTTCCGAGCTGGTACGGCCACTCGATCGGCCGCTGGGAAGGCGACACGCTTGTCATCGACACCGTCGGCTACAACGACAAGTTCTGGTTCGACAGCCGGGGCACGCCTCATACGGAGAAGCTGCACACCATCGAGCGGTTCTCGCGGCCCAATTTCGGCACGCTGATCAACGACTTCACGATCGACGATCCGGGCGCGTACTCGAAAACGGTGCAGCTGAAGTTCACCGCGCGCCGCGTGCGTCAGGACGTCGAGCTGATGGAAGACATCTGCACGGAGAACAACCAGGCGGGCATCGCCGGCGGCTACAGACTCAATAGCGAACAGCGATAAGGAAGGTGCGGCAATGAGAACCAAACTTGGTGTCCTGGTGGCGGGCCTCGGTCTTGTGTGTGCGACGATGCCGGCCCTCGCGCATCATGGATTCGACACCGAATACGACGCGAACAAGAAGCTCACGATGACGGGTGTCGTTCAGAAAGTGGAATGGCAGAACCCGCACATGCGTGTCTATGTCGACGTCACCGACAACGCGGGCAAGGTGACCACGTGGAACCTCGAGATGACGAGCCCGAATACCGTGCGACGGCAGGGTTGGGGCCCGAAAGATCTCGAAGCGGGTGAGAAGGTGACGTTCACCACGTTTGCGGGGAAAGTCGTCGAGTCGAGAGGATCGCTCGTCTCGATCAAGAAAGTCGGCGACGGCCGCGAGCTGTTCACGGCCGGCGGTCCAGACGCGTCGGCTCCCAAGTAGGGTCCGCCGACAGGCGGACCATTCGAGACGTTCAGGCGGATCGCGGAACTCGTCAGGCGGACCACCGTTTACAGGAGGGCATCATGAGGCGGCCGTTCCGGGGATTGTGTCTCGCTTTATTTGGTCTTCTTCTTACCAGCTCGGCTGCGCTGGCGCAGCTGTCAACGGCTCAATTGAGCGGCCGGGTGGCGGATGAAAGCGGCGCCGTGCTTCCGGGTGTCACCGTGACGGCTACCCAGACCGACACGGGTTTCGTACGAAGCGACGTCACCGACGGAAGCGGCGCATACACTCTGTCGAATCTGCCGACCGGTCCGTATCGACTCGAGGCTTCGCTTCAAGGGTTCCGAACCTACGTTCAGACCGGCATCGTGCTGCAGGTGGCCGGGTCTCCCGTCGTGAACGTGAGCCTGAGTGTCGGCAGCCTCGAGGAATCGGTCACCGTTGAAGGAGCCGCGCCGCTGGTGGACGTAAAGAGCGCCGGCATCAGTGAGGTCGTCCGCAACGAGGAGATCGTCCAGTTGCCGCTCAACGGCCGCAACGCCGTCGAACTGGTGATGATCGCCGGAGCGGCGGTTCAGACCATTACATCAACGCAGCGCGCGCTGCCTGGAAGTCTCGGCGTGTCCGTGGCTGGAGGTCAATCCTTCGGCGTGGCGTACGTCCTCGACGGCGCGATGCACAACAACCCGCAAGACAACCTGAACATGCCGTTTCCGTTTCCGGATGCGCTGCAGGAGTTCAGCGTGGCGACCAGCGGGTTGAGCGCGCAGAACGGCATTCACTCGGGCGCCGCCGTGAACGCGGTCACGAAGTCGGGCACGAACCGCTTCTCGGGGAACGTCTTCGAGTTCGTCCGCGACCGGCGGTTCAACGCGACCAACCCGTTCGCATCGGTCGGCCCCGATGGCAAACGAGTGGACGATGGGCTGAACCGCAATCAGTTCGGCGGCACGTTCGGCGGTCCGCTCGTGCGCAACAAACTCTTTTTCTTCGGCGGCTATCAGGCGACGAGGGTTCGCCAGCAGCCGGCCGCGAACATCGCCTGGGTACCCACGGCCGCGATGCTCGCCGGCGACTTCACGGCGTTTGCCTCGCCGGCCTGCAACGGCGGCCGTCAGATCGCGTTGCGCGGCGGCTTCGTCGACAACCGGGTGAATCCCGCACTATTCAGTCCGGCGGCGCTCAATCTGGTGAAGTACCTGCCCAAGACGACCGATCCCTGCGGCCAGGTCACCTACACGCTGCGGAGCGACAGCGACGAGAAACAGTACGTCAGTCGCGTCGACTATCAGCGGACCTCCAACGACACGATCTTCGGCCGATACATGGCCACGAAATTCGACAAGCCGATTCCGATGCGGGAAGGGGACACCGCGCTGGCGTTGTATGACGCTTCGAATAACACGAACGTGTTGGGATTCGACGCCCTGGCCCACTCGCTGGCGCTCGGCGACACGCGCGTATTTGGCTCCAACACCGTGAATTCGCTGCGATTTACCTACAATCGGAGCGGCGTCTATCGTCTCGCACCCGAGACGTTCGAGCCGCACGACATCGGCTCCGATGTGTACAGCTATCAGCCGCATGTCGGCGTGTTCATCGTCTCGGGCAACGGGTTCCAGATCAACAATCCAGGCCCGAGCCGCTTCACGATGCAGGCTTCGCAGGTCAGCGACGATCTCACGCTGGTGCGGGGAGATCATCAGCTCGCCGTCGGCGGTAGTCTGGCCTACTGGCAATTTAATTTCCTGTCGCACGCACGCTCCGGCGGCAACTGGAACTTCACCGGTCAGTTGACCGGACTCGGACTCGCTGACCTTTTGATGGGGCGGGTCGGCCGGCTCGAACATGGCGGGCCCGCGATCCTGCCGATGGAGCAGTGGTACACCGGACTCTACGCGCAGGATGCGTGGCGAGTGGCAAGCCGCCTCACCATCAACGCAGGCGTGCGCTGGGAACCGTACCTCGGTCAGAACGTCACCAACGGCTCCGTGTACAACTTCAGCCGCGACAACTTCAAGAACAACGTGAAGACGAGCCAGTACGTCAACGCGCCTGCCGGTTTGATCTATCCAGGCGATCCGGGCTTCCCGGCCGGCCTGAGCGGCGTGAACAAACAGTGGTTCAACTTATCGCCGCGCGTCGGGCTTGCCTGGGACATGAGTGGCGACGGCCGCACCGCGATTCGCGGCTCGTACGGTCTCACCTACGACATGCCGAACGGCGAATACGAGTTGATCAACGCGAACTCGCCGCCGTTCGGGAACCGGACGCTCGTCGAAGATCCTCCCGGAGGATTCGATCACCCCTACACACAGTTCGGTGGCGATCCCCATCCAATTCTCACGAGTCGCAACACGCCGTTCATCCAGTACGGTGCATTCGGCGCCGTCGATCCCGACATCAATGCCCCCCGCAGCCAGCAGTGGAACGTGACCGTCGAGAAACAGCTTGGACGCGCGTGGCAGGTGGAAGCGAGCTATTTGGGCAGCTATACCGATCGTCTGTGGAACCAGGTCGCCATCAATCCAGGCGTGTTCATGGGGACTGGTCCATGCACGCTGCTCGGAGTCTCCTATCCGTCCTGCAGCACGAACGGCAATCTCAACCAGCGCCGCGTGTTCTCACAGAACAACGAGAACCCGGCGGCGGCACTGCTCATTGGCAATCTCGACATCCACGAGAACCTGGGAGCACAGTCGTACCGAGGGATGAAGCTTTCGTTTCAGCGCCGCGCCGGAGCTGGTCTGAGCCTCAGCGGAAACTACACGCTGTCGCGCTGCTACGGCGATCCGGCATTCCAGACGGGCGGCTTCCCGCAGATCGCCAACGGATATACCGATCCACAGCATCCGGAATTTGACCGCGGCCCGTGCGATCAGGATCGAACGCATATCGGCGTGCTCAACGCCGGCATGCAAGTACCGAGATTCGACAACACTGCGGCGCGCGTGGTGCTGTCGGATTGGCGCGTCGCAGGCATCTTCAGCGCGCGTTCCGGCCAGCCCATCAACGTCATCGCGGGTCAGGACCGCGCCTTTACCGGCATTCAGAACCAGCGTGTCGATCAGGTGCTCGCGGATCCGTACGGGGACCGAAAGACGCCTGAACACTGGCTCAACCCGGCCGCGTTCGCACTGCCTGCGCCTGGAACGCTGGGGAACTTCCGGCGCAACAGTGTGCGGGCGCCAGGCTATCGATCGATCGATGCGGCGTTGTCGCGTCTCGTTACATTTGGCACAGGGCGGACGGTGGAGCTGCGCGTGGAGACGTTCAACCTGTTGAACACGTTCAACTGGGGTCCGCCAACGCTGATGAATGCGGACAGGACGCACACCAACTTCAGCTCGGGTGCGTTCGGCCGAATCACGTCGATGGGCGGCACGCCGCGCGTCATGCAGTTCGGCGTGAAATACGGGTTCTAGCTAGGAAATCCTAAAGCCCAAATCCCAAACCCCAAATCCCAATCAAGCGGTTGGGATTTCGTTTTGGGATTTGGGATTTGGCGTTTAACTCTTCGGATACCAGTTCAGAAGGCGAACCTCGATTCCGCTGCCCTTCAACGCGTCCGCGAATTCCTCCGGCTTCTGGCCCATGTAGTGATACGGAATCGCCACCTTGGGCTTGAAGCCCTTCACGCACGTCGCCGCTTCCGCCGGCGTCATCGTGTAGGGCAGGTTCATCGGCATCAGCGCCGCGTTGACGTTTGTCACCCACGTCGCCATCGCGGGCACGCACTCCGTGTCGCCGGCAACATACACCTGCGCGGCCTGGTTCTGTCGGACCGCTGCGAGCTTGTCGCTGAACGCGACCACGTAGCCCTGGCCGCGTCCGCGTGGGTGATACAACTGCCCGGGCGATGGACCACGTTGAATGTTGTAGGCCGGAACCGAAATCACCGTGATGCCAGCCAGCGACTGCTCGTTTGTCCGCATCGTGGCGTTGGCCATGACCGTCGGGTTTGGAATCTGCTTCATGTCCGCGACGGCCTGCGGGACGACGACCGGCGCATCTGGCTTGCGAAGCTTCGCAACGGCTGCGGGGTCGTAGTGATCGCCGTGAATGTCGGTTACCAGGATGAGGTCAGCCGGTTTTGCCTTGGAGAGATCCGCCATCATCGTCACCGGATCAACGATGACCACCTTGCTGCCTTGCTCGATTTGAACGCTCGCATGACCGAGCGCGGTGATGGTGACGGCGCCGCCAGGCGCCTCCACGGTCGTTGTCGAAGGCAACTGGGCGTACCCGACCGATACCGCCATCATCACCAGGAACACCACGCTCCAACGGAGACTCATATATCCTCCTTATTCGCCAGGAGCCGCAGAAATTTTGCCCGGATTATACGCCGGCAATCGGTGGTTGCGTTGGCCGTCGATTGGGGTATGCTCCGCGCGTCAAACAGGTATCACCGGATACCCTGATACCTGACATCTGATACCTCTTTCGGAGGAGTACCTATGAGCGTCGGAGCGAGGCGAATGTTTGCTTGCGCCACGTCAGTGACGGTGGTGTGTCTGCTTGCCGCTGGTGGGCTGCGCGCGGCGTCTCCCCAGGGCGCCCAGGCCGGACCGGCGACGCAGAACGCAGGCGAACGTGTGCCGATGGTCGAAGAAACCTTCAAGACCGTCCAGTTGCTGCGCGGCATTCCCGTGGACACGTTCTTCGAAGTGATGGGGACCTTCGCCAGCTCCATGGGCAACGACTGCACGTTCTGCCACGCCGCGAACTCGGCGCTCAACAAGGCGGCCTTTGCGGAGCAGACGCCGCGGATCCAACGGGCGCGCCAGATGATCACGATGATGAATGCGCTCAACAAGCAGTATTTCAACGGCGCGCCGCGCGTCACCTGCTTCACCTGCCATGGCGGCAGCAACGTACCGAAGGCCGACCCGAGCTTCATGTCCCAGTACGGCGAGCCGACGCTCGATCCCGATGCGCGCGACTTCCCGACCGATCCGAGCGTCAACGTGAACCAGGTCTGGGACAAGTACATTCAGGCGCTCGGCGGCGCCGAGAAGCTGGCGAAGCTCACGAGCTACGCGGCCAAGGGCACCTACTCGGGCTTCGATACCGATCGAAGCACGGTGCCCATCGAGCTGTACGCCAAGGCGCCAAACCAGGAAACGGTCGTCGTCCACCTGACGATCGGCGCGAGCACAAGAGTGTTCGACGGCAGGAACGCGTGGGTGGCGGGACCTGAGCAGCCGCTCCCGCTGCTCACACTGACCACCGGCAACGTCGATCGCGCGCGCCTCTCCGCCCTCGCGAACTTCCCGCTCGGTCTTCGCCAGGCATACCCGCAGTGGCGCGGCGGCCGCACGATTCTCAACGACAAGGACGTCATCGTTCTGCAGGCGACCGCCAACGGCGACCGCGTCGCCCAGCTGTTCTTCGACAACAACGGCCTGCTCGTCCGGCTGCTGCGGTTTACGATCACACCGGTTGCGTTCGTGCCGACGCAGATCGACTACGCGGATTATCGCGAGTTGCCCGGCCTCGGCGTGAAGATACCGTTCGAGCGCACGCTGACGCAGACCTACATGCAGATGACGCTGCAGTTCACCGACGTTCAGCCTAATGTTGCGATCGACGCGGCGAAGTTCGCCAAGCCCGCGCCGGTGAAGTTGCAATCGGAGAAGTAACGAGTACAAGCAGTCGTAGAGGCGGCCCGCCGTAGCCGTGGCGAAGGCGGGCAGGTCCCAATGTGAAGGAGGATCGTATGGGAGTTAAACGAACGTTTGTCGCGCTGGTCGTGGCGGGTGCGCTCGCTGTCGTCGCCTCGGCCGGTCTTCGCGCGCAGGCTGGGGCGGCCGCCGTCACCTTCAAGCTCGGCACGTTCGAGCAGGGCGGGCGCACATTCCTCGGCCTCGTGCTGCGCGACACGCAGATTGTCGACATCGCCCGCGCCAATGCGGCGTATGAGCAGGCCAACGCCTCGGCGCCGAAGCTGACGGCGCCGGCCGACATGAAGCAGCTCATCACGCGGTACGACAACGAGTGGCGCGCTCGTCTCACCGCCATCGCCCGAACGATCCCGGCTACAGGGGCGCCGGCGTACGTCGTGGCGGTCAACGCGGTCCGGATCCGGCCCCCGGTGATGCCATCGGTGCAGCTGAATGCCGGCGGCAACTACGTCGAGCACGAGCAGGGGATTGCGACCAACGCGGCGCGCGGCGCAGGGCGCGGCGCCGCTCCAGCGGGTGGAGCCCCGGGCGGGGGACGCGCGGCAGCGCCCGCGCAGGCAGCGGTATCAGCGCCAGGGATCTGGGAGCGCAAGCCGGGCGACACGCGCGACAACCCGTATCTCTTCCTGAAGTCGCCGTCGATCATCACCGGCAACAACGATCCGATTGTCGTCCCGCGCGGCCGCGTCCAGATCGATTTCGAGTGCGAGTTCGCGACGGTCATCGGCAAGCCCGCGCACTACGTGCCGGTCGACAAAGCGGCCGACTACATCTTCGGATACACCGCGCACCACGACGTCTCGGACCGCCAGGGCCGCGGCGACCGGAAGATGGGCGGTTCCGACTGGTTGATCGGGAAGAACCACGATACGTTCGGCCCGCTGGGTCCGTACATCGTGCCGAAGGAGTTCATCAAGGATCCGATGAACACCCGGCACACGATGTACCTGAACGGCATGGTGATGCAGGACTCCAACACCCGCAATATGAGCCACAACATCTGGGAGCTGCTGTCGTTTGCCTCGAACATCACGACGTTGAATCCCGGCGACGTGATTTCCGGCGGCAGCCCCGCGGGAACGAACCTCGAGCGCCCGGACCCGCGCTGGATGCGCGCGGGCGACATGGCAAAGTGCGAGATTGCGGGGATCGGCGCCTTGAGCAACCCGGTCGTCGCCGAGTCGACGACGTCGACGCGGTAGTTAGGGACTGGGGACTGGGGACTGGGGACTGGGGACTGGGGACTGGGGACTGGGGACTGGGGACTGGGGACTGGGGACTAAAAAGCTCTTAGTCCCTAATCCCTAATCCCTAATCCCTAGACCCAGTCCCCGGTCCCGATGATCAGCAGCGATTAGGTACGCCGCCCGGCACGTTGCGGTACTTCGCGTGGCAATGCAGGCAGGCCGTGGCGAGCTTGTCCGCGGCATCCAGCACGACCTCGTCGCTCTTCGCCTGGCCCGCCTTGTAGACGCCGAGACTCGCCTCACGCAGCTCCTGCACCCACATCTGCCAGTCGGCGTTCTGAACGGGCGCCGGCTTGCCGTTGCCGCACTGCCGCGGCACGAGCAGGAGGTTGGCCGTTTCCGCCATCGCCATCCCGCTGTTTTCGACCGCTTCCCATCCGCCGTATGCGCTCGTGAATGGATCGGAGGATGTGGACTGGTGTGCCGCTGGCTTGAACGACGCCGGGTCTTCCACCTGTGCGGTGAAGATGACGTTGGACTGCGGGTACAAGGTGCCGCGCATCAGCTGCAGCATGTTTGCGTACACGCGCGGCTGCTGGGGCGCCGCGCCGCTTGCCGCCGTCGGCGCCGCGGCGCGGCCGCCGCGCTCCTGCGCAAAGGCGAAGTTCACGACCGCGAGAGCCAGACCCAGGAGCGCGAGCACGAATGCACATCGAACACCGCCGCGGCGGACCATGCAAACCTCCTCTTCGTTCATGGAAATCCGATATAGCGGCCTCCGATGGCCACAGTCGTCCACAGGAACATCGAAACCAGGGCAACCACCTTGCGTCGGATCGGACTCACGTCTCCGTCCTTCGCCAGTGCGACTCGTCGATGCACCGATCGTGTAAACACAATCACCGCGATCAACGCCGCCATCTTCACCCAGAAAAACGTCAGGTAGTAATACTTCGTCGCGAAGCACATGAACAGCAGAATTCCGGTCGTCACCATCACGACCAGGCCGCGGAACAGCCACCGTTCCGCGTCGTGCGCCAGCCCCGCCACCGGCTGATTCTGCAGCGCGACCCCGAGCAGACGCAGGTCGACCACCAGCACCGCTCCTCCGATCAACGCTAGTCCCATCAGATGAATCGTCGCGACGATGGGAAAGAAGATCGGCGACTCCCGCATCGCATGGAGCGGCGCAGAATACTGCAGCCAGCGGCAGAACTCCAGGAGAGACATGTGAACCCGGGGTGCGGCCTTACCCGAACCAGTAGTCCTGGTAGGCCATCATGCGTCCCGCCGTGATGATGAGCGCCAGCAGCAGCAGCGACACCGCTCCTACCATCCGGACGCGGCGTGGCGGAACCGCATCGAAGTCCCACTCCGCGACGCGGCGATACACGTTACGGCGGAACAGCCACATGTTGACGGCGGCCATCGCAAGCGCCGCCATCTTGAACCGAAAGAAAATGTTTTCGTAGCGGGCGACCGGCGCGGCGTAGAAGAGCAGGGCTCCCGTGACGACCATCACGACAAACCCTGCTTCCGTCCACGGCATGAGCCGCGTGACGACCTGCGACACCGGTACATGGGTCATCGTCTTGCCCAGCAGCCGCAGGTCGATCATCAGCGCAGTCCCGACGAACACACTCAACGTGAGCACGTGAATCATCAGGACGAGGAGAAACACGTACCGGGATTCGTGGAACGCGACGCTCCACGCCGTGTTACCGAGCCACTCGAAGAAACGAAAGAGGCTCACCGATTCCCGGGGCGCGACCCCCTATTCCTTCTTCGTCGCGTTGCCGTCGGCGCCCGGGGCCGAGCCGCCCATGAAGACCTTGCGGCCATCCAGATATTCGACGAAGACGCCGACGCCCTTCGGCTCGCCGCTCTTCGCCCGATAGCCGAACAGCTTGATTTCGGTCCCGATCGGCAGACTGGTCTTGGTGATCCCGTTTCTCAGCAGGTTCGTCGGGGGACCGCCTTCGATGCCCCAGTTCGTCACCGTTCCGTCCTGGCCTTTGACATCGAGCCAGATCCACGCGTGGGGATTCACCAGTTCGACCTTGGTGACGGTCCCCTGCAGGTTGATCGGGTTGTTCTCGTCAAAAGCAGCCGCAAATGAATGATGCGCAACCGCCGGCACCGCAGCCAGCAGCAAACCCAGGGCAGCTATGACGCCGAAAATTTTCACTGTCATCCGCATCTGGTGTCTCCTTCTATTATTCGGGCGCGCCATTACCCCGCAGATCGCGCGTCCCCTCGCGGAAACGGATCTGCGTGCCTGTCACCACATTGATCAACCCGTAGTTTTGTTCGTGGCAGGCGAACTCGTAAATCATCGACGGATCGATTCGAGGCATCGTGGCGTCGACTGACCACGGTCTCGTCCATGTTCTCGGATCGGTGACGGTGTACTGATAGCGCATCGTATTCGGGCCAACGCGCGTGAACCGCTCGACAATCGAGAGCGAATCGGTGGAGCCGAGGAAATGGGCCGCCGGTTTCGGATCGTTGAAGTTGGTGGTCTCGACGACCAGCGTGTTGCCTTCCCAATGTCCGCGCGAGTCGCCCAGCCACTGCCGCACCTGCGATGGCGCGTGCGCGCGGTTGTCCGTCGGGATGATGCGCACGTCGTTATTCGACTGCATGACAATCGTCACGTATCCCGGGCTCTGGAAGAAGAACGCCTCGGCGGTCACGCCTGCTGCGGCGGCCGCGGAATCCGCTCCGGGCATGCCACCACGGACCAGTGGAAGGGCGCCGAGGCCGAGGACGCATCGCGTGTACAGATTGCCGAACGTCCTGATGCCCAGCATGGGATCCTGCTGCTTGGCGGCCGCCGCAGCGGCGGCGCGCCGCTGTTGCGCCTCAGGAGTCAGCGGAGGCAGCCGTCCGTTCTTCGGATCGACGATGAGCGAGGTGCGCAGGTTCGGCGTCGCACCGCCCTGCCACGCGTCCATCGCGTATTCCTTCCAGTCGTAGTGAACGGTTCGCGGATCCACTTCCGCATCCGATTCGGCGGCCTTCTTGTACTCCGCGATCGCTTCGGCTTCCGTGAAGAACTCCTTGTCGCCGAGTTCCTCCGGACGCTGTAGACGTGTGTAGGTCGCTGTCAGCCACACGCCGCTCAAATCGGGCTCGCCCCACGGCTTCTTCGGCACCGTGTAGTTCTTGAGCTCGAGCGATTTCTTGAAGGCGTCCTCCGACGCCTTGATCGCCGCGTCCGTACTTGTCGCCGTCTGCGGCAGGGTCTTTTTGCCGCCGGACGGCGCCTGCGCCACCAGCACGGCCATCGACAAGGCGACCACAGTCGCCCCGGTGAGCGCGGTGGTAACCCAGAGAATCCGATTCCGCATACGCATCACTCCTCCGTCACCGCGATGAACGATTCGGTGGATTGTACAGCCCAAGCGGGGTGTACATCATCTCTTCCACAAAGGGCACGCAGTTGAACTCGAGCAACTGAATATTGGGCTCCAGCCGCCGGTAGACCGGGAAACTGATCTTCCAAGGCCGCGTAAACACGGCCGGATCTTCGATCGTGGCCTCGTACATCATGTGGTCCCGGCCCCGGGGGGTCCAGCGTTCCACGACGTGCGCCGTGTCGCTGAGGAAGTTTCCCGCCCGGTCGAGCCACTGGTGACCGTTGAAACCGGTCACGTCCACCACCAGCGTGTCACCTTCCCAACGGCCGTTGGACCATCCCATCCATGAGTCAACCGGCGCGTCCTGGTGCTTGTCCATGAAGATGGTGCGCATCGAGCCCTTGTATTCGTACACCATCAGGATCTGGTCGCGGTTCTGGAAGATCTGAAATGGGAACGGCATGTAGTTGGCCCGCGGAACGCCTGGCCGGAAGCACTGGAGCTCCGTATCGCCAGTGTCGAAGCGATGCGGATCGTTGCTGACCTTCACCAGCATCCGGTTCTTGAAGTTGTCCTGCTTCTTCTTGAGCGCCTCGGGCTTGTATGGAATCGTACCGCCCTCGACGATTCCCATTCCCGCGGGCTGTGAACCCCAGGCGCCCATGATGTCGTTATGAGGCCCGGCCTCGGCCTGATGCGCCTCGATATCCCAGTTCGCGGTGTTGACCGCCTGCCAAATCCCATTCAGGTTCGGCCTGCCGTCATCAGTACGTGCACCCGCTGCGGGCCGTGCCGCCGGCGCTGCCGCCGGACGCGGAGCCGCTGGCGCCTGGCGCGCCGCTGGAGGCGCCGCGGGCGCCTGCCCCTGGATTGATGCCGCCCACGCTACAGCCAGTGCGGCGACAAGCGTCGATACTGCCGTCCACCTCATACGCATCATGCCCTCCACCCGTCAGGTCCGACTAGAAATCGAACTGTGCGCCGATTCTCAGCAACCGTGGACTCAAAACCTGTGCGGCGTTCAGCCACGACGCGCCGTAGGTCGGCGTCATGCTGAGCACGCTGCTCGCGTTGAAGATGTTGTAGATGTCGAGACTGCCTCGCAGCCGCGACGTGCCCATCAGCCTGAAGACGCGCGACACGCGCAGATCCACCTGTGTCAGTCGCGGCTCGAACATCGTGTTCGGCGGAATCAATTCGGTTCGCATGGTCGCCGTGCATGCCGCGGTCTGACTCGGGCATGCGGCGAGGTTGCGGCCAATCAGACTGTTGATTTGCGCGTTGCTGATCACATAACTCGCGGTGATCGGAATGCCAGGACTGTTCTGGACAATCGCGCTGGTCTCCAGATCCCACGGCAGCGGATACACCACGAGGAACTTGAGCTGCGTGCCGGAGGACCACGGCGGCGAGACGTGACAGAACTCCGAGTTGCGTGGAGTCGATGACGTCGCGGGCAACGCCGGCACGTTGAGGAACACCGAGGCCGGCGCTGTCGACGGCGTGCCGGTCGGGCCGAGCGCGTTGAGTGACGGATTGTCGTTGACGTAGCAGTTGTCGGTCACCGTTCGCCCCATGCTGAGACCGCCGGAGAACTGCCCGCGTTCTGCAAATCGCCCGCTGAGCGTCAGGTCCACGCCATCGTAGGTTTGTTTCTGCCCGTCACCGAAATTGGATGCCTGTGTAACGAGATTGTCCACGCGGCCGAAGAACTGGGGCTTGATGTCGTAGAGGCCGCAGATCTGATTTCCGCCGCCGTCGGGCAAACGGGAATCCTTCGGTGCCGTGATGCAGAACGAGTCGTAGCCGTTGGCAGGAACCGCCTGGTTGTTCATGGCGAGATAGCCCCCGTACCAGGTGCGGAAATAGCCAACGTTGAGGGCGAGGCCCTGAGTCAATTCGTGCTGGAACGAGACGGACGCTTGCCAATTGTAGAACTGCTTGTTGAAGCCTTCCAGCGAATCCGGCGCGTTGTGCGTCGACTGTCTCGGCCGGCCGAAGTTCTGGTCCGACCACGCGCCGCACTCGCCGTTCGCCACCGGGTTGAGCAGCTCACAATCCGGAACGAAGTTGCCGCTGCGCGGATCGCCGACTCCAAGCAACGTGTCGTTCCACGTACGGTTGGTGGTGAGCGAATAGAGGCTCACGGGGTTGGCGGGCGACACGCGAACGACGTCGGGGTAACGGCCGACCGAGCCCTTGAGCGCCGTTTTGCCGGTGCCGAACAAATCATAGGCGGCGCCGAAGCGCGGGCTGAGATTCCGCCAGTGCGGAATGTGCTTCGCGGCCGGGATGTGTCGTTCGCCCACGAAGAACCCGGCGGGCGACACGAGCTCCGGACTCCACATGTCCACGTCGTTGTAGCGAAGCCCGAGATTCACCGTCATGCGGCGAATCGTCCATTGATCCTGCGCGTAGAGCGCGACGTCGCGTGCCGTTTCCTCGAAATGCGTCGGCGTCGCCAGCAGCTGCAGCGATACCGGACGCTGATTGTTGAACGTGTAGAGGATTGCGCGGTTCGCCATGAACAGATCGTTGCCGTACTTCTCGTTGTCGCCGGTTCTGACTTCACGGAGGTTCACACCGGTTTTGAAGCTGTGCGTGCCGGTGACGTAGGCCAGCGAAACCTGCTGATGGTATTGCCGCCGCGGCAGCGTCGAGTACGACGACCCGCCAGCGGTGGCGCCGTAGGCGGCGCCGTATTTCAGATCGAGCGTCTGTTCGGTGATCTGGATGCTGTTGACATCAACACCCTCGCCGCGCTTGTTCTGCTGCGTGATGTGATTCAAGCCACCGGCGACGGTGAGCAGCATCTGGTTCGTCAGGGCAGCGGTCCACGTGCTCGTCACGTTGAAGTCGGGCTCGTACTCGTGCTCGGTCGCGGCTTCAGGTGTGACGAGCGAGCCGCCCTGCGGGCGGAACAATGCGTACACGCAGTTGCAGTTGTGCTGAAACGAGCCGCCGACGACGACTTTGTTCCGCTCGTTGGCTTGCAGCGTGAGGCGAAGACTGTAGTCGCGATAGAAGTCATTGCTCGCCGCCGGGCGGGAGAGGTCCGGCTCGTACAGCATGCTTTGCGGCTGTTTGAGCTTGTTCCAGTAGATGCCCGCCGCGTACTGCTGCGTGATGCTCTTGCGAGCCGCGCCGTAGAACCACAGCCTGTTCCGTTTGATCGGGCCGCCGACGCCGACCGCGGTTTCGACGAACTTCTTGATCGACGCGAGCCCCTGCGTCGACGTGTTGAGACCGCGCGCGATCAGGTCGTCGCCGATGTTGTTGCTCTGTAGGTCAGGGCCGGTGTACGCAAAGTTCGCCGTCCCCGAGAACACGTTTCCGCCGTCCTTCGGGATCATGTTCAACTGCACGCCGCCGGTATCGCGGTCCGCGCCGATGCCCGTCGTCTCGGCGACGACTTCCTGAAAGGTCACGCCGTTCCAGACGAAGACGCCGGTGTTGGACGCTGCCATCTCCGTGTTCATGCCGTCAATGACCGGCTGCGCGTTCGGCGCGCCGTGAATCGCGAACCGCGTCTGCGACCGATCGCTCAGCGCGCCCGATGCGCGGTCGCCTTCGTTGTTCAGAACCGCGCCTGGCAGCACCGAGATCAACGTGGAGAGTCGCCCGTTGCCCGGCAGTGACTCCAGCGTTTCAGCGGCGTACTGCGTTTGCGAGCGGGCGCTGCGCGTGTCGACCAGCGGCGCCTCGCCCGAGACGGTGATCGTTTCGGCGACGTTGCCGAGTTGCAGCTCGACATCGACCGTCGCGGTGAATTCAGCTCGAAGTTCGATGCCAGTGCGCCGGACTGTCGTAAAGCCTGGCAACGTAAAGGTGACCGTGTACGGCCCCGGCCGCAGGTCGGCGATGCGATAGAGACCTTGTGCATCGGTGGTGATCGAGCGCACCTGCTCAATCAGGGCAGGGCTGCTTGCTTCGACCGTGACGCCCGGCAGCACGGCGCCGGACGGATCGCGGACGACACCGGTGAGACTGCTCTGTGCCCACGCGGTGACTGGCGCGATCAGGAGACCCAGGAGAACGACGGACAACATCCGCATGCGAATCATCGGTGAATCCTCAGGGTTCGGCGTCGCTGTTAGTGGTACTGGAATCGAGAAGGGTGGTGCCTGGTTGCCTGGTCGGAGAAGTGGCGTGCGCTTCGCAAACCTCTACCCGCTGCCCGACGACGGGCATGAGAGCCAACGGCGCGAGAACACGGGTCCGCATGGTTCAAGAAAAGCCTGACCCCTATTGGCCACCGGCGTTTTAACACTCCCCTTCATAGTGGTCAAGGGGAGTAGACTCTCCGCACGCGCCGCCTGCGCCGCGGGCGGCGGCAACGCAAGTACTTTTTTCAGGAGGGTCCGCATGCGCCGCCGTACCCTTTCGGTCGCCGCCTGGCTCACCGTCATCGCTGGGTTGATCGTGCTCGGTCCGAGCGCCTCTCTTCAGCAGAGAAACGATGCGAATTCTGTGAAAGGCGGTGTCGGCGACATTACCGGGGAATACCAGATTCCCGATCCCAACTGGCCGCAGTGGGCGCATCCGTACGCCAAGCCTGGCTACATCTGGGGATCGCAGGGCGGCGTGTTCGCGGAATCACCCGATCGCGTCTATCTCGCCAACCGCGGCGAGCTCAAACTTCCCGACAAGGTCCCGCCGAACTTTCCTGGCAACTGGGGCTTCTTCAACCAGATGGCCGCAACGCAGCCGATTGCCAACATGGTCAATTGTCTGGTGGTGGTCGATCGCGACGGGAAGCTGATTGAGGCGTGGAATCAGTGGGACAAGTTGTTTGAGTGGGGCCGCGGGCCGCATCAGGTCTACATCAGTCCCTACGATCCCGAGCGGTACGTCTGGGTTGTCGACGACATGCGCCACGTGATCTACCGCTTCACGCACGACGGCAAGCAGCTCGTACAGACGCTCGGCGTGCTCGATGAATTCGGCGAGAACGACGACCTGACGCACTTCCGCCGCCCGACCATGATCGACTGGCTGCCGGACGGCACGTTCTTCGTCGCCGACGGGTACGGAAATACCCGCGTGGTGAAGTTCGACAAGACGGGGAAAGCGCTCCTGAAGTGGGGAAGCCGGGGCACCGGCCCGGGGCAGTTCAACACGCCGCACGGCATCGCGGTCGGCGGATCGCCGCCGCGCGTGTTCGTCTCCGATCGCGGCAACCGCCGCATCCAGGTGTTCGACACCAACGGGAAGTTCCTCGAGGAGTGGCCGGGCATCGCGCCGCACAGCATGTTGATGAGCGCTGACGAACATGTGTGGGCGGTCGACAGCCTCACCGATCGCATCGTCAAGTTCGATCTGTCCGGTCACGTGGAGTTCTCCTTCGGTCAGTTCGGCACGAGGCCGGGATATACGTGGGCGCCGCATCAGATCACAGCCGATTCGGACGGGAATCTGTATCTGTCCGAAGTGTTTGGTGGACGTACTCAGAAGTACCGTCCAAAGCCGAATGCCGATCCGACCAAGCTCGTGTGGGGCCGCTCGCTGATGCCAGCGGGGAACGCGCGAACCAACTGAGGCTGTCATGACCTTCAAACGAGTGACCCTGTTGATCGTCGCGCTCGCGGTGATTGTCTCCACCGCGTGGGCGCAGGCGAAACCGGACTTTTCCGGCACGTGGAAACTGTCGGCAACGACTCCGCCGAACTATCCCGGATCGGCGGGGTGGGGCGTGCCGTCGCCGACGCTCGTCGTCAAGCAGACGCCGATGGAGGTGACGATCCAGGCCGGCCAGTACGGCCCGAACCCGATGAGCGTCGTCTACAAGCTCGATGGCAGCGACAACATCTGGGAAGCACCGTCCATGACGCAGTCGGGAACCAGTGCGACGGTGAAATGGAGAACGAAGGCGCGGTGGGACGGCAACAAGCTGATTCTGTTCACCTGGAACACGGCGCTGAATCAGATGCGCGACGTGATGACCATCAGCAATGGCGCCCTGACAATCCAGCGAGGAACCGAGCAACCGGGACCGTCGACAAACGCGCTGCTGACCTACACCAAGGGTTCCTAGCTCCGACGAGATGAGAAAGTGCCAATCCCGCTCGGGCGGGATTGGCTCGCCACGTGTAATTCCATCGGACGCAGAAATTTGTCTACGGTTCGTCAGACGTGGCCGCCTTCCTGCCGGCAAGATGATAGATTTCGCCTTGTGAGGCAGTCGCCGTCGCGGCGCGTGTCTTGCCTGCCGACCGCGTTGTAGAGGCCCCCCGTGAGCGACAAGTCCGCAGCGGTGCTCCCCATCGCGCCGCGTAATCCCCTAGGATCCCAGAAGGCCGGCAGCCCCTTCCCGCACATCGATCCGGCGGAGTTCGGCGAACGCCTTCTGCGGGGACGCGAGCAGAAGAACCGCCGCCTCGAGGAAATCGCCGATACCACCAAGATTGCCATTCACCAGCTGCGCTCGCTCGAACGGGGTGATCTGCAGCGGTTACCCGGTGGAATCTACCGGCGCGCCATTGTTCGTCAGTATGCCGCCGCCGTCGGTCTGAATGTCGAGGACACGTTGCGTGATCTGGCGAGCATCGGAGGGGAGGCTGACGGCCGTGACGAGGCAGCCGAGGCAGTCGCGGTTCCGCGTGGGGATGCCGGCTCGTCTCCGTTTTCCACGGCGTTGTGGTCGAGTACGGCAGCGCTCGTCGTTTTGGGCGCAGTTGCGGCCATCACAACGTCGTGGTACCGCGGGGGAGCGACGGCTCGTGCCGCGGATGTGCCTGTGACGGCGACCAGTGTGACGACGCCCGAGACCGACGCTCCGGCAATCGCGCTCGTCGCAGGAACCGAAGGCGTGCGGGCCGACGCCGGAAATGTTGAACACGCCACAGATGCGACTGCGTTGCGAAACGAGCCGGAGACCGACAACGTCGCCGAGGTCAATGCGACCGAAGGCGAGTTGCGGATCACCTCTGAACCGGCTGGCGCGCTGATAACGGTCAACGGCATCGGCTGGGGCGTGACGCCAGTGACGATCCCGTACATGCCGTTTGGGAAGAAGGTGATCCGCGCCACGAAACCTGGTTACCTCACCGCGCAGCGCGGCTTCGACTTCGTACCCGATCGTCGCGTCCGATCCGTCCGCATCCAGTTGTCTCCGGAGTCCCCGGAACCACGCTAAGACTTGGGTGGGTCAACGGCGCAACATGCTGGTGTTGCGCGGGGCGCGGCACTGCTGAAGTGGAAAAGTAAGTGTCGAAGTATAGCGAGCCTACTTCGAACTACTTTCCACTTTTCCACTTCTTTACTCTTCCACTTTAGAAGGTCGCTCGGAATCCGAGCTGCAGCATCCGCGGCTGGTAGACGAGGCTCGGGTTCGGAATCGGCAGCCCGTAGGCCGCGTTGCTCTCACGCGTTTCGTAGGTGCCGTAGTTCTCGTGGTTGAACAGGTTGAACGCTTCCAGTATTCCGGCGAGTGCGACGCGTCCGCCGACGCGGATGCGCTGCTGCAGTCGAAGATCCACGCGGTGGATCGTCTCGCCGATGAAAGAGTTCCGCGCCACGATTGTGCCGTCGGGACGCAGTCGATCGCATCCCTGCCCGCACTGGCGCAGGTCGCCGCCGTACGAATTCGAAAAACGCTGACCGGCCCCGAAGAAATAGCGCCCGCTCAACTGGAACCCGCGACCGACTTCCCAGATGCCGTTGAACGTCGCACGGTGGCGCTGATCGGTCGTCCCCAACGAGTATTCGCCGCCGAGGTCCGACGCGACCGGGAACGGCACCATCTTGTTTCCGCTCACGGGCGGCGCTGACATGTCATAGAGCTTCGACCAGGTGTAGGTGCCCGACCCCTGCCATCGATGACTCAATCGCTTGGTAAACGCCGTCTGCAGTGAGTGGGAATTGGATCGCCCACCCATGACGTTCATCGCGAGTGCGCCAAAGTCGGGGAAGGGCCGTCGGCTGATATCAGTGAACGGATAGTTCACGCCGGTCACCGGGTCGTAGCTAAGGTTGACGTTGTTCAACTGCGTTCCCTGCGTCGTTCGCTCGTCCCGCCCGCCGACGAACACGTAGTCCGCCTCGACGCCGAACGTCGCACTGAGCTGGCGCTGCATGCCGATTGAGGCCTGATGGCTGTAAGGCATCTTGGTAAACTCCGCGGGCGGCGCAAGAAAATCCTGCCCCGTGTCACGTCGCACGCACGTGGGTGTCCGCGTCGTCGAGCAGAACCGAGCTTCGAGCTGCGCTTGAGTCGGCCATGGCCCGTTGAACGGGTTCACGGCAAAGTCCGGACGACCGTCGTTCTGCACTTCCACCACCGCGGACCTCGTAATGCCCGCCATCTGACCGGGCACGCCAGTGATGATGTCGCCGTAGTACAGACCGTAACCGCCGCGAACGACCGTTTGTGCGGTCAAGGTGTAAGCAAAGCCGACCCGCGGCTGGAAATTGTCCGTGTCATTCGGCCGCTCGGCCTCGACGATGGGCGGCAGGCCGTAATGATTCGCCCACACATTCAGGGCGACGTCGTACCGCATTCCGAGATTCAGCGTCAGCCTCGGCGTAATCGACCAGTCGTCCTGCACCCAACCCGCGTAGTTGTATTCAGGCAGTGCCGTGTTGAATTGCCCGTTGCCGAAGGTATAACGCCTCGTGATCGGCGACAGCGCCGCCAGGTTCCACGTCGACACGTCGTTCCAGACGGGAAACAGATCTTCGATGTTGGCAGGAACCGGTCCGTTCTGGGCGTCGATGTTACCCATGCAGTAACGACAGCTGAACGCCGCGTTGACCGCGTACAAGTCTTCGAAACCCAGTTTCATGTCGTGACGTCCACCCTTGTCGAACGACACCGACAGATCGTCGCGAAGCTGGTAGACGTTCGCGCTGTTGTTCTGCGGTGTCCGGACGTTGCCGCCGAAGGCGAAGCCTCTGAACGTGATTCGGGGGTGACCGTAGACGATGCCCTTGGCCGCCTGTGGGTGGTCCGGCCGGTAGGTGTGATTCCTGGTCGTATAGATGTGGCTGTTGAACCCGACTCTGACCTCATTGACCATGCGGTTGTTCACCACCCGAGTCATGTTGGCGAAGGCTTCGTCGCTGTGACGTCTGAAGTCTTCCACGGCCGACGGATGGCTGCCGACCTGCGTGCTCTGCAGCTCGTATGGGTTCTTATAGATGAACGTGTTCCCGCGAATCATCAGTCGTGTGCGCGAGGACAGCTGATAGTCGAGACGCAGTCCGGCCATCTCGGTCCGCTTCGTGCCGGTGAGCTCGACGTTAAAGCGCGGATACGGGGTATTAAAGGTGAGCGTCTGTGGCTCGCGTTCGCGCTCGTAGTTGGCGAAGAAGTGGAGCCGATCGCGCAGGATCGGTCCGCCATATGTCGCGCTGAGCTGCTGATTCGAATACGGCAGGACCTTTCCCGTGATGAAGTCCGCAGCGTTGAACGCATCGTCGCGGAAGTAGCCTGAAAATGAACCGTTGGCGACGTTGCTGCCCGATTTCGTGATGGCGTTCACTTGAAGACCGGTGGAACGTCCCTGCGTTGCGTCAAACCGGCTGGCGAGGAACTGGAACTCGGCGATCGCATCGCGGCTGAACCGTGGCTGGCCTCGGTTGCCGCCCTGAGCGACTGACACTTCCTGGCCATCCATGTTCAGCTGGAACTCTCTGTTTCCATTTCGTTCGCCGGTGGTCGGCCCGAGGTCCGTGGCATTGGCACGCATGCCAGGCGCGAGCGTGGACAGCGTCAGCCAGTCGCGGCCGTTGACGGGTAGTTCCTGCGTCTGCCTCGGATCGACGTTGCCGCCGATGCTCGATGTCGTCGTGCTGATGAGAGGCGCCTCCTCGGTCACCGTCACCGATTCCTGCACCGCGGCAGGCGACATCTGGAGATTGACGGTGGCCTGCTGCCCCACTAGCAGTTCGAGCTCTCGCCGCATCACCGTTCCGAAGCCGGGCAACATAGCGGAAATCTGATAGATGCCGACGCGTGCAGCGATGCGGAACGCACCGCGTTCGTTGGTGACGGCTTCGAAGGTGTTCCCCGAAGCCGCATGTACGGCGACGACCGACACGCCAGGCAGGACGGCGCCCGTGGAATCGGTAATCGTGCCGTTGATCGTCGCCTCCTGTGCAAACACGGCGACGGGGAGCGCAAGCATGACGCTGATGCAAAAGAGTCGTGTAACGACACGCCGAGTGGCGAAACGGATCATTGGATCCTCCTGTCGCGACCTCGCGGCAATACCGAGTGACGACGACCCAGGGTCTGCGCCCAGGCACCAAGGCGGTGCCCGTTGTCCCAGTGCGATCAGGACCGTTTGGATGTCGGTCCTACAGAGTCCCTAATCGGAGGTGATCGTGGTTCGAGAAGAAAATTCGCGGTAACGATTACGCAGCACCCTTTCGATGTCAAGCGACAAAGGGTGCTGCGTGGAGGGGTTGTAAGACCGGGCTATTGTCCCTGACTGGAAGCGGCGAACAGCTTCTGGCCGGTGCTGGCCAGCACCACGGAAGTGGCGTTGCCAAGAGGCTTTCCGCTTCTCGCCTTAAAGCCGTCGACGGTGACCACGTCGCCGGCTTTCATCGAATTGCGTGTCCATCCGGCGCGCAACAGGCCGTTGGGGCCTCCCATTTCCATGCCCCAGTTGGTGACGTTGCCGGTGTCATCCTTCACGTCGAAGTAGAACCATACGTGCGGGTTGGTCCACTCGACCTTGGTCACGGTACCTGTGAGCTTGAGCGGCTGCTTGTTGTCGAACTCCGCAGCGAATGAATGGTGCGCAAACACCGGCGCCGCTGCGACCTGCAACGCGAGCACGAGCACAAAGACAAGCAGCGATCTCATGGCCGTCACCTTTCCTTCGGAAGGACGTCGAAATACTTATTGTTCTCACAGACCCAGTCAAGCAGCTCCGTGTCGGGCATCAGCTCCCACTGAAACGCGACACTCCACGGCTTGGTATATGCCTTCGGGTCGTTGATCGTGATTTGCAGGTCCATCCGCCCGAAATTCACGCGCCGGAAGCGCTCGACAACGTGGAGCGCCTCACTGTGTGGATGGCCGGCGTCGTCCAGCCACGTCTTCTCATGAATCCCCGTCGTGTCGACAACCAGCGTGTCGCCTTCCCAGCGGCCAACAGAGTAACCGAACCACGCGGGCTCGGGATCTTTCGGCAGCGGACGTCCGTCGGTGAAGATCTGTCGAAACGTGTGGTAGCCCTCGTACAACATCACGATGAGACCTGGTGATTGCAGGACCTTTCTCGGGGTGTTGTGCGCGTCGAAGTCGGTGACGCTGTGCGGGAGGCAGCTCGCGCTTGGGCGATCGATGCCGTTACTGTCAGCCCGCTGTTTGAAAATCTGCTGGGCCCACGGTGTCATCGGAACCTGGATGCCATCGGCGGCCAGATTCGCCAGATATTTCTGGCTTGGGGAGTGCCAGATGCCGGAGAAGTCGGGCTTGCCGTCCGCGGTCTTCGGTGCGGGCGCGTTCAGGTTCGCCTTGCCGTCCGGCAGGCGAGGCGTGCCCGGCGTCGGCAGGGTCAACCACTGCGCGTGCGCCGCCGAGGCCACCACGACAATCACGGATGCGAGAGCGACACGCAACTGAAACTTCACGGTCGTCTTGCTCATACGCACTCCCGGATGCACGCGTAACATACACCATCCCAGCCGTTCGTCCCGCCGGGATTCGTTCGAATCGTTCTCACACACGCGATCGTTCCCCGGCGCAACGAATCGAACGAGCTGAACGAACAGAACGCTTCGACGATCAGATTGAACGACCCGAACGACTCGACCGACTAGAACGATCCGAAACGATCAAGTCGAACGACTCGAACGAATTGATCGAACGATCCGAACACATCGAACGATCTAAACGATTAGGTGATTCGCCCGGCGATCGACGCAAAATTTTTTTTAAAAATTTTTGCGCGCGCATCAAAAAGTACTTGATCTTCAAATGCGACGTGGATAGATTCTCCGACGCTGCGCGCGCCGGAAGAAGACGAGCCAGCCCGCTGGTCCTGAAGTGCAAGGCGGAGTCGGTTTGCGATGTGCGGTGGGTCTTCGCAAGAGGATGCGCTGGATGTTGCGGATCGATGAAGCGTTGCAGGACGGGGGAAGAGTCCCAACGGTTCTCGATCAGGAAAAGGTGGAATGTGGTTGCCCGTGAAGATGCGCAAGCGTTTTCGCAGGCGATAGCGTGAAACAGATTTCTGGACGAGAAGCGAAGGGTCTTGAAGACGACGACGTGCAAACGTCTTCGAGCCAGCAGGCGGCAAGCCGACTTCCGACGCGCGTCGCACGTACGGCGACTTTCAGACGACCTCGTCCGTCCAACTTCCTAAGTTCCCCGGGTTCCCTTGCCCCTTCCCCCGGACTTCGATATAGATGTGAATGCCGCGCGTGTGAGTCTGCCGCGCGATCAGCGATCAAACGTCGACAAGGAGCAAACATGTGCGATCAGGATCATTTTGAAAAAGACCGTCAGGATCTCGAGGCGCTCGGACTCGTCATCACGCGGCGGCAATTCGGCGTGCTCGTGGGCGCTGGCCTCACCATGATGCTGCCGCAGGTCGCCAACGCCGTTGCGGTCACCGAATCAGACGTAAACATCATGACGCCCGACGGCACAGCGGATGCCTACTTCGTGCATCCGGCAACCGGCACGGCTCCCGGCGTGCTCGTCTGGCCCGACATCTTCGGACTACGGCCGGCGTTTCGCCAGATGGCAAAACGGCTCGCGGAGACCGGCTACTCGGTGGTGGTGGTGAATCCGTTCTATCGGGTCAAGAAAGCGCCGACGGCGGATAAGGGCTCGGCGACGCCGATCCCGCAGTTGATGCCGCTTGCGCAGGCGTTGAACGAGACCACGCAGATGACCGACGCGAAGGCGTTCATCGGCTGGCTCGATCGGCAACAGTCGGTGGCGAAGAACCGCAAAGTCGGTACGCAGGGCTACTGCATGGGCGGGCCGATCGCCTTCCGCACTGCGGCCGCGGTGCCCGATCGCGTCGGCGCGGTCGCGTCATTCCACGGGGGCGGCCTCGTGACCGACATGCCCAACAGCCCGCATCTGCAGGCATCGAAGACGAAGGCGCAGTTCCTGATTGCCATCGCCGCCAACGACGACATGCGGTCGCCCAACGAGAAGAATGTGTTGAAGGAGACATTCGGCAAGGTAAATTTGCCCGCCGAAATCGAGGTATACACCGGCGCGGCGCACGGGTGGTGTCCTCCCGATTCACAGGTTTACAACGAACCGCAGGCGGAGAAGGCTTGGAGCCGGCTGCTCGCGCTCTACGGGAAGGCCCTCGCCACAACCTAAAGTCCCAATGCGGTTTCAGGTCGGCCCGGCGTTCAGCCGGCCGGCCTGATTCCCGCTCCTGAAATCCCCCGGTCTTTCTTCGCTTGCGGACCCCTTTGCGGGGCTGCGCGCGCTTTGTCGCGTTAGCTGTCAGCGGAGAGGACCACCATGAAGCCCATTTACTACGTGATCGGCGGCACCGCCAAGATTCTCTCGGTGGCGATGTTCGTCTCCATGTCGGCCCATGAAAGCAGCGTCGTCAGCCAGCCCGACGGCAAGCGCCTGTTCGAGCGTGAGACCTTCGGCGGCAACGGACGAACCTGCAGCACGTGTCACACCAGCGAGACCGGCACCATCTCGCCAACGGAAGCGCAGAAGCGCTTCAAAGGGAACGCGCGCGATCCGTTGTTTGTTCATGACGGCAGCGACGACGGAAATGGCAAGGGCGCGTCGCGGATGCTGAAGGACGCAACAGTACTCGTCGAGATTCCACTGCCGCCAAACGTCAGCCTGGCCGACGACCCGACGGCACGCTCGGTCGTTGTTCGACGCGGAGTTCCTTCGACACTCAACACGCCGGCCCTCGATCGCGTTTTGATGATGGACGGGCGACAGCCCGACCTCGCGTCGCAGGCTGCGAGTGCGATTGCGGGACACGCGCAGGCGAAACGTGCTCCGACGGACGCCGAAATCCGGGGCATCACCGACTTTGAAGCCACCGACGACGGATTCTTCAGCTCGCCGACGCTGCGCGAATTCGCGCGTGGCGGACCCGCGCCGCAGCTGCCGCAAGGCCATACCGATGCAGAGAAGCGAGGCCGGCGGTTCTTCGAGGATGTGAGCGATTTCCAGGACTTCAAACACGGCGCGTGCGCGGCCTGCCATAGCGGTCCGATGCTGAACGAAACCAACGAGCTCCTGTTTGCCGTTGGCAAAGTTCCAGTCCGCACGCGCTTCCAGAGCGTGCGTGTGTCGGAGGTGAACGACGCGCACAATCCGATGCACGAATACATGTTCACCAATCCCGACGGCACGACGACGCGGCTCATGTCGCCGGATCCCGGGCGCGCGCTCATTACCGGCATCGGAAAGGAATCCGGTCAGTTTGACAACGTGAACGCGTTCAAGATCCCCACGCTGTGGGGCGTCAGCAGGACCGCGCCGTACTTCCACGACAACTCGTCGCGGACGCTCGAGGACGTTGTCGCGCACTACAACAAGTTCTTCGAAGTTGCCAGTGATCCCGACGGTCCGGGACCCAAGGGGCCGCTCGTCGTTCTGACTCAGGACGATCAGGCCGACATCGTCGCTTACCTGAAGTTGCTGAAGTAAAAGCGTTGCTGGACATGACAGGAGGTGTGTGATGGTCACGTCGCGTCAAAAGACCCTGGTGCAGGAAAGCTTTGCTTCGCTTGCGCCGATCGCCGAGGACGCCATGGCGCTCTTCTATCGACGGTTGTTCGAACTGGACCCCGCGGTCAGAGGCATGTTTCCCCCGGACATGGCCGCTCAACACCGCAAGCTGGCGCAGATGCTGACGGCAGCCGTGAAGGGGCTGGATCACCTCGATCGTCTTGTGCCCGTCGTGCAGGACCTCGGACGTCGCCACATCGGGTACGGAGTCACCGAAGCCCACTACGACACAGTCGGTGCCGCTTTGCTGTGGACCCTGGAGAAGGGTCTCGGTCCCGCCTTCACGTCAGAGACGAAGGACGCGTGGGCAACGGTGTACGGCGTGCTCGCAACTGTGATGAAAGACGCGGCGCGGACTCAAACAGCCGCGGCGTGAACGAACGTGAAGGGTAGGCAACACGCCTACCCGTTGTTCCCAAGTATCGCGACGACGCGAGGATCGCGAAGCCACAGTGCTCCCCAGATCAACACACCGACCGCAATGGGAAACAGGAACCAAGGATCCTCGACCCGGACCTGTGTCGCGGTCGCTCCTCCGAGATAACCCGTGAGGAGCACCGCGCCGATCGGTGACGTGCGCGGAATCACGTAGGCCACAAGACATACGAGCTCAACCCACCCGATGATGCCGACGAGGTCCGCTGGGTACCCCAGCCTCGTCGTCCCCTCAACGGCCACGCCAAGCCCCAGCAGTTTGACCGCGGCGTCGAATGCGAGAAACAGCACCACCCATGCGCCGATGGTGACTCCCGTCCACCGTTTCATAACCACCTCCGTAACCTAGTCGAATGACGAGTGGTCAGATCGACGAGGGGTTTACGGGGAAGGGGGAAGGGCTGGTTTAGTGCTCACAAATCTATTGGAAGAACACCACCATCTACATGTACGGACTCGATGGCAACTGGTGGCAATTCGTGGCTCCTTGGACAGATCCTTCTCCCTAAAACTGAATTGAAATCCCAAAGTCAATCTTCCTCATGCCATTCACCGTGGTCGGCCTCCCGAAGAACGGCGACGTCATGGTGCCACTGTAGCCGGCGTAATTGCGCTGGTTCGTCAGGTTCTGCGCCTGAACGAACAGCTGCATGCGGTAGCGTTTGTTCCCCTGATCAAAGGTGCGCACCTGCGCTGCTCCGCCGCCGCCGAAGACGCCCACGCCCGGCGGCAGCGGCGCGATAGTGCCGAATGCGAATTGGTACGCGGCGAACAGGAACACGTTTGTTTGTGCGCTGGCGCGCAGACTGTTCCGTCCGATACCAGAGGGGCGATCGTTGAACACGCCGTCGTCGTTGTTGTCGCTTCCCGTGAGCAGCGTGTACGGCGGCGCGGTGCTGGTGTTCACGCCAAGCGAGACCATCACGTTCCGAATGATCTGGTTGTTGAAGTTGACGTTCAGCCTGCTGCGGATGTCCGTCGCGCCGGGCGGCGTTCCGAAGATGGGCACGCCATTGAAGATGAAGAATGGGCCGTTCGGTCCGCTTGCTGCCGGCCCCCACTCGTCCGCGAGATTTCCCGTCGCCGGAATGCTGAACGGACCGTCCGTGTTGCTGTCGACCTTCGCGAGCGTGTAGTTGAGAAAGACGGTCGTCCGCTTCCAGCTGACGAGTGGACCGTTGAACGCCGGCAGCAGCGCGCCGGGATTGATGTTCGCGTCGACCTGCAGCTGGTGCTGCCGCGCGGCCCCGTCCGAGACGACGTCGACGATGTTCGCGAACGCCGGATTGGGACGGAGTCCGTTGACACGTTCGTTGACGTTGAGGCCGCGCGCCAGTCGCGCCGACCGCTGGTAGCTGTAGGTGGCGGCGATTCGCGTAGCTTTGAACAGGCCCTGGTCGATTCCCGCGCTGACGCGCGTGATCCGCGGCAGTTGATAGTCATTGCCGAGCACGTATCTGTTGATCGGGGGGATGACGCCGCCCATCCCAGCGTCGGGGAACGCCGGATTAACGACGTTTAACTCCTGCTGACGAAGACCGTCGACACGAAGGGCCTGATCGTAGGTGGCGGTCGGCAGCCAGTCGTAAAACATCCCCACGCTTCCGCGAAGCGTCGTCTGACCGTTGCCGAAGGGCGCCCATGTGGCGCCGAACCGCGGGCCGACGTGCGTGCTGTGGCCGACGTGCGTCTGCAGCTCGTAGCGCACACCGGGCGTGAGGGTCAGGCTCTTGCGCACGCGGATGTCGTCCTGCAGATAGCCACCGCCCTGCACCATCTCGTACGCAATCGCCGGATTGCCGACGCGCCGCGAATAATTGCTGGGCCGATTCGCGAGATATGCGTCGAGGTTGTCAAACGTGTAGGTGCCGAGGTAATTCGTCGTCGTGTCGGAGCGATACCAACCGGCGTCGAAGAGGATGCCCGTGCGCAGCGTGTGGCGTCCAATGACGTAGTCCAGATCCGAGCCGATGTTCAACACCCGCGAATGATCGCCCCCGGCGCGCTGCGCGCCGCCGCGGGTAAACGCATCGAGGACGCGGATGGTCGGCGCCTCGGTGTCAGACGACGCACCGCTGTCGGCCCACGAGAACTGGATGCGCGTCCGCGAGAACGCGCGACGACCGACCGGGCCGAAGTGCTGGATGCGCGCCGCCTGCGACGTGTTGTGCGTCGAGAACGCGCGCTCGGGTTCATCGTAGCCGCCGACGCCGGAGTTTTCGCTGCTCAAGTGCACGGCGTTGTAGCCGAAGCGGATCGTCTGATTGAGGGTCAGCGCGTAATCGAGCTGGCCGTTGATAAAAACGTTGTCGCGCGGCGACTTCAGGTTGAGCGCGCGTGAGATCCTTCCGGTCGGCAAGGCCACGTTGAGGTTCGGCGTGTCATATGACGAATTACCGAACACGTTCAGGTTGAACGACGCCTTGTCCTTGATCAGCCCGCCGCCCGCGCCGAAGCCGTAGAGCATGAACTGCTCGGGTCCTCTCACGGGAACGAACGGGCTGCGTCCACTGAGTGCGCCACTGCGGACCGCAAAATTCGAATAGTACCGAATGGGTCCCAGGCCTGGCTGGGTGATGATCTCGATCGAGCTGCCGCCGGCGTTGTGATACTCCGCGGCGAACTGATCACGAGAGATGCGAATCGATCGGATCTGCGCTTTGGCCGGCAGCGCACTCCCTTCGAAGCCGTCGATACGGATGACGGCGCCAGGACCCGCCATGTCCTGGAGCTGCTGCTGCAGCGTGGCCGGGTCGTCGGAGAGCGCTTCGATTTGATCGCGCGTCAGCGTGGTGCCGAACGACGGTCCTTGTCTGTCCGCGGCCGATTCCTGTCTGTCCTGGCCGACGGTCAACGTCGCCTCGATGCGCGCAATCGCGAGCACGGCGACCTGTCTGTTGTCCCCGTTGCGCACCCGGATATCAGGTAACGTCCGGGCATCGAACCCAGGGAATGAGGCGGTGATCGTGTACCGGCCTGGCCGCAGCCCCGATACGACGGCGATCCCGTCGCCGGAGGTCTGCACGGGTGCGATGGTTGCACCCTTCGTCGCATCCTCGGTGCCTGAGACGGTGACCGTCGCGCCGGCGACGACGGCGCTGCTCGGATCGACGACGGTCACCCGGAGCGTCGCGTTGTTCGGCGCCTGCGCGAATGCGTTCATCGCCAGAAGAAGAAAGACGACGGCCGCAAGCATGCGCTTCATTTCGGCAACTCGAACTTTCGCGGGTCGATCTTCACGTTCACACGGATGCGATCGAAGGTCGTTTCCTCGATCGTTTGCCCTGCGACTGCGTGCCTGATTCTGAACGGCCACTTTGTTCCGTTCACATCGCGGAAGTCTCCGTAATACAGGCGATGTTCCACAGGCGTCGGTTGCGAGCCCGGCGCCGCCGGGCCGGGGGCCTGCCAGATCAACATGACTGGAAGGTGGGTATCGCGCTGGACGACGAGGCGTGCGGAGAAATTGGCGGGGCCGGCGACATCGAGAATGTCCGCCTTTCCCTCGGGCGCGTCGCCCTCTGCGAGGTACTTGAACGTGAGCGGGTACGGTGAGAACGACGCGGCAAAGATGCCGAGGATCAGACGCGCGAAGTCCTGTTTGACGCCGACGAGCCGCTGCTGCGTGACGGCTTCTGGAGCAGGACCTCCCGCCCGATTGGGTGGCGCTGGCGACAGAATCAGCTGGTCGGCGACGAATCCCGTGACCGTCGCGTCGGTGTCCTGTGCGGGAATCTCGTCTTTGCGAACGAATTTGTCGGGCAACTCGCAATTGATTTCGAACTCGATCGGAATGAGGTTGTTGCCGCGGAGTTGACGCGTACGGCCCGTGGCCGTGAAAGAGGCGATCGCCGACAGGCGTTGTTCACCGCCGAGTGCTTCGCGCGCGGCGCTGACGACGGCTTGCGCCGACGGCGCCTGGGCACGAGCCGCGGCCGCTTGACCAATTACCAGATTGGCAACGAGGACGCCGGACAACGGATACGCGCGAAATCCCGCCACGGTGCGCCTCCTGGACCGACGCGGATCAGCTGGGATGGACCGCTGCGAAAGTTAGACACTCATATACGACAAATGGCCGTCCGGGGTGTCACATTCCTGTAGCTCGGGTTGCACGCCTTCTGTCGTCAGCCTTGGTCGACGCGCCGCTGCAGATCGATAATCGGAAGGCGTGGTTGACGTCAAAGAATTCGACGGATTACGCCGATATCACCGCTGAGCATGCCGCCGAAAGCATCCGCAGGGCGCCGCCGCGTCGCAGCCGGTAAGAAGCAGGACCGCATCGAGATCGTGGTGCGTCGAGGAGCGATACGGCGCTTCGACGCGTTGAAGACCCGCACCTCCGAGCTGCCCGTGGTGGTCACCTGGGATCGCCGCACCGATGACCGCCGCGACGAGGACGATACAACGGGCGCGAAGCGCAACCGCCGGCAGACGGACCGGCGACGCAAGCCACCCTTCACGTGGGACGTCGCGGACTTCGTTGTCGTCGAACCAGCGAAGCCCCGGAAGGCGTCGCGCAAGAAGACCACACGAAAATAACCAATCTGATACGCTCGATTTCAGGTGGTCATTGCCTTTGACTACGCGCTGGCGCTCGTCTCGGGCGCGCTGCTGGCGCTGAGTTTTCCACGATACGGACATCCAGCATTCGCCTGGATCGCGCTGGTTCCGCTGCTGGTGGCGTTGACTGGCTGGAATGGTCGAACGCTGAGCATCGGCGTGGGACGCGGCGTTACTGGACAACCGCCGCTCCGGGCATTTCTGCTGGGCCTCACATCAGGGTTCGTCTATTTCGCGGGCACGCTCTACTGGACGGGGACTGTGATTCGCACGTTCGGCGGCATCCCCTTGCCGGCTGCCGCCCTCGGCGTTGTCCTTCTGGCGCTGTATCAGGGATTTTTTCCTGCGCTTTTCGCGCTGCTATCGAGCCGTTTGATCGCGCGTGCCGGCCTCGCGGGGGTCCTGTTCGCCCCCGCGGCGTGGGTCGCAACCGAGTTCGGTCGTGGCGTGGTGCTTGGCGGATTTCCCTGGGTACTGCTCGGCGACAGCCAGGTGACGGTGTTGCCGGTGGCTCAGCTCGCGAGCCTCGTCGGCGTCTACGGCGTTTCCGGTCTCGTCGCGTTGATAAATGCGGCGCTTGCATATGCCACGCTGACCACCGGGAGGCGGCGTGTCGCCGCCATCGCGGCGGGTGCACTTGTGCTGGGTGCGACCGCGCTGTGGGGAACCCTCCGTATCGCCGACGGCTCGTTGACGCGTGCGGGGACACCGATTCGTGTCGGGATGATTCAGGCGAACATCGCGCAGGAAGACAAGTGGAAAGCCGGCGAAGCGCGCCGCATCTTCACGACCTACATCGCGATGACGCGCGATGCGGTCAAACGGGGAGCCGAGTTCGTCATCTGGCCGGAATCGGCGACGCCGTTCATGTTCGAGCACGATCCGGTGGGCCAGGAGATGGTCCGTGCGCTCGCGCGCGAAGTGCAGGTGCCGATTCTGTTCGGCAGCGATCAGGAGGTGACCCAACCTGAGCCGGCGCTGTACAACGCGGCGTTTCTCGTCGGGCCCGACGGTCAGACCGCGGCGGTCTATCGGAAGATTCATCTCGTGCCATGGGGCGAATTCATTCCGATGAAGCGCTTGTTGTTTTTCGTTTCGCCGCTGGTCGACAGCTTTACCGATTTCTCGCCGGGCACCTCGATGGTGATGCTGCCTGTCGGCTCACATCTGACGAGCACGGCCATCTGCTACGAGGTTGTCTACCCGTCGCTCATTCGTCAGGCGGTCCTGGCGGGCAGCCAGTTGCTGACAACGATCACCAATGATGCGTGGTACGGTCATTCGTCGGCGCCATATCAGCATTTCGCGCTCGCCTCGATGCGGGCGATCGAGCAGGGGCGCTACCTGGTGCGCGCGGCGAATACCGGGATCAGCGGCATCGTCGATCCATACGGACGCATCGTGCGGCAGTCGGGTATCTTTGAGCAGGTCGCGCTCGTCGAAGAGGCGCGCTTCTTGACCGTTCGGACGATTTACTCGCGCATCGGCGACCTCATCGCGTACGTCGCGATCGCGATCGTTGCGATTGCACTTGTCGGTCTTCGGCGGACCTAAAGGTCCGCCGCTACGAACGTAGAGGCCAACCCTCAGGTCGGCCATCGGAGGTAAACATTGGCTGTGGCGATTGAAGATCTCACCAGGCGCTACGAAGACCTGAACAAGCGCGCGCTCGAGCTGCGGAGGCATCTTTGAAGGCGCTCGCCTCGACGAGCAGCTCGGCGAAGTAGAGTCGCGAATTTCCTCGCCAGATTTCTGGAGCAATCAGGCCGAGGCGCAGAAGGTGATGCAACGTCGCCGGCGGCTCGAAGAAGACAGAACCCTCCTCGGATCACTCAAACGTCGCGCCGACGACATCAGCGTGCTGATCGAATGGGCAGGCGCCGGCGAAGACGTCAACGCCGACCTTTCGCGCGCGTTGGACGAGCTGCAGCAGGAAGTCGAAGGCGCGGAGACGCGCAAGATGCTTTCGGGCGAGCACGACAACGCGAACGCCATCGTGACGATCCACCCCGGAGCCGGCGGCACCGAATCGCAGGACTGGGCCGAAATGCTGCTTCGCATGTACATGAAATGGTCCGAGCGCCGCGGCTTCAGGCGGGAAGTCATCGACTATCAGCCGGGTGAAGAGGCGGGCCTCAAGAGCGTCACGTTCATGCTCACTGGCGACTACGCGTTCGGCCTGATGGCTGCCGAAGCAGGCGTGCATCGCCTCGTTCGCATCTCGCCATTCGACCAGGCGGCGCGGCGCCACACATCCTTTGCCTCCGTCTTCGTCTGGCCGGAGCTGCCGGACGACGTTGACGTCGACATCGAGGAGAAGGACCTCCGGATCGATACCTATCGTTCGAGCGGGGCTGGCGGTCAGCACGTCAACGTCACCGATTCGGCTGTCCGGATCACGCACCTGCCAACGGGCATCGTGGTGTCGTGCCAGAACGAGCGATCACAGCACAAGAACCGCTCGCAGGCGATGAAGGTGCTCAGGGCGAGGCTGTTCGATCTGAAGGTGAAGGAACAGGCCTCCAAGCTCGAACAGATCGCCGGCGCGAAAAAAGAGATTGGCTTTGGCAGCCAGATTCGGAGCTATGTGTTGCAGCCGTATCAAATGATCAAGGACCACCGAACGAAAATGGAGGTCGGCGACGTCAACCGCGTACTCGACGGCGACCTGGATCCGTTCATCAAGACCTATCTGTTGAAGAAGGCAAGCGGTACACTCGGCGCTCCGGCAGCTGCCGATGAAGACTAAAGGGCTGATCCTCGCGTTCGCCGCCGCGGTCGCCGTTGCCGCGGCACCATCGGCGCCGTCCCGGTTAACGGTCGTCGAGACCTCCATTACCGACCTGCAGCGCGCGCTGCAGCAGCGCCGCGTGACCTCGCGTGACCTCGTGCAGCAGTACCTGACGCGCATCGCGTTGTACGAGGATCGGCTGAACGCCATCATCTACGTGAATCCGCGCGCGCTCGAGGAAGCCGACGAACGGGATGGCGAGCGGGCGGCCGGACGCGTGCGCGGACCGCTGCACGGGATCCCCATCGCTCTCAAAGACAACATTCAGACGGGCGATATGCCGACGACGGGCGGGGCGCTCGCGTTTGCGGGATTGATGCCGCCGTACGACGCGACGGTAACGAAGAATCTTCGCGATGCCGGCGCCATCATCATCGCGAAAACCCAGCTGACGGAGCTGGCCAACTGGGTCACCGTCGGTATGCCCGCCAATTACAACAGCCTCAATGGCTATGGCATGAACCCATACGACCCGCGGCGCGACCCGCGCGATGGTCTTGCCGACGGGCGGCCGGTGCTCGGGACGGGTGGCTCGAGTTCCGGTGTCGGCACGTCGGTCAGCTTCTGGGCGGCAAACGTCGGCACCGAAACGTCTGGGTCAATCCTCAGCCCCGCCAATCAAAACAGGCTGGCTGGCATCAAGCCCACAGTCGGTCGCGTGAGCCGCTATGGGATCATTCCCATCACGGCCGACCAGGACACGGCCGGGCCGATGGCGCGGTCGGTGACCGATGCAGCAATCGTGTTTGGCGCACTCGAAGGAGCCGTCCCCGATCCCAACGATCCTGCGACGTCAACATGTGCGCCGCCACCTGGCCGCGATTACACCCGCTTTCTCGAGCGCAACGCACTCAAAGGCGCACGCATTGGCGTGCCGCGCGCGTTCTTTTATGACGCGGTCGTCTCTGGCGGCTCCTTGAACCCGCGCGGTGGGTTGACGATGGAGCAGCAGCAGGTGATGGCGGATGCGATCGCCGAGTTGAAAGCACAGGGCGCGACCGTTGTCGATCCGGCCGACATCCCGAGCATCGTCGACTGGGACCCGGCGCGGAACTTCCTCGACTGGCCGGTCTGTTCGGGACCGGACAACGCAAAGGGGAAGGACGCGAATTGCACGACGACCTATAAGTACGGGATGAAGCGCGACTTCAGCCGCTGGCTCGCGCTGCTTGGTGACACGGCGCCGCTCAAATCGCTCACCGAGCTGCGCGCGTGGAACGAGGCGCACCGCAGCGCAGGCACGCTGAAGTACGGCCAGTCGAATCTTGATAACGCCGACGAGATCGATCTCACAACCGATCGTGCGCGGTACGAAGCGGATCGGCGAAAGGATCTGCTGGTCACCGCCAGGCACGGCATCGACGAGGTGTTGAAGTCCAAACGACTCGATGCCTTGCTGTTTCCCGCGCAGAACGGAAACGGCATCGCGGCGCGCGGGGGATACCCCTCGGTCATCGTCCCGTTCGCAACCGTTTTGAACAATGCGCCGCCCGCCTTTCCGGCAGGGTTCAATCCGAAGCCTGCACCGTTTGGTGTGACGTTTACGGGGATGGCGTGCAGCGAGCCGCGACTGATTGCGCTGGCGTACGCGTTCGAACAGGCAACGAAGAAGCGTGTGCCTCCACCGGAATTTCCATAACCACGAACGCCTCTCGGGACTTCGTGATTATTGCTCGTTGGATACGGGCGCGACGGCGGGAAGTACAGACGCGCCCTGCGGCTGGGTGCCGTTGATGAAGGCTTCGTCGACGCCGTTATCAAGCTTCACGAACACGATGTTGCCTGGCGCTTCGAACTCTGATGGGTTCTTCCGATCGGCGCGCGTATCGATGAACGCCTTCATGAAGTCCATCCAGATGGGGAGCGCCGCCACCGCGCCCGTCTCGTTGCTGCCGAGTGGCTTCTTCTCGTCGTAGCCCACCCAGACGCCGACCGTGATATTCGGATCGAATCCGATAAACCACGCATCGGTGTACTCGTCCATCGTTCCCGTCTTCCCGGCGAGCGGCCAGTCGAGGCTCTTTGCTGCGGCGGCCGTGCCACGCAGGACGACGCCGCGCATCAGATTCGTCATGACATACGCGGTGTCGGCGCGGATCGCTTCATGCGGTTCCGGACGGTTCTCCTCGATGATGTTCCCCTCGCGATCGGCGATCGTGACGATCGAATACGGACGCATACGCACGCCCTGATTCGGAAACGCCGTATACGCGCTCGTCATGTCCCAGAGCGTCTCTTCCACCGAGCCGAGCGCCAGTGACAGGTACGGTGGCATGTTCGCCGGCAGGCCAAACCGCGAGGCAACCTTGATGACATTCGCGGGTCCGAGCTCGGCCAGCGCCTTGACGGCTGGAATATTCCGGGAGTCTTCCAGCGCCCAGCGCAGCGTGACTGGACCTTCGTACTTGCGGTCGTAGTTCAACGGCTCGTACTTCGGCTGGTTCGGGCCGACTTCATAGGAGACGGGTTCGTCGACGAAGACTGAAACGGGCGTGTAGCCGCGGTCGATCGCCGTCGTATAGATAAACGGCTTGAATGCCGAACCCACCTGGCGTTTCGCCTGCGTGGCGCGATTGAATTTGCTCCGTGCGAAATCGAACCCGCCGACCATGGCTCGCACCTGGCCAGTCCGGTTGTCGATCGCGATGAGCGCGCCTTCGACCGCCGGATCCTGCTCGAGGGCGACCGTCTGCGGCGCGCCACCCTGCATCGTGCGGACCTCGACCTGCACGACGTCGCCCACGTTCAGGAAATCGGCGGCCGCTGTCTTCCGCGTCCACGTGAACGCGCTTTTCGGTAGGTCGACTTCGTGAACGCCAATACGGAGCGTGGCGCTGCCGTTGCCACCCTTCTTCGGGGCCACCGAGGTCACGAGCGCCGGCACGATATCGCCGGCCAGAATGGGCCGGCTCCAACGGTCCGTCGTGAACGTCGCCAGCGATCGCTTTTCGCTGACGATGTTGCGCACCTTGCGGAAGCCGCTGTGCCGCTTGTCGAGCGCACGCAGCCCGCGATCGACGGCACGATTGGCGGCTTCCTGCAGCTCAGCGTCCAGCGTGGTCTGAACCTGCAGGCCGTTCTGATACAGCGCATCGGCGCCAAATTCCTGTTCGAGCGTCTTTCTGATTTCTTCCGCGAAGTACGGCGCGACTGACGGTTCGGGACGCGGTTGGCCCTGCAGCACCAACGGACGCTCCTGCGCTTCACGCGATTCCTCGTCCGAGAGGTAGCCCTCTTCCGCCATCCGCTGGAGTACATAGTTGCGCCGCATCAACGCTGCCTTCGGGTTGACGAACGGGCTGAGCCGTCCGGGCGCCTGGATGATGCCCGCGATGACCGCCGCCTCTTCTACAGAGAGGTCTTTCGCGGGCTTGTCAAAGTAGAGTCGCGCGGCGGCCTCCACGCCGTACGCACCGTGGCCAAGATTGATCTGGTTCGCGTAGAGCGTGAAGATTTCGGGTTTCGTGAACCGCTTCTCGATCTGGATCGCGACGATCCATTCCTTAATCTTTCGCTCCGGTGACATCTCGAATCTGCCACCCGCCAGCTGATACTGCTGCAGAAAGACGTTGCGCGCCAGTTGCTGCGTAATCGTGCTGGCTCCCTGACGCTTCCCGGTGAGGAGGTCCTTGAGCACGGTGATCGCGACGCGTGTCATGCTGACGCCGAAGTGCTCGTTGAATCCGGCATCTTCCGTCGCGATGACGGCGTTGCGGAGATTCGGCGAGATCTGGTCGTAGCCGACGACGATGCGGCGTTCGGTGGCAAACTCGGCAACCGTCTGCCCGTCCCGCGCGAGGATGCGAGTGATCGTGTTCGGACGGTAATCATCGAGTCGCGCGCTGATCTCGGGGACGTCGCCGGCGAACGCGACCAGCACCCCGGTGAATGTTCCGAGCAACGCGGCGATCAGGAACAGGAGGACAAGGCCGGCCTGGGCAACCCGAAGGGCGATACGCCTCTTGGTCTGCGCCGGTCCGGGCTCGCTCTGGAGGTCTTGCACTCCTCGCAATATAGCAAACAAATGCAGCACGTTAGCGGCACGCTCTACACAAAAGTTGACTGAGCTTCACTCAGATTTGATAATGAGACCGGCCTAAACATTTCCAACCGGCGCAGGGCGGACCCCACAGGTCCCGCGCCGCCTTCCACGCGACCGCGACAGAGGACGCGACGACATGAGCAAAATCATCGGCATCGACCTGGGCACCACCAACTCCGTAGTCGCCGTCATGGAAGGCGGCGAACCGGTTGTCATCACCAATCCGGAAGGGAGCCGGCTGACGCCTTCCGTGGTGGCGTTCACCAAGACGGGCGAGCGGCTTGTCGGACAAGTGGCCAAGCGGCAGGCGGTGACCAACCCGGAAAACACCGTCTTCTCGATCAAGCGGTTCATGGGGCGCCGGTTCACCGAGGTCACCGAAGAAATGAAGATGGTGCCCTACACCGTCGTCGCCGCATCCAACGGCGATGTCCGCGTGAAGATCGGCAACGAGGAATACGCGCCGCCGCAGATTTCTGCGATGGTGCTCCAGAAGCTGAAGCAGGCCGCGGAGGAGTATCTCGGTTCCGCGGTGACCCGAGCGGTGATTACCGTCCCCGCGTACTTCAACGACGCACAGCGCCAGGCGACCAAGGAGGCCGGAAAAATCGCCGGGCTCGAAGTGATGCGCATCGTCAACGAGCCGACGGCGGCCGCCCTCGCGTACGGTCTCGACAAGAAGAAGGACGAAACGATCGCGGTGTACGACTTTGGCGGCGGCACGTTCGACATCTCGATCCTCGAGGTCGGCGAAGGGGTCGTCGAGGTCAAGGCGACCAACGGCGACACGCATCTTGGCGGCGACAACCTCGATCAGCGCGTGATCGACTGGATCATCGCCGAGTTCAAGAAGAGCGACGGCATCGATCTGAGCAAAGACCGCATGGCGCTGCAGCGGCTGAAGGAAGCGGCTGAGAAAGCCAAGATGGAGCTTTCCACCGTGATGGAAACCGACATCAACCTGCCATTCATCACGGCCGATCAAAGCGGTCCAAAGCACCTGCAGATGAAGCTGACCCGAGCCAGATTCGAGCAGCTCGTCGACGACCTGTTGCAGAAAACGGTCGGCCCGACCAAACAGGCGCTCTCGGATGCGGGACTGGATTCCTCGAAGATCGACGAGGTCGTGCTCGTCGGCGGCTCGACGCGCATTCCGCGCGTGCAGCAGATCGTCAAGGAATTGTTCGGTAGGGACCCGCATAAGGGCGTCAACCCCGACGAAGTGGTCGCGGTCGGCGCGGCGATCCAGGCGGGCGTACTGGCCGGTGAAGTCAAGGATCTGCTGCTTCTCGACGTCACGCCGCTGTCGCTCGGGATCGAAACGCTTGGCGGCGTCATGACGACGCTGATTCCCCGCAACACGACGATCCCGACGCGCAAGAGCGAGGTGTTCTCGACGGCGGCGGACAGTCAGACGAGCGTCGAGGTGCACGTTCTGCAGGGCGAGCGGCCGCTCGCCCGCGACAACCGGACGCTTGGCCGTTTCCAGCTCATTGGAATCCCGCCCGCCCCGCGCGGCGTGCCCCAGATCGAAGTGACGTTCGATATCGATGCCAACGGCATCGTCAACGTGTCGGCGAAGGATCTCGGCACGGGCAAGGAACAGAAGATCACGATCACGGCGTCCAGTGGCCTCAGCAAGGACGAGGTCGATCGGATGATGAAGGATGCCGAGTCGCACGCCGAGGAAGACAAGCGGCGTAAGGAGGAGATCGAAGCGCGCAACCGCGCCGACCAGGCGGTGTATGCCGCCGAAAAGATGCTGCAGGACATGGGTCCGAAGCTTTCAGGCACCGACAAGGCGGCCGTTGAAACGGCCATCGAGCAGCTGAAGAGCGCGATCTCGTCCAACGACACCGCCGCGATGAACCGCGCGATGGAGCAGTTGACGCAGGCGCAGCATCATGCGGCGGAGGCGCTTTATAAGAACGCTGGTGCGCCGGCTGGTGCAGGGGGGGCAGAAGGTTCAGAGGGTTCAGAAGGTGCCGGTTCCGCGGGTTCGCCAGGTTCGCAGGCGGGGCAGGGCGACGTCATCGACGCGGAAGTTGTCGATGAAGAGAAAAAGTAATCCCGAAGTACGTAGGGGCCGGCTTTAGCCGGCCCATGACGCAAGTGGATCTCTACGTCATCCTCGGTCTCGAGCACGGTGCGAGCGACTCGGAAATCAAGCGCGCGTACCGACGGCTCGCACGGCGGTTTCACCCGGATATCAATCCAGGCGACCGGACGGCCGAGGCTCGCTTCCGGCAAATCCTCGAAGCGTACGAGACGTTGATCGATCCGGAGCGACGTTCGCGGTACGACGCCGGCTCGCCGCAGGGCGGCGACCGCCCGACGAGTGGTTTCGAAGGGTTCGACTTTTCGGGCCGTGGTGGTGATCACTCCGCCACCTTCGGCGACCTCTTCGCTGAAGTCTTCACCTCGCGGGGCCAACAGCGGCCCATACCCGAGCGTGGGGTTGATCTTCATCAAACGATGATGCTGTCGTTCGACGAGGCCTTCAACGGCGCGCAGCGGACGGTAACCGTGACGCGGCGCGAGACCTGCCGGACCTGCGCCGGGGCCGGGGTGACTCGGATGGGCACCAGCGCGTGTCTCGTATGTCAGGGTGCCGGCTCTGTGCGTACGGTTCGAGGTCACATGGTTTTTTCGCGCAGCTGTCCCGGTTGCGGTGGAACCGGCGAGCAGCGGCCGCGCGCGTGCGAACCGTGTGGTGGCATCGGCCAGATCACGCGCACCGAAGCCGTCCAGATCCGCGTGCCGCCAGGAGTTGGGGATGACGACCGAGTGCGCATACCCGGCAAGGGGAATGCGGGGCTGCGCGGCGGAGAAGCCGGTGACCTCTATATCACTGTGCAGGTGTCGCCGCACCCGTTGTACCGCCGTGAAGGCGACGATCTGCACATCACGGTGCCGGTTGCGATTCACGAAGCGGCGCTTGGCGCGCGCATCGAGGTGCCGACGCCCGATGGCGGGGCGCGAGTGCGCGTGCCGCCGGGCACACAGTCAGGCCAGCGTTTCCGTCTGCGCGAGCGGGGCGCCCCGTCCATCCGTGATGGGCACCGGGGAGACCTCGTCGTCGAAGTGAAACTGGTGCTGCCGAAGCTGCTGGATGAGCGATCGAAGGAACTTCTACGCGAGTTCGGACGCATCAACGGCGAGAACCCGCGCGAGTCGTTCGGCGATCCGGGCGGGGATGAACGGTGATGGCGAAGCGGGCTGGCGGCAAGGCGTATTACATGATCAGCGCGGTGTCGCAGAAGTACAACATCCACCCGCAGACGCTCCGTTTATACGAACGTGAAGGGCTGCTCAAACCGTCGCGCACGGAAGGCAACACGCGGCTCTATTCCGAAGAAGATCTCGAGCAGCTGGAGACGATCCTGACGCTCACCAGGGATCTCGGCGTGAACCTTGCCGGCGTCGAAATCATTCTGAACATGCGACGCAAGATCGAGCAGATGCAGGGCGAGGTCAACGAGTTCATGGATTACGTGAAGCGCGAGCTCGCGCGCGGCATCGACGACTGGGAGCAGCGGCTCGGCACGGCGCTGGTCAAATCGTCGCCGACCGATCTCGTGCGCCGCGCGACTCCCCCTCAGGCTGACGCCCAAACAGAGAAGTCAAAGATCAAAAAGTGATCTGCAATCGCAAATCACAAATCGCAAATCAGAAATGATCGGTTACCATCTCTCGTGCCCTGCCCGATCTGCGACGACACTGCATGGAAAACGATTGAGGTCGACGGTGTTTCGCGGGTCACGCGCTGCGAATGCTGGCATCAACGCAGCTTCGAATCGCTGCTGAAGCAGGCGCGCATTCCGCGGCGATATCTTCACTGCGAGCTCTCCAACTTCGACGCGCATTACGACAGCCAGCGCGACGCCCTCCGCCGCGCGACGCGGCTGGTGGATCAATTTCCCGTCATGGACAAGGGGCTCCTCTTCCATGGCGACAACGGCGTCGGCAAGACCCATCTCGCCGTCGCGCTGATGAAGGAAGTGATTCGGCGGAAAGGCGCTCGCGCGGTCTTCTTCGAGACGCGCGACCTCTTGAAACTGGTGCGCGATACGTACAACAACCAGGCCGAGGCCACCGAACTCGAGGTGCTGCGCCCCGCGCTCGAGGCTGATTTGCTGGTGCTGGACGACATCGGCGCAGAGAAGAAGTCCGAGTGGGTGGAGGAGACGCTCGGCCTCGTCGTCAATACCCGGTACAGCGAACGGCGTCTCACGGTGTTCACCACGAACCTGAAGGATACCGACAACATGGAGCCGAATTCGGTTGCCCTGCAGCTCGGACTCCGCATTCGCTCAAGGCTGAAGGAAATGTGCGATTGGGTGCATATGGACGGGCCCGACACCCGTGAAGTCGGCCCACATCCGACCGATGCCGACATCGCGCGGTGGCAGGAATCCTCACCCGCGTCGCCGAAGAACCGTGCGCGCGGCGCGTTGCCGCAGCGGTCGGCGGGGCAGGCTCGTGCCCAGCTCAAATCGCGTGAGCAGGACGGCAAAGCCGACCTGAAATGGCCTGGTGGCCGCGCCGGCACCCGTTAGCCGGAAGCCCGAAGCCGGTAGTCGTAGCCAGTAGACTGAGAGGCAGTGCTCGGCCTCTACGTCCACGTCCCGTTCTGTTCCGCTATCTGCAACTACTGCAACTTCAATCGAGGGCTGTTCGACGCAGGGCTCAAAGAGCAGTACGTCGACGCGTTGGTACGCGAGATTGCCTCCCACGCGGACGGCGCCCCTGCGGATACCATTTACTTCGGCGGCGGCACGCCATCGCTACTCGAACCTGTTGAGGTCGAGGCGATCGTCGCCGCATGTCGCCGTGCGTTTGCCGTCACCGTCGACGCGGAAGTCACGCTCGAGGCCAACCCAGAAACCGTCACCCTAGAACGCCTGGCCGGCTTCCGCGCGGCCGGCGTCAATCGTTTGAGCTTCGGCGTCCAGTCCTTTCGCGACGAGGAGCTTCAGCGTCTTACCCGGTTGCATTCGGCCGGCCGCGCGGCCGAAGCGTTTCGAATCGCCCGTCGCGCCGGTTTCGACAACATCTCACTCGACCTGATGATGTGGCTGCCGCAGCAGACCATTCCGCAGTGGCTGGAGTCGGTTGACGCGCTGATCGGACTCGCGCCGGATCACGCATCGCTCTATATCCTCGAGTTATACCCGAACGCACCGCTCCGCGAAGCCATGGCCCGGGGCCAATGGTCGCTCGCCCCCGACGACGACGCAGCGGATATGTATCTCGAAGCGATGGCGCGCCTCGACGCGGCCGGATACGAGCAGTACGAGATTTCAAACGTCGCCAGGCCAGGACGTCATTCGCGTCACAACCTGAAATACTGGACCGACGGCGAGTGGCTTGGCTTCGGTTGCGGCGCACACTCAACCCGCCGAGGTGTCCGCTGGAAGAATCTATCGTCGACACCGGAGTACATTGCGGCTGTTACGTCCGGAGGGCAGGTGGTCGTCGAACGCCGCGTGTTGAGCGCGCGCGAGGCGATGGAAGAAGCCCTCTTCATGGGGCTGCGGCTGGCGCGCGGCATCGACGTGCACACGGTCAAAGCCCGATTTGGTATCGATGTCTGGGATATTTATCGCCGTCACCTGGAACAATTCCGGGAGGCGGGCGTCTTGATCTATGATGGGCGCCTTTTGCGACTCTCGCGGGCAGGAATGCTTATTGCCAACGAGATCATGACCCGATTTCTCGATTCACCTGTGGTAGATTAACGGCCGCTTTCCGAGGAGGCTCGAAGATGCGACGACTGTCCGGCGTTCTGTTGGCGTGTGCGATGTTCCTGATCCCGGCGTTTTCGCATGGTCACGGCGACCTGTTCGCACAAGGAGCGGCGCCGACGAAGACGACCTTCACCGGCGATGTCGTGGTGATGGCGTATGCGATTAACCCGGATAAGACGGCCGACTACGAGAAGGTCATCACAACATTGAAAGACACCCTCTCGAAGTCCGAGGCGCCCGAAGCGAAGCAGCAGCTGGCGGGATGGAAAGTCATTAAGAACGCCATGCCGAATCCCGACGGCTCCATCGTCTACATCCATATCATTACCCCCGTGGTGAAGGACGCCGACTACTCGATCATGAACAACATCTACGCCGGCGTGAAAGACCCCGCAGAGCAGAAGACGATTTTCGACTTGTACCGCGGCGCCATGAAGCAGGCACTGTTCGTCATCCAGGGCCCGCTCGTCGCCGACCTGGCGAAGTAATCCCGCCGCCGCCCGCAATGCGGGCGTCCGCCTCCGCGCGGTCGCTTCGGCGGGACACGTCGGCGAGGCAGGTTGTTCAAGAGCCACGGACGCGCGCGCGTTCGTGGCTCTTTGCATTTACACTGGTAGCGCAATGCGGTTGTCGTTGATGGCTCTGGCGTTGATGGTCGGCACAGCCTGTCGGGCTTTCGCGGGCCAGGGTGGCCCGCCACCGGCTGGCGCGTTGCAGCCGCAGCAAACCTCGCCACTTCCCGGCGCCACGCCGCAAACGCCGAATGCGCCGCCCGCTCCTGCCCCGCCACCCGGCCAGAATGTCGTTGCGCCCCCGCCGCTCGGTCGAGTGTTCGCGTCCGAGCAGGGTTTGATCTTCAACGCCATACGTCCCGACAAGGTGGTGGACTTCGAGACCGTGCTGGCGAAGCTGCGCGCGGCGCTTGCCGACTCGAAGGATCCCGTCCGGACTCAGCAGGGATGGGGCTGGAAGATCTACAAGGCCGCCGAACCCGGTCCAAACGGCAGCGTGCTCTACGTGTTCGTGATGGATCCCGCAGTGAAGGGTGCCGATTACGGCGTCGCGAAAATTCTCTCGGAAGCGTACCCGAACGAGGTTATGGAGCTGTACCGGATGTACACAGGCGCGTTCGCCACCGCCGGTCAGACCCTAATCAATCTGCAGCCGATTCCTGCGCTCAACCCCAACCCTTCATCTGCTGCACCGACCTCCGACGGAGCACCGGCCGCGCCTGGCTCAGCGCCTTCCTCATCCGCGACGCCGAAGCGGTAGCCGCGACGGTCAGCGGTCCGATTAAAAACCGACGTTCACTCCCGCGTATACGCGGTGCAGGGTTGAGAAGAGCGGCGACCCGCGAAGCTTCAGCACCCGGTAGTCCAACCGCACTCTCAGCGGACCCACCACCGAGATCTTTGCGCCGCCGCCTGTATTGAAGACGAGATTGGTTTCCTGATGGGATTCGCCGAGGCGCTCGCGATAGCCGCCCATGCCCGTCGTCCAGTAGAACCGCATACCTGCAAGCGGAATCGGCGTCTGCACGTAGAAGTCCCCCATCCCGGTTTTCAGTGATGGCGCGCCGTCCTCGGCATCTTCATTGGTGGACGCATATTCGAACTCGACGCCGACGATGAGAAAGCCGGCGCCGATGGCGAATCCTTTGGTGGCGTGGTTGGTTGGTGTCGTCACGGTGCCGAGAAACAGGGTGCCATCAGCAAACGCAGGACGCGAGAACGCAGCCATGAGCAGGCAGGCGAGCGGCAGGAGCCGTCGGAGTCGCATGATTTCGAATGATACGATCGAGTAGCCTCGATGAACTTCGAATTCAACGCCGATCAGGAACTGCTGCGTCGCAGCGTACGCGAGTTTGCGGAGACCGAGCTGCGGCCTCACGTTCGCGAATGGGACGAGGCGCAGGAATTCCCACGCAGCCTGGTTCCGAAGCTCGCCGGACTCGGGTTGATGGGGATCCAGTTTCCGGAGGAGTTCGGCGGAGCGGCGATGTCCGCCGTGGATTACTGCATCTGCATCGAGGAACTCGCGCGGATCGATCCATCCGTTTCGCTCACCGTGGCGGCCCACAACGGGCTCGGTGCCGCCCACATCGCGATGTTCGGCACCGACGCACAAAAGCGACGGTACCTCACCCCGCTGGCACGTGGCGAACAGCTCGCCGCATGGGGACTCACCGAGGCATCGGCCGGCAGCGATGCGGGTGCCATGCGCTCCATGGCCGTCCGCGACGGCGATTGCTGGGTGATCAACGGCACCAAGCAGTTCATCACGCATGGCCGTACCGGTGATCTGATCGTCGTGATGGCGGTCACGAACAAATCAAAGGGGAGCCGTGGCATCACCGCGTTCATCGTCGAGCGGGGCACCGCCGGATTTCGCGCTGGCAAGAAGGAAGACAAGCTCGGCATGCGGGCGAGCGAGACGAGCGAAGTGATCTTCGAGAACTGCCGCGTACCGCCTTCACAGGTGCTGGGACAGGAAGGACAGGGCTTCATCAACGCGCTGCAGGTACTCGACGCGGGACGAATCGGTATTGCCGCGCTCGCCGTCGGTCTCGCACAGGGCGCCTATGAAGCGGCACGCAGCTACGCATTCGAGCGCCGGCAGTTCGGCCAGCCGATCGGCACGTTTCAAAGCATTCGCGCGAAGCTGGTCGACAATGCGACCCGGATCGCAGCGGCACGGCTGCTCACCTATCGCGCCGCGTCGTTGAAGCATGCCGGCCGGCGCACGACGCTGGACGCCGCGATGGCCAAACTCTATTCCAGCGAGATTGCCGTGCGCGTGACCGAAGATGGTGTCCAGATTCACGGCGGGTACGGCTTCGTCAAGGATTACCCGGCCGAGAAGTACTTCCGCGACGTGAAGCTCACCACGATCGGCGAAGGCACCAGCGAGATTCAACGGCTCGTCATCGCCCGCCAGCTCATGGTTCCGCCTTCGGCGTGATGGGCGCGACGCTCGCCGAACGTGTGATCGCGGGTGATCCGCGCGCTCTCGCTCGCGCCATCTCACTCATCGAAGATGAATCCGCGGCCGGAGCGGATCTGGTTCGCGACCTCTACCCGCGCACCGGCCGCGCCTACCTGCTCGGTGTCACCGGTCCCCCCGGCGCGGGAAAGAGCACGCTCGTCGATCGGATGACCCGCGAACTGCGCAAGGCGGAGCAAACCGTCGGAATCGTCGCCGTGGATCCGACCAGTCCGTTCTCCGGCGGCGCGATTCTCGGAGATCGCGTACGGATGGCTGCCCACTTCGGCGACGAGGGCGTGTTCATTCGAAGCATGGCGACACGCGGCCACCTTGGCGGGCTAGCGCGCGCGACCAGCGACGTGGCGCTCGTGCTCGATGCCGCGGGAAAGGACGTCGTGATCATCGAGACCGTCGGCGTTGGTCAGGACGAGGTGGATATCGTCCGCACTGCCGATGTCTCCATCGTCGTGCTCGTGCCGGGCACCGGCGACGAAGTCCAGGCGCTCAAAGCCGGCATCATGGAAATCGCGGACATCTTCGTGGTCAACAAGTCGGATCGCGACGGTGCCGATCGACTCGCACAGTCGGTTGCCGCGATGCTCGCGCTGCAGACGTTTCAGCCGGGCGACTGGCGTCCTCCGATCCTCAAGACAGAAGCGACGACGGGAGCGGGCGTCCCCGAGGTGATCGCCGCCGTCGCTCGGTTCCGGGCGCACTCGGAAGGGCAGCGGGCGGCCCGCCGCCGTGAGCGTCAGGAGTATCGACTCCGCGATCTGCTCTCGCATCGCTTCCTGCAGCTGGCGGAACAGGAGCTTGCTCCGGGTGAGTTGCAGCGCCTCGTGGATGGCATCGCAGCGCGCAAGGTCGACCCGTATTCAGCCGCCAACGAGGTCATCAACCGGCTACGTGGGCCGGGTGCTGCCGAGGCCCTGAATGCCGCCGACGGGGGACCCGCCAGATCGAAAGCGGTCTTGGATCATGTCGGCATCGCTGTCGAGGACATCGACCAGTCGCTCGCGTTTTTCCGGGATGCGCTCGGTCTGGACGTCGAGGTCCCGGAGGAGGTCGCCTCGCAGCGTGTCCGCGCGCATTTCATTCCTGTCGGCGAATCGTCGCTCGAGCTGCTCGAGGCAACGGCGAGCGACTCGGCGATCGCGAAGTATGTCGAGAAACGCGGTCCCGGTATCCACCACATCACCCTGCGCGTCGGCGATATCCGCGCCGTGCTCGATCAGTTGAAGACGCGCGGCGTGCGACTCGTCGATCAGGAGCCGCGTCCAGGCGCTGAAGGCTCGCTGGTCGCGTTCATTCACCCCTCGGCGGCGCACGGTGTCCTCGTCGAGCTGAAGCAGAAAGGATCCTGATGCAACGAGCACAGATAGGAATCATCGGCGGGTCGGGTCTGTACGACATGGCCGATGTGACCGAGCGCGAAGAAGTGACGCTCACGACGCCGTTCGGGGAACCGTCGGCGCCATATCTGCTTGGCACGCTGCGCGGCAAGCGCGTCGCATTTCTTGCGCGGCATGGCGGCGGCCACCGTGTATCGCCGTCGGAGCTGAACTTCCGCGCCAACATCTTCGGGATGAAGTCGCTGGGCGTCGAGTACATCCTCTCCGCCAGCGCCGTCGGCAGCCTGAAGGAGGAGTACAAACCCGCCGACATCGTCATTCCGGATCAGTTCTTTGACCGGACCAAAGGGCGCCCCAGTAGCTTCTTCGGGCGGGGTCTGGTCGGCCACGTCGGCTTCGCGCACCCGTTCTGCAAGATCCTCAGCGGCATCGCCTTCGACAGCGGCAAGCGGGCCGGTGCCACCGTGCACAAGGGTGGCGCGTACGTCTGCATGGAAGGGCCGCAGTTCTCAACGCTCGCCGAGTCGAAGCTGTATCGCTCGTGGGGGATGGACATCATCGGCATGACGAACCTGCAGGAGGCAAAGCTCGCCCGGGAAGCGGAAATCTGCTACACGACCATTGCGCTGGTCACCGACTACGACTGCTGGCATCCCGATCACGACTCAGTCACCGTCGAAATGGTGATGTCGACGCTCGCGAAGAACGCCGCGACCGCGCAACAGATCATTGCCGGGGCGGTCGAGCGGTTGCCGTACGAGCGCACCTGCGAATGCGCGTCGGCGTTGAAATACGCGCTCGTGACCCGGCCGGAGATGGTGCCGGATCAGGTCAAGAAGGATCTCGCGCCGATCATCGGTCGCTACATCTCATGAAGCTCATCGTCACCGGTTCGATTGCATTCGACTACTTGATGCAGTTTCCCGGCAAGTTCACGGAACACATCCTGTCCGAGCACTTGCAGCGCGTGAGCCTCAGTTTTCTGGTCGACTCGATGGACAAGCGCCGCGGCGGATGTGCTCCGAACATCGCGTATACGCTGGCGCTGCTGGGAGAGCGGCCGTATCTGGTGGCGACCGCCGGACAGGACTTCAAGGACTACGACGAGTGGCTGCAGGCCGCCGGCGTGGACACGTCCCACGTGCACCACGTCGCCGACAAGTTCACGGCATCGTTTTTCTGCAGCACGGACACCGAGAACAATCAGATTGCGTCGTTCTACATCGGTGCGATGGCCAACGCGTCCGAGCTGTCGCTCCGGACCCTTCACGACCCGGATCTCGTCATCATCTCGCCGAACGATCCGGGCGCGATGGTGCAGTACGCCGAAGAGTGCAGGGCGATGAGTGTGCCATTCATCTTCGATCCCGGCCAGCAGTGCGCCCGGCTGTCCGGCGACGAACTGCGCGACGGCATCAAAGGCGCGCGCCTGGTGATCTGCAATGACTACGAATTCGAGCTCGTTCGTCAGAAGACTGGCATGGACGAGCAGCAGGTGCTGCAGCAGGCATCGACGCTCGTGATCACGCGCGGAGAAGACGGCTGTTCCGTCTATGAATCACCATCGCGTGTTGACGTTCCGGCCATTACGCCTCACCGCATCGTCGATCCAACAGGTGTGGGCGACGCGTTCCGCGGTGGCTTGATGAAAGGCTTCGCGGTCGGCAAGTCACTCAAGGAGTGCGCGCAACTGGGGACGGTTGCCGCGACATATGCGCTCGAGCACCTCGGAGGGCAGAGCCACGCGTACACAATCAAAGAGTTCACGGACAGGTACGCGGAGCATTTCGGTCCACTCACTCTTTGAGTGTCGCAACAGTCTTCACTGACTCTTTACCGATCGAATGACTCTCGTCGTCCTGATTCCGTCAGACGGATGACGTAGCGCTCGGGATTCGTGCGGAACCGGTCCTGCAGCTCGGCGAGACTGTTCGCCCCGCCGTAGCTGATTGCCGAGATCAGATGCTTGAGCATGTCGCGAATGACCGGGCGCACGGAGCCGCGCGCCGGCACCGCGACTTCCATGCCTTCTGCGCCGAGCGCCTCGACGTCTGCGGCTTCCAGATCTTCCACGTCGAGACGGTCGACGATCGCTTCAAGCGATGCCATCCCGCGAAACACCTTGAACGGGACTCGCACGGTCTTGTGGGACTCGGGGACGACGACCGGCTTCTGGACGATGTCGCCAGGCGTTTCGGTCGTGCCGGCCAGGGCGCTGCCGAGCATCACGGTGTCACCGCCAAACATGAGCGCCTGGACGAGCGCGCCGTCGCGTCGCACGCCTCCATCGGCGATGAGCGGCACGCGTCCGGCCGCCGCCTCGCGGCACTCGACGAGTGCCTGAACCTGTGGGACACCGAAATTCGTGTTCAAGCGGGTTGTGCACCCGCCGCCGGGTCCAATGCCGACCTTGATGCCGTTGACACCCCGTTCCAGCAGAAACCGTGTGCCCTCAACGGTGGCGACGTTGCCGGCGACGAGCTGGATCCCGTCAAACCGTTTCCGGAACTCCTCAATCGCGCGCGCCATCACGACGGAGTGGCCGTGGGCGATGTCGATCACGATGACATCCACTCCCGCGCGAATCAGCTCCGAGGCCCGTTCCAGGTAATCACCTTTCGCGCCGATTGCCGCGCCCACGCGAAGCCGTCCCTGTTGGTCGCGCGTGGCAAACGGCAGCTGGCGCTGGTGAATGAGGTCCTTCGCCGTAATCAGTCCAAGAAGCGTGTCGTCCTTGTCGACGAGCGGCAGCTTCTTGATCTTCTGCGCCCGCATGACCTCTTCGGCGGCGACCAGATCAGGCGTGCCGCGCTGGACCACCAGACGTTCGCGCGGCGTCATCCTGCTGGCGACGGTTCCATGCGCGCGATCGACGAACCGCAAATCGCGCGTCGTCAGCAATCCCTGCAGCCGGCGGCGGTCATCGACGACCACCAGCGTTCCGACGCCGGTCGCGCGCATCCGCGCCGCGGCGTCGGTCAGGCACGCGCCCGCGGCAATCGTATAGGGATCGTTGATGATGCCGTGCTGCTTGCGCTTGACGATTTCGACTTCCCGCACCTGGGGCTCGATTTCACCGCCTCGGAAGCCCCGATCGATGATGCCGATGCCGCCCTCTTCGGCGACCGCGATGGCCATTTCCGATCGCGTCACGGTGTCCATATTCGCCGAGACGATCGGCCGCTTGAGCGCTACGCCGGTGGAGAAGCGGCACGTCAGGTCGATGGTGGATGGATCGCGGCGCTCCACGACGCTGTACTGCGGGTTGAACAGGAAGTCGTCGAACGTGGCCCCGCGGACGAGATCAATGAAGGATCGTGTCAATTCATGATCTCCACATCGTGAGTGCCGCCACCGTATACACGACGGCCGCGCTCAGCAGCGTCACCGAAAATCCCCAGTTCATGGCGATAAACACGGCGAGCGTGGCGCCGACGACCGAGAACGCGCCGTTGATGCCCCAGCCCCACGGAATGATATCGGCCCGATCGGCCGCGAGCAGTCGCATGCCGCCTGGCATCGGCATGCCGAGCAGAACGCCCACGGGGGCAATCAGCAGCACCGCGAACGCGATTCGGGCGGGCAGTGTCCACGCGACGCCCGCATCGACCAGCTGCGCCAGCCCCACAGCGGCGCCGCAGGCCACAATGGCGATCCCGATGAGTGCTCGGATGGTGATGGTGTGGATTCGTGCAGGTGCGACACGCCGGCCGATCAGCGAGCCGAGTCCCGTACCGAGCAGCAACGAAAACAGCGTCACCGTCAGCGAGTAAACGGGGTGGCCGAGCAGCAGCACGAACCGCTGAAGCAGCGCCACCTCGAGCAGCATGAACCCGGCGCCAAGCGCGCCGAAGTACAGCAGCCACCGGCCCCACCCCGCGCGCGGCCGATCGCCTCCGATCATCAGCGGTCCAATCACGAACAGGACGACGAGCGCCGCGGAGATGGCCATCAGCGTCATCAGCGCGCTCAGGCCATTGCCAAACAACATACCGCGGCCGAACGCGACCTGCAGCTGATCGCGCAACCGCGTTGTGTGAAAGAAGAATGGCCTGTCGTCCGTCGTCGCGGATTCGTCGAGCGGATAGGACGAGAGGAACTGCTGTCGATTGCTGGCGAGGATCAGGCGGCGGTAATCGGCGGCGCTCGTTCCCGTGCGCTGCATCTCGATCGGATCCTTGACCGACGACGGAGGAGGAAGCAGTGGTGCGTAGAGCACCGAAAAGCCGAGGTCTTCGCTGACTTCACGCAGCCGCGCGACGTCCAGCGGCGTGAAGGGCTGTTTCTTCAGGAGAAACGTGGCGACCCGGTCATATTGCACGATCGCGAGGTGTTGTGAGGGGTCGAGCCCGCGCTCCGCGCATACCTCCTGCGCCAGCGACACGAGACGAAGGCCATCGAATACCCACCGGGTGATGGTGAGGACTCCATCGTCTGTCAGGTGGTCGAAGTACTCGCGAAACGCCTCTTTCGTGTAGAGCGAGTTCTCCGTCAGCGTGTAGGCGCCTGCCGCCGTGGCCGCCCACGTGTCCACCAGCGACGCTTGAATCACGTCGTACTTGGACTGGCTCCTTCGCACGTAGTTCCGGCCGTCATCCACGTGAATGGTCACGCGCGGGTTGGCGTAGATGCCCCCGGAATACTCGCGAAAGCGATCGAGCATCACATCGCGCGCGATGATCGGATTGATTTCCACACCATCGACGTGCGCGGCGCCGAAGACGAGCGCCGACAGGAGATCCCGGCCGCCGCCGGTTCCGATGACTAACGCGTTGAATCCCGCTTTGCGTCCGGCAAGGTGGTAAGCGATCGCCGTCAACTCGTACCGCAGATACGCAGCATCTGAGACGTTGCCGCTTCCCTTGAGAATTGGTGTCGCGGCGGCAGAATCGATGTCCATGAACAGCGTCTGTGCCCGGTTGCCGACGAACTTCGGACTCAGCGACCAGTCGCCGAACGGCCGGTCGTAGACGGCAACGCGCGAAAACGAGTTCCACTTGCTGAAGAGGACGCGGTCGCCCACATGGCCCTTCGTGTCCACAAGGTCGAACGGGGCAGCGCCACTGATCTGGGCCAGCGACGCCATCGCAACGAGGCCCAATACCAGTACCGCGAAGTTCCGTCGCTGCCTCGCCGGAGCGAAGGCTATGGCGGCGATCGCCGACAGACCGGCCGCCATGATGACGACTCCAGGTGCTCCAACCCAGTTAAGTAGCGGTATCAACGCGAGGCATCCACCCGCCGCGCCGATCAGGTCGGCCGCGTACAGCACGTTGATGCGATCGGTCATCCGCGAGAACGCCACCGACATCACGCTGCCACCGGTGAAGAAAGGAAGCGTCGCGAGTCCATAGATCAGGAGCATCAGCTTGAGGTTTTCGACCGAGTAATTCAGGCCGACCTGTATGCGCACGAGCCACACCAGCGCCACGAGTGTGGCTAATGCATGAGCCATCGCGGCGACGGCGAGCAGCACACCTGTATCGATGGACGCGAGGCGACGGCGCAGCAGGTACACCGCGACGCCGCTGGCGCTCAGACCGAATAACGCGATGGAAATCGCGAGGAAAGCAAAGTGGTAATACATCGTGACCGAGAAGATTCTCGTGAGCGCCAGCTCGGTCATCAGCACCGCGGCCGACACAGCCGCCACACCCGCGGTCGCGGCCCGATTGGCCTGCGGGGCGAGACGAGGCGGTGCCGCCGGCGTCGCTGTGATCACCGCCATCTGTTCACGCTGCGGATGCTGTCGCAAATCGGTCTCAGCGAAAGGTGTCGGGATGGCATTGTTTTCCGTCATTTCGCTCCGAGTCTAGCAGGAACATGCTTTGCAGCCGGGTGGTGGCACGCGCATCGTGCGCGTGGAGTACGTGAAGACCGGCTGCGGCGGCGAGCAGGACGGAGGTACCCATGAGGATCATGATGGCGGCGATGGCCTTGCTCATGTGGTGTGGCGAGGTGCGCGCTCAGAACACTCAGGGAACGTTCCGCAGCGCCGTCGATCTCGTGTCGCTGAACGTGATCGTCACCGACGCCCGCGAGCGCTTCGTGACTGGCCTTGGCCAAAAGGACTTCGCGGTCTTCGAGGATGGCGTCCAGCAGGATGTGTCGTACTTCGCGGCCACGAGCGTACCGCTCGATCTTGCGATCCTCCTGGATACCTCCTCCAGCATGAGTGACAAGCTGGCGACGGTGCAGGAAGCCGCCATCGGCTTCGCGTCGCATCTGCGGTCGGGCGATCGCATCACCGTCGTATCCATCAAGGACAGCGCGCGCGTGCTGCACGATCTCGATGGCGACGTGGCGGGCGCGTGCGAAGCCATTCGCAAGACGGCGGCGAGCGGCGGCACCGCGCTCTACAACAGCATCTACACCACCATCAGGCAAATGCAGAAGGTGCATGCCGCCGATGAGGGGCAGGTCCGACGTCAGGCGATTGCGGTCCTGACCGACGGCGACGACACCACGAGCCTCGTCACCTTCGATGACCTGCTGGCGCTCGCCAAGCAGGCGGGCATTGCGATCTACACAATCGCGTTGAAATCTCCGTACCCGACCTCGCTGCTCGGCGTCATGAAAGCGAACTCCGAGTCCGATTTCGCCATGAAGGCGTTGGCGCAGGAGACTGGCGCGCGCTCGTTCTTTCCGACAGATATTTCTCAGCTCGCTGGCGTGTACAGCTCTATTACGCAGGAGCTCGCCAGCCAGTACGCCCTGGGCTACACGTCGAGCAATTCGAAACGGGACGGCAGCTTCCGCAGGATCTTCGTCCGCGTGGACGAGCCGAACGTGCGCGCTCGCACTCGCTCCGGTTACGTGGTCGGGAAGGCCCAGGCATCGCTGAATCGCCAACCGCCCGCTGTCGAGACACGATAGCCGTCCTTACGCGGCGTGGACCTGTTAGGTCCGCGACACAGCGTGTGCAGCTCCGCGATACCATCGCCTTGTGCGCGCACTTCTCGCGCTGACCGCGGTTGTCTGGCTGGCGCTGCTGATTCTGGCTCCCGGATTGCCTGTTCCAATGGCCGGCATCGTGTACGCCCTCGGCTCGCGTATCTGTCACCAGCGGCCTGAGCGATCGTTTCACCTGTTTGCCTCGCAGCTTCCAGTCTGCGCACGCTGTGCAGGCATTTACGCTGGTGCTGCGATCGGATCGCTGCTCGCGCTCCGCGGATCAATTCGAGAGTGGCTGTTTCCCGCTTCTCCACGGATGCTGCTCGTCGTCGGTGCACTGCCCACGTTGACGACGCTGATCGCCGAGTGGAGCGGCGCATGGGCGGGCGGAAACGATGTGCGCGCGGCGGCTGGTGTGTGGCTTGGAGTCGCGTCCGCGCTCGTGGTGGGGCGAGCCGCGGCTACGCTACACTACGACGGATGCGTGCCACGACGGCCGATCGCGAGCAATCGGCCATTTACACATATTTGATCTGCCTTGCCGCGTGGGCGATCCCTGGCGCCGGTCATCTTCTTCTCGGCCGAATTCAGAAAGGCCTCACCTTTCTCGTCGCATTGAGCCTCATGTTCCTGTGCGGACTCTGGCTCGAGGGTCGGCTCTTTCCGCTGGAGATCCGACAGCCGCTGGTTGTGCTTGCCGCGTTGGCCGACATGGGGATCGGCGTGATCTTCTTCATCGCGCGAGGGGCGGGCGCCGGCGTCGGGCGCGTCGTCGCGCTCACCTATGAATACGGCAATGCATTCCTGATCGTGGCCGGGCTGCTGAACATGCTCGTGGTGCTCGACGCATTCGACATTACGCAGGGACGCAAATGACGTCGCATGTCGGCCTGATGATCCTGTTCGCGCTGTTCGTGTCCGTCGTCTTTGCGACGCTGATGCGCGACGATCCCAGGCAGCAGCTCCGCTTCGGCGCGCAACTGTTTGGCGCGTTCGTCGTCGGCGGAATCGCGCTCGGCTGGATCCTGTACTTCTTTCCGCTGTAATTGGCTTCCCGCGCATTTCTCTCAAAGTGGGGTCCCGTCCTGATCTACATGGCCGTGATCTTCTTCGTATCCTCGCTCGAGCAGCCACCACTTCCGCCCGGCGTCTCCGATAAGCCTGCGCACGCATTTGGCTATCTCGGGTTCGGCATGGTGATCGCGCGTGCGCTGGCCGGTGGCCTGCCGCCGCGCATCACACTGCGGCAGGCGCTGATTGGTCTTGCGCTCGCGTCGCTCTACGGGGTCACGGATGAAGTGCATCAGCACTTCGTTCCCGGCAGAACAGCCGACATTGCCGACTGGTATTCCGACTCGATCGGCTCGGCGATCGGCCTGTTTGGTTGTTGGGCGTGGAGTATAATTTTCGCCCGCCGTGGCTTTTGACAACCTCCTTCTCGACCGCGACGGCCCCGTCGCGATCCTCACGGTCAACCGTCCCACGGTGCTCAACGCCCTGGATACCCCAACGACCGACGAGCTGCGCCGAGCGATTCTCGAGCTCAAGCACGATGCCGCTGTCCGCGTCGTGATCATTACCGGCGCAGGCGAGAAATCATTCATGGCGGGCGCTGACATCAACGAGCTCGCCGCACTCAAGCCGACGCAAGGAAAGGATCACGCGCAGCGCGGACAACACGTGTTCGATCTGCTCGAGAACATGGGGAAACCCGTCATCGCCGCGATTAACGGATTCTGTCTCGGTGGCGGCTGTGAGCTCGCGATGGCCTGTACGCTCCGGGTCGCCGCCGACACGGCACGCATCGGCCAGCCTGAAATCAATTTGGGGATTATTCCCGGCTATGCGGGCTCTCAGCGCCTGTCGCGGCTCGTGGGCAAAGGCGTGGCGCTCGACCTGTTGCTGACCGGTCGGCAAATCAAAGCGGACGAGGCGCTGGCCATTGGTCTCGTGAATCGCGTTGTGCCGGCTGCTGAATTGATGACGGCGGCGAAGGCTGTCGCCAACGAGCTCGCCTCAAAGGCTCCGATTGCGATGCGCTACATCATCGAAGCGGTCAACCGCGGACTCGAGATTCCATTCGAGAGCGCGCAGATCCACGAAGCGACCCTCTTTGGCCTCGTCGCGTCGACTGCGGACATGCGCGAGGGAACGCGCGCGTTCCTCGAAAAGCGGAAAGCGCAGTTCAAAGGCGAGTAGGGCGGGTCAGCCGAGTGGGGCAGGTCAGGCGGGTGGGGTAGGTGGCCGGCTATCGCTTCGCCATCGTCGTCTCACGTTTTAACGAGGAGATTACGGAAGGGCTGCTGCAGGGCGCGCGCGAACGGCTTGCGGAAGCGTCGGTGCCCGACGACAGCGTGACGATCATCCACGTTCCAGGAGCATTCGAGATTCCGATCGCGGCCCAACGGCTCGGGGAAAGTGGCGAATACGACGCGATTGTCTGCCTCGGCTGCTTGATTAAAGGCGACACGATGCATTTTGAATACATCGCGGAAGCCGCTTCGCACGGCATCATGCAGGCCGCGTCGGCGACCGGCGTCCCGATGGCGTTCGGTGTGTTGACCACCTTGACGGAGGCGCAGGCGGTGGAGCGCTCGCGCAGCGGTCCGGGCAACAAAGGACGGGAGGCCGCCGCGGCGGCTCTTGAAATGGCGGCGCTGTTTCGCAAATTGGACGAGGGGATCGGCGGATGACCGCGAGCGTCGAACGCCGCTCGACCGACCGCCCGGCGCGCGAGGTCAGGCATCATGCCCGCGAAGCCGCGGTGCAGATGCTCTATCAGTGGGAAGTGGGCAAGGTCTCGATGTTCGAGGTTGGCCAGACGTTCTGGACCTATGCGCCGGTGGAGTCGGAACCGCTGAGCGACGACCTTCGCGCCTTCGCCACGCGATTGGCGGCCGGTGTCGCCGGCACCTTCAGCGACCTCGATCCGCTGATCGGGCAGGCGGCGGAGAACTGGCGCATCGAACGGATGAACGTGCTCGATCGTCTGATCCTTCGTCTCGCTGTCTACGAATTTCTGCACGAGCCGGACACGCCCGCAAAAGTCATCATCAACGAAGCGCTCGAGCTGGCGCGGACCTTCAGCACGGACGACTCGGTGCGGTTCATCAATGGCGTTCTCGATGCCGTTCGCCGATCGCTTTCACGCGAATGAGCACTCTTCAGGAATCCGATCAGGTCGTTCAGCGTCGCGCCAATCTGGAGGAGCTGAAAAAGCTCGGCGTCGACCCGTATCCACATCGTTTCGAGGCCGACACCCCGATTGACGCCGTGGTTCGCCAGTACAAGGACAGCTCCCGTGAGGAGCTCGAGGAAGCGAAGCCACGCTTCCGTCTGGCAGGCCGAATTCTCGCGATCCGGCCGTTTGGCAAAGCCAACTTCGTGGTCATCTCCGACGGCCGCGCACGGATTCAGGCGTACATCCGACAGGACACGCTTCCGGCGCGCGACTTCGGCGTCTTCAAACTTCTCGATCTCGGCGACTGGATCGGCGTCGAGGGACCGTTGTTCCGCACAAAGACGAACGAGCTGACCGTCAATGCGCAGCGGCTCGAATTCCTCGCCAAGTGCCTGTTGCCGCTGCCGGAGAAGTGGCACGGACTGCAGGACATCGAGATCCGCTACCGCCAGCGCTACTTGGATCTGATCGTCAACCCGGATTCGCGGCAGGTCTTCGAAGTCCGCAGCCGCGTGATCACGGCGATTCGCGAGTTTCTGATCGTGCGCGGGTTTCTCGAAGTCGAGACGCCGATGATGCAGCCGATTGCCGGCGGCGCGCTCGCGCGTCCGTTTGTGACGCATCACAACACGCTGGACATGCGGCTGTTCATGCGGATCGCACCGGAGCTCTATTTGAAGCGGCTGACGGTGGGTGGGATCGAAAAGGTCTTCGAGATCAACCGCAATTTCAGAAACGAAGGCATCTCGACCCAGCACAACCCGGAATTCACCATGCTGGAGTTCTACTGGGCGTACGCGGACTATAACGACCTGATGACGCTCACTGAGGAAATGCTGCCGTTTGTCGCCGCGAAGTCCGGCACCGGCGACACCCTGACGTTCAACGGCCACGCCATCTCGTTCAAGCCGCCGTTCCGGCGGGTGTCGCTGCGAGAGGCGGCTCGTGCCGCCGCCTCGAGAAGACTCAGCGTGGAAGTGACGCCGGATGTCCTTCGATCGAGAGATGGGGCGGCCGCTCTGGCGGCGAGGCTCGACATTCCGATCGTGGCCGGAATGGGACCGGGCCAGATCACCGCTGAAATCTTCGAAGCGCTGTGCGAGGAGGACTTGATTCAGCCGACCTTCGTCTACGATTTTCCGACGGAGGTCTCACCGCTCGCCAAGCAGAAGCCTGACGATCCGGATACCGTCGAGCGATTCGAGCTCTACGCCGGCGGTTTCGAGCTCGCCAATGCATTCAGCGAGCTGAATGATCCCATCGAGCAGCGGCGGCGGTTCGAGGATCAGTTGAAAGAACGCGCGGGGGGAGATGAGGAAGCGCACGCGATGGATGAGGACTACATTCGCGCGCTCGAGTTCGGCATGCCGCCCGCGGGTGGCGAAGGCGTCGGCATCGATCGTCTCGTGATGTTGCTCACTGGCAGTCCCTCAATCCGCGACGTCATCCTGTTTCCGTTAATGAGACCGAAAGAGAAAGTGTAGGGGCGGTCTTCAGACCGCCCATCCGATGTCATTCGAATTATTCATTGCTCTCCGTTATCTCTTCGCGCGCCGCAAGCAGGCGTTCATCTCGCTGATCTCGCTCATCTCGATGATTGGCGTCGGCGTTGGTGTCATGGCGCTCGTCATTGCCCTCGCGCTGATGACGGGTCTGCAGGGCGAACTGCGCGACAAGATTCTGTCATCCCAGGCCCATATCTACGTCTGGAAGAACGGCGGGATTACCGATTACCGGCCGGAAGTGGAGAAGCTGCGGCAGGTGCCGGGCGTGGTCGGCGCGGCGCCCACCATTTTTGGCAAGGCGCTCGTCACCGCGGGCGAGTCGCAGGCCTTCATCAGCGTCAAGGCGATTGACCCGGCGCTCGAGCCGTCGGTGACCGCGATCAAGGACGCCATGCGGCAGGGCAGCCTCGATGCGCTGGCCAACGAACCCGAAGACCAGCCGCCGGCGATTCTCATCGGCGAAGATCTCGCGAACCAGCTTGGGGTGCGCCTCGGCGATCTCGTCACCCTCATCACGCCGCAGGGCACCTTGTCACCGATGGGCGTGCTGCCACGGACGCGCCGCGCACGCGTCGCGGGCATCTACAACCTCGGACTCTATGAGTTCGACTCGTCGTATGGCTTCGTCTCTTTGCCGTTTGGCGAGCGGCTGACCGGCATGAACATGGTGGAGCTCATTCAGCTCCGCGTGAACGATATCTACAACGCGCCGCGCATCGCCGATGACGTGTCCAAGCGATTGGGCAGCATCTACGTCGCCCAGGACTGGTCCGATCTGAACCAGTCGCTGTTCTCCGCACTGGGCCTCGAGAAGATGGCGATCTCGATCACCATCGGCCTCATCGTCATCGTCGCGGCCCTGAACATCGTCGCCTCACTGATTCTCCTCGTGATGGAGAAGAGCCGTGATATCGCCATCCTGAAGACCATGGGGACCGCGTCGCGGCGGATCATGACGATCTTCATGCTGCAGGGACTGATTATCGGGATCACCGGCACGGTGATCGGCGGACTGGGCGGCCTGGCGTTGTGCCACGTGCTCGACAGATACCGCCTGATCAAGATTCCAGCGGACGTCTATCAGGTCGCGTACGTTCCATTCGTGGTCCTGCCGCGCGATTTCACCATCGTCATCGTTTCCGCCATCGTGATTTGCTTCGTCGCGACCCTGTACCCATCGCGCCAGGCCTCGCGCCTGGATCCCGTGCAGGCGTTGCGCTTCGAATAAGTGGCGTTCGTAACCGTTGACCGTCTGAACAAGTACTACCGGGTCGGTGCGCAGCACATCCACGTGCTGCGCGACCTTGACCTGGCGGTCGAACGCGGCGAGATGGTGGCCGTCGTCGGCGCATCGGGGGTTGGAAAGAGCACCCTGCTGCATGCGCTGGGCGGTCTCGATCGAGTCGACGGCGGATCAATTCGGATTCAGGAGCTCGAACTGGCGTCGATGACCGACGCCGCACTCGTCGAGTTCCGCAACCGCAACGTCGGCTTCGTCTTTCAGTTTCATCACCTGCTGCCGGAATTCGACGCGCTCGAGAACGTCGAGATGCCGATGCGCATCGCGCGCGAGCCCGCCAACGACGCCCGTCACCGGGCGACGACGCTGCTCGGACGCGTCGGCCTCGCCGAACGACTGCGGCACCGACCGGGAATGCTGTCGGGCGGAGAGCAGCAGCGGGTGGCCGTTGCACGCGCGCTGGTCATGAAACCGGCGCTGCTGCTGGCGGACGAGCCGACGGGCGATCTCGATGAGACGACCGCTGATGCGCTCCACGCGCTTCTGCGCGAAATGCACGCGGAGTACGGCCTGACGTCGGTCATTGCCACCCACAACCCGCGCCTCGCCGCGGCGTGTGATCGAGTGCTTCGGTTGGAACTGGGACAGTTGCGGGCTGCGTAGCGGCCGGTGCGAGCGGTGCGAAGAGTTCAATCCAATCTTGCTAACTCCAGAACAACCTTCGCCATCCCTGAATAATCTTCTTCCGCCGCCCCTGCCGCCATCCGCGCGTTAATCTCCTGCTGCGCGACGGCGAGGATTGGGCCGGCAACCTGATACTCACCCAGCGTCGCCGATGCGATTTTCAGATCCTTGGCAAAGAGTTTCGTCTTGAATCCAGGCTTGAAGTTTCCTTTGAGGATTCGTTCACCGTGGACTTCGAGCACGCGGCTGGCGGCAAAGCCCCCGAGCAGCGCCTCGCGCATTTTCTCCGCATCGATTCCCGACTTCTTCGCGAGCGCAAACGCCTCGGCGACGACGCCCAGCGTGCCGGCAATGACCATCTGGTTGCAGACCTTGCAGAGTTGCCCCGCGCCAGCGTCGCCGATGCGGACGACCTTTTCCGGATTCCCCACGACGTCGAGGATCGGCTTGACCTTCTCGAAGGCATCCGCATCGCCGCCGACCATGATCGACAGCGTGCCGCTCACGGCGCCGATCTCCCCGCCGCTCACCGGCGCATCGAGCATCTGTGCGCCAAGCGACTTCGCTTTCGCGGCGAGTCGTCTCGCGACGCCCGGGGCGATGCTGCTGTTGTCGATGATGATGGTGCCGCGCTGCAGCGCGCTGAACACGCCACTCTCTCCCTCCAGCACCTGCTCGACATCGGGCGAGTCCGGCACCATCGTGATGACGCGCGTCACCTGACGCGCGACATCCGCAGGCGACTCCGCGCGCTTGGCGCCGAGCGCGACCAGTGCATCGACCGGCGCCGCGCTGCGGCTGTGGACGACGAGTGGGTAACCCGCCTTTACCAAGTTGGTCGCCATCGGGCGTCCCATCAATCCCAGTCCGATAAAACCGATCGTCTCAGGCATGCGCGGAGTATAGTTCGGGCATGTTCGTGATGCTGGTGCAGCTGCAGATAAAGTCAGAGCTCGTCGATGAATTCAGGGCGGCGATTCTGAAGAACGCCGAATTGTCCGTGCAGCGCGATCCGGGATGTTTGCGCTTTGACGTCCTGCAACACCAGGACGATCCGACGAACTGGTATTTGTACGAGGTGTACGACAAGGAACAGGCGTGGGTGGATCATCGCAAGGCCCCACACTTTCTCGCCTTCATGGAGGTCGGCAATCGGGCAATCGTCTCGAGAGAGGCCACCAAGCTGACCGGCGTCAACATCAAGTCCTGATTGGCACGGACCGATACACCGTTGTGATCACAGACGGCGTCGTAAGAGGTGGTTTCGCAGAGGATGAGGCATCTGCCAGAACGCAAGCTATGCCTTATAATGCTCGGCAGAGAGGCTCTTCTCGCGATCAACCCTAAACCTTAGGCAGGCCGGATGTTCGAACGCTACACAGAAAGGGCGCGACGGGTTCTCTTCTTCGCCCGTTATGAGGCCAGCCAGCTCGGCAGCATCTCGATCGAGACCGAGCATCTCCTTCTCGGATTGATCCGGGAAGGGAAGGGACTAACGAGCCGGATTTTTGCGCGCTCGCATCTCTCCCTCGAAAACATCCGCAAGGAAATCGAAGGCCGCACCGTGTTCCGCGAGAAGGTGTCGACCTCGGTCGAGATCCCGTTCAGCGCGGAGACCAAGCGCGTCTTGCAGTTCGCGGCCGAAGAAGCGGATCGCCTGCTCCATAACTACATCGGGACCGAGCATCTGCTGCTCGGCATCCTCCGCGAAGAGCGATCGGTTGCCGCATCCATCCTGATGGAGAAGGGGATGCGCCTCCACACCGTGCGCGAAGACATCGTGCAGCTCCTCAACGAGAAGACCACGTTGACGCGCGTCAAGGAGACGCCGCTGCTGGCCGAGTTCAGCCGCGACCTGACCGAAGCGGCCATGAAGAATCTGCTTGACCCGCTCGTCGGGCGCGATTACGAGCTCGAACGTGTCCAGCAGGTGCTCTGCCGCCGGACGAAGAACAATGCGGTGCTCATTGGCGAGCCCGGCGTCGGCAAGACGGCGATCGTGGAAGGTCTCGCCCAGAAGATCGTCTACGGCGACGTTCCACACTTCCTCGCCGACAAGCGGATCCTCGCTCTCGACATCTCGCTGATCGTCGCCGGTACGAAGTACCGCGGGCAGTTTGAAGAACGCCTGAAGGCGATCATGAAGGAGCTCACCGAGAACCCGAACATCATCGTCTTCATCGATGAGCTGCACACGCTGGTCGGCGCCGGCTCCGCGGAAGGCTCACTCGACGCGGCGAACATCCTGAAGCCCGCGCTGTCGCGCGGCGAGATCCGCTGCATCGGTGCGACGACGCCGGCGGAGTACCGGAAGTACATCGAGAAGGACCGTTCGCTCGAACGCCGCTTCCAGGCGATCAAGGTCGATCCGCCCGCCGAGAAGGAAACCATTGAAATCCTGATGGGCGTGAAGGACCGCTACGAACAGTTCCATCACGTCGAGTACACGCGCGAGGCGATCGAAGCGGCCGTCTACCAATCGAGCCGATACATCACGGATCGGTTCCTTCCGGACAAGGCGATCGATCTGGTTGATGAAGCCGGTGCACGCGCCAAGCTCAAGGAAGCGGGCTACAGCGAGGAATTCGGCGAGATCAACAAGAGCATCCGCGTTGCCGTCGAACAGATGGAGAACGCGGTGTCGCAGAAGGACTTCGAGAAGGCGCAGTTCTACCGCGAGCAGGAAGTCTCGGCGCGCGAAAACCTGCAGTTTGTCCGCGAGAAATTCGACGTGAAATCGAGCGCCCGGAAAGTCGTCGTGTCCAAGGGCGACATCGACGAGGTCGTCTCCAAGTGGACCGGCGTCCCCATCGCGTCGATCAATCAGGACGAGGGCGACAAGCTGCTGCGCATGGAGACGGACCTCCACAAGCGCGTGATCAGCCAGGAGACCGCGATTTCGGCGATCTCCCGCGCGATCCGGCGCTCACGTGCAGGGCTGAAGAATCCGAGCCGTCCCGTCGGCAGCTTCATCTTTCTCGGGCCGACCGGCGTTGGCAAGACCGAGCTGGCCCGTGCACTGGCCAACTTCCTCTTCGGCAGCGATCACGCGCTCATCCGCTTCGACATGTCCGAGTACATGGAGAAGCATTCCGTCAGCAAGCTGATTGGTTCGCCGCCCGGCTACGTGGGGCACGAAGAGGGCGGTCAGCTCACGGAGAAGGTGAAGCGGAATCCGTACTCGGTCGTGCTGCTCGACGAGATCGAGAAGGCGCACCCGGATATCTTCAATATCCTGCTGCAGGTCTTTGAAGACGGCCATCTGACCGATGGTCTCGGCAACCGGGTGAACTTCAAAAACACCATCATCATCATGACGTCGAACATCGGCGCGCGCTTCATCCAGAAGAAAGCCTCGCTCGGGTTCCAGTCGAGCGATGCGGGCGCGATCGACAAGAACGTCAACGAGATGGTGCTGGGCGAGGTGAAGCGGACCTTCAACCCCGAGTTCATCAACCGCATCGACGAAATCATCGTGTTCGAGGCGCTGACCGACGAAGACCTGCGCCGGATCATGGCGCTGCTCGTTGAGCAGCTGAACCTCAACCTCGCGGATCGCCGGATGAAGGTGACCCTGGCGCCGGAAGTGGTCGACTGGATCATCGACCTGACCTGCAAGGATCGGTCGTATGGCGCGCGGCCGCTGCGCCGGGCGATCCAGCGCTACGTCGAAGACCCGCTATCGGAGGAGCTTATTCGCGGCAACCTCCACGATGGCGATATCGAGGTCTATCTCGACGGTGGGCAGCTCGCGTACCGTCCCGCTGGCGAGCTGACGGGCGGCCGCAGACTGGTCTGACCCTAATTGATGGTTAGCGGTTGACGGTTAGTGGTTTGGCGAAAAAGACGGGCCACTAACCGAACGACAGCCACCGACCAAGAACCACCAACTACCGCCCCACCAACCGGCCCCGGCCGGCATCCCGCCTGGAACGTCAGAACTCGTCAGAAGACCACGGAAAGATCCAGTAGACTTAAGTGTTTCGGAATCCTTTGATGCAGAAGCAGTTGGCTCGAACGCTCGCCTGCACGGCACTGCTGGCGGCCGTCGCCGTGCCCCCCGTGTTTGCCCAGGGCGGCAACCCTGCCGCCGCAAATACCAATCCTTCAACGGTCTGCGGCGCGCCGATCCCGCAGCCGGCAGCGCTCCCGCCGGCCGATTCCGGCCCGGTCGTGTACCTGATCGTCCCGTGCTTCGCCAAGCAGGGCGGTTCGCCGGTGGTCGAACCGGAGACCTACCTTTATTACATCCAGCTCCGCCCGAGTCTGCCGTCGCAGAACATGTGGGTCGCCTGGGACGATGCACACCAGCAGATCGCCAAGGACGATTTCAAGCGGCTCTGGGGTACCAACTTCCTCGATAACCTGTCAATCGAGACCAGCGACTACGTCTTTCCAAACGGCGTGGTCGGCAAGATCGTGCTCTACGACATGGAGGAGCGCGAGCGCGTCAAAATCGTCGACTATCAGGGCTCGAAGAACATCGACCGGACGAAGATCGCCGAGCAGTTGAAGGAGAAGGGCATCGAGCTGCGCCTCGATTCCTTCCTTGACGAGAACACCCTCCATCGCGTTGACGCCGTCCTGGCCGGAATGATGGCCGAGAAGGGGTTCACCAACGCGGAGATCAAACACACGGTGACGCCGGTCGCCGGCGGGCCCAAGCTGGTGAATGTCACATTCAACATCAGCGAGGGTCCCAAGCTGCGCATCCGCGAGATTGATTTCGTCGGCAACCAGGCGTTCAGCGACCGCACGCTCGCGCGGAAGATGAAGGAAAACAAGGCGAAGAAGGGCCTCATTTTCATGACGCTCTTCAGAAGCGCCACCTACAAGGAAGACAGGTACGAAGAAGACGCGGAGAAGGTGTCGGCCTTCTATCGCGAACAGGGCTACGTTCGCGCGCGAGTCGGCAATCCTGAGGTGCGGACGGTTAGCGACGAGAAGGACGGCAAGACCCGCTGGATTCAGCTCCGCATTCCTGTCACCGAAGGGCCGCGCTACCGCGTGGGCGACTTCAAATTCGAGGGCAACACCGTCGTCAAGAGCGACAACCTTCGCCCCATGTTCAAGATGAAGGAGGGCGACTGGTACAGCGAAAAAGAGGTCCGCGACGGCCTGAAGAAAGCCCAGGAGGCGTACGGCGCCGGCGGCTACATGGAGTTCACCGGCTACCCGGATCTGAATCCGAAGAACGATGGCCTCGCGCCCGTGCCGACCGATGGCAGCACGCCACCTGCGAATGCTGCGACTGCGTCGAACGCTGCGACCGCGTCGAACGGTTCAAACGGCTCGAACACTGGTCGGCCGACGGTCGACGTGACGATGAGGCTGTCGGAAGGCAAGCAGTTTTTCGTCAACCGTATTTCGTTCATCGGCAACTCGACGACGCGCGACAACGTGATCCGTCGCGAGATGCGCCTCGTCGAAGGGAGTGTCTTCAGCACCGAGTCGCTGAAATACAGCATCCGTCGCCTCAATCAGCTCGGCTATTTCAAGCAGCTCGAAGGCAACGATAAAGACTTGAAGGTGGACAAGCTCCCCGCTGCTGACAACAAGGTCAATCTCACGTTGCGCGTCGAGGAGCAGAACCGGAACCAGGTCACCTTCGGCGCTGGCGTATCTCAGTACGAAGGGTTCTTCGGCCAGCTGTCGTTCCAAACGGCCAACTTCCTGGGCCGCGGCGAGAGCCTCACGGCATCGGCGCAGGCCGGTTCACGATCGCAGAACTATCAGCTGGCGTTCACCGAGCCGTTCCTGTTCGATCGCAACCTGACGGGCGGCGTCGACGTCTACAAGCGCTCGCTGCAGTACATCGGTTACTACACGCAGAAATCCACGGGCGGCAATCTCACGTTCGGCTTTCCGGTGTCCGACTTCGCGCGGATGTTCATGGTGTACTCCTACGAGTCGGTGGGCGTCTCCGATCTGAACGAGGCGTTGCTCGACCCGTCTTGCATCGTCGCGGCGCGCGGTTGCAACACCATCAACGTCAGTAACCTGTCGACGATCAGCCCCACATCGCTCGAGGCGCTCCGGCGCAACCCGTTCCTGTTCGACTCGTTCCTGATTGGAACCAACGGGAACCGGACCATCAGCAAGGTCTCCCCAAGCTACGTCTTCAACACCATCGACAATCCCATCTTCCCGACCACCGGGAAGCGTCTGACGATGGCGGTCGACCTCGGTGGGCTCGGCGGCAACACGAGCTATTGGAAGCCGACCCTCGAGGGCATCTGGTATCACCCGCACACATCGCGAAGCTCCTTCGGCGGACGGGTGCAGTACCAGTACATTTCACCCTACCGCGGCACCACTCAGCTTCCCGTGTTCGAGCGGTTGTTCCTCGGTGGGGAGTACAGCGTCCGCGGTTTCGACATCCGTTCGATCGGGCCGACCGTGCCGAACTCGCAGATCGTGCTCGGCGGCAACAAGAGCCTGCTGTTCAACGCCGAATACATCATTACCGTCGCCGGCCCCGTGCGGCTCGTGCTGTTCTATGACGCGGGTCAGGTGCGCAACTTCGGCGAGCAGTTCAGCTGGAAGGAAGATCTGACGCAGGTCGTAGTGCCGCCACCGCCGCTGCTGGTCGATCCGTTCGCCGGCCTGTCATTCGGCGGTCTCGAGGATCCGAACGCACCTGGCGTTCACACCGAAGTCATCGGCCGCACGAACGCATTCAAGACGTCGACGGGCGCGGAGGTCCGCTTCTTCATGCCGGTACTCAACGTGCCCTTCCGGCTGATCTTTGCCGCGAATCCGTCGCGCGCTGGCGTGCTGAACAACAACCTGCTGCCCGCGAAGGCGTTCACATTCAGGTTTGCGGTTGGTTCGACCTTCTAGTGCGAAACCGCGGGAGCTTCGATTCGATGCAACGATTGTTCTGGCGGGCGCTGTTGGTGGTTGCGGTGGTGGGAGCTGCGGCCGCGTGCGACGACAACAACAACTTCTCGACGCCGACGGGTCCCACGACGCCTCCGACGGTGCTTACCGAAACGTTCTCCGGCACGCTCGTGAGGAACGCCGCATTTACGCATCCGTTTACCGTGAACGACGCCGGCGATGTGTCGGTCTTCCTGTTGCAGAGCGCGGATCCGGCCCATCCTGACAACAACGCCATTCCGATCGGGATCAGCCTTGGAACGTGGAACGGAGTCAGCTGCGCGGTCGTGATCGCCAGTGACAGCATCATGCCGGTGAATACCGATAATCCGTCGCAGGGTAGGCTGACTGGCCGAGCGACGGCGGCAGGAAACCTGTGCGTTCGTGTGTACGACGTGGGGTTTGTGCCGGGATCGGCGACCTACGAGCTGCTGATCGACCACTATTAGGAAGATCCCAGGGGAAGGCAAGGCCGACCTCGGTGGTACGGCCGCCCCTTCACGTCGGCTCGATATTTGCCCCGTGCTAAAATTTTGAGCTTCCGTACGACAGGAAAGGATTGACCGTAATGAGAGCTTTCGTCGTTGCCGCGGCGCTCAGCGTCATGCTGGCTGCCGCTCCAGGCTTCGCTCAGGCGCCTGCTCCGGCGCCAGCGCCGGCACCGGCTGCGCAAGCCGCTCCCGCGCCCGCGCCATTCCCGACGGGTGCGAAGTACGCGTTCATCAATATCCAGCGCATCGCTGCCGAGTCGGCACAGGGCAAGTCGCTCAGCTCGCGCGTGCAGGCACTCAACAATCAGAAGGTCACCCAGCTGAACGAGAAGAACAAGGCGTTGCAGACGGCGCAGCAGAAGCTCGATTCGGGCGCGAGCGTGCTGAGCGAGGCGGCGCGCGGACAGCTCGAGAAGGATATCGACCGCCAGCAGACCGAGATCCAGCGGTTCACCGATGACGCGCAGAAGGAAGTGCAGGAGCTGCAGAACGAGCTGCAGGCCGAATTCCAGCAGAAGCTGGGTCCAGTCATTCAGCAGGTCGCGCAGGAGAAGAAGCTCGAAATCCTGTTCAGTGCGCTCGACGCGGGAATCGTGTGGGCCGACGCGGGGCTGGATCTCACCACCGAAGTGATTCGCCGCTTTGATGCAGCGAATCCCGGACCGACTGCTACCGCACCACCGGCACCGGCACCGGCCCCGGCTGCGCCTGCCGCGGCCGCTCCTGCCCCGGCAGGACGGCAGGGTGCTCCGGCGGCGCCACGACCCGCAACACCCGCGGCGCCCCGATCAGGGGGAGCTGCGCCGGCGCCGAAATAATAGGTAGGTGCACCTAGATCTTCCAGCGCTCCTCGACCGCGTTTATTACCGTTATCCGTCGCTGCTGATCGACGCGGTCGGGGAGCATGAGCCGGGCGCCCGGCTCACAGCCTTCAAGAACCTCACGATCAACGAGGATTTTTTCCCGGGCCACTTTCCCGGTTCGCCCGTCATGCCGGCGGTCCTCACGATCGAGGCGTTGACGCAGGTGGCCGCGGTCCTCATCCTCGAGCAGGATGATGTGAGTCCCACCTCTCGCGTGTCGCTGCGTGGCGTCAACAACGCGAAGTTCCGTCGGCAAGTCCTGCCTGGCGACCGGCTGACGCTGGAGGTGTCGATCCTCCGCCGCCGATCAACGCTCGCGAAGGCCGCGGCGATTGCGTATGTCGGCGGCCAGCGGGTTGCCGAGGCCGAGCTGTTGCTCGCAATCGAGCGCGGCGCCGCCTACGTGGATCCGACGGCGCAGGTCCATCCAGCGGCCAGAATCGGCGAAGGCACGATCATCAGCGCCAACTGCACCATTGGTCCGGAGGTGACGATCGGGTCACGCTGTCGCATCGATCCGTCGGTCGTGATCGATGGCTGGACGGAAATTGGCGACGAAACGCACATCTTTCCGATGGCCTCGATCGGTCTGGCGCCGCAGGATCTGAAATACCGCGGTGAGCGCACGCGCCTGACGATCGGCCGCCGCAACACGATTCGCGAATTTGCCACGATCAATCGAGGCACCGCCGGCGGCGGAGGCCACACAAGCATCGGCGATCAGAACCTGCTGATGGCGTACGTGCATGTCGCCCACGACTGCCACGTCGGCAGCCACACAATTTTCGGCCCGCACGCGACGCTCGGGGGCCATGTGGCCGTCGAGGACTACGCCAACATCAGCGCCGGTTCCGCGGTGCACCAATTCTGTCGCGTCGGCAAGTACAGCTTCATTGGCGGCTATTCGGTGGTGACGAAGGACGCGCTGCCGTTCGGGCGCACGATTGGCAGCCGGCCGGCGCGCATTTTCGGCGTCAACTCCGTGGGCCTCGTGCGACGCGGCTTCAGCGCCGACACCATCAACCAGCTGAAGCGCGCGTACCGGTATCTCGTGCAGGTCAATACGACGCACGCCCTCGCACAGATCGAGGCGGACCCGACGCTGACCTCCGCCGACGTGCGGTACCTTGTCGACTTCATCCGCACCTCCCAGCGTGGCGCCATCCTCCGTCGTCCGACACGAAAGACGGAGGAACTCGTCGCGGAAGAATGACTCCTGAATGCGCCTTGGGCTGATCGCCGGCAACGGCCGTTTCCCGTTTCTCGTGCTCGATGCGGCACGCGCACAGGGACACGACGTCACAATCGTTGCCGCCAAAGAGGAAACATTTCCCGAACTGAACGACGCGGCACGCCGCCACGGCGCGTCGATTCACTGGATCTCACTTGGCCAGCTTGGCAAGTGCATTTCAGTGCTGCGCGAGGCCGGTGTGACACATGCCGTCATGGCCGGCCAAGTGAAACACACGAAGATCTTTTCTGGCGGCATCGTTCCGGACCTCGCCTTTCTCAGCGTCCTGAAGCAGCTCACGTCGAAGAACACGGACGGCCTCATCGGCGCGGTCGCCAACGTGCTGCACGACCGTGGCATCGAGCTCATGGACTCGACGTCGCTGTTGCAGCCGCTACTCGCGCGGCCTGGTGTTCTGACCCGGCGCGCTCCGACCGACGATGAGCAGAAGGATTTCGAGTTTGGCTACCGGATGGCGGATACGATTGCCGCGCTCGATATTGGCCAGACGGTCGCCGTGAAGCATCAGGCGGTCGTCGCAGTCGAGGCGATGGAAGGAACCGACGACGTCATTGGACGGGCGGGTTACCTGGCGGGGCCTGGCGTTCGCATCGTGAAGGTAGCAAAGCCGAACCAGGACATGCGGTTCGATGTGCCTGTCGTGGGGATCGCCACGATTCAGGCGATGCGCGTCGCCGGTGCGAATGCGCTGTCCGTGGATGCGGGGAAGACGCTGATGATCGACGGTGATGCCATCATTGCGTCGGCTGATGAGGCTGGCATTGCGATCGTGGGGCGCACCGTGTTGGGTCCGCCTGGCGAGCCTGACACGCGTCGCCCCACAACATGATGAAGACCGTCCGCATCGGCGTCATTGGCGTTGGCCACCTGGGCCAGCACCACGCACGGCTGCTTGCCTCGATGGACGGCGTCGAGCTGGTCGGCGTCTGCGATGTCAATCGTGCCCGCGCCGACGAGATCGGCACGAAATTCGGCGCGCCGGCATTCAGCGACTCACGCGAACTCCTCGGACGTGTGGACGCGGTGACGGTCGCGGTGCCGACCGTGGTGCACCTCGATGTGGGACTTCCGTTTCTCCAGGCTGGCGTGGCAACCCTGATCGAAAAACCGATCGCTCCGAGCGTAGCGGACGCTGATCGGCTGGTCGAGGCCGCCGAACGCGGCGGAGCGATGCTGGCGACGGGACATACCGAACGATTCAACCCGGCGGTGGCTGCGGCGCTGCCAATCATTTCCGAGCCGCGCTTCATCGAGATCCATCGTTTGGGGACCTTTCCCGAGCGCAGTCTCGACATTGATGTCATCTTCGATCTCATGATTCATGATCTCGATTTGCTGCTGAGCGTGGTGCGCTCGGAGGTGACCAATATCGAGGCCGTCGGCGTCAACGTGCTCACGCCGAAGGCGGATATCGCGAACGCCCGGCTGCGGTTTGCATCCGGGTGTATTGCGAACGTCACGGCCAGCCGCATCAGCCGCGAGCGCGTACGGAAGGCGCGGTTTTTCCAGAGTGACGCATACGTGTCGATTGACTATGCGGCTCAGGAACTCGAAGTGTTCCGGCTGGTGAAGAACGGACCGCGCCCGATCATTCATGGCGGAAAGGTGGATGTGGCCAACGAGGAGCCGTTGCGCCGCGAACTGGCGGATTTCGTCGAGTCGGTGCGGAGCGGACGAGAGCCAGGGGTAACCGGCCACGACGGCCGCTTGGCGTTGGAGCTGGCCACGCGAGTCGCGCACAGAATGGGCCTATGACAACGTCTTCGATGTTCGACGCCATGCTCGAGCGGGTGAGCGCCGGTAGTCGGCTTGGCGTCGATGACCTCGACATGCTGGCCGGGCTGCCGGACATCCTGCAGGTCGGCATGCTGGCAGACACCGTGCACCGGTCGATCCATGGCACGCGCGTGACCTATCTTCGCGTGGCGCTCTGCCCCTACGACAAGCCGTTCACTGAAACGGTTCCGCTCGCTGCCCGTGAACTTCGTGTCACGGGCAAGCCCGAATCCCTCGACGTCGCGGTCACGGCGATCGAGGCGGCTCGGGCCGTGGCCGGCGACCGCGCGGTCTCGGCGTTTTCGTGGGTGGACATCGAGAGGCTCACCGCCGCGGGCGTGGAGAAGACGTCGAGCGTACTGCAGCGGCTGCGCGCCGCGGGCCTCGACGCGCTGGCCGAATTCCCACTCGACCGTGTGAGTGACGCGCGCGCTGCGCTCGAGTCGATCGTGTCGGCTGGTTACACGCAGATACGGCTGACGATAGACAAAGCGCCGGCGGATGCGCGTTCGAAGCTGTTCATCACGGCCGCTGCGTTGAAGGAGGCATACCCGGCGATTCGGTCGATCAGCCCGCTCCCGTCCGTCCTCGATTCGCTGCGTCCCACCACCGGATACGAAGACGTCAAGAGCGTGGCGCTGGCGAGGCTGGCGGCGCCCGACATTCTGGACGTGCAGGTGGATTGGCTTCGGTATGGTCCCAAGCTCGCGCAGGTCGCACTGACCTTTGGCGCCAACGACCTCGACAACGTGGAGGCCAGCGATGAGGCGCCGGATGGGCGGCGGCGCGCGCCGCTCGAGGAAGTCCGACGGAACATTCAGGCGGCGGGATTCGAGCCGGCGGAGCGCGACGGACGGTTCGCCCTGGTCGGTTGATGCCTTCGACTCGTTTCGATCCCTCGGGGCAGGAACCCGTGCGCCTCGGAGCCGTGGGCTACCTCAATGCCCGTCCATTGACATGGGCTCTCGACCGCGCGCCCGAGCGGTGGCGGGTTCGGTACGACCTGCCCGCGGTGTGCGCGCGGCTCCTGTACGACAACGAGGTCGACCTCGGGTTGGTGCCGTCGATCGAGTACCTGCGTTCCGACGCCTACCGGTTCGTGCCCGGCGTCGGCATCGGCTCGCGAGGGGCAGTGGCGTCCGTCGCGCTCTTCACACGCCGCCCGGTCGACGAGATCCGCCACATTGCGCTCGACACGAGCTCGCGGACATCGGTGACCCTCATCAGGGTGTTGTGCGAGCGCCGATATCGCATTGCACCCGACTTCGTACCGTATGGACCGGATCTCGCCGCGATGGTGCGCGACTACGACGCGGGACTGCTCATTGGCGATCCGGCGCTCGAGGCCGATGCCGAGGCACTCGGCGTCACGAAGATCGATCTTGGCGAAGAGTGGACCGAGATGACGGGACTCCCCTTCGTCTATGCGGCGTGGACCGGACGAACGGGCGCGATCGGCGCCGAGCACGTCCGCTGGCTCCACGAGGCGCAGGCGGAGGGCGTCGCATCGTACCCGGCAATCGCCGCGGAATACGCGAACAACCATGCGGCCTCAGCGGACCGGGCGCTTGCGTACCTAAGGGATAATATGCGCTACGGCCTCGGCGCCGACGAGCAGCAGGGACTGCAGCTCTTTCTCGATTACGCAGCCGATCTGGGCGTCGCGCCGCGCAGGCGGCGGTTGGAGTTTTTCTGACACGGGCCACGGAGACACGGAGACATGATGTTTTCTCCGTTGTTCTCGGTGCCTCCGTGGTTCGTGAACCGGATAGATGCTGAAGGAAATTGCCAACAAGGTACTTGACGGCGGACGCGTCGACCGCGCCGAAGCGCTCGAACTCTATCGCCATGCGCCGACGCACGTGCTCGGCCACCTTGCTGATTCGATCCGCCTCCGCAAACATCCCGACCGCATCGTCACCTACATCATCGACCGCAACGTCAACTACACGAACGTCTGCGTCGCACGATGCAACTTCTGCGCGTTCTATCGGGCGGTGGGCTCGACGGACGGGTACGTGCTCGGTTTCGACGAGATCTTCCGCAAGATTGACGACACGATTGCGGTAGGCGGCAATCAGCTGCTGCTGCAGGGCGGCCATAATCCGGACCTGCCGATCGCGTGGTACGAGGACCTGTTCCGCGCGGTCAAGGCGCGGTATCCCGCGTTCAAGCTCCACGCGCTCTCACCGCCCGAAGTACTCCACATTTCCAGGCTCAATCAAATACCCGTTCCGGATGTCATCGAACGGCTGGTTGCGGCCGGCCTCGACAGCATTCCTGGCGGCGGCGCCGAAATTCTCGTCGATCGGGTCAGGAAGCTGTTGAACTGCTATGGCAAGGCGACAAGCGACGAGTGGCTCGGCGTGATGCGCGAGGCACACCGCGCCGGTCTGCGCACGACCGCGACGATGATGTACGGCACGTGCGAAAGCGACGACGAGCGCATCGAGCATCTGATGCGGCTGCGCGAGCTGCAGGACGAGACCGGAGGTTTCACCGCGTTCATCACGTGGAGCTACCAGCCCGAACACACGGAACGCGGCGGCACGGAAGCCACGGGTATCGACTACCTCCGCACGCTCGCGCTGTCGCGCATCGTGCTCGACAATTTCGACAACCTCCAGGCGTCATGGGTGACGCAGGGCGGGAAAGTCGGGCAGCTCAGTCTTGCGTATGGCGCCAACGACATGGGCAGCGTGATGATCGAGGAGAACGTCGTCCGCGCAGCCGGCGCCAGCTACTGCATGGATGAAGTCGAGATCGTCGTCAACATCGAGGATGCCGGCTTCGTTCCAAAGCGGCGCAACATGCACTACGAGGTGCTGGGCGACCCGATCTTTCGAGAGCGCAGCGTTCCGCGGATTCTGGCGTTGGCGACCGCCCGCGTGGACGGAGACACGTCGGTGCCCGAGGAGCTCCGCAATTACCCGGCTCGAAGCCGGAGCGCGAAAGAACAGCGTTCAATCACAAATCACTAATCGCACATGCCGGCGTACACCGCGGAATGGGTGTTGCCCATGACGGGTGAGCCCAGGCACCGCGCTTCGATTTCAATTGAGAACGGCCGCATCGCGGCCATTGGCGAGGCGGCTGCGGCCGAGGCTGAAGACCTCGGTCGCATGGCGGTCATGCCTGCGCTCGTCAACGCGCATACGCATCTCGAACTGTCGTATCTTCGCGGACGGGTCCCCCGTACGGAAAGGTTTCTCGACTGGATCCGGACGATCATGGCGGCAAGACGCGAGTACCCGGACCCTGCCGATCCGGACATCGTCGCCGCGGCTCGCCGCGCCATTGCCGAGGCGCGTGCGAGCGGAACCGGATTGCTGGGTGACATTTCCAATACGCTCGTAACCGCACCTCTGTTGCGCGAAGCGTCGGTGCCGGCGCAGATCTTCTACGAGTTGCTGCGCTTCGACGTGTCAGACGCCGAATCGATGACACGTGAGGCCCGCGCGAAGGCCGACGCAGCCGCGGACCCCGGCGGCGATGTGCGCGTGAGCCTTGCGCCGCATGCGCCCTACTCCGTCTCGCCAGCGCTCTTTGCCGCGATTCGTGCGGATCTCGATGCGCGTTCCGGACAGGTCACCAGCGTGCACCTCGGCGAATCACCGGAGGAGACGGAGTTCATCCGGCGGGGAAGCGGGCCGTGGCGGGTGCTGCTCGAGGAACTTGGCGTCTGGACCGATGCGTGGGCGGCGCCGGGGATATCGCCGGTGGCGTACCTCGAGCAGATTGGATTTCTCGATCGCCGCGTGCTCGCGGTGCACGGCGTGCAGTTCGACGGCGACGACCTCGGCCGCCTGCGGGCGCGTGACATGACGATCGTGAGCTGCCCGCGCAGCAATCAGTACGTCGGCGTCGGTGCGCCGTCACTCGAGGCGTTTTACGCGATGAACGTCAACGTCGCGCTTGGCACCGACAGCCTCGCGAGTGCGCCAGACTTGAACATGTTCGCGGAACTGGCGGAGGCGAGGCGGCTCGCACCACGCGTGCGGGCGCGCACGCTTCTCGAGAGCGCGACATGCCGGGGCGCCGCGGCGCTTGGCTTCGAGGACGATTACGGGACGTTGGAAGTCGGAAAACGCGCGCAAATCATCGCCGTCTCGGTCCCGCCAGACGTGAACGATGTGGAAGAATATCTCGTCAGCGGCATTGAGCCGTCCGACGTGCGGTGGCTCGAAACTGACTAACGTGCGCAAGCTGACCACCTATCTCTCGTTCGTGCGCTTCAGCCACTCCGTCTTCGCGCTGCCGTTCGCGCTGACGGGCGCGCTGCTGGCGTGGCGCGATCATCCCTTCTCCTGGTCGCAGGTGGCGTGGATCATCATCTGCATGGTGGCCGCGCGGAGCGCCGCGATGGGTTTCAACAGACTCGCCGATGCGCGCCATGACGCGCTCAATCCGCGGACGTCGATGCGCGAGCTTCCACGCGGCGCGATGACGCGCGCCGAAGCCACCATGTTCGTCGTCGTCGCGTCGGCTCTCTTCGTGTACGGCGCCTCGCGGTTGAACCCGTTGTGTTTCATCCTGAGTCCCGTGGCGCTCGCAATCGTGTTCTGGTATTCGCTGGCGAAGAGGTACACGGCATACACGCAGTTCTTCCTCGGGCTCGCAATGGCCGTTGCCCCCGTCGGCGGCTGGCTGGCCGCTGGTGGCGGGGCAGGGGCGGAGCCATGGCTGCTCGGACTTGCGATCGGGCTGTGGGTCGGCGGCTTCGACATCCTCTATGCGTGTCAGGACCTGGAATTCGATCGCGGCCACGGCCTGTTGTCGATTCCGACGCGCTTCGGCGTGCGACGCTCCATCGTGTTGTCGCGCGTCATGCACGTCGCCACTATCGCTGCGATGGTGGCGCTCTGGCGTGTGGCTGACCTTCCGCCGTTCTACCTCGTGGGCGTGTTCATCGTCGCGGTGCTCCTGACCTACGAACAGTCGCTCGTCAGCGACGACGACCTGTCGCAGGTGAAGAAAGCCTTCGATCTCAACGGGTATGTAGGGATCGTGTACTTCGTCGCGACGGCGGTGTCCCTGTACCTTCGATGAATGGCGATCCCGCCTGACAAGTCCCCTGATCGCATCGCAGGGATGTTCGATGCGATCGCGCCTCGGTACGATCTCCTCAACCATCTCCTCAGCGCCGGCATCGATCGACGCTGGCGCGCTGCCGCGATCGCCTCGCTCGAGCTTTCCGGTGAGGAGACGCTCGTCGACGTGTGCTGCGGGACGGCGGACGTCGCGCTTCAAGCTCGTCGAGGGCAACCCGCTGCAAGGCGCGTGGTCGGGGTGGACTTCTCGGGTGCGATGCTCGGGCTCGGGCGTCACAAGGTCGCGGTCGCGTCTGAGTCGGATCGGATTGCTTTGATTCGCGGCGACGCGATGCGCCTTCCGATTGCGTCGCAATCCGCTGATGCGGTGACGATTGCGTTCGGCATCCGCAACGTGCAGCGTCCCGAGATCGCGTGCGCGGAACTGGTGCGCGTGCTCCGTCCGGGCGGTCGCGTCGCCATCCTCGAGTTCGGCGTTCCACGCGTGCCGGGCATCAAGCCGCTCTACCTGTGGTACTTCACGCACGTACTGCCGCGCGTCGGCCAAGCAATCTCGGGCCATGGCGCGGCATACTCCTACCTGCCCGCATCCGTTGGCACGTTTGCGCCGCCATCCGAGTTCGTCGGAACGCTTCGTGCCGCCGGTTTTTCCGAGGTCCGCGCCGACCCGCTCACGTTCGGAATCGTCTATGTATACGGGCAGGGTTGGTGGTTAGTGTTGGTCGTTCGGAAGATCGCGGGTGGTTAACCGCTAAGTTGTTGCAAGGGCGAATGTTATAATTTCAGGCCGGAAAATTCCCGTTGATTCACTTCGACATCGACAGTCGCTACCAGGACGAGCTAGTCGTCGGCAGCGCGATTTCGCGACGGGAAGGGGTTATCTACTCGGTCGTCGGCCATCTTCTCCTGATCCTTGCGATCCTCCTCGTTCCGAAACTGCCGATGTTCCGCGTCAGTCCTGAGGAGCTCGCGCGCCGCCGCGCCGAGTTCGAACAGAAGCTGCGAGAGCAAGCGGATCGACGATTCGTGTTCGTGCAGCCGCGCATCGACATGAAGGCGGTCGAGCCGCCGGAGCGCGCACCGTTGTCGGATCTCGATCGCCGCGCTCAGACGCGCGAGACGCCGCCCAACGCCACCAACCCTGCACCGTTCGCGCGCGGCAATACAGCCGAAGAGATCGAGGCGCAGAACAACGAACGCGCTGCCGGCGAGCAGAATCAGAATCAACCGACCCTGCAGCCGCAGCCGGATTCGCAGCAGGCGCGCGTACTGCCACCTGCAGACGAGGGCTTCCGCCGGCCCCCGGCCGCCACGCCGGAAGTCCGGCCTCGTGGCGCGCTCGGTGACGCCCTTCGCAACCTGCAGCAGTACGTCCAAAAGCAGACGTTCGACAACCCGCAGGGAGGGTTGAATCAACCGGGCGCCGCGATTCAGTTCGACACCAAGGGCGTCGAGTTCGGACCGTGGCTGCGGCGGTTCGTGGCGCAGGTGCGGCGCAACTGGTTCATTCCGCAGGCCGCCATGACGTTTCACGGCCACTGCGTCCTGACGTTCAACATTCACAAGGACGGGTCGATCACCGACGTGACGGTTCTTCAGCCATCCGACATCGACGGCTTCAACAAGGCAGCCGTCGGCGCTATCACCGGCAGCAATCCGACGGAACCGCTCCCGCCCGAATACCCATCAGACAAAGCGTTCTTTACCGTCACGTTCTACTACAACGAAGATCCCGACCGCTGATGCCGACGCGCACCCAGCAGTTGGGCCTCCTGATTCTGCTGGCCGCGCTCGTGATCTACGTCTTCGTCCGCGTTTTCTAGGCTGACCTGGCGCCTCCGCGCGTTTGGCGCTTCTGCGAGCCTCGGGAGCCTTGGCGAAGGCGGGAAGGTCGGCCTCTACGTCCCGTGCTGATCGATAATCGGCGAATGCAGACCACTTTCCGGCACGTCGCGTCGAGTGTCGCGGCGGCAGCGCTGGTCGCGTATATCACGCCGCTCCACGCGCAGACGCGGCTCACGGCCGACGACTATTCGCGCGCCGAACAGTTCCTCGGGTACAACACGAACCGGCTCGTGCTCCATCTAGCCGCACAGCCGACGTGGGTGGACGACGAACGGTTCTGGTACCGCACGACGACCGAGAATGGAACCGAGTTCTTCCAGGTCGATGCGGCGACCGGCGCTCGCACGCCAGCGTTCGACCAGGCGAAGATTGCTGCCGCGCTCTCCAGCGCCGCTCGTGCCAACTACTCGGCGTACCGGCTGCCATTCAATCAGTTCGAATTCAGCACCGACCGCAAGTCGATCTCCTTCAACGCCGGCGGCAGCCAGTGGACGTGCGATGTGGGGGGAGCCCGATGCGACAGCAAGCAACGGCCTCAGGGACCGCCGTTCGTCCTCTCGCCCGACGGCAAGCGGGCAGCCTTCATCCGGAACTACAACCTCTGGATTCGTGAGACCGCCTCCGGCAAGGAAACCCAGCTGACCAGGGACGGCGTGAAGGAGTACGGATACGCCACTGACAACGCCGGCTGGATCCACAGCGACAATGCGATTTTGCTGTGGTCGCCGGACTCTAAGAAGATCGCGACGTTCCAGCAGGACGAGCGTGGCACGGGCGAGATGTATCTGGTGAGCACCGCCGTCGGCCATCCGAAACTCGAAGCCTGGAAGTACCCGCTGCCCGGTGATCCCAAGATCTTCATGATTGAACGCGTCGTCATCGACGCGGATCGCGGACGCGTCGTCCGGCTCCAGATGCCGCCGGATCCGCACCGCTCGTCTGTCTGCGACGACGTGGAGTGCAATGGTCCTTTCGAAGATGTGGAGTGGAGCGCCGACGGGAGGCAGTTAGCGTTTCTGTCCACGTCGCGCGATCACAAGGAAGCCCACCTGCGCGTCGCCGACACCGAATCGGGCAAGGTTCGCAACATCATCGAAGAGAAGGTCACGACGTATTACGAGTCGGGCACCGACGCGCACAACTGGCGCTTTCTGCCAGCATCGAACGAGGTGATCTGGTTTTCAGAGCGTGATAACTGGGGACAGCTCTACCTCTACGATCTACAGACAGGCCGGCTCAAGAATCAGATCACGTCGGGTGACGGGAACGTCGCGCAGCTGGTCAGGGTCGATGAGAAGAACCGCCTCTTGTACTTCCGCGGCGTGGGAAAAGAAAAGGGGAGGGATCCCTATTTCATTCATTTCTATCGCATCGGTTTCGATGGTAAGAACCTGACGCTGCTGACGCCCGAGGACGCGACGCATGTGGTTGCGCCGTCGCCTTCAGCCAAGTACTTCGTCGACAGCTACTCGAAGCCCGACGTCGCTCCGACAACGGTGCTGCGCGCTTCCGATGGCAAGCTAATCACCACCCTGGAGCGGACCGACATCTCGCGCCTCGTCACTGCCGGGTGGAAGCCGCCCGAGCCGATTGTCGTCAAAGCACGCGATGGCACGACGGATCTGTACGGCCTCTTATACAGGCCGACAAAGTTCAATCCTTCAGTGAAGTACCCGATCATCAATCACATCTATCCGGGACCACAGACAGGAAGCGTCGGCCCGAGAAACTTCCTCTCCGCACGCGGCGATTCACAGGCGCTTGCGGAGCTCGGATTCGTCGTCGTCGAAATCGACGGTATGGGGACGCCGTGGCGGTCGAAGAAGTTCCACGACGCCTACTTCGGTGACATGGGCGACAACACCCTTCCGGATCAGGTCGCGGCGATGAAGGAGCTCTCAGCGCGATATCCATGGATCGATTTGGAGCGCGTCGGGATCTGGGGGCATTCAGGCGGCGGCTATGCGACCGCCGGCGCCATGCTGCACTTTCCGGATTTCTTCAAGGTTGGCATCTCGGAGTCGGGCAATCACGACAATCGCAACTACGAGGACGACTGGGCGGAGAAGTGGCAGGGTCTGCTCACGAAGAGGGCGGACGGGACGACGAACTACGACAGCCAGGCCAATCAGAACTTCGCGAAGAATCTAAAGGGCAAGCTGCTGTTGACCCACGGCACGATGGACGACAACGTACCGCCGTCGAGCACGCTCGTGCTCGTCGACGAATTGATCAAGGCGAACAAGGATTTCGATCTGCTGCTGCTGCCGAATCGCCGTCACGGCTACGCCGCGGAGCCGTACATGATTCGCCGGCGTTGGGACTACTTCGTCCGCAACCTGCTTGGTGCAGAGCCGCCGCAGGGCTATGAGCTGCGGCCGCAGTAAATCCCAAATCCCAAATCCCAAACTAAAACTGATCTGTATCGCTTGGGGTTTGGGATTTGGGATTTGGGGTTTACGCCATAAACACTCCACCATTGGCGTGCAGCGTCTGGCCTGTGATGTAACGCGCCTCCGGTCCGCACAGGAACCGCACGACGGCTGCAATTTCCTCGGGTGTTCCGCGTCGGCCGAGCAGCGTCGCGTGCTTGGCATGGTGGGCCGGCTCGGGGCCACGCCGCTCGGTGTCGATCAGTCCGGGCGCGACACAGTTGACGGTGATGTGATGCGGTGCCAGATCGTGAGCGAGCGCGCGCGTCAGGCCGACGAGCCCCGCTTTCGCCGCGATCACATGCGCCCGGCGCGACGCTCCGGTGAACGAGGACAGCCCGCCGATATTGACGATGGATCCGCCGCGCGCGGCGCTCAGGTACGGCGCCGCGGCGCGCGCACACAGGTAGGCACCGTCGAGAATGGTCGCCGTAATCGCGCGCCATTCCTCGTAGTCGAGCCGTTCGAAATCAATTTCCCTTCGCACGGCCGCGTTGTTGACCAGGATGTCGAGGCGGCCAAAGGCTTGAACCGCCGCGTCGATGAGCGAGGCCGCCTGTTCCGGCTGGCCCACGTCGGCCAGCTTCGTCACGGCCTGTCCACCTCTGTTGCGAATCTCCTGCACGACCGTCTCCGCTTCCTCCGCGCTCGATTTCGCGTTGACGACAACAGCTGCCCCCGCCTCGGCGAGCGCGTGCGCGATGGCACGGCCGATGTTCCGTGCGCTGCCTGTGACGATTGCGACCCGGCCTTGCAGCATGTGGTGTTCGTTCACGAGCGGAACTCCGTCAACGCGTCCAGTGTGGGGTGAGAGAAGACGGTGCGGGAGAGGTCGCGGAAGCGTTCGCCCTGCTCGCGCGACCAGCCGCCATACAACACGTTATCCACGAACTTGCCCTCGAGCTCCTCCGACGAGAGCGGTGCATGGACGCCGCCGCGCATGTGCGGGCGCCGAACCTCGCGCTGACTGCCATTCTTCAGCGTGGCGCGGAGGTGACCGCTGAAGTTGCGCGGGTACTCGTCATGCGGATTGATTGAATATCGGATCCTCGATGCCAGCGCGAGCACCGCGGGATCGTTGACGCGAGATTCGGTGAACTGTGCAAACCCGGCGCGGCGATCGAAAAACCCCACGGCCATGCAATAGGGTGTGCTGAACTTCGCCGCATACGGTGTTGGAGGCCGATGTTTGACCGAGAGCGGTTCCCACAGGCGGTGGACGGTGCCTTCAGCCACCTCGCAGGAGATGGTCTCGATGTCGCCGGCGGCGACCCCCTGTTCCGCGAGCTCGATGGCGCAATCGACAAACGGCTGTGTCATCGTTCCGCACGCGTACGGCTTGAAGGCGATCTGTTCCATCAACCACCTTCCGCCCAGACCCTCTTGGAGTGGCTCGAAGTCCGGTGTCACGGAAGGCGCGAAGGCGCGATAGAACCCGTGCTGTCCCTCCAGGACCGTCCGTGGCCCGATGAATCCGCCGCGCGCCATGAGTGCGGCACGGATTCCGGACTGCGCTGCCCAGCCCGCATGCATTCGCTTCGTCGAAGACCCGTCCGCGAGGTACTCGATGATGCCGGACGCCATGCTGCCGGCAATGCCGAGTGCTGAGGCGCTGGCTGGCGGCTCCAGCCGCAACGCCGCGCTGACTCCGGCCGCCGCGGCGAGCGCACCGAACACTGCCGTCGGATGAAAGCCGGCCGCGTGTGTGGCTTTCGGCGCCACAAGGCTGAGGCGGCACATCAATTCGGTCCCGGTCACGATGCCGATGAGCAACCGGTCGCCGCCGAGGCGCTCACGTTCGCACGCGGCAACAACCGCCGGCACGACCACAGCGCCCGCGTGAACAGGCCCGCCTTCGAACGTGTCGTCGAAATCCTCGCCGTGCGCGGCCGTTCCGTTGACGAGCGCGGCGCCGAACGCATCGTAACCCCCGCGCCCGCCGATGACCGTGCAGACGCCTCCCGGGTCAACGCTTGCGAGCGTGGCTGCGACATAGTCCGCGTGGCGCGCAGCGACGCAAAGCCCCGCGACATCGAGCAGGAGCCGGCGTGCGGTTTCTCGCGTTTCAGCGGGAAGAGTCGCGGGATCAGACGATGCGATCCACTCGGCGAGCTGATTAGCGAGCGTCGGCACGTGATTTCGCCTGCCGCAGCAGCTGTGCGGCGAGGACGACAAGGGCGGTTGCAAGCAGCGCGGCGGAAATCGGATTGCGCACGAACGTCAACAGATCGCCGTTCGAGAGGACGAGCGCGCGACGGTAGTTCGATTCGATCATGAAGCCCAGAACGACGCCAAGCACCATCGGCAGAAACGGGACGGCGAAGTAGCGCAACGCATATCCGATGACCCCAAAGGCGAGCGCGACGCCGACGTTGAAGAGGCTCGCCTGGAATGCGTAGACGCCGGATACGACGAGCGCATAAATGAAGGCCATCAGATACGGCTTTGGCCGGCTCACCAGCCAGATGCAAGGCCCCATGATCAGATAGCCGATGATCAGCATCGCGATGTTCGCGACGAGCAGACCGGCGTACAGGCCGCGTACCACTTCGCCATGCTGTACGAAGAGCATCGGTCCGGGGACGAGCTCGTGCATCAGGAAGCCGCCAAGGAGCACGGCTGCGGAATTAGAGCTCGGAATCCCGAGGCTCAACATCGGGACCAACGCGGTGCAGGCGACCGTATTGTTCGCGGCCTCGGGGGCGGCCACGCCTTCCGGCGAACCGTGGCCGAATTCCTCACTGTGCTTCGACCAGCGACGCGCCTCGTTATACGCGAGGAAGCTCGAAATCGCCCCGCCGGCACCCGGCATCATCCCTTCAAACGCGCCGATGACCGACCCGATCGCCTGAGGCTTGGCGATGCGGCGCCACACCGCAGGCGTCGGAAAGCGAATGCGCGCGGTCTCGCGCGTGGCCTTTTCCCAGCCGGGCGCGGTCGTCTGCACGAGCATCTCGCTGACCGCAAACAAGCCAACCATTACCAGAATCGGTGGAATACCCGATAGCAGCTCCGCACTCCCGAAGGTGAACCGATTTAACCCCGTCACCGGATCGGTGCCGATCGTCGCCACCATCAGGCCCACGACGCCGGCCATCAACCCTTTGAGCAGCGAATCGCCGGCGAGCGATGCAATGACGCTGAGCCCCAGCATGCCGAGCGCGAAGTACGACGGAGGCGTGAAGGCGAGCGCGACGCTCGAAAGTCGCTCGGTCAGCAGGACGAGCACCAGGAAGCCGAAGAGTCCGCCAACGAAACCGGAGTAGAGGGAGATGCCGAGCGCCTCGCCGGCCTTCCCCTGCCGCTTCATCTCGTAACCGTCAATCACGGTCGCGGCTGCCGCATTGGTTCCGGGGGTGCCAATCAGGATGGCCGGGATGGATCCGCCGTACTCCGCGCCAACATAGGTCGACGCGAGCAGGACGACAGCGACCGTCGAATCCATGCCGTAGGTGAATGGCAGGAGCAGCGCCATCGTGATTGAGGGCGATATGCCCGGAAGCGCTCCGCCGAGAATGCCCCAGGCGACTCCACCGAAAGCGGCGGGAATGATGGCCGTCGAGAACAGCAGCTGAATCAGATCACCGACGGCCATAACCCTGCGGGGTACTGGATGCGCAGCAACCAGATGAAGAGCAGCCACAAGCAGACAGCCCCGGAGAGCGCGACGAGGATGCTGCGGCCGTTGATAACCCCGCCCTGGAAGTAGATCGTTGCGGTAATCAGCGCCGCGACCGAGAGGAGATACCCAAGCCAGGGTAGGACGATGATGTAGGCGACCCCAATGAGGAGCATGCCGATGACTCTGGCGATCCCAGCGCCGGGATTCGGGATTCGGGATTCGGGATTCGAAGATCCCGCGCTCGAAGAGGACCGCCGGAGCGAGCGCGCAATCAGGATGAGCGACAACGCCGCGAGTAGCAGCGCGTAAACCCTCGGCAAGCCTTGCGGCCCGACAGGGTCAGCGAGGTCGCTCTGCGGGATCGCGACAGCGAGTTCGTAGTAGACAGCCGCAACGACGAGCGTCGTGATGCCGAAGAGAAGGTCGCGGTTCCTCACCGAATGACGCCGGATTCCTTCAGGAATACCGCGGTGTCGTTGCCAAACGTGCTCATGAAGGTGACGTATTCGTCGTGCGGCATGAAGCCCGGCTGCAGACCGTCTGCAAGGTACAACTTCTTGTACTCAGGGTCGTCGAGCAGTGTCCGAACGGCGGTTTCCCACCGTGTAATGAGATCCCGCGGCAATCCCTTCGGTCCGGCAAGGCCACGGAACTTACGCACGGACAAATCGATTCCCTGCTCCTTGACGGTCTGCACGTCGGGAAACTGCGTCATCCGCTCTTCCCCGACAACACCAAGCAGACGGATTTTCCCCGCATCGAGTTGGCCGCGCATTTCCTGCAGCTCGCCGACACCCATGTCCAGCGTGTGATTCAGCACGTTGATCAGCATGTCGCCGCCACCCTCGAAGGTCGCGATGGCCGGAGTCACTCCTGCCTTCTGCTTCAACCGTTCCATCGTCTGGCGTTCGAGCGACGCCGGGTTGGCGGCGCCCCAGCGGCCCTGGCCGCCGCGCGCGTGTTCGACGACGTCTTTGACGGTCTTGTACGGCGAATCCGCGGCGGTGAAGAGCACCTCCGGGTCATAGAAGATGTTCACCAGCGGCTCGAGGTCGTGGTACGACGCGGCGGGCTTGCTCAGCAGCGACGTGTAGATGAAGGTCGGTGTTGTCGCGTACAACTCGGAGCCGTCCGGCTTCGAACGTGCGAGCTGCGCCATTGCCTTGGCCCCGCTCCCGCCTTCGACGTTCTCGACGATCATCGTCTCCTGCATGATGCGCGACAGATGAGGCGCCATCGACCGCAGGAAGACGTCGCTGCCGCCCCCGGGGCTGGAATGGGTGATGAGGGTGACGACCTGGTTTCGGTTCGCGTTGGCACATGAAGCCACGGCCAAAGCCGTAACAAGGATTGTTAGGACACGGACCGTGGATCGTGGCACGCTCGCAGAGTATATGACGGCTCTGTTGCCGTCTACTTCGTTTGAATAGTTACGGCGCTACGCCCATCGCGCCGCTCCGATAATCGCGGAACGCTGCGCGAATTTCGTCTTCCGTGTTCATCACGAACGGGCCGTAGCTGACGATTGGCTCACCGATCGGTTCCCCCGACATCAGCAGCGCTCGAGTATCTTCGAGAGCCTCGAAGCGGACGGCCTCACCGTCAGAGTTGAAGACCACCTGGTGGAGTCCCGACACCGTGGTGCCGTCAGGGAAGCGCAGCGCGCCGTCAAGCAGATAGATGAATGCGTTGTGTATCGGAGATAGCGCGATTTCGATGCTGCCACCACGCCGCGCGTTGACCGTGGCGGCGTTGACCGCGCTCAGCGTCCTGATTGGCCCCTTCACCCCGGCAAGCTCACCGGCGATCACGTGCAGCGTGACGAGCCGATCGGCGCTGACGCTGGCCGGGGTCGCCTCCGGGGTAAGAGGGTGATACGACGGCGGGTCCATCTTGTGACGCGCAGGCGAGTTGATCCACATCTGGATCAGCTCGGTTTGACCCGGAACGGGCGTTTCGTCGTGCAGGAGCCCGCTTCCCGCGTGCATCCACTGTGTGCCACCCGCAAGAACGGTGGCATCGTTGCCCTGCGTGTCGCGGTGCCGGAGGCCCCCTTTGAAGATGAAGGTGACGGGCGCGAACCCGCGATGCGGGTGCCAGCTGACGCCCGTATCGCCGGCGAAGTCCTTTGGTGGCGCGTGGTGCAGCAGGACGAAGGGGTCGAGGTAGGGAAGTTGCTCGGATGGAAGCGGCTGTCGGACGGTCAGCGGGCCCATAGCGTGGGCCTCAGCAAAAATGACGTCCGCGACGGATCGAAAACGCATGGTCGTAAGACGCGGTCGCGGACCTGAAGGATCCGCGCCATCGCTCGCCGGTGTCCGCGCCGCGCGCTGTCGGGCCCGCGCCGCGCGAGGCCGATATCATCAAGCCGTGCGACCACGCGTCCTGGCCGTTCTTGGACCGACTGCCTCTGGGAAGAGCGCACTCGGGCTGTCGTTGGCTGAGCGGCACCACGGAGAGATCATCAACTGCGATTCGACCGCGGTGTACCGCGGGTTTGATATCGGCACGGACAAGGTGTCTGTCGAGGCGCGACGTAGCATCGAGCACCATCTCATCGACATCGCGGATCCGACTGAGGTGTACACAGCCGCCCAATACGCTCGCGACGCGGCAGCCGCCATCCGTGACATTCACCAACGCGGCCGGCTGCCGATCCTCGTCGGCGGCACCGGCTTCTACTATCGAGCGCTGACTCGCGGTCTATTTCCCGGCCCGGGCGCCGACGAGCCGCTCCGCAGTCGATTGAACCGGATCGCCGACGTCCGCGGACCCGAACGCCTTCATCGATTGCTGCACCGCGTCGATCCGCAATCAGCCGAACGCATCATGCGCCGGGATCGCAAACGCCTCGTCCGGGCGCTGGAGGTGTATTACACGACCGGTCGTTCCCTCAGCTCGCACTTCGTACACACGGTGTCGCCCATCGCCGACTGCGAGGTTCTCGCCATCGGTTTGCGGTTGCCGCCGACGCTCACCGCCGAACGCGTGGCGCGGCGAGTCGACGAGCAGTTCGCGCGCGGCATCGTCGACGAAATTCGTACGCTGCTGGCTCGTGGTGTGCCGCCCGATGCAAGACCGTTCGGCGGTCTCGTCTATCGACAGGTGATGGAGATGCTCCGTGGCGTGCGCGGCGAAGCTGAAACACGCGCGCTCATCGTCCAGGAGAACCGTCGATACGCGCGGCGCCAGTTGATCTGGTTCCGTAAAGAGCCTAATCTTAAGTGGTTCGACGGCCCGGGCGAGCGTGCAGACGTTCTTACTCTTGTCGAAGAAGCGCTCGCCACACATGGATGGCGAGGAGATGGTTTTTGATGGCCCAGGTCACTGAACAGCGATCGTCGGCAACGCAACCCAACATCCAGGATGTGTTCCTCAATTACGCGCGACGCGATCGCCTCTCCGTCGTCATTCACCTCCTCGACGGCCGCCAGTTCGACGCGCGTATCAAGAATTTCGATCGATTCGCGGTGATCGTCGAAGTCAATGGCGGCGATCAACTCGTCTTCAAGCACGCCATCGCCACTATCAGCACATCGCGGTCGGTCGCGAACTACTTCGCCGCACATCATGTATAGGCGGACCTGAAAGGTCCGCCCCGCATTGCCAATTTTTCCCCGAGTCATCGTCATCGTGCTCGACAGCGTCGGCATCGGTGAACTGCCGGACGCATCCGCGTACGGCGACGAAGGCAGCAACACGCTGGGCAACATCGCTGCCCGCGTGCCGCTGAAGATCCCGGCACTGCGTTCCCTAGGAATTGAATACTTGGTTGCATTGGACTCCCGCACCGCGAACCTTGAAGGTTCGCGCGTACCGGTGATTGGCGCCTACGGGAGGATGGCGGAAGCATCGCCGGGGAAGGATTCCGTGACCGGCCACTGGGAGATGATGGGCGTCGTGCTCGATCGTCCGTTTCCGACGTTTCCACGTGGGTTTCCTGCCGACGTGATCGCGGATTTCGAGCGGCGGATCGGCCGCGGCACGCTCGGCAATGTCGTTGCGTCTGGAACCGAGATCATTGACCGCCTTGGCGCGGAGCACATGCGGACGGGTAAGCCGATCGTGTACACCTCCGCGGATAGCGTCTTTCAGATCGCTGCGCACGAGGACGTCATTCCCGTCAACGAGCAATACCGCATCTGTGAGACCGCGTTCGACCTGGTCGCCCGTGGCATGGGCGTCGGCCGCGTCATCGCGCGCCCGTTCGTCGGCGCGCCCGGCGCATTCACACGAACGGCGAATCGGCACGACTATGCCCTGGAGCCAACTGCGGAAACGCTGCTCGATCGGTTCACACGCCGTGGAATTCCGGTTGTTGCAATCGGGAAAATCAATGACCTGTTCGCCGGGCGTGGCGTCGGTCGCGCTATCCACACGGCGAGCGACGCCGAAGGGATGGAGCGGCTTTCGGAAGCGATGCGTGAACAGAAGGACGGCTTTATTTTCGTGAACCTCGTTGACTTCGACACCGTGTACGGCCACCGGAACGATGTCGCGGGCTACGCATCCAACCTTGAACGGTTTGACGAGGCCCTCGTGCGCGTGCTGCCAACGCTCCTCGCGTCGGATTTGCTTGTCGTCACCGCCGACCATGGCAACGATCCGAGCACGCCGAGCACCGATCATTCGCGGGAGTTTGTTCCCGTGTTGATTACCGGTGGGACCCGGGCGCCGGAAGGTCCGGCGAAAGCCGGACCTCACGTGCGACAAGGCGTGGATATAGGTACGCGACGCACGTTCGCGGATCTCGGGCAGACGCTGGCCGAGAATTTCGGCGTCGGGCCACTCTCCCACGGCACCAGCTTCCTGGAGGACATCGTTGTCCACCATCCGTGAAGGCCTCGAGCAGCGCGAGCGCGAGATGCTGGCGCCCCAAGCCGCAAAGAGCGCCGAGACGCGTGGTCGCCTCAAGCCAGAGCCCGAAGACGATGTCCGTCCGGCGTATCAGCACGACCGAGATCGGATCATTCACAGTAAGGCGTTCCGGCGGTTGAAACACAAAACGCAGGTCTTCTTCGCGCCGGCCGGCGATCACTACCGCACGCGGCTCACGCACACGCTCGAGGTATCACAGATCGCTCGCACGATCGCCAAAGTGCTGCGCCTGCACGAGGAGCTGACCGAAGCCATCGCACTCGGGCATGACCTTGGTCATACACCGTTCGGTCACACCGGCGAGCGTGTGCTGGATTCGCTGGTGCCCGGCGGCTTTCGCCACTACGAGCAGAGCCTTCGTGTCGTCGACGTTCTCGAAAACGACGGTCGCGGATTGAACCTGACGTTCGAGGTGCGGGATGGCATCGGCCGCCATTCAAAAGGGAAGAAGGGATCGCCCGTCGGCATGGGCGACGCCCAGCGTGCGGCCACGCTGGAGGGGCAGATCATGCGCGTTGCCGACCTGATTGCCTACGTGAATCACGATATAGACGATGCGGTCAGGGCCGGGGTGTTGAAGGAATCAGACCTTCCACGAGAGCCGGTGCAGGTGCTTGGTTCGACATCTTCCTCGCGGATCGCCGCGATGGTGAAGGACGTCGTCACCGAGACCCAGGCTGGGGCGCTGGCCGAGATTCGCATGAGTGAACCGGTGCTCGATGCGACGCTGGCGATGCGGAGCTTTCTGTTCGACGCGGTGTACGAGAACCGCGACGCGACTGCCGAATTCCGAAAGGCCACCGGGATCCTCGGCGGACTGTGGGAAAAGGTTCGCGAGCGCCCCGATGAATTTCTCGATCGCCACATCATCGAGACCGAAGGGCTCGACGCCGCCACGCGCGATTTCCTCGCCGGCATGACGGATCGATTCGCCGTCGCGCTCTACGAACGGCTGTTCATTCCCAAACCATGGATCGGGCCGATGGCGTGGGATCAGCTATAATCGAGGGTCTGTCTTTCGCGCAAAATGCGCGAATGTGGGCCCATGAAGCTCGATCTCACCCGCTATCGCCAGCCGGTCAGTCATTTCGCGCGGACGTTCCAACCCGGGGAAGTGGCAAGCGAGGCCGGCACCTATCACATCGTGGCGCCGGTCGAGCTCGAGTTCGACATCCACAAGGACAAGGACAAGTTTCGCCTGATCGGACATCTGCGAACGGAGCTGGAGCTTCCGTGCAGCCGCTGCCTGGAGCCGTATCAATTCGCGGTCGACGCCGATTTCGATCAGCGGTATCTTCCGGCGTCCGCTGCCTCGACGGATCCGGACCGCGAAGTGCAGGAAGACGACCTGGAGACGAGCTACTACAGCGACGATCAGATCGATCTCGCCGAGTTGATGCGCGAGCAGTTCTATCTGGCGTTGCCGATGAAGCCGCTGTGCCGCGACGATTGCCGCGGGCTGTGCCCGCAGTGCGGGACGAATCTGAACGCGGGCACCTGTGACTGTTCGCCGGTCTGGGAAGATCCGCGGCTGGCCGCTCTGAAAGCCATTAAGGGAAAAAATGCCTAATCCAAAACGCCGACACTCGAAGACGCGCACATCGAAACGCCGTACGCACGATGCGCTGCGCGCTGCCGCCACCAATTTGTGCCCGCAGTGCCACGAGCCGAAAGCTCCGCATCGGATTTGTCCGCATTGCGGCTACTACCGCCAGCGGCAGGTCAGAGCGGTCGAAGAGGAATAATTACGATCCGCATCGCCGTTGACGCGATGGGTGGCGACCACGCGCCGTCCGCCATCGTGGACGGCGCCCTTGCCGCCGCCCGTCACCTCGACCTGCAGATACTTCTGGTTGGATCCCCCACCGCGATTGCGCCAGCGCTCGAGCGCCACGCCGATTGGCGTGGGCTTCAGGTTCGCGTCATTGAGGCTCCAGACGTTGTCGAGATGGCGGAAACGGCCGTTGTCGCGCGTCGAAAGCCCCGCGCCTCCATTCGTGTCGCCGCCGAACTGGTCGCCCACCACGAGGCTGATGCGCTCTTCAGCGCCGGCCACACCGGGGCGACGGTCGTGGCGACACACGTTGCATTCGGGATGATCTCGGGCGTCGATCGAGCCGCTCTGGCGACCGCCATCCCAACGCGCGAACGTCCCGCCGTGCTGCTCGATGCGGGCGCCAACGTGGAATGCCGTCCGCAGCATCTGCTCCAGTTCGCCCTGATGGGTGGCGTGTTCGCGCGCATGGCGTTTGGCGTCGAGCGCCCGCGTATTGGCCTGCTGTCGATCGGCGAGGAAGCGAGCAAGGGGAATGACCTGACACGGGGGGCACACCGCCTGTTGACGGCAGCGCCGCTCAACTTCATCGGCAATGTCGAGGGGCGTGAGATCTACAGCGGGCTAGCAGACGTGATCGTCTGCGACGGCTTTACCGGCAACGTCGTGCTGAAAACGAGCGAAGGGCTGGTCGAGGCGGTTGAAGCATTACTCGGCGACGAGCTCCGCGGCACATTTTCCAGCCAGGTCGGTTACCTGCTTTCGCGCCGTGCGTTTCGCCGTTTCAGGCGTCGCGTCGACTATTCGGAGTATGGCGGGGCGCCACTGCTCGGCGTCGCGGGTCTGGCGATTGTCGGGCACGGCCGCTCGTCCGCAAAAGCGGTCCGGAACGCGATTGCCATGGCGTCTCGTTTTGCCACCGAGTCCTTCATTGAGCGGGTCCAACAGGAAATTGCGGCCGCATCGGTGCCTCACCAGTGATTGCGTTCATTTTCCCGGGACAGGGTTCACAAAAAGTGGGTATGGGGCGCACCCTCGCGGACGCCTTCCCGGAAGCGCGGGCGGCATTCGATGAAGCGGAAGCCGCGCTGCCCGGGCTGACGAAGCTGATCTTCGAGGGGCCCGAGTCGGAGCTGATCCTGACCGAGAACGCCCAGCCTGCGATTCTGACGATGAGCGTGGCTGCACAACGGGTGCTGGCCGCCCATGGAATCGAACCGGCCTTCGTGGCGGGTCACAGCCTCGGTGAGTACTCCGCCAATGTTGCGGCGGAAACCCTGCGTTTCGGCGACGCAGTCAGAATCGTCCGTCGGCGCGGCCAGTATATGCAGGAAGCGGTGCCGGTCGGTGCCGGTTCGATGGCCGCCATTCTCGGACTCGATGCCGACGCGGTTGCTCGCGCGTGCGAAGAGGCGGCCCAGGGCGAGGTCGTCAGCCCGGCGAACATCAACGGTGCGGGACAGGTCGTCATCGCCGGTGCGACGAGCGCGGTGCAGCGCGCCGGAGAAAAGGCGAAGGCGCTTGGCGCCAAGCGCGTCATTCCGCTTGCGGTCAGCGCGCCGTTTCATTGCGCGCTGCTGAAGCCGGCCGAGGAACGGCTCGAGCCGGAACTGCGAATGCTGCCGCTGCAGAATCCGCGGGTCCCTGTGGTCGCCAACGTCGATGCCGAACTGAAGCGCGACGCGGCTTCAGCAATCGACGCGCTCGTCAGACAGGTGTCCGCGCCCGTCCGCTGGGAGCAGGTCGTCCGCCGGCTTGCCTCGGAAGGCGTCACCAACTATGTTGAGGTGGGCCCTGGCACGGTCTTGAGCGGGCTCGTGAAGAAGATCCACAAAGAAGCGGTCGTATCGAACTTCGCGGGGCCCGACGATCTTGCCCCGCTGCACGACGCACTTCGTATTCATCCTCGGCATGTTTGATCTCTCCGGCAAGATCGCGATCGTCACGGGTGCCTCACGTGGTATCGGCCGCGGGGTCGCGATGACCCTCGCCTCGCGCGGGGCGTACGTCGTTGCAACCGCGCGCGGAGAGCATGCCGCCGACGCGGTGTCGCAGATTCAAGGCGCCGGTTACCGTGCTGAAGGAGCCGCGCTGGAGGTCACTGACCCGGCTTCCATTGATGCGTTGATCTCCGGCGTGCTCGAGCGGCACGGCCGAATCGATATCCTCGTGAACAACGCGGGCATCACGCGTGACCAATTGATGCTACGGATGAAACGCGATGACTGGGATCACGTGATTGCGACCAACCTCACGGCGTCGTTCGCGCTGTCGCAGGCCGCCATCAAACCGATGGTGAAGCAGCGCTCCGGGCGCATCATCAACATCAGTTCGGTTGTCGGTCAGACTGGCAATGCCGGTCAGGCAAACTATGCGGCATCGAAGGCGGGCCTGATCGGTTTCAGCAAGGCGCTCGCGCGGGAGCTCGCCGCACGCAACATCACCGTCAACGTCGTCGCCCCAGGTCTCATCGAAACCGATATGACCAAGGCGATCACGGAGAAGGCACACGGCGACTGGACGTCGCAGATTCCACTCGGGAGACTCGGCACAACGGCCGATGTGGCCGCGGCAGTTTGTTTTCTTGCCTCGGATGAGGCGTCGTATATTACAGGTCAGGTTCTTGCCGTCAACGGCGGCATGTATATGTGAATTCCGAACCACCAACCACCAACCAACGTTGGGAGGCTTTGAATGGCGGCAGTCTCAGACAAGGTCAAGAGCATCATCGTGGAGCAACTCGGCGTGGACGAAGAGGAAGTGACGGCGGATGCCTCGTTCGTCGACGATCTCGGCGCCGACTCGCTCGACACGGTGGAGCTCGTCATGGCGTTCGAGGAGGAATTCGGGATTGAAATCCCGGACGAGGACGCCGAAAAGATTACGCGCGTCAAGGAAGCCATCGACTACATCGAGAAGAACGCGAAGACCAAGAAATAGGGGCGGGGATTTTGAACAGGCGCGTCGTCGTTACCGGCATCGGATTGGTGTCGGCGCTCGGGATCGGAACCAAGGAGACCTGGGCAGGGCTGCTCGCAGGACAGAGCGGTGTCACCCGTATCACGCGCTTCGACGTGTCCGGCTACGCGACCCAGATCGCGGCGGAGGTGAAGGGCTTCGATCCGCTCGCGTTCATCGAGAAGAAGGAAATCAAGAAGATGGACCTCTTCATCCAGTACGCGATTGCGGCCGCGCAGTTCGCGATGGATGACAGCGGACTCCAGATCACCGAAACCAACGCGCCCAATATCGGCGTCTACATCGGCTCAGGCATCGGCGGGTTCATCACGATCGAACGCGAGCACGAGGCATTGCTCAACGGCGGGCCGAGGAAGGTGTCGCCGTTCTTCATTCCCTCCGCCATCATCAATCTGGCCTCGGGTCAGGTGTCGATCCGGTTCGGCGCCAAGGGGCCGAACTCGGCGACCTGCACGGCGTGCTCGGCCTCGGCGCACGCCATCGGCGACGCCTACGAGATCATCAAGCGGTGCGACGCGGACGCGATGATTGCCGGCGGAAGTGAGGCGGCCATCTGCGCGATGAGTGTCGGCGGGTTCGGCCAGCTGCGCGCCCTCTCGACGCGCAACGACGAGCCCGCGAGGGCGAGCCGTCCGTTCGACAAGGATCGCGACGGGTTCATCATCGGTGAAGGCGCAGGTGTCCTCATCCTCGAGGAACTCGAACACGCGCGACGGCGTGGCGCCGCGATCTACGCAGAGATTGTCGGCTACGGCATGTCGTCGGACGCCTATCACATGACCGCGCCGTCGGAAGACGGCGACGGTGCACGGCGGGTGATGGCCATGGCCGTCCGCAAGGCGGGAGTCGCACCGTCTGACGTTGATTACATCAACGCGCACGGGACCTCCACGCCGTACAACGACAAGCTCGAAACGCTCGCGATTCGGAACTGTTTCGGGGAGCACGCCGAAAGGCTCGCGATTTCCTCGACCAAGTCGATGACCGGTCACCTGCTCGGTGGCGCAGGCGGGCTGGAGGCCGGCATCACCGCGCTTGCCGTCTATCATCAGGTCGCGCCGCCGACGATCAACCTCGACGATCCCGATCCCGAGTGCGATCTCGACTACGTGCCACACCAGAGCCGGCAGATGCCGATCCGTTATGCGCTGTCGAATTCCTTCGGCTTCGGCGGCACGAATGCGGCATTGCTCTTCAAGAGATTCGAAGGGTAGATCCCCTGAGACGAACCACGGAGCCACGGAGGTCACGGAACGTCCTTTTTGAAAAAATATGACTCCGTGTCTCCCTGCCTCCTTGGCTCGTCGACGTGAATTGTCGCGACTATGAAGATTGCCGTCTGCATTAAGCAAGTCCCGACGCGAGAGTGGCAACCACGGCTGAACGATTCGAAGACGTGGATCCGCGAACAGGACGTCAGCTACGAGATGAACGAGCCCGACGCCTATGCGCTCGAAGAGGCGCTGCGGCTTCGCGAGAAACACAGCGGCGAAGTCGTCGTCTGCTCGGCCGGTCCCGCGCGCGTGCAGGCGGTCATTCGCGAGGCCCTTGCCCGCGGCGCCGACCGCGCGATTCACGTCGAGCACGACTCACTTGGCGCCGCGGACGCGTTTGTCGTTGCCGAGGCGCTCGCCGCGGCGATGAAGGACGAGAAGTTCGATCTCGTGCTCACCGGGCTGCAGTCCGATGACCAGGGGCACGGCCAGACGGGCGTTATCCTGGCCGAACGCCTCGGGATCCCCTCATCGACGATCATCATGGACGTCCAGATTGAAGGAAGCGCCCTCCGCGTGAAACGCGAGCTTGAAGGCGGCTGGTTCCAGTGGATCGCGATGCCCTTGCCGGCGCTGCTGACCATTCAGAGCGGTATCAATCAACTGCGTTATGCCACGCTGAAAGGCATCATGGCCGCCAAGAAGAAGGAGATCCGCAAGGCGGCTCTGCCCGATGGCCTGCAGGCGGCGCAGCAGATCGTCGGCCTGGCAGTACCGACGCGCAGCAAGCAGACGCACATGATCGACGGTTCTGCCGCCGAAGCCGCGAAGGAACTGGTGCGGCGGTTGCGAGAAGAGGCGCGGGCGCTGTGATTCTGGTCATTGCCGAACAGCGTGACGGCAAGCTGAATCGGGCCACGTGGGAGACGATTGCCGCCGCGCAGCAGCTTGCCGGCGGCATGCCGATCAAGGTGGCGGTGCTCGGCGCATCGACCGCGTCCGTTGCCCAGGAGATCGCCTCCGCAGCCGTTGCCGAAGTGCTTGTGACCGACAGCGCGGCCCTCGAGCCATATACGCCAGACGCCTACGCGTCCGCGTCGCGCTCACTCATCGAGTCGGCTTCACCGACGTATGTGCTGCTGCCTCACACATACCAAACACGCGATTTTGCGCCGCTGCTCGCCGCACGCCTGCGCAAGCCGCTTGTGACCGATGTGACCGCCATCAGCGGCAACGGTGCGGACGCGGCCTTCGTCCGGCCCATGTTCCAGGGAAAGCTGGCGGCTCAGGTGAAGCCCGTTGGTGGGCCGCCCGCCATCGTGACGACGCAGATTGGCGCGTTCCGGGCGGACGCAGCCCAGAAGGGCGGATCCGCATCGGTCAGCAAAATCGATCTCACGATTGATCCGGCGACGGTTCGACAGAAGCCGGAGGCACCGTTCCGCGAAGCCAAACAAGCTGTCGATCTCGGCCAGGCAGAGCGGATCGTGGCGGTCGGGCGCGGCATCAAGTCGCAGGAAAACATTCCGCTTGCCGAGAAACTGGCGAAGGCCATGGATGCCGAGGTCGCGGCTTCGAGGCCTATTTGCGACAACGGCTGGCTGCCGATGGAGCGCCAGATTGGCAGCTCAGGACAAACCGTCGCGCCAAAGCTCTACGTCGCGCTCGGCATTTCTGGCGCCATTCAGCACCTCGTGGGGATGAAGGGTTCCAGAACGATCGTCGCGATCAACAAGGATGCGGAGGCGCCCATCTTCGAGGTGGCCGACTACGGCATTGTCGGCGACCTGTTCGAAATCGCTCCAGCCATCATCACGGAACTCGAGAAGTCGTAGAGGTGACGGGCATGCAACGTCGAACCTTCATCAAGTCGAGTGCCCTGGCGGGCGCCGGTCTGCTGATCGATGCGCCGTGGAGCGGCGTGCTGGCGCAGGACGTGCGCGGCCTGGCGCAGAGCGGGACCGTGAAGACGACCTCGGGCCCGGTGCGCGGCGTTGTCGCAGACCGCGTCAATGCGTTCTACGGAATTCCGTATGGAGCACCAACGGGTGGTGAGGGACGGTTCATGGCGCCGCGCAAGCCGCAGCCCTGGACCGCGGTCCGCGAGTGCGTGGAATTTGGCCCGCGTTCGCCACAGGGACCGTCAGGGCTGATTGCTGAAGTCGCGGCGGTCGACCGACGTGAGGCCGCCAGCGAAGATTGCCTTCGTCTGAACGTCTGGACGCCCTCGCTCGGCACGGGAAGGCGTCCTGTCATGGTATGGCTGCATGGCGGCGGCTACTCTCAGGCGTCTGGCAGTTTCATCATCTACAACGGCGCGAACCTTGCGCGTCATCGCGACGTAGTCGTCGTCACGCTGAACCATCGCCTCAATCTGTTTGGATACCTGTACTTGGGTGAAGTCGCCGGCGAGAAGTACGCCGATTCCGGCAATGCCGGAATGCTCGACATCGTGCAGGCGCTCGAGTGGATTCGCGACAACATCTCCGCGTTCGGCGGAGATTCGGCCAACGTGACCATCTTCGGCCAGTCCGGGGGTGGCGGTAAGGTCTGCACGCTGATGGGAATGCCGGCCGCGAAGGGGTTGTTTCACAAGGCGATCGCGCAAAGCGGCTCGAACGTCAGTGGAGCGTCGCGTCAGAACGCTACGCGCACTGCGCAGACGTTTCTCGAACGGCTCAATCTGAAAACCGGTCAGATCGACGAGCTTCAGCGCATGCCGACCGAACAGCTTCTCGGTGCGCTCCGTGGCCTCAATTTCTCCCCGGTCGTGGATGGCAAGAACCTTCCGGCCGGCCCCTTCGATCCCGTCTCATCGCCGTTGTCCGCAAGCGTCCCGCTGCTGTGCGGTTCCGCCGAAACCGAAGTTGCGTGGACACGCGGCGCCATCATCGACGACATCGACGACGCCGCGTTGAAGCAGCAGGTGAAGCAGGACGTCGGTGGCATTTCAGACGCGGAAGCCGACGGATTGATCGCGGCGTATCGAGAAGGGCGACCCGGGATCAGCAACGTCGATGTTCACCTGATTCTCGCATCCGACAACACTGTGCGCAGCGGCATATCGACGGTCGCCGAGCGAAAGGCAGACGCGAAGCAGGCGCCGGTCTACATGTATTACTTCACATGGCGCTCGCCGGTGCACGACGGCAAGCTGAAGGCGTATCACACACTCGATATTCCGTTCGTCTTCGAGAACGTTGATCTCGCAACCGCCATGACCGGTGGGCGGCAGGACCGCTATGCCCTCCAGGATCGGATGAGTGCAGCCTGGACAAATTTCGCTCGCACCGGCAATCCGAACATGAAAGGGTTGCTGCCGGAATGGCCTGCCTTCGACACGACCACCCGCGCCACGATGGTCCTCGATAATGAATGCGGGGCCGTCAACGACCTGAATGGTGCCGAGCGGCGTGCGCTGATGGCCGTCAGAAAACAGGGTGGGCCCAACAACGTCGACTAGCCGCGAAACGCTCGACGTCGACGTTCTCATCGTCGGCGGGGGGCCGGCGGGGCTTTCTGCCGCACTTCGGCTCGCGCAGCTTCAGCAAGGCGCGGGCGGGGGCGGACCTGAAGGTCGGCCCCTACAAGTCGCGATCCTCGAAAAGGCGCGGGACGCCGGCGCGCACATGTTGTCTGGCGCCGTCCTCGATCCGTCCACGCTTCGCGATCTGATCCCGGACTTCAAGGAAAAGGGCGCGCCGCTCGCGGCGGAAGTGCACGACGAGGACGTCCTGTTTCTCACCGAACACGCCAGGATCGCGCTGCCGATCATCCCGCCTCCGCTGAAGAATCACGGCAACTACATCATTTCGCTCAACCAGTTCGTGCGGTGGCTGACTGGTCAGGTCGAAGCGGCTGGCGTCGATTTCTTTTCCGGCTTCGCCGGGCAGGACATCCTCATGGATGGTGAGCGGGTGCTCGGCGTGCGTACCGGCGACCGCGGCATCGACAAGCACGGGCAGAGGAAGCCCACCTTCGAGCCAGGCGTCGATATCCTCGCGAAAGTGACGATTTTCTGCGACGGTGTGCGCGGCAACCTGACGAAGGAGTTGATGCGGCGCCTGCGGCTTGGCGACAAGGATCACGCGCAGCAGTTCGCGATCGGCCTCAAGGAATTGTGGGAGGTCCCTCGCGATCGCCTCAAAGCCGGCACCGTCATCCACACGCTCGGCTACCCGCTCAAACACGAGGAATTCGGCGGCGCGTTCGTATACGCGATGCCGGAGGGACAGCTGTCGATCGGCCTCGTCATCGGGCTCGACTACAAGGATCCGCTGTTCGATCCCCACATGGCATTCAATCGCTTCAAGCAGCATCCATTCATGTCGTCACTGCTTGCAGGCGGTCAGATGCTCCGCTACGGCGCCAAGGCGCTGCCCGAGGGGGGCTGGAACACCGTCCCCCGTGTCTACATGGACGGAGCACTGATTGCGGGGGACGCGGGGGCGTTTCTCAACTCGATGCGCCTCAAGGGCATTCATCTCGCGATGCGCACGGGGATGCTTGCGGCGGAAACGGCGTTCGAAGCGGTGCGCGCAGGCGATACGTCGACCGCGGCGCTGAAGGCCTACAAGGACCGCATCGATCGAAGCGCGGTTCGTGAGGAGCTGTATCCCGTTCGGAACGTGCACCAGGCATTCGGGTACGGGCTGTTTCCGGGATTGGCGTTCGCCGGCCTTACGGTGGTGACGCACGGGTGGTCTCCCGAAGACCTGCACAGTCATCCGGGGCACGAACGGATGAAGCAGCTCGCCTGGTACTACGGCTCGCGGCAGATCCCGATCCAGGTTCCCAGCAATGCCACGAACGCCGACCGCAAGCTGACCTTCGATAAGGTGACGAACGTGCATTTTTCGGGCACGTCGCACGACGAGGATCAGCCGTCCCATCTGCTCGTCCACACGGAGGTGTGCAGCTCGATCTGCGGGCCCGAGTACGGCCATCCGTGCACGCGCTTCTGTCCGGCGAACGTCTATGAAATTGCACACGACGCCGACGGCACGCCGCGCCTGCAGATCAATGCGTCCAACTGCGTCCACTGCAAGACGTGCGACATCATGGATCCGTATCAGGTGATCACCTGGGTGCCGCCCGAGGATGGTGGGGGACCTCAATACAATGGCATGTAGTAAATCCCAAATCCCAAATCCCAAAACCCAAATCAAAAATGCGCGGGCATTGGGATTTGGGAGCTGGGATTTGGAGTTTGGGATTCTCGCGTGACCAACGACTGGCGCGCGTCGTGGGCGAAACGCGCGCAGATAGCCCTCATCGCAGGCGTTGGTTATCCACTCATCAACGCACTGGGACATACGCTGCGATGGCGGGTCGAGGGCACCGAACATTACGACGCGGTTCTCGCATCGGGCCGCCAGCCGATCATGGCGTTCTGGCATGGACGCATCCTGTCGGGCACCTTGTATTTTCAGCGGCGCGGCATCGTGGTGATCACGAGCGAGAACTTCGACGGAGAGTGGATTGCGCGCATCATCCAGCGGTTTGGGTTCGGCACCGCGCGCGGATCGTCCTCGCGCGGGGGATTGAGAGCCATGTTGCAGCTGGTGCGCGACATGGAGCAGGGGAGGCCGGCGGCGTTTACGCTTGACGGACCACGCGGCCCGGCACGCGTCGCGCAGCCGGGCGCGATCTGGCTGGCTCGCGCCACTGGCAATCCGGTTGTGCCGTTTCACATGGAAGCGTCGTCGAAGTGGACCGCGCGCAGCTGGGACCAGACGCAGATTCCCAAACCATTCACGACCGTGGCCGTGGCGATCGGCGACCCGTTTGACGTCGCCGGCGACGCGACGGATCAGCAGCTCGAAACCGCACGGCAGGAGCTCGAGCGGCGGTTACGAACACTCGAAGATCGGGCGGCCGCGATGATACGTTAACGCGCGTGAGTCTGACGATCTATACAAGCGATCGTTTCGCTGACCACCTCAATCCGCCAGGCCACCCTGAGCGTCTCCAGCGGGCGGAGGTCATGCAGGTGGTCGCCTCCGAATTGCGGAAGAGCGGCGTCGAGGTGCGCCAACCGCGCGCAGCCACACAGGACGAGCTCGCACGAATTCACGATCGCGATTACATCACGCTCATTTCCGAGACCGCCGGCAAAGCCACTGCGCTCGATCCGGACACCTACACGTCGCCGGATTCGTATGATGTGGCGCGGCTGGCGGCCGGCGCCACGATTGGCTGTGTCGAGCACGTCCTCGAAGGCACCGGGCGACGCGCATTCGCCATGGTACGGCCGCCTGGACATCATGCGGAGCGGAAGCGTGCGATGGGCTTCTGCCTGTTCAACAACATCGCCATCGCGGCGGCGCATGCACGGGCGCACGGAGTTGAACGAGTCGCGATCGTCGATTACGACGTGCATCACGGCAACGGAACGCAATGGAGCTTCTACGAAGATCCATCCGTGCTGTTCGTCTCTTCGCATCAGTACCCGTATTACCCGGGTACCGGAGCTGCGACCGACATTGGGAGAGGGCGGGGCTTGGGATTCAACGTGAACCTGCCGATCGCGGCCGGTGGGACGGACGAGGATTTTGCGCTCGCGTATGACACGGTGGCATTCCCGATCCTTCGGCAATTTCGTCCGCAGCTGATTCTCGTCTCCGCCGGCTTCGATGCGCTCGATGACGATCCGCTTGCGGGGATGCGTCTCAGCGCGAACGAGTTTGCACGGTTGACCGCCGCCATGGTTGCCATTGCTGATGAATACTGCAACGGACGTGTGGTCGCGGTCACCGAGGGCGGCTACGACCTCGGCGGGCTCGCGAGCTGCCTGCGTGCGGTCAGCAAGGTGCTGAGTGGCGAGACGTCGATGTCAGACCTTCGCGGAGCCGTGCCGAATGCGGACACGCGCCGCGGCCGCGCGACGGTAGAGGCCGTGTTGCCGGGGCTCCGCCGATACTGGCAGCTATAATCGACTTCAGGCCGAGGTTTCGAATCCCGAGCCCCGAGTCCCGAATTCCGTCTGAATGACCGACTACCGCCCGCAAGAGCTGGACAAGAAGTGGCAGGAGCGCTGGGCCAGCACCCGCGCCTTCGAGGTCACGGAGGACCCGTCGAAGCCGAAGTACTACTGCCTCGAGATGTTCGCCTATCCGTCGGGCCATGCGCACGTCGGCCATGTGCGCAACTACATCATCGGCGACGTGATGGCGCGCACCAAACGTATGCGCGGCTACAACGTGCTGCATCCGTTCGGCTGGGATGCCTTCGGTTTGCCTGCGGAGAATGCCGCGATTAGAAGCGGCATTCATCCGGAGGAATCGACGCGCGCGAACATCGCGCACATGAAGGGACAGCTCCAGCGTCTCGGCATCAGCTACGCATGGGACCGTGAGCTCGCGACGTGCGATCCGGAGTACTACAAGTGGAACCAATGGCTGTTCATCCGCATGTTCGAGCGCGGTTTGGCGTACCGGCGCCGCTCATCCGTGAACTGGTGCCCGCAGGATAAGACTGTCCTTGCCAACGAGCAGGTCGTCGACGGTGGCTGCTGGCGCTGTGGGACTGCGGTCGAAACGCGCGACCTCGAGCAGTGGTTCTTCCGCATCACGGCGTACGCGGATGAATTGCTCGGCGCGACCGTGCAGCTGAAGCAATGGCCGGAGAAAGTTCTGACGATGCAGCAGAACTGGATCGGCCGCTCCGAAGGCGCACGCGTCACGTTCCCGATGGAGGACGGGTCCGCCAACATCGACGTCTTCACCACGCGTATCGACACCATCTTCGGCGCGACGTTCGTGCTCCTCGGGCCCGAGCACCCGCTTGTCTCCAGGCTCGCGGAGAAAACGAAAGATCCGGCGGCGTTCCGCAGGCAGGTGCAGACGTTCCGGACGCAGGACCGCGCGGCTCGCGTCAGCGGTGAAATCGAAAAGCAGGGTTTCGACACCGGATTTCACGCGATCAATCCGTTCACGAAGCAGCCGGTGCCGATCTGGATTGCCAACTTCGTGCTCGGCGATTACGGCACCGGTGCCGTAATGGCGGTCCCTGCGCACGACGGCCGTGACTTCGAGTTCGCGCGGAAATTCAACCTGCCCGTCAAGATCGTCATCGTGCCGGAAGATGGACGCCCCGCGCCGGATCCGAGCACGATGCCGGAGGCAACCGTCGCCTACGGCCGCACGATCGATTCAGGCGAGTTTTCGAACCTCCCGTCGGAAGAAGCGCAGCGCCGGATGATCGCCTTCGCGAAGGAGCGTGGGATCGGCGAAGGAACCATCCAGTACCGCCTGAAGGACTGGGGCATCTCTCGCCAGCGCTACTGGGGCACGCCGATCCCGATGATCTACTGCGAGAAGGACGGAATCGTCCCCGTGCCCGACGACCAGCTGCCGGTGACGCTGCCAAAGGTCGCAGAGTTTACGGGACGAGGCGACTCGCCGCTCGCACAGGTACCAGAGTTCGTCAACGTGAAGTGCCCGAAGTGCGGAGGCCCAGCCCGTCGCGAGACGGACACGATGGATACGTTCGTCGATTCGTCCTGGTATTTCTATCGCTTCGCCGACCCACGAAACGATCAACAGCCGTTCGATCCGAAGAAGGTCAGCTACTGGCTGCCCGTTGATTTCTACAGCGGCGGCATCGAACATGCGATCCTGCATTTGATCTATTCGCGCTTCTTCGCGCGGGTCTTTCGCGATCTCGGCATGGTCCATCACGCCGAGCCGTTCACGCAGCTGCTGACTCAGGGGATGGTGCTGAAAGACGGCGCGGTGATGTCGAAATCAAGAGGGAATGTCGTCGATCCCGACACGATGCTGGGGAAGTTCGGCGCCGACGCGCTCCGCCTCTACGTCATGTTCGTCGCGCCGCCGGAGAATCAGGTGGAGTGGACCGATACTGGCCTTCGCGGTATCGCAAGCTTTCTCGCGCGGGTATGGCGGTTAGTGGATCAATGGGTGCCGGCGTTCAGATCGAATCCCGAATCCCGAATCCCGAATCCCAGCGAGCTCACACCGGCGGAGCGGGGCATCCGCCGCAAGACGCACGACACCATTCGGCGCGTCACCGTGGACATCGAGCAGCGGCAGCAGCTGAATACCGCGGTGTCCGCGATGATGGAGCTCGTCAACGACCTGTACGCGTTCGGCGAGCCCGAGGGCGCCCGTCCGCAGTCGGTCGCCGTCGTCGCCGAGGCTGTCGAAGCACTTGTCCGGATGCTGTCGCCGTTCGCGCCGCATATGTGCGAGGAACTCTGGGAAACGCTTGGTCATCGTGATGGGCTGACCAAGGCGAGGTGGCCCGAGTTCGACGCCGCGGTCGCGAAGGCCGAGGAAATCGTCGTGCCTGTTCAGGTCAACGGCAAGGTTCGCAGCCGCTTGACGGTGCCGGCGGAAGCCTCGGAGAAAGAACTCGAGGAGATGGCGCTCGCCGACCCTGCTGTCATGGCCCATCTCGCGGGCAAGCAGGTCAAGAAAGTCGTGGTGGCCAAAGGACGGCTGGTGTCGCTTGTCGTCTGAGGTTCGGAAGGTTCCGAGGGTTCAAGTGGTTCAGAGGGTTCTACTCGTTCTCATCCTGGCGGCGGCACTCGGTTCTGCCGGGTGCGGATACGCATTGGCTGGCCGCGGCTCGTTTCTGCCGACCGACATCCGCGTCGTCGGCATTCCTCCGCTCGTGAACCGGACGACGTATTTTGACGTCGAGACGATCCTGACTCAAAAAATCCGAAACGAGTTCATCGGGCGCGGGAAGTATCGCGTCGTGCCCGAGGCGACTGGCGCGGACGCCGTGCTGAACGCGGAAATCACGTCCATCACGCTGTCGCCGGTCGGCTTCACGTCGACACAGCTCGCATCGCGCTACCAGTTCGTGCTGACCATGAAGGTTGACTTCGTCGACAATCGGGTCAACAAGTCGCTCTGGGCGAACGATGCGTATGCATTTACGGGTGAGTACGATCTGACGTCTGGCACGGGCGACTCGGCCATCAACGCTGCCACCTTTGTCGACCAGCAGCTCAGCTCGTTCGATCGCATCGCGAACGACATCGCACGCACGGTCGTCACAGCCATCGTCGAGGCTTTTTGAACCACGAAGGCGGCTGCACCGAATGGCCACTGTCGTAACGGACTGATGCCTGCCATCTCGCGGCCGGCCCTCAGGAAGCAAATCGCCGCGGGCGACACCGGTCCGCTGTATGTGCTTCTCGGCGATGACGACAGCGAAAAGTCGGCGGTCGCGGCCGAATTCGCCGAGATGGTGGACGAAGGCCTTCGCGCCTTCAGCGTCGACCGCCTCTTCGGCGCTGAGACAAAGGCGGACGACCTGATCGATGCAGCGGCCACGCTGCCGATGATGGCGCCGCGGCGCATCATTATCGTCTTCGACGCCGACCGGCTCCTCATTCCCAGGCGCGAGGGGAAAGCGGCAGACGCCGAGCAGGAGCGTCTCGAGGCGTTCGTCAAGGCCCCGCCATCGCATGCCACGATCGTGTTCGTCTGCGGGCCGCTCGATCAGCGGCGCCGGCTCGTGAAGCTGTTGCTGAAGGAAGCCCATATCGTCGACTGCGGGACGATCACCGACGCGACGGATGCTGAGCGCTGGGTAAGGGCACGGGCGGAGCGGGACAAGATTCCGCTCGACGCGTCGGCCGTACGCATCCTCGTGGAGCGGGCGGGCGTCGACATCGTCCGGCTTCGGACCGGCCTTGAACGGGTCGCGCTCTACGCAATGGGGCAGTCGAAGATCACCGCCGAGGACGTCAGGCAGGTCGTTCCCGCGACAGCGGAAGCGACGAACTTCGGCATCGCGAACGCAATCGAACGGAATGACGCGGCCGAAGCGCTGCGCGAGCTCACGCTCGCGCTCGAGGGCGGCGCACAGCCGTTTTTCCTCATGGGCCAGCTGCGCTGGGTAGCGGAGAAGACGCCGCGCGCGCGGCTGAAGGACGCGATCGACGCGGTGTTTCGCACCGACGAAGCGATTAAGTCGTCGGGCGGCGATCCGAAGGTGCTTCTCGAGCGGCTTGTTGTTGAACTGTGCGAGCCCCAGACTCGCTTGCCGCGACCGCGTCCGCGCGCCGCGGCTCGTTAGAAGACCGCGAACCTGAACATCCAGATCGGAGGCGATGTATGTCGGTTCGGGCCTGGAACCAGCCGGGTTTCCTCGATGCCATGCGCCAGGAAGGCGACCCGCCGACAGATTGGGTTGTCGAACAGTTCGCGAATCGTGACGGCCGCAATGCGGTCAAGCAAGTTCTCAAAGACCTGATCGACAGCCATGGCGCGCCGCCCCCTCTGACAGGCGAGCTTGCCTCGTACTTCAACCAGCTTCCCGATATTCCGGACGATCAGCAGCGCGCGATTATCGCGGGGCAGACGTTGTTCGAGGAGTACGGCCCGGAAATCATGCTGGTGCTCGCGTGCTATTCGCTTCCCGAGTGTTACGTGGCCAGGAAAGGCGTGCAGGTGCTCTCCAGGACGGGCCTGTTGCAGCAACGGCCGAATCGCAGGCTCTTTCAGACGGCGCAGATGCTGATCGAGATGTTGTCGGCCGACGGTCTTGCGCCCAATGGCATCGGCTGCAGAACGGCGCGCAAGATACGGATTCTGCACGGACTCAATCGTTTCCTGATCCGGACCGACGCGAGCTGGGATCCTTCCTTCGATCTACCAATCAACCAGGAGGACCTGGCAGGCACGTTCACTGCGTTCACCGCCGTGATTCTGGACGGGCTGCGAAAGCTCAGAATCGACGTGCCCGACGAACGCGCACACGCGTACCTGGGCGCGTGGCAGGCGATCGGCCGGCTACTGGGGTTGAGAGAGGAGTTGATTCCTGCCAACGTCGATGAAGCCTTCGAGCTGAAGGACGTCATCGCCCGCCGTCAGTTCTTCGCGTCGGACGAGGGCACGGCGATCACGCGTGCACTTCTGAAATGGCTCGCCGCGCAGAGTCCCTTTTATCTCCCGCGGCTGCCCGGCGCCACCGTCCGGTTCATGCTGGGTAACGAAAACGCCGACAAGCTGAAGATTCCAAACGCGCCCCTCGAGGCCGCGTTGCTGAACGCTGGAATCGTCGTCGGTCATGCGATCGACGAAGTGCTTGGCGGTGCGCAGCGCAGACGGCTGTTCCGGCGGTTCGGAATGAACCTGCTCAAGGGATTCATTGCTGCGGAGCTCCAGCCACACGGCCCGCAGATTCGTGTTTCAAGTCATTTGCGGCGACGTTGGTCGCTACCGGAAGCGTGAGGCGGCGTGGAGAGAGACCCGGATCCCGCCGTGAGGATCCGGGTCGGTCAGGCAAATTACCGCGAGCTCGCGGCGGGTTTCACGAACTTGGCATCCTCGATGGGTCCGGCCTTTACGGTCTGCATCGCGTACGTGAATTCGCGATTGCGCGTCTGTGAGATCACCCACTGGTACGGGACCTTCCGGCCGTTGACATCGCGGAAGTCGCGGTAGTCGATCTCCGTCGGGTAGAGCCCGAAGTACGAATCGTTGTAGTACACCAGCCGCTCGAGCATGCCGGTGTTCTTCTCGAAGTATGCCTGGACTCTCGGCAGGTTCTGCGTCTTTGCCGTGATGACGTAGTCCTCGTGGCCGTCGATCATCTCCGACCGGTCCATCTTTGGCTCGAGCAGCATCTGCTTCAGGTGAGCCGGAAGATTGAACGGATCCTCCAGCATCGCGCCATCGGCTTCCGACTTGCGTAGATCACGAGGCGCGGTGTTGCCGGCGCGCGCCCAGCCACCGGTGGATCCGTAGGCCATCAGGTTGTCGTTCTGCCCGGCTTTGGTGATGGTCAATCCCATGCCCGGCGCCTTGGACAGAATCTCGATTTGCTGCGCGGGGAAATCGCGCCCGGGTCGCCGCTGCGTGATCGTACCGACCGCGTCGAGGCTGCCCACCTGCTGCACCGAACCCAATGCGGCGATGTATTTGTCGATGACCTGCGCAGGCGTCACCGTCGGTATCGGCCCAGCCGGAGGCAGGCTCGCGTCGTAATCCTCGCCCAACGCGAGCGGCAGAGGATGATTCGTCACATTCGGCACGCCAACGGGAATCGCGCGCCCCTGATGACACGTGAAACAGCTCACGCGCGCCTGGCCCCTGAACGTCGTCTTGTTGATGTTGTTGACCATCTCGATCATCTGCCGCGCGATCGCCTTCTGCGGCTTGACGTCGAGTTCACGTTTGTTGGCGTCCGCGTCGTGGCAATAGCCGCAGCCTACGCCGAGGGCCGCTTCGAACAGGACCATCGTCGGATTGAGCATGTCCGCCCGCTGGCCTTTGAACGACTGGATGTTCTTGAAAACCTGCTCGGCCTTCTGATCGCTGCTCTGGGCTACGACCGGCCCCTGGCTGAACCCTGCAGCAAGGATGAATCCCGCGACCGCCGCCGTAATCGCTACTGACCGCGTTGATATGAGACGCACATCCGCCTCCTTTTGGAAAAGGATGGACGGAGCCTACACCTATTCGGCCTCGCGGACGGAAGTTTTTGCGTGAAGTGGCGAGTTATTCCACGACCGCGGTTTCGGTTTCGCCCACCAGTGCGATCAGCGCTGCCGGCTCGGGGCTGACGTAGAACTGATAGGAATACCTTTCCGTGTCCTTTGGCGCGTCCTTGGGGATATCCGCGCCGTGTGCGCCGCCCCAATTGAGAAACGCCACCGCGCTGTTCGGCTTGAACGGCACCATCTTCACCGGCTCGCACCGGATGCCTTGTGTCTGCGGATAAAACGTGTTGGTGCGGTCGATCGTCGGCGTGCCATCCATGCGGAAAAACGTCGTTCCGAACGCTTCGCTGTCGCCCGGTCGGGCGAAGTACAGCAGACAGGTAAAGACGACGCGCTTCGGGTCGAGATGCGGCTCGAGGTGGTAGCCGGGTCGGCGCAGCATCAGGCGGCCGCGCGTGGCCTCGTGCGGAATCCCCGCCAGTGCAGGGCCGCGCTCCGGTCCGTATTCCCGGATGTAGAAGTCGCGGATGTGAGGCGTCAACTTCTCCAGCAAGGCGGGAACCATCATCCGCGGGATCAGCACTTCTTCCAGAAACGTGAGCATCTGGATGGTCAACTCCGGTGCAATGTGCACACCAGAGAGCCGCAGGTTCTGTTTCGTATCGTCTTTCTGCGAGAAGAAGATCGGTGGAGGGATGCCGTCGGTAAGCGCCCGGTAGGTGTCCGACGGCAATAGATCGCTGACAACGATGTGGACGCTTGGATCGGTCTGCACCTGGGCGCCGCCGATGGCATTCCGTACGTGGGCCGCAATCCCGGGCGCGGCAAATTGCGCGGCGGAATCGACGCGATGTCGCCTGTGCGCGATGTCGCGCGACAGCGTTTCACGAATCAAACGGACGTCGCGTTCGATCGTCGCAACACGCTCGGCGGAGTTCGTCAGCGACTCGGGCTGCGGCATCCGCTTCGCTAGTTCGGTCGAGAGACGCGCGATATCACTTCTCAGCTGAGAGAGATGCTTTTCGAGGCGCTTCTCCAGCTTGTCTGAAGCCGCCGCCTGGTCGGCTCGCCACTGAGTGCGAAGGACCGGCAGGATTCCTGAGCGCGTAAGGAGCCGCTGCAGGAGACCGGGCACTAGGCCGTGGCCTTCGACATCCGCGCCGAGAGGCGCGACTTGTAGCGTCCTGCGGTGTTGCGGTGGATGATGCCCTTGGTGGCCATCTTATCCACGATCGAGACGGTCTGGTTGAGCGCGGCCTTGGCCCCGGAAAGGTCCTTCGCGTCCAGCGAGACGCGGATCGCTTTCAACGCGGAGCGCAGCTTCGAGCGCATCTGCCGGTTGTGTTCCCGGCGCTTGATATTCTGCCGATTTGCCTTGAGGGCGGACTTCGTACGTTTGGCCACTGATCCTCGCTAGAGAGAAAAGCTGATTATACAGGTTGAAGAACGTCGAGGGCGACGCGCCAGACACCGTCGCGTCCGCGCGACCAGACACGCACATAAAAGCCGTGCGACGCCTGACTGCCTTCCAGCGCATACGTCCCGTACGTGTAGCCGAGGTCGGCTGCCATCGAGGTGTCGGCGAACTTCGATTCACCCGCTGCAGAGCGCGGCTGACCTGCGAGCCACGCGACAATCGCCTGCTCGCCAACAATCGGCATCACATCAGGGCGATGGAGCCGCGCGCCTTCGGCAAGATGACCGCGATACGCGTCTGACTGGCCGCGACGCAATGCGTTGGTCAGCGCGGCATCCGTGTCGCGCAACGATTTCACCGCAGACTGCACGTCCGTGCTGCGCGCAAATCGCGGCGTCTGTGGGGCGCGCGTAAAGCCAGGAGGAAACATCACTGCCGCGGGCGTTGGAAGTCCCATGTCCATGACGACGCGGAACGAGCCGTCGGCCTGGCGCTTCCACACGGAGGCGTAGATCGAATACTGCGGTTGCCCTCCGTTGAGCGCTGGATTGATTCGGCGGACCGGCCCGGTCAGATATCCGAAGTCACCGCTCGAAGCAATGTCTCCATACCGCGGTTCCCAAATCAACCGCACGTCCTTCGGCGGATCGGGGACGTTGCGGAACAGCGCTTTGGCCGGCACCACCTGATCGCCATCAAAGCCCGACGCGCTGTCGGCGAAGAACTCGAGGAACGCCTGCTTCCAGCCGACGACAAGCGCGCGCTCGGCAAAGCGCCGCTCGGTGCGCACCATCTCATCGAGCGCGTCGTTCTGAGCGAAGGCGGTCAGCAACGACACCACGACGGTGGCTGCCGTCAGCAGAGCGCGCCACCGTGCCCGCTCGAGGGCCGGTGTCGAGACGCAATCCATGTGACTACTGTACGACGATCTCGTACGAGCCGGTCGCTGGCTTGCGGGATGAATAACGGGGAATGGCTCGCCCGTCGACGATTTCGAACGTCTTGTAAATGATGCGCGGCTTCAGGGCGGCGCGCTGCACGTCGGTGAGGCGGCCGACCTTATTTACGTAATCGCGCGTTTCCCGATACGGCGGGACGGTGTTGCCGTGACGGTCTACGGCGTTGGAGCCCGCGTTGTAGGCCGCGAGGGCGAGTTCCTCGTTGCCAGCGTACCGATCGAGCAGCTGCCGCAGGTACGCGCAGCCGCCCCGGATGTTTTCCGCGGGATCGTACGCGTTGCGCACGCCGAGCTGTCGTGCGGTAGCGGGCATCAGCTGCATCAGACCCATCGCGCCTTTGGGCGACCTGGCGCTCGGGTTGTAGCCGGATTCCACCTGGATGACAGCGCGCACGAGTTCCACGCGAAGCGCCTGTCGCGAGGCGTGTTCCCGAATCAGCGGTTCGAACTGCTCGCGGACCGTTGCGCTGGCCATCGGTGTCGTCGCCCGGATACCGGGGGCTTCCGGAACGACATAGGTCATGGCGCCGTCGTTGAGTTTTCGATCAGAAAGCACGAGCGTGCCGTTGACGTCGCGCCACGCGTAGATCTGCGCGTCCGCGTCCACGGGCCAGACAAGAGCAATCAAGAAGGCGAAAAGGGGGAGCCGTGCCACTCGATCCACTTATCGGAGGCACGTAGGGGCTGGCTTTAGCCGGCCCGTTGGCTAGGCTCCGCTTACCAGTTTTTCAACAACGCCGCGTGCGGCGGCGAGCATTTCGCGGATTTTCGACGGGTCTTTTCCGCCCGCTTCGGCAAAATCGGGCCGTCCGCCGCCGCCTCCGCCAACAATCGGCGCCAGCTGTTTGACGACCTGCCCGGCGGGTACCTTTTTCGTGAGGTCGGGGGTGACGCCGACGACGATGGACACCTTGCCATCGACTGGCGAGGCCAGCACGACGACGCCGCTCTTGATCCGCGAACGCTCGCGATCGACGACGGCGCGCAGCCCTTCCTTGTCGAGGCCGGTGACCTCGCGCGCGATGACCCTGACGCCCGCAACAAGATCGCCGTCTTCCGTTTTCGACGGGCCAACCTGAATTTCGGCTTGTGGCGCCGCGATGCTCATTCCACCTGCGGCCGCTTGGATTTTTGTTTGCCGCAACTCGCGGTTAAGACGTTTGGTCTCTTCCTGAAGCGACGCGATCTTCGCAGGCAGCTCCTCCGGCCGCGAGTTCAGGGTCTGGCCCAGCGAATTGACGATGTCGCGCCCAGCTTGAAACGCCTTCAGCGATTCGAGCCCGGTGATGGCTTCGATGCGCCGCGTTCCGGCCGCCACGCCGGTTTCAGACACGATTGCGAACAGGCCAATGTCACCCGTCGCTTGCACGTGCGTCCCGCCACAGAGTTCCACGCTGAAGCCGGGCACGGACACGACGCGCACTCTGTCGCCGTATTTTTCGCCAAAGAGCGCCATCGCACCGGCGGCAATCGCGTCCTGCGTCGGCTTCACCGCCGTTTCAACAGCGGTGTTCTTCAGAATGTGATCGTTGACGATCTGCTCGATCTTCAAGAGCTCGTCGCGCGTGAGCGCACTGAAGTGCACGAAGTCGAAGCGGAGTCGATCGGGTGCGACGAGTGACCCGGCCTGTTTGACGTGTGTGCCAAGGACCTGACGCAGCGCCGCATGCAGCAGATGTGTCGCTGTGTGATTGCGGCGGATCGCCGCCCGGCGCGGCGCGTCGATTTCGGCGATGACCGGTGCGCCGACCGCGATCTCGCCGCTGTCGACGCGTATGCGATGCGCGCGTACTCCGCCCGCGACGTTCTCGACGTCGCTCACGGTCGCGCTGAATCCGAAATCGTTGCGGAGCGTCCCGACGTCGGATATTTGACCGCCGCTCTGAAGGTAGAATGGCGTGCCCTCGAGCACCACCCAGCCGGAGTCTCCCGACGACAGCTTCGGCACTTCGACCGGTGGCCCATCGGACGGCAGCTTCGCAAGGCCTGTAACCCGCGTCTTGGTCGAGGTGTTCTCGTAACCCGCAAACGTCGTCGGCGGAACTCCAGCGAACCCGCCAAACGCCTGGTCCTCGCGTGTGCCGCCCTTGAACTTGCTGCCGGCGCGCGCTTTCTCGCGCTGACCTTCCATCGCGCGCTCGAACCCTTCGCGATCGAGCGACAGTTTGCGGTCGTCGATCATGTCCTCGATGAAATCGCGCGGGAGGCCGTAGGTGTCATACAGCTTGAACGCGGTGTCGCCGCTGACCGTCCTGTTTCCCGCCGCGGCCCTGTCGAGCACCTCTTCGAGCTTCGGCAAGCCGTCGGTCAGCACCGCGTCGAATCGTTCTTCCTCGCTCCGAATCACCTGCACGATGGCGGTCTGCCCGGCCTTCAGCTCGGGATATGCATCGCCGAACTCCCGCACGATGACCCCGACGAGCGTGTGTAGAAATGGCTGCGTAACGCCGAGGCGCTTGCCGTGACGCATCGCGCGCCGCATGATTTTCCGCAACACGTAGCCGCGCCATTCATTGGACGGGACCACACCGTCCGCAATCAGGAACGTCATCGCGCGCATGTGGTCGGCGACGACGCGCATCGAGACGTCGGCAGGCTCCATCGTTCCACGGTGTGTCATGCCCGCCCGCTCGCCAATCGCACGCAGCAGAGGCGTGAACAGGTCGCTGTCGTAGTTGGACAGATATCCCTGGATAACAGCCGTGACGCGCTCGAGGCCCATGCCGGTGTCGATCGACGGCGCCGGCAAAGGCCGTAGCGTGCCGTCCGCCTGTCGATCGAATTCCATGAAGACGTTGTTCCAGATCTCGACGAAGCGATCGCAGCTGCACTCGAGCCCACGACACGCGCCGCCCGCGGCCTCGGCGTCGCAGCCGATCTCGGCCCCGCGGAAGTAGTAAATCTCCGAGCAGCGTCCGCACGGTCCGGTGTCGCCCATCTGCCAGAAGTTGTCTGCGGCCCCGAGCTCGCCAATCCGTTCAACGGGCAGAAACTTCCGCCAGATGTCGTACGCTTCGTCGTCGCGCGGGATGGCGGCATCACCGTGAAAGACGGTGGCCCACAGACGCCCCGCGGGCAGCTTCCATTCCTCCGTCAGCAGCTTCCAGGCAAACGGAATGGCGTCACGTTTGAAGTAGTCGCCAAACGAAAAATTGCCGAGCATCTCGAAAAACGTGTGATGGCGAAGCGACGGCCCCACGTTGTCGAGGTCATTGTGCTTGCCGCTCACGCGCATGCATTTCTGGACGGTCGTCGCACGCGTGTAGTCCCGCTTTTCCTTGCCGAGGAACACGTCCTTGAACTGATTCATCCCGGCGTTGGTGAAGAGCAGGGTGGGGTCGTTATGCGGGACGAGCGGCGAGCTCGCGACAATGCGGTGTCCGTTGCGTTCGAAGTACTTCAGGAATGAGGACCGGATCTCGGTGGCGGTCATTGACAGGTTTCAGGTTTCAGGTGTCAGGTGTCAGGTAGCAGGTGTTAGGTATCAGGTTACGTCATTTGGGCGCGACGTCGGAGCAATCCGATTACAGCCGACGGATCGAAGCCCTGGCCGACGAGGTACCGGTGCATGCGCTGCACGGCGAGCGGGTCGTTCAACGCCAGGCCGCGGCGCAGACGGCGATCCAGGGCATGCTCGAGCAACTCGGCTTCGTCGACTTCCGTGAAGACCTCCGCGACAGCTTCGCGGGCGACGTCGCGGGCAATCCCGAGCGCTTCGATGCGCCGGACCACCCGCGTCCGGCCGTGATAACGGAGGCGTACCTCGGTTCGCGCACAGGCCACTGCGGTCCGTCGATCGTTCAAGGCGCCCTCGAGTCGCAGTCGCGCGACCGCGGCGTCGATGTCTTCGTGATTGAATGTGCGTCGTCCGAGGCGCTCCCGCAGCTGCGCCTCGGCAAGCTCGCGGCGGGCCAGGAGCGTGAGCCCCGCGACGTAGGCCCGCTCGGCGCCGTCGGGCATTCGCTAGCCTCCGAAGCGGGTGATCTCGGGTGCGCCGCCGCTGGTCTGGGCGGCCGTTGCCATCTGGTCGCGCGACATCTCGGCCGTCGTCGAAATTCCCTGCACCTTGAGCTTGAACTCGTCGACGTTCGACGCCCAGCGAAGCGCCTCCTCGTACGAGATGAGCTTCTGTTGGAACAAATAGAAGATCGACTGGTCGAACGTCTGCATCCCGTACTGCGACGTGCCCTGCGCGATCGCACCGTGAATCAGGTGCGTCTTCTCCTTGTCCATGATGCAGTCGCGGATGAAGGCCGTGCTGATCAGCACCTCGACCGCCGGCGCGCGGCTCTTGTTGTCGACCCTCGTAATCAGCCGCTGTGAGATGACCGCCTTGAGCACGCTCGCAAGCTGAATACGAATCTGTTTCTGCTGGTGAGGCGGAAACACCGCGATGATGCGGTTGATCGTTTCCGTTGCGTCAAGCGTGTGCAGCGTGGAAAAGACGAGGTGACCCGTTTCCGCGGCCAGCAAGGCCGTCTCGATCGTCTCGAAGTCGCGCATCTCGCCGACGAGAATTACGTCGGGATCCTGCCGCAGCGCGCTGCGGAGCGCTTGCGAGAAGGACATCGTGTCGACGCCGATTTCGCGCTGGTTGATGATCGACCGGTTATCACGGTGCAGGTATTCGATCGGATCCTCGACCGTCATGATGTGCGCCGTGCGGGTCGTGTTGATCTCGTCGATCATCGCCGCCAGCGTGGTGCTCTTGCCCGACCCGGTCGTACCGGTCACCAGCACCAGGCCGCGTTCTTCCGCGGCAATCTTCTTCAGGACTGGCGGCAGTGCCAGCTCGTCGATGGTCGACACACGCATGGGGATAACGCGGAAGATCATCCCAATCGTGCCGCGCTGCTGGAACGTGTTGCAGCGGAACCGGCCGAGGCCGGCGACGCTGTACGCGAGGTCGACTTCGCGGTTTTCCTTGAACTTCTCGCGATGGCTCGTCGGCAGCACGGCGGCGGCGACCGAGACCATGTCGTCATGGTCGAGCCTCTTTTCCTCGGTTGCCGGAACGAGCATGCCGCGCACCCGCATCATGGGGTAGCTGCCGGCCTTGAGATGCAGGTCCGACGCGCCGTTTTCAACGGCGATTTTCAGGAGATCGTTGACGTGCACGCCTTCCCTTATCGACCCTTTGCGCTGCCCGATGTAGCCGCCGCTGGCGCGTGGACCGGCTGCAGCCAGCCATGCGGATCCGGTGCTTCGCCCTTGACGATCTTGAAGAAGCGCTGCTGGATAGCCTCGGTAATAGGGCCGCGGCGCCCTCGTCCAACCTTTATACGATCCACGGACCGAATTGGGGTGACCTCAACCGCGGTGCCCACGAAGAACACCTCATCAGCGATGTACAAAACCTCTCGCGGCAGCGTCTCTTCACGTACTGTGAAGCCGAGCTCACGTGCGATCGTAATGACCGAATCACGGGTGATGCCCCACAGGACAGAGTTCCCGATTGGAGGGGTATAAATAATCCCTTCGCGGACGATGAAGATGTTCTGCCCACTGCCTTCGCTCAAATTCCCGTACGTGTCGAGCGCGATTCCTTCTGCGTAACCTTCGGCGATCGCCTCCATCTTGATCAGCTGTGCATTCGCGTAATTTGCGACGCTCTTGGCCATCCCTGGAGTCGTGTTCGGCGCATTGCGCGCCCATGTGGAGATCTTGACGTCGAGGCCTTCCTCGATTGCCTCTTTCGTGAAGTAGGCACCCCACTCCCACACCATGATGGCCACGTCGATCCCGCAGGGAAACGGGTTCACCCCCAGACTGTCGTAACCCCGATAAACCAGCGGCCGGATGTAGCAAGCTCGGAAGCCATTGGCGGTAATCGTCTCGAAGATTGCGTCCGTCAGCGCGGCAGCGTCGTATTTCGGCTCCATCCGGTAAATCCGGGCGGAGTCGAGCAGGCGTCGGACATGAGCGTCAAGGCGGAAGCAGGCCGGGCCCGACAGCGTGTCATAGCAGCGCGCTCCCTCGAAGACGCCGCTGCCGTAGTGGACGATATGCGAGCCGATGTGGATGGTGGCGTCCTTCCAGTCCACAAGAGACCCGTTCATCCAGATTTTGCCCGTACCAGGAAAAGCCATTGGAGACTCCTTCCTGAAGATCTTATACGGCTCCACCAAAACCGCCGAATATGGCGGCTACGGGACACGGAGGCACGAAGACCGGAGACTGTGCTGTGCCATCTCCGTGACCTCCGTGTCTCCGTGGTTGGTGATGGTTATTGGGCTTCCCCGCAGAACGGGCACTTCGCCGTCCGCGCCTGGAGTGGCTTTTGACAGTGCCAGCAGAACCGCGGCTGCGGTGTTTCACGGCTGCGAAGCCGCGACTGGATCTCCGCGACGTTCGCCTCCCTCGGTGCGGCAACGGCCGCTCGGCGGCGGGGAGCCGGTGCAAGGACGTCCGCGAGCAGGTCGGACGCGCGCTGATATCGCTGCGTGGCGTCAGCGGCGAGCGCCTTGAGGACGATGTCGTTGACGGCTTTTGAAATCCGACTGTTTTTCACGCGCGGCGCGGTCACCAGTTCGCCGCGGACCAGACGCTCGATGTCCCCCGGCGACGGCGTCGCGTACGGCAATTCACCGGTGAGCATCTGATACATCGTGACGCCGATGGAATAGACGTCACTGGCGAACACCGCTTTGCCGTAAAACTGTTCGGGCGCCATGTACGGAGGGCTGCCGATGACGGTGGTTCCATGCGCCGCGATTTCGAGAAAGCGCGAGGTGCCGAAGTCGGTGACCTTCAACATTCCGCTCTGAGACACGAGCATGTTGCCGGGGCGCAGATCGCGGTGCAGCACGCCGACCTTGTGCGCATGGTCGATGGCATTGCAAATCTGACACGTGAAGTCGAGTGCGCGAGCGCCGTCGAGTGCACCCTCGCGATAGATGATCTGTTCCAGTGTCTCGCCGGGCACGTACTCCATGACGATAAAAAAAACACCGTCCTGTTTTTCCGCGGTGAGTACGGTAACGATATTCGGATGATTCATCGACGCGAGAAGCCGCGGTTCCTTGAGCATCTCGGCAAAATCGAGGTTTTGCTTGTGCGGGACCTTGATGGCGACCTTCTTGTGAATCCAGGTGTCTTCGGCGAGGAAGACGCTGCCGAAACCGCCGCTGCCGAGAGGAGAAATGATTCTGTACTTGCCGACCGTTTGACCCTTCAGGAACACGGACGGATTATAGCGGCGTGAACGCACGCTTCTACGCACCCGATGCACAACGCCCTGGAGACCTCGTCACGCTGCCGAGCGATGAGGCCGAGCACCTGACACGCGTACTGCGCTTGAAGGCGGGCGACGCATTGCGGGTGTTCAACGGACACGGCCGCGAGTTCGATGCCGTGGTGGAACAGTCCGATAAGGATGGCGTTCGTGTGCGCCTCGACGGCTTCGCAACGCCGGCGCCCGAATCGCGTGTGGCCATTACGCTCGCGCAGGCGGTGCTCAAAGGCGACAAGATGGACGACGTCGTACGCGACGCGACGATGATGGGCGCGGCGGAGATTCAGCCGATCATGACGACGCGCACAGAGGTCACGCGCGCATCGCTCGTGCGCGGACGGCGCAGAGAGCGATGGGAGCGAATCGCCGTTTCCTCGGCGAAGCAGTGCGGCCGGGCAACGGTGCCGCGCATTCTGGATGCGATAGAGTTCGATGAGCTGATAGACGCCCTTGGCAAGATGCTGCGGCCGCTGCCCGGACTGATGCTCGTCGAGCCGAATGCGGCCAAGGAGACGACGCCAGCGTCGGAGCTGGATCTGTCTCCACAGCGCGGCGCCACGGTGCTGATTGGCCCTGAAGGCGGTTGGACGCCTGCGGAAGTCGAACGCGGCGCCTCTGTGTGCCGATTGATCACGGTCGGCCGCCGCACGCTTCGCGCCGACGCCATGTGCGTCGTGGCGCTCTCGGCGTTTTTTACGATGTGGAGGGAGTTCTAACGTGGTGCGCGCAGCGTCGCTCATACTGGCGCTCGTCGCTGCCGGGCTCGACAGCGTTGCGATCGACACGGCTGCGCGCCAACTGCCCCGTCTGCACAGCCTGCTCGTCAGTCAACATGGTCAGCTGACCTTCGAGCGCTATTACAACGGACGGCGCGTCGACCAGCCCGCCAACATCAAGTCGGCGTCGAAGAGCGTGATCTCCGCACTCATTGGCATCGCGATCGAACGAAAGCAGATTCCAGACGTGCGGACTCCTATCGTGACGTACTTTCCCGAGCTCGCCATGGATTCGGACGCCCGCAAGCGAGCCATCACGATCGAAGACCTGCTGACCATGCGTTCGGGGCTCGAGGGGACGAGCAACGTGAACTATGGCGCGTGGGTGAGGTCGCGCAACTGGGTGCAGCACACGCTTGCCCGTCCGATGTTTGCCGCGCCGGGCGCGGTGATGGAATACAGCACCGGCAACTCGCACCTGCTGTCTGCGATCCTGACGAAGGCCACGGGCATGAGCACGTGGCAACTTGCGAACGAGGCGCTGTTCAAGCCGCTGGGCTCCGCCGTGCCGCAGTGGCCGCGGGATCCGCAGGGCATCTACTTCGGCGGCAACGACATGCTGATGACGCCGCGGCAGATGATCGCGCTGGGGGAGCTGTATCTGCACCACGGTCGATTGAACGGCCGGCAGATCGTACCGGAGCGTTGGGTAACGAAGTCATGTGAAGGGCGCGGGCGCGAGTTCCGGCCCGGCGAGCGGACCGGGCGCCGCATTCCCACCGACTTCGTCGATCCGATGCGCGACCGCAAGTACGGCTATTCCTGGTGGGTGCACGAGCTCGGAGGTCACGAGACGTGCTTTGCGTGGGGCTACGGCGGCCAGTACATCTTCGTCGTGCCCGACCTCGACATGGTGATTGTGACCACGGCGTCGCCCGACGTCAGCGAGGCGCGGCGTGGGCACCGCCAGCAGGTGTTCGACATCCTGCTGCGCGACGTCGTACAGGCGCTCTCGGCGACACGTTAAGGCGGACCTCAAGAAGCGGTCAAACTGAAGCACACCCATTCATCTTCCTGCGCACGCCATTCCAGCGTGCAACCTGCGAAGGCGCGCAATACGTCACGCTCTTCGTGATCCATGAATCCGCTCAGGATGAGACGGCCACCGGGAATCGCGAGTGACGCAAGACGGTCGGCAGATGCAGTCAGCAGTGCGCCGGTGAGGTTCGCCGTGACGAGATCGAACTGGCCAATTTTCGAGGCGCGAAAATCGCCGACCTCCAGTGCGATGCGCGATTCGTGATTCAGGGCGACATTCGCCTCGGCCGCCGCGATTGCATCGGGGTCATCGTCGATGGCCAGCACGCCGCTCGCTCCCAGTCTCCGCGCGACGATGGCGAGCACGCCTGACCCGGTACCGACATCGATCACGCTCCGTCCGCGAAGGTCAAGGCGTTGCAACGCGGCGAGGCACAGGCGAGTGGTTGCATGATGACCCGTGCCGAACCCCATCGACGGTTCGATGACGATCGAATCCGGTTCTTGATCCCAGGGTGGCGATATGACGACCACGCCGATTCTGACGGACCGGAGACTCGACTGCGAGCGCGCGGCCCAGTCCTCATCGGGCACGTCAATCGGGTGGACGTCAATCTGCGGAAACTGAATCCGCAGCGCGAGTGCCGCTCGATCGCGATCGTCGCTGCGGTGGAAGAAGTAACGCGAATTGCCGATCGCGGCGAGGTTGTAGTCGATGAGGAACGCCTGGATCAGATCGTCGTCATCGGCCTGCTGGATCTCCAGGGCCGGCCATGTGCGCATCTATCCAAAGATATCTTTGACTCGCTCGAAGAGGCCTCGATCTTCGTGTTCGTCGCGCGGTGTCGGCTCGAATTTCTCCGTCGGCAGTGCCTCTGCCAGCTGTTCGAGCACTTTGCGCTGATCCTTCGTCAGCTTCCTCGGCGTGACGACCTTCACGGTCACGAGCAGATCGCCGCGGCCACGACCGGCCACGACGTCGGGCATGCCCTTGCCGCGCAGACGGAATGTTGCTCCGGTCTGCGTCCCTTCCGGGATCTTCAGCGTCTGCTCGCCGTCGAGGCTCGGAATCGTGATTTCGCCGCCGAGCGCGAGTGTCGTGTAGTTAAGCGGAATTTCGCAGAACAGATCGTTGCCGTCGCGATGGAAGAACGGATGTTCCTGCACGTGCACGACGACGTAGAGGTCGCCTGCGGGGCCGCCGCCACCGCCGGCCTCGCCCTCGTTGCTGAGGCGGAGCCGCTGTCCACTCGCAATGCCGGCGGGAATCTTGACGGTCAGCTTCCGCGTCTGCTGCACACGTCCCGTTCCGCGGCACGTCGTGCACGGCGAACTGATGATCGAACCGGTTCCACGACACTGACCGCAGGTCCGCGCAACCGTGAAGAACCCCTGCTGATACCGCAGCTGACCGCGGCCATGACATTGCGGACACGTCGTCGGCTTGGACCCCGCCGCGGCACCCGAGCCATTGCAGGTCTCGCACGTCTCCTGCCTCGGGATCTGGATCGTCGTCTCGACACCACGCGCGGATTCATCGAACGAGATTTCAAGGTCGTAGCGCAGATCGGCGCCGCGCTGCGGTCCGCCACGACGGCGCTGGCCGCCGAACATATCGCCGATCCCGAAGATGTCCCCGAGGCCGCCGAGGATGTCTTCGAAGCCAGTGAAGACCGTCGGATCGAAGCCGCCTGTGGCAGCTCCGCCGAGACCGGCGTGCCCGAACCGGTCGTACATGTGCCGCTTGTCGGTATCGGCGAGCACCGCGTAGGCTTCCGCGGCCTCTTTGAACTTGTCCTCCGCGGCTTTGTCACCGGAATTGCGATCAGGATGGTATTTGAGCGCGAGCTTGCGATACGCGCTCTTGATCTCCTGGTCGGACGCGGTGCGCGGAACGCCGAGCACCTCGTAATAGTCGCGTTTGCTCACGCCTTCGCTACCTTGACCATCGCCGGGCGGAGCAGGCGATTCCCGAGCATGTAGCCGCGCGCAAACTCCTCGATGACTTCGCCCTCACGATGATCGGGACTGCTCTCATGGACCACCGCCTGGTGGTAGAGCGGGTCGAAGTCGGCACCCACCGCCTCGATGACTTTCACGCCGCGCTTGCGAAGCAGTTCGAGCATCTGCTGATGAATGAGTTCAACACCCTTGCGGAAGCTTTCGACATCCTCACCGGTCGGCGCTTTCAACGCACGTTCGAGATCATCGACGATTGGCAACAGGCCGGTCAGTGCGCTGGCCGTCGCGGCATCTGCCTGATCGCGTCTATCCCGATCGACGCGCTTGCGATAGTTGTCGAACTCCGCCGCGGTTCGCAGGAGCTGATCCTGCAACCTGTCCTTCTCGCGGCGCATCGCCTCGAGCGGCGATTCGGGGGCTTCCGGCTCGCGCTGCGGTTCGGTGGCCGCGCCCGCCGATTCCTGGTCGTTCATCCCGTCGTCCTGCATGATTCTGATTAATGGCTGCGGAGCACGCGTGCGACAGCCTGTGTGACGCCATCCACGACGCTGATCGCTCGCGAGTACTGCATCCGTGTCGGTCCAATGATGCCGACTGTTCGAATGGTGCTACCGTCCGTCGTCGTCGAGGCAATCAGGCTGAACGGCCGCAGGTCGGGCGACGCGTGTTCGTCGCCAATGACAACGGTCAAGCCGGGCTCGTCGATGTATTCGTTCAGCAACCGCAGCATCCGCTCTTTCTCTTCCATCATGCGGAGGAGGGAGCGGAGGGTCGGCAGCGCGACGGCGTCAGGAGCCGAGGAGTCGATGAGCGACGCGGCGCCCTCGACGTGAAAAGCATTTTGCCGGGGCAGTTCTTCGAGCGTGAAGCGAGCGAGTCGAAGCGCGCGCGCCATGAGCTCGTCGTACAGCGTTCGCTCCTGTGCGAGGCGCGCAAGCACCGCTTCACGAACGTCGAAGAGCGAGAGGCCGGCAAATTCCGTGTTCAGATAGTTAGCCGCCTGCACGAGGTCGTCAGGCCGGATCGGTTCACCTAGGTCAACGACCTTCTGCGTGACCAGGTTGCCGCGCGAGACGACCACCACGAGCACGCGGCTCCCTTCGAGCGACACGAACTCAATCCGCTGGAGGACGGCCAGATCGGTGCTGCCGATGGCGAAGCCGACGTGTTTCGACGCGCGTGACACCATGAGCGACACGCTGACGAGCAGGTCGTCGACGAGCGGTGAACGTTCCGCCCGCTGGCGAAGCTCGTGTTCGACCCCGGCAGCAGGCCGCGAAGGCTTACGGCTCTCGAGAAGCAAGTCGACGAACACACGATAGGCGCGGTCTGTCGGCACGCGTCCGGCGGAGGTATGAGGTTGATGCACGTACCCGTCCGCTTCGAGGCGCGCGAACAGATTGCGGATCGTCGCCGAGGAGACACCAAGGCCGCTGTGGCGAGCCAGCGTCTGTGACGAGATTGGCTCACCCGTGGCGATGTACTCGCGTACAAGCGCGGCGAGCAGCATCCGTGATCGTTCGGGCAGTTCGTGCGAACCCATTGCAGGTCAGTTGCTTAGAGAATTATAGCGTCACGCAGCGTCCGGCTTTGGCCCGACGGCCGCTTTTACCGGTGAAGTTCGCAGTACTCGGTGGGCTCAGTTCCGGCTACGAACGATTCGGTGATGGTGCTGGGACATCCGGGCACGGCGAGCTTGCCGGTGTTGCGGTCGATTTGAGCAAATGTGATCCCTTCCGGTACCTCGAACGCGTCGCTCAGTTCACCGGCGGTGGCGCTCTTCATGAACTGCGTCCAGATGGGGAGCGCTGCCTGGCTACCGCTCAGCGACACGGGTTGATTGTCGTCAAAGCCGACCCAGACCACGGTCAATAGATGCGGCGTAAAGCCCACGAACCACGCGTCGCGTAGGTCGTTGGTCGTCCCGCTCTTGCCGGCGGCATCGAGCGTGAAGCCGGCGGCCCGAGCGCCAGCGCCGGTACCCTCGTTCAGCACGCTGCGCATCATGTTGGTGACCAGATAGGTCGTATCGGGACGAGCCACGCGGCGCGGTGGTACATTCTTCGGCATCAGGTGCCGCTCAGCGGCGTCGATCGCGTCAATCGATTTGAGCGGATGCACCTCGCCGCCGTTGGTGAATACCGTGTACGCCTCCGCGACCTCCAACGGCGTCAGCTCGAACACGCCGAGCGTAATGGCTGGATACCCTTGCGGCGGAGTGCCGACACCGACACGTTTCCATACCTCCGCGACTTTGTCGAACCCGATGCTCGCGCCGACGTGAATGGTGCCGAGGTTGCGTGACATCGCGAGGGCACGCCGCCACGTAATTTCGCCATCGTAGTCGTCGTAGTTCTTCGGCTCCCACGTCTGGTTGTCAAACGTGAAGATTTCCGGCGCATCGTTGGTCAGCGATGCCGGCGTCAGGTCTGTCCGGCCCTCTTCGGCACCGTGCTCGAAGGCCGCGAGATACACGAACGGCTTGAAGACGGAACCCGGTTGCCTGCGGGCTGTCGTCGCGCGGTTGTACTGCGACTGGTTGTAAGAACGTCCGCCAACCATCGCAAGAATCTCGCCCGTCTGCGGGTCGATGGCGACGAGCGCCGCTTGCGCACGGCCTTTTCGCTTTCGCCGAGCCAGCATCTCGTCCACACGCGCGAGGCCGTCTCGCACGGCATCGAGCGCCAGCCGCTGAAGGTTGATGTCGAGGGTCGTATGGACGCTCACCGCGTTGGCCTGAGCCGTCAGCCCGGGAAATTGCTCGGCGATCTGCTGGCCGACCATGTCGACGAAATAGGGCGCTTCGTTGTCGACGCTGCGCGGCGCAATCTGGAGCGGCTCGCGGATGGCACGCTCAGCGACGTCGGCAGTGATGTATTCCTCGTCCGCCATCGCGCGCAGGACGATGTTTCGACGCTCGACGGCATTTTTCGGATTCGCGAACGGCGAATGAAGCCCCGGA